>JAABUR0100000099.1_pt1 | contig 193330 bp, 199 predicted proteins | sample 5560091 | NCBI WGS metagenome assembly JAABUR01 (sample SAMN10711879, study PRJNA513375) | rock metagenome | isolation source: Antarctica rocks | place: Antarctica: Victoria Land, University Valley sud | reverse complement strand
GGACACCGCGATCACTTCCGACCGACCACGACGCCGCGCTGCGGGGCCGGCTGCGGAAGATCGCCCGGGAGCATCCGCGGTGGGGCTGGCGGATGGCGCACCGGCTGCTGCGCCGCGACGGTCACCAACTCAACCACAAGCGGATTCGCCGACTGTGGCGGGAGGAAGGGCTGCGCCGACCGGTGACCTGCCGCAAGCGCCGCCGGGTCCGCCCCGACAGCGGGGAGCGGCTGACCGCGCAGCACCCGAACCAGGTCTGGGCGATCGACTTCTCCTTCGATGAGACCGCCGACGGACGACGGCTGAAGCTTGCTCAACATCGTCGACGAGCACACTCGGGAGGCGCTGGCCATGACCACCGGGCGGCGGGCCGACGCGGACACCGTGGTCACGGTGCTCGAGCAGCTCGTGGCCCACCGCGGCGCGCCGGGGCATCTGCGGATGGACAACGGACCGGAGCTCATCGCCTGGGCACTGCGGGACTGGTGCCGCCTGTCCGGCGCCGGCACGATGTACATCGAGCCGGGCTCCCCGTGGGAGAACCCCTACGTCGAGTCCTTCAACGGCCGGGCCCGCGACGAGCTGCTCAACGTCGAGGAGTTCGGCTCGCTGACCGAGGCCCAGGTGCTCATCGAGGGTTGGCGTCAGGAGTACAACACCTACCGTCCGCACTCCGCTCTCGGCGGCCTGACCCCTGCCGAGTACGCCGAGCGGTGGACCGACCCGCACGAACCAGCACTCTCATAGCAGGTGGACCGACTATCGGGGTCCCGTCAGTCGCCGATGTCACCTGTCAGAAGCGAGCCCCCATGTCACCAGCCGTCAGGCCGACCCTCGCGACCGCCCGGTGCCGGTCCAGCGACAACGCCACCGAGGGTGGCAAGCCGCTGAGCATGCCCTCGAGCTGGACACGGGCGTCGCCATCGGTCGCCGGCCGCGGCTGGAAGTTGACCTGCGCGTTGTCGACGTGAATGAGGTGAAGATCGAGCGACACGACCCGGTGCGACTCCGCCGTCACCATGGCGACCAGTCCGTACGGCGGACGGCCGCTGTGGTAACGCCCCGGCGTCCCGAATGCCGCGTTGCCGAGGCTGAACAGCACCGGGACGCCCTGCACGATCCGCACCGGATGTGGGATGTGTGGGTGATGGCCGATAACGAGATCCGCGCCGGCCTCCACGATCTCGCTCGCCATCCTCTCCTGCAAGGAGGTCAGCGGCTTGTAGTTGCGACCCCAGTGCACCAGCACCACGCAGAGGTCCACTCGTTGGCGGAGCTGCGCGATGTCGGCCTGGAGCCGACTCCTCCGCAGCATCGCCGGCCCGGGGTTACCCCGTCGCGCATAGACCCCCTCATCGACGTACATCTGGTACCGCTGCATCACCGAGAGGAAGCCGACCGACAGCCCGCCCGCCTCGATGGTGATGGGACGCCGTGCGGCGGCGTCGCTCGCGCCAGCACCGCAGTGGGCGATCCTCGCCGAGTCCAGCGCAGCCATCGTGTCCATTACCCCGTCGCCGCTGAAATCGCCGACATGGTTGTTCGCGAGAGAGACGACCCGGACGCCGTGCGCGTGCAGGGCATGGGCCGACTCAGGCCGGCCCTTGTACCAGTACCTCTTCTTGCCGGTGTCGAGCTTCGCGGCGGGCTCGTCGCGTGTCGTCAGGGGAGCCTCATGGTTGGCGACCACTAGGTCGGTGTCCGCCCAGAAGTGCTTGATCCCGGCCAGTGGGTAGTCGTAGCCCTCCTCGTCGATGACGTCCTGGGCACTCCCGCCCAGCAGCGTGTCGCCCAGAAACGCGATCCGGGTCGTCACGAGAGAGAGTCCGAGAGGAAGCGGGACGGAACTGGTCCATCCGGTGCTGACGCCGGCGGCGGGGACTTCGCAGCGGTCTCCGAGTCGGCCTCTGACGACCACACAATGCTGACGTCGAAGATCTCGTCCGGTGTGTCGCTGGCCGCGATCACGACTCCGGGATAGGCGAGAAGCAGGGCGCGCATGCGCTTCCTACCTGCTCGGCCCAGATCGGCGTCGAGGTGGTCGAAGACAAGCAGCGGCGGCTGGTTGAACAACGCGCGCGCCAGCGTGACGCGGGCGCGTTCGGGGATGGTCAGGGGCTCCCCACCATGCCGCAGGATCGTCCCCTCGCCCTCGGGCAGCGCGCCCACCCGCTCTTCGAGTCCTACCTCGCTCAACAGCTCGGCCACGGCGTCGTTGTGCGTCTCCGACGAGCGGTAGCCGACTGCGCGGCCGATGCTGGTGCGGGCCAGCATCATGCCCCGAGCGCCGTAACCGACCAGTCGACGCATCCGCCCACGGCTGGCGAAGCCTAGGTCGGTGCTCCCGATCATGATCCGGCCCGCGTCGATGTCTCGTAGACCCGCGAACTGCTCGAGCACGGCCGAGTCACAGTCGGGGCCCGCAGTCCGCACGAGCACCCGGTCACCGGGTTGGGCGACAAGGCTCGCCATCGTCGAGCCGTCGGGACACGACACACCCTCCGCGGTGACCCGGCCCGCCTCTACATCCGGAGAGGTGATCAGGACCGGCGCCGTGGCGGATGCCTCGGACACCGAGGGCTCCTCCACCGCCTCCAGGGAGCCGACCAGCGGGACCACCGACGCGGCGGGCTGGATCGCCGGACCGATGATGCGCCGCGCCGCGCGGTAGGTCTGACGGAACTCGGCGGCCCGGCCGAGATCGTGGATCGGCGAGGCCAGGAAGCCGGTCACAGTCAGGGTCGCGACCACCCGGGAGGCGGACATCCCGAGGGCCAGCGCGGTTCCGACCGTGCTGGCGGTCATCAGCCCCGAGGTCGCGGCGGCAAGACCTCGCAACGCACCCGCCGCCTTCGCTCGATGGATCGCGGCACCGACCAGCTTCGCGCTGTGGCGTTCCACCCGGTTGAGCTCGCGGGTCGCTCCACCCCCGGACCGGATGGCGGTGGTCGACAAGATGGTGTCGGCGATCTGACCGGCCAGCCGCCCGCGAGAGCGCCGCAGGGCCCGCGTGCGCTCGTACGCGATCGGGGTGAGCAGGCGGAGACCGACGAGCAGGATCAGCAGCGGAGGGACGAGGCTCACCGCGAGGATGGGGTCGATGAGCAGGAGAACGACCGTGACGCCGAGGATTAACGGGATCCCGACGGCCAGCGGCGCCACCCCTTGGGAGATCCAGCTCTGGACCGACGAGAGGTCGTTGGTGGTGCGCGCGACCGCGACGCCGAGGTTGTTCACCCGGCCCTCGCTGAGGTTGCGACGGATCAGCCCCAGCCGGATCTCGTGCACGTAGTTCTGGCTCAGCACCTCTGAGACGATGCGCTCGGCCATGCGCAGAGCGCCCACCGCCAACGCGGAGGCTACAAGCATGGAGAGCAGCAGCCATCGATGGCTCGGCGAGCCCGATCGCAGCATCAGGACCACGATGTGCCCACCGACACCCGCCGCGACGGCCTGACCAAGGCCGGTCGCGACGAGCAGCCCGAGGTGAGCCCGGCGGCCCCGGGCCCAGAGGGGCGGCAGCCCGGAGCCGCGCTCAGACGGCATTGGACTCGCGGTCGGCCGGCTCGCTCGGGGCCACCTGCACGCGTGCTTCCGGCAACAGCCTGGTCGCGTGCTCTGCGGTCGACAGCTGCTCGATGGTGTAGACCGGTATGTCGAGCACGCCCTCCGCCTCACGCGTCGAGAGCGGCGACGCTGTGAGCCATCCACTTACCGCCGCGACGTCGAGGGACAGACGACGGATGGTTTCCACCCCGGCCACCGCGCCCATGGCCTCCCCCGCGGCGAAGAGCACGGTGTCGACGTACTCACCGAACAGGTCGCCAGAGACCAGGTGCCGGGTCTCGTCCTGGAAGAGCCCGTCCGCAATCTCCAAGATGATCGCGTCCGGTCGGCCCCGGGCGAGCTCCTGGTGAAGGGAGTAGAACAGCGCGCGGATTTCGGCGTGGGAGAGCTGGTACGTGGACGCATGCCCGAAGTCCGTGAAGTCGAGGACCCTGACGGCACCGGAGTCCACGAACAGACCAGGGTCACCCCCGGCGCCAGTACCGGTCACCTTGCCCGCGGCCACGTGGAGGCCGGCGGCGGTCAGGCCATGCACGATCGAGGCGACGGTCGTGGTCTTGCCGCAGTTCATCGAGGTCCCGATTACCGCGATCGTGACCGGTCGCTTGGTGGAGCGGATCCTCGGCACGTCGCCCGACGCGTGGTAGGGGGAACACCGCGCGAGCGTCACGATGCCGTGGGCGTCGGCGAGCAGGCCCACGGGTAGCAGCTCCGTAGGCTTGCGCATGCTGCTATGCGACGACGCGACCCTTCCGGCCACCCCGCCAGCCGCCACCAGACTTACGGGGCCGAGGTCGCCCGGCACCTCCGCCTCGAACTGGTCGGGCGCGTACCGACCGCCGTAGGCGACGAGCACCTCGTCGCCTACGAACAGCAACGCCTTGCGTCCGTTCGCGAGCTCGATGCGCGGGTGCTGGCCGATCGCACCAATCGCGGCGAGCACCACGTCACCCGAGCGCGGGACGACGCGCTCACCGGTCACGATGGAGTACCCGTGAGCGCTGTCGTCGCGAAGCCGGTTGAAGTGCCGGGTGACGTAGGCAGTTTTCGCCCGGCTGAGCCGCCAGGCGTCGAGCGAGGTGCTCGGGAGCGGTTCGGAGCCTTCCCGGCAGACACGTCCGGTTTTAGATGCGCTCATTCGCACGGATCCTCCAGTGCCGGGGAGGTGGGGCGTACTGGTCAATCGTTGCCACCCTCGTCGCCACCGGTGTTGAGTCGGCACACGCCGGTCTCGTCGTCGTAGTCGATGTTCGTGGCTGATGGGGAGATGCCGGCGGCCTTGCACGCCTGGTCCTGCCGGGCCTGGTCACCCGGGCTCTCGGCCTCCTTGCCTTCGTGGCCCTTGGCCTCGTTCTTGTCGTCGTCATGGGATGTGCTCTGGGAGTAGGAACCGGACGGCGAATCGCCTCCGCCGCTAGTCCACCGCGACGCCTGTGAATCCGGCCCGCCCCATAAGCGCGAGGGACATTGCGGGGATGACGAGGTTGCGCCTGAGCTTGATGTGATCCTCTATAGTTCTACCGCGGTCGATCCGTCGCAGTGGCCACTCTGCCCGAGTCGACCTGAAGGGATGCTGAGCGTTGCTGAGAGACCTCTCAGGTCACGCATCCGTGCTCGAGGAAACCAATATATGACGTTGATGGGTACCCCAAGTCCCTTGGTTCCGAGGAGGCGAGGGTGACGTGGCGCGAGTGCTGGTGATCGAGGACGAGAAGTCGATCGCCGACGCCTTGGGACGAGGCCTGGCAGCGGCAGGGTTCGCCGTGGACATCGCGACCGACGGGACCGACGGCTGGCTGAACACCGACACCCAGCCCTACGACCTAGTGCTGCTGGACATCATCGCGACCAACTGGATCATCTGGGACGCCCCGTTCACCCCGCGGTTCGACCTGGAGCTCGCGCACCGGCTCCAGAGCGCCGAGCGACCCCGCCGCCGTAACGTGAGCCCCGCGTGGCGGTCCAGGTGTTGTGAGAGTCCGACAGCCCAGCATGCTGGGCGAGGAGGACGAATCACGATGAAGCAACACCGGCACACCCCCGAGCAGGTGATCCGCAAGCTGCGTGAGGGCGAGCGACTGCTGGCCGACGGCAAGGACCTCACCGAGGTGCTCCGCCAGCTCGAGATCAGCGAGGCAACGTGGAACCGCTGGCGCAACCAGTACGGCGGGATGAAGGCCAACGGAGCCAAGCGGCTGCGCGAGCTCGAGGTCGAGAACGGCCGGCTCAAGACGTTGCTCGCGGAGGCGGAGCTGGACAAGGCGATGCTCAAGGAGCTGGCCGAGGGAAACTTCTGACCCCGGAACGCCGGCGGCGGGCCGTGACGGCTCTGCAGCAGCGTTTCGGGGTCTCCCAGCGGCGAGCCTGCCGCGTCGTCGGCCAGCACCGGTCGACCCAGCGGACACCGCGATCACTTCCGACCGACCACGACGCCGCGCTGCGGGGCCGGCTGCGGAAGATCGCCCGGGAGCATCCGCGGTGGGGCTGGCGGATGGCGCACCGGCTGCTGCGCCGCGACGGTCACCAACTCAACCACAAGCGGATTCGCCGACTGTGGCGGGAGGAAGGGCTGCGCCGACCGGTGACCTGCCGCAAGCGCCGCCGGGTCCGCCCCGACAGCGGGGAGCGGCTGACCGCGCAGCACCCGAACCAGGTCTGGGCGATCGATTTCTCCTTCGATGAGACCGCCGACGGACGACGGCTGAAGCTGCTCAACATCGTTTGACGAGCACACCAGAGAGGCAATCGCGATGACCCGTGGGCCGGCGGGCTGGCGCGGACGTCGTCGCCACGGTGCTCGAGCAGCTCGCCGCCCGTCGCGGTGCACCAGGGCAGCTACGGATGGACAACAGGCCGGAGCTCATCGCGTGGGCGCTACGCGACTGGTGCCGGCGCTCCGGCGCGGGCACGATCTACATCGAGCCGGGCTCCCCGTGGGAGAACACCTACGTCGAGTCCTTCAACGGTCGCGTCCGCGACGAGCTGCTCAACGTCGAGGAGTTCGGCTCGCTGACCGAGGCGCAGGTGCTCATCGAGGCCTGGCGTCAGGAGTACAACACCTACCGCCCGCACTCTGCCCTCGGCGGCCTGACCCCTGCCGAGTACGCCGAGCGGTGGACCGACCCGCACGAACCAGCGCTCTCATAGCAGGTGGACCAACCATCGGGGTCCCGTCAGCGACGAGGGTGCAGGAATCACCATTGCTCGAGCCGTTGACGCTGAACAGGCGCCGGACGGCGTGCAGGCACGAACGGCGCAGTTCAAGCAAGAGACCGCCGGCGACGGGCGGTGGCCCGTCCCTCGAAGCCGGGTCGGTCGCTCGATAGAGGTCGGCAGGTGTGGGTCGTCGACGACCTCAACCCCGACGGCTTCCGGCTGCACACCCGTCAAAACGCCGACCTTGTCGACCTTAACCGCAACTTCCCCTACGCCTGGGCACCCCTGGGACGGCCTGGCGATCAACAGTACTCCGGTCCGCAGCCGCTATCCGAGCCGGAGACCCGGGCGGCGGCGGAACTGATCGGCATGGTGCGACCTGATGTCACGATCTGTTCCATCAGCCCCTGAACGTCGTCGACGACTCCGGCGGAGCGGAAAACGTGGAGCGCAGGTTCGCAGCGCTCGCCGGATTGGGATTTCGCCGCCTGACGCGTTACCCGGGCAGCGCCGCGAGCTGGCAGAACCGCGCGCTGCGCGGCTCCACGGCCTTCGTCGTTGAGCTGCCCCGGCGGATGGCCCCAGCCACCGTCAGCCGCTTTGCGACAGCCGTCGACGACCTCTTTGGGGTTCGTCAGCCGTCCCCGTAGGTGACCCAGGAGGCAGTCGTTCTACTCGCAGGATCTAGCTCTGCCCGGGTCCGACCCATTCGAAGTGTGCTCCGTCCGGGCGGAGCCACCGACCACCCCACGAGAAGCCGTGCCTGGCCATAATCGCGACTAGGCGGGCGTCCTGCCGTGGGGTCGCACCCAACGGGTTGGTGTCTACATTGATGTCGACCGCGATGCCCCAGCTGTGGGCAGAGAGGGCAACGCCGTTGGACACTCTCGCCAAGCGCGGGTTGTAGCAACCACCCTGCCGGGCGAAGTCCGCACTGTGCACGGTCCACCCCAGCCCGCGCGCGGTCACTTCACGCATCGCCGCCGTGAGGTCACCCACGATTGCCTTATTGCACTTCACCTCGCCGAGCTGCGGGACATGGGTGCTGACGATCCAGCGCGAAGTCCACACCGGGTCCGGGACCAACACCCCGTCCGTGCCAGGGTCCACGCGCATGGCGAACTCGCCGAACCGCAGCTTCACCTGCGCCTGCGTGAGAACGGTGTCGATCGAGCTCATGTAGCCGTTGTCGCCGTCGGCCTTGACCCGTACCCGCCGGCCGGCCAGCGTCTGTCTGACCACCTCCGTCGTGCGCCGCGGATCGCCACCATCGGCGAGGAGCAGGTACGACGCGGGGCGGCTGGCCAGCTCACGGAGGATCCGTGGGCCACTGGCCACCTCGTATCCTCCCAGTAGGTGATCGTCAACCACCGCGGCGACCGGCAGGACGCGACCGTCGGCCATCCGCAGGGTGTCGCCGGCCACTACCCGGCGCAGCCGTGCCCCCGACCCGGAGAACACGAGCCCGGTGGCCAACTGCCGTGCCAAACCCGGCCGGCCCGCCGCGGCGGCGTAGTCCGCGGGGTCGGTCGTGAAGGCCTGCACCGGCACCTGCGGATAGCCAACGGCGGCACCGGCGACATACACCTCGCCGCCGTAGACGCCGGTCATCGGCCCGTGCAGCGCGGCGCGCAGCTTCGCTGCCGTGGACGGCATGAAGCCGTGAGAGACATAGACCAGCAGCCGCCCTGCGAACGGGGAGCTCGGTGCCGACGGAGCCGCCGGCCTCTCTCCGGGGGCGCCGAGAGCTGTACTCGCGGACAGCTCCGAGCGCTCGGCCGCCCACAACTGCCCACCCAGAAGCATCAGGCCGGCACATAGCAGCGACACCGCCGCGCGGACACGCCGCCCCCGCCGAGTGATCACCACAGCCCCGACCTTAGGTGAACCGAGCGAAATCAAGCCGGCGGCGCGCGCCCATGACCGCCTATGGGGACAGCTCATGGCCCGCGACAGCGCGACGATCAACCGGTTCCCGAGTCCCTGACGGCACCGCTACGGTCGAGGAACTTCCAGTCGTAACCGCCACCGAGCGCCAACCGCAACACGCCGGGGACCCTGGTCAGCCGGAACTCGCTGCCGGTGACCGGTCGACCGAAGCCATAGGCCGCCGACCCGCCGGTACCAACGACGAACTGCCGGATGCCGCTGACACTCACGCGCTCGTAGTTGTGTTCATGGCCGGTCAGCACGACCGCCCTCCGCTTCGTGAGCGCCGCCCAAAGAGGTTGCATGGCCGGGTCGCTGCCGTGTCGGCTACCGGAGGAGTACCGGGCTCGGTGCCAGTAGGCAAGCACCTTGCTGGCGGGATGCGCGGCCAGGTCGCCACGCAGCCACGACGCCTGTGTGCTCACCGCCACCTCGCTGTTGAGCGCGTACCCGCGCCAGCCGCAACCCAAGTCGTAGGCGTAGTAGGCCGGGACGCTGAAGTAGGCGAAGTAACCAGCGGCCCGTGGTGTCTCGTATTCGTGGTTACCCGGAGCCGGCCTGGTCGACCGCTTCAGGTTTCCCCACGGCGTCTTGTCGTACTTCGAACGGAAGGCGGCCAGCGCGCCGGCCGGGTACTGCTCGTCACCGAGCGTGAGCACGAAGTCAGGACGCTGGGCCGCTGCCACCCTTCCGGTGGCGTTCGTCGCCGGAAGGCTGTTCATGTCGCCCGCCGCCACAACGACGCGCGAGCAGCCGGCCCCCCTCGCGGAGGTCGGATTGCTGACCAACGCCAAGGCACCGGCAGTGAGCAGCACCGCACCGGCAAGCGCGATGATGGGTAATAGTCGGCGTCTGCCGACGTCTTCGACCGGGTGACCATCCACTGTCAACGCTCCCACTCGCTCATTTCACGCAGTCGCGCCCTCGACCGGTACGCGCTGCCAGCTGGTTGCTGATCGGTCCGACGGCGGCACCGGCGGTCGGGTGGGCACGCAAGGCATGCCACACCCGTCCGCCGGCCGCCCGTGGGACTACTCGACGCCCTCGAACTGGTGGTCGACATTCCCGGCCGGGTCAGCGTGACCGCCTGGGCCGTCGCTCTCGGTGGCAGACTCAGTGTCCTGCTCACTGCCCGACTCGCTCGCCGATGCAGTTGCGGCCGCGTCGGGAGTTGTCTGGTCGCCCTCTTGGATGTTGTCGGTGTCGGGTGCCGACGGGTCTTCCGACTGGCTGCTCGCAGTCCGGGGCGCCGTGGCCTTGGGCGCTGCGGCCTTGGGCACTGCGGCCTTGGCCGGGCGAGCGGCGGAGCTGCTCGCCGAGCCGACCACGGCCGGGGCCGACTTCACCGCCGGCCGGACCGACGGGGCGTGGTTCGATGATCCAGCGAACGCAACTCCGCTGCCCAGCGCACCAGCCGTCAGAGCGAGCCCCGCCACCACGGCGAGCTTTCGGCTAACTGTTGGCATGTGCCTTCCTCCTTGAGCTCCGCCGGACTCTCCGCCGGAGACACTCGTCACGTTGTCACCAGCGCCCTGAGACGTTGCTGAGCCAGCCTGAGACAGCGTTCGGGACCGCTACAGGGCAATCTCCAAGGCTCCGTCTGCCTCAGGAAGCTCTCAGTCACAGACACCTACGCTGGCCCGGGTGGCAGGGAGGAGGGCCATGCGCGTACTTGTGGTGGAAGACGAGCGGTCGCTGGCCAGCGCGGTGCAGAGGGGCCTGACCGCCGACGGGTTCAGCGTCGATGTCGCCCACAACGGGGAGGACGGCCTCTGGCGTGCCAGCGAGCACCAATACGACGCGGTGGTCCTTGACATCATGCTCCCGAAACTGTCGGGATACGAGGTCGTCAAGCGCATGCGTGCGGCCGCGAACTGGACGCCGGTCCTGATGCTCACGGCCAAGGACGGGGAGTACGACATCGCGGACGCGCTGGACCTCGGCGCAGACGACTACCTCAGCAAGCCGTTCTCCTACGTGGTGCTGGTCGCGAGACTGCGGGCGCTACTGCGACGTGGGGCGCCGCCCCGGCCGGCCGTACTGGAAGCCGGTGACCTCCGGCTGGATCCAGCCTCGCACAGCTGCCGACGCGCCAAGGCAGAGCTGAGTCTCACCGCCCGGGAGTTCGCGCTGCTCGAGTACCTGCTGCGTCACCGGGACGAGGTGGTCAGCAAGGCCCAGATCCTCTCCCATGTCTGGGACGAGCATTTCGACGGCGACCCCAACATCGTCGAGGTCTACGTCGGGTACCTGCGGCGCAAGATCGATGCGCCGTTCGGGCGACGGTCCATCGAGACGGTGCGCGGAGCGGGGTACCGGCTCAGGGGCAGCGGAGGGTGAGCGCCAAGCCCACCGACGTACACCGCAGCTCCTCCGGTCACTCCTGGACGCGGTGGTGGCGGCGGCGGTCGCTCCGCGCCCGGTTGACCGCCGCGGCTAGCTTGGTGATCGCTGTATCCATGATCGGCCTGTCCGCCCTCTTGGTGCTCCGGCTGCGGGCCAGCCTCATCGGCGGAATCGACGGCGCCGCGCGGCAGCGGGCCCAGGATGTCGCCGCCGCGGTCGCCGCCGGCACCCCCGGTCCCCTGCTCAGCTCGGAGGAGGGGGAAGCAGCGATCCAGGTGGTCGCGGCCAACGGGAGCGTCACTGCCAGCTCGGCCAACATTGAAGGCGAGCCGCGGTTGTTCACGTTTCCGGCAAGCGGACCTAACGCTGACGTGAAGGCCCGCGCGGTCCATGGGCTACCGCTGGGCGAGAACGGCACCTACCGCGTGGTTGCGGTAACCGTCACCGGCCAAGGCGCGCCCCCCACGGTGTACGTCGCCCTTCCCACCGCGGAGGTGCAACGCACCGTGGCCGAGCTCAGTGGTGCACTCACCGTCGGCCTGCCGTTGGCGGTGCTCCTGCTTGGGGGAGTCGGCTGGCTGGTGCTGGGCCGCGCTCTGCAACCTGTCGAGGGCCTCCGCCGCCAGGCTGCAGATATCACCGCAGCCGGCCTGCACCGGCGCCTGGAGGTCCCGGCGGCCCGCGACGAGCTGGGGCGGCTTGCCGAGACGCTCAACGACATGCTGGCCCGGTTGGAACAGTCAACCGCTCGACAACGACAGTTCGTTGCCGATGCCGCCCACGAGCTCCGCAGCCCGATCGCGGCGCTGCTGGCCCAGCTGGAGGTGGCCGCCCGGCACCCCGGTCGCACCGACTGGTCGGCCGCCGTGCCGGTACTCCTGACGGACACCACCCGGGTGTCCCGGCTGGTGGACGACCTGCTGCGGCTGGCCAGGCTTGACGCGCTCCCCCGGCTCGGCCACGAGCCGGTGGACCTCGACGACCTGGTCTTCGCCGAGGTCCGACTCCTTCGCAACCGCACCGCCCTTCGGATCGACGAGTCCGCGGTCTCCGCTGCCCGGGTGGACGGCGATCCGGACGCGTTGGCCCGCGTCGTCCGGAACCTGCTGGACAACGCCATCAAACATGCTCGGACCCGCGTCCGGATCTCGCTAAGTACGACGGCAGGCACGGCCCGGCTCGTCGTCGACGACGACGGCCCCGGGATCCCCGAGCCCGATCGGCAGCGGGTCTTCGAGCGCTTCACCCGTCTGGACGACGCCCGCAGTCGGGATGCCGGCGGCTTCGGGCTCGGACTGGCGATCGTCCACGATGTCGTGCGCATCCAGGGCGGTGCGGTCCGGGTGGACGACAACATCCCCGGCGCCCGCTTCACCGTCACGCTCCCCGCGACCCCTCGGGCGGAAAGGTAAAGGGAGCGCTAACTCCCCTGGGCGCCGATGCTTACCCGCAGGCACCTAGCGTCCCTGACATGGGTGGAGAAACAAGTACTCGCCGAACGTTGCCCCCGCGCCTTCCGAGCAGCGGGGCAAGGCGGTTGCCCCGCCGCCACCGCTTGGTTGCGGCTGCGGCGTTGCCGCTGGTGGCGCTGGGTGCCGCCGCGTGCAGTGGTTCGGGCAGCCCCCGCGCAATGACCAGCCCATCCGACGCGGGCCAGACCAACAGCGCGCCCGCCACCGGGGCCCAGCCATCAAGTCCACAGAAGTCGGCGCCCGGCGCGGCCCCGTCGCAGCGACCGGCGGCGGTGGAGAGCAACCCGCCCGGAGACATCCCGGACAACATCGCCTACGTCGGCTACCGGAACACCGTCGGGCGCTACGCATTCGTGCATCCGGAGGGTTGGGCCAGCGTCGCCCGAGCCGCGACAGTGACGTTCACGGACAAGCTCAACGGCGTCACCGCGACGGCGGTCCCGGCCAGCGCGGCGCCGACCGTCACCACCGCCCAGCAGGACGTCGCCGGGCTGCGGCGAACCCAGCCGGCCTTCGAGCTGCGCAGCGTGGCGCCGGCCACGCTGCCGGCCGGGTCCGGTGTGCTCATCGTGTTCCGCCGGAACTCGGCCCCCGACCCGGTCACGGGCAAGGTGTTCCGCGACGAGGTCGAGCGATACCTGATCTACGGCTCCGGACACGAGGTGATCCTCGACCTGTACGGCGCCGTCGGTTCGGACAACGTCGACCCGTACACCAAGATCTCGCAAAGCCTGCGGCTGTCATGACCGGGCGGCCAGGGTCCACGAATTCGACCTGCGTACTGGAGGCGCGCGGCCTGCATCGCTTCTTCCGGCGTGGCGACGAGGAGATCCCGGCGCTGCGGGACGTCTCGCTCGCCGTGGCGCCGGGACAGATGGTCGCGGTGGTCGGCCCGTCCGGGTCGGGGAAGTCCACCCTGCTCAACCTGCTCGCCGGCCTGGACAACCCAGACGGCGGCAGCGTGTGGGTCGACGGCGAGCGGTTCAGCCACCGTGGTCCCGCGGAGCAGGCCCGGTTGCGGGGAAGTCGGATCGGAGTCCTCACCCAAGGCAGCGGCCTGGTCGATCACCTCACGGTGTTGGGCAACGTCCGGCTGGCCGCGTCGTTCCGCCGGAGCAGACCGCACCCCGACGGTGCCGAGCCGGCAGGGCGGCCGGAGAGCCCGGAAGCACTGCTCGCGGAGCTCGGCATCGAGGGCCGCGCACACGGGAGGCCCTCCACGCTGTCCGGCGGCGAGACCGCGCGAGCCAACCTTGCGGTCGCATTGGCCGGCGGTCCGCTCGTGCTGCTCGCCGACGAACCCACCGCCGAGGTCAGCCGTGACGAGGAGGCAGCGATCCTCGCCCTGCTCCGCCGGGTCCGACCCGCAACGGGAGCCACCGTCGTGGTCACCCATTCCCGGACGGTGGCTGCCGCCGCCGACATCGTGCTGCAGATGACCGACGGGAAGTTGCGATGACTGCCGTGCACTCCACCTCGACCGACGCCGCCCCGGTCGTCGTGGCGACCGGGATCGGCCTCAGCTACGGCACCACGCCGGTGCTGGCGGACACCAACGTCATCGTCGAGCCCGGAGCGGAGCTGGCCGTTACCGGGCGCTCCGGCAGCGGCAAGACGACCCTGCTGCTCGTGCTCGCCGGCCTGCTGCGGCCCGCACGTGGCACGGTGCGGTGGCCAGGGCTCGACTCCGCACCCACCGCCCGCCGGAGCCAGATCGGGCTGGTGTTCCAGGCGCCGTCACTACTGCCGGAGCTCACGGCGGCGGAGAACGTCGGGCTGCCGCTCCGGCTGCGGGGCAGCACGGTCGAGCAGACCCGCGACGCGGTCCGGCGGGCCCTCGAGGTTGTCGGCCTCGTCGACGCCGCCGGCGCGCTGCCGGCCCAGCTCTCCGGAGGCATGCAGCAACGGGTCGCGGTCGCCCGGGTGCTGGCCGGCGCCCCACGGCTGGTGCTCGCCGACGAGCCCACCGGTGCCCTGGACCGTGACAACGCGTTCACCGTCCTGGCCGCGCTCCGCGACCACGTCACGGCGGCCGGGGGCGCCCTCGTCGTGGCGACGCACGACGAGGAGCTGGCCGGGCTGCTCGCCGACCGGGCCGTGCTCGACGAGGGCCGGCTTCAGATGGGCGTGCGGGCATGAGAGCGATCAGCTGGCTCGCCGGGCTGTGCCGGCGCCGCCCGATCGAGTTGCTCGGGGCGGCGGTGAGCATCGCGGTCGCAATCGCCTTCATCGCCGCCCTCGGCGCGTTCATCACCGACAGCCGGGCCGGCCTGACAACCCGCGCGGCCACTCGGGTTCCGGTCGACTGGCAGGTCCAGGTCACCCCTCAAGGACGGTCCGCGGACGTTGCAGCCGCCCTCGCGAAGACACCGAACGTCCGCGGCGTGCTGCCGGTCGAACTCGCGCAGGTGCCCGCGCTGCAGTCCACCTCGGCCTCCGGCACCCGCACCACCGGGCAGGCCTACATCGTGGCGCTGCCGCCGACGTACGCCCAGGACGTGCCGGCCGAGATCCGCTACCTCCTCGGCACCCGCACCGGGGTGCTGTTGCAGCAGCAGACCGCGGCCAATCTCGCCGCCGGGCCGGGGAGCCGGGTCACCATCACTGTCCCGAAGGGCGGGGGAAAGACCGTAACCGTCGACGGCGTCGCGGACCTACCCCAGGCAGACAGCTTCTTCCAGGTGGTCGGCGCCCCGCCCGGCGCCGGCGCCACGGCTCCTCCGGACAACGTCGTCCTGGTCCCACCTGCCCAGTTCGCCGCGCTGACCACGGGTGCGACGGTCATCCATCAGTTCCATGTTCTCTTGGACCACGGCACCCTCCCACACGACCCCGCAGCTGCTGCCGCGCTGGTCACCCAGCGCGCGAACCACTTCCAGGCGCAGGTAGCAGGCGGCGCGCTCGTCGGCAACAACCTTGGCTCTGCGCTGTCCGCGGCGCGTGAGGACGCTCTGTACGCTCAGCTGCTCATCCTTCTCCTCGGCGTGCCCGGGCTTGCGCTCGCGGCCGTCGTCGCGTCCCTCGTCGTGGCCCTGCGCGGTGAGCGCCGCCGCCGCGAGGTGGCGCTGCTCCGGCTGCGCGGCGCCGGTCCGGGTCAGCTGCTGCGCATCGTGGCGGGTGAAACGCTTCTCACCGGCGGTCTCGGCGTGCTCCTGGGCGTCCCGCTCGCGGTGGTCGCCACCCGGCTCGCGCTGCCCGCCGGCGCGCGGCTGTCTCCCGGCTGGACCGTGGCCGCGGCCCTGTCCGGCCTGGTGCTGGCCGCCGCGACACAGCTCGGCCCCGCGGTCCGCGCCACCCTTCGCCCAGGGGCCGACGGGATCAGCACGGCCGCCGCCCGCGTCCAGCCCACCGGGCTGCCATGGCCGCTGCGGCTCGGCCTCGACGCCATCCTGCTGGGCGGTGCCGCCGTGGTCTTCTACCTCACCGCCCGCAGCGGCTACTCGGTCGTCGTGGTCCCGGAGGGCGTGCCGGTTGCCGCGGTGAACTACGGAGCCCTGCTCGGACCGGCGCTGGCCTGGCCCGGGCTGGCGCTACTGGTGTGGCGGATCAGCACGATGGTGCTCGCCCGGCGTACCGGCCGGCTGGCCTGGCCACGGCCCGGTAGAGCACCCGAGCTGGAGGCCGCCGGCGTACGGCGACGGCGGCGCGCGATCTCCCGCGGCGCGGCCGGCCTCGCCGTCGCCCTGGGCCTGGCAGCGTCCACCGCCATCTTCACCGCGACCTACGACAAGCAGGCCCAGCTGGACATAGCGCTCACGGTCGGCGCCGACGTCGCGGTCACCGAGCCACCCGGCGCAACCGTCGGACCCGAGGGAGCTCGGGCGCTTTCCACAGTGACCGGCGTACAGGCGGTGGAACCGCTACAGCATCGCCTCGCCTACGTCGGCGCCGACCTCCAGGACCTCTACGGCATCGCGCCGGGCAGCATCGGCCGGGTCGCGCCGTTGCTGGATTCCTTCGTCCCGGGCTCTACCGTCCGCGCCGCCCTGCACGCCCTCGCCACGACGCCGGACGGTGCGCTGCTGTCCGCGGAGACCATCCACGACTACCAGTTACATCCCGGGGACCCGGTGCGACTGCGGTTGCAAGCGGGACCGAGCCACACCTACCAGCAGGTCGGCTTCCACGTCATCGGCGTGGTCAAGGAGTTCCCCACCGCCCCCAAGGACAGCTTCATCATCGCCAACGCCAGCTACGTCGCGAAGGCCACCGGATCCGCCGCCGTGGGCGCTTTCCTGATCAAGTCCGCAACTCCGACCGCCACCGCAGCGGCGCTGCGCCAGAGCCTCCCGCCGGGTGCGCAGGTCCACGACATCGTGGCCGACCGGATCGCCGTCACGTCCGCCTCCGGGCTGGCGAGCGCCGACCTGTCGGGTCTGTCCCGCCTCGAACTGGGCTTCGGGCTCATCCTCGCGCTCGCCAGCTCCGGGCTCGCCCTGGCGTTGGGCATCACCGAACGCCGCCGGGCCCTCGTGCTGCTCGCCGCCCTGGGCGCCACCGCCAGGCAGCGCGGCCGCTTCCTGACGGCCGAGGCCCGCGCCCTGCTCGCCGGCGGCCTGCTCGGCGGGGTGGCGATCGGCACGACCATCGCCTACCTGCTCGTCAAGGTGCTCACCGGCATCTTCGACCCGGCGCCCACCGGACTCACCGTGCCGATCGGCTATCTCGGTCTCCTGGTCGCCAGCGTGCTCGCGGCCACCGCAGCAGTTCTCGTCGTGTTCGGCCGGCTCGCCAGCCGGGCCGGACCGAGCCAGCTTCGCGATCTCTGACTCGTACGTCGTCCACCGAAGGGGGATCATGCTGAGAGCGCGCCCGAACGGCTGGGGCCACGGCCTGACCGCTGGCGCAGTGGCCATGCTGCTGATGCTTGCCGGGTGCTCGTCGGCGACCACAGGGCGCTCCGCCTCGCCGACTCTCGACCGCAAGACAACGTCGCCGCCGACGGCCGACGCGCCCCGGGGCGTCGGCGGACTCGCCGGATTGTTGCCGGGCATGCCAGCCCCCCTCGACAGCCACGACGTCTACGCCGCCGACCGGCCGGGCCGGCTGAGCCCGGTGGTGCGCGGCTTCCGGTCGCTGGTCTACGTGCCGAACAGCAAGAGCAACACCGTCGACGTGATCGACCCGCGGACCTACCGGATCGTGGGGCACTTCCCGGTTGGTGGGCTGCCCCAGCACGTCGTGCCGTCGTACGACCTCAAGACGCTCTGGGTCAACAACGACACTGGCAACTCACTGACGCCGATCGACCCGCGCACCGGCCGGCCGGGACCCCCGGTCGTCGTCGAGGATCCCTACAACCTCTACTTCACCCCGGACGGCCGGTTCGCCATGGTGATGGCCGAGCGGCTGCGCCGGATCGACTTCCGCGACGCGCACACGATGCGGCTCGTGCGCTCCATGGCCGTCCCGTGCGCGGGGATCAACCACGCCGACTTCTCCGCCGACGGCCGCTACTTCATCGCCAGCTGCGAGTTCTCGGGGCAGCTGATCAAAGTGGACACCGCGGCCGAGCGGCTGCTCGGCGTACTGCCGCTGGCGCGGGCGTCGATGCCCCAGGACATCAAGCTCTCCCCCGACGGCCGGATCTTCTACGTCGCCGACATGCGGACCAACGGGCTGTGGGAGATCGACGGCCAGACGTTCAGGAAGACCGGTTTCCTGCCGACCGGCAAGGGCGTGCACGGGCTCTACGTCAGCCGGGACTCGGGCTACCTCTACGCCTCCAACCGCGGCGAAGGCAGCATCTCGGTGATCTCGCTGGCGACTCGCCGGGTCGTCCGCAAGTGGGTTCTCCCGGGCGGCGGCAGCCCCGACATGGGCGGGGTGTCGGCCGACGGCAAGACGCTGTGGCTGTCCGGCCGGTACGACGGAGTGGTCTATGCCATCGACACGACGACCGGCCGACTGCTCGCCCGGATCAAGGTGGGGGCCGGGCCGCACGGCCTGTGCGTCTACCCACAGCCCGGCCGCTACTCGCTCGGCCACACCGGCGTCTTCCGGTAGCCGGCGATGCTGACCTATCTCCAGGCCGTGGTCATCGGTCTGCTGCAGGGCGTCACGGAGCTGTTTCCGATCTCGAGCCTCGGCCATTCGATCCTGGTGCCGGCACTGATCGGCGGCAGCTGGCAGCACCTCGTCACCGACCAGTCCAGTGCCGAGTCGCCGTACCTGGCCTTCATCGTGGGACTGCACGTCGCGACCGCCTTCGCGCTGCTGCTCTTCTTCCGCGCGGACTGGATCCGGATCATCGGCGGGTTCTTCACCACGCTGCGGACCCGTCGGGTCGAGACGTCCTCGCAACGGTTGGCCTGGCTCATCGTCGTGGCCACGATCCCGGTCGGGCTGACCGGCCTGCTCTTCGAACACCAGCTCCGCACGCTGTTCGCCAAGCCGTTGGCCGCGGCGATCTTCCTCACGCTCAACGGCGTGCTGCTGCTCGCCGGCGAGCGGTTGCGCCGACGGGCGGCGGCGCCCGCCGAGCCCGCGCTGATGGGAGGCTCAAGTTACGGGGGCAGCGTCGCCGCCGGCCCCCCTCCACCGGTACGCCGGCTCGGGACGCTGCGTTACGGCGACGGCGTACTGATCGGCTCCTTCCAGATCGCCGCCCTGTTCGCGGGGGTCAGCCGCTCCGGGATCACGATGGTGGGTGGGCTGCTCCGCGGCCTGAGCCACGAGGATGCGGCCCGCTTCTCGTTCCTGCTGGCCACCCCGGTGATCCTGGCGGCCGGCGTACTCAAGATCCCCGACCTTTTCGGCCCGCTGGGCGCCGGCATCCGCGGTCAGGTCGTCGCCGGCAGCGTGGTGTCCGGCGTCGCGGCGTACGTGTCGGTCCGCTTCCTCACCCACTACTTCGAGACGCGGACCCTCACGCCATTCGGGATCTACTGCCTGGTGGTCGGCGGGCTCTGCATCGTGCGTTTCGGGATCTTCTAGAGGTGACCTCGTGTCCTCCGTGGTCGTCGGCCTGTTGTGGCCGGTCTTCTCCGCGACATGGGCCTTCGCGTACGCCGCGGCCTGGATGCTCGCCTCCGTGATCTGTTCCGGCTTACTCACCCGGCGGCCTGCCATGCGGTGACTCGGGCTGGATCGACCGTGATGGAACCGTGATTGACCGGGCGTGACAGCGCAGCCGGGTCAGGCGTGAACACTGCGGGCTGCCGAGGGGGCGGGGATGGCACCAGGCGATGCGGGCGGACACTACGCGGCCGAGTACGACCAGTTCTACCGCGCGTGCTCGAGCCGGCTGGTGGGGCAGATGTACCTGCTGACCGGCGACCGCGAGGAAGCACGCGACTGCGTGCAGGAAGCCCTTGAACGCGCCTGGGCCCGGTGGAGGACCGTCGGCCGGCTTGCCGACCCGGAGGCATGGGTTCGAACGGTGGCGCGCAACGTGTCGATCAGCCGGTGGCGTCGTGCGCGGAACGCAACGCTCGCCTGGCGGCGCTCCGGCCCGAATCTGGACGTGTCAGGCCCGGACACGGGTGAACGGGACGAGCTCGGCGGCGCTGCGCCGGTTGAGCGTCGAGCAGCGCACTGCCCTGGTGCTGCATCACCTTTGCGACCTCGACGTGCAAGCCGTGGCAGCCGAGACGGGAGCCTCCGTCACCACGGTGACGTCGCGCCTTTCGCGCGGCCGTGCAGCCCTGCTCGCGCAACTCCCCGCATCGCTCAGCACGGAAGGGCGGCCCACATGAGCATCGACGACAACCTCAGTGCATTGATGCGCAAGGCAGCGGGCACGGCGACGCCGGTCGTCGGTCCCGGCGAAACCCGGTCGAGGGCCGAGCGCCGCGCACGACAGCGGCACCTCACGGGAGCGGCGGTGGCTTCGGTCGTGACGATTGCCTCCGTGGGGGTCCTGCTCGTCAATGACGGACGAGACAACACCCTCCGTCCGGCGGGTGGAAGACCCGCGACGGCCCAGCCGGCGCCGACGACCGGCCCGTCGCCGCAGTCCTCGCCCAGTTCCGAGTCCACCGCGTCTTCCCCACCAGCGGCCACGGGCAGCGCTTCGCCCTTGTCGCGGCCCAAGATGTGGCTCAACGGTGACGACCTCGGCGTTACTCACGTCGGAGCGCCGTACAAGGAGGCGGTGGCGGCGATCTCCGTCGTACTGGGTCCGCCTCTGTACAACCCGGATCCGGTCACGCACTGCGTGGACGCGCAATTCGAAGTCAGCTGGGCGCAGTTCCACCTGGCCGTCAGCGGCGGAAAGGTGAGTGGCTGGGCGAGCAAGGACACGCGGCTGAAGACACCGTCCGGTGTGCGCATCGGGACCACCGTCGCCACGCTGAAGCGGGTGTACGGGTCGCGGCTTCGTCTGCTTCCCCCGCAGGCCCACAGCGGCTGGCTCTTCGATGTGCAAGGCGTCGAGCAGTTTGGTTCCTTGAGCGACGGCAGCGATGCAGCCACCGTCATCGGATTCGCCAACCGGGGGTGCACTGGGCCCTGATCAGAGGTGCAGCGTTCGACCACCACACCAGACCCTGACCTGCACTTCTCTCGGTCGGGACGGCGGGAGTCGAACCCACGACCCCTTGACCCCCAGTCAAGTGCGCTACCAAGCTGCGCCACATCCCGGCGTACCGGGACCGGACTCACGCTTTCTCAGCGGGGCACCTCCACGTAGCGTGGAGCGGTGCAGAAGGACCCGTTGTCGGCGCGTACGCCGTCGCCGCGGCGCACCTCGGGCTCATCGCTTTCCTGCTGGCCGGTGGGTTCGCCGCCCTACGGCAACCGCGCATCACACGGTGGCACCTACCCGTCGTCGCCGCCGTGGGAGGCGTGAACGCGCTCGGCGCCGCCTGTCCACTGACAGTGCTCGAGAGCCGCCTGCGCGTACTCGCCGGGCTGCCTGTCCACCGGGATGGAGCCGTCGAGCACTACCTCGTCGCTCCCGTCCACCCGGCGGCATCACGCCGAACCTCCGAGTCCTGATCTACGCGGTGGTGGTGATCGCGATTGTCCTGCCCTACGGGCGGATGCTCCGCGCGCATTCCCCGGCAGAGGCGCGCCTTCTCACTGGCGGCGGCGGAGGGAGAAGCAACCCCGTTGAGGGTCTGCCAGCGCCTCAGGTGACGGTAAAGCTGGCCCGGTCGCGGTCGAGGACCGTGCCACCCGACAGCGCGGTCACAATGACCCGGTAGGTGCCTGGGCAGGACGGCGCCGGCACGGTCTCCTGGACCGACCACGCGCACCCGGATGGTCACGGTCTCCGTCCGCGAGGAGCAGTTCGTGACCGACCCGCTCACGGTCACCGGCTGGCCGGGCTGCACTGTCTGTGGCGCAATACGCACGTCCACCTGCGCGCACTTCGCCGCGGCCGCGGCAGCCGGGGCTGTCGCCACCACGCCGGCGGTCACCGGGAGGCACAGCGCGGCGGAGAGGACGAGACGGGCGGAGAGAGGGGCGCGCATGTCGATCTCCTAGAGAGCCCTCCGATCGACCGGCCGGACTCATCACTCTTACACTCCGGCCCATCGAGCAGGGGGCAGCCGACGTGCGCAAGGTGCTGATCGCCAACCGCGGTGAGATCGCGGTCCGGATCGCCCGTGCCTGTCGCGATGCCGGCCTGACCAGCGTGGCCGTGTACGCCGAGCCGGACCTCGACGCGCTGCACGTGCGGCTGGCCGACGAGGCGCACGCCCTCGGCGGTACGACGCCCGCGACCAGCTACCTCGACATCACCAAGGTGCTCGGAGCCGCCGCCCGGGCCGGCGCGGACGCCGTCCACCCCGGCTACGGGTTCCTCGCCGAGAACGCCGCCTTCGCCGCCGCCGTGATCGACGCCGGGCTCACCTGGATCGGTCCTTCTCCGGACGCCATCCGCCGGCTCGGCGACAAGGTGGAGGCGCGCCACCTGGCGGCCGCGGTCGGGGCGCCACTGGTGCCCGGCACGGCCGACCCGGTGTCCGGCGCGGACGAGGTGGTGGCCTTCGCCCGCGAGCACGGCCTGCCGGTCGCGATCAAGGCGGCCTTCGGCGGTGGTGGCCGCGGGCTCAAGGTGGCCCGGACGCTCGAGGAGGTTCCCGAGCTCTTCGCCTCTGCGGTGCGCGAGGCCGAGGCGGCGTTCGGCCGTGGTGAGTGCTTCGTCGAGCGCTACCTGGACCGGCCGCGGCACGTCGAGGCGCAGGTGCTCGGCGACCTGCACGGCAATGTGGTGGTGGTCGGCGACCGGGACTGCTCGCTGCAGCGCCGGCACCAGAAGCTGGTCGAGGAGGCCCCAGCGCCGTACCTCTCCGACGAGCAGCGCACCAGCCTGCACACCGCGGCCCACGACATCTGCGTAAAGGCGGGGTACGCCGGCGCCGGCACGGTGGAGTTCCTGGTCGGCCAGGACGGCACGATCTCCTTCCTCGAGGTCAACACCCGGCTGCAGGTCGAGCACCCGGTCACCGAGGAGGTCACCGGGCTGGATCTGGTGCGGGAGATGTTCCGGATCGCCGACGGGGACCGGCTGGACTACCCGACGCCAACCCCGCGCGGGCACGCGTTCGAGTTCCGGATCAACGGCGAGGACCCGGGGCGCAACTTCCTGCCCGGACCGGGCACCGTGGCGGTATGGCGACCGCCGGCCGGTCCCGGCGTACGGCTTGACTCCGGGGTGACCGCGGGTAGCGAGATCGGCCAGGCGTTCGACTCGCTGCTCGCCAAGCTGATCGTCTCCGGGGCAACCCGGGGGCAGGCGCTCGAGCGCAGCCGGCGGGCACTGGACGAATTCGTCGTCGAGGGGCTGGCGACAGCGCTGCCGTTCCACCGCGCGGTCGTGCGCGACCCCGCCTTTGCCGGGCGCTTCGGGGTGCACACCCGCTGGATCGAGACCGAGTTCGCCGGTGGCATCGAGCCGTACGCCGGCCCCGCCGCCGACTCCGAACCCCCCGCGGAGCGGGAGCGGGTCACGGTCGAGGTGGGCGGGCGGCGGCTGGAGGTCACCCTGCCGGCCGGACTGGCTTCGCCGGGCAACACCGCCGCTACGGCCCGGCCACCGTCGCGGCGGAGCGGTACGACCAAGGGCGGTGCCGCCGCCTCAGGCGACTCGCTGACAAGCCCGATGCAGGGCACCCTGGTCAAGGTCGCCGTCGAGGAAGGTCAGCGGGTCGAGGCCGGCGAGCTCGTCGTCGTACTCGAGGCCATGAAGATGGAGCAGCCGATCAACGCCCACAAGCCCGGCACGGTCACCAATCTGGTCGCCGAGGTCGGTGCGACGGTGGCCAGCGGCGCGGTGATCTGCGAGATCGCGGACTGACCCGGGGGCGCGCGGTGGGCGCAGCGGTATAGAGGGAAGACTGTCGTCATGGCGCGGCACCGTTCCGCGCCCAGACCTCGGAGCACCGAACTGACATGACACCCCGCTCGCTTCTCCGCCGGAGCCCGACGCTGGTCGGGCTCGTCGTCGTTCTCACCGCCCTGCTAGCCACGCCGGCCCTCGCCGACGCAGCCGTCGACAATGCCGCGGCCGCCCTCAAGAGCTCGCCGGTCTACATCGATCCGGCTGCCGTCGACAACATCAGCCAGGCGGACGGCCAGCAGCTCGCCACCCGCATCCAGGCCACCGGGAAGCCGATCTTCCTGGCGGTCCTTCCCGACCGGAGCGCCGCGGAGACCTCTGCGTCGCTCCAGCAGCTGGGGCCGAAGGTGGGACGCGGCGGCACCTACATCGTCCTTGCCGGGAACCATCTGCGAGCCGCCGCGACTCGCGGGGTGCTCCCGTCAGGCGAGGCGGGCCGGCTCGCCCAGAAGGCCACGGCCAACAACCAGGGCAACGTGATCGCCGGACTCCAGGACCTCATCGAGAGCATTGATGCCGAGGCTCAGGCGCCGGGGAACTCGAACTCGGGCAGCGGCGGCAGCGTCAGCCGGGACGCCGGTTCGCAGTCCAGCGACAACGGCAGCGGGGCCGGCGTACTCGGTGTCCTCGGACTGCTCGCATTGGGAGGTGGCACGTTGTTCTTCTTCAGTCGGCGGCGCAAGCAGAAGGCGGCGGACGCGCAGTTCGCCGAGGTACGGCAGGCGTCGGAGGAGGACGTCACGGCGCTCGGCGAGGACATCGCCGGCCTGGACCTCGACGTGTCCAAGCCGGGTCTCGACGACGCGACCCGGCGCGACTACGCCGGTGCGCTGAACGCCTACGACCAGTCCAAGGACACCTTGGCGCGGTCGCGTCGGGTCGAGGATCTGGCCGCCGTGAGCACCGCGCTCGAGGAGGGTCGCTACGCCATGACCTCGACCCGCGCCCGGCTGGCGGGTAAGGAGCCGCCGGAGCGGCGGCCCCCGTGCTTCTTCAACCCCCGCCACGGTCCTTCGGTGGCCGACACCGAGTGGGCGCCTCCGGGCGGGCAGGAGCGGCAGGTTCCGGTCTGCGCGGCCGACCTCGACCGGCTCGAGCGTGGCGAGGACCCCGAGTCCCGAGAGGTGGTCGTCGCCGGTCAGCGGATGCCGTACTGGCAGGCCGGTCCGCAGTGGGGGCCGTGGGCGGGCGGCTACTACGGCGGCTACGGGGGCCTGGGCGGGGGGCTGCTCACCGGCATGCTGATCGGCAACATGTTCGGCGGCGGCTTCGGCGGCTACGGCGGCGACACGTACATCAACAACGACTACGGCGGCGGCGGGGGTGACTCCGTGTCGGCGGGCGGCGACTTCGGCGGCGGCGGCGGGGACTTCGGCGGCGGCGGCGGGGACTGGGGTGGCGGCGGCGACTTCGGTGGCGGCGACTTCGGTGGCGGTGGCGACTTCGGTGGCGGCGGGGACTTCTGACCCCGCCGCCGGACGCCGGGTCACTCCCCCGCTGGGTAGCCGGCTCCGGTACGCGTGGGGCGGCCGGCTGCCGGCGTACCGCGAATGGGTCCGCCACGATCTGACCGACGCCGGTTGGCGATGGCGGGCGCTACGCCGGCTTCTGGTCCAGTTGTTGCCGTTCCTGATAGCGCTCGCATTCCTACCCGGCCCGGGCTTCCTGCACGTGATGATGCCGACGTTCCTGCTGCTGACCAGCATGTTCACCGCGGCGTCGTACGCCGATGACCTGCGCGACCGCCGGCTGCGGCAGCACGGGCTCGAGCCGCCGAACACCAGCGACGAGCCGCTACGACGGTGAGTGCAGCATCAGCCGCCGAGCCGCCTCGGTGAGGCTACCCGACAGCGACGGGTAGATCGAGAACGTGTGGGCGAGCTGGTCCACGGTGAGCCCGTGCTGCACCGCGGTGGAGACGGGGAGGATCAGCTCGCTGGCCCGCGGCGCGACCACGACGCCGCCGAGCACTGTGCCCGTGCCCGGCCGGCAGAACAGCTTCACGAAGCCGTCGGTAATGCCCTGCATCTTCGCCCGCGCGTTGGTGCCCAGCGGCAGCTTGACCTGGTGCGCAGCCACCTCGCCGGACTCAACCTGACGCTGGCTGACGCCCACGGTCGCGATCTCCGGGTCGGTGAAGACGTTGGCCGATACGACACCGAGCCGCAACGGCGCGACCGCCTCCCCGAGGGCGTGCCACATCGCGATCCGCCCCTGCATGGCGGCCACCGACGCGAGCATCATCACGCCGGTGCAGTCGCCCGCGGCGTAGACCCCGGGCGCCGTCGTACGGGAGACGCGGTCGACGGTGACGAACCCGCCGCGGTCGAGCGTCACGCCCGCGTCGGGCAGGCCCAGCCCCCCGGTGATCGGCACCGAGCCGACCGCGATCAGCGCGTGAGTTCCGTGCACCGTGCGGCCGTCCTCGAGCTTGACCACGACGCCGTCCACGGTGCGGCTGACCGCCGACGCCCTGGCCTGGCGCACGATCTGCAGCCCACGCCGCTCCTGCACCGACTCGATCAGCAGCGCGGCGTCGGCGTCCTCGCTCGGGAGCACCCGGTCGCGGCTCGAGACCAGGGTGACCTGCGAGCCCAGGGCCTGGTACGCCGCCGCGAACTCGGCACCGGTGACACCGGACCCGACCACCACCAGCTCGGGCGGCAGCTCGTCGAGGTCGTAGAGCTGACGCCAGGACAGGATCCGCTCACCGTCCGGCTCGGCTCCCGGTAGGACCCGGGGCTGGGCGCCGGTGGCGATCAGTACGACGTCCGCGCCGAGCGGCTCGTCGCGGCCCCCCGGCGTACGCACGACCAGCCGGTTGGCCGAGAGCAGCCGCCCGGAGCCCGATACCACCGTGATCCCCTCGGCGGCCAGCCGGCCGGCGATGTCCATCGACTGAGCCAGCGCCAGCGCCTTCACCCGCGCGTTGACCGCGGGGAGGTCGACACAGACATGGTCGCTGGGAGTGTCGCCGGAGCGGGCCAGCACCGCCGGCAGCTTGACGCCCAGCGAGACCGACTCGTCCAGCCGGGTCATCGCCTCTGAGGTGGCGATGAGCGTCTTGGACGGCACGCAGTCGGTGAGGACGCAGGCGCCGCCGAGCCCGTCCCGGTCGATCACCGTCACGTCCGCGCCCAGCTGGGAGCCGACCAGCGCCGCCTCATAGCCGGCCGGTCCACCGCCCAGGATCACGATTCGGGTCACGGCCGGCATTCTCCCGTACGCCGGCCGAGGCAGCGGCAGGATGGAGCAATGGCGGACGACCCGGCGAGCGTGTTGGAAAGCAGGCAGGCTGAACTGGAGGCCGAGCTGGCAGCGCTGAGCGCGCCGATGGGCGACCAGGGTGGGATCTCGTTCGGCAAGCGTGTGGGTGAGGGCACCAGCGTGGCCGTGGAACGACTCTCACAGGTAGCTGCCCATGGCCGGCTGCAGGCCATGCTCGGGGAGGTCACCCGGGCCCGACTGAAGGTGGCCGACGGAACGTACGAGACCTGCGACAGCTGCGGCAACCCCATCGGCGCCGAACGGCTGCAGGCGCTTCCTTGGGCCACCCGTTGCATGCTGTGCGCGAGCCGGGCGTAACTGACCGACCTGTCCTCGGGTGCCGGAGCAGCAGCTATCTGGCTGCTAAGGAAGAGCCGCCGCCCGCCGGACGGCGTCCACGGTGGCGGCGATGTCCTGCGCGTCGGTCGACCAGTTGCTCACAGAGACGCGCAGCACATCACGTCGGCGCCACCGCGAACCGGACATCCATGCCGTTCCGTCGGCGAGCACCCGGGCCGTGACCGCCCGGGTGCGGGAGTCGTCCCCGAAAGCTGCGCACACCTGGGTGAAGACGACGTCGTTGAGGATCTCCGCACCCGGCACGGTCGCGATGCCCTCGGCGATGTCGCGGGCGTGCCCGGCGAGCCCATCGACGAGGTCGGCGACACCGGAGCGGCCGAGCGAGCGCAAGGCGGCCCACACCGGGACACCGCGGGCGCGACGCGACAGCTCGGGCACTTTGTCGAGCGGGTCACCCGGGCCTTCTGCGTGTTTCACGAGATAGCTCGCCTGCATGCCCATCGCATCCCGCACGGCGCGGGGGTGCGCCACGATCGCGACGCCGCAGTCGTACGGGACGTTGAGCGTCTTGTGTGCGTCGGTGGCCCACGAGTCCGCATTCTCATAACCCTCGACGAGACCGCGCAGCCGCGGCGAGGCACCAGCCCACAAGCCGAACGCGCCATCGACATGCACCCAGGCCCCGCGCTCGTGCGCGAGCGCGATGGCCGCACCGACCGGGTCGAAGGCACCCGAGTGCAGGTTGCCCGCTTGTAGGGAGACGATCGTAGGGCCGGCCCCGGCGGACAAGGCATCGGCGAGAGCGTCCAGCCTGATGCGGCCCTCGACATCGGACGCAACGGGCGTCGGCGCGCCCAGGCCGAGGTAGCGAAGGGCGAGGTCGACCGTTGCGTGCCGCTCCTCCCCGACGATGACGCGTACGCGGGGTGCGCCGGTGAGGCCGAGGCGGTCGAGGTCCCAGCCATGGTCGGCAAGTACCTGCTGGCGCCCCGCCGCCAGCCCGGTGAAGTTGGCCATCGTCCCGCCGGTCACAAAGCCGACGTCCGCGCCGGAAGGCAACCCGAGGAGGTCCAGCAGCCAGGCCGCGGCCGCCTCCTCAGCGGCGACAGTGCCCGGGGTGGCGAACCGCATCCCGCTGTTCTGGTCCCAGGCCGCGGTGAGCCAGTCCGCAGCCAACGCCGCCGGCAGCGTGCCGCCGATGACCCAGCCGAAGAACCGGCCCGACGGCATGGCCATCAGACCCGGTTCGACGCAGTCAGCCAGCAGGTCGACCACAGCCGCCGCTTCACTCGGACCCTCGGGCAACGGACCGCCCAGCCCTGCTTGCAGCTCGTCCGCACTTTGCCGGGGCGGGATAGGACGCTCGGGCAGCGAGGCCAACCAGGCGCGGGTGTGCGCGACCGCGCGGTCGAGCGCGGCGAAGTACGCGTCAGGTCGGGACGTCACGTCGCTACTGTGCACCAGTCAACAGCGCCGGACGAGCCTGCTGACCGGCGCGGTGAGCGTCCTGCGCCGCACCACGCCCGACCTGGAGCTGCGGCACTACGCTCGGGGCTCATGGCGCTGTACGCCGCATACGGCACCAACCTCGACTCGTTCCAGATGCTGCAGCGTTGCCCGCACTCGCCCTCCCGGGGCTCGGGCTGGCTGGAGGGCTGGCGGCTTACCTTCGGCGGCGAAGAGCTCGGTTGGGAGGGGGCGCTCGCCACCGTCGTCGAAGAGGACGGCTGCCGGGTCTTCGTGATGCTCTACGACGTCAACCCCGGCGACGAGGCGGCACTGGACCGCTGGGAGGGCGGCGACACCGGCCTCTACCGCAAGATCCGTGTCCGCGTGCACTCGCTCGAGGGCGAGGTACTCGCCTGGCTGTACGTCCTGGACGGCTACGAGGGTGGGCTCCCCGCGGCGCGGTACCTCGGCCTGATGGCCGACGCAGCCGCGGCGGCCGGTGCCCCCGACGATTATGTGGTTGCGCTTCGCGCCCGGGCCTGTCGTACCCTCGGCCGGTAAGAGGTCGGCTCATTCAGGGGGGAACCGTTGGCCTCGCTCACGCGCTTCGTGCTGCGCCACCGGAAGCTGGTCATCCTCGGCTGGCTCGTACTGATGGTCGCCGGCGGGGCCACCTCCCAGAAGGCTATCGACCGGCTCAACTTCGACTTCTCGCTGCCCGGCCAGCCCGGCTACGAGACGTCGAAGCAGATCCTGAAGACCTACGGCAACGGAGGCGACCAGGCTCCGCTGGTGCCGATCCTCACGCTCCCCGCCGGCTCGACCGTGCAGGACTCGCGCGGCGCCGTCACCGCTGCGTTCGCCGCCGTACAGAAGGCGGTGCCGGCAGCCAGGCTGGTGAGTTACGGCAACACCGGCGACGAGCGCTTCGTCACCGATGACGGGCGGACCACCTACGGGCTGCTCTACGTCCCGCTGCAGCAGGGCTTCGTCCCGTTCTCCAGCGCGCCGGTGGCCGCCGCCCTACGGGCCGCGGCACCGCCCGGCGCGACAGTCCAGATCACCGGCCTGGACGAGCTAGCCAGCGGTGGCGACAGCACGGGCCCCGGTGTGCTCCTCGAGACGCTCATCGGCAGCCTGGGGGCGCTCGCCGTACTGGCGTTCGTCTTCGCGTCGTTCCTGGCACTGATCCCGATGGCGATCGCGGCGGTGTCGATCCTCACCACGTTCCTCATCCTGCTCGGCCTCACCTATGTCACCGACGTCTCGTTCATCGTGCAGTTCCTGGTCGCGCTGATCGGACTCGGGGTCGCCATCGACTACTCGCTGATCATCGTCACCCGGTGGCGCGAGGAGCGGGCGCACGGGCGGGAGAACGCGGACGCCGTCGTCGTCGCGGCCAAGACCGCCGGGGTCGCGGTGATCTTCAGCGGAGTCACCGTGGCGGTCGGGCTCGGAGCGTTGATCATTCTGCCGGTGCCCTTCCTGCGCAGCGTGGGGCTGGGCGGAATGCTGATCCCGCTGGTGTCCACGGCGGTCTCCCTTACCCTGCTGCCCGCCATCCTGGGCGGCATCGGCCCCCGGGTGGACTGGCCCCGAATCCGCAAGGAGGGGGTGACCGCCCGCGGCTGGTCGGCCTGGGGCCGGCTGATGGTCCGCCGCCGCTGGGTGGCGGCCGGGGTGGCCGGGCTGCTGATGGCATTCCTGCTCGTGCAGTTCGCCGACATCAAGATCGGGCTGGCCAGGAGCGACTCGCTGGCCACGTCCGGCCCGGCGTACGACGGCCTGCAGACCCTCAAGCGCGGCGGCGTTCCCACCGGCGTCCTCACGCCGATCGACATCCTCGTCCGCGGTGGCGACCCCGTGGCCGTCGCCGCTCGGGCCGGAGCGGTTCCCGGCGTGCTGACCGCGGTTGCACCGGACGGACCGGTGTGGCGGCGCGGCAGCGAGGCCATCGTGGTCGTCGTGCCGCTCGCGGAGACGGTCGCCGGCAGCAGCGTGGCGGTCGTCAAGCGGGTGCGCAGCGCCGTGGCGAACCAGCCGGGGGTGATCGGTGAGTCGGGTTACGGACCGCTGCAGATCGACTACAACAAGGCCGTCTACGGCAACTTCCCGCTGGCGCTGGCGCTCATCGCGGTGGTCACCTTCATCCTGCTGGCGAGGGCTTTCCGGTCGCTGCTGCTGCCGCTCAAGGCGGTGCTGCTGAACGTGGTCTCGGTGGCCGCGGCGCTCGGCGGGATGGTGCTGTTCTGGCAGCTGGGGCACGGCTCGGGGGCGGTCTTCAACATCGCGGCGACCGGCGCCATCACGTTCTGGGTGCCGATCATGATCTTCGCTTTCCTGTACGGCCTGTCGATGGACTACGAGGTGTTCATCCTGGCCCGGATGAGGGAGGAGTACGACGTCAGCGGGTCCACCGACACCGCCGTCATCGAAGGTCTCGGCCGAACCGGTCGGCTGGTCACCAGCGCTGCCCTGATCCTGTTCCTGGCGTTCATCTCGCTGGCGGCCGGCCCGTCGACCGACGTCAAGGTCCTCGCCACCGGCCTGGGCGTAGGCATCCTGCTCGACGCGACCGTCGTACGGGCGCTGCTGGTGCCGGCGCTGGTGTCGCTGTTCGGCAGATGGAACTGGTGGCTGCCGCCGTGGGCGGCTCGGATACTGCGGGTGCCGCCGTCAGCCGCGGTGCCGGAGCCGCGTCGCCCGGTGGGCGCCGTGCCGGTGGGCGCCGGCCGCTAGCGGGAGAGCGGCCCGTCGCATCGCGGGCCACGGCACGGTCGAGGAAATCCGCCGAAAATCTGCCCGCGGCTGAGGGGTTTTCTCGACCGTGCGGACCGCGTCGGGAGCGGTCCGAGAGCGGTGAGCTCAGCGGGAGAGCGGAGGCCCGAGCGAGCGGCGCGGCGCCGTCCGGGACTCGACGTGCGGAGCCACCGGCTCCGCCAGCGCGGCCAGGGCCGTTGCCACGAATACCCGTACGCCGACCGCGATCGCCCGCTCGTCGACGTCGAACGTGCCGCGGTGCAGGTCACCCGGCGGCGCGTCCGGACCGCAGGTGCCCAGGCGGGCGAGCGCACCCGGAACGGTCTCTAGATACCAGGCGAAGTCCTCGCCCCCGAGGCTCTGCTCGGTGGAGACGATATGTCCGGAGCCGAGGACGGACTTGGCGGCGCGGGCCATCAGCATCGCGGAGCTCTCCTCGTTGACCACCGGCGGGACGCCGCGGCGGTAGGACAGCTCCAGCCTCACGCCGGTCGGCGCGGCGACCGCCTCGACCAGCTCCTGCAGCAGCTCCGGCGCGCAGGCCCACACCTCGTGGTCGAGCACCCGGACCGTGCCGCGGGCGATCCCGCTCTGCGGGATGACGTTGGGCGCCGTCCCCGCGGCGATCTGTCCCCAGACGAGGCTGAGACCCGCCCGCGGGTCGACTCGTCGGGACAGCAGCGCCGGCACCTGGGTCACGATCGCGGCCAGCGCGAAGACGACGTCGGCACTCAGGTGCGGCCGGGCGGTGTGGCCCCCGTCGCCGCTGACCACGACCTCGATCTGATCGGCGGCGGCGGTGATGGGTCCCGACCGGATTCCCAGCCGCCCGACCTCCACCTTCGGGTCGCAGTGCAGGGCGAAGATGCTGCGTACGCCGTCCAGCCCGCCGGCGTTGACGACGTCCAGGGCGCCGCCGGGCGTCAGCTCCTCCGCCGGTTGGAAGAGCAGCCGGACCCGCCCGGGCAGGCTGCCCGTGCGGGCCATCTCGGCCAGCGCCAGCCCGGCACCGAGCAGCGCGGTCGTGTGCACGTCGTGGCCACAGGCATGGGAGACGCCATCGACGGTGGACCGGTACGGCACCTCCTTCTCGTCCAGCAGCGGTAGCGCATCGAGGTCCGCCCGCAGGGCCACCGGCGGGCCGTCGCCGTTGCCGACATCACAGATCAGGCCGGTGCCGCCGGGCAGGGTCCGCGGCGCCAGGCCGGCGGCCTCGAGCCGCGAGCCGACCAGCGCCGTGGTCGCATACTCCGCGCGTCCGAGCTCCGGGTGCGAGTGCAGCTGCCGGCGTACGCCGATCAGGTCGCTCTCCGCCCCGTCCAGATAGGCGTCGAGCAGGGCGTGATGGTTCATCCGGCCGACGCCGGGATCCGGACCGGCTCCTCCGGCTGCGGCGGCCCCTCCGCCGGCGCGGCAACGGTCGGCTTGTCCGTCCGCATCTCCTCGATCAGCGAGTCGACCACGGCCTTCAGATCGCCGCCGTGCGCGTCGGCCACCGCTCGTTGCCGTCGGTAGCTCGCGCCGGTGTCGAGCACGGTCCGGACGTCGGCGAGCTCCTGCGGACAGCCCAGCCGCTCGGCCACCGGCATCAGGTCGTCGACCAGCTCGAGGATCGCGTCCTGCACCGGCATCGTGCTGCCCCGGTCGTCGGTGATGATGTAGGCCTCCAAGCCGTAGCGCGCGGCGCGCCACTTGTTCTCACGCAACACCCAGCCCTTAGGCATCGGCAGGGTGTAGCCGCGATCAAACTGGCTGTTCAGCTGATCTACCAGGCACTGGCTCAGGGCGGCCACGGCGCCGATCTCCGACAGCGTGGGGAGCCCGTCGCAGATCCGCAGCTCCACCGTGCCGAAGCCCGGGTGCGGGCGGATGTCCCACCACACCTCGCGCACGGACTGGATCGTCTTGGCCGAGATCAGGGTGGCCATGTACTCCTCGAACTGGTCCCAGCCCGAGAGCTGGTAGGGCAGCCCGGCGGTCGGCAGACCCTCGAAGACCTTGCTCCGGCTCGAGGCCAGGCCGGTGTCCGTGCCGATCCAGTACGGGCTCGACGCGGACAACGCCAGGAAGTGCGGCACGTACGCCGTCAGCGCATTGACGATCGGGATGACCTTCTCCGGTGAGCGCACTCCCACGTGCACGTGAATGCCGAAGATCTGCAGCCGGCGGGCCAGCCACTGCATCTGCTCGACCAGGGCGGCGTAGCGCGGGTTCGGCGAGATCTCCTGGGTGGCCCAGTCGGTGATCGGGTGGGTACCCGAGCACATGACACCCAGCCCGCGCCGCTCGGCCGCCTCGGTGACCGCCCCCAGCGTCTCCGCGAGGTCGGCCTTGGCCTCGGCCACCGTCGTACAGATGCCGGTGATCACCTCGACGCAGGACTCGAGCAGCTCGTGCTTTGCCTTGGGGTGCTCGCCGCCGTACGGCGCTCCGAGCTCGGTCAGGATGTCGGTCGCACCGCTTCGCAGCTGGCGGGTCTCGAAGTCGACCAGCTCGACCTCCCACTCGACTCCAAGGCTGGAGCGGGGGGAGGAGGCGAACGGAATCTGCACCGGTCCTCCTGGGTTTGGACAACCCCGCAAGAGTAGTCGCTCCGCCGGCTGGTCGGCCGGCCGAGCAGTCCGCCGAGCAGCGACGTCAGGTCAGGTCAGGTCACGACGCAGCGTGCTGACCAGTCCGGCGACGACCACCCCGCCGGCGCAGAGCGCGTAGACGACCGCGGCTGCCCAGAACGGGAGCAGCTGGGCGCTCGGACCGCCGCCGCCGGCGACCCCTCCGCTCAAGGCGATGCCGAGTGCGGTCAGGCTGAACCGGCCGTACGCCGGCACCAACGCTGCCAGGGTGGGGTCGATGATCGCCAGATAGACGAAGACCGCCGCCGCCGCGGCGACCTGGTTGCGGGCCAGCGCTCCGACGCCGGCTCCCAGCGCCGCGGATCCGGCCGTATAGGCGATCGCCCCCAGGTAGATGGCGGTGAACTGGGCCGCCGACACGTCCAGAGCGATGCCCTTCGCAGCCAGCCACGGCAACGAGATGGCTGTCGTCAGCGCCGCGGCCGCTACTCCGAGCAGCAGGCCCCAGATGCCGAGGCTCGCCACCTGGGCGAGGTAGGCCGGGATCCGGCGTGGGGCCGCCAATGCCGTCGCGACGATCGTCCGGTGCCTATGCTCCCCGGCCGTGCTCACCACACCCGCCAGGATGGCGACCAGGCCGCCGGTCCCGGCGAAGGTCAGCAGCGAGCGCACGTCGTCCCCCGGGCGCACTTGCGCCAGGGCCAGGGTGAGCACCACTCCGAAGGACACCGCGGCCAGGGCAGCGCCGAACAGCCACCAGGAGCTCGGCGTGCTGCGCAGCTTGAACAGCTCGCCGCGGACCAGGCGCCACCTCATTGCGCGACCTCCCCTTCCACGTCGTCGGTGAGCTGCAGGAAGACGTCCTCCAGGCCTGACCGCCCGGCGGTCAGCTCGGCGAGCCCGGCCTGCCGCACCAGCCGGCCGCCGGCGACGACGACCACCTCGTCAGCGATCTCGGCCATCTCGGCGAGCAGGTGGCTGGAGACCAGCACCGTGCGGCCCTCGGCCGCCAGCGTGCGCAACAGCCCCCGGAGCCACCGGTTGCCCCGCGGGTCCAGGCCGTTCTGCGGCTCGTCGAGGACCAGATGGGTGGGGTCTCCGAGCAGCGCCGCCGCAATGCTCAGTCGCTGCCGCATCCCGAGCGAGTAGTCGCGCACCCGGCGGTCCGCGACACCGGTCAGCTCGACGAGCGCCAACACCTCTTCCGGTCGGTCGGGCGGTAGACCGGCGGCGAGCGCCAGTGCCCGCAGATGCGTGCGAGCAGTGCGCCCCGGATGGAACGTGCTCTCTTCCACGACCGCACCGGTTGTGCCGAGCGGGTGCTCGAGGTCGGCGTACCGGACGCCGTCGAAGGTGGCCGCACCGGAGGTGGGCCGGGCGAGCCCGAGGAGGATGCGCAGCGCCGTGGTCTTACCCGCACCGTTCGGGCCGAGCAGTGCGGTGACCCGTCCCGGCCGCGCGGTGAAGCTCAGCTCGTCGAGAGCGAGCGTCGTACCGAAGCGCTTGGTGAGCGAATCGACGACGATCATGGATTCCGCCGCCGGCCCGAGGCTCGGTCGAGGAGCGCCTGCAGCGCCGCGAGCTCGCCGTGGAATGCCTGCCGGCCCGCCGGCGTCGCCTGCACCCACGTCCGCGGGCGTCGGCCCTCGAACTCCTTCGCGATGGCGACATAGCCGGCCGTCTCAAGCACCTGCAGGTGACTCGACAGATTGCCGTCGGAGAGGTCCAGGGAGTCCCGGAGGAACGCGAAGTCGGCGCGGCGGGCCTCGGCCAGCACGGCCAGGATGCCCAGGCGGACCCGTTGGTGGACCACTTCGTCGAGCGCCGAGGTCGGATGGGTCACGACTGGCCGGCTCGGATCCGGTAGGCGAGCCCGGTCAGCATCAAGGTGACGCCGTAGACGACGGCGAGGAGCGTGGCCGCCTCGGCGGCCGCCATGCCGGCCACCGCCACGGCGAGGGCCGTGACAGCGAGCCCAGCGGCGACGCCACCGAGTAGCAGGCTGCGCTCCAGTCGGGCGAACATCAGGTATCCGACCGAGACGAACAGCGGCGGCCCCACCGCCGAGAGGGTCTCCGCGCCGAGTGCACCACCCAGCGCGCCGGTGCCGAAGGCTCCCAGGATGATGACCGCCACCGCGAGCAGTGCCGGACCGGCCGGCATCTCGAGCCCCACCCGCCGCTCGCGCCGTCGGTAGAACAGGCTCGTCGCGACGGAGCCGATCGGAGCGGCCACGAGCCAGTAGGCACCGAGTGCATCGGCGCCGACCCGCCAGCTGACCGCGCCACTCACCAGCGAGAGGAAGCCGAACAGCACCAGCGGAAACCACAGTGCGCCCACGCTCAGGCGGGTCGAACGGCGAACCCGGGCGACCTGATCGAGCAGGTCGACCGCGTCCTCCTGCCGCATGTGTGTCATGCGTTACTTTGTAGTACGGAGTGGTTGGAACTGTCAAGTGCTTGCTACCGCAGACCGCTCGTTCCGGCCGGCTGGCTTGACATCGGCGCCAAGGCCCTGCCGTCACCCGTCCGGGGTATTGCGCCTCGTAATCAGGAAACTACTGTGCGTTAGAGCCGTGAGCCGGTCCGGCGACGCCAGGGAGGCCTTCATGAGACATCGGCTCCGCAGGATGCTGTCTGTGCCGGTTCTCGTGGCCGTCGGCGTCGTCGGCCAGCCTCCGGTGGCGGGCGCAGGCGGTCCGTCTGCCGCGTCCGATCGCACGCCAGCCGCGAGCCCCTGCTCCGTCAACGCCGCGAACCTCACCGTCGGCGGCGGCTGCACGGTCCTCGGACGACTCCCAGGCGGCCGATCCCACGGCCAAGTGGGGCTCGATCGACTGCGCGGCGCCCTCGCGTCAGCTCCGTCGAGCGGGTTCGGACGACCCACACCCGACGGCGCTCGGCGGCAGCGACGGCAACGCCTACTGGCGGCAGCTCGAGGTACGGGACGGCGACGACTTCTACGGCGAGCGCTCCGAGCTCGGACGCAACGAGCAGCGCGCGGGAGAGCAGGGGACCTTCACCCTCTACTCGCCCGAGACGCGCCGCATCACGTTCTTCTCGTTGTGGCTGCCGTCCCGCTTCGATCTCGCGACGCAGCACTGGCAGGTGGTCGCCCAGATGAAGCAGGCTAACCCCTCCGACCTGGCCGAGAGCGGCACCGGGTACGGCTACAGCCCCATCCTGGAGCTGGATGCCAGCGACGGTCAGTGGAAGCTGTACAACAACTGGAACCTGATTTGGCAGGCGCCGGCGCGAAAGTACACGTGGGTGCGGTTCGCCATCGAGGCGCTCTACTCGGCCGATCCCGATCGGGGCTCGGTCCGGGTCTTCGTCGATCTCAACGGTGACGGTGACGCCCTCGATCAGTTCGAGGCGGCGCCGACAATCACGACCGACACGCTCAAGACCGAGATCCCCGATCCCGACGGCGAAGCAAACGACACGGACGGGATCGCGGCCGGGGAGGCGATCCCCAGCCACCTGCGCGTCGGCGTCTACCACGACCCCGTGATCCCGTGCTCGCCTGCCTGCCGCATCCGCGTGGACAACGTGCAGGTCATGGCGCCCAACTAGGGAGCCGGTGCCGCCCGCACGCCGGAGATCTTCAGCTGCAGCTCGGAATCCCACGCTAAGGTCGCCCGACGTGAAACAGCATCCCGGGGTAACCGTCTGCCGACACGGCAAGCGAACGTGAGGGGCGACGAGGCGGCGGTGGTGCTGGCTCGTGCCACCGGAGTGGACCGGCACGACGTCGCCGTGGTGCTCGGCTCGGGGTGGGTGCCGGCGGCGGACGCCATCGGGCGCCCGTCGGCCGAGCTGGCCATGACGGAGCTGCCCGGGTTCCTGCCACCGACGGTGACCGGGCACGCGGGACGGCTGCGCTCGGTCGAGGTGAGCGGTCGCCGGGTGCTCGTGCTGCTCGGCCGCACGCACCTGTACGAGGGCCGCGGTGTGGAGCCCGTCGTGCACGGCGTACGGACTGCGGTGGCGGCCGGCTGCCGGACCGTGGTGCTGACCAACGCGGCTGGCGGCATTCGGCCCGATCTGTCGGTCGGGCAGCCGGTGCTGATCGCCGACCATCTCAACCTCACCGGGAGGTCGCCGCTGGTCGGACCGGAGTTCGTGGACCTGACCGACCTGTACGCCGCGCGGCTACGAGGCTTGGCCCACGAGGCGGACGCCACGCTCGAGGAGGGCGTGTACGCCGCCCTGCCCGGCCCGCACTACGAGACGCCGGCCGAGATCCGGATGCTGCGCGCGCTTGGTGCCGATCTCGTCGGCATGTCGACAGCGCTCGAGGCGATCGCGGCCAGGGCAGCGGGCGCCGAGGTCCTCGCCGTCTCGCTGGTCACCAACCTGGCCGCCGGGATGACGGGTGCGCCGCTCGACCACGCCGAGGTGCTGGCCGCTGGTGCGGCGGCGGCAAGACGGATGGGCGGGCTGCTCGCCGAGGTGATCGGCCGACTGTGACCGGCGTGATGGACTCGGACGCCGCGGACGTGCTGGCGGGCCGCCCGCCGGTGGACCCGGACAGCCCTGAGGAGGACTACCTCGGTGGCGAGTTCGCCGGCCGGGACTGCGACGCACGGTGAGCGAGGAGCTGCTCGCGCGGGCAAGGGCCTGGCTCGCTGAGGACCCCGACCCGGACACCCGGGCCGAGCTGGCACGGCTGATCGAGGGCGACGACGCGGCGGTGGCCGAGCGGTTCGCCGGCCGGCTCGAGTTCGGCACCGCCGGCCTGCGGGGAGCGCTCGGTGCCGGCCCCCTGCGCATGAACCGGGCCGTCGTACGCCGCACGACGGCCGGGCTGGCGTCGTACCTGGCCACGCGCGGGCAGACGGGGCCGGTCGTGGTCGGGTACGACGCCCGGCACAAGAGCGACGTCTTCGCCGAGGACGTCGCCGCGGTCATCACCGGCGCCGGGCTCTCCGCTCTCGTGCTGCCGCGGCCGCTGCCCACGCCCGTGCTCGCCTTTGCCGTCCGACAGTTGCAGGCCTGCGCCGGTGTCATGGTCACCGCCAGCCACAACCCCCGGGCCGACAACGGCTACAAGGTCTACCTCGGCGACGGCGCCCAGATCGTGTCGCCGGCGGACGCGGAGATCTCGGCGGCCATCGACGCGGTCGGCCCGCTGGCCGGCGTAGCGCTGGCCGACGGCTGGCAGCGGTTGGGCGACGAGGTGGTGGAGGCCTACCTCGACGCGGTGATCGGGCTCTCGCTGGTGCCGGACCGGGAGGTCCGCGTCGCCTACACCCCGCTGCACGGCGTCGGCCGCGACGTGCTGCTTGCCGCGTTCGCGCGGGCCGGCTTCCCCGTGCCGACGGTGGTTGCCGAGCAGGCGGCGCCCGATCCCGACTTCCCGACCCTGGCCTTTCCGAACCCGGAGGAGCCGGGGGCGACCGAGCTCCTGCTCGCCACGGCCGCCCGCGCGGGGGCGGACATCGCTCTCGCCAATGACCCGGACGCCGACCGGCTGGCGGTGGCGGTCGAGGGACGGCTGCTCACCGGCGACGAGCTCGGCGTACTGCTCGCCGACCACATCCTGCGGCACACGAGCGGGGACCGGCTGGTCGCGACGACGATCGTCTCCTCGTCCCTGCTCGGGAAGCTGGCGCGGGCACACGGCGTCGCGTACGCCGAGACGCTGACCGGCTTCAAGTGGATCGTGCGCGCGGCGGACGCCTATCCGGGGCACCGGTTCGTCTTCGGCTACGAGGAAGCGCTCGGGTACGTCGTGGGCGACGTCGTACGGGACAAGGACGGCATCTCCGCCGCACTGGCCGTGGCCGAGCTGGCCGCGGCGGAGAATGCAGCCGGACGCACCCTGCTCGACCGGCTCGACGAGCTCGCGATGGAGCACGGCGTCCACGCAACCGAGCAGGTCTCCATCCGGGTGACGGACCTGCCCACGATCGCCGAGGTGATGGCCGACCTGCGCGGTCGACCGCCGAGCGCGGTCGGCGGCTCGGCCGTCATCGAAGTGGTCGACCTGCTGCGCGACGGCCGGTTGCCGGCCGCCGACGTACTCGTGTACCCGCTGGAGTCCGGCGGGCGGGTCGTCGTGCGACCCAGCGGGACCGAACCCAAGCTCAAGGCCTACCTCGAGGCCGTCGTACCTGTTGCGGAAGGGCGGCTCGCCGACGCCCGCGCCCGTGCCGGCGAGCAGCTGGCCGCTCTGCACCACGACGTACGCCGGCGCTTCGCCGGGTCGGATGCCTAGAGGTCGACCCGATGCCCCGTCGCGCGCGTTCGCCCCCGGGGTGCCGTGATCTTCTGATCGCCGGCCCGGCCGCCGTATCGTTGACGAGGTGAGCGCACCCGCGATCAGCCGTACGGCCACCGGGCTGGCCGACGTCACCGCCGACGAGCAGGCGCTGCGGCGCTTCCTGCAGGGTCTGGCGGGTGTCGACCAGGTCGGCGCGGAAGGGCGGGCCGCCGGGCTGGCCACCCGCTCCATCAAACGCGAGTCGAAGCTCTGGGCGCTGGACACCGCCATCCGGATGGTCGACTTGACCACGCTCGAAGGAGCCGACACCCCCGGCAAGGTCGCGGCGCTGTGCGCCAAGGGCCGCCGGCCGGACCCGACCGACGCCACGGCACCACCTGTCGCCGCGATCTGCATCTACCCCGACCTCGTCGCGGTGGCCGTGCGGGCACTCGCCGGCAGCGAGGTCAAGGTGGCATCGGTGGCCACCGCTTTCCCGTCCGGCCGCGCCTCGCTGGCCGTCAAGCTGGCCGACGTGGCCGAAGCGGTGGCGGCCGGCGCCGACGAGGTCGACATGGTGATCGACCGCGGGGCGTTCCTGACCGGCCGCTACGGCGTCGTGTACGACGAGATCGTGGCCGTCAAGGCCGCGATCGGCCGGGCCCACCTCAAGGTCATCCTCGAGACCGGGGAGCTGGCGACGCTGGACAACGTGCGGCGTGCCTCCTGGCTGGCCATGCTCGCCGGCGCCGACTTCATCAAGACCTCCACCGGCAAGGTGAGCCCGGCGGCCGCTCCGGCCGCCACCCTGGTGATGCTCGAGGCGGTACGCGACTTCGCGGTCGCGACCGGCGACCGGGTCGGCGTCAAGGTCGCCGGCGGCGTCCGCACCGCCAAGGACGCGATCCGCTACCTGGTCCTGGTGCACGAGACCGCCGGCGAGAAGTGGCTGGACCCCGCGCTCTTTCGGATCGGCGCCTCGAGCCTGCTCAACGACCTCCTGATGCAGCGGACCAAGCAGCGCACCGGCGCCTACGGCGGCCCCGACTACTACACCCTGGACTGAGGATGCCGACCTGGGACTACGCCGCCGCGCCGGAGTCGCGCGAGATCGCCCGGCTGCGGTCGACGTACGGGCTCTTCATCGACGGCGAGTTCGTCGACGCGGCCGACGGTACGCCGGTCAAGACGATCAACCCGGCTACCGAGGAGGTCCTCGCCGAGGTCGCCTTCGCCGGGCCGGCCGACGTCGACCGGGCCGTCGCCGCGGCCCGGCGCGCCCAATCGCAGGTCTGGGGCCCGATGCGCCCGGCCGAGCGGGCGAAGTACATCTACCGGATCGCCCGGCTGATCTCGGAGAGGTCCCGCGAGCTTGCCGTCCTCGAGACCCTCGACAACGGCAAGCCGATCAAGGAATCGCGGGATCTCGACGTGCCGCTGGCGGCGGCGCACTTCTTCTACTACGCCGGCTGGGCCGACAAGCTCCCCTACGCCGGCTACGGGATCGACCCCCAGCCGCTGGGAGTGGCCGGCCAGATCATCCCGTGGAACTTCCCGCTGCTGATGGCCGCCTGGAAACTGGCGCCGGCGCTCGCGGCCGGGAACACCTGCGTGCTCAAGCCGGCGGAGACCACGCCGCTGTCCGCGCTCGCCCTGGCCGAGATCCTCCAGCAGGCCGAGCTGCCGGCCGGCGTGGTCAACGTGGTCCCCGGCGCCGGCGGGACCGGCCGCGCCCTGGTCGCCCACCCCGACCTCGACAAGGTCGCCTTCACCGGCTCGACCGAGGTCGGCAAGGAGATCCAGCGGACGCTGGCCGGCCGGCGTACCAGGCTGACGCTCGAGCTCGGCGGCAAGGCCGCGAACATCGTCTTCGACGACGCCCCGCTGGACGAGGCGGTCGAGGGGATCGTCAACGGAATCTTCTTCAACCAGGGGCACGTGTGCTGCGCGGGCTCTCGGCTGCTGGTCCAGGAGTCGGTGGCGGAGGATCTGCTCGAGCGGCTGAAGCGCCGGCTCGGCACGCTGCGGCTCGGTGACCCGCTGGACAAGAACACCGACATCGGCGCCATCAACTCCCCCGAGCAGCTGGCCCGGATCCGGGAACTCACCGACATCGGCGACACCGAGGGCGCGACCCGCTGGTCACCGGCCTGCGAACTGCCCGAGCACGGCTACTGGTTCCCGCCGACGATCTTCACCGGCGTCTCGTCGGCGCACCGGATCGCCCGCGAGGAGATCTTCGGCCCGGTGTTGTCGGTGCTGACCTTCCGGACGCCGGCGGAGGCCATCGAGAAGGCGAACAACTCGCCGTACGGCCTCTCGGCCGGGGTGTGGACCGAGAAGGGCAGCCGGATCCTGTGGATGGCCTCGCGACTTCGGGCCGGGGTGGTGTGGGCCAACACGTTCAACCGGTTCGACCCGGCCAGCCCGTTCGGCGGCTACCAGGAGTCTGGCTTCGGCCGAGAGGGCGGCCGGCACGGGCTGGCGGGCTACCTCGATGTCTGAGTCCCGGCTGGCGGTCCGCAAGACCTACAAGCTCTATGTCGGCGGCGCCTTTCCACGCTCGGAGTCGGGCCGGTCGTACGCCGTGCCGGGAGCGCAGGGCGGGTTCCTGGCCAACGTCGCCCAGGCCTCGCGAAAAGACGCCCGGGACGCGGTGGTGGCCGCTCGCAAGGCGTTCCCCGGCTGGGCCGGCGCGACGGCGTACAACCGGGGTCAGGTGCTCTACCGGGTGGCCGAGCTGATGGAGGGCCGGCGCGAGCAGTTCGCCGACGAGGTCTCCGCGCTGGACGGCGTTGCCGCCGAAACGGCCTCCTCGCTGGTGGACGCGGCCATCGACCGGTGGGTCTGGTACGCCGGTTGGGCCGACAAGATCGCCCAGGTCGCCGGGTCGGCCAACGCCGTCGCCGGGCCGTACTTCAACTTCAGCCTGCCCGAGCCCACGGGCGTGGTGGCGGTGATCGCGCCACCGGACTCGTCCCTGCTCGGGCTGGTCGCCGTGCTGGCACCGGTGATCGCGACCGGCAACACGGTGGTGGTGGTGGCCAGCGAACGCGCCCCGCTGCCGGCGGTAACGCTCGCCGAGGTCCTCGCGACCTCCGATGTACCAGGCGGGGTCGTCAACATCCTCACCGGGCGGACCGACGAACTGGCGCCGGTGCTGGCCGCCCATCTCGACGTCAACGCGCTCGACCTCTCCGGGGTGGCGCCCGAGCGCTCGGCCGACCTCGAGCGGCTGGCCGCCGATAGCGTCAAGCGGGTGCTGCCCGCCCCGGCCACGAAGCCGGACTGGGCCGCCGACCCCGGTACCCGACGCCTGCTCGCCTTCCTCGAGACCAAGACCGTCTGGCACCCGCTCGGTCTGTGACCGGTCTGCCCGCGGATCCCAGTTCTGATTCCATCCCGGCCCGGGCGCTGCCTCGCTGCGCTTACCTCGCGTTCCTGTGGTGCGTCGTCTTCGCAACTCTGCACGTCTATTGGGCCCTGGGCGGCAGCGTGGGTTTGGCCTCGTCGGCCGGCGCCGACCTCGCCACCCGCCGTCCGCCGGTCTTCGTTCTGGTCGGTCTCTGGGGGACTGCGCTGCTCCTGCTGCTCGGTGCCTCGTTCAGCGCGGCGCTCGCCCGGGGGCGCCCGCGCGGCCGGCTGCGGCGAGTCGCGCTCCTCGCCTGCTGGCTGGTCGGCGCCACCCTGTTGGTGCGCGGGGTCGTCCTGCAGCTCGTGCTGGCGACGGGTGCGGGCCGAATCGCGTCGTCGGTCGGACCGTTCCAGACCCGCTGGAGCCTGATCCTCTGGAACCCCTGGTTCACGCTCGGAGGGGTTGCCTTTCTGCTGACGGCTCATCACTTCGGCCGGCTCGGTCGAGCACCGGGCGCAATGCCGGATCGAACTACGGCGCCGGATCGAACTACGGCGCCGGATCGAACTACGCCATGCCGGTGACGCGCATGGTGAGGTTCAGGCGCCCGCTGGTGAGGCCGGTCTCGGGGTTCGCCGTCCCCGGGTAAACCTTCGGGACGCCGTGATAGGCGAACCTGGAGGGGCCGCCGAAGACGAACAGGTCCCCCGAGCCCAGCGATATGTCGGTGTAGGGCCTCCCCCGGTTGGCGGTGTTGCCGAACCGGAACAGGCACGTGTCGCCGACGCTCAGCGACACCACCGGCGCGTCGGTTTTCTCGTCCTTGTCCTGGTGCAGGCCCATCCGGGCCGCGTCGTCGTAATAGTTGATCAGCGCGGCATCGGGCTGATACCCGCTCCCGGCGGCCGGGTCGTCGTAGGCGGCGACCAGGGCCGCCCGGCCAAGCTCCGCCAGCCACTCCGGGAGGGCCGCCACCCGTCCGCCGCCGGCGTCGTCCGCGATTCGGGTGTACCGGTAGGGCCGCCAGTGCCAGCCGAGGCAGACGGTCCGGACCGACATCACCTGCCCGCCCGGCAGGCGGGCCGCCCGGATGGGCACCGGGCCGCTGGCCCACCCCCGGCAGGCGTCGACCAGAGCGCGCTGCTGCTCGACGCGGAGCCAGTTCGGCACGTGCACGGCGCCGGGCGCCACCTCGCGCCGGAGCCGATCATCTCGTGGCGCCGCCATCAGGCTGCGTCGTGGAAGACCAGGCCGAGGGTGTGCCGGCGGCCTGAACGGATGGTGCTGACGCCGTGGCGCATCGGCGCGGACGACCAGCCGCGGGTGGATTCCACCGGGCGGTCGCGGGTGGTGAAGATGACGCCGGCGCCCTGCTGCAGGGTCGTCGAGTGGGCGCGGGACTGGGCTCTGGGGCGTTGCTCGACCATCACGAATTCCCCACCGGTGTGGTCGATCCCGGGTCGGTCGAGGCCGATCACCACCTGCAGCGGGAAGACGTGGTCGCCGTACAGATCCCGATGCAAGGCGTTCCAGTCTCCCTCGCGGTAGCGCAGCAGGATCGGCGTCGGCCTGGTCTGGCCGCCCCGGTGGCACATGTCGAGCCACTCGGCCAGCGTGTCCGGCCACGGCGCCGGCTTGCCGAGCTTGGCGGCCCAGTCGCGGGCGATGGGCAGCAGGTGGGGGTAGAACGCCTGGCGGAGCCGGCCGACCAGCTCGGGGAGTGGGCGGTCGAAGTAGCGGTACTGGCCGGAGCCGAACCGGTACGGGGCCATGTCGATCGTGGAGCGAAACCGCGCCACCTCGTCGTACAGCTCGGAGATGCTCGTGCACTCGCCCGAGGTGAGCAGCTGCGTGGTCTGGGCGCAGCCGAACGCGTTCACCTGCGCACGCAACCCGGCCCAGTCGAGCCCGGCTACCGCACTCGACACGACGGTGGTCATGCAGCGGCCTCGAGGGTCAGCAGGGTCTTCTTGGCATCGGTGCCGCCGGCGTACTGCCCGATCGTGCCGTCGCTGCGAACTACCCGGTGGCAGGGCACCACGACCGGCAGTGGATTGGTCGCGCACGCCGTCCCGACGGCGCGCACCGCCCTCGGGTTGCCGGCGGCGGCGGCGACGGCGGCGTAGCTGGCGGTGGTGCCGTAGGCGATGTCGGCAAGGTGGGTCAGCACGGTACGGCGGAAGCCCCCCGCGAGCTGGAAGTCCAGCGGCAGATCGAACGCGGTGCGCCGACCGGCGAAATACTCGTCGATCTCGCGGGCGGCCGGGTCGAGGCGGGTCGGGGCGCGCAGCACCCGTGGGCTGATCCGGTGAGCCAGCTGCTCCAGCACCAGGTCGTGGCCCTCTCGGGCATAGGCAACCCGGACCAGTCCTCTGTCGGTGGCGGCCAGCAGCAGCGCACCGAGCGGGGTATCGACGGTGCGGTAGGCGACGTCGAGGACCCCCCCATCGGCTGCTGCGACGGCCAGGCGGGCGTGCAACCGGCGTTGGGCGTCGGCGTCGGCCTCCAACAGCGGCGCGAACAGGGCGTTGTCATCCGCCGTCTCGGGTGTGGTCATCATGAGGCTTCTCCCTCTGCTTCTCGGCGAAGCGGTTCGTTCAGGTAGGTCTTGCGGAGTGCAGCGATGCCATCCGCGGCTGCCCGGCGGGCTGCCTCCGGGGTGCCGCCCAACACGTCGGCGACATCCGCGTAGGGAAGCCCGCCGAGGTAGTGGTAGGCGACGGTCTGTCGTTGCTTGAGCGGCAGCGCCTTCAGCGCCGCCCACAGGTCGGACTCCCAACCCCCAGGAAGCCGGTCCCGGCTCGGCTGCTCCGGCAGTTCACCGGTGGGGACTGCGCGCCGGGACTCCGCCCGGAGCTGGTCGATGGCCTTGCGGTGAGCGATCGTGACCAGCCACGCCTCGACGTTGCTGCCGGGCCGCAACTCCGGATACGCCCGCAGGGCGGACAGGAACGTCTCCGACCAGGCGTCGTCGGCGGCCGCCGGGCCCAAGACCGCCCGGCACACCCGCAGCACGGTTGGCCCGTGCCGTTCGACGACGGTCTCGAAGGGTTCTCGCCTCACATCGGGTAAACGTGCCACGCCCGTCGAGTGTGAGGTCACGTCGGACTGGGCGGCCGCCCTTGCCCACCTCGAGCGACCGGCCGGCCCGGTCGGCGGCTACGCCTGCTGGCTGAGCAGCCTGCGTTCCGCACCGCTATGACGGCCGTCGACCCCATGACTCATCGCTCACGGCGTCGATGGAGGAGCCGACGGTTCGAGGTCGGGCGAGGGGGCTGGCGAGGGGGCTGGCGATGGCGCGGTCGAGGGGGACGGTGAGGATGAGGGCGAGGGGGACGGCGACGCGGTCGGCATGGTGCCCCCGTACACCGGGTCGGCCAGCGTCTCGATCGGGCGACCGTTCTGGTCATAGAGCCGTACGCCGGTCAGCGGCCTGCCGTCCGCGCCGTACGCGAAGATGCTCGTGATCGGCGAGCCGTCCTGGCCGGTGAGGTAGCCCGGCCAGTTGGGCACACCGGACGAGCTGGACGGCTCCGGAACGGCTCGACCAGATCCAAAGGCCACCAGCGCGACCAGCACCAGCAGCGAATTGCCGACCACGACGAGGCGGCGCCAGCGGGGCCCGCGAACCGTCCGCCGGCCGAGCGCGACCGACGCGACGATGGCGGCGCCGGTGGCGAGCACACCGAGTGTCCGGCTGCCGGCGAAGGTGGGCCAGGGAAAGCTGCCCGGCCCGGCGAAGTCGAACAACACCGACGGGACCGCGACGAAGAGGTAGCCGCGCAGCACCCACCAGCCGGGCCGCAACTCGGGCAGGAAGTCGAGCACGGCGCGGCTCGTCGGATGGGCGGCGGCCGTCTCGCGGATCTCGGTGAGCCGGGCAGCGAGGTCGTGCATCCGCCGGCCCTCGGGCCGGGGCTCGGCCGCCAGCCCGATCGAGGCGCGCAGTTCCTCGGCGTACGCCGTGGGTGCCCCGAGCCGGATCGAGAGCGGGCCGTCGGTCTCGGCGGCCACCTCGTCCAGATGCTGGGACAAGTCCTCGAGCAGCTCGTCACGCTGGGCCGGCGGCAGGTCGGACAGCGCCTCGCGCACCGCGTCCACGTAGTGGGTGACGTCGTCGGTCAGGCTGACGCTCATGCCGCCGCTCCCTTCTCCAGGCCGAGCAGCGAGCTCATCGTCTCGGCGAAGGACCGCCACGCCTTGGCAGAGTCCGCGAGCAGCTGCCGGCCCCGCGCGTTGATCCCGTAGTACTTGCGGTGCGGTCCCTCCTCCGAGGGGACCACGTACGACGTGAGGTGCCCGCCGGTGTAGAGCCGCCGCAGGGTGCCGTAGACCGAGGCGTCGCCCACGTTGTCCAACCCGGCGTTGCGCAGGCGGCGTACGACGTCATAGCCGTAGCCGTCGCCCTCCGCCAAGGTGGCCAGGACCGCGAGGTCCAGGACGCCCTTCAGCAGCTGTGAGGTGTCCAGCGTCTGTTCCATCGGCCGCTCCTCCCTGCGCCCCGGTCTGCTGCGCCCCGGTCTGCTGCGCCCCGGTCTGCTGCGCCAGGGACACTACTCCGCTAAATGCGGTAGCGGAAGCGGCCTGAAGTCCGCAGCGGCCCGAACGATCAGGAGCCGCTCAGTCTCGGTCGGCGCGCAGAGCGGCGTACGCCGGCTTGATCACGTTATTGATGATCGACAGGCGCTGGTCGAAGGGCAGGAACGCGCTCTTCATCGCGTTCGTCGTGAGCCACTGCACGTCGGCCCAGTCGTAGTCGAAGGCGGCCACCAGCGCGGCGAACTCCGACGAGAGCGTCACGCCACTCATCAGCCGGTTGTCGGTGTTGACCGTCACCCGGAACAGCAGCCTGCGGAGCAGGCCGATCGGGTGCTCGGCGATCGAGGGCGCCGCGCCGGTGTGCACGTTGGACGTCGGGCACATCTCCAGCGGCACCCGGGTGTCGCGGACGAAGGCGGCAAGGGGTCCCAGCCGTGGCTGGGCGTCGGGGCCGACGGTGATGTCGTCGATGATCCGTACGCCGTGCCCGAGGCGGTCGGCGTTGCACCACTGCAGCGCCTCCCAGATCGACGGCAGCCCGAACGCCTCGCCGGCGTGGATCGTGTAGTGGCCGTTGTTGCGCTGCATGTGCTGGAAGGCGTCCAGGTGGCGGGTCGGCGGATAGCCTGCCTCGGCGCCGGCGATGTCGAAACCGGCCACCCCGGCGTCGCGGTACTGCACGGCCAGCTCGGCGATCTCCAGCGACCGGGCGGCGTGCCGCATCGCGGTCAGCAGCGTGCCGACCTGGATCGAGTGACCTGCGTCCGTTGCCCGGGCGGAGCCGATGCGGAAGCCTTCGAGCACGCACTCGACCACCGCGTCGAGAGCCAGCCCCTTCTCCACGTGCAACTCGGGGGCGAACCGCACCTCCGCGTAGACGACGCCGTCCGCGGCGAGGTCCTCTGCACACTCGGCGGCGACCCGGGTCAGCGCCTCCTCGGTCTGCATGACCCCCACCGTGTGGGCAAAGGTTTCCAGGTAGCGCTCCAGGCTTCCGGCGGCGTCCTCCCGGAACCAGGCGGAGAGCTCATCGACGTCGGCCGTCGGCAGCGCGTCGTAGCCGGTCTGCGCGGCCAGTTCGACCACGCTGGTCGGTCGCAGCCCGCCGTCGAGGTGGTCGTGCAGCAGCACCTTGGGTGCGCGGCGCAGCTCCTCCTGGGTCGGCGTCGGCACGGGCCCAACCTACCGGTCTCCCCATGCCGCCCTGTGCGAGCCTGAGCGGGTGACCGCCGTCGCGGAGGTGTTCCGGCCGGCCGACCCGGGCTTCCTGGCAGACCCCTATCCGGCGTACGCCGTGCTTCGCCGCGATCTTCCCGTCGGTTACGACGAGGGCGTCGGCGCTTGGCTGGTCTCCCGGCACGCCGAAGTCTCGGCGCTGCTGCGCGACCGCCGGTTCGGACGGGTCTTCACGCCCCGGCAACTGACCGAGGTCTTCGCCGCATGGAACCGGCTCAATGCCGACGCAATGCTGGACATGGAACCGCCGGAGCACACCCGCCAGCGGCGGCTCGTCTCCGCCGCGTTCACCCCGCGCCGGGTGGCGGCGCTGCGCGAGCCGGTGCGCAGGCTCGCCGACCGGCTCCTGGACGCGGCCGTGGACGGCGACCGTCTCGAGCTGATGTCGGGGCTGGCCGAGCCGTTGCCCGTCGCCGTGATCGCGGAGCTGCTCGGCGTACCGGAGGAGGACCGGCACCGGCTGCGTCCCTGGTCCCGCGACATCGTCGGTCTCTACGAGCTCGCCTACGACGACGCCGCCGAGCGGCGGGCGGTGGCGGCGGCGGAGGAGTTCGACGGCTACCTGCGGTGGCTGATCGCAGACCGTCGACGGCGGCCGGGGGACGACCTGCTCAGCGCGCTGGTCGGGGCGAGCGACGCCGGCGATCGGCTGACCGAGGACGAGGTCGTTGCCACCGCCGTACTGCTGCTCAACGCCGGCCACGAGGCCACCGTGAACGCGCTGGGCAACGGGGTGCTCGCCCTGCTGCTCACACCCGGATCTCTGGACCGGCTGCGGGCAGAGCCGCACCTGTTGGCGCCGGCCGTCGAGGAGATGATCCGCTACGACACACCGCTGTCGATGTTCCAGCGCACCGCCTTCGCCGACGTCGACATCGCCGGTCGAACCGTGCGCGCGGGCGAGCGGGTCGGCCTACTGCTGGGATCGGCCAACCGGGACGAGCGGGCGTTCGCCCGGCCCGACCGCTTCGACGTCTCCCGGCCGGACAACCCGCACGTCGGTTTCGGCGCCGGCATCCACTACTGCGTCGGAGCACCGCTGGCCCGGCTGGAGATGCAGGAGGCAGTCTCGGCTCTGCTCAACCGGTTTCGGCGGCTGGAGCTGGCCGGAGAGCCGGTACGCCGGCCGACCTTCCAGTTCCGCGGCCTCACCGGCCTGCCCCTCGCGGTGGGTTGAGCTCATCCCAGCCGAACCCGAAGACGCTTGATCAGCCGAGTCGCTGCGAGGCCGACGCCATCCCGAGCCAGCTGTGCGGGTTACCGGCCCAGCACCACCCGAGCCTCGGCGCCCCCTTGCTGACCCAGATCCCGGTCACCCGCTTGTCGCCGGCCCGGGAGCCGAGCATCTCGAAGCAGTTGCGCTCGGGCAGCCACTGCGGATGCTGCGTGGCGACCGCCAGCCCCTCCTCCAGCGTCAGCGGGGTGCGACCGGCCGCGTGGATGCGCGGCAGCGCGTCGTCCGGCCGTACGCCGAGGGTCTCCTCGCCGGTGTCCACGCCGGTGATCAGGTAGACCGGCGACGCCGGCAGTGCCAGATCGGGCGTGGGACGGAACCGTGCGATGTCGTCGGCGTCCATCGTCGTGAACCCGTGCCTGCCGTTGAGGACCGCTCGCTCGATCAGCCGGTGCGGCGGCACCAGCGGCGCGGTGACCACCAGGACGAAGGTCTCGTCGGGCACCTGCGCCTCGAGCGGGGTGACGCAGGCGCGAAAGGCATTCTCCGTCAGGCCGGCCAGAGCCGGGTAACCCTTCTCGACCAGGACCTCGAGCTGGCGGTGCAGCTCGCTTCGCCGTACGGGGGTTAGTGCGTCAACGGTGCTGGGCATGGGACTCCGGTCGGTCGGGATGCAGGGTGCCGGTCGAACGCGGCGGCGACCCGCACCGTTCCCGTGTACGGCTCCCATCTTCAGTGCAGTCGTGGGTGCGGTGGCCGCCGAATTCGGCCCCACGACTGCACTGAAGATGCGCAGCGGCCGGCGCCGGCCGGGCTACGTCAGTCGGCCTCGCGGTGGACCAGGTCGACAGTGAAGGCCGGCACGCAGATGGCGACGTACTCGGCGCCGGCCGGCTCGGGTGTGCTGTACCGGACCCGCTCTCCGGCCCGGGTGAGCACCGCCTCGCCGGCCCGGACGTCGATGACGCCACCCTCGTGCTCGACCCGGACGCTGCCGCGCAGCACCAGCGTCACCTCGTCGAAGTCCGGCGTCTGCGCCGGCTCGGTCCAGCCGGCCGGTGAGCGCATCTGCGCCACGCTCGCGGTCGTCGTCGCGGTTGAAACCCGGCCGACGTACTCCTCGATGACCTTGCCGCCGGGCACCGGGATCCGGGTCGGCAGCGGGAGATGAGTCGGCATTCGGGTCAGGCTCCGATGCGCTCGATGACCAGGGGAACCGGCGGCGCCGGCCCGGTGCCGATCTCCACCGCGTCGGCCAGAGCCTCCAGCGCACGGGCGAACCGCTCGGGGCTCTCGGCGTGCAGCTCGAGCAACGGCTGGCCCTCCTCGACCGGGTCACCGGGCTTGGCCAGGCACACCACGCCGGCCACCGGCGAGACCGGGTCCTCCTTGCGGGCGCGACCGGCGCCCAGTCGCCAGACGGCCACACCGACGGCGCGGGCATCGAGGCGGCGCAGAACGCCGGTGGCGGGCGCGTCGACCGTCTGGCGGTACGGCGCCGTCGGCAGCTCGGCGTCGGGATCCCCGTCCTGCGCCCGGATCATGGCCCGCCAGCGATCGAGCGCCGTGCCGTCCGCCAGCCGGGCGGCAGGGTCGGCATCGGTCAGCCCGACCAGCGCCAGCATCTCCCCCGCCAGCGCGAGGGTCACCTCGACAACATCAGCGGGCCCCCCGCCGGTAAGTACCTCGACCGCCTCGGTCACCTCCAAGGCGTTGCCACAGGCCCGACCGAGCGGGGTATCCATCGCCGTGAGCAGTGCAGAGGTCCGTACGCCGTGCCCCTCACCGAGGTTCACCATCGCCGCGGCCAGCGTGCGGGCGGCGTCCACGTCGGGCAGGAAGGCACCGGTGCCCACCTTGACGTCGAGCACCAGCGCCGACGTGCCCTCGGCGATCTTCTTGCTCATGATCGAGCTGGCGATCAGCGGCACCGACTCGACCGTCGCGGTCACATCGCGCAGGGCATAGAGCTTGCGGTCGGCCGGCACCAGCCCGGGGCCTGCCGCGCAGATCACCGCGCCGACCTCGCGCAGCACGTCGAGCATCTCCGCTGGTGCGAGGGTTGCCCGCCATCCCGGGACCGCCGCCAGCTTGTCCAGCGTGCCGCCGGTATGGCCGAGCCCACGGCCGGACAATTGCGGCATCGCCGCGCCGCACGCCGCCATCAGCGGTGCCAGGACGAGCGACACCTTGTCACCTACGCCGCCCGTGGAGTGCTTGTCCACCGTCGGCCGGCCCACTGCCGAAAGGTCCAACCGGTCCCCGGAGGCGATCATTGCGGCGGTCCACCGCGAGAGCTCGGCCCGCTCCATCCCGCGCCAGAGGACCGCCATCAACAGCGCGGCCATCTGCTCCTCGGCCACCTCACCGCGGGTGTAGGCGCCGATCACCCAGTCGGCCTGAGCGTCCGACAGCGTGCCGCCGTCCCGCTTGGTGCGGATCACGTCCACCACGTCGTACGCCGTCACGGCAGGTCCACCGCGTCGAAGGCCCGGGGCAGCAGCTCGCGCAGGGGCAACGGGCCATCCTCGCTTGCTACCAGCAGCTCCGGCCCGCCGGCCTCCCACAACAGCTGCCGGCACCGGCCGCAGGGCATCGTCAGCCTGCGGTCCTCTCCGGCCACGCACGAGAGGGCGACCAGCCGGCCGCCGCCACCGGCATGCAGCGCCGACACCACGCCGCACTCGGCACACAAGGTGAGGCCGTACGACGCGTTCTCCACGTTGCAGCCGGTGACGACCCGCCCGTCCCCGACCAGGGCCGCGGCACCCACCCGCAGACCGGAGTACGGCGCATGCGCCCGCTCCGCCGCGGCGGTTGCGGCTGCCTTCAGCGCGACCCAGTCCGGACTCATGCGCCCTGACCGCGGCGGTAGGGCAGCCCGTCGGCCGCCGGCGGGCGCAGCCGCTGGGCCGCTGCCGAGAGCACCAGCAGCGTCACGATGTGTGGGGTGTAGGTGACGAACTGGCTCGGCACCGTGTCGCTGAGCAGGAACCAGCCGAGAAAGGCGCCGGCCGCGAGGACAGCCACCAGCGCTGCGACCACCCGGCGGCGCAGCAGGTTGCGCACCGCGAGGACCGCGAGAATCAGCGCGACGAAGAGCAACAGCGCGTGCACCGCCTCTCCCTGCCGCAGCTGTAGCCCGTCGGCGTACCCGAAGATCGACGCACCGGCCGCCAGCCCGCCCGGTCGCCAGTTGCCGAAGATCATGGCCGCCAGCCCGATGTAGCCACGACCGGCGGTCTGACCCTCCCGGTAGATCGAGGACGCGACCGTGACGAGATAGACACCGCCGAGGCCGGCGCAGGCTCCGGAGATCACGACGGCGGCGTACTTCATCCGGTAGACGTTGATGCCCAGCGACTCCGCCGCCACGGGGTTCTCACCGCACGAGCGCAGCCGCAGGCCGAACGCCGTCCGCCAGAGCAGGTAGTAGGACAGCGGGACCAGTACCACGGCGAGGACCGTCAGCAACGACAGCCCGGTGGTCAGCCCGCGAAGGATGCCGGCCAGGTCGGAGACCAGGAACCACTGGTGTCTCTCGACCGCGCCCAGCCAGTTGCTCAGTCCCGGCACCGAGATGGCGGTGATGTCCCCGACGGTGGGCGACTGGGTGGCCCCACCGCCCGGTGTCCCGGTGAAGAAGACCACCGAGAGGTAGCGGGTCACCCCGGCGCCGAGGATGTTGATCGCCACACCCGAGACGATGTGGTCGACGCCGAAGGTGACGGTCGCCAGCGCGTGCAGCAGACCGCCGAGCGCGCCGCCGAGCACACCGACCAGGACTCCGGTCCACGGTCCCCACTGATACCCGGCCCAGGCGCCGAACCAGGTGCCGAGGATCATCATGCCCTCGAGCCCGATGTTCACGACCCCCGCCCGCTCGGCCCACAGACCGCCGAGACCGGCCAGCCCGATGGGCACCGCCAGCTGCAGCGCCGCACGGATGGTTCCGCTCGACGTGACGTCCTGGGCACCGGTCACCACCCGGACCAGCGAGAGGGCGACGACCAGACCGGCGGCGGCGAACAGCAGCCGGCGCGCAGTCAGCCGTGGGGCCGAGCCGGTCCGCAGTTCAGGTTGGACCGGCAGCTCGAGCGCCGTGGTCACGCCGGCACCTCTCCGGTCCGGCGCGGCTCCCCGGCGGCCAGCTGCGCGCCGACCGCTCGCTGCTGCTGGGCCAGGCCGAAGCGTCGTACCAGCTCGTAGACGACGACCACGGAGAGAACGATGGTCCCCTGCATGATCACCACGATCTCCTTGGGCACGCCCTCGAGGTCGAGGATCTGCGACGACTGGTCCAGGAAGGCGAACAGCAACGCGCCCAGGGCGATGCCGACGGGGTTGTTGCGCCCGAGCAGCGCGATCGCGATGCCGGTGAAGCCGAGCCCGGCCGGGAAGTCCAGCGAGTAGGAGTACGACGCGCCGAGCAGCTGGGGCATGCCGACCAGCCCCGCGACCGCGCCGGAGATCAGCATCGTGGTCACCACCATGCGGCGTACGTCGACCCCGCTCGCGATCGCAGCCGACGCGGACCGCCCGGTGGCCCGCAGGTCGAAGCCGAAGCGGGTACGCCCGAGCAGCAACGAGTACCCGATCCCGGCCAGGATCGCCACGAGCAGGAAGCCGAACACCCGGGCATCGGTGTTGGGCACCAGGTCGAGACCCGGGATCCGGCCCGAGGTCGGGATCACCCTGGTGCCGATGTTGTTGCTGCCCTGTACCTGGACGGCGAGCCGGTCGGTGGTGAGCAGGAAGGCGACGATGCCGGTCGCGACGAAGTTGAGCATGATCGTGGAGATGACCTCGCTGACCCCGCGGGTCACCTTGAGCAGGCCGGCCAGTCCGGCCCAGAGCGCCCCCACCGTCATCGCCACCACGACGATCAGCAGCACGTGCAGCGGAGCCGGCAGCGCCACCGCGCCGCCGAGCGCCGCCGCCAGCATCGCCGCCAGCCGGTACTGGCCGTCGACGCCGATGTTGAACAGGTTCATCCGGAAGCCGACCGCGACCGCCAGCGCCGACAGGTAGTACGTCGTCGCGCGGTTGAGGATGTTGACGACACTGGTCGGGCGGGTGCCGAAGTCGAGCATGCTCCGGAAGACCGACACCGGTGAGTCCCCGGTGCCGAGCAGCGCCAGCGAGGACAGCAGAACGGCCACCAGGACGGCGAGCAAGGGGGCGGCGAGCGCCAACAGCAGCCGTTGCCGGTCGATGCCGACTCTCACGACGCCCTTGCCGCACCGGTCATGGCCGAGCCGAGCTCCTCGGGGGTCACGCTCTGCGGGTCGACCCGGGCCACCAACCGCCCGCGCAGGATGACATGCAGCGTGTCCGACATCCCGATCAGCTCGTCGAGGTCGGCAGAGATCAGCAGTACCGCCAGCCCCTCGGCCCGAGCCGCGCGGAGCTGGTCCCAGATGGCCGCCTGGGCGCCGACGTCCACACCTCGGGTCGGGTGGGCCGCGATGAGCACCTTGGGATCGCCGCTCATCTCCCGGCCGACGATCAACTTCTGCTGGTTGCCCCCCGACAGCGCAGACGCCGGTACGTCGATGCCGGGCGTGCGGACGTCGTACCGCGCCACGATCCGCTCGGTGTCCTGGCGGGCGCCACGACGGTCGATGAAGGCGCCGGAGACGTTCGGCCGCTGGGTCTGGTGGCCGAGGATCCGGTTCTCCCAGAGCGGCGCTTCGAGCAGCAACCCGTGCCGGTGCCGGTCCTCGGGGATGTGGCAGATGCCGGCCTCGCGGCGACGACGCGTGGACCAGACGGTGATGTCCCCGGCGCCGAAGACGACCCGGCCCGAGTCGGCCGGGCGCATCCCCATGATGGCCTCGACCAGCTCTGCCTGGCCGTTGCCCTCGACGCCGGCGACGCCGAGGATCTCGCCACGGCGGATCGCGAACGAGACGTCGTCCACAACGGCACGCCCGTCCGGTGCCAAGACGGTGAGCCCCTCGACCCGGAGCTGCTCGTCGGCGGTCACCGTCGACTCCCGCAGCTCCGGAACCGGCAACTCGGCGCCCACCATCAGCTGGGCGAGGTCGCGCGCGGACACCGATCGGGGTTCGATCGTGGCCACCGTCGTACCGCGACGCATGACCGTGATCGCGTCGGCCACCGCGAGCACCTCGTCCAGCTTGTGCGAGATGAACAGGACGGTGAGGCCCTCCGCCCGTAGCTCGCGCAGGTTGGCGAAGAGCTCGGCCACCTCCTGGGGCACCAGCACCGCAGTCGGCTCGTCCAGGATGAGGATCTTCGCGCCCCGGTAGAGCACCTTGAGGATCTCGACCCGCTGCCGGTCGCCGACGCCGAGGTCCTCGACCAGCCGGTCCGCCTGGACACCGAGCCCGTAGGCATCGGAGATCTCGCGGATCCGGTGCCGGGCGGCGGCCCGGTCGAGCCAGAGGCCCCGGGTCGGCTCGCTGCCGAGCACCACGTTCTCCAGGACCGTAAGGTTGTCGGCGAGCATGAAGTGCTGGTGCACCATGCCGATGCCGGCCGCGATGGCGTCGGCCGGCGAGGAGAACCGGACCTCGGCGCCGTCGACCAGGATGCGCCCCTCGTCCGGCCGCTGGAGGCCGTAGAGGATCTTCATCAGGGTCGACTTGCCGGCGCCGTTCTCGCCGACGATCGCGTGCACAGAGCTCCGGCGTACGGCGATGTCCACGCCGGAGTTGGCGACGACGCCGGGGAACCGCTTGGTGATGCCGCGCAGCTCGACCGCGGGCGCCGGTACGCCGTCGGCCGCCGGGACGGGCGGGGTCGAGGTCGACATGCCGCTCGCTCCTTCGCCGCCCGTACCCGAGGTCCGACGTTCGGCCGGTGGGTCGATTCTGCTGGCTACGGGGTGGCCGGCACGGTGATCTTGCCGTCGATGATCTGCTGCTTGAGGTCCTCGAGCTTGCTCTTGATGTCGTCGACCTTGCCACCGGAGGTGGAGTAGCCGACGCCGTCGCTCTTGAGATCGAAGCGCTTCTCACCGGCGGCGAACTTGTCGTCGGCCACGTCCTTGACGAAGTCGAACACCGCCGTGTCGACCCGCTTCAGCATCGACGTCATGATCACGTCTCGCAGCGACTCCGGCTTGACCGTGTTGTACTGGTCGGAGTCGACGCCGATGGCAAGCTTGCCCGCGGCTTGGGCAGCCTGGAAGACGCCCGTGCCGGAGCCGCCGGCAGCGGCGTAGACCACGTCGGCCCCGCCGTCGTACATGCCGGTAGCCGCCGCCTTGCCCTTGGCCGGGTCGTTGAAGCCGCTGAAGTCGGGCGCCTGGGTGAGGTACTTGACCAGCACCGTGGCCGTCGGCTTGACCTGCTTGACCCCCGCCGCGTAGCCGGCCTGGAACTTGCGGAGCAGCGGCGTGTCGACACCCCCCACGAAACCAACCTTGCCGGTGGTGGACTTCAGGGCCGCGGCCGCGCCGACGAGGAACGAGCCCTGCTCCTCCGCGAAGACGAGATTGGCCACGTTGGGCAGTGTGTTGCTGGCGTCGTCGATGATGGCGAACTTGATGTCGGGATGTGCCTTGGCAACGGTGCCTAGTGCCTTGCCGTAGGCGAAGCCCACCGCGATGATCGGGTTGTAACCGCCGTCGGCGAGCAGGGTGAGCCGCTGCGCCTTGTCGGCGTCGGTCTCGTCCAGCCGGGCGCTGAGCTCGTTGATCTTGAGGTTGAGCTCCTTCTTCACCCGCTCGAGCCCGGCTGCGGCCGCGTCGTTGAACGACTTGTCGCCCCGACCCCCGACGTCGTAGGCGAGGCCGACCTTGAGGGTCTTCTTCTGGGCGGTGCCGTTCCCGCCGCCACCGGTGTTGTCGTCCTTGCCGCACCCCGCCAGCACCAGCGCGGTGATGGCCGCCACCGCCGCCAACCGCACCATTCGTACCGGACGCACCTGCTTGCCGCCTCTCGTCGGGAAACCGCGTCAGGCTAGTGCGTGAACTGGCATAACGGCGACCGGCCAGCCGCGAAGGGCCAGGATCGGACCCAACGTGCCGCTGGGACGTTCAGCCGGTCAGAGGCGCTCCGGCGGGCGGTAGGTCCCCCACACCTCGCGGAGCGCGTCGGAGACCTCGCCGACGGTGGCCCGCGCCCGCAGCGCGTCGGCCATCGGGTAGAGCACGTTGTCGGTGCCCTCCGCCGCCATTTTCAGCGCGGTCAGCGTCCGGTCGACCTCGCCGGCGGACCGGTCGGAGCGCAGCTCGGCCAGCCGGCCGATCTGCTCAGCCTCGATCGCGGGGTCGACGGTCAGGGGCTCGTAGCGCTCGTCGTCCGGCCGGACGAACCGGTTCACCCCGACCACCACCCGGGTGCCGTCCTCGACGCCCTGCACGATGTGGTACGCCGACCGCTCGATCTCGCCCTTCTGGAAGCCCCGCTCGATCGCCGCCACCGCCCCGCCCATCTCCTCCACCCGGGCCATCAGCTCGACGACCGCCGCCTCCAGCTCGTCGGTCATGCTCTCCACGGCGTACGAACCGGCGAAGGGGTCGACGGTGGCGGTGACATCGGTCTCGGCCGCCAACACCTGCTGGGTGCGAACCGCCAGTCGGGCCGCCTTCTCGGTCGGCAGTGCGATCGCTTCGTCGAAGGAGTTCGTGTGCAACGACTGGGTACCCCCGAGCACCGCGGCCAGCGCCTGGACGGTGACCCGGATCAGGTTCACCTCGGGCTGCTGTGCCGTCAGCTGGACGCCGGCGGTCTGGGTGTGGAAGCGCAGCGTCGTGGACTTCGGGTCGCGCGCGCCGAACTCGTCCCGCATCACCCGGGCCCAGATCCGCCGGGCCGCCCGGAACTTCGCCACCTCTTCCAGCAGCGTCGTACGGGCGACGAAGAAGAACGCCAGCCGGGGGGCGAACTCGTCGACCTCCTGGCCGCTAGCGATCGCGGCGCGGACGTATTCGATGCCGTTGGCCAGGGTGAACGCGACCTCCTGCACCGGGGTCGCCCCGGCCTCGGCCATGTGGTAGCCGGAGATCGAGATCGTGTTCCAGCGCGGGATCTCGGTCCGGCAGTAGCGGAAGACGTCGGTGACCAGCCGCAGTGACTGGCGAGGCGGGTAGATGTAGGTGCCGCGGGCGATGTACTCCTTGAGGATGTCGTTCTGGACCGTGCCGGTGAGCTGCGCCGGTTCGGCGCCCTGCTCGCGGCCCACGAGCTCGTAGAGCAGCAGCAGTACGGCGGCCGGGGCATTGATCGTCATGGAGGTGGAGACCTCGGCCAGCGGGATGCCGGCGAACAGGCGGTGCATGTCCTCGACCGAGTCGATCGCGACGCCGACCTTGCCCACCTCACCGCTGGCGATCGCGGCGTCGGAGTCGTACCCCATCTGGGTCGGCAGGTCGAAGGCCACCGAGAGCCCGGTGGTACCCGCCTCGATCAACCGGTGGTAGCGCTCGTTGGACTCCTTGGCGGTGCCGAAGCCGGCGTACTGGCGCATCGTCCAGGGCCGGCCGGTGTACATCGAGGGGTAGACCCCGCGGGTGAAGGGATAGCCGCCGGGCTCCCCCAACGCGACCGACGGATCGAAGCCCGCCAGGTCGGCCGGGCCGTAGACCGGCGCGATCGGCAGCCCGGACTCCGACTCCCGCGTCACCGCACCGATGCTATCGACGACGACCGGGCGTGCACGGAGCACGCTGACCGGGTACGCCGTCCGGGTGACCACGGACGGCGTCGTTACCGGCGGCTCGGTGCGACTTGTCGCGGGCCGCTACCAGCTGCAGGAGATGCTGGGCCGCGGCGGCATGGGCTGCGTGTGGCGGGCCGAGGACCAGCTCCTGCGACGCCCGGTAGCGGTCAAGGAGATCGCGTTTCCGCCGTCGCTTCGCGAGGACGAACTGGCGATCCTGCGGGAGCGGACGCTACGCGAGGCGCGCGCTGCGGCCCGGATCGACTCGTCGTCGGCGGTCCGGGTGTACGACGTGGTCGAGGACGACGGCCGACCGTGCATCGTCATGGAACTCGTGGAGGGGCGCACGCTGCGGGACGTCATCCGCCAGGACGGCCCGCTCACCTGCGCCCAGACGGCACGGGTCGGCCTGGCCCTCGTCGACGCGCTGGAGTCTGCGCACGCGGCCGGCATCGTGCATCGCGACGTCAAGCCGGGCAACGTACTCGTCCGCATCGACGGCCGGGTCATCCTGACCGACTTCGGGATCGCCCGTACTGCCGGCGACTCGTCCATCACCTCGACCGGGCTGCTGCTCGGCTCGCCGTCCTACATCTCCCCCGAGCGGGCCAGGGGCGGCGAGCCACTGCCGGCCTCGGACATGTGGTCCCTCGGCGCCACGCTGTACACCGCGGTGGAGGGCCGGCCACCGTTCGACCGCGGCGAGCCCTTCTCGACGCTGGCCGCGGTCGTGGGCGAGCCACCGGGTGACTACCTCGCGGCCGGGCCACTCGCCCCGCTGATCGACCGGCTGCTCGACAAGGACCCGGCCGGCCGGCCGACGCCCGCGCAGGCGCGCCGGCTGCTCGGGCCGATCGCCGCCGACCCGGCCAACGACAGGACGGCCGCCGCCGGAACTGCTGCCGCCACGGCCGCGCTTGCGCCCGCCGAAGAAACCATCGTGCTGCCACCGGCACCGCGGGCCACCGCCCCGGTGACAGCCTCGGCACCGGTCCGCCCGCCGGCCGCGTCAGGTTCCCGCGTCAGTCCGGTGCCTGCATCCCCGCGGCGCGGCGACCGTCGGTCGGAGCGGCTCGCCGGCGGCCTCGCCGTACTGCTGCTGCTGTTGGGCCTGGGCACGGTGGCCGCAGTCCTGTTCCTCCGCGGCAACCCGAAATCCCCGGCAGAAGGCCAGCAGACCTCGCCCACGCCGAGTGCCGGTAGCCCCGCGGCCTCGCGGTCGCCCGCCGCACCCGTAGTCGTGCCGCCGCCGGCGACCCCCCCGCGATCGGCGGGCACACCTACGCCTACCAACAGCCGCCCGCCCAGCACTTCCGGGACAGGCGTGCCGCCCAATTGGGTGCGCTTCACCGCCCCCGCAGGGTGGTCGTTCGCGCACCCCGGTGATTGGCGGCCGCGGGCGCGCCGGGGTGGCACTGACTACGTCGACCCCGCCACCACGCGATACGTCCGGGTCGACTCCCAGAGCCCGGCGGTCGCATCCTCGCTGGCAGCCCTCTCGGCGCTGGAGGCGCGCTTCAAGAGCGAGCACAGGAACTACTCGCGCATCCGGCTGGGCAACATCTCGGTCCCTGGCTACGACGACGCCGCCATCTGGGAGTGGACCTACCGGGACGGGTCGACCACGCTGCACGCCGTCGACCTGAGCCTGACCTCCGGAGATCGAAGCTACGCGCTGCTCTTCCAGGCCAGCGACTGGGCCGGGTCGGAGGGCGAGCTCAAGGCGTTCTTCGCCTCCTTCCGGCCCGTGCTCTGACCGCATCGTCAATACCCGCTGGCCGGTGTGACCTGGTGTCTCGCTGCAACTCCTGTTGTAATATGCTCAACTCGTCCACAACACCGAGCGGTGGTGTCGTCGCTCGGCAACGACAGAGGGCTCGCTCGTGGCTCAGGAGGCCCCTGCTCATGAACAGCGCCGAAGAGCTGGCGGCTTCGCTGACCCCGGGATACTCCCTCCCCCAGGCGGCCTACGTCACCGACGAGGTTCTCGAGCTGGAGCACGAGCGTGTCTTCGCGCCCAACTGGGTCTTCGTCGGCGCCGCCAGCGAGATCGCCGAGCCCGGCGACGTCCTGGCGTGGACCGTGGGGCGCGACTCCGTGCTGCTGATGCGCGACGAGGCCGGCACGGTGAGCGCGCACCACAACGTCTGCCGGCACCGGGGATGCCGGCTGCAGGACGACGGCCACCGGTCCGCCCGCGTCGTCGTCTGTCCGTACCACCTGTGGGCCTACGGGTTGGACGGCTCGTTGCGAGGCGCACCGCACATGGGGCGGGAACTGGCGCGCGAACAGCTGTCCCTGCGGCCGGTGCACCTGCGGAACCTCAGCGGCCTGCTCTTCGTGTGCTTCGCGGACACACCACCGGCCTTCGACGACGCGATCACGGCCGTGGAGCCACAGCTGCGCCTGCACCAGCTGGCCAACACCCGGGTCGCGGCTCGCCGGCACTTCAGCGTGGCCGCGAACTGGAAGATCCTGGTAGAGAACAACCGCGAGTGCTACCACTGCCGGCCGAACCATCCCGAGTTCTGCCTGTCCAACTACGATCTGGGCATCGCCGGCGACCAGCGAACCAACCGCGCGTACGAAGCCGCCGTGGCCGAACATCACCGTCGTTGGGTCGAGCAGGGGCTCTTCCCACGCGAGGTCAGCTTCGAAGATGACGGCTGGTTCCGGGTAGCCCGGCTGCCGCTGCGCGACGGCTTCTCGACGGAGAGCCTCAGCGGGAACCTGGTTGCACCACTGCTCGGTCGGTTGCCCACCGCCGACGTGGGGAGCCTGCGGTTCATCACGCTGCCCAACTGCTGGATCCACGTCAATGCGGACTACGCGATGACCACGCGGCTGACGCCCGTGCGTGCCGGCCGAACGGACGTCGACATCACGTTCCTGGTTCGAGAAGACGCCGTAGAAGGAAGGGACTACAGCGTCCAGGACCTGGTCGCTGTCGGGTTGGCGACATCGGAACAGGACTGGGTCCTCTGCGAGGCCAACCACGCAGGTGTCAGGTCCCGCGGTTACCTGCCGGGTCCGCTCTCGCCGGTGACAGAGGGCTCGGTGGCCACTTTCCACGAGTGGTACCGGCGCGCGCTCCTAGCCGACCGTGGCGCCATCGGGCAGTCGGTAAGGCGGAGTTCGCCCGCACGGGATTCGCCGGTGGACCGTACGGCTACCATGCCGCGGGCTGCCCGAACGTAGCCAAGACAAGCCGGACAGGGCGGTGTGCTGATGCGGGTCGCGCTCGCTCAGGTGGACTGCCGGCTGGGCCGGGTGGAGGCCAACCTCGCCACCGCGAACGACGCCATCGGTCGGGCCGCGGCGAAGGGCGCCGATCTTGTCGTCTTTCCCGAGCTGACGCTGCACGGCTATCCCGTGGGTCGCTATGACGCCGGTCTCGCCATGACCGCCGATGACCAACGGTTGCTCGAGCTTGCCCCCCGGAAGGGGCCGGCCGTTGTCATCGGGTTCCACGAGGACGCGGGTCCGCACACCTACAACAGCGCGGCGTACCTCGCCGACGGCGAGCTCGCCCATGTCCACCGGAAGCTGTACCTGCCCACCTACGACATCTGGGAGGAGCACAAGCACTTCAGTCCGGGGCACGCCCTGCGGGCGTTCCCGACCCGCCATGGCCGGTTCGGAATCCTCACCTGCAACGACGCCTGGCAGGCTTGCCCGCCCTTCGTGCTCGCCCAGGACGGGGCAGAGGTCTTGTTCGTGCCCGCGAACAGCGTCGACACGCGCGCCCCCGAGATCCTGGACACCCACGCCTACTGGCGGGATCTCCTCCGCGCCGTGGCCCGGATGAGCGAGCTGTGGGTCGTGTTCGTGAACCGCGTCGGTCGGCTCGGGGACCTCGAGTTCTGGGGTGGGTCATGCGTCGTCGACCCGGCCGGTGAGGTCGTGGCGGCTGCGCCGGTCAAGCAGGAGGCACTGCTGCTCGTCGACATCGACGTACCGGCAGCACGCCGCCGGCGTCGACAGTTGCCGTTGCTGAAGGACGCGCGGCTCGGACTACTGGTCCGTGAACTCGAACGCCTGATCGCCGAGGGCGGCAACGCCTGACAGAAGTCCGGGTGGGCCGGCCTACTTGACCTTGTCCTTCAGGAACTGCTTGGCGAGATCCTTGGCCGTGTCACCCTTGGTGTCGAAGTCGGCGTTCATCTTCTGCATCGTCGCCGTGTCGAGTGCCTTGGCGATCGGGTCCATCACCTCGGCCAGCGCCGGGTTGTCCTTGAAGACGGACTCGCGGACGTTCAATGCCGGGTTGTAGATCGCGAAGAACTTCTTGTCGTCTTCCAGCACGCGCAGCCCGAGACCCTCGATGCGACCGTCCGTCGTGAAGACCTCACCGAAGTTGCAGGGTTTGGCCTTCTGGATCGAGTTGTAGATCGCGCCTTCGTCCAGGGTGGCGAGCTTCGCCGCCTTGAATCCGTACGTCGACTCCAGCCCGGGCAGTCCGTCGTCACGGTTGGTGAACTCCGTGGCCACGCACAGCGAAGCCTTGGCCGGGTCCGACTGGGCCAGCTTGCCGTAGTCGGTCAGCGTCTTCACGTCGGTCATGTTGTCCTTGCGCACGCCGAGCGCGTAGGTGTTGTCGAACGGCGCGAACGCCAACCACTTGATCTGGTTCTTCTCGAGGTCCTCCTTGGCGACCGCGTCGTACTGCTGCTGTGAGTCCGGTATGGGCTTGGTGTGCTTCAGGTGGGTGATCCAACCTGTGCCGGTGTACTCCCAGTACATGTCGATCCGGCCCGAGGTGAGCGCCGTACGCACGGTCGAGCTGCCGGACAGGCCACACTGCCGCTTCACCTTTGCACCGGCGTTCTCGAGCGCCTGGGCGGTGATCTCGCACAAGATCTTCTGCTCGGTGAACTCTTTGCCACCGACGGTGAAGGACTTGCCGTCGAGCTTGCCGCCGCCTCCAGAGCTCGACTTGCTGTCGCTCCCGCCACAGGAGGCAGCCAGAACGGCGGCCACGGCAAGGACGGCGACACGGTGGGCACCGCTCGGGATGTGCATATGGATCTCCCTCGTCTGACTGGGTCGGCGAATGATGGTCTGCCTGATCTTTACAAGCCCCTGGGCCGAAGCGCCCGTTCGGCCAGGCCGGCGACCCAGTCGATGGTGAGCGCCAGGACGGCGACGAGCACCGCGCCGGTGATGAGCACGGGTCTGCGGTCGAGCTTCAGGCCGGCGTCGATGACGTCCCCGAGGCCGTGCGCGTTGGTGAACGTGGCGAGGGTTGCGGTGCCCACGTTGATGACCAAGGCGGTACGGATTCCGGCCATCATGACCGGCACCGCGAGCGGGAGCTCAACCCGCCGCAGCACCAGGTCCTTGGTCATGCCCATGCCACGAGCCGCGTCGATCAACGACCGGTCGACGCGCTGGAGTCCGGTCATCGTGTTGCGTAACACCGGCAGGAACGAGTACAGGACCAGCGCGATGATCGCATACTTGAAGCCGAAGCCAAGGGTGATGCCGAGCAGGACCAGAACGCCGATCGAAGGGACGGCCTGCCCGACGTTCACGACAGCGAGGGCGAAGGGCGTGGCGCGGCGCATCGACGGCCGGGTGAGCAGGATGCCCAGCGGAATGGCGATGAGGATCACCAGGATGGTGGAGACGACCGTGAGCTGGATGTGCTGGAGAGTTCGTTCGACCAGGAACGTCCGGTTCAGGGACCGTCGCTCGATGCTGTCGAGGGTCCGAGAGTGCACGTAGACGTACAGCGCCGTGACGATGACCACAAGCAGCGCCGGGGTGAAGAAGAGGCTGATGACACTGCGGGCCCCGTGGCGAACGTCCGGTTCGCTCGGTGGCAGGGGTGCCACCGGTTCCGCGGCCGTCCGCTCCGAGGTGATGGTCACGAGTTATCACCGAGTCCGACCGCAACCGGGTCGGCGACCGTGCGGACCGTCCGGGCGGCGTCGGCTTGCGCGGTCAACCCCATGATCGTCTCCAGCCGCAGGGCGCCGGCGTACGCGCCGTCGGCGTCGACGACGGCGGCGATCGTGTCACCGAGCCGCAGGAGCTCGTTCAGGGCGTCGTGCACGGTCTGGCTGCGGCGCAGCACGGCGACCGGACCGCCGCCGCTGGACATGCCCTGCTCGAGGTCCGAGGACCGCCGCCAGCCCCGGGGCCGGCCGGCGTCGTCGACGATGAGCGCGCGGTCCGACTGCGTGCGAGCCAGCACGACGCGGGCCTTGTCGATGGAGTCCTCCAGCGCGACCACCGGGACGGCGTCCAGGCGAACATCGGCCAGACTGGTCAGCCCGAGACTGCGCACCGAGGCACCCGGCCCGATGAAGTCGGCGACAAAGTCGTTCGCCGGATGCGCGAGGATCTGGTCGGGTGTGTCGTACTGGGCTGGCCGGGACCCCTTGTCGAGGATCGCGATGCGGTCGCCGAGCTTGATCGCCTCGTGGATGTCGTGCGTCACGAAGACGATGGTCTTTCGGATCCGCTCCTGCAGGCGCAGGAACTCGTTCTGCAGCCGGTCCCTGGTGATCGGGTCGATGGCCCCGAACGGCTCGTCCATGAGCATGACGGGCGGGTCGACGGCCAGCGCCCGGGCAACCCCCACCCGCTGCTGCTGACCGCCGGAGAGCTCCTTGGGATAACGGCGGCGGTATGTCGCCGCCTCCAGGCCGACCAGTTCGAGCAGCTCGTCCACCCGCTCCGAGATCCGCCGTCGGTCCCAGCCGAGCAGCTGCGGTACGACGGCGATGTTGTCGGCGATGGTCATGTGCGGGAACAGCCCGACCTGTTGGATCACGTACCCGATCCGGCGGCGGAGCTGGTCGGGATTGATCCGGGTGACGTCCTGCTCGCCGATAATGATCTTGCCCGAGCTCGGCTCGATGAGACGGTTGATCATGCGCATGGTCGTGGTCTTGCCGCATCCGGACGGGCCCACGAGCACGACGATCTCGCCCGCCGGGATCTCCAGGTCGAGCGAGTCCACGGCGGCCAGGGACTGACCGGGAAACCGCTTGCTGAGCCCCTCCAGCCGGATGATCTCGCCGCCGCTGGTCGACGCACTTGATGCCTTAGCCACGGATACCCCTCGACATCGTGAACCGCGCGATCAGAACGAACAGCGCGTCATAGGCGAGGGCGACGAGCGCGACACCCACGACGCCGGTCAACGCCTGCGAAAGTGCGAAGGGACTGCCGATGGCCGACAGGCCACCGAAGATGAACTCGCCCAGGCCAGGACCGTTGACCACGCCGGCCGCAATGGCAGCGATGCCGACAACGACGATGGTGGACACCCGGATGCCCGTGAGGATGACCGGCCAGGCCAGGGGCAGCTGGATGCGCCACATGCGCTGCCGGTTGCCGAGCCCCATCCCGCGCGCCGACTCCATGACCGCCGGGTCGACGGAATGCAGACCCGTCACCGTGTTGCGGACGATCGGCAGCAGCGCGTACAGCACGAGGGCACAGAGGGTGGGCTTGTAGCCCAGGCCGAGGACCGGGATCAACAGGGCGAACAGGGCGAAGGACGGAATCGTCAGGAAGACGCCACAGATTGCGATCACAAGGTCGGTGGCCCGCTGGTTGCGATGGACGAGCAGGCCGAGCGTGACGCCGACCAGGGTCGCGATGATCATGGCGACCAAGACCACCTGGGCGTGCGCGATGACGGCCGGGACGATGTCGTCGGCATGCCGGGAGACGTAGTCCAGGAAGTTCCTCACCCGGGCTTCCCTTCCGCAACGGGCCCGATGTCCGCGTCGGGCGTCTCGCCGAGCAGCAGGGACATCTCATCGGTGATGTCCTTGAGTACCTTGCCGACCGACCTGAGCCGGCGGGCGCCACCCAGCCGGAACAGGGGTGCCGAGACATTCACCGTGGCGATGACCTGATGACGAGAATCGCGTACCGGTGCCGCCACACCGACCAGACCTGGCTCGAACTCCTCCTCGACGAGGGCGAAACCGCGGGTGCGGTCGGCGGCGATCCGCTGGTACAGCTCATCGACGTCGGCCGGTGTGTTCGGGCCCAGCCGGTCGAACCGGGTACCGGCGAACAGGTCGGCGAGGTCCATCAACCGGTGGTCGAACAGCAGCGCCCGGCCGGACGAGGTGCAATAGGCCGGCACGGTTCGCCCCACCCAGCCAGCCGCCTGCAGGGCATGCGGCGGCGACTCGGACAGGACGGTCAGGACTTCCCGACCGCGCCGTACCGATAGGTTGACGCGCTCACCCAGTTGCGTCACGAGGCGCAACAGTACCGGCGTCGCTGCCTCGAGCAGCCGGCGGTCACCGGCGCGGGCGGCCAACGCGAAGAACCGCCAGCCGAGACGGTACCCCCGGGTGTGCGGGTCTCTCTCGACCAACCCGCTCTCGCTGAGGGTCTTGAGCAGCCGGGACACCTGACTCTTGTCCTGACCGGTGAGCTGGGCGACCTGGACGACACCAAGGCCCCCTCGCTCGACCGAGTCATCGGAGCCGAGCACGACCAACGTCGCCATCGCTCGTTGCACAGAGTTTGCCCGGGCGCTACCCACAGTTGTCTATAGCACAACAGATCAACGACTGACAAGCACTGCGCCGTGGACCGGCCGCGGCTTCACCCGTTGCTCGCCGAGACCTGGGGCCGTCCCGCGGTCATCGCGTCACACCTCCGCGGCGAGCGCCCGAGCACGGACCACCCGGGCGTCGTCGGGGTTCGAGAGGTTGAGCTCGACGAGCGTGGCGGCGGACTTGACCGCCGCGGCAGCGAGTAACCGGGCGGTCGCCGCGTCACCACGCAGGTTGCGATTGCCCAGGCGCTCGAGCCGCTCCGCCAGCCGCACCACCGCAGCGCCCACCTCTGCCACTTCGAGGGGCACGTCGGCGGCGTGTGACAAGGCGCGACGCACAGCTTCCTGCCGGCCGGGAGCGTCCTTCGGGATGGTCGCGGTGACCAGGACTGCCGTGTAGGCGGCGGCGTCCGCCGCCGCGAGCGGCGTCACCCGCGCCCGCAGCACCTCGGCCGCCGTGACCAAAGACCCGGCATCGGCGAGGTCGCGCGAAAAGCCGGCCGCCATCGCCGCGAGTCCGGCGGCGAGGCCGACCACCAACGCCGACACCGCGCCGCCGCCCGGCGTCGGCGCGGGGGCGGCCACGTCGTCGAGGAAGCCGGCGAGCGGCCTGGCGAGGTAGTCGGCCGGGGAACCGGTAGCGGTCAAGCCAGACCTACGATCTCGCCGTTCTCGTCGATGTCGATCCGAGTCGCGGCGGCGTGGGTGCCGAGGCCCGGCATGGTGCGCATCTCCCCGCAGATCAGGTAGATGAAGCCGGCACCGACGTTCGCCCGCACCTCGCGGACCGGCAGCCGCCAGCCAGTCGGGGCGCCGTACAAGGTCGGGTCGCTGGAGATCGACAGGTGGGTCTTGGCAATGCAGACGGGGAAGTGGCCGAAGCCGTTGCGCTCGTAGTCGTCAAGCTGCTTGGCAGCGGCCGGCAGGTAGTCGACGCCGTCGGCGCCATAGACCGCTGTCGCGATCGTCTCGACCTTGCGGCGCAGCGGCACGTCGTCCGGATAGAGGAAGCGGAAGTCGCACCGCTCCTCGGCCGCCTCGGCGACGGCCTCCGCGAGCCCGGCCGCCCCCCTGCCCCCGTCGACGAAGTGCGTGGCCACGGCCGAACGGACCCCGGCGTCCGCGGCGATCTGCCGAATCGCGGCATGCTCGCTCGGGAAGTCGCCGGGGAAGGCGTTGATGGCCACCACGGCCGGTACGCCGTGCAGTCGGATGTTCTCGATCTGCTTCCGCAGGTTCGCGCCACCCAGGAAGACCTCCTCGGGGTTCTCAGCGAGCAGCGCCGGCGGCAGCGACCTGCCGGCGACGACGCGGTGGCGGCCGGAGTGGGCCTTGAGAGCCCGAACGGTGGCGACGATCACGGCGGCGTCGGGGCGGAGTCCCGAGGTGCGGCACTTGATGTTGAAGAAGCGCTCGGCTCCCATGTCCGCGCCGAAGCCGGCCTCCGTGACGAGGAAGTCACCGGCGTGGATCCCGACGAGGTCCGCGACGACGCTCGAGTTGCCGTGAGCGATGTTGCCGAAGGGTCCTGCATGGACCAGCACCGGTGTGTTCTCGAGCGTCTGCAGCAGGTTGGGTTTCACCGCCTCGCGCAGGATGACCGCCATCGCGCCGGCAGCGCGCAGCTGCTCGGCGGTGACGGGCTCGCCGTCCCGGGTGTAGCCGACGACGATGCGGCCCAGGCGCCCACGCAGGTCCCGAAGGGAGGTCGACAAGGCCAGGATCGCCATCACCTCCGACGCGGCCGTGATGTCGAAGCCGGTCTGCCTCGGCACGCCGTCGAGTGCGGAGCCAAGCCCCACGACGATGTTGCGCAGTGCCCGGTCGTTGACGTCCATCACCCGGCGCCAGGTGATGTTGTGGGTATCGAGGTCGGCCGGGTTTCCCTGGTATAGCGAGTTGTCGACCATCGCCGAGAGCAGGTTGTGTGCGGCGGTCACCGCGTGCATGTCGCCGGTGAGGTGCAGGTTCAACAGCTCCATCGGGACGACCTGGGAGTAGCCACCTCCAGCCGCGCCGCCCTTGATGCCGAATGTGGGGCCCATCGACGGCTGGCGGATGGCGATGGTGGCCCGCCTGCCGATGACCCGGAAGGCCTGGCCGAGGCCGACGGTGGTGGTCGTCTTGCCCTCTCCGAGCGGCGTCGGGGTGATCGCGGAGACGACGACGTACTTCGCTCGGGGCACGTTCGCGAGCTCTTCGATCGCCTCCAGCCGCACCTTGGCGACGCCTTCGCCGTACTGCTCGAGAAGATGCCGGCCGATGCCCATCTCGCCGGCTACGTCGTCGAGCGGTTTCAGCTTCGCCGAGCGGGCGATCTCGAGATCTGTAGGGAAGCTCACGTCAGTCCGTTTCCGTCGCGACAGCCGTCGATGTCGATGTCGAATTCGGCGCCCGCGTCGAGCAGCGCGTCGAAGAGGTACTGGCCGGAGGAGCGCTCGCAGTGCAGGAGATACGACGGCGTTGCGCCCCGGTCGTCGCGGACGACGTCGGTCGCTAGCTTGGCGACCGCGCTGCGGAACGCGCGACCGTTGGGCGTGGCCCGGTCGGAGAAGTCGATGGCGCAGACCTTGGCCAACGCCTGTGCGGCGTCCCGTCCCGTCAACCGCATGAGGGCGCGGCCGTGCGTGACGTCGACCGCGGCGACGTAGCGGCCGTCCGGTAGGGCCGCCGCTCGGGCGGCGAGGGCACCGGCCTGGCCCGGCTCACCCAGCAGCATCCACTCGCCCGGGCCCGAGCCGACGACCAGCGTCCCGGCCCGGTCCCGCTCGGCCCGACCGAAGCGAACCCCGAGCGCGGCCGCTGCCGTGCCGTTCGGCGCACCGCGGACGACCACCTTGGCGAGAGGGGCGCAGTCCACGAGCCGCAACGCGGCATCGGACCGGCGGCTCGAGACCTCCCACCCCCGCCGGACAGCCACGGGTTCGGCCGGTCGGATCGGGCTGCGTGCCACCGCCGGGACCACATCGGGCAGCGTCGCCGGCTCAACCACGGAGTCGACTCCCTTCCGGGTCGAAGAAGGCGAGCTGCGGCTGCACGGTCGCCTTCGCTCGCCGTCCGTCGGGCAGGACGACCGTCACGACCCGGCCCGGCTCGGCCAGATCTGGGGCGATCTGGGCCAGGCAGATGGCTCGACCCAGCTCGGGTGAGAGCCGGCTCGACGTCACCCGGCCGGCGATCCGGTGGTGGTCCCGCACGATCTGGCTGCCTTCCGCGGGCACCAGGCGGGGGTCGACCGGCTGCAGCGCCGCGAGCCGCGTCCCGTCCGTCGGCCGCTCGCTCTCCCAGAGCAACTCGGGCTTGCCGGCGAAGTCGTCCTTGTCGAGCTTGACCAGCCCGTCCAGTCCCGCGGCGGAAGCCTTGGTCAGGCCGTCGGTGTCCTGACCGACGATGAGGTGCCCCTTTTCCAGCCGCAGGATCCGCTGCGCCTCGACGCCGAACGCGCCGACGCCGAGGTCCTCGCCGGCGGCGAGTAGCGACTCCCACACGTGCAGGCCGTACGACGCCGGTACGTGGAGTTCGTAGGAGAGCTCCCCGGTGAACCCGATGCGCCACGCCAGGCAGTCGTCGACCCCCGCGATCCGGCCGGTGCGCACGCGCATGTAGGGAAAGGCCGCCGGCGACAGGTCGATGCCCTCGACGAGCCGCGAGAGCAGCGACCGACTGTGCGGACCGGCGACATTGATGCTCGCGTACGCCGTGGTGAGCGGTGTGACGTGCACCTGCCATTCGGGATGCTCGGTCTGCAGCCAGTTCTCCAGCCACTCCCACACCGCCGCGGCACCCGAGGACGTGGTCGACATGAGGTAGTGCTCGTCGCCGAGCCGGCCGGTCACGCCGTCGTCGAGGACGACGCCGTCCTCGGCACACATGACGCCGTAGCGCACCGAGCCGACGTCGAGCTTCGACCACTTGTTGACGTAGACGAGGTTGAGCAGCGCAGGTACGTCGGGGCCGCGCAGGTCGAGCTTGCCCAGCGGCGTCACGTCGATGATGCCGACGCCGCGGCGTACCGCCCTCGCCTCGGCCGCGGCGTCGCCGTAGGAGTCCGGCCGGATCCACTGCCCGGCGACCAGCGGCACGGCGCCGTGGGCCTGGTGCCAGCAGTGCATGGGCGATCGGCGGATCGGCTCGAGGCTCTTCCCGGCCAGCGCGCCCAGGCTGATGGGGGCGTACGGCGGGCGCCATACCGTCGTCCCCAGCTCGGCGATGTCGCGGCCCACCGCCTCGCCGAGGACCGCCACGGTGTTGACGACCTCGAGCTTCCCCTGTGAGGGCCCCATCGTGGCCGTCGTGAAGCGCTTGACCAGCTCGCTCGAGTCATAACCCTCGGCAGCGGCCGCGAGGATGTCCTTCGAGGAGACATCCTCGGAGAAGTCCACGAACCCGTGCGTCGGTCCGCGGAACAGCGCGGGGTGTGGGCGCACGCCGAGCGAGGGGACCGGCGCAGGTCGCTCGCCCCGCGCCCTTGCCGCGGCCTCCGCACCCACCGCCGAACCGTGGGCGAGGTGCTCCGCGGTCGTCCCGTCGCCCAGGATGCCGCCGGTGGCCAGCACGCTGTCCGGCAGCTCCGGCCCGGGCCGGAAGCGGGCCGCGGTGGCGTCCCACACCGGGCGGTTGCCCGCCATGTTGAGCAGCGACGTCGGGGCGGTCCACCCGGTGGAGGTCACGAGCAGGTCCGCCGGATGCCGCCAGCCGTCGGTGAGCTCGACGACCTGCACCCTGCCCCGCCCGACCGCCCGCGCGACACCTTCGCCGCGGCGCGCGTCGACAACCCGCACGACGTCGACGCCCACCCGGCGCAGGTCCGCCGCCGCCGCGTGCCCTTCCTCGTTCGCGGTGAAAACCACGGCGCGCGAGCCCGGTCGCACGGCGTAGAGGTTGATCAGCCGGCGGACAGCGGTCCCCAGCAGGACACCGGGAAGGTCGTTGCCGGCGAAGACGTAGGGACGCTCGATCAGACCGCCGGCGACGACCAGAGCGGCGGCCCGGGTCTTCACCAACCGCTCACCGCCGCCGGGCCGGCTCCGCTGCAGGACCGCGAGCCAGTTGTCGTCGTAGCGCCCGGTGACCACCGAGTCGGTGAGCACCTCGATCCCCGGCTCGGCCGCCACCGCGCTCCGCAGGTCGGCGAGCCGGCGGAGGTCGTCGGGACCTCCCCACCGGAGGTGCCCACCGAGGTCGTACTCCTCCTCGACGAGCATCACCCGCACGCCCGTCCCGGCGGCGGCCAGCGCGGCGGCCATCCCTGCGGGTCCGCCGCCGGCGACAACCACCTCGGCGTGGGCGTAGCGCTTGTCGTAGTCCACCCGCGGCGCGTCCGCCCGGGTCCGGCCGCCGGACGCGAACCGCGACAGCACCGAGGCATAGACGGGCCACAGCCGCTGGGGCTTCATGAAGGTCTTGTAGTAGAAGCCCGCGGTGAGGAACCGGGTGAGCGCCGAGTTGACCACCCGGGCGTCGTAGCGCAGCGACGGCCAGGCGTTCTGCGGCCGGACGTCCATCCCGGCCGCCACCCGACGGTGGCCCGCACGCACGTTCGGCTCATCGCCCACCTGCAAGGTAGTGCCCGGATCGATGAAGCTGGCGGTGAGGACACCGCGCGGGCGCGAGTACTTGAAGCTGCGCGAGAAGGTGCGAACCCCGGCCGCCAGCAGCGCGGAGACGATCGTGTCGCCGGCGTACCCCTGGTACTCCCGCCCGTCCCAGCGGAAGCTGACCGGCGCGGAGCGGTCGATCACCTCGCCCGGCTGGGCGTCCAGGCGGTAGGACGTCCTCATGCCGGACTGCCGTGGACCGAATCCGCGACGACCCCGTCCTCGGCGCTCGGCGACCCGCCCTCGACCGCGGCGACGGGACGCAGGGCGTTGCTCACCGTGTCGCGCTCCACGGTGAAGTAACGCCGGCAGCCGAAGGCGTGGTACCAGCTCTCGCGGACCCAACCGGCCGCGTTGCGACGCTCGTACAGGTAGCTCCGCCACTGCGTCCGCGTGGTGGTCGTCACGTCCGGGCGGCCTCGACCCTCGCCGGCGTACCGGAACTCGCTGGAGTTGCGCGGCCCGCAGTGCGGGCACGGGATCAGCAACACGACGCCTCCGGAGAACTGGTGGGGAGCACGGCTAGTGGCCCACCGCGGCGGCGCCCTTCTCCCCGACGAGTCGTCCGTCGGCGAAGCGGGCGAGGTCGAAGACCTCGATGATCTCGGGCGTCTTGCCGGTGGCGACCAGCGCGGCCATGGCCTCTCCGGCCACCGGGCCGGCCTTGAAGCCGTAGGTCCCCCAGCCGACATCGACCAGGAAGCCTTCCACCGGCGTGACACCCAGAATCGGGGAGTAGTCGGGCGTCATGTCGCAGAGCCCGGCCCACTGCCGGAGCACGCGCAGCGAGGCGATTCCGGGCATGAGCTCCAGCACGTGCCCCGCCAGCTCCTCGGTGAACTCCAGGGAACCGCCCATCGAGTACGACGGATACGGGTCCACGCTCGCCCCGAACACGAGCTCCCCGCGGTCGGTCTGGCTGACGTAGACGTGCAGGGTTCCCGACACGACCACCGGACGGAGGAAGGTCTTGACCGGCTCGGTGACGGCGGCCTGGAGCGGAAACGTCGTGATCGGCAGCGCAACGCCGGCCAGGGCGCTGACCACGGAAGCCCACCCCGCCGTGCAGTTCACGACGACCGGCGTGGACACGTGTCCCCGGTTCGTCGTCACGCCACCAACACGGCCGTTCTCGACGTCGATGCCGAGGACCTCGGTGTGCTGGTGGATCTCCGCGCCCAGGACGTCGGCCGCCCGCGCGTACCCCCAGTTGACCGCGTCGTGCCGGATGGTGCCCCCCGGCGGGTGGTACAGGGCCCCGAGGATCGGGTAGCGCGCCTCGGGCGAGATGTCGATGTAGGGCACCAGCCGGGCGATCTCCGCCGGCCCGATCACCTCGGAGTCGACGCCCTGCAGCTTGTTGACCTCCGCCCGCCAGCGCATGGTGCGCAGCGAGCTGTCGTTGTGGGCCAGGGTGAGATGACCGCGCTGTTCGAACATGACGTTGAAGTTGAGCTCGGCGGCCAGCCGCTCGTAGAGCTGCACCGACCGGTCGTAGAACGCGACGCCTTCCGGCGTGAGGTAGTTGGCGCGGACGATCGCCGTGTTGCGGCCGGACCCCCCGCCGCCGAGGTAGCCCTTGTCGAGCACCGCGACGTCGGTGATGCCGTGGTTGGCGGCGAGGTAGTAGGCGCAGGCAAGGCCATGGACGCCGGCGCCGATGATGACCACGTCGTACCTGCTCTTCAGGTCGTGCTCGCGCCAGCTGCGCGGCCACCGGCTGCCGGTCAGGCCCCGGCGGAAGAGGTCGAATGCCGAGTAGCGGGCCGGCCGGGAGCTCCGGCGGAGCGACGGCAGCCGCACCGGTCCGCGCGGGCTCATGCCGCCGTCCTTCTCGAGATCTGGCTGGCGCGTTCCAGCAGCAGCGGGATCGCGGCCCGCATGGCCCGCCGGTCGAAGCGCCCGGCCGGACCCTGGACCCCCAGAATCGCGGTCAGCTCCCGGCGGGGACCGAGGATCGGTACGGCGACGGCATTGAGATCGGCTTCCCGCTCCGCCAGCGCCTCTGCCCAGCCGTTCTTGGCCACCCGGGCGATCTCGGCAACCAGCCGGCCGGGATCGGTGATCGTGCGGCGGGTGAACGCCAGCAGAGCGCCGACGGGAAGCTCGCCACCGTGGGCCAGGAAGACCTTGCCCACGGCGGTGGCGTGGGCGACGCTCGGCCGGCCGACCCGGGCGACGCTCTGCACGGACGAGGCGCCCTGCACGAAGTCCACGGTCATGGCCTCGCGCTCACCGGGCACCGACAGCGTTGCCGTCTCCCCGGTGGCGGCCGCCAACGCGGTGAGGTGCGGGCGGGCCAGCCCCTGCAGGTCGAGGCGGCCCATCGCCGCGGTTCCAAGCTGGAACAGGCGCAGGCCGAGCCGGTAGCGGCCGCTGTCAGGGAGCCACTGCACGAGGTCGCCGGCGGCCAGGGTGGCGAGCAGTCGGGAGGCGCTGCTCGGGTTGATGCCGGTACGACGGGCAATCTCGTTCGTCCCCAGGTCCTCGGTCGCATCGGCAAGCACCTCCAGCACCCTCATCGCCCGCGAGACGGCGGCGACGTGTCGACTGGCCGGTTCGCCCGTGGTCGGCATGCTAACCTCCTTTCGCCAGGTATTGAAACACCATTGCCCTAGAGGCAACAACGGGGAGCGCGATGACGCGCGACGCGCGGTATGTCGTGGTCGGGGCCGGCGTGCACGGCCTGTCGACGGCTTGGCACCTCGCCAAGGGGTTGCGGGTCACGGGCAAGGGCGACGGCCGTGACGTCGTCGTCCTCGACAAGACCGACGTGGCGGCCGGGGCGTCCGGCATCGCCTGCGGGGTCGTCCGCAACAACTACTTCCAGCCAGCCATGCGCGAGCTCATGGCGCACTCGGTCTCGGTGTGGGAGTCCGACCCGGCGGCCTTCGCCTACCACCCGGTCGGCTACCTGCAGATCTCGCCGGAGGTCATGCACGGCGGCGTGGCCCAGATCCACGCGGAGCAGCGCGCCATCGGCTACCCCTCGACGTTCATCGAGGGCGAGCTCGACAGCCGGGCGTACCTGCAAGACCTCTTCGCCGACTGGCAGGCGAAGGGAATCACCAGCGTGCTGCACGAGAAGCGTGGCGGCTACGCGAACAACCGGGCCTCGATGCGCGGGCTCGCCGGGAAGGCCCGCTCCGAAGGCGTGCGCATCCTCCCGGGCACCCGGGTCACCGGTCTCGCGCTCGACGGCGGGGCGGTTCGCGCCGTCGAGACCGACGCAGGCCCGATCCACCTGGACCAGCTGGTCATCGCGGTCGGGCCCTGGGTGCGCGACTTCTGGCGCATGCTCGAGCTGCCGGACCGGATCCCGGTTCTGGCGCCCGATGGGCGCCTGCACTCCGACCGGGAGATGTGGACCTACTGGTCGCTCCAGGAGGGAACCCTGGGCGTCGATCCGAGGTTTCTCACCGACAACTCCGGTGCGATGCCACCTGTCGTCCACGTGGACAGTGACGCCCCACTCCACGACGACCGGGACGGATCACTCGTCACCGACCGGATGTGGGGCATCTACTTCAAACCGGACTTCAACTTCGGCGGGGTGCAGGGCGGCGCCATGCCGTTCGTCGTCGACCGGCCGGCCGACCAGGTGGCGGTCGATCCCTACGGTCCGGCGAGCCCTGACTTCGTCGTGGGCGAGGAGTTCGCCCGGATGTGGACCTCGGGCCTGGCCCACTGCCTCAAGCGGTTCGAGGGCAAGGCGCACCTGTTCTCCAAGGAGCCGTCGGGCGGCATCGGCTGCTTCACCCCGGACAGCTTCCCGGTGTTCGACGTCTTCCGGCAGAACGCGTACGTCGTCGCGGACTCCAACCACGGCTACAAGATGCTCGGCGTGGGCGCTCTGGTGGCTCGGGAGCTGCTCGGGGAGCCCCAGGGGCTGCTCGAACCGTTCCGCTTCTCCAGGTACGAGCAGGGTCGACTCCATCCCACCAGCAGTTCGCCGTTCCCCTGGAGCTGACGCCAGGGCGGCCCCCGCCGACGGGGAGGCCCACCGCCCGCCCAGCTATCGTCTCCAGGTCCATCTGCGCACCCAAGGAGGTTGCACGGTGACGGAAATCCGCTCCGGACTGCTCGAGCGACTCGCCGAGGGGCCGGTGATCTGCGCCGAGGGGTACCTGTTCGAGCTCGAGCGCAGGGGATACCTGCAGGCCGGCGCGTTCGTCCCGGAAGTGGTACTCGACCACCCGGAGGAGGTCGCGCAGCTCCATCGGGAGTTCGTCCACGCCGGCTCCGATGTCGTGGAGGCCTTCACCTACTACGGGCACCGGGAGAAGCTCCGCCTCATCGGCAAGGAGCACCTTCTCGAGCAGCTGAACGGGAAGGCACTCGACCTCGCCAAGGAGGTCGCGCTGGCGACGGATGCGCTCTTCGCCGGCAACATCTGCAACACCAACATCTACGAGCCGGACAGTCGCGCCGTTGCCGACCAGGTCCGGGCGATGTTCTCCGAGCAGGTGGACTGGGCGGCGGCAGCCGGCGTCGACCTCGTCATCGGCGAGACGTTCAGTTACGCCGAAGAGGCGCTGCTCGCCCTCGACGTCGTGCAGCGTGCCGGGCTGAAAAGTGTGATCACACTCGCCGTACACCAGGAGCCGGCGAGCCGCGAGGGATGGAGCATCGCCGAGGCGTGCCGGCGACTGGCCGACGCGGGGGCGGACGTCGTCGGGCTCAACTGCATCCGGGGCCCACGCACGATGTTGCCGTTGCTGGCGGAGATCGTTTCGGCCGTCGACGTCCCCGTCGCAGCCCTCCCTGTCCCGTACCGCACGCATCCCGACGAGCCGACCTTCCAGTCCCTCCGCGACCCTGCCTACGACCGGCTGCCCACTGGCATCCCGTTCCCCACGGCGCTCGACCCGTTCACCTGCAACCGGTACGAGATCGCCGACTTCACCCAAGAGGCCCGGCAGCTCGGCGTTCGCTACTTCGGGCTCTGCTGCGGTGCGGCGCCGCACCACATCCGCAGCATGGCGGAGGCGCTCGGCCGCACGCCGGCGGCCAGCCGATACACCGCGGACATGTCCAAGCACGCCTTTTTGGGCTCGGACACCAGCCTCCGCCGGCACAACCTGGCCTACAGCACCAAGCTGTAGGTCAGAAGACCCCGCTGTTCGCTACCCCGAGACCGATGGCGAGCCCGCCGGCGGTGACCGCCCCGATGGCCCGGCTCCGGTCGCCGGTGGTGTCGGAGATCATCTGGCCCCACAGGCCGACGGCCACCGTGACGATGCCGGCGACGGCGGCACCGAGCCAGGCGTGGGCCAGCAACGCGATGAGGCACAGCACAGCCAGTGCGACGGCTCCGAGCGTCACCCAACGTGCCAGCGGGTTACGGCGCGCCGGGGTCTCGCCGGCGAACTGCTGTCCCATCGAGAGGACGGGGTCGTACTTCACGTCGACCACCCGCTCCTTCAGCGGGATGATCGCATTGTCGGTGATCTTGATCCCCTCGGGGCAGACCTCGGTGCAGCACTTGGTGATGTTGCACATCCCGAGGCCGGCCTGGGCGCTGACCAGCTGGCGCCGGTCGTTGGTGTCCAGCGGGTGCATCTCCAGCTCGGCGTACCGGATGAAGAACCGGGGGCCGGCGAATGCCGGCTTGTTCTCCTCGTGGTCGCGGATCACGTGGCAGACGTCCTGGCACAGGAAGCACTCGATGCACTTGCGGAACTCCTGCGGCCGGTTCACGTCGACCTGCGCCATCCGGTGCGTCCCGTCGGACTCCCGGGGCCGCGGCGCGAACGCCGGTACCTCGCGCGCCTTCGAGTAATTGTACGAGACGTCGGTCACCAGGTCCTTGATGACCGGGAAGGCGCGCAGCGGGGTCACCGTGATCGGCGCGTCCCGCTCGTATGCGGTCAGCCGGCTCATGCAGAGCAGCCGCGGCCGGCCGTTGATCTCCGCACTGCAGGAGCCGCACTTTCCCGCCTTGCAGTTCCACCGGACGGCGAGGTCACCGGCGTGCATGGCCTGCACCCGGTGAATGGCGTCGAGGACGACCTCACCCTCCTCGACCGGTACGACGTAGTCGGCGAGCCCGCCGCCGGTCGCGTCACCCCGCCACAGCCGCAGCGTCAGGTCGTAACCAGCCATCCCTACTTCTTCCCCTCGAACAGAGCGGCGAGCTCGGCGGGCATCTCGGGCAGCGGCTGCCGGTCGAGCGTCAGCTCGCCCTTGGCCTGGCGCACCACGAGGTTGAGCCGGGCCCAGACCGGATCCGGCTTCGGGTAGTCGTCCCTGGTGTGCCCGCCGCGGCTCTCCGAACGCTCCCGCGCCGCCATCGCGATGCTCTGCGCGACCGTGAGCAGGGAGTGCAGGTCCATCGACAGGTGCCAACCCGGGTTGTACTGCCGATGCCCCTCGACGGCGACGTTGTGCGAGCGTTCCTTGAGCACCCCGATGGTCTTCAGTGCCCGGTCCAGCTCGCCGGCGTTGCGGATGATGCCGACCAGCTCGTTCATGCACTCCTGCAGCTCCAGCTGCAGGGCGTAGGCGTTCTCGGCACCCGGCGTACCGGCCCGGGCGAAGGGCCGGAGGGCCTCCCGGCTGATGCCGGCGATCTGTTGCTCGTCCAGGCTGGGCCGGTCCCCGGTCACTGCGGCGGCGTACTCGGCGGCGTACCGGCCGGCCCGCCGGCCGAAGACCAACAGGTCGGACAGCGAGTTGCCGCCCAACCGGTTGGAGCCGTGCATCCCGCCGGAGACCTCGCCCGCGGCGAAGAGCCCGGGAACAGACGCTGCCTGGGTGTCCGGGTCGACCTCGACGCCGCCCATGACGTAGTGGCAGGTGGGGCCGACCTCCATCGGCTCCTTGGTGATGTCGACGTCGGCCAGCTCCTTGAACTGGTGGTACATCGAGGGCAGCCGACGCTGGATGTACTCGGCCGGGTGCCGCGAGGCGATGTCCAGGAAAACGCCGCCGTGCGGCGAGCCCCGCCCCTCCTTGACCTCGGTGTTGATGGCGCGAGCCACCTCGTCACGGGGGAGCAGGTCAGGCGTACGCCGGGCACTCTTCTTGTCGGTGTACCAGCGGTCGGCCTCCGCCTCGGTGTCGGCGGTCTCGTCGGCGAACACCTCGGGGATGTAGTCGAACATGAAGCGGCGGCCCTCGGAGTTGCGCAGCACGCCGCCGTCGCCGCGGACGCCCTCGGTCACCAGGATGCCGCGCACCGACGGCGGCCAGACCATGCCGGTGGGGTGGAACTGGACGAACTCCATGTTGATCAGTGAGGCGCCGGCCCACAGCGCCAGCGCATGGCCGTCCCCGGTGTACTCCCACGAGGCCGACGTGACCTTGTAGGACTTGCCGATGCCCCCGGTGGCCAGCACCACGGCGGGAGCCCGGAAGGCGACGAACCGGCCGCTCTCCCGCCAGTACGCGAAGGCACCGGCGATCCGCCGGCCGGCGGTATCGGCATCGAGCAGCAGCCGGAGCACGGTGCACTCCATGAAGACGTCGATGCCGAGGCTGACCGCGCGCTGCTGCAGCGTGCGGATCATCTCCAGCCCGGTCCGGTCGCCGACGTGGGCGAGCCGGGCGAAGCGGTGACCGCCGAAGTCGCGCTGGTTGATCCGGCCATCCGGCGTACGGTCGAAGAGGGCGCCCCACTCCTCGAGCTCGTTCACCCGGTCGGGCGCCTCCTGCGCGTGCAGCTGCGCCATCCGCCAGTTGTTGAGCATCTTGCCGCCGCGCATGGTGTCGCGGAAATGGACCCGCCAGTTGTCCTCGTCGTAGACGTTCCCGAGCGCCGCCGCGATGCCGCCCTCGGCCATGACCGTGTGCGCCTTGCCCAGCAGCGACTTGCAGACGAGCGCCGTACGGGCGCCCGCCTCGTGCGCCTCGATGGCCGCGCGCAGTCCGGCGCCGCCGGCGCCGATCACTACCACGTCGTAGTCGTGGGTTTCGTAATCGGCCATCAGAACAGCCTCAGGTCGGAGATGGTCCCGGCGGCGACCAACCGAACGTAGAGGTCGGTGAGCGCCACGAAGACCAGGCTGGCCCAGGCCAGCTGCATGTGTCGGGCGTTGAGCCGGGACACGACGGTCCACGCCCGGTAGCGGATCGGGTGCTTCGAGAAGTGCTTGAGCCGGCCACCGACAACGTGCCGGCAGGAGTGGCAGGACAGGGAGTAGAGCCACAGCAGCGCGGCATTGACGAACAGCACCAGCGTGCCGAGGCCGAAGCCCCACGAGCCGTTGAAGCGCAGGGCAGCGAAGGCGTCGTAGGTCAAGATCACGTTGAGCAGCAGGCCAGCGTAGAAGAAGTAGCGGTGGATGTTCTGCAAGACCAGCGGGAAGCGGGTCTCACCGGTGTAGCGCCGGTGCGGCTCGCTCACCGCGCAGGCAGGCGGTGAGAGCCAGAACGCCCGGTAGTAGGCCTTGCGGTAGTAGTAGCAGGTGGTCCGGAAGCCGAGGGGCACGATGAGGATCAGCAGCGCCGGCGACAGCCGCCACCAGTCGCCGAGAAGGTGCGAACCGCCGGTCTTGCACCCGGCGGTGATGCAGGGCGAATACAGGGGCGAGATATAGGGCTCGACGTAGTAGTTGCGGTCGACGAAGGCCGCCCAGGTCAAGTAGGCGATCAAGGTGACGAGCACGGCGACCGTGATCGCCGGTGAGACCCACCAGCGGTCGCGCCGCAGCGTGCGAACCCCGATCCGGGCGCGGGCGCCGGGTCGCTCCACCGTCGTCTGCGTGGCCATTCCTCGTCTTCTCCTCGCTCGTCGTCCTGCGCGGCAGGCGGGGCGGGACCATGAGGGGGATCATCCTCGCGGTCGCCGCGGTGCGGACTCAAGTCGCCAGGCTGCGACACCCGCGGCAGGTGAGGGACCAGGACCGGTCGGGCTCGGTTCAGTATCTCCCGTGACCTCCGGTCCCGCCCTCCGGGGTTCGCCAGCCGTTTACCCTGAAATCCCATGCGCCCGCAGCTAACTCGCGTCGGTAGCCGCGGCAGCGGCATTGAGCTGGACCGGCGGTGCCGCCGGCAGGCCGTCGTACTGCTGGTCGCTGCCGCGCTGCTGCCCGGGTCGGCCGGACCCGCGGTGGCGGACTCCGCCCGACCCGGGCCGCTGGGCGGTGACCTGCTTGGCCGCCGGGACACGGTGGTGCTGCGACAACCCGGCGCGCCGGCGCCGCCGGCAAACATCTCCGCGAGCGGCTGGCTGCTCGCCGACCTGGACACCGGGGCCGTGCTCGCGGCCCACGACGCGCACGGCCGGTACGCCCCCGCCAGCACGCTCAAGACACTGACCGCCCTCGCACTCATCCCCCGTCTGCATCCCAAGCGGGTCGTGACCGCGAGCGCCGCCGACGTGGCTGTGGACGGCAGCAAGGTGGGGCTGGTGCCGGGGCAGCGTTACCGGATCGACCAGCTCTTCACCGCTCTGCTCGTGGTCTCCAGCAACGACGCGGCCAACACCCTGGCGGCAGCTGCCGGCGGCGCCGGCCATGCGGTCGCGCTGATGAACCAGCAGGCAGCCCTTGTGCAGGCCGGCGACACGACGGCCCGGACGGTCTCCGGCCTGGACGCGGCCGGGCAGGCCAGCTCGGCGTACGACCTGGCGCTGATCGGGCGGGCCGCGATGCGCCTCGAACCGTTCCGTCGGTACGTCGCCATCCGACGCTCCTACATCCCGGCGCCGGGCGGGCGCCGGATCGAGATCGACACGCACAACAAGTTGCTGCGCAACTACCCCGGTGCGATCGGGATCAAGAACGGCTACACGGCTGCCGCCGGCGCCACCTTCATCGGTGCCGCCACCCGTGGCGGGCGGACGCTCGAGGTGACGCTGCTGCACGCCAATCCTCTGGTCTGGCACGAGGCGGCCGCCCTGCTGGACTGGGGCTTCGCCGCCGGCGCCCGACTGTCCCCCGTGGGACAGCTGGTCGAGCCCCTGTCGGCCGGCGGCAGCCAGGTCGACGCGCCTCCGAGCACGCCCGTCCCGTCCACCGCCGCCAGGACACCAGCGTCCGCCACCGCCGGGCCGGCGGTGTGGTGGGGCCTCCCACCGCGCCGACTGCTTGCTCTCGCCGCGGGCTGCCTGCTGGCCGCCGTCGCGGTCGGGCTGCGTCGGCGGGGTCGCCGGCAGTTCCGCTGAGCTCGTTCGGCCCGGCTAGCGACGCCGGCCGCCGCGCTTCCGGCGCGCTCGGCGGCGCAGCAGCAGGGCGCCCGCCGCCCCCACCAGGACCGTTGGCCACCGCGGCGACTCCTGCCGATGACGACCGGGCGGCGGTGGCGTCTTGACTGCGGCGGTCACCGGCCGGGCGCTCGCGGGCTGCTCCGCCGCACCGGCGGCGGCTGGCCAAGAGTCGAAGCCGACTCCCGGCCGGTCCTGGAGCGCCGGCGTGAGCGGCGTCGGGGCCCCGTCCTGCTGCCGCGTGTCGGGGGCGTTCTCACGCGCGAACTCGACCGGGATGCCCGCCTGCTCCGCGAGTTGCCGGTCGGCCGTGCCGGATGGCGCCACATCGTCGTCGTACGGCGCGGTGACGGTCCAGACGGCGGCGAAGACGACGAACCGGGATACCAGGTTGAGCCACACCAGTGTCCCGATGACCACGCCGAAGGTCCCGTAGGTGGCGGTCGCGTTCTTGGTGACCCTGGCGATGTAGAACGCCCCGACGAGCTTGAGGATCTCGAAACCGGCGGCGGCGAAGAGCGCACCGCGGACGACCCGGTCGCGGGGCGCTGGCGCCTTGGGCAGCCGTGAGAACAGCCAGAGGAAGATCAGTACGTCGGCGGCGACCGCGAGAGCCACGGTGATCGCCTGGGTAAGCACCTCCACGCCGAGGAAGTGCGAGAGCCCGAGCAGGTCGATGACGAAGCTGGTCGCGGCCGTGCCGATGCCGGTGATCGCCACCGAGGCGCCGAGGGTCAGCCCGAGGCCGAGCAGGATCACCAGGTCCTTGCCCTTGGTGACGAAGAAGTTGCCGGCGCTGACGTTCTGGTGCCAGACGGTGCGCACGGCCGTCCGCAGGTTGTCGACCCAGCCCAGCCCCGAGTAGAGCAACCCGAGGAGGCCGGCGATCCCGGTCGCTGCGCGGGAGCTCACGGCCCCGTTGATGGAGCGCGTCACCTCCTCGCCGCCGCCGGGAAGTGCGCTCGAGACGTTGGCCAGCAGCTTGGCCTGCAGATCAGGCTGGTTCTTGAGCAGGAAGCCCATCACCGACAGCGCGAGCAGCAGCAGCGGGAACAGCGACAGGAAGCTGAAGTAGGTGACCGAGGCGGCAAGCTGATTGCCGGCGTCGGCCTGGAATCGACCGCCCGCCCTGGCCAGATGGTCGACGAAGGGTCGCCTCTTCCGCAGCCGGCCGAGCAGCGCCTTTGCCGTGTCGACCGGGCTGGCCACCGTCGCCCTACCCGACCACCGGCAGCACCGGCTCAGCAGACCGGTTCGCCGCCGGGAGAAAGCCGACCAGGTCCTGGACCGTGGCGAGCGTCCCGGCCGCCACCGCCCGGGCATGGGCGGCGCCGTCGGCGAGGACCGCGTCCACGTACGCCGGATCGTCGAGCAGCTCGGTTGTACGGGCCTGGATCGGGGTGACGAACTCGACCACCTGGTCGGCGACGTCCCCCTTCAAGTCGCCGTAGCCGCGGCCGGCGTACGCCGCCTCGAGCTCGGCCACGGTGAGCCCGGTCAGCGCGGCCGAGATCGCCAGCAGGTTCGTGACGCCTGGTTTCTCATCGCCGGCCCGGATCTCGGTGCCGGTGTCGGTGACCGCCCGGCGGATCTTGCGGCGCAGCGCCGCCGGATCCTCGAGCAGGTAGAGCACCCCTGCCTGCGAGGCGGCGGACTTGCTCATCTTCGCCGTCGGCTCGGCCAGGTCGACGATCTTGGCGGTGGCCTTGATGATGTGCGGCTCCGGGACTGTGAACGCGCGGCCGAAGCGGGTGTTGAACCGCTGGGCGAGGTCCCGGGTTAGCTCGAGGTGCTGGCGCTGGTCCTCACCGACCGGCACCCGGGCGGCCTGGTAGAGCAGGATGTCCGCCGCCTGCAGGATGGGATAGGTGAACAGCCCGACCGTGCCGCCGCCCTTGTCCTTGAACTGGGTCATCCGGCTCGCCTCGCCGAAGCCGGTTATGCACCCCAGCACCCAGGCCAGCTGCGCGTGCGCGGGAACGTCACTCTGCACGAACAGGGTGCACCGGGACGGGTCCAGGCCCACCGCCATCAGCTGGGCGGCGTACACCCGCGTACGCCGGCGTAGCACCGCGGGCTCGTGGTCGGCGGGGATGATGGCATGCAGGTCCACGATGCAGTAGAAGGCGTCGTGGTCGGCCTGAAGCGCGACCCAGTGCCGGATCGCGCCCAGGTAGTTGCCGAAGTGGAACGAGTCGGCCGTCGGCTGGATGCCGGACAGCACCCGGGGACGCGTGGGCATGGCGACAGTCTGGCAAAAACCCGGCGGACATCGGCCAATGCGTCGCTGGCCTGGGCAGTGGGGGGTCAAAGAATCTTGACGATTCTGGTCACTTCCCTGGACGCATCTAGCCGCCGACTGCTACAAATCGGACACCGAATCTTCGGCCGGCCGCGTCGGCCACCTGTGCGGAGGACTGTCCATGCCCCGTATTGCGCTTCCTACCTGGCGTCGCCGTACGGCGGCAATCGCCGCCACCGGTGCGCTGGCCATCGTGGCCGCTGGCCTTGTGATACCGACCGGCGCCAACGCACTCAGTACCACGAGCGGCCCAAATGTCAGCAACCTGAACCTCGGGGACGCCCCGGTTGGGCTCAACGACGTCGACATGCGGACCGGAAGTGTGGCGCCGACGTCGACGCAGCTGTCGATCGCGAGGAGCATCGGGGCGACCACTCGGTGGAACCGGTTCGGCACTCCGGAGTCGATGATCAACCACAGCGGCTTCCTCGCCACCGGACTGAGCAGCACGGACGCGGTGGCCGCTGCGCGGTCGTTCCTGTCGAGCAAGGCGGGCCTCTTCCGGCTGACGACAGCCCAGGTCGCCGCGCTTGAACTGGTCAACGACTCGCGGATGGCGCAGAGCGCCGGGCACGCCGTGCTGTTCCGGCAGAAGTTCGGCAACCTACCAGCCGCGCTCGACGGCATGGTCACCGTCGGCGTGGTGAGCGGCAAGGTCTCCTACGTCTCTTCCTCGATCGCGCCGACCACGGCTACACCGGGCAGCGCCTCGCTCAGCCCGACCGCCGCGTGGAGCAAGGCCGCGCAGAACGTCGGCCGGCCGGTCGGAACAATCTCGAACGTCCGCGTTGACGCGCGCACCGGATTCACGGTCTTCCGGGTCGCCGGCTACGCCCAGGAGCAGCAGGTCCGGCTACGCGCGCTGCCGACCTACACAGGCGCTGTTCGGCCGGTGTTCGAGGCCAACGTCGTCAACGTGGAGGGCGCCAACACACTCGCCTACACCTCCTTTGTCGACGCCGCTAGCGGCGGCGTGCTGGTGCGGTACAACCGGGTCGACAACTCCATGTACAACGAGGCCTTCACCGGGTCCATCACCGCCACGAAGTGCGCGGTGAACGGCCCGTTCAGGGTAGATGTGAATACAAAGTCGATCATCGTGGCCGCGAGCGCGGCGATCGTGACCAACGACATCGTGCTCAACCTCAGGTTCGGCAGCGCCACGGGCCCCGTCGTGGCGAACTCCGACACCGCCACCAGCCCGGAGGCGATCACCTACTCGCCGACCGCGGGCGTGCCGGCTGGCAACTACTTCGTCGAAGTCTGCCCGTTCAACCCGCCGACGGTGCCGTTCATCCCGCCGGGCACGTACGTGGGCACCTTCAGCGCGAGTGAGGTGCAGGCCGAGGCCGTGCCGTACCCGCCGAAGTGGAAGTACTTCCTGGCCAATCCGGTGCTCAACTTCAGCCCCACCAACACGACCGACAGTCGCAAGATCGGCTGCTGGGTAAAGAGCGTCGGTGGCACCACGGTGCCCAACTGCGACGACCCGCCGAGCCCACTGATCAACCTGGCCGCGCGCGGGCCGTGGGACTACAACTTCCGCACCAATACGCCGACGTTCACGACGAACGGCAACGCGGCCAACACGGCCGAGGCATGGTTCAGCCCGCTGACGCCAGGAGGCGCACAGCGGCCCGTGAGTCCGGACCGGCAGTACGGCTTCAACAACCCCCTCCAGGACTTCAAGGACATCTGGAACAACGAGAAGTGCAACCCCCTCACGTCGTTCACGACGGCCAAGAACAACAACGACATCCTGGCCGCGACGACGAACCTGTTCTCCAGCCACAACCGGATGCACGACTGGTCCTACTTCCTCGGTTCACCGAGCAGAACTACAACCTGCAGGACAACAACTTCGGTAACCGTGCGGCCGGCGGCGTCTCCCCGACCGGCGGCGAAGGCGACCCCGAGATCGGCAACGTGCAGGCCGGCGCCCTCACAGGTGGCCAGCCGAGCTTCCTCGGCCGCGACAACGCCAACCAGATCACGCTCCAGGACGGCATCCCGCCGATCACCAACCAGTACCTTTTCCAGCCCATCGCCGGCGCCTTCTACGCTCCCTGCGTCGACGGCGACTACGACATGACCGTCGTCGGGCACGAGTACACCCACGCCATCTCCAACCGGATGGTCGGCGGCCCGGACGCCGGCATCACGAAGTTCCAGGGCCGCTCGATGGGTGAGTCCTGGAGCGACCAGGTGGCGCTGGAGTACCTCATCGAGCACAGCTACTCCACAGGCGCCGACCCGTTGGTCGAGGGGCCGTACGTCACCGGCAACAAGACGACCGGTATCCGTAACTACGCCCTCAACAAGAACCCGCTGCAGTACGGCGACCTCGGCTACGACATCACCGGCCCTGAGGTGCACGCCGACGGCGAGCCGTGGAGCGCCGTCATGATCGACGTGCGGCAGGCCTTCGTCCAGAAGTACAACGGCGCTTTCCCGGTGACCAACAAGACGCTGCAGCGCCGCTGCGCACAGGGCGACCTGAGCTCGGCCAACCCGCAGCCGCCGCTGCCGGCACAGTTCTGCCCGGGCAACCGGCGTTGGATGCAGCTGCTGTTCGACGCCTTCCTGCTGCAGCCACCGGACACCGGCATGCTCACGGCTCGTGACGCCATGCTGGCCGCCGACCGGATGCGGTTCGACGGCGCCAACCAGGCCATCATGTGGAACGCCTTCGCCAAGCGCGGGTACGGCCAGTTCGCCGACCAGGGCAAGGACAAGGGCAGCGACAGCGACCAGCCGATCCCCGACTACACCTCGCCGTACGCGACTGAAGGCCTGCTCCGGATCGCCGCGGAGGACTTCAGCCCCGGGGCCGGCCGCGCGCCGGTCACGGGAACGCTCTACCTCGGCCGCTACGAGGCCCGCGTCACCCCGGTTGCCGACACCGACACCGGGACCATGCTGCCCAACCAGCTGTTCCTTGTGCCGGGCACGTACGAGTTCCTGTTCCAGGCCAAGGGCTTCGGCGCGCGGCGGTTCAGCGTCACGGTCGGCGCCAACCAGGTTGTCGACCGGGTGCTGCACCTGTCCAAGAACCTGGCTTCCAGGTACAACGGCGCCACCGCGACCGGCTCGGATCCCAACGTCGTCAACACCGTCAAGCTCATCGACGACACCGAGGCCACCAACTTCGCGGCGTTCAAGCAGACCCTCGGCGTCCAGAACACCCACCCCTTCGTCACGGTCAAGCTGGCTCCGCGATCGGATGGCAAGCCACAGATCGTGCGGTCGATCCAGGTGAGCGCGCTCCTGCGCCCGCCGAACACCGGGCAGGACGAGGGCGAGCCACAGCCCGACATGGGCACGCAGAACCGGTTCACCGCGCTGCGGGACTTCGCCATCGAGACCTGCATGCAGAGCTCGACCAGCAACTGTGACCTGGCGCTGCCGGCTGGCGCACCTGGCTCGCCGTACACCCGGATCTTCGACAGCACCAGCAGCACCCCCGGCCAGGCGGCCTTCGACAGCACGCTGCCGCGGCCGCTCGTGCCGGACCTCACGCTCCGGCCGTTCAACGTCCCGGACACCGCCGCGACCCACGTGCGGCTGGTTGTCCTGCAGAACCAGTGCACCGGAGCGCCGGAGTACGCCGGTGACCAGGACAACGACCTGACCAACGACACCGACTGTGTCAGGGCCACTGATCGTGACACGCAGGTTCGGGCCGCGGAGCTTCAGGTCTTCGAGTTCGACGCCAACACCGCCGCGCCCGGTGACCCGGTCGTGGTCACCACGATGACCGCGCCGGCCAGCGCCAAGGCCGGTTCGACCATCACCTACAACATCAGCTACACCAACCTGGGCCCCCAGCCGTCGGCGAACGCGACCCTCACCGACTTCCTGCCGGCGTCGTTGAGCTTCGTGTCCGCAACCAACGGCGGCAGCTACAACGCCACCGCCAAGACAGTGAAGTGGAACCTCGGCACGGTGTCGGTCAACTACACGGGCACGGTCAGTCTGACGGCAAAGATCACACTTGGAACGGCGGTTGGGACAGCCATTCTCAACCAGGCGCAGTTCGCCGGAGCGCTGACGTTCTCACCACCCACCGGTGCTCTCACCACCGTGGTGCCATAACCCGCTGATCCGCAACACGCATCCGCCCCAATCGACTCCGGTCGGTGGGGCGGATGGCTTTTGATGCACAGCGCTAGATGCCCGCCGGGTGCCGCCCTACTCCCCCGCGACGCCGCGGCGAGCGACCACAACGCTGCCTGCCGTCGTGCCGTCTGCCGGCAGACCCCCGCCCGCCGCCGGCCGCTCGACTGGCTCCTGCGGGGCAGCCACACTGGTGGCGGTCTCGGATGTCGACACTGCCGAGTCGGCTGCTGATGTCACGCCAGCCGATACCGAAGTCACCCGCACTCGGGCCACCCGTCGCCCGTCCACAGCGGCCACCGTGAGCCGGGAGTCGCCGACCTCGACGGCGTCACCGACCTCCACCACCCGGCCGAGCGTGGCCATGATGTAGCCGGCCACCGTCTCGTACGGCCCCTCCGGCAGTTCGACCCCGGTCTGCTCGAGGAAGTCGCCGAGATTGAGTAGTCCGCCGACCTCGACCTCGCCACCGAGCCGCCTCGGGTCCGCCTCGCCGCCAGCCGGGTCGTACTCGTCCCGGATGTCGCCGATCAGTTCCTCGATCAGATCCTCAAGGGTGACGATCCCGGCCGTGCCGCCGTACTCGTCCACCACCACCGCGATGTGCTGGCCCTCCCTCCGCAGCTCCGACAGGGCCGGCAGCACCTTCTTGGTCGCCGGCAGCAGTGCGACATCGCGGACCAGGTCGCCGACCCGCGGCGCACGACGCGCCACCTGTGGCGGCACGAAGAGGTCACGCACGTGGACGAACCCGACGACGTCGTCCTGCGAGCCGCGCACCACCGGGAAGCGGGAATGCGACGAGCCGGCGGCGACGGCGGCGGCCTTGGCCACCGGGAGGCCGGCGTCGAGGAAGTCCACCTCGGTCCGCGGCACCATTACCTCACGGACCTGGCGCTCGCCGGCGGCGAAGACCTCGTCGATGAGTTTGCGCTCGTCGCTCGACAGCGACTCGTGCGCTGCGACAAGATCGCGCAACTCCTCCTCCGTGATCGCCTCCCGAGACCGGTGCGGGTCGGCGCCGAGCAGTCTGACCACAGCGTCAGTGGACTTCGACAGCAGCCAGATCACCGGCCGGGCGAGATATGCGATCCGGTCCAGCGTCGGCCCCAGCAGCGTGGCGGTCCCGACCGGACGCTGCAGCCCGAGCCGCTTAGGAACCAGCTCGCCCAACACGATGGTCACGTAGGCGATCACCAGTACGACGGCGAGGAAACCGACCACGCCGGCCAGCCCGGGTCCCAGGCCGGCGCGCTCAAGCGCTCGGATCGCGTGCTCGCCGAGTGTCGCCTCACCGAACGCGCTGGCCAGTAGGGCGGTCGTGGTCACACCGATCTGTACGGCGGCGAGGAACCGGTTCGGGTTGCGAACCAGCTGGGCCACCCGCTGACCGCGCCGGCCCCGCTCGACGAGCCCCCGAACCTGGCCCTCGCGCAGCGTCACCAGCGCGATCTCGGCAGCAACGAACAACGCCCCCACGAAGATCAGCAGGAGGACGATGCCGACGTTGAGCCAGATCACGGGCTAGTTTGTGCCCGCGAGCGAGTTTGGTACGCCGCCACGCGGCCCGCCATCGCTCACAGCTCGGCGACGTCCGCCTGCTTCGAGCGTACGGCCTCAGCGGCCTCCCGCAGCGCGGCCAGCTCGGAGTCGGCCAGGTCCAGCTCGACGATCCGGCGTACGCCGCCGCGACCGATCTGCGCCGGCACGCCGAGGTAGACGTCGGACACGCCGTACTCGCCCTGCACCCAGGCGCAGACCGGCATCATTTCGCCGCTGTCCTGCGCCACCGCGCGCACCATCCGGGCCGCCGCTGCCGAGGGCGCGTAGTAGGCCGAGCCGGTCTTGAGCAGCGCGACCACCTCGGCGCCGCCGTTGCGGGTGCGCTCGACCAGCGCCTCGATCCGCTCCGCCGGGAGTACGTCGGCCAGCGGCTTGCCGGCCACGGTGCACTGCGACGGCACCGGCACCATGGTGTCCCCGTGCGAGCCGAGCGTGAGCGTGCGTACCGAGGCGACCGGTACGCCGGCCTCGTCCGCCACGAAAGTGGTGAAACGGGCGGTGTCGAGCATGCCGGCCTGCCCCAGCACCCGAGGCCGAGGGAAACCTGACACGTTCGCCGCCAGGGCCGTCATCTCGTCCAGGGGGTTGGAGACCACGATCAGTACGGCGTCGGGGGAGGTCTCGGCCACGTTCTCGGTAACCTGCCGGACGATCTTGGCGTTGGTCTCGATCAGGTCCATCCGGCTCATGCCCGGCTTACGGGGCAACCCGGCCGTGATCACGACGATGTCGGAGTCGGCCGTCTCGGCGTAGCCGTTGGTGCCCACCACCCGGGTCTCGAAGCCCTCGATCGATCGGCTCTGGCCGAGGTCGAGCGCGATCCCCTGCGGCTTGCCCTCGATGATGTCGGTGAGTACGACGGTCTCGAAGATGTCGTACTCAGCGAGCCGCTGGGCGGTGGTCGACCCGTAGAAACCGGCCCCGACGACCGTGACCTTGCCGTGGCCCACGGCTCAGCCCACCAGCTTGGTGATGATGGCGTCGGCGTACTCGATGGTGCCGACGGCGCCGGGGTCGTCCCGACTCGGCTTCATGTCGTAGGTGACGCTGCGGCCCTCGCGGATCACCGTCGACACCGCCGACTCGAGTGCGTCGGCGGCCTGCTCCTCGCCGAGGTGGCGCAGCATGAGCATCCCGGACAGGATCATGGCGGTCGGGTTGACCTTGTTCTGCCCCTTGTACTTCGGGGCGGAGCCGTGGGTGGCCTCGAAGACCGCGGCCCCCGTCCCGATGTTGGCGCCCGGTGCCACGCCCAGACCGCCGACCATGCCGGCCGTGAGGTCGGAGAGGATGTCGCCGTAGAGGTTGGGCAGGACCAGGACGTCCCACTCCTCCGGCCGCTGTACCAGTCCCATGCAGGTGGCGTCTACCAGGTTCTCCCACGCCTCGATGTCGGCGTAGTCCTTGGCCACATCCCGGAACACCGCCAGGAACAGCCCGTCGGTGTATTTCATGATGTTGGACTTGGTGACGCAGTGAACCCGTTTGCGGCCGTTGTCGCGGGCGTACTCGAAGGCGTAGCGGATTATCCGTTCGGCGCCGAACTCCGACATGGGCTTGATCGAGATACCGGAGTGCGGCCGGATCTGCTTCTTCTGCAGCCGGTTGAGGAACTCGATGACCCGGTCCGCGTCGTCGGTGTCGTGCTCGTACTCGATCCCGGCGTACAGGTCCTCGGTGTTCTCCCGGACGATCACGATGTTGACGTCGTCGAACCGACTGCGTACGCCGGGATAGGTCTTGCATGGGCGCAGGCAGGCGTAGAGCTCGAGTTCGGCGCGCAGGGCCACGTTGACCGACCGGAAGCCGGTGCCGATCGGGGTGGTGATCGGTCCCTTGATCGCCACCCTGGTGTCGCGGATCGAACTCAACACGGCGTCCGGGAGCGGCGTACCGGCCGACTCCATGATGTCGATGCCGGCCTCCTGCCGATCCCAGTCGAAGGAACTGCCGGTGGTGGTGGCTGCCGCCTCGAGGACCCGGCGGGTCGCCTCGGTCAGCTCGGGCCCGACCCCGTCGCCCGGGATCAGCGTTACGCGATGAGTCGGCATGCGAAGTCCGTTCCTGCTCGCTGCGGTGGCACTGGCCCGCACGGGTTACCGACGATCGAATCTAGCGGACGCTCCGAATTCCTCCTCCGCAACCTCTGCAGCCCCAGTCACCTCCCGTCGGTTGCCGTACGCCGCTGCTCGTGCTCGATCTGCGCGTTCCCAAAGCCGATCAAGCCGACTAGGGGCTCGCCCATTACCTGTTCGAGCCGCGGTCACTGGGCTGGGACGACCTTTGCCAGCAGGAGTACGGCGACGCCGAGGGTGGCCAGCACCGCGACGTCCAGCGGACGGCTACGGACGACCAGCAGGCCGGCTCGTCGAGCGGGCAGCACGAGCCGCAGCGCGGCCGCTCCCACCATCGCCAACGCCACCAGGTAGCAGCCGGCGCGGAAGTGGTGCAGCTTCACGGTGCCGAGCCCCACCAGCAGGGTGAGCAGGGCGGCCGCCACCGGCAGCTGGGTGAACCGGCGGGTGGGCGGGACGGCCGGTGGATACGCCGGCGGCCAGCGGGTGGGCGAGCCCGCCGGCGGCACCGACACGGGCGGCACCCGCCGGCCCGTCACGGGTTCGTGCCGGGTCGCTGCGGCGGCGGCGGATTGCCGGCGAGCACGGACAGTGCCAGCTCGGCCTGCGCAGCGCGTACCAGGACATGGTCGGTGGTGAAGCCGGACACCGAGGTGAACGGTATGTGGGCGCCGGCCAGTCGCGTCGATACGTCGGCTATGAAGCCGACGAGCTCCCACGGCAGCGGACCGGCGAAGGTGATCCGCCGCCAGCCCGGTTCCACGGCGAGCGGAGCGGCGCCGAGCAGCCGGCCCTCGACGTACTCGCTCTCGGCGCACACCACGGTGACCTCGTGATCATCGCGGACCAGGGCAACGAAGCCGGGCGGCCAGTGTGCCGGCGTCCAGCCGAGCGCGAACCGCGCCACCGACAGGGGGGTGGGATCCAATTCGGGGTGCAGGTCCGGTCGACCGTCCCGGAGCGTGACCGGCTCGGTCCCGGTAGTCGTCGTCACAGCAGTCGCAGTGTAGTGCGGCCGCGGGGTGGCCGAGGCGAGCAATTGTGAGCGCACGGTAAAGGGTCACACCGCCACGGACGACGGCGCATGCCGATCACGGCCAAGGGGTATCGGGAACGGGACCTCATCCTTTCTGCAACGACACGTTCCGACGGCCGCGGTGGAGGACCCGATCGTGCCCACGCCTTTCCTGCGCGTCGAGGAGACCGGCAAGGTCTTCGAGCTCGGTCCTGACGTGACGACGGTCGGTCGCGGCGGCGGCGTCGATGTCGCGCTGGCCGATCCGAGCGTGTCACGACTGCACGCGGAGCTCGTCCGGCGCGGCGCCTACGTCTATGTCACGGACCTGGGCCTCTCCACGAACGGCACCCGGGTCAACGGCCGGCCGATAGGCCGGCGGGTGCTCTGCGACGGCGACGTACTGACCTTCGGGGTGGCCCGGGTTCGGGTGGGCGGCATCACGATGCCGGCCGAGACACCCGATGAGACCGTCGAGCTGCGCCGGGTCGCCGCCCCGGATCTCACCCGGCGGGAAGTCGAGGTCCTCACGGCACTGTGTCGGCCGGCACTGCAACAGGACGCGTTCGTCGCGCCCGCCACGGCTCGCGAGATCGCGGACGAGCTGGTGGTCACCGAGGCAGCCGTCAAGCAGCATCTCCTCCGGCTCTATCAGAAGTTCCGGATCGCCGAAGGGGTGAACCGGCGCGCCCGGCTTGCCAACGAGGTGCTGTCCCTCGGTGTGGTCCGGCCACTGCCGGCCAACGGCGACGACCGGGTACGCCGGGCCGGCTGACTTCGAGTCTCCGCAAGCGGCGTTTTCTCGCCGGGTCGGAACGCTTGTGAACGGTTGCACAAAGCAGCGATAAGGCCAGCTGAGCCGTGTCACGCTGAACTCGACCTCCCGACCGAAGGAGTTGAGGGCGTGCGAACGCTGGCATCGGCAGTTGCCACCGCGCTGCTGGTCGCCGCCCTGGCAGCCGGTGCGACGGCACCGGCGACGGCGGGTCCGCTGCAGGCGGCAGTCATGTCCCCGCCAGTGATCGCGGCCGCGGGGGACATCGCCTGTTCGGCCAGCGATCGGGACTTCAACGCTGGCGCCGGCACCGCCACCCGCTGCCACATGGAGAACACGTCGGACCTGATGGTGGGCGCCGGCTTGGCCGCCGTACTGCCCCTGGGTGACGAGCAGTACAACACCGGCACCCTGGCCGAGTTCCGGGGCGCGTACGACGCAAGCTGGGGTCGGCTCAACGGCATCGCGCGGCCGGTCGCGGGCAACCACGAGTACGTGACGGCCGGCGCCGCCGGGTACTACTCCTACTTCGGCGCGGCGGCCGGGGATCCCGCGAAAGGTTATTACAGCTACGACGTCGGCTCCTGGCACCTGGTCGCGCTGAACTCCAACTGCCCCAAGGTGGGCGGTTGCGGTGCCGGATCGCCGCAGGAGAGCTGGCTGCGGGCTGACCTGGCGGCGCACCCGGCCGCCTGCACGCTGGCCTACTGGCACGCCCCTCGGTTCTCCTCCGCCCAGGCCTCCGACGTCGGAGCCACCGCCGCGCTGTGGCGTGCGCTGTACGCCGCCCGCGCGGAGGTCGTCCTCAACGGCCACAAGCACGTCTACGAACGATTCGCCCCGCAGACGCCGGCCGGCGCGGCCAGCTCCAGCCGCGGCATTCGGGAGTTCGTGGTGGGCACCGGCGGCGAGGAGCTCGACGACTTCACCACGGTGAAACCGAACAGCGAGGCACGGTCGAAGACCTTCGGCGTCCTCCGGCTGACCCTGCGGCAAGGGAGCTACGACTGGCGGTTCCTGCCCGAGGCCGGCGCGAACGTCACCGACTCGGGCAGTGCGACCTGCCACTGAGCACGAGCACCTCGACGCGGCAAGGAAACGTTGCGCCTCAGGCCACATCTGCCACCGGGTGGTCGCGCTCGGCGGCCTCCACGACATTGGTCAGCAGCATCGCCCGGGTCATCGGCCCGACTCCTCCGGGCATCGGCGCCAGCCAGCCGGCGACCTCCCGTACGCCGGAGTCGACGTCCCCCACCAGCCCGGCGTCGGTCCTGGTGATGCCGACGTCCAGCACGGCCGCGCCGGGCCGAACCAGCTCGGCCCGGACCAGCCCAGCCACCCCGGCCGCCGCCACCACGATGTCGGCCGAGCGCAGGTGCGCGGCCAGATCCTTGGTGCCGGTATGGCAGAGCGTCACGGTGGCGTTCTCGGTCCGCCGCGTGAGCAGCAGCCCGAGCGACCGGCCAACGGTCACCCCGCGGCCGACCACCGTCACGTCGGCACCCGCCAGCGGTACGCCGTACGCCCTGAGCAGGTCGACGCAGGCTCGGGGCGTGCAGGGCAGTGGACCGGTGCGGCCGAGCACCAGCCGGCCGAGGTTCATCGGATGCAGTCCGTCGGCGTCCTTGGCGGGGTCGATCCGCTCGAGCACCGCCCCGGCGTCGAGCCCGGCCGGTAGCGGCAGCTGCACGAGATAGCCGGTGCACGCCGGGTCGGCGTTCAGCTCGTCGACGATCGCCTCGACCTGAGACTGGGTCGCGGTCGCCGGGAGCACCCGCTCGATCGAGGCGATGCCGACCTCGGCGCAATCGCGATGCTTACCGGCGACGTAGGAGCGGCTGCCGGGGTCGTCGCCGACCAGTACGGTCCCCAGCCCCGGCACCACCCCGGCGTCGGCGAGTCGAGCGACGCGAGTGCGCAACTCCAGCCGCAGGGCGGCTGAGGTCGCCTTGCCGTCGAGAATCGTCGCAACCACCCGCGGAGTCTGCCACGCAGATCGAAATGCGGTCCTCCCCGGGCGCGGGCAGCGCGCTGACGGTGAGCCGCCGCCGGGTGCCTGCGGTCACGCCCAGTCCACCTCGGCGCCGTACTGGACGGCCAGCCGGACCGCCTGCCCCACGTCCAGCCGCACGCCGGTGAGGTCGATCCCGCGCAGGTCGACGCCTTCCAGCACCGCGCCCCGCAGGTCGGCGCCGGTCAGGTCCTCGTCGGCCCGCTCGTCCACGATGCTCCTCATGGAAATCGACTCGCCCACCACGCGATCAAGGACCAATGCACCCCCGGAGCTGATCCACTCGGGGACATAGCTCCTTGATCCGCGTTGGCAACGGGCAAAGGGGGACGGGGACGGGGTGCGCGTCCCGTCAGTGGGCGAAGTGGCGGGTGCCGGTGAAGTAGAGCGTCATCCCCGCCGCCTGCGCTGCGGCCACCACGTCATCATCGCGGATCGAGCCGCCGGGCTCGACCACGGCGCGTACACCGGCCCCGGCCAGCACCTGCAACCCATCCGGGAACGGGAAGAAAGCGTCGCTGGCCGCCACCGCGCCGCGGGCCCGCTCGCCGGCCCGGGCGACCGCGAGCCGGGCGGCATCCACCCGGTTGACCTGCCCCATGCCGACGCCCACCGTGGCCCGGTCCGCGGCGAGCAGGATCGCGTTGCTCTTCACCGCCCGCACCGCCCGCCAGGCGAAGTGCAGGTCGGCCAGCGTCGCAGCGTCGGCCGGCACGCCGGCCGACAGCGTCCAGCCGGCGGGGTCGTCGCCAGGCGCGTCCAGCCGGTCCGCGGTCTGGGCGAGCACGCCACCGCTCACCGGGCGCCACTCGACCCCGGCCGGCCCCGGCGCGGGCACGCGGAGCAGGCGGATCGACGGCTTGCGGCTCAGCAGCTCGACCACCCCCTCGTCGTACGCCGGGGCCACCACCACCTCGGTGAAGATCTCGGCCACCGCCTCGGCCAGCGCCATGCCGACGGGGCGGTTAACGGCGATCACCCCGCCGAAGGCCGAGACCGGGTCACAGGCGTGCGCCCTGCGGTGCGCCTCGGCGATGTCGGGGCCGAGGGCGATGCCGCACGGGTTGGTGTGCTTGATGATCGCGACACAGGGCTCGGCGAAGTCGTACGCCGCCCGTCGGGCGGCGTCGGCATCCACGTAGTTGTTGTACGACATGGCCTTCCCGTGCAGCTGCTCGGCCGAGGCCAGCCCGGCCGGCTGCGCAGGGTCTCGGTAGAGGGCGGCCCGCTGGTGCGGATTCTCGCCGTACCGCAGGACGGCGGTGCGGTCCAGGGCGAGCCCGGCGAAACTCGGCCACCACTCGCCCTCGACAGCGACCTCCTGGGCGAACCAGTTGGCCACCGCCATGTCGTACGACGCGGTGTGGGCGAAGGCGGTGGCCGCCAGGGCAGCGCGGCCGGCCAGGTCGAAGCCGCCGGCCCGCACGGCGGTGAGCGCGTCGGCGTAGCCGGCCGGATCGACGACGACCGCCACGGACGGGTAGTTCTTGGCGGCTGCCCGCACCATGGCGGGGCCACCGACGTCGATCGACTCGACGACCTGCTCCGAGTCGCCGCCCGACACGAGCGTCTCGACGAAGGGGTAGAGGTTGACCACCACGAGGTCGAACGGCGCGATCCCGAGCTCGGCCAGCTGGGCGACGTGCTCGGGTCGGCGCCGGTCGGCCAGCAGCCCGGCGTGCACGCCCGGGTGCAGGGTCTTCACCCGGCCGTCGAGGCACTCTGGAAAGCCGGTGATCTCGGCCACCGGGGTGACCGGCACGCCGGCGGCGGCGAGCCGACGAGCGGTCGAACCGGTCGACACGATCTCCACCCCGGCGCCGGCCAGACCGCGGCCGAGATCTTCGAGACCGGTCTTGTCCGACACGCTGACCAGCGCGCGGCGGACCGGCGAGCGGGTCACGCCGGCACCACCCGACGGCCCTCCACCCGGTAGCCGCCCGCCAGCCGCCGAACCGCCTCCACCAATAGCGGCCGCTCCACCTCCTGGATCAGGCGCAGCAGCTGCACCTCGTCGGCCGCCGGCGGAACCTCGACCGCAGCCTGGGCCACGACCGGCCCCGAGTCCACGCCGGCGTCGACCACGTGCACGGTTGTCCCGGTGATCTTGACGCCGTAGCGGAGCGCGTCACGCACGGCGTGCGCCCCCGGGAACGCCGGCAGCAGAGCCGGGTGGGTGTTGACGACCCGGTCCGGAAAGCGCCCGAGCACCGCCGGCCCGAGGAGCTTGCGGAAGCCGGCACTGACGACGAGGTCGGGCCGGTGCGCGGCCAGCGCCTCGGCCAGGGCGGCATCCCAGCCCGCCCGGTCGGCGAAGTCGGACAGCCGTACGACGAACGACGGCACAGCCGCTGCCGCCGCCCGGTCCAAGGCGACGATGCCGTCCCGGTCGGACCCCAGGGCGACCACCCGAGCGCCGTACCCGGGATCCGCGGCCGCATCGAGGAGCGCCTGCAGGGTGCTGCCGGCCCCGGACGCAAGCACCACCAGCCGGGCGGACACCGGTGCCTCCTCGGGCTGTGCGGCGGGACACGCCGCCACCGCGCTTGACCGTCCGGCGCCGCGATCGGTCACCATATCGCCACGACGGTGCCGACCGAACCGGCCACCACGAGGAGCCGCCCCGTGAGCACACCGCCCGAGGGAACGCGCCCCGACGACCCGTACGCTCCGCCCCCCACGCCGGGGACCGGAGAGCCCTACGGTTCCCCGACCCCCGGCGGCTACGGGAATCCGCCCGCAACGCCGTACGGCGCCTCGCCCGGGACACCGCCGTACGGCACCCCCTACGGGCGGCCGGGCGGGCTGGCCCCCCGCAACGGTTTCGGGACCGCCGCCCTGGTGCTGGGCCTAATCGGGCTGGCGCTCAGCATCGTGCTGATCGGTGCGGTGCCCGGCCTGCTGGCGATCATCTTCGGCGCCATCGGCCGCAGCCGGGCCCGGCGGCGGGAGGCGACCAACGGCGGCGCAGCTCTGGCCGGCATCATCACCGGCCTGCTCGCGGTCGTCGTGGCGGTGGCGCTGGTCGCCGTGGGGCTGTCGCTGATCCGGACCGAGTTCAACCGGTACCGCTCCTGTATGGACAGCGCGCAGACACTCGAACAGAAGTCGACCTGTCAGGACGAGTTCCGTCGCGGCATCGAGGACCGCTTCAACCGCTGAGCGCGTTGTCGGGGCGGTTCCGGCCGCACCGCCACCAGGCCACCGCCGCCGCGACCGGCGCCAGCTCGATGGCGGCAGCCAGCGCGACCTGCCATGGCGAGGGGCCGGTCACCGCCAGCCGACCCGGCCCCACCGGACCGCCGGCCAGCCACCCGGCCAGGCCGAGCACCAGGCCGGCCCCTACCCCGCCGGCGGCGGCGGTCAGTGCCGCCGGTCGCCGGTGCAGATGAGGCGACCGGCGTACGACGACGGCTCCGATGACCGCGCCGGCCAGCAGCGGACCGAGCAGCGCAGCCAGGGCTAGCAGCGGCGGCCGCCCGCCCGCGGGCAGTGCGGTCAGCAGGGGCACCGCCGGCAGGGCTCCGAGGGAGACGGCGAACGGCGTCACCGACGTGCCCGCGCCGACGGCGAATCCGGGACCGACGGCGAAGCAGGCGGCCCAGACCACGGCGTTGGGCAGCAGCACGAGATCGATCGCGAAGAGCCCGACCCCGCCGCTGCCGCCCGGTGCCAGCGCCCGGATGAGTTCGCCCGAACGACCGGCATGCCAGCCCAGGGAGGTGCCGACGAGCAGCGCGCCGGTGCCCGCGAGCACCAGCAGCCCGGCCGCGATCGGGGGTCCGAGCCCGGGAACCCTGGACGGCAGTCGGCCGACCAGGGCGGCGCCGAGCCCCGTTTGGCGGAGCACGCCGCCGCCGCCGGCGGCGGCGGCCAGGATCACCCCGCCTGCCAGCGCCCGAAGGGGGGCCGTCCGCACCGCCGGGGTAGCCGCCAGCGCGGCCAGCAACGCGGCGAGGACGCCGTACGTCCCCGCCAGCACCGCGGTGGCCAGCGCCGCGGCCGCCCGGTCGGCCACCTGGGCCGCCTTCGCGACGGCGACACCGGCTCGCCACAGCAGGGCCGCCGGAAGCACTGCCGCGCCCAGCGGCACCAGTCCCAGCCGGCCGCCCGGGACCGTCAACGGCACGCCGGAAGAGAGCAGCCAGGCGTGCCCGGCGGCGTGCATTGCCACCGAGGCGCCGGCGGCCGAGGCCGGATCGGTCGACCAGGCCAGCAGTACGACGACCGTCACGGCGGCAAGCCCGACGCCCGCGGCACACGCGGCCGCGCAGAAAGCCACCAGCGGGAGCGGTCGACCGCGCGGCGGCAGCGGTGCCGAGCGCGAGGCCGGGCGGGTGAGCAGATCGGTCACGACCGCTCACTCTCTCAGCGGCTCGACCCGAACTCCCGGAACTCCGCCCTCCCGCCGTGTCGAGGCGGGGTCGCGCTGCCTGCGATCAGGCGGTCGGTGGCGCCGCGGCCGCCGGGCCGGTCCCCGATACCTTCTCGCCGGACGCGCGGAAGAGCATGAATGCGGCGGCCGTCTCGACGATCGCGGCCAGCAGTGCGAGGAAGACGCCGATCTTGGGCCCGAGGCTGATGCCGCCGAGGCTCTGCCGGTCGTAGCTGAGCAGCCGGATCAGGATGAACAGCGTGCCGAGGCCCGCCAGGCCCATCGCCAACAGCGCCGGACCCACCGGTAGCTGCGGCGAACGCAGGGCGAACGCCCGGGTGGCGAGGACGAAGCCGGCGGCGGCCACGCACAGCAGGATGCCGAGGATGCCCAGGAAGGAGTCCCAGCCCGAGCGGTTGACACTGATCCCGAGCCCGGCGACCGACCCACTCGTCCCGTACCAGGGCAGGAAGCTGAAGATGAAGACCGCAGCGCCGCCGCCGATGACGGCCCAGTCGTAGGTCGAGACCTTCTTCGCATCGAACGTCGCCATGCAACTCCCCCGGATCTACGTTCCTCGGCCCCCCGGCCGATCACCGCAGTGTGCTCCCTGTTACCGGGGAGTACAAGAGTGACATACCTGGCTACAACCTCCGCATGACCTCCGCCATCAGCCGGGCGGTCTCGCTCGGGGTCTTCCCCACCCGTACGCCGGCCGCCTCCAGCGCGACGGCCTTGGCCGCCGCGGTCCCCGAGGAGCCGGACACGATCGCGCCGGCGTGGCCCATCGTGCGGCCCTCCGGCGCGGTGAACCCGGCCACGTAGCCGACCACCGGCTTGGTGATCCGCTCGCGGATGTGGGTCGCCGCGCGTTCCTCCGCGTCGCCGCCGATCTCCCCGATCATCACGACCGCATCGGTCTCCGGATCGGCCTCGAACGCGTCCAGGCAGTCGATGTGCGTCGTACCGATCACCGGGTCGCCGCCGATGCCGATGCAGGTGGAGAAGCCGACGTCGCGGAGCTCGTACATCATCTGGTAGGTCAGCGTGCCGGACTTGCTGACCAGCCCGATCCGGCCGGGTGCGGTGATGTCGGCCGGGATGATGCCGGCGTTCGACCGCCCGGGGCTGACCAGGCCGGGACAGTTCGGCCCGAGGATCCGCGTGCTGCCGCCCCGCGCACCGGCGTAGGCGTAGAACTCGGTGGTGTCGTGGACCGGGATGCCCTCGGTGATCACGACGCAGAGCGGTACGCCGGCCTCGATGGTCTCGCGGACCGCGGCCTTGGCGAATCTCGGCGGGACGAAGACGACGGCGACGTCCGCACCGGTCGCCGCCACCGCAGCCGGGACCGAGTCGAAGACCGGGATGCCGTCGAGGGACCGGCCGCCCTTGCCCGGCGTGACGCCGGCCACGATCGTGGTGCCGCTGGCGACCATGCGCCGGGTGTGCCGGGTGCCCTCGGCACCGGTCATGCCCTGAACGAGCACCCGGCTGCTCTGGTCGAGGAAGATGGCCATCGCTAGCCGCCCTGCGCGGCCAGCTCGGCAGCCCGGCGGGCCGCGCCGTCCATGGTGTCGACGGAGTGAACGACCTCCAGGTCCGCCTCGACCAGGATCCGACGGCCCTCCTCCACGTTGTTGCCGTCCAGCCGTACGACGAGCGGCTTGGTCGCCTCGGAACCGAGCATGGCCAGCGCCTGCACGATCCCGTTGGCGACCTCGTCGCAGGCGGTGATGCCGCCGAAGATGTTGACGAACACGCTGCGTACCGACGGGTCCCGCAGCACCAGGTCGAGGCCGTCGGCCATCACCTGGGCCGATGCGCCGCCGCCGATGTCCAGGAAGTTGGCCGGGCGCATGCCGCCGTACTCCTCGCCGGCGTAGGTGACGACGTCCAGGGTGCTCATCACCAGGCCGGCACCGTTGCCGATGATGCCGACCGAGCCGTCGAGCTTGACGTAGTTGAGGCCCTTCGAGGCAGCCAGCCGCTCCAGCGGGTCGACCGCGGCGGTGTCCTGCAGGGCGGCCAGGTCGCCCTGCCGGTAGAGCGCGTTGTCGTCGATCGTCACCTTGCCGTCGAGTGCCATCACCTCGCCGGCCGCGGTGAGCACCAGCGGGTTGACCTCCACCAGAGTGGCGTCGGAGCCGGCGAAGACATCCCACAGCTTCGTGATCAGGTCGGCCGCACCGTCGATCGCGGTAGCCGGCAGCCGGGCGGCGGTGGCGATCTCTCGGGCGGTGGCCGGGTTGACGCCGGTGAGCGGGTCCACCGGGATCCTGGCCAGCGCTTCGGGCCGGGTGGCGGCCACCTCCTCGATCTCCATGCCGCCCTCGACGCTGGCCATGGCCAGGTAGCCGCGGCCGGCCCGGTCGAGGAGCAGCGAGAGGTAGTACTCCTCGGCGATGTCGCTGGCCCGCTCGACCAGCACCTTGTGCACGGTGTGACCCCGGATGTCCATCCCGAGGATCCGCTCGGCCATCTCGGCCGCCTGCTCCGGGTCGTCGGCGAGCTGGATGCCGCCGGCCTTTCCCCGCCCGCCCACCTGGACCTGGGCCTTGATGACCACCCGGCCACCGATCTCATGTGCAACGGTTCGCGCCTCGGCCGGCGTGCCGGCCACCCGGCCGGTGGGAACCGGTACGCCGTAGGAGGCGAAGAGCTCCTTCGCCTGATGTTCGTACAGATCCACGCGTTACGTCCTCGTCATCGTGCCGGTCGGGATGCGAGCGAGCGTAGTGACGGCGACGACGTTGCGGCTCACCACCCCCGGCGAGGAACCGCTGCCGGCTCCGCGAGGCGGCGGCGGCGCTGCGAACGCAGCACGGTGCCGATCCCCACGACCAGCGCCGCGACGGCGTAGCTGGCGCCGCCCACCTCCCGGGCCGGCGCACCCTCCAGCAACGCCGTGAAGTACGTGGGGTACGCCGCAACCGCCACTGCGACCCACTCCGGCCGGCCCTCGAGGATCGCCAGCGCAACCAGCAATATCGAGTACCAGGGCTGCACCGGGTTGGCCACCAGGAGCGCGGCGCCCACCGTCCACAGGGCCGCGAGGGTGACCGGCACCCGGGTCGGACTCGAGCGCAGCGCGGCCCCGGCCACGGCCCCGAGAACAACGACGGCGACCAGTGTCGCCGCCCTTCCGGACAGGCCCAGCAGGCTCAGCAGTACGAACCGGCCGCCGCCCTCGTAGTGCTCCTCGCGCAGATAGCCCGGCAGGTAGCCGAGCACCCGCGGGCCGACCGCCAGCACGTGCGGGAGGTAGGACGCCGTGACGACGGCGGCCGCCACGCCGCCGACGACGAGCGGTCGGCGCCGCATGGCCGCAGGAAGCAGCAGCGCCGGATAGAGCTTCACCGCCACGGCGGCCCCGAGGACCAACCCACCGAGCGCCGGTCGGCGCCGGCCGAGTATCGCCAGGGCTCCCACACCCAGGACGACGGCGAGGACGTCCACGTGCGCGTCCGAGGCGATGTCCAGCCCGGCCAGCGGCGACCAGGCGTAGAGGGCGGCCAGCCGGGGGTCGCGGCCGCGACGCCGCAACAACGCCGCCAGCAGCCCGGTCAGCCCCAGCGATACCAGACCGGCGTACAACTGCTGGTGATGGTCACGACTGCCGCCCGGGAGCAGATGTACGGCGGTGAACCACGCCTCGGCGACCGGCGGGTAGATGGTGCGCTCGGCCGGCCGGTTGATCCGGCTGCACTCGACGTCCCGCTTGCCGAGCCGCTCACAGGTGGCCGGGTCCGGCCACAGCCAGGGGTCGCGCAGGCCGCGCAGCTCGGGTGCGGCCGGCGGATACCGGTACGGGTCGATCCCGGCGGCCTGGACGCGGCCGTCCCAGGCGTAGCGGTAGAGGTCGTCGGAGATCTGGCTGCCACGGGAGGAGGAGAAGGCGGCGAGCTGGAGGGCCACCAGACCGACGAACACCAGGCCCAGAGCCACCCGGACCGGCCGGGCCCGCAGCAGCAGCCACGAGCCACCCACCGCCAGCGCCCACCAGAGCAGGATCAGCGCCAGCAGCCGGTAGCGCCCCGGCCCCACTCCACCCGCGCGGGCGACCGCGGTCTCGACCACCACCACGGCGACGAGCGCACCCGCCGCTGCCAGCAGGTAGCCACGGAACCGCACGGTGCCAGAGTGTCAGGGTGACGATCGAGGCCATGTCCCCCCCTCTCCGGGCCGGCCGGCGCCGCCGTACCTTCGCGCTGATATCGCTGGTGGCCGCCGCATCGTGTTCCCACAGCCGGCCCGCCGACGTCCTGCCGCCGGCTCCCGAGCCGGCCCGGGCCCCGGTGCCGGTGGCCATCCCGACCGGACGGGTCCTGGCGTTGGGCGACACGCCCGAGGGAGTGGCCGTCGATCCGACGACCGGGCTGGTGGTCGTCGCGCTGCGCCGGCCGGACCGGTTGGCCATCCTGGACGGGCGGGCGGCCCGGCTGCTGCGGGTCGTCGCGGTTCCCGCCGGCGCCCGGCACCTGACGATCGCCGGAGCCGGCTCGCCGGTCCTGGTCCCCGGCGAGGACACCGACCTGCTGCTGGCGGTGGCGCTACCTGCCGGGAACATCGTCCAATCGGTTCCGGTGGGCCGCCAACCGCACGACGCCGGGACCGCCGAGAACCGGACCTTCGTGGCCGACGAGTTGGGGGGCTCGGTCTCGGTGGTCGCCGGCGGCCAGGTCATCCACCGCTTCACCGGACCGGTCCAACCCGGTGGGGTGGCGGCTGCCGGGGACCGGGTCGCCGTGGTCGATGTGCGCGGCGCCATCCTGTTCGTTTACGACGCCGGGTCGCTGCGTGAGCTCGGCCGGCTGCCGGCGGGGAACGGGCCGACCCACGCGGTGGCGCTGGACGACACCCGAGTGGTCGTCGCCGACACCCGGGGCGGCGCGCTGCTGGTCTACTCGATGCGGCCGCGGCCGCGGCAGCTGGCCCGGCTGCCGCTGCCGGGTGCGCCGTACGGGCTGGCTTTCGACAAGACCCGCAACCAACTGTGGGTCACGCTGACGGCGCGCAACGAGCTCGTGCGCTACGACGGCTCGTCCATGCGCCGAATCGGCCCGGCGCTGCCGACGGTGCGCCAGCCGAACTCCGTCGCGGTGGACCGGCAGACCGGCCGGGTCTTCGTCGCCGGTGCCGTTCCCGAGGGGCGGCTGGAGCTCATCGACCCTTGATGCAGTAAGAGCACAAGAATGCGGGCGGGGTGGCAGCTAGCCACCCCGCCCGCACGTCCGCTCGGGTCAGTGAGCGGTGATATGGGCGATGCCGATCAGCATCCGCGGCGAGAAAGCGGTGACCTTGAAGGTCGAGTTCAGCGCGGCGGCCGCGTCAGAGGTGAGCTCCACCTTGGTGCCGTCGAGCTTCGAGTTGCCGGCGGAGTCCTTGCTGATCTTCAGGCCGCTGCCGTCGAGGAAGAACAGCGGGAAGCCCGGCTTGCCACCCACTGTGGCCGTCAGCATCGAGGCACCCGGGTCGACGACGAAGTTGCTGACCTCGAGCTTGGTCGCGCCCTTGGTGAACGACAGGCCGCTGCCCTCGTGCATGATCTGGCCGGTCACGTACGGCGACACCTTGGCCTTGTCGTAGACCTTGACGCTGCCGCTGGTGATCGGGAAGGCGAGCGTCGGCCCGTAGGTCATCGTCAGCTTGCCGCCGCCGGTCGGCGCCGGTGCGACGCCCAGGCTGGTCAGCGCGGCGAGCACCTTCGGGTCTACGGCAACGGCGGTGTCGACGCCGCTGAGGCTGGCGAACGACGCGACCGGGGTGTTGTCGGCCGGGTTCCGGGTCTGGTTCTGGGCTGCCGGCTTGTTGTCGTTCGATCCGCCGCAAGCGGTCGCGCCGAGGGCAAGGGCGGCGGTCGCGGCGATGGCGAGCGGGAGTCGGGTGGAGATTGTCTTCATGGTCACACCTGTCTCTGTAGATGCAGCTGGTATCGCTGGTCACAGAGCATTCGGTCCGGCGAACCGGGCGGATTGCACGTTGTGTAACAGTTTTATTACGCAGCGTGAGTGCCGCTCGGTGGGTTATCTATTGTTCGACCCCGCCGGCGAACCGGTTCGGCTCCCCCGGTCGAGTACGCAACGCTCAGGAGGCCGAGGGGGCCCGCAACGTCTCGGTGACCCAGGCCACGATGTCGCGGGTGGTCGCCCCCGGAGTGAAGATCTTGGCGACCCCCAGCCGGGTCAGCTCGGGCAGGTCCGCCTCGGGGATGATGCCGCCGCCAAAAACGACGATGTCGTCCGCCCCCCGCTCGCGCAGCAGGTCGAGCACCCGCGCGAACAGCGTCATGTGCGCGCCGGAGAGCACCGACAGGCCGACGCAGTCGGCGTCCTCCTGGATGGCGGTGTCGACGATCTGCTCCGGAGTCTGATGCAGCCCGGTGTAGATGACCTCCATGCCCGCGTCGCGCAGCGCACGGGCAACCACCTTGGCGCCGCGGTCGTGCCCGTCGAGGCCTGGTTTCGCCACGACGACGCGGATGGGGGCCGCCGCGGTCATGACTGTTCCTCCAGGAGACGGGTGCTGGTGTCGGAGCGTAGTGCGATCAGCCGCTGTACAGGCCACGAGAGAGCCAAGAACCCCCGGCCGGATCGGCTGGGGGCTCTGGTGGCTGTTCCGGTTTCAGGGAGTGAAGGTGAAGTCCCGCACGAAGATGTCGTCCAGGGAGGTTGCCGAGTTGGTGTCATTCGGGACGAGGTCGCTCATGCCGGAGATGAACGCGACGCTGTCACCGGCGTCGTCCAGGAACGCCCGGCTGGACAGGTCCTCGCCACCGGCCCGGGCGAACGGCGCGACCGGGCCAGAACTCGTCGAGGCCACCGCGGTACCGGTGCACGGGGTGGTGCCGCCGCCGAAGCCGCCGGTCTTGCACACGTCGATGAGGTAGTTGACACCGGTCCGAAGGTCGCGCAGGAAGACGTCGCGCTGGCCGTTGAGGTCGCCCTTGACCACCGTGCGAGCGTTGGCCGCGAAGCCGACCTTGTCACCGGCGCCGTTGAGGTTGGGGCGCTGGCTGTTGCCGGCCAGCTGGTTGCCGTTGTAGTCCACGCTGACCCGGATGGTGTTGCCGGTGGGAACAAAGGAGCCGGCGCGGGTGCCGCGGACAAAGGTGTCCATCGCGGCGTTCGTGTCGTTGGCCACCAGGTTGCTGGCCGTGGACTCCCAGGCGACCTCGTCGCCGTTGCCGTTGATCGCTGGGCGCGTGCTCGGGGCCCTGCCCTTGGCACCGCCGGAGCTCACGCTCACCAGGACGGGGTCGGCGCCGCCCGGGGTCAGGAACGGGTTGGCGGACTCGTAGATGTCGCTGATCGTGTCGCTGTCGGCGTTCGTCAGATTCGTGGCCTGGCTCTGCCACGCAATGTGGGTGCCGTCGGAGCTGATTTCGGCATGCTCGTTCTGGCCGTTGGAGCCGACGCCGCTGAGGCTGTGGCTGACGAGCTTCGGCCGGCTCACCGTGAAGGTGGCGGGGTCGAACTGGGTGACGTAGACGTCGTCGGCACCGGTGGCACCGGCCACCAGGTTGGTGCCCTTGGAGTTGTACGCGATGTAGTACTTGCCGTTGGCGTCGGCCTTGCCGCTGATCGTGGGCCGGTTGCTGTAGCCGTTGGTGCTGCCCCCGCTGGAGGAGATCGAGACCTCGAGGGTCCGGTTGGCCATCACGTCACGCAGGAAGATGCTTCCCGACCGCGTCGTCCGGCCGCCGACCAGGTTCGTCGCCTTCGAGTAGAAGACGGCGTACTCACCCGAGCCGGTCACGTCCACAAAGGTGGCGGCGTTATTCGGCATTCCGCCGCCGGCGGCACGGTCGAGCATCTCGATGGTGGTTGCCGGGTCGATCTTGTTGACGATATAGGCGTCGGTGCCGTGGCCGGGCTGGTAGTCCGTTGCCAGGTTGTCGGCGCCACTTTGGAAGACCACCCAATTGCCGTCCTCGCTGATGCGCGGCCGCTGGCTGGTGCCGTCGGGCTCGACGTTTCCAGGTCCCATGCTGACCCGGGTGGTGCAGCCGGGCTGCTTGCTGCTGACGCCGCCCGGGCCCGTGGCCGGACCCGACGTGCAGGCCTGGTTCAGCGGGAGGGCCGCGGCGGCGGACCCTGCCAACGGGCCGAGCAGACCGAGAACCGCAACGGCGCTCAGATAACCCTTGCGGGACAGATTCATGGGCACGGCACCAGTTTCAGAGAGCTGCGGGGGGAATTCCAGTATGCCCGGGACACCCGGCCGGATACATAGCCCAATTGGGCAGTGTGCACACCGTGGATGTACGACTACGTTCTGTGACAGCTTATCGACAATTGCGCTCGAGGGGCAGCCGGTGGGCGGACGTCCCCGGTCACGGCAGCGATGTCCAGGGACCCCACCCGCCGTTGTACACGCGCTCGTACAGGTGACCGTTGGGGCTCGCACCGACCACGCGGTAGTGGCCTGGACCGGTCGACGAGGCCGCCGGCCCGCCGGCCAGGACGCCACCGAGCGGAACCCACGTCCCGCGCCGGCCGTCGATGATCGTTTGTTGGTAGAGCCCGCCGTCCCCGCCGGTGACGAAGACGTTCACGTGACCCGGCTGCTGGCCGCCGGGAACGGACACGGCGGCGGGGCCTGAGGCGAGGACGCCACCGTAGCTCGTCCAGCCGCTCCATCCCGCCGAGCTGTAGAACCGGCCCCACAGCTGGTTGTCGGTGCCTTGGACGAAGACACTGAGTTGCCCCGGCGCCCACGAGCTCGCGCCCGGGGAGCCGAGAAGGTGCCCGTCGAGTGCCTGCCAAGGCCCCCACACCCCGTTGACGAGGGCCCGGTGGTAGAGCGCCTGGTCGGTACCACTGCCCCGCACGAACACGTCGTCGCGGCCGGCGGCCCATGCTGCGGCGGCCGGGCTGGAAGACAGTTCTCCGCCCGCACTGGCCCAGGGCGTCCAGGTGCCGCCGACCAACAGGCGGGAGTAGAGCTGGTCGTCCGTGCCGCGGACGAAGACCTCGGCGGAGCCGTTGCCGCCGGCTGCCGCTCCGGGCGCGGCCTGGATGCTTCCGTTCAGCGACGCCGCGCTGGACCAGCCGGAGCCGGCGTTGGTCTCGTAGTGCACGGCTCCGTCCGGTCCCCGCGAAAAGACGTACGTCGGACCGGTCGTCGTGGCCGCAGCGGCCGGTGGGCCGGCCGGGATCGGGAAACCGGTCGCGGTCGGACCGGAGCCGGTGAAGTCGCGCACGAAGATGTCGTCGAGCGCGACGGCACCATTGTTGTCGTTGGGCACCAGGTCGTCGAGGCCGGAAATGAAGGCCACCTTCAGCCCGTCAGCGGACAGGAACGTCCGGCTGGACAGGTCCTCCCCACCGGGGCGGGCGTACGGCGCCGCCGGGCCGGAGGTCCCGCTTCTCGCGGGTACCGCCGCCTGCGCGCAGGGAGCCGACGGGTCGGGAAAGCCGCCGGTCCGGCAGACGTCGATCAGCGTGTTGGTGCCGGTCCGCAAGTCGCGCAGGAAAACGTCGCGCTGGCCGTTGGTGTCGCCCCGCACGACGGTGTGCGCATTGGCGGCGAAGCCCACCGTGTCACCCGCGCCATCGAGGTTCGGTCGCTGGCTGGCGCCGGCCAGCTGCCTGCCGTCGGAGTCGACGCTCACCCGGATCGTCTTATCCACGCCGATGAAGGCGCCGGCCCGGGTGCCCCGCAGGAAGGCGTCCAGGACACCGTTGGTGTCGTCGGGGGCCAGGTTGTTCGAGACGGACTCCCAGGCCACCTCGTCGCCGCTGCCGTCGATGGCCGGGCGGGTGCTCGACTGGTTTCCGACGGCGCCGCTGGAGCTCACGCTCACCAGCACGGCGTGCGCCGAGGCCACGGTAAGCGGGTTCGCCGACTCGTATATCTGGGTCTTTCCGTTGGCCCGGCCGTCCAGGTTGCGCGCGTCGCTCTGCCAGGCGATGTAGTTGCCGTCGGAGCTGATCTCGGCGTGCTCGTTGCCGCCGTTCGACGCCGCCCCACCGGCCGTCTTGCTGACCAGGGCGGGGAGGCCCACGGTAAAGGTGCCGGGGTTGAACCGGCTTACGTATATGTCGTTGGGGTGGGTGTTGCCACGAACGAGGTTCGTGCCCTTGGCGTTGTAGGTGACGTAGTAATCGCCGACGCCGTCCGGGTAGCCGCTGATCGTGGGTCGGTTGCTGTAGTTGTTGGTGTCGCCGCCGGTGAAGGAGCGCGGCACTTCGATGGTCTTGTCGAGCACCATGTCACGCAGGTAGATGCTGCCGGAGCGGGTCTTCTTGCCGGCTACCAGGTTGGTCGCCGTGGAGTAGAAGACGACGTATCTGCCGTCGCCGCTGAGGTCGACGAAAGTGGCGCCGCGGCTCTCAACGCTGTTGGGCATGCCGCGGTCGGCGGCGCGGTCGACCATTTCGATCGTGCCCGCGGGGTCGCGCCTGTCCACCCAGTAGTCGTCGCTCCCGTGTCCCGCCGACCAGTCCTGCACGAGATGGTCCGCGCCGCTCTGGAAGACGACGTAGTTGCCGTCCTCGCTGATCCGCGGCCGCTGGCTGGTGTTGTCGGGGTCGGTGTTCTGGTAACTCATGCTGACCCGGGTGGTGCAGCCCGGCACGGCGCCCATCCTGCCGCCGGAAGCGGTGGACGGGCCGTTGCTGCACGCGGTGTTTGTTGGCAGCGACGCTGAGGCCGCAGAGCCCACCGGCGCCACGACCAGGGCCAATGCGGCGGTCAGCGCCAGGGGGCTCTGGGGTGAAAAGCGCATGCGCAACCTTGGGTCGACGCGTACCGGGAAGTGCCACAAGTATCCGCTCTGCTACCCCAACGACCCATAGCCCCATCGGCCAGGGTACGGTCAGTGAGAGAAGACACACAGGGAGTAACCAACCGGCACCTACCGACGCTACAGCCTCTCGACGGGGGCGTAACGCAGCAGCAGGCGCTTGCTACCCACCTCGGCGCCGAAGTCGATCGTGGCCTCGGCGTGGTCGCCGGACCCGTTGGTCGTGACGACCACGCCGAGTCCGAAGGTGTCGTGGTTGACCCGGTCACCGGGGGACAGCGAGATCACCGGCCGCAGCCCGGCCCCGGCCGCCCGCCGGCCAGCGGCGGCGATGGACCGGGCCACCGCCGCCTGGGCCGGCTCGGTGCGAACCGTCTCGATCCGCCGCCAGTCGAGCAGTTCCTCGGGGATCTCGTCGAGGAAGCGGGAGGGCGGGTTGTACGACGGGGCACCCCACGAGCTGCGGACGACCGCGCGCGACAGGTAGAGGCGGGACCGTGCCCGGGTGATCCCGACGTACGCCAGCCGGCGCTCCTCCTCGAGCTCGGCGCTGTCACCGAGCGAGCGCAGATGCGGGAAGACGCCGTCCTCGAGCCCGGTGAGGAACACGACCGGGAACTCCAGCCCCTTCGCCGTGTGCAGCGTCATCAGGGTCACCACGCCGCCGCCGCCGTCCGCGTCCGGGATCTCGTCGGCGTCGGCCACCAGCGCCACCTGCTCGAGGAAGTCGGCGACCGTACCGTCGGGCACCCGCTCCTCGAACTCCCGTGCCACCGCCACCAGCTCCTGGAGGTTCTCGACCCGACCCTCGTCCTGCGCGTCGAGGCTCGCCTGCAGCTCGGCCAGGTACCCCGTGCGGCCCAGCAGCAGCTCCAGGACCGCGGCCGGGCGCGCGCCGGCCGCCACCTCCGCGCGCACGTCGGCCAGCATGGTCGTGAAGTCCTTGATCGCCTTGCCAGAACGGGTGGCGATCCCCGGCGCATCGTCGCAGCGTTCGAGCGCCGCCGAGAACGGGATGCGCTCCCGCTCCGCCAGCACCTGCACGCATGCCTGCGCCCGGTCGCCGATGCCGCGGCGCGGCGTGTTCAGGATCCGTCGCAGCGAGACGGTGTCGGTCGGGTTGGCCAGCACCCGCAGGTAGGCGAGCAGGTCGCGCACCTCGCGCCGCTCGTAGAAGCGCACGCCGCCGACCACCTTGTAGGGCAGCCCGACCCGGATGAAGACCTCCTCGAAAACCCGGCTCTGGGCGTTGGTGCGGTAGAAGACCGCCATGTCGCCCGGCGCGCAGTTCTCGTCGTCGGTCAGCCGGTCGACCTCGCCGGCGACAAAGGCGGCCTCGTCATGCTCGTTGTCGGCGACGTACGCCGTGATCTTCTCGCCGGCACCGGCGTCGGACCACAGATTCTTGGGCTTGCGCCCGGTGTTGCGGGCGATCACCGCGTTGGCGGCGGAGAGGATGTTCTGGGTCGAGCGGTAGTTCTGCTCGAGCAGGATCACGCTCGCGTCGGGGTAGTCGGCCTCGAACGCCAGGATGTTGCGGATCGTGGCACCGCGGAACGCGTAGATCGACTGGTCGGCGTCGCCGACGACGCACAGCTCGGCCGGCGGCAGCGGGCCACCGGGATGACCCACGAGTTCGCGGACCAGTGCGTACTGGGCGTGGTTAGTGTCCTGGTACTCGTCGACCAGCACGTGCCGGAACCGGCGGCGATAGTGCTCGGCGACGTCGGGAAAGACCTGGAGCAGGTTCACCGTCGTCTGGATCAGGTCGTCGAAGTCCAGGGCGTTGGCCTCGCGCAGCCGCCGCTGGTAGAGGGTGTAGGCCTCGGCGAGCGTCTGCTCGAGTACGCCGGACGCCCGACTGGCGAAGGTCTCGTGGTCGACGAGGTCGTTCTTCAGCGTGCTGACCTGAGCGGCCAGCGAGCGGGCCGGAAAGCGCTTCGGGTCGAGATCGAGGTCGCGACTCACCAGGGTCATCAGCCGCTGCGAGTCGCCGGCGTCATAGATCGAGAAGGTCGTCGCCAGGCCGAGCTTCTTGGCCTCCGCGCGCAGGATCCGGACGCAGGCCGAGTGAAAAGTCGAGACCCACATCGCCCGTGCCCGCGGCCCCACCAGGCCCGCAACCCGCTCCTTCATCTCGCCAGCGGCCTTGTTCGTGAAGGTGATGGCCAGGATCTCCCCCGGCTGGGCCCCTCGGGCGCCGATCACGTAGCCGATCCGGGAGGTGAGGACCCGGGTCTTGCCCGAGCCCGCCCCGGCGACGACCAACAGCGGGCCGCCCTCGTGCAGCACCGCAGCCCGCTGCTGCGGGTTCAGCCCGTCGAGCAGCCTGGCCGGCTCAACCGCCAGCCGGAACCGGGGAGGGGCGGATTCGGCAACCGGAAGTTCGTCGTAGAGACTCGACATCGCTTCCGGAGTCTACGGAGCGAACCGGTCACCACGGAGCGACGAGAGGCCACGAGTGCTGCCGGACGAAGACATCGAACGCGTACTGATGGTCGCCGCCCACCCGGACGACATCGACTTCGGCTCCGCCGGCACGGTGGCGCGCTGGACCAAGGCCGGGATCGCGGTTTCGTACTGCCTCGTCACCAACGGTGATGCCGGCGGCTTCGACCCTGCGGTCCCACGGAGCGAGATCGCCGGCATCCGGCAGGCCGAGCAGCGGGCCGCGGCGGCGGAGGTCGGCGTCACGGACCTGGTCTTCCTCGGCTACGCGGACGGCCGGCTCTACGTGACCCACGAGCTGCGCCGGGACATCAGCCGGGTGATCCGGCAGTTCCGGCCGCAGCGCGTCGTCGGCCAGAGCCCGGTGCGCAACTTCGCCCGCATCTACCCCAGTCACCCCGACCACCTGGCTGCCGGCGAGGCGACCCTGTGTGCGGTCTATCCCGACGCCCGCAACCCCTTCGCGCACCCGGAGCTGCTCGCCGAGGAAGGACTTGAGGCGCACACGGTGGCGGAGCTGTGGATGTCCGGCGGAGCCGACCCCGAGCACTTCGTGGATATCACCGACACCTACGACCTCAAGCTGGCCGCGCTCCGGGCGCACCTCAGCCAGACGGCCCACATGGAGGATCTCGACGGCATGCTGCGAGGTTGGCTGGGGCTCAACGCGGCCGCCGCGGGGCTGCCGGTGGGCCGACTGGCCGAGGCCTACCGGGTGGTCAACACCGCGTGACGGGCGTTCTCGAGGCAACTCCCCGAGCCGTCGGGACCCATGCCGGACTTCGGCCTCGTCGAGATCTCCGGAGACGTCCTGATCGCCCACTCGCGGTCACCTCCCGCCGGTCTCGGGCAACGCCGGCGCGCGGAGTCGAGCCGCCCCGCACGTCACGACCGCCAGTGTTGTCCGGACGCTGCCGCTCGGCTTCCCCCATGGCCGACCCTCAGCTGTGCATCGGGCACGCGAAAAAGGAGCGGTGCCGTTGGCACCGCTCCTTTCCGGGTGTTGCGGGTCAGCCGGTGAACGTGACGCTCGCGGTCACCGCCCGGGCCGGTGCCGCGGCCGACGCGCCGGCCACGCCGACCTTGGCCGGTGGGGTCACCCCGTGGTGAACCGGCGGCGTGACGGTCGGGGGGGTGACCGTGGGAGGCGTGACGGTCGGGGGCGTGACGGTGGGCGGAGTGACCGGCGGCTTGGCCGGCGTGCAGTTCGGCTTGGTCAGCGTGATCCGGTGAATGCCGCCCGGGACAAGGGTGGTGGTCCGGTGCCGAGTACCGCCGAACCGGACATCTACCTGGGCCACCAACTTGCAACCGGAACCAAACGCACTCATCGGAATCGTCGCGGACAGGGTCTTGACAGCCGGGTACCGGCCGATCGGACTCTGCGCCACCGTTGTCTGCGGAGAGACCGCGGCGTCATGTACGACGACGTACCACCTTCCCTGGGTGCCCTTGGGAGCCGTCACCGTCGAGGTGACCGTCATCCCATCCACGGTGGTGGTGGCGTGCATGGACTCATCCGCCGCCGCGGGAAGTGACATTAGTAGTACTGACGAGACCACCGCGGCAGCACCTGTTGAAAATCGACGCACCGTATTCTCCTGATGCAGTACCGACCGGCCCGTCGCCGACCTCTTACTGACATGAAACGGATGCGACCCGTGCTTGGAAGTGGGCAATGGGAAAACATCACCCGATCGGGCTATCAAGTCGGCCGGGGCGGGCCTCCTGGCACCTTCGGGCACCGTCGGTGGGGGTTGTCGGGGGCCGCGTCTACTCCCACTCGATCGTGCCGGGCGGCTTGCTGGTCACGTCGTACACGACCCGGTTGACGGCCGGCACCTCGTTGATGACCCGGTTGGAGATCCGGGCGAGCAGGTCGTGCGGCAACCGAGCCCAGTCGGCGGTCATCGCGTCCTCCGAGGTCACCGCGCGGATCACCAGTGGGTGTCCGTAGGTCCGCTCGTCGCCCTGGACGCCGACCGAGCGTACGTCGGCGAGCAGAACGGCGAAGGCCTGCCAGATCTCGCGGTCCAGGCCGGCCCGGCGGACCTCCTCCCGCACGATCGCATCGGCTTCCCGCAGCACCGCCAGCCGCTCCAGTGTGACCTCGCCCAGGATCCGGACGGCGAGGCCGGGGCCCGGGAACGGCTGCCGCCAGACGATCTCCGCAGGCAGCCCGAGCTCCTCGCCGACGCGGCGCACCTCGTCCTTGAACAGGTTCCGCAGCGGCTCGACCAGTCCGAACTGCAGGTCCTCCGGCAGTCCGCCGACGTTGTGATGAGACTTGATCTTGGCGGCCGTGGACGAGCCGGACTCGATGACGTCGGGATAGAGAGTGCCCTGGACCAGGAATTCGATCGGCTCGCCGCCGGCCTGCAGATCCAGCGCCGCCTCCTCGAAGACCCGGATGAACTCCCGGCCGATGACCTTGCGCTTGACCTCCGGGTCGGTCACGCCCGCCAGCGCGGCCGCGAACCGATCGGCCGCCTTGACATGGACGAGCTCGACGCCGGTCGAGGCGACGTAGTCCTCCTCCACCTGCTCGGCCTCCCCGGCACGGAGGAGGCCGTGGTCGACGAAGACGCAGGTGAGCCGGTCACCGACGGCCCGCTGGACGACGGCCGCGGCCACCGCGGAGTCGACCCCGCCGGACAGTGCACACAGCACCCGGCGGTCCCCGACGCGGGCCCGGACGGCCGCCACCGCCTCGTCGACGATGTTCACCATCGTCCAGGTGGGCCGGGCGCCGGCGCCGTCGTACAGGAAGCTCTTGAGCATCTCCAGGCCGCGTGGCGTGTGCGCCACCTCGGGATGGAACTGCACGCCGTACAGACCCCGGTTCCGCTCCTCGAAGCCCGCGACCGGCGTGGCAGCGGTCGAGGCGGTGACCGTGAAGCCGGGCGGGGCGGCGGTGACCGTGTCGCCGTGCGACATCCAGACCGACTGCTCGCGGGGCAGCTCGGCGAAGAGGACGCCACCGGCCGCAACGGCCAGTGCCGTGCCGCCGTACTCCGCGAGCCCGGTGCGCTCGACCGTGCCACCGAGCGCGGCGGCCATGGCCTGATGCCCGTAACAGATGCCCAGCGTCGGTACGCCGGTGTCGAACAGCGCCGGCGGGACGGTCGGTGCACCCGGGGAGTAGACCGACTTCGGACCGCCGGACAGGATGATCGCGGTAGGTCGCCGAGCCAGCATCTGGTCCAGCGGCATCGACCAGGGCACGATCTCGCTGTAGACGTGGCACTCGCGAACCCGGCGAGCGATCAGCTGGGCGTACTGGGCACCGAAGTCGACGACCAGAACAGTGTCGAAGGGGGAGGCAACGGGCTCAACGGTGCTGCTGGCCTCACTCATGACGGGAGAGTAGTCGTGGCCGCCCGCACAGCCCTGCCGCAGCGCTGAGGCCGTGGCGGCCTTAAAGAACGTGACCGAAAGGTATGGGTTTGAGGAGGGCCTGCGGTATTCTCGGCCACCGCTGTCTTTAGGTCTGCCCGACCGCCGGGCACGCCTAGTCCTTTGGAGGTTCCATGCGCCCGGGTGCACGCGTTCTTCTGATACTCACCCTGGCAGCGTCTGCCGGGCCCGCCATGTCGGCACTGCCCGCCCTCGGCAGCCCTACCGGTTCATCCGGCCCGGCGGTCACAGCAGCCGCAGCCAGCCCACTGTTCACTCCTCCGCTCGGCCTGCCCGGGGGCGGTGCCGAGCCCAGCATCCGTGGCCCCGGCGCCGGCTCGAAGCAAGGCGTGGCGGCGTTCGTCTCCGCGCCCTCGGGCCTCGGCAGCAACTTCTGGACCATCCGCGAGGTCAAGCACCCCAACGGTTCCATCTCGCTGGTCAACAGCCCGGTACAGCAGCCGGACCTCGGCACCGGCGGCGGTGACTCGGAGATCTCCATCGGGACCGGTGCCGACCCGAAGACGGGCTGCCCGACCCTGGCCTACTCGGGCCTGCACAACATCGACCTGCTCGACAACTTCACCACGTCGTACTCGACCGACTGCGGCAAGACCTTCGCCGCGCCGAACCTCTACGCGACGCAGAACACGCTGACCGACCGGCAGTGGCAGACCTTCGACGGACCGAAGACGAACTTCCTGATCTTCCACAAGGTCGACACGAGCCAGATCGTGGTCTCCCGCTCGCTCGACGGCGGCAAGACCTACAGGTCGCTGTCCCCGACCGGCAGCGGGCTCGAGGGTGGCGGCATCATCGACCAGACCACCTTCCCCAAGGTCGCCAACCAGAACAAGGTCGGCAACATCGTCACCGACTACAGTCGGCCGACCGGCGGGAAGTACCCCAACGGCACGCCGATCCACACGCTGTGGGCGACCTTCGCCGGCCCGCAGAGCGTGGCTGACAACGCGGCCGCGCAGCAGCAGGACGGCTACGACCACAACGACACGATCTACATCGCGAAGTCGGTCGACGGTGGCGTCAACTGGGTGGACTACGTCGCCTTCGGCGTGGACCCCAAGTCCAAGCGCGAGCTCGACACCGTCTTCCCGGTCGTGGCCGTGGACAGCGGCGGCGGCGTGTACGCGATGTGGTCGGACCAGTTCAAGGTCGAGTACACCGCGTCGCGGGACGGTGTCCACTGGAGCGGTAAGGCCGTGCAAGTCAACCCGGACAACCGGGGGACGACCATCCAGAACGGCCACGCCGACATCTTCCCGTGGCTTCGCGGTGGCGGACCCGGCAAGGTGGACATGGTCTGGTACCACGGGGTGGGCGGCACGACGACCCAGTACCGCAACCCGGGCGACGCTAACACCAAGTGGACGGTCGCCTACACCCAGCTCTTCAACGCCTTGCCGACCTCGACGGGCGCGCTGGCGCCGACGGTGAAGTCGCTCGACCTCAACGCCTCCAGCGGGGTCATCCACACCGGGTCCATCTGCAACAACGGCACCCTTTGCGACGCCGTGGGCGGTGACCGCACGCTGCTGGACTTCTTCAACGTCGACAACGACCCGCAGGGCCGGGCCGTCATCGCGTACGCCGTGGACCAGGGTCACCCGGGCAGCGCGGTGACCACTTTCGTCCGCAAGAACGGCGGCTACAACGTCAACAACGGCAAGGTGATCCCGCGCCAGACGGTCGTACCGCTGTTCGTGCCGACCGGCACCAGCTGCCCGGGACCGCAGGTGCTCGACCCCAGCGGCGACGCCAAGGGGACGGTCCTGTTCAACGCGACCGGCGGCAACATCCCGTCGTTCGACTTCACCAACGTCCGCTTCACGACGCCGAACACGACCACGTTCGACGTCACGATGACGCTGAAGAACCTCGACCCGTCGCCGCAGCCCGGGACCGCCTCGAAGGACTGGGAGACCTACTGGACCTTCGGCGGCAAGACCTACTACGCCATGGCGATCAGCAACGGACCCGATGCACCTGGTGGCACAGCACAGTTCTTCGACCAGGGCTTCGTCGAACCAACCACGGGTAAAAAGGTCTCCACGGGCACACCGACCGGCGCCTTCAAGTCGGGTCCCGACGGGACGATCACGATCCACGTGATCCGAGCTCTGGCGGGCAAGCCGGCGAACGGCGCAAAGCTGACGGGCCCCTTCGCGGAGGACCACGCGGGCTACCTCGCAGCCGGCACGGGTGTCTACTTCACCGCCGTACCGGACCGCGCTCCGGACACCAAGAGCGGCGCCACGTACACGGTGGGCGGTCCCTGCTAGCCGCCATTCGATAGCGAAGAAGGCCGTCACCCCCGCGGTGACGGCCTTCTTGCTTGGGGCGATCAGGCCTTGACCTCGACACCCTTCCAGAAGGCGACGTGGTCGGTGATCTCCTCGGCGGCCGGCTTCGGGACCGGGTAGTACCAGGCGGCGTCGGCGTTGACCGCGCCGTCGACCTCGAGGTTCAGGTAGCTGGCCTCACCCTTCCACGGACACGTGGAGTGCGTCTCACTCGGGCGGAGGTAGTCCTCGACGACTGAGGAGCGCGGGAAGTAGGGGTTGCCTTCGACGATCACAGTGTCGTCGCTCTGCGCGACCACGGTGCCGTTCCAGACTGCCGTTGCCAGGGTCTCCTCCAGGTCGGGTGGCTTCTTCCCTGGCCAACGCGTCGGGGTCCGGCGGAATTCCGGGCAGGCTGCCCACATGGACCTGATGAGGGCGACGGCGCGGCTACGCGCCGCAACGTACGCCGTCTGGGAGGCGGAGGCGCTGGCCCACGGCGGGGAGGTGGCCGAGCGCGACGGCATCCTGGCCTGGCGAACCGGCGTACCCGTCCGGTACTGGAACGGCGCACATGTGACCGCGCTGCCGACCCGCCCCGCGGCGGCGCTGCGGTGGGCCGCGCGCTGGTTTGCCGACCGGGCGACGCCGTACGGCGTCCTGGTGCCGGTCGAGCTCGAGCCGGCACTGGCGGCGGCCGCCGGCGCGAGTGGGCTGCGACTGGCCGCCCTACAGCGGTGCATGGCGCTGGAGGCGGCGGACTTCACCGCGCCCGGGGACGTTCCGCCCGGCCTCGACGTACGCCGCACGGGCCCGGCCGAGGTCGAAGACTTCCTCGAGGTGCAGCTGGACTCCTTCGGCCTGCAGCAGCCCGAGCAGGCCCGGGCGTTCCTCGCCCCGCCCGTCGGCCGACCCGGCTGGACCCACCTCACCGGTTACCGGGACGGGCGACCGGTCGTGACCGCCATCGGCGTGCGCACCGGCGACGCGGTGGGCGTGTACGGCGTCGGTACGACGGTTGCGGCGCGGCGCCGCGGCTACGGCGCCGCCCTGACTGCCGCACTCCTCGAGGCCGAGTTCCGCGCCGGGGCCACCTTCGCGCACCTGAACCCGAGCGAGCTGGGCGCGGAGGTCTACCGACGGCTGGGGTTTCACGAGGTCGGCGGCTTCGCCATCTGGCTTCCCGCGAGCCCAGAGGGCAGTGACTGACCGCCGCCTACCCACGTTCAGCCGTTCGGCCGGCCGGTTCCCATCCCGACGGCCTGGGCGTGCTGGAGGCTCTTGCCCTCGGTCTGCAGCGCCGGTGCCACCATGACCTCGGCCTTCTGGAACTCCTTGAGGTTGGCGTAGCCGGTGGTTGCCATCGACGTACGCAGCCCACCGAAGAGGTTCATCGTGCCGTCGTTGATCGCCGCCGGCCCGGTCAGGATCTCCTTGAGGGTGCCCAGCGTCGATGTCCGCACCCGGGTCCCCCGTGGCAGGTCGGGATGGAACGTCGCCATCCCCCAGTGGTAGCCGCGGCCGGGCGCCTCGACCGCGCGCGCCAGCGGCGAACCGATCATCACCGCATCAGCTCCGCAGGCCACCGCCTTGGCGATGTCGCCGCCGGTACGCATGCCGCCGTCGGCGATGATGTGCACGTAGCGGCCGCCCGACTCGTCCAGGTAGCGCATCCGCGCACCCGCGGCGTCTGCGATCGCGGTGGCCATCGGTACGCCGACGCCGATCACTCCGCGCGTCGTGCACGCCTGCCCAGGGCCCACGCCGACCAGCAGACCGGCGGCGCCGGTCCGCATGAGGTGCAGCGCCGTCGAGAACGAGGCGCAGCCTCCGACGATCACCGGCACGTCGAGCTCGGCGATGAACTTCTTCAGGTTGAGCGGCTCGTTGCGGGTGGACACGTGCTCAGCGGATACCACCGTCCCCTGGATGACGAACAGGTCGATGCCGGCCTCGAGGACGACCCGGTGGTAGCGCTGCACCCTTTGCGGGGTGAGGCTGGCAGCTGTCGTCACGCCGGCTGCCTTGAGATCGGTGATCCGCCGGCCGATCAGGTCCTCCCGGACCGGCTCGGAGTAGATCTCCTGCATGCGCTTGGTCGCGGTCGCGTCGTCGAGTTCGGCGATCTCGTCGAGCAGCGGGTCCGGGTCGTCGTACCGGGTCCAGAGCCCCTCGAGGTTGAGTACGCCGAGACCGCCGAGGCGGCCGAGCTCGGCGGCCGTCCGCGGCGAGACCACTGCATCCATGGCGCTCGCGAGGAGCGGCAGCTCGAACCGGTAGGCGTCGATCTCCCATGCGATCGAGACGTCCTCCGGGTCACGGGTACGCCGGCTGGGCACGATCGCGATGTCGTCGAACCCGTACGCCCGCCGACCGCTCTTGCCGATACCGATCTCGATGTCGGCCACGACGTTCCTCTCGCTGCTTGCTGGCCCGGCCCGGCAACTGCCATCGGACGCGACGCCGGGTACCGGCGGCCGCGGCGGTTGCCGGGAAGTTCCCGAGTCTAACGGGAGCCGGACCGGCCGATTCGCTCACACCCCGGCATGCACACGGCCAGCTCGGGCTACGGTGTGCCGGTGAGCCACGATCAGCCGGTCGACCCCTTCTCCGGCGACCCCGAGGACCCAGCCGCCGAGCTGGGCGACGACGATGACGGCGAGCCGCTGTCGCCTACCGAACGCGACGAGGTGCTGGCCGACATGGAGGACCTCGAGGTCTTCCGGGCGTTGCTGGAGCCGCGCGGCATGCGAGGCCTCGTCGTCGACTGCGAGGACTGCCGGGAGCCCCATTACTTCAGTTGGGAGCTGCTGCACGGCAACCTGCGGCACCTGCTCGATGTCGGGCAGACCCGGGTGCACGAGCCGGCGTTCAGTCCGGATCCGACCCAGTACGTGAGCTGGGACTACGCCCGCGGGTTCGCCGACGGCGTACTGGACGAGGGCGAGGAGCAGGAGAGCTCGACCGGCTGACCGGTCATGAGCGCGCCGACCGCCCTCAGCGCACCAGGCGGAACCGGAAGCCCAGGGCGACGGCGTTGGCCCGGTCGTGCACGCCGAGCTTGCGGAAGAGTCGCTGCGCGTGGGTCTTCACGGTGTCCTCGGAGACGAACAGCTCGCGGCCGATGGCGCTGTTGCTCTTGCCGTGGCTCATCCCGCGCAGGACCTGGAGCTCACGCTGGGTGAGCACGGGCGGCGCGGCGGCGCGCACCCGCGGTGCGGACCGCAGAGCGGACCGGCGAAGCTCGGGCCCGGCAAGGGCGTGGGCAACGGCAGCGCACAGCTCTTCGTGGGAGACGTCCTTGCTGAGGTAACCGCGGGCCCCGCCGGACACCGCTAGCCCCACGCTGTTCCTGTCGCCGGCCACGGTGAGCATCAGCACGTTGGCATCCGGAAACCGGGTCACCAACCGCCGGGTCGCCTCCAGCCCGCCGATACCGGGCATCTGCACGGCCATCAGCACCAGGTCCGGACGCTCGCCGGGGTAGCGCGCCAGGACCTCCTCGCCGCTCGCGGCGGTCTCCACCCGGTCGACACCCGGTACGCCGGCCAGCACTGTCCGGAGCTCCTCGCGCACCGTCCGGGCGTCGTCACAGACCATGACGCTGGTCGTGCGCGCGCGGCGGCGGGGGGAGGTCGTCACGTTCGATGCATCGGCAGTAGGACCGGCGAAGGTGAGCGGCGAGGCGCAAGTGTGGCTCAGCCGGTAGCGGCCCGGACGAGCAGTTCGACGGCCGAGCGCAGGTCCGTCGCCAACCGTACCCGGGCGGGCAGCCGGTCCTGCCGCCAGCCGGGTCCGCCGGCGACCACGGTGACTGACGGCCGGGTGACCGGAACCGCAGCCAGCTGGGCCGGGTCGCCGGTCGCGGGCAGGGCGGACCATGCGAACAGCCCGGCCGGTCCGATTCGGCGTACTGCCGAGCGCATGGCGCGGACCGGAACGGCTGCGCCCAGGACGTGGGTGCCGATGTGACGTTCAGCCAGCGCAGCGGCGAGCGCGTCCAGCGGCAAGGCATGCAGCTCACCAGCGACGCAGGTGAGGATCACCGGCCGGAGGTTCGCCGGATCGGTCAGCCGGCCGGCGTACTGGCGGAGCACCGCACCCGCGCATTGGGCCAGCAGGTGTTCGACGTCCACACCGTCACCGGTGGCGGCCCACCTCTCGCCCACCGCCACGAGTACCGGACGCAGCAGCGACTCCCAGGTCGCGGTCACGCCGGTGGCGGCGATTGACTCGGTCAGCTGGTCCGTCATGGTCCGGGCGTCGAGGGCCATGGTCGCCCGGGCCAGACCCCGGACGCCGGCGTCGGCTGCCGGCAGGGACAGCACCCGGCCACCTGAGCCCGCGCGCGAGCGTGGCCGGTCATCGAGGTGCGCTTCACCCTTACGGGCGAGCCGGGCCGCATCTGCGGCCGGCACTCCCTGCGCCGTGAGCCGCCGCATCGTCTCGAGCCGGGTCACGTCCGCCCCGGAGTAGCGGCGATGGGCACCATGGGTGTGCGAACCGGGACCCAGGCCGTAGCGCCGGTCCCAGGTGCGCAGGGTGGCGGGTGCCACGCCCAAGCGGCGGGCCACTGCCGCGACCGTGAACAGCGGCTCCTCCACGCGCGCCTCCGGGTCCCTGGGGCTCGCACCACCCACGGCCGCCTGGCACCGATGATGCGGCCGGGATCGCCGGGCGACAACCGGAGGGCGCGCCGGTCGGGCTCGCCCTGTTCGAATAGTTGAACAACTTACGAAGCGATAGCCTCCAAGGGCAGCGTCGTTCCCGGAAAGGAGCCGCCCGATGGCCGACGTCAGGCTGTTGCCCGGCCCCACGGCCGAAATCTGGGAGTGGCAGCTGCGGGGCGCCTGTCGCGGACAGGATGCCGACCTGTTCTTCCATCCCGAGGGAGAGCGCGGACCGGCCCGGCTGGGCCGCGAGCTGGCCGCGAAGGCGCTCTGCGCCGGCTGCCCCGTGGTCACGCAATGCGCGGCGCACGCTCTCGCCTGCCGCGAGCCGTACGGCGTATGGGGCGGGCTGTCGGAGTCCGAGCGCGAGGCCGTCTACGCCCGCTCGCGCCGCGGCCACAGCGTGGCGCTGCCGGCCTGAGCAGCCCGGCACTCGTCGGTCGGTGCGGCTAGAAGCCGGGGCCGTGCGAGTGTCCGTGGCCGTGGCCGCCGTGGCTCGACCCGGCCGCTGCCGCGGCGTGCTCGTCCTTGGGCTTGTCGACCACCAGCGTCTCGGTGCTGAGCAGCATGGCCGCGATGGAGCTGGCGTTCTGCACCGCCGACCTGGTCACCTTGACGGGGTCCAGCACGCCGGCGGCCAGCAGGTCGCCGTACTCGCCGGTCAGGGCGTTGAAACCCGAGCCCGCCGGTAGCCCGCGCACCTTGGCGACCACGACCATGCCCTCGTAGCCCGCGTTGGCGGCGATCCACCGCAGCGGGGCATCCAGGGCACGCCGTACGATCCCGACCCCGGTCGCCTCGTCGCCGGTTGCACCTGCACCGTCTGCCAGCACGTCGGCGACCTGGACGAGCACGCTTCCCCCGCCCGGGATGATCCCCTCCTCCACTGCCGCGCGGGTCGCCGAGATGGCGTCCTCGAGCCGGTGCTTGCGTTCCTTGAGCTCGACCTCCGTTGCCGCACCGACCCGGATCACGCCGACACCACCGGCCAGCTTGGCCAACCGCTCCTGCAGCTTCTCGCGGTCCCAGTCGGAGTCGCTGTCCTCGATCTCGGCCCGGATCTGGCGCACCCGCTCGGCAATCTCGCCCGCGTCACCCGCCCCGTCCACGATCGTGGTGTCGTCCTTGGTGACGGTCACCCGGCGGGTCCCACCCAGCACCTCGAGGCCGACCGAATCGAGCTTGAGCCCGAGCTCGGGGCTGATGACCTGCGCGCCGGTGAGAATGGCCATGTCCTGGAGCATCGCCTTGCGGCGGTCGCCGAACCCCGGTGCCTTGACCGCGACGGCCGCGAAGGTGCCGCGGATCTTGTTGACCACCAACGTCGACAGCGCCTCACCCTCGACGTCCTCAGCAATGATCAGCAGTGGCCGGCCGGCCTGCAGAACCTTCTCGATCAACGGCAGCAGGTCCGCCACGCTGGAGATCTTGCCGGCGTGGATCAGCACGAACGGGTCGTCCAGCACCGCCTCCATGCGCTCGGCGTCGGTGACGAAGTACGGCGACATGTAGCCCTTGTCGAACCGCAGGCCCTCGGTGAACTCGAGCTCGAGGCCCAGAGTTGTCGACTCCTCGACGGTGATCACACCGTCCTTGCCGACCTTGCTCATCGCCTCCGCGATCAGTTCCCCGATGGCCCGGTCCTGGGCGGAGATCGACGCCACGTGGGCCATCTCCTCCTGGGTCTCGATCTCCTGCGCCCGGGCGAGCAGCTCTTCGCTCACCCGGGCAACCGCCCGCTCGATCCCCGCCTTCAGCGCCATCGGCGCGGCGCCGGCGGCGACGTTGCGCAGGCCCTCATGCACCATCGCCTGGGCCAGCACCGTGGCGGTCGTCGTACCGTCCCCGGCCACGTCGTTGGTCTTGGTGGCGACCTCCTTGGCCAGCTGGGCACCGAGGTTCTGGTAGGGGTCGGCGAGCTCAACCTCGCGGGCGATGGTGACACCGTCGTTGGTGATGGTCGGGGCGCCGAACTTCTTGTCCAGTACGACGTTGCGCCCGCGCGGGCCGAGGGTCACCCGGACCACGTTGGCAAGCGCGTCGACCCCACTCTCGAGGGAGTGACGGGCGTCTGCGGAGAACTCGAGGATCTTGGCCATGGATGCTTCGTCTGGTCCTGTCCGACACGTCGCCCCGGGCACCCGTTCGCGGGTCGCCCGGGGCGGTGTGCCTCGATAGCGAGTGGGTTCCTACTTCTCGATGATCGCGAGAACGTCACGGGCGGAGAGGACGAGGTACTCCTCACCGGCGTACTTGACCTCGGTGCCGCCGTACTTGCTGTAGAGCACGGTGTCGCCGACGGAGACGTCGAGCGGGACCCGGCTGCCGTCCTCGAAACGACCAGGGCCGACCGCGATGACGGTGCCCTCCTGCGGCTTCTCCTTGGCGGTGTCGGGAATCACGATGCCGGACGCGGTCGTGGTCTCGGCCTCGTTGGCCTGCACGACGATCCGGTCCTCGAGCGGCTTGATGGCTACCTTGTTCATGGTGGCGGTCGTCACGGTGGACTCCCCTTCAGAAGCTTCGACTGCACGGATGGATCAGAGACGGTGGCCGTCGTCGCGGGTGCCGGACGCCGTCCTGGCGATTGGCACTCTAGCGCGTCGAGTGCCAATCGTGAAATTCCCGCTCAGCGCAGCGCCACGGTAGACGTACGCCAGGTAGCCGGCGATCAGCGCCAGCCCGGCCGGGCGCCCCAGCTGCCCACGACGAGCCAGCCCGACAACCGCCAGCGGCAGAGCTGCGGCGAAGGCCGCAGCAACCAGCAGCCCGCTGGTGGCCAGCGGGCGGACCAGGGCGGCGGCGCCCAGGGTGGCGGTCGCGTTGTACGCCGCCGAGCCCACCACGCCGGCGACCGCGATCTCGGTGGCGCCGCGGCGGGCGGCCGCCCAGACCAGGGCGAAGAGCTCCGCGGTCGTCGCCAGCGCCAGGAACGTGAGCCCAACCGCGTTGTCAGAGGCGTTCAATAGGTCGACCACCCGGATGGCGCCGGCGATGGCCGCCCGGCCGCCCACGGTCATGATCGCCAGCCCGGCCAGGGCGAGCAGCAGCGACAGCGGCGGCGACCGACCGTCGTCGTCGTCGTCGCGGTCGGCAGCGTCCGCCGCCATCTCCGCCACCTCACCGAAGAGCGGCGGCTGACGCTCGCGCCGCCAGATGACCGCCACGAGTCCGGCGTACGCCGCTAGCAGCAGACCACCCTCGAGCCGGGTCACCAGACCACCGACCAGGGCGAGGGCGCCGAAGACGCCGGCGACCGCCGCCAGGACGGCATAGGACCGCACCCGTGGGCCGAAGGGCACCGGCCGGATCACCGCGGCCAGTCCCAGCGTGAGGGTCAGCATGGTGATGTTGGCGCCGAGGGCATCGCCGACCGCGAGGCCGGGTCGATGGGCCAGCGACGCCAGGATCCCGGTGAGCATCTCCTCGGGCTCGGCGCCGGCCAGCAGCAGCCCGACGGCGAAGACGGTGACGCCCAGTCGGCGGGCCGCCCCGGCGGCGTTGTCCACGAACAACTCCGCGCCGGCCACCAGCAGCATCGCCGACACCGCCAGCAGCGCGAAGCCGATCACCCTGCGGCACCGGCGAGCGTCAACCCGGGGTCGGCCGGCAGATCAAATGCGGACGGTGCCAGGCCGGCGCGGACCAGCCGCGAGCCCAGGGCGGCGACCATCGCGCCGTTGTCCGTGCACAAGGCCGGCCGCGGCACCCGCAGCCGCACTCCGGCGGCGGCGCACCGCCCGGACGCGAGCGCGGTGAGCCGCGAGTTCGCCGCGACACCGCCCGCCAGGAGGAGATGGTCCACCCCGTGCGCCCGGCAGGCGGCCACGGCCTTGGCGGTGAGCACGTCGGCGACCGCCTCCTGGAACGACGCCGCGACGTCGCCCACCGGCACCGGCGTACCGGTTCGCCGGTGTGCCTCGACCTCGCGGGCCACCGCGGTCTTGAGCCCGGAGAAGGAGAAGTCGAAAGAGTTCCGGCCGGCCATGGCCCTCGGGAAGGTGAACGCCGCAGCGTCGCCGGTCCGGGCCTCCCGGTCGATCTCCGGCCCGCCGGGAAAGCGCAGGCCGAGCAGCCGGGCCACCTTGTCGAACGCCTCACCGGCCGCGTCGTCCACGGTCGAGCCGATCGGCTCCAGGTCACCGGTCAGGTCGCGGACCAGCACCAGCGAGGAGTGGCCGCCGGAAACCAGTAGCGCCAGGCACGGTTGTGGCAGCGGCCCGTGCTCCAGCTCGTCCACCGCGACATGGGCCGTGAGGTGGTTGACGCCGTACAGCGGCCTGTCCAGTGCGAGCGCGTAGGCCTTGGCCGCCGCGACGCCGACCAGCAGGGCGCCGGCCAGCCCGGGGCCGGCAGTCACCGCCACGGCATCCAGCTCGGCAAGTCCGACGCCGGCGATGGCCAGCGCGCGGGTGAGAGTCGGCACGAGCGCTTCGACGTGCGCCCGGCTGGCCACCTCCGGCACCACGCCGCCGAAGCGGGCGTGTTCGTCCACGCTGCTCGCCACCGCGTCGGCGAGCAGCGTGGCGCCGCGGACGATACCCACGCCGGTCTCGTCGCACGACGTCTCGATGCCGAGCACGAGGGGGCCGGCGCTCACCCGGTCCGCCCGACCCGCTCGAGGACTCCCCGCAACATCATCACCACCGCGTCCGTGCCACTGGGCTGGTAGTAGCCACGCCGCCGTCCGACCGGGGTGAAGCCGAACCGCCGGTAGAGGGCCTGCGCCGGCTCGTTGTCGGCCCGGACCTCCAGCGCCACCACGTCGCGCCGCCGGCTCGCCGCCTCGGACAGCAGCGCCATCAGCAGCGCCGCACCGAGCCCCCTACCTTGGTGCGAGCGGCGTACGGCGAGCGTCTGCACGTAGCCCTCGTCGGGATAGACGCAGAGGCCGGCGTAGCCCACGACCTCGCCGGCGTCCTCCGCGACCAGGTAATGGCGGGTGTCACCTTGAGCCAGCTCGGACCAGAACAGCGGCGCCGACCACGACTCCGACCCGAAGAGTTCGCGCTCCACCGGCATCAGCCGGTCGATGTCCCACCAGCGCATCGGCCGCACCGCGACCGTCACTCCGGCACCACCGCGGCCCGCTCCACGGCGTCCGGCCGGCGCAGGTAGAGCGGCGTGAGCAGGTCGCCTGGCTCGCCGGCCGCGGCCCGGGCGGCGACCAGCCGGCCGAGTGCGCCGGCCCGCGGGTACCGGCACGGACCGGGTCGCCAATCCATGGCCTCGGCGTAGAGATCCACCGCTGGACCCTCCACCCGGCGGCCACACACCGGAACGTCGACCGGTCGGTCGACGCGCGGAGCGTGGCTCCTGCCGCCGTTGCCGTCGTACGCCGCCCAGTAGACCTCGCGCCGGCGGGCGTCGGTCGCTACGACGAACTCCTCGCCGGGTTCCGCATCGGCCGCGATGACGTCGAGCGAGCAGACGCCGTACGCCGGAACGCCGAGCGCATGCGACGTCGCCGCCGCGGTCACCACGCCGACGCGGAGCCCGGTGTAGGGACCCGGCCCGAGGCCGACGGCGACGGCGGTCAGCTCAGCCGGCCTGGCCCCCGCCGCTCGAAGCACCTGCTCGATAGCCGGCGCCAGCAGCTCGCCGTGCCGCCGCGCATCCACGGACGTCGACGCCGCCAGCACGCCGGCATCGTCCAGCAAGGCCACGGTGACGGCCGGCGTTGCGGTGTCGAAGGCGAGCAGGAGCACCGGCAGAGCGTAGGCGCTGCCATCTCGCGGCCAGGCTGGCCGCCTAGTCGGACGAGGTCTGGCTGGTGACCGCCGGGGTGGCGACCCGGCTGCGCTGACTGTGTGATTGCCGCCATGCGCCCGGACGACCGCCCACTGAGACCGGCTAGGACCCGGCAGGTCCATGATCGAAGTGCGCCGCACCCCACTGCGGTAGGGCATTCATGGCGTACAGCCCACAATGATCACTCATGGCTCGGTCGGCGGCGCGCTCGCGGCGCGCTCGCGGGCCCAACGGAAGGGTGGGCCCTCCCCCCCGGGGCCCCACATGACTTCGGACCGGGGAGGTTCGCTTGTTGCCGTCGGCTCAGTGATTGCCCTGCTCTCGGTACGCCGCCACCAGCTCACGCTTGAGCACCTTGCCTGAAGGGCCGAGCGGCAGGGCGTCGACGAAGTCCACCCGGCGCGGGTACTTGTGGCCGGCCAGGTGATCCCGCCCCCACGCCAGCAGCTCGGACCGCAGCTCCTCGTCGTCCCGGTCGGCGACCGAGGAGTCGCGGAGCACGACGGCGCAGACCTCCTCGCCGTACCGCTCGTCCGGGATCGGGATGACCGCCACCTGAGCCACGGCCGGGTGCCGGATCAGCACCTCCTCGACCTCGCGCGGATAGACGTTGAAGCCGCCGCGCAGCACCATGTCCTTCTTGCGGTCGACGATCGTGACGAAGCCGTCGGCATCGAGGGTGCCGAGGTCACCCGATCGGAACCAGCCGTCCACGATCGCGGCGGCCGTCGCTTCCTGGTTGTCGTGGTAACGGGTCATGATGTTGTGGCCCCGGATCACCACCTCGCCGATCTCGCCCACCGGCAGGGGCTCCATCCGGTCCTCTACCTCGGCCTTGGCGATCGCCACGTCCACACCCCAGATCGGCCGGCCGACGGTGCCCGGCTTGCGGCCGTACACCTCCTGGTTGAACGTCGCCACCGGCGAGGTCTCCGACAGCCCGTACCCCTCGGAGATGGCAACGCCGAAGACCTCCGTGAAGGCCTCGAGCGCCGCGACCGGCAGCGCCGCTCCGCCCGAGCACGCCACCTTCAGCGCCGGCCGCCGGCCGTCGGTCCGGGCCGCCTCCAACAGTCCGAGGTACATCGTCGGGACGCCGTGGAAGATCGTGACGTCCTGCCGCATCATCAGGTCGAGTGCCGCCGAGCCGTCGAAGCGCGGCATGAGCACCAGCGTCGAGCCGGCCCAGAACCCGGCGTTCATGGCGCAGGTCTGGCCAAAGGAGTGGAACAGCGGCAGACAGCCGAGGATCACGTCGGCCGGCGTCATGTGCGCGACGTCGGTCGCCGCGATCGAGGCGTTCAGAACCAGGTTCAGGTGGCTGAGCACGGCGCCCTTGGGCCGGCCGGTGGTTCCCGAGGTATAGAGGATCACCGCGTCGTCGCCCGGGTCCCGGTCGACCAACCGATCGATAGGGGCGACATCCGCGGCCAGCGCGTCCAGCCGCTCCACCGTCGCGTCGCCCTCGTCGAGAACGGCAAGCACCGGTACGCCGGCCAGCTCGGCCCCCTTGGCGCCCGTCCCGAGCAGCGGCCCGGCGCATACCAGCAGCTCGGCGCCGGAGTTCGTCAGCAGGAAGGCGATGTCCTCGGCGGTGAGCAGGGCGTGCACCGGTACGACGACCCCGCCGAGCGCCAGTACGGCGTAGTAGGTGCGCGGGAAGTCCGGCACGTTGGGCAGCAGGAGCGCGACCTTGTCGGCGGGCCCGATGCCGCGCTCGCGCAGCACCGCTGCGTACCGCCGGGCCGACTCCCACAGCTCGGCGTAGGTCACGGCCGTGTCCCCCAGGATCACCGCCCGGGCGTCGGGACGGCGGAGCGCGGACTCCGCCAGGATGCTGGCGACCGACAGGCTCACGCTGACCTCCAGTGACCGGCTCGTAGGTTAGATCCTGCCCTGCCCGCGGGCCGGTGCCCAGGGGGTCATCCCGACGCGTCGCCCACCGCGGCGGCTGCCACCACGAGGTCGGTGAGGGTGATCCCGGCCCAGCGTTCGCCGGCCGGCACGACGGTGACGGTCCGGACCTCGTCCTCGTCGCGCCGCTCGATCCGCAGTTCCAGCCGGTGCTCGGTCAGCTGCTCGGCCCGGCCCGCCCCCCACTCCACCACGGTGACCGACTCGGCCACGTCGGCATCGAGATCCAGGTCGTCGACCTCGGACAGGTCGGCCAGCCGGTAGGCGTCCACGTGCAGCAGCGGCAACCGGCCACCGCGGTGCAGGCGGGCCACCACGAAGGTCGGCGAGAGCACCGGCCCCGGGGTACCGAGACCGGCGGCGATGCCCTGGGTGAGCGTGGTCTTGCCCGCGCCGAGATCGCCGGTGAGCAGCAGCAGGTCACCCGCGCGGACCAGGTCGGCCAGCCGGACGCCGAGCAGCCGCATGTCCTCCGCGGTCGGCACGAGCAGCTTCACCCAGCCGCCCGCAGCCGCCGGGCCACGGTGGCGGCGGTGGAAAGGTCCGCCGCCAGCGCCGCCCGGGGCGCCCCGTTCGGCCCGAACCGCAGGGCCGCCGACGGGTGGTAGGTAGCCAGCAGCAGCCGACCGCGGAACGGATACTCGCGGCCGCGTACGTCGGCCAACCGGAAGCGCGGTCCCAGCGCCCAGGCCGTGGCGGTCCGCCCGAGCGTGACGACCACGAGCGGGTCCACCAGCTCCAGGTGCCGGTCCAGCCAGCCGGCGCACCGGGCGACCTCGGCCGGCTTCGGCGGCCGGTTGCCCGGCGGCCGGCACTGGACCACGTTGGCCACCGCGACGCTCGAGCGCGCCAGTCCGGCCGCGGCCAGCAGCGCGTCGAGGAGCTGGCCGGCGCGCCCCACGAACGGCGTACCGGTGCGGTCCTCCTCTGCGCCGGGCGCCTCCCCGATCAGCAGCACCTCGGCGACCGGCGGGCCGGACCGCACCACCACCCGGGTCCGGCCCGACACCAGCTCAGGGCAGGCGGTGCAGCCGGCGGCCCGGTAGGCCAGGTCGGCGAGGTCCAGAACACCCTGCGCCTCGGCACGGACAGCAGCTACACGTTCCTCCGCCCCGCCTCGCCGATCAAGGACAGATGGCCTCTCGCTACGGCGTGTCGCCAACCATTTCTCCTTGATCGGCGCGACGGAGGGGCGAGCCGGCCCGGCGTACCAGCTCCCGAAGGTGCCGATTCACCTCGTCCGGGCGCTCCAGCATGACCAGGTGCCCGGCGTCGGGCACCACGACGAGCTCCGCCTCGGGCAGGGTGGCCGCGATGTCGCGGCTGTGACCCTCGGGGGTCTGCTTGTCGCGTTGACCCGTCAACACGAGCGTCGGTACGCCGCGCAACGGCTCCAGCGCCGCCGACTTGTCGTGCTCGAGCAGCGCGGGGAGGAACTCGGTCATGACGTCCACCGGTGTCCCGGCGATCATCCGTTCCACGAAGGCGACCTGCGCGGGGCTGACGCCACTGCCGAAGGAGTACCACCGGGTCAACAAGAACGCGAGGTCGCTGCCGACCCGCCGGCCGCGCTCGACCAGGTCGGCCCGGCGCTCGACGACCTTCACCGCCACGGGCGTGACCGAGCGCAGCAGCCGGCTGACCATCGCCGGCAGGCCGAGGGTGACATCGGCGAGGTTGCCGGTCGACGTGCTGATCAGCGCCACGCCCACCACCTGCGTCCCGAAGAGCTCCGGTCGCTGGTCGGCCAGCGCCATGATCGCCATGCCGCCCATCGAGTGACCGACGAGGACCACCGGGCGGTCGGGTGCGGCCGCGTCGAGGACGGCCAGGAGATCTCGGCCCAGCTGGTCGATGCTGGCACTCTCCCGCGAGCCACGTCCGGACCGGCCATGGCTGCGCTGGTCGAAGGCGACCAGCCGGCCGGCGTCGCGCAGATCGCGCCACTGGTAGTGCCAGCAGCGCCGGTCCAGCACGTAGCCGTGTACGAAGATCAGGGCGACCGGGCCGTTCCCCACCTCCTCGACGTGGAGTGGTACGCCGTCGCCGGCCAGCACCGTGCGGGAGGTGCCGGCCAGCTCACCGAGCGGCTCACCCGCGGCCGGGTCCGGGCGCAGCCGGGTCCGCCCGACGGCGTAGCGCTCGACCGCGAGCCCGATCGCGACCCCGGCCGTCACTACGCCGGCGAGGCCGCCGAGTACGCCGGCTCGCTTCACTCGGCCCCGACGTAGCGTCGCGGCACCCGGGCGCCGATCCGAGTGACGATCTCGTAGGAGATCGTCCCGGTCGCCTCGGCCCAGTCCTGGGCGGTCGGCTCGCCGCGGTCGCCGGGGCCGAACAGCACGACCTCCTCGCCGTCGATCACCTCGTCATCACCCACGTCGACGACGAACTGGTCCATGCACACGGTGCCGCTGATACGCCGCCGCCGGCCTCCCAGCAGCAGCTCGCCGACGTTGGTGGCGTTGCGCGGTATCCCGTCGGCGTACCCGAGCGGAACCAGCGCGAGGCGGGTCCGTCGGTCGGTGGTGTAGCGGTGACCGTAGGAGACACCGGAACCGGCCGGAACGGTCTTGGTCAGCGCCACCGAGGAGACCAGGGTCATCGCCGGCCGCAGCCCGAAGCGCTCGGGCCCGCCGACCGCCGGGACCGGCGACAGCCCGTACACGGCCAGGCCCGGCCGGACCAGGTCGAAGTGGGCCGGGGCCGAGGTGAGGGTCGCCGCGGAGTTGGCCAGGTGGCGAAGCTCCGGCCGTACGCCGGCCCGCTCGGCGACCTCCAGTGCCGCGCCGAACCCCCGTAGCTGGCCGGCCACGGTCGGGTGCCCGGGGGCGTCGGCGTACGCGAAGTGCGACCACAGGCCGACGATCCGGACACTGCCGTCGGCCTGCGCCTTCGCGGCCGCCGCCACCAGGTCCGGCCACTCCGCCGCGGTCGCGCCGCCCCGGCTCAGCCCGGTGTCCACCTTGAGGTGCAAGCGGGCCGCGATACCGGTCTCCCGGGCGGCCGCGACAGCTGCATCGATACCCCAGCCGGCGTTGACGCTGAGGTCCACCCCGGCGGCGACGGCCGGTGCGAGCTGCTCAGCCGGCCCGACCAGCCAGGCCAGCAGCGGCGCGGTGATCCCGGCGGTCCGCAGCGCCATCGCCTCGGCCAGAAAGGCGACGCCGAGCCAGTCGGCGCCACCGGCCAGGGCCGCCCGGGCGCAGGGCAACAGGCCGTGCCCGTAGCCGTCCGCCTTGACCACGGCCAGCAGCTGCGAGCCGGGAGCAGCCGACCGCAGCGCACGGACGTTGTCGCGGACGGCGCCGAGGTCGATGACCGCCTCGGCGGGCAGCGCGGCGACGGTCACGGCGGCCTCCCGGGGGTTTCGGGACGCGCGCGGACGGCACGCTCCGCCTCGCCCCACGACGCTAACAGGTCCGCCGCCGCGATCGGGGCCCGCGCACCGCCCGCGCCGGTGGCCGCCAGCAGGGCGGCGAGCCCGTGCAAATAGGCGCCGCAGGAACCGGCGTCGAGGGTCGACAGGCCGGCCGCCAGCATTGCCCCCGCCGCGCCGGAGAGCACGTCGCCGCTGCCGGCCGTGGCGAGCAAGGCCGAGCCGGTGGAGTTGACCCTGGCCCGGCCGCCGGGGTCGGCGACCACCGTCGTACTGCCCTTGAGAAGCACGGTGACCCCCATCTCATCGGCCGCTCGCCGGGTCACTCCCAGCCGATCGGCCTCGACCGCTTCGCGCTCGCCACCCACCAGCCGCGCGAACTCACCCGCGTGCGGGGTCAGCAAGGTCGGCGCCGTCCGCCGGTCGAGCCATTCCCGATGCGCCGCCAGAACCGTCAGCCCGTCGGCGTCGACCAGCACCGGTACGTCGGCGCCGAGGACCGCCTGCACCACCGCGGCGGCATCGTCGTCGGTGCCGAGGCCAGGTCCGACCACCCACGCCTGCACCCGGCCGGCGGCGAGAACGGCATCGGGATCGGCGGCGCTGCCGGCCGCCCCCGCCGGTAGGACGGTGACCACGGCCTCGGGCCAGTGGGCCCGCACGTGCTCGGCCGCATGCGGCGGGCCGACGTAGCGCACCATGCCGGCCCCGGCGCGGACCGCGCCGCCGGTGGCCAGCACTGCCGCACCGGTGTAGGCGTCGCTGCCGGCCACCACGCCGACCACCCCGCGGGTGTACTTGGTGGCCTCCCCGCTGGGGAGCGGTAGGCGGCCGGCCACGTCGGCGGCGTCGAGCAGCTCGAGATCGACCGGCTTCAGGTACGGACCCAGGCCGATGTCGACCAGCTCCACCAGGCCGGCGTACTCCGCGCCCGGTGAGACGACCAGCCCGGGCTTGTAGGCACCGAAGGTGACCGTCACGGCGGCCCGGACGGCCGTGCCCTCGACCCGGCCGGAATCGGCGTCCACGCCACTCGGTACGTCGACCGCCACCACCGGAGCCGCGATCGGAGCCAGGCGTTCCACGACCGCGGCGGCCGCCGCGCGCAGCGCGCCCTGCCCCCCGATTCCCACCAGCCCGTCGACCAACACGTCGGCGGCGTCGAGCAACGCGCCGACCGCCGGATCGTCGGCCCGTACCGACCGGCCACCGGCCCGATGCAGTGCCTGCAGCGCGGCGGCCTCCGGCGTACCGACCGCCAGCGCGGTCACCGCGGCGCCGCGACCCGCCAGCCGGACGCCGGCCCACATCGCGTCCGCGCCGTTGTTGCCGGCACCGACCAGCAGCACCACCCGCCGGCCGTACACCGTGCCCAGCACCGCGGCCACCCGGCGGGCCAGCCCGGCGGCCGCCCGTTGCATGAGCGTGCCGGGCGGCAGCCGCGCCATCAGCGCCGCCTCCGCGGCGCGCACCTCGGCGACGGAGTGGACGGCTCTCACGACTCCGCCACCACCATCGCGACCGCGAACCCCGCGTCATGGCTCATCGACAGGTGCCAGGCGCGCACGCCGAGCCGGTCCGCGGCGTCGGCCACCGTGCCGCGGATCGCCAACGCCGGCTGGCCGCCGTCGGCGGCGAGGATTTCGACATCCCGCCACACCAGCCCAGCGGGCCCCCCCAGCGCCTTCGCCACCGCCTCCTTGGCGGCGAACCGGCCGGCCAACCGGTAGGCCGGCAGCTCGCGCTCGGCCGCCGTGAAGAGCCGGTCACGAACGGCCGGCGTACGGGCCAGCACCGCGGCGAAGCGCCAGACCGCGACGACGTCGACGCCGACGCCGATCACGGCCACGACGGCACCGTCCGACGTGTCAGCATGTCGTCGTGGTCGACGAGCTGCGAGGCGACCGGGTGCTCCTGCGTCCACTGGCCGAGGACGACGTGCCGACTCTGCGAGAGGCGTTGGCCACCCCCGAGGTGGCGCGCTGGTGGGGAAACGAGCAGGACCGAGACGGCTGGCCCTGGGGCGACGACCCCGAGGCCGTCCGCTACGCGGTCCCGGTGGAAGGACAGGTCATCGGGATGATCCAGTACGCCGAGGAGAACGAGCCGGACTACCGGCACGCCGCCATCGACGTGTTCCTGCACCCCCGCTGGTCGGGACACGGCCTGGGCGCCGACGCGGTCCGCACGATGGCCGGCCACCTGGTCCGCGACCGCGGCCACCATAGGCTGGCCATCGATCCCGCCGCCGACAATGCCGTGGCGATCCGCTGCTACACCAAGGTCGGCTTCCGCCCGGTCGGCGTTCTGCGGAGGTACTGGCGGGATCCGGACGGCACCTGGCGGGACGGACTGCTGATGGACCTGCTGGCCGACGAGCTGGTCTGACCCCGGCCGGCTCACTCGACCGTGACGGACTTCGCCAGGTTGCGGGGCTGGTCCACGTCCAGGCCGCGGGCCTGGGCCATCTCGCAGGCGAAGATCTGTAGCGGCACGGTGGTGACCAGCGGCGCGAGCAGGGTCGGCGTACGGGGCACCCGGATCAGCTCGTCGGCGTACGGGACGACGGTGTCATCGCCCTCCTCGGCGATCACGATCGTGCGGGCGCCGCGGGCCCGGACCTCCTGCATGTTGGAGAGCACCTTGTCGTGCAGCACGTTGCGGCCGAGCGGCGACGGTACGACGACGACCACCGGCAGGCCGGCCTCGATCAGGGCGATCGGACCGTGCTTCAGCTCCCCGGCCGGGAAGCCCTCCGCGTGGATATAGGCGAGCTCCTTGAGCTTCAGCGCTCCTTCGAGGGCGACCGGGTAGCCGACGTGGCGGCCCAGGAAGAGCACGGTCGGGTTGGCGGCCAGTTCGCGGGCGAGGGCGCGGACCGGCTCGGCCGTGTCCAGCACCCGCTGCACCAGCTCGGGCATCGCCTCGAGCTGGGCGACCCGCATCGCCACCTCGTCGCCGTACATCGTGCCCCGCACCTGCGCGAGGGCGAGCCCCACCAGGTAGGTCGCGGTGATCTGGGCGAGAAAAGTCTTGGTGCCGGCAACGGCGATCTCCGGGCCGGCGCGGGTGTAGAGGACCGCGTCGGACTCGCGCGGGATCGTCGAGCCGTTGGTGTTGCAGATAGCGAGCACCTGGGCCTTCTGCTCGCGGGCGTGCTTGACCGCCATCAGCGTGTCCAGCGTTTCGCCGCTCTGGCTGATCGCGATCACCAGGGTGGACCGGTCGAGCACAGGGTCGCGATAGCGGAACTCCGAGGCGATCTCGACCTCACACGGGATCCGGGTCCAGTGCTCGATCGCGTACTTGGCGATCAGCCCGGCGTAGAACGACGTTCCGCAGGCGACGATGAACACCTTGTCGATGCCGCGCAGGTCCTGGTCGGAGAGCCGAACCTCGTCGAGCAGGATCTGCCCCTCCGCACCCAGCCGGCCGCGCAGCGTGTCGGCCACCGCCGCCGGCTGCTCGGCGATCTCCTTGAGCATGAAGAAGGGGTAGCCGCCCTTCTCGGCCGCCGTCAGATCCCAGTCGACGTGGTAGTCGCGAACCGCCGCCGGCGAGCCGTCGAAGTCGGTCACCTCGAAGCCGTCGGCCCGCAGCTCGACCACCTGGTCCTGGCCGAGCTCGACGGCGTCCCGGGTATGGGCGATGAAGGCCGCGACGTCGCTGGCCAGGAAGTTCTCGCCGTTCCCGCGGCCCACCACCAGCGGCGAGTTACGGCGGGCGCCGACCACCACCCCGGGGGCATCGCGGTGAACCGCCACCAGGGTGAACGCCCCCTCCAGGTCGCCGCAGACCGCCCGCATCGAGACGGCGAGGTCGCCGGTCTCTCGCCACCGCTCCTCGAGCAGGTGGGCGACCACCTCGGTGTCGGTGTCGCTGGCCATTTCGTGCCCGCGACCTTCCAGAGCCGCGCGCAGAGCAGCGAAGTTCTCGATGATCCCGTTGTGGACCACCGCCACACCGCCGTCGCAGCTCCGGTGCGGGTGCGCGTTGCGGTCGGTTGGAGCGCCGTGAGTAGCCCACCGGGTGTGGCCGATGCCCGTGCTGCCCGACATCGGGCGCTCGGCGAGTTCCTTTTCGAGGTTGCCCAACTTGCCCGCCCTGCGTTCCACGGCGAGCTCACCGTCGAGAACCGCAACGCCCGCACTGTCGTAGCCGCGGTACTCGAGCCGCCGCAGTCCCTCCATCACGATCTCGATCGCCGGCCGGCCGCCGACGTATCCAACGATGCCGCACATGCAGTCGAGGGTACGGCTTACGCCGGGACTACCAGGTCAGGTGCGGTCAGCCGGCCAGCAACCCGCGGATCGCCGCGGCGACGCCGTCGCGGGTCAGACGTTCGAACCCGTCGACCACGAGGGTGCGGAACGTCGGATCGGCGGACAGGTCGTCGCCGAAGACCTCGGTGAGCCCCAGCAGCGCCTCGGACTTCGCCGACGCCGAGTCGGCGCCGGCGGTGACGGCCGCGATGCGCCGCGCCAGCGGGTCATCAACGTGCAGCGGTGTCCCCGTCTCGCTCCGCCCCGCCGTGACGTAGCGCATCCACGACGCGACGGCGAACGCGGTGAGCCGCGGAGAAACACCGCCGGCGAGCAGGGCTCGAGCCCCAGGCAACAGGCGCTGCGGGAGCTTCTGGCTGCCGTCCATGGCAACCTGGACCGTGCCGTGGCGCAGAGCCGGGTTGGCGAAGCGCTCGAGCAGGATCGCGCTGTAGCCGGTGACGTCGAAACCGTCCGGTACGACGAGCGTCGGCCGCATCTCGTCAGCCATCAGCCGCTGCACGAGCTCGCCCAGCTCGGCGGTCCGTACGGCGTCGGAGATGAATTCACAACCGGCGAGGGCGCCGAGGTAGGCGAGCGTGGAGTGACTGCCGTTGAGCAGCCGTAGCTTCATCGTCTCGTACGGCGCGACGTCGTCCGTCAGAGTCGCGCCCGCACGCTCCCAGCAGGGTCGGCCGGCGGCGAAGTCGTCCTCGATCACCCACTGGCGAAACGGCTCGGCGACCACGGTGCCCTCGTCGCAGACGCCGATCAGTTGCGCCGCCTCGGTCCGGTCCCGCCCGAGGGTCGCCGGCACGATCCGGTCGACCATGGTGGAGGGAAACCGGACGCTCTGCTCGATCCAGTCGCACAGTCCCGGTGAGTCCGGTAGCCGGTCGCAGAAGTCGTTGACGAACCGGGCGGCGACCGCCCCGTTGGCCGGCAGGTTGTCGCAGCACACCACCGTGACCGGCCCGGCGTCCGAGTGCATCCGCCGTTCCAGACCGCGCACGAGCTGGCCGACGACGGTGCGCGGCGGCCGGCCGGCCAGGTCGCCGGCGACCTCGGCATCGGTCACGTCGAGATGACCTGTGGCCGGGCGCAACCGGTATCCCTTCTCGGTCACGGTCAGGCTGATCACCCGGGTGCTCGGATCGGCGATGCGGTCGAGCACCGGCTCGACGTTCTCGGCGGCGCACAACACCGCGCGCACCGAGCCGACAACCCGCGCGGTGGCGCCGTCGGCGGAGCGTTCGAGCACGGCGTACATCCCGTCCTGCGGCCCGAGCTGGTCGGCAACCGTTCGGCTGCGCGGGCTGACGCCACACACTCCCCACGCGGTGCCGCCGGTCGCCGCCATCGCGTCCTCGGTGAAGACGGCCTGGTGCGCACGGTGGAACGCCCCGATGCCGATGTGGACCATGCCGACCGACAACTCCCGCGGATCCACCCGCGGTCGTACCGCCGCCGGCAGGTCGTCGAGCGCGGCGAGCCCGAGTCGGCGCCTCACATCACCGCACCGAGCTGCCAGGGGATGAACTCCTCGTCCCCGAAGCCGAGCTCCTCGCTGGCGGTACGCCGGCCCGAGGCGACCTCGACGATACGGGTGAAGATACGCCGACCCGCCTGCTCAACCGTCTCGCCTGCCCCCTCGACGATCGTCCCGCAGTCGAGATCCATGTCATCAGGCATCCGCCGGTAGAGCTCGCTGTTGGTGGACAGCTTGAGGCTGGGCACCGGCTTGCAGCCGAACACCGAGCCACGACCCGTCGTGAAACACACGATGTTGGCGCCGCCGGCGACCATCCCGGTCACCGACACCGGGTCGTAGCCCGGCGTGTCCATGAAGACCAACCCTCGGGAGGTGACCTGTTCGGCGTACTCGTACACCGCCTGCAGCCTGCTCCCGCCAGCTTTGGCGACCGCGCCCAGGGACTTCTCCACAATGGTCGTCAGCCCGCCTGCCTTGTTGCCGGCAGACGGGTTGTTGTCCATCGATCCTCCGTTGGCAGCGGTGTAGCGCTCCCACCACCGGATCCGGTCGACGAGCCGCTGCCCGACCTCGTCGGAGGCGGCGCGCCGCAACAGCAGGTGCTCCGCGCCGTAGACCTCCGGCGTCTCGCCCAGGATGGAGGTGCCGCCGAACTCGACCAGCAGGTCGGACGCGACGCCCAGCGCCGGGTTCGCGGTCAGCCCGGACCAGCCGTCCGAGCCGCCGCACTGCAGCCCCAGGACGAGCTCGGACACCGGTGCCGGGACACGCCGCACGCCCTGCATCGCGGCGAGCATCTGCTCGACCTGATGCAGGCCCTCGCGCACCGCTGCCGGGCTGCCGCCGAGCTCCTGGATCGTCATGGCGCGCAGCGGTACGTGCTCCGGCAGGCGAAGGTCGGCGGTCAGCTCACCGACCTGGTTGACCTCGCAGCCCAACCCCAGCACCAGCACCCCACCGACATTGGGATGGCGCGCGTAGCCCGTGAGGGAGCGGCGCAGGATGGCCATCCCCTCGCCGTCGCCGGCCATGCCGCAGCCGGTGCTGTGGGTGAGCGCGACGATCCCGTCGACACCGGGCGCCTGGTCGAGCAGTCCGCTGGCGTCCGCCTGGACGGCGATGCGTTTGGCCACCGTCGCCGAGCAGTTCACCGTGGACAGCACGCACAGGTAGTTGCGCGTCGCGATCCGGCCGTCCGGCCGGCGGATCCCTTCGAATGTCGGCACCTCTGCCGACAGCCGCCCCGACCCGGCCGCACTCGCGCCGGCGCCTCCGATGACGAGTTCGTGACTCTCGTCAGGCATGCCCAGGTTGTGCACGTGCACGTGCTCCCCAGCATCGATGGCGCTCGTGGCCGTGCCGATCGGCTGGCCGTACTTGTGCACCGGCGCCCCCGCCGCGATCTCGCGTACAGCGATCTTGTGTCCGCGCGGCACGTCCGCACGGGCGGTCACCGAGATCGCGCCTGCCGACACCGCGCTTCCCGCGGGCAGGTCGCGGATCGCCACGGCGACGTCGTCGTCGTGGTGCAGCAGCACGACCGTCGTACTCATCGGCGGCCCCCCTGGGCAGGAGCGGCTTGGCCGAGATGCGCCCGGGCCTGCGCCAACGTGGGCACATACCCGGTCCCGCCCTGGCCCGACAGCGAAAGCGACGCGGCCGCGCAACCGAGCGCAGCGGCCAGCGCCAGCGAATCGCCGGCCACCAGCCGCGCGGTGACGGTGCCGACGAAGACGTCTCCCGCACCGGTCTGGTCCACCAGATGAGCGGTAGGCACCCCCGGCAGCCGGTGCGGGCCGTCGCCGGCGTCGACGAGCGCCCCGTGCGGTCCGCAGGTCACGGCGGCGGCAGCCGCGCCGAGTCCGAGGCAGGCAGCGGCGGCAGCGGCGGGGTCCTGGGTGCCGAGCAGCAGCCGGGTCTCGACGGGGGCTGCCGGAGTGACCAGCGCAGCGTGCGGCGCGATTTCCCGCAGAACCGAGCGCGCCTCGTCGGCAGTGGTGAGCCGCAGGCGCAGGTTCGGGTCGTAGACGAACCGGGTCGCCAGCCGCGCCGCGGTGAGCACCGTAGCCATTGCCGGGGCCGACAGTGCGCAGGTGACCCCGCTGGCGATCACGGCCCCCGCGCCGGCAACGTCCACCCGGTCGAGGTCCTCGGGCTGCAGCGTCGAGCCCGCGCTGCCTCGGCGTACGTACACGAACTCGCGGCTCCCGCCCGGGTCGGCAGTCACCACATAGATCCCGTGCTGACCGGGAACGCGCCGGAGCGCAGCGGTGTCGACGCCGAGTTCGGCGACCCGCTGGAACAGCCCGTCGGTGAGCTCGTCATCGGCGACGCGGGCAAGAAGGCCGGTACGGGCTCCGGCGGCGGCGGCCGCCGCCGCGGCATTGAGGGCGTCGCCCGAGAAGCCGAGCCGCAGCTCCGCTCCCGAACGGAGCGGGCCGGCCGTGGCGAGTTCGACGAGCACCTCACCCAGCACCAGGACGTCGTAGGTCACCAACTGTGCACCGTCCCGTCGGCGAGCCGGTTGACCGGCAGGTACGCCGGCCGGTACGGGTGATGCGCGGCAGCAGCCTCGTCGATGTCGACACCGAGGCCGGGCTCCTCGCCGGGCAGCAGGTAGCCGTCGGCGAACCGGTAGGAGTGCGGGAAGACCTCGTTGGTCGCCGCGGTGTGCGGCATGTACTCCTGCAGCCCGAAGTTGGGGATGGACACGTCTACGTGCAGTGCCGCCGCAAGGCAGACCGGGGACAGGTCGGTGGCGCCGTGCGATCCGGACCGCACGTGATAGAGCTCGGCGAGAGAGAAGATCCGCCGCAGGTGGGTGATCCCGCCGGCATGGACGACGCTGGTCCGGATGAAGTCGACGAGCTGCTCGGTGATCAGTTGCTGGCAGTCCCAGATCGAGTTGAATACCTCGCCGACCGCGATCGGCGTCGTGGTGTGCGCCCGGATCAGCCGGAAGCCCTCCTGCAGCTCGGCCGGGACCGGGTCCTCGAGCCAGAACAGCCGGTATTCCTCGAGGCTCTGGCCGAGCCGGGCCGCCTCGATCGGGGTCAGCCGGTGGTGCACGTCGTGCAGCAGTCGCACGTCGAAGCCGTGCGCGTCTCGGACGGCTTCGAACATCTGCGGGACGAACCGCAGGTACTTCTCCGTCGACCAGACGGCCTCTTCCGGTGCGGCACCGGCGGTGGCCGGCTCGTAGAACGCCTTGCCCTTGCCGACGCCGTAGACGGTGTCCAGCCCGGGCACCCCGCACTGCAGCCGCACGGCGCGGTAACCCCGCTCGAGATAGCCGGCGACCTCGTCCACCAACTCGGGAACGGTGGCGGCGCTGGCATGGCCGTACACCGTCGCGCCCTCGCGGCACCGTCCTCCCAGCAGCTGGTACAGCGGCAGTCCGGCGACTTTGGCCTTGATGTCCCACAGCGCCGTGTCGACCGCCGCGACTGCGGTCATGGTCACGGGTCCACGGCGCCAGTAGCCACCCTTGTACAGGTACTGCCAGGTGTCCTCGATCCGGTGCGGGTCACGGCCCAACAGCACCGGGCACACATGGTCGGTGAGGTAGCTGGCGACCGAGCGCTCGCGGCCGTTGAGCGTCGCGTCACCCACGCCGGTGATTCCGTCGTCGGTCACCAGCTTCAGCGTGACGAAGTTTCGGCCGGGGCAGGTGATGATGACCTTGGCGCCGACGATCTTCATGCTGCGTCCCCGGCGGACAGGACCTGCTGGACGCGCCCGGCGATGTCGCCGCCTGCGGTCAGATCCGAGCCGACCCCGACGGCCAGGGCGCCCGCAGCGAGCCAATGCGGCACCTCGGCGAGGCCGATGCCCCCTGTCGGCACGATCCCCGCACCGGGTAGGACGGCGAGCAGCGAGCGCAGGTAGGCGGGGCCGCCGACGTGCGCGGGGAACAGCTTCGCGGGTCCGAGTACGGCGGCCGCTGCCACCTCAGCGGGGGTGAAGCCACCTTCGACGAACGGCAACCCGAACCGCTCGGCGGTCGACCGGACGGCAGGTGCCGGGATCGGGCTGACCAGGAACTGCGCTCCCGCCTCGGCGGCCCGCTCCGCGTCCAGTTGCGACAGGAGTGTCCCCACCCCGATGACAAGCTCCGGCCACTCGGTGCGCGCGGCGCGCACCGCCTCGACCCATCCAGCCGTGGTAACCGTGAACTCAATGGTGGGCAGGCCCGCCCGCACGCACCTGCCGGTCAGCTCGAGCGCCTCGTCTGCCCTACCGACCCGCAGCACCGGGACGATCCTGCTGGCGCGCAGCTGCCGGACCAGGTCCACCTTCAGCGGCCCTCCTGCACCCAGGCGTGCTGCGGGTCGAGGTAGGGCACCATCTGGCGCCCCTGCCCGGCCATCACCCACAGGTAGTACAGGGCGTAGCCGGGTGCGGCGACGACCGGGTGGTAGCCGGCCTTGATCGCCGCGACGTCGCCGTCGCGGACGGTGAACGCTTCCTCACCGTCGCCGGTGTAGCGGATCTGTACGCCGAAGCCGCTGGCCGGGTCCACCTTGAACAGGTACACCTCCTCCAGCTGCACCTCCATGGGCGGCCGGTGGTCGTCGTGCTTGTGGGGCGGGTAGGACGACCAGTTGCCGGGCGGGTTGATCGTCTCGCCGAGAAGCAGTCTGCCGGCGGCATGTTCCGGTCCCAGCACGGTCCGCACGTTGCGGGCCCAGTTGTCCCTGCCCACCTCGCCGATCCGCTGGTCCTCCGGCCGGATCAGCCGAGCGGGGGGTGCCGGGTCACCGGCCAGCGGCGCGCTGCACACCGCCAGCTCGGCGGGGCCGTCGACGGCGGTGAGCACCGCTGGGACGGCCGGGGGGATGTAAACCGCGTACCCCGGCGACTCGAACACCGAAGAGCGGCCGCCGGCGCGGCCCAGCCCCTCATCGCCCACCAACACGTCGACTACGCCGGAGAGAACCATGACGAGCATCTCCTCGTCCAAGCGGACCAGTTCTGCCGGCTCCCCGGCGTCCAGTTGGGCGACATCGAGCCGGATGAGGTCGGTGTCCCTGCCCACCGAGACCACTGACTGGATCACGTAGTTCCCTTCTGTTGTCCGTCCGCTCACGCGGTCGAATCGTCCTTGAGCCGGGTCACGAGCTGAGTGGGGTTGACGAAGCGCAGCGCCACGACGAGAAGCACGAGCATGCTGGCCGTATAGACCACGGCCATCGAGTCGACGGATTGCTGGGCGCGGATGCCGGCGGAGAAGACGTTGGTGTACAGCACCACCACAAGTGTCTGGCTCGTCGGTCCCGCCGTGAGGAACGTCAGCTCGAACATGCCGACCGTGCGGACCAGGACGAGGATGGATGCGGCCAGGATGCCCGGGACGAGCAGCGGTCCGATCGCGTACCAGAACACCGCCCTGGTGCTGGCCCCGCACATCCGCGCGGCTGCCTCGATCTTCGGGTCGATCTGCTCGATGAACGGCGTCATGGTCAGTACGACGAACGGCACCGAGGGCACCAGGTTGGCGAGGATGACCCCCGGCAGCGTCTGGGCCAGGTTGAACTTGTACAGCACCGTCGCCAACGGGATGCCGTAGGCGATCGGCGGGATGAGGATCGGCAGCAGGAACAGCAGCATCACCAGGCGCTTGCCCGGGAAGTTGCGGCGAGCCAGCACGTACGACGCCGGCAAGCCGATGAGCACCGACACCACGACCACCGTGATGGAGACCTCCGCGGTCACCGCCAACACACTGGACAGGTCGAAGTTCCGCCAGGCGTCGGAGTACCAATGCGTCGTCCAGCCCTCGGGAAGCCAGGTGCCGAACCAGTGCACGCTCAGTGAGCTCACGACCACAGAGAAGACGAGACCGGCGAGGTTGATGAAGAAGAACGCCACCAATGCCCATACCAGCCAGGTGCCCGGCCGGCCCGCCAGCCGGCGACGTGACGGCGGTGCGGCACCCTCGTCAGCTGCCCTCGTGGGCACCGGGTTGACCACGGTCGTGCTCATCAGCCCTTCCCTCCCGTGGCCCCTTTGTAGAGGGTGCCTCGCCACAGCAGGACCGCGGTGATCACGATCAGCATCGCCACCGTCATGATCACTGCGATGGCCGAACCCATCGAGTAGTCGAACTGCTCCAGAGCGGCGTGGTAGGCCGCGATCGAGATCACCCGGGTCTGGCCGGACGGGTCACCGACCAGGGATGCGGACGGGAACACCGAGAAGGCCAGCACGAACGACAGGCAGAAGGTGATCGCGAGTCCCGGCGCGAGCAGCGGAAGGGTGATGCGCCGGAAGCGTTCCCACCATCCCGCTCCCAGCGTCGCGGCCGCGCTCTCCAGCGTCGGGTCGATGCCCGACAGGTAGGACATGGTGAGCAGGAAGGCGAACGGGAACCCGGTGATGATGAGGGAGAACAGCACGCCCCAGTAGTTGTGCACCAGCTGGATCGGCGAATCAACCAGATGCAGCGACAGCAGCACCTTGTTCAGCCAGCCAGCGGGAGACAGATACGCCAGCAGGCCCTCGGCGGTGAGCACCGTGCCGAGCGTGATGGGCACCACGAGCAGCGTGGTGAGCAACCGCTTGCCACGGAAGGGGCGCCGCAGCTTGTACGACATCGGCACCGAGGCCACCACGTTGATCAGTGCGGCCGGCAGCCCGAGCTTGAACGTCGTCCACAGTGTGTTGCGCAGGTAGGGGTCGGAGAAGAACGTGCGGTAGTTCGCCAGCGGACCGCCACCGTCCTGCGGGCTGAAGGACAGCCCTACCCCGTACAGGAACGGGTAGAGAAACAGCAGCAGGATGAAGGCCAGACCAGGCACCATCAACAGCAGCATCCGGTCCACTCCGCGCTCGGCCAGCCGGTGCCGTAGCGCGAGCCGGCCAGCCACCGGTTGCCCAACGACCGTGGTCATAGGGTGGCCTCTGTCGGCGCCGCCGCCGTCTCGGCGGAGAACACCAGCACCCGCTCTTCGGGCACGGACAACGTGACCGCGTCGCCCGGCGCCAGCCGCCCGTCGGTGCGGAAGTGGACGAGCTCGCCGGTGGGCAGCCGCCCCTCGACCGACTGGTCCTTGCCGTGGTACTCCACGACCTCCGCATTGACTTCCAGCCGGTTGGCATCGGCGTCGCCCAGGACGAAGTCCTCGGGCCGGATCGCCGCGATCGCTCGTCCGGAGCTGACCCCGTCACAATTGACCCCGCAGAGCTTCAGCCCGTCCGCGCCCAGCACCACCCGAGACTGCTCGCTCTCGATGACGTCGAGCTCGAACATGTTGCGGTAGCCCATGAACCCGGCGACGTAGCGGTTCGCCGGGTGTGCGTAGACCTCCTCCGGCGTGCCGATCTGCTGGACGGAACCGTCGCGGAGCACGACGAGGCGGTCGGCCATGGACAGCGCCTCTTCCTGATCGTGCGTGACGTACACAGTTGTGAGGCCGAGTGACTGATGGAGCCGCCGTATCTCGGTGCGCATCTCCAACCGCAGCCGCGCGTCGAGGTTGGACAACGGCTCGTCCATGAGCACCAACGGTGGCTGGAGCGCCACCGCACGGGCGATGGCCACCCGCTGCTGTTGGCCGCCGGAGAGCTGACCGGGAAACTTGGCCGCGTGCTCGGTCAGCTGCACCAGCTTGACCGCCTCATCCACCCGTCTGGTCCGTTCCGCCTTGGGCACCTTGTGCATGCGCAAACCGAAGTCGATGTTCCGGCGCACCGTCATGTGTGGGAACAGCGCATAGTTCTGAAACACCATCCCGAAGTCGCGCCGCTCCGGCGGGAGTCCGTCGATCCGCCGGGCGTCCAGCCAGATGCTGCCCGCGGTCAGGGGCAGCAGGCCCGCGATGCAGTTCAGGGCGGTCGTCTTCCCACACCCGGAGGGACCGAGCAGGGCCACGAACTCACCGCACCGGATGCTGAGGTCCAGTCCGGCCAGGGCCGGCTGCCCTCCATAGCTTCGGCTGACCCCGTCCAGCCGGAGCTCGGTGAACTGCTGTCCCCGCACCGTCATGGCCCTCAGCCGCCGCTGCCGATGAGTTTGTTCCACTTGTCGAAGGCGAAGACCTGCTTGTCCGCGGGCAGCGGAGTCTTCTTCTCATATTGACTGATCCACTGCTCGTACTCCGGGCGCCCGAACCTTGCGATGGTCTGCTGGCTCTTGGCCGGCGCCATGTCGATCGTTACGTCCCGAACCGCTGGGCCGGGGAAGAAGTAGCCGTCGTCGTAGGCGATGGCCTGCTCCTTGGGCTGCAGCATGAACTTGATCAACGCCAGGTCAGCGGCCAGCACGTCAGCGGACACGCCCTTGGGAATGGCGACGTACTGCGCGTCGGTCACCCAGGTCATGGGTTGGAGAAGGCCCACCTTCACCGTGTTGGGCACCGTGCCCAGCACTCGCGGGTTGATGTCCCATCCGGTGGTCGAGGCGACCATGTCGACGGATCCGGCCGCGAGGTTCCTCATGGTTTCCCCGGTCCCGGACCCGTACGACTTCGTGTACTTGCCGAGCTGCTTCAGGTAGGCCCAGGTCTTGTCCCAGCCCTTGTCCGGGTCGGCCGGGTCCTTGTCGCCGAGCAGGTAGGGCAGGCCCATGAGCAAGGTCCGGCCCGGGCCGGAGTTCGCCGGGTCGGCGTACTGGAATCGACCAGGGTGCGCCTTGGCCCAGGACAGCAGCTCGGCCGGGGTGGTCGGCGGGCTGCTCACCTTGCTGGGGCTGTACTCGATAAGTGGCCCGGACGGGTAATAGACCACCTCGATGGCCTGACCCTGGGCCAGTCCCTGCATCGCGGCGGCTGGTGGCTGGTAGTTCTCCATGAGGCCCGGGAAGCGAGACTCGTAGTCGGGTAGCACCTTGACGAACAGGTTGTTCTTGATGCCCGCCGACAGTCCGTCGGTGCCGGTCAGCACGAGGTTGATGCTGACCCGCCCCGCCGCCTGCTGTGCCTGCAGCTTGCCGGACATCGACGGCGCCGGTGCCTTGGTGTAGGTGACGTTCTTGACGACATCCGGGTTGGCCTTGATGAAGTCCTCGATCATCCCCTTGGTCAGCGCCAGGTTGCCGGCGATGTCGAGGATGTTGAGGGTCACCGGATTCTTCGGCTTGTCCGGCACGCTGCTCGCCGCGGCGCTCTTCGTCCCGTTCTTGCTGGGCGCGCCACATCCTCCGACGAATGCAACGGCCACCGCCGCTGCGACTAGTCCTGCCGTGGTGGCACGCAGACGTGACATGGGTCAGTCCCCTTTCGGTTTACGGGCGGCGCCACTGCCGACGCGACCGTTGGATCGGACACTCACCCGTGGGGGTGGCGCCGTGGACGACCGCACGATCAGCTGCGTGCCGAGCGTGCGCTGGGTGGCGCCGATGTGCCCGAGCGACTTCTTGTCGAGCCAGTCGAGCAGGAGCTCCACAGCGGTGCGGCCGGTGAGCTCCTTTGGTATGGACACCGTCGTCAGCGGTGGCGTGCACATCGCGGCGAAGGCGATGTCGTCGAAACCGATCACGCTCAACTCTTCGGGAACCGCGACGCCGCGATCGGCCAACCGGTTCAGCATTCCCAGGGCGATGAGGTCGTTGTAGGCCAGCACGGCCGTCACGTCGGCGGCGAGCACCAGGTCGGCCGCCTGCAGTCCGGCCTCATACCGGGGGGCGAAGGGGCCGAGCTCGACCATCTCGACGCCGGCTGTCCGCGAAGCGGCCCGCACCCCTCGGCGGCGTTCCCGGTTGGACCACGATGTCCGGGGGCCGGACAAGTACGCCGCCCGCCGATGGCCCAGGGCCGCCAGGTGCTCAACGCCCTGGCGCATCCCGTCAGCGCTGTCTATGAGGACGATCGGCACGTCGGCGACCCTGCGGTTGACGAAGGTCAGGGCCGTCAAGGAGAGCACGCCGCGCAGCTGCCGGTCGGACATCCGCGAGGAGCACAGCACGATGCCGTCCACCTGCTTGGCCATCGCCCGGATCAGGTTCACCTCGAGGTCAGGGTCCTCATCGGTGTCGGCGAGGAAGACCGCGTGGTCGGCCTGCAGTGCCCGAGCCTGCGCGCCCTTGAGCACGGCTGGGAACAACGGGTTGCCCAAGTCGGGCACGATCAGGCCGATGTTCGCGGTCTTTCCGGTGATCAGTCCGCGGGCCGCCCGGTTGGGTCGGTAACCCACCTCCTCGGCGACCAGCAGCACCCGTTCGCGCGTGTCCGCCCGGACCAGGTCGGGAGCCGTGAACGCCCGCGACACGGTCGACGCCGACACCCGTGCCCGTCGGGCGACGTGGTGGATGGTCACCGCCAATTCGGCCTCCTCGGGTGCCGCGAATACTGCAACCCTTTGCAGGAATTTGTCAAGCCGCGCCTTGCCCGCCGGCGATTACCCGCTGCGGTCGTGCCGGGTTGCAGGCGACAACGTGACCGTGCGGCGGTCGCTGGCCGGCACCGACACCTGGAGTTCAGCCGAGCCACTGCCTCTGACGGGCTCCACTCGCTTCAGGCCGGCGACGGCCGAACGGCTCACTCGGCGGCGGCTGCCACGACCCGGGCCAGCCGCTCGGCTACCTCGCCGGCGCGCTCCTCGCTGCGCGCCTCCACCATCACCCGGACGACGGGCTCGGTGCCGCTCGCCCGCACCAGCACGCGACCGTCGGCGCCCAGCTCGGCGCGAACGGCGGCCACCTCGGCGGCGAGCGTGGCCGACCCGACGGTCGCGGCCGGGTCGGGCACATCCACGTTGACCAGCACCTGCGGCAGCCGGGTCATCACCGCGGCCAGCTCGGCGAGCGGGCGGCCGGTGGCGGCCAGCTGCCCGAGCAGTTGCAGAGCCGTCAGTACGCCGTCCCCGGTGGTGGCGTGGTCCAGGAACACCAGGTGGCCGGACTGCTCGCCCCCGAGGGCGATCCCCTCGCGCCGCATCGCCTCGAGGACGTACCGGTCGCCGACGGGCGTCTCCACGACCCGGATGTCATGGGCCGCCATCGCGTGCCGGAACCCCAGGTTGGCCATCACCGTGCCCACCACGGCATTGCCGGGCAGCCGGCCCCGCGACCGGGCGGCGAGGGCGCACACGGCCAGGATGGCGTCGCCGTCGACCAGCTCACCGTCGGCGTCGACGGCCAGGCAGCGGTCGGCGTCGCCGTCATGGCCGATGCCGGCGTCCGCCCCGCTGTCCCGCACAGCGGCTGCCAGCGCCTGCGGATGCGTCGACCCGACGCCGTCGTTGATGTTGAGACCGGTGGGGTCGGCTCCGATGGCCCGCACGTCGGCGCCGGCCTTGCGCAGCACGTCGGGGGCGACCGCGGCGGCGGCACCGTGCGCGCAGTCGACCACCACCCGCAGGCCGTCCAAGGGGCACGGCAGCGTCGCCAGCAGGTGCTCGGTGTAGCGGCCGACCGCCGTCGGGTCGTCGTACACCCGGCCGACACCGGCACCGGTCGGGCGCGGCCAGGACTCCGCCAACCGGGCCTCGATCTCGTCCTCGACGGCATCGGCCAGCTTGAAGCCGGCAGCATCGAAGAGCTTGATGCCGTTGTCCGGCATCGGGTTGTGGCTCGCCGAGAGCATGACGCCCAGCCCGGCTCCCAGTACACCGGTCAGGTAGGCCACCCCCGGCGTCGGCAGGACGCCGAGCCGGACGACGTCGACACCGGCGCTGGCCAACCCGGCGACCACCGCGCCCTCGAGGAACTCGCCGGAGGCGCGCGGGTCGCGGCCCACGACGGCGCGTGGGCGGCCCGCACCGGTCCCGCGTTCGATCAGGACGTGCGCCGCCGCGACCGCGATGGCGAGGGCGCCCTCGGCGGTGAGGTCGCGGTTCGCCAACCCGCGTACGCCGTCGGTGCCGAACAGCCGCCCCATGGCCGGGACGCCGAGATCAGCGCTTGGAGTACTGAGGGGCCTTGCGCGCCTTCTTCAGCCCGTACTTCTTGCGCTCCTTGGCGCGCGGGTCACGGGTGAGGAAGCCGGCCTTCTTCAGCGGCGGCCGGTTCTCGAGATCCGCGGAGGTGAGTGCCCGCGCGATGGCCAGCCGCAGGGCGCCGGCCTGGCCGGACACCCCACCACCAGAGAGGCGGGCGATGACGTCGTACGCGTCGACCAGCTCCAGTGTCACGAACGGCTCGCGGACCAGCTGCTGGTGCACCTTGTTGGGGAAGTACTCCTCGAGGGTGCGGCCGTTGACGGTCCACGATCCGTTGCCGGGCGCCATCCGGACCCGCGCGATCGCTTCCTTGCGGCGCCCTGTCGCGGCGGCCGGGCCGGTGGCAGTACGGCGGGGAGTCGGCTCCACCTCTGCGGCGGCGGTCTCCGTGGACGGCGCCTCGACGGCGACGGTGGTCTCGGTCACGAATCTCCCTACGAGGACTGCGACGAGGACGACGTGGTGGCGCGGGCGGGCGGCAACTGGACCACCTGGGTCAGCTCATAGGGCACCGGACGCTGGGCTGCGTGCGGATGCTCAGGGCCGGCGTACACCTTGAGCTTGGACAGCATGTGCCGGCCCAGGGTGTTGTGGGGGAGCATCCCCTTGACGGCCCGCTCGACCGCCACCGCCGGTCGCTGCGCCAGCAACTGCGTGTAGGGCAGCGCCTTGAGGCCGCCGGGGTAGCCGGAGTGGCGGTAGGCCATCTTGGTCTCCCGCTTGTTGCCGGTGAGCGCTACCTTGCCGGCGTTGACGATGATCACGAAGTCCCCGGTGTCGACATGCGGCGCGTACATCGGCTTGTGCTTTCCGCGCAGCAGCTTGGCCGTCTGACTGGCGAGCCGGCCCAGCACGACGTCGGTGGCGTCGATCAGGTGCCACTGACGCTGGACGTCGCCGGGCTTCGGACTGTACGTGCGCACGGGTTGGCCTTCGCTTCTGTCTGGGCTCTGGGCGCCACCGCTACCGGATGGCAGGGCACGCAGGGACGAACCGCTGCGCACATCGACCGCTGAGGATACCGACTGGCTGTCCGCAGGGTCAAAGCGGGCCGCTCAGCGAACCGCCCGCGGCTCGTCCCAGACCGGCTCGGTGGACTCGCGCACCGCGCCGTTCCCGCCGAAGACCAGGAACCGGTCGAAGCTCCGCGCGAACCACCGGTCGTGGGTCACCGCCACCACCGTGCCGTCATAGGCCGCAAGACCATCCTCGAGCGCCTCCGCACTGGCGATGTCGAGGTTGTCCGTCGGCTCGTCCAGCAGCAACAGGGTGGCCCCAGCGATCTCCAGGAGCAGGATCTGGAACCGCGCCTGCTGGCCGCCGGAGAGCTTGTCGAAGCGCGAGTCGGCGGCCGAATGCAGCTCGTAGCGGCGCAGGGCGGCGATCGCCTTGCCCCGGTCGTGCGCCTCGTGCCAGAGGATGTCGACCAGCGTGCGGCCGTAGAGCTCCGGGTGGTCGTGGGTCTGGGCGAAGTGCCCGGGTACGACGCGAGCGCCGAGACGGGCCACGCCGGTGTGCCGGACCGACCCGCCGCCGAGCAGCCGCAGGAAGTGCGACTTGCCACTTCCGTTGGCGCCGAGCACCGCGACCCGCTCGCCGTAGAACACCTCGAGGTCGAACGGCGTGACCAGCCCGGTCAGCTCCAGCGCCGAGCAGGTCACCGCCCGTACGCCGGTCCGGCCACCGCGCAGCCGCATGGTGACCGACTGCTCCTTCGGCTGCTCGGGCGGCGGGCCGGCCGCCTCGTACTTCGTCAGCCGGGTGACCATCGCGGAGTAGCGGGAGGCCATGTCGGGGGAGATCGATGCCTGCACCCGCAGGGTGTTCACCAGGTCGATCAGCCGTTGATGCTCCTCGTCCCAGCGTCGGTGCAGCTCGGCGAGCCGGTCCAGCCGGGTGCGACGGGCCTCGGCGTACGTCGGAAAGCCGCCGCCGTGGGTCCAGGCCGAGTGGGCCTCCAGGGTGACCACCCGAGTCGCAGTGCGGGCCAGCAGCTCGCGGTCGTGGGAGACGTAGAGCACCGTCTTCGATGTCGCGCAGAGGGCGTCCTCGAGCCAGCGCTTGGCCGGTACGTCGAGGTAGTTGTCCGGCTCGTCGAGCAACAGCACCTCGTCCGCACCTCGGAGCAGCGCCTCGAGGACCAGCCGCTTCTGCTCACCACCGGAGAGCGTGCGGATCGGTCGGTACTGGGCCCGCTCGAACGGCAGCCCCAGTGCAGTGGTGGTGCACACGTCCCAGAGGACCTCGGCCGAATAGCCGCTTGCGTCCCCCCAGTTCGCGAGCGCCGACGCGTACCGGATCGAGGTCGCGTCGTCTTCGCGCTCCATCATGGCCACCTCGGCGTCGTCGAGGGCCGCCGCGGCCGCCCGGATCTGCGGTGGCGCCACCGACACCAGTAGGTCCCTGACGGTGCTGTCGTCGCGAACCGAACCGACGAACTGCCGCATGACCCCGAGCCCGCCGCTGCCGGTGACGACGCCCTCACCGGCAACCAGCTCACCGGCGAGGATCCGCAGCAGGGTGGTCTTTCCGGTGCCGTTGGCCCCGATCAGCGCGACCTTGGCGCCCTCACCGACGCGGAACGAGACATCGCGCAGCAACTCCCTGCCGTCCGGCAGGACAAAGCTCACGTGCGCGACGTCCAGATGGCCCACGAACGCCCAGTGTCCGGTACCGCACCGCCGGCGGTCACGTCGTTTAGTTCGGGCACCCATCGGAGTCGGCCGGCAGCCGCCGGCGCGCCCGGGTGACGCGAGCCCGGTCGGCCAGCTCCTTCGCCGGCGGATAGCGCACCGCCAGCAAGGTGAGCCCGTGCGCCGGAGCGACCGTCAGGCCACCGCCTCGGACGCCGGCACGGAGCAACATAGCCGGCCAGTCAGGGTCGCGACGGCCCTCCCCGACGCGAATGAGCGCGCCAACCAGCGAGCGCACCATGGAGTGGCAGAAGGCGTCCGCCTCTGCCATGGCGACCAGCACGCCGTGGCGGTCACGGTCCCAGTCCAGCCGGACCAATCGCCGTACAGTGCCGGCACCTTCCCGCCCTCGGCAGTACGCCGCGAAGTCGTGCTCGCCCAACACACCCGCGGCGGCCGACCGAATCCGGTCGAGATCGAGTGACCGTGGGTGGACCAGGGTGTCCCAGCGCCGGAGCGGGTTCGGCGGGGCGGCCGGGTCGGCGACGCGATAGGCGTACAGGCGTGACAGCGCCGAGAATCTGGCGTCGAAGCCGACCGGAGCAACCGTGACCGACCCCACCCGCAGGTCCCTCGGCAGTACGCCGGCCAACCGCCGTGCCAGCCGTCCGACCTCGACGCCGGCCGCCAGGTCGACGTGCGTCACCTGGCCGAGCGCGTGAACGCCCGCGTCGGTCCGTCCCGCGGCGGTCAGCCGCGGCGGTTCCGCTCGCCCCAGCACGGTGCCCAGCGCGTCCTCCACGGTGGCTTGCACCGTGCGCCGGCCCGGCTGCCGGGCCCAGCCGGCGTACGCCGTGCCGTCGTAGGCCAGGTCGATCCGGACCCGGGCCGGTTCGGTCAGGTCGGTTCGCCCCTGTTGGCTTCGTCGGTGGTCTCGTCATCCACCTCGGGGTCGGGCTCGGTTCCGGCCGAGGAAGTCGGCTCGGCACCGGCAGCCGGCTCGGGGACAGCCGGCTCGTCGATGTCGCCCGCGTCGGGCCCGACCGCCTCCGGGTCGGCCGGCTCGACCGGCTCGTCGATGTCGCCCGCGTCGGGCCCGACCGCCTCCGGGTCGGCCGGCTCGAAGCCGCCCTCGACGTCGCCCTCTGCGGGCAGGGGCGCCGGCTGCTCGCCCGACTCCGGGGCACCCTCGATGTCCCCTTCCGTCGGGACGGCCGTGGCAACTGAGCCGGCGGCGGGCACGCCGGTGACCGCGGATCCGGCGCTCCGGCGGCTCGGCAGCCGGAACCGGCTCCCCCGGGCCCGCTCGGCCTCGCCGACGGCCTGCTGCGCGACGGTGCGTCCCTCGACCAGCTCGATCATCGCCATCGGCGCGTTGTCGCCTTTGCGCGGGCCCAGCTTGGTGATGCGGGTGTAGCCGCCGGGCCGCTCGGCGAAGCGCGGCCCGATGTCGGTGAACAGCGTGTGCACCACACCCTTGTCCCGCACCACCGTGAGGACCCGACGGCGCGCGTGCAGGTCGCCCCGCTTGGCCGAGGTGATGAGCTTCTCGGCCAGCGGTCGCAGCCGCCGCGCCTTGGCGTGGGTCGTGGTGATCCGGCCGTGCTCGAAGAGCGCGGTGGCGAGGTTGGACAGCATCAGCCGCTCGTGCGCGGGACTACCGCCGAGGCGGGGTCCCTTGCTGGGCGTGGGCATCGCGGGTCGCTCCTGTCAGGTCGAGCGCGTCAGAACTGCTCGGTCTCGGCGTACGCCGCGTCGTCGTAGTCGTCGGTGCCGTAGGTGTCGACGACGTCGGCGGGGTCGAATCCGGGCGGGGAGTCCTTGAGCTGCAGTCCCATGCCGTGGAGCTTGGCCTTGACCTCGTCGATCGACTTGGCGCCGAAGTTGCGGATGTCGAGCAGGTCGGCCTCACTGCGGGAGACCAGCTCGCCGACCGCGTGGATCCCCTCCCGCTTCAGGCAGTTGTAGGAGCGCACGGTCAGGTCGAGCTCCTCGATCGGCAACGCCAGGTCGGCGGCCAGTGCGGCGTCGGTGGGTGACGGGCCGATGTCGATGCCCTCGGCCTCGAGGTTGAGCTCACGGGCCAGCCCGAACAGCTCGACCAGCGTCCGGCCGGCACTGGCCATCGCGTCCCTGGGGCGCATCGAGGGCTTGGTCTCGACGTCGACCACGAGCCGGTCGAAGTCGGTCCGCTGCTCCACCCGGGTCGCCTCCACCCGGTAGGTCACCTTCAGCACCGGGGAGTAGATCGAGTCCACCGGGATCCGGCCGATCTCCTGGCCGGCCGCCTTGTTCTGCACGGCGGACACATAGCCGCGACCCCGCTCGACGGTGAGCTCGATCTCCAGCCGGGCGGAGTCGTTGAGGGTGGCCAGGTGCAGCTCGGGGTTGTGCACCTCGACGCCGGCCGGCGGCGCGATGTCGGCCGCGGTGACCTCGCCCGGACCCTGCTTGCGCAGATACATCACCGACGGCTCGTCGTTCTCGGAGGAGACGACCAGCTCCTTGATGTTGAGGATGAGGTCGGTGACGTCCTCCTTGACGCCGGGCACGGTGGTGAACTCGTGCAACACACCCTCGATCCGCAGGCTCGTCACCGCGGCACCGGGGATCGAGGACAGCAGGGTTCGCCGCATGGAGTTGCCGAGGGTGTAGCCGAAACCCGGCTCCAGGGGCTCGATGACGAACCTGGACCGGATGTCGTCGACCGGCTCCTCGGCCAGGGTCGGGCGCTGGGCGATCAGCATGGGAACTTCTCCTTCTGGGACGCCGCTATATGCGTCCCGCAGTGGGTGGTGGTACGTCGGCCTACTTGGAGTACAACTCCACGATCAGCTGCTCCTGGACCGGAGTGTCGATCACCTGCCGGGCCGGCAGCGCGTGGACCAGGATCCGCATCCGGTTGCTGATCACCTCGAGCCAGGCCGGCACCGGCCGGCTGCCCGCCTCCGCGCGGGCGATGACGAACGGCGTCAGCTCCACCGACGACGGCCGCACCTCGACGATGTCGCTCTCCGACAGTCGGTACGACGGGATGTCGACCTTGCGACCGTTGACCTGGATGTGGCCGTGCCGCACCAGCTGGCGGGCCTGGTCGCGGCTGTGGGCGAAGCCGCCGCGATACACGACGTTGTCGAGGCGGCTCTCGAGGATGCGCAGCAGGTTCTCGCCGGTCTTGCCCGAGCGCGCGTTGGCCTCTTCGTAGTAACCGCGGAACTGCTTCTCGAGGATGCCGTAGATGCGGGCGCACTTCTGCTTCTCGCGCTTCTGCAGCAGGTACTCACTGTCCTTGGTGCGGCCGCGGCCGTGCTCGCCCGGCGGGTAGGGCCGGATCTCGATCGGGCACTTGGGCGACTCGCACTTGCTGCCCTTGAGGAAGAGCTTCATCTTCTCGCGCCGGCAGCGCTTGCAGTCCGGACCGGTGTAGCGGGCCATGCGTTGAGGTCTCCAGTTCCTTCGGTGGTCAGACCCGCCGGCGCTTCGGCGGGCGGCAGCCGTTGTGCGGGACGGGCGTCACATCGGAGATCTGCCCGACCTCCAGGCCGGTGGCCTGCAGCGAGCGGATCGCGGTCTCGCGCCCGGAGCCGGGGCCCTTGACGAAGACATCCACCTTGCGCATGCCGTGCTCCTGGGCCTTGCGGCCGGCCGCCTCGGCCGCCATCTGGGCGGCGAACGGCGTCGACTTGCGCGAGCCCTTGAAGCCGACGTGGCCGGCGCTGGCCCACGAGATCACGTTTCCGGCGGGGTCAGTGATCGAGATGATCGTGTTGTTGAACGTGCTCTTGATGTGGGCGTGCCCGTGCGCGACGTTCTTCTTCTCCTTGCGGCGCACCTTCTTGGGTGCTCCGGTGCGGGTCTTGGGGGGCATGGCGTCCTGTCTGGTGTGGGTGGTCGTCGTACGGCGTCGGCCGCGCGGCTACTTCTTGCCGACCTACTTCTTGCCGACCTACTTCTTGCCGACCTTCTTCTTGCCGGCGACGGCCTTGCGCGGGCCCTTGCGGGTCCGGGCGTTGGTGTGGGTCCGCTGCCCGTGCACCGGCAACCCGCGACGATGCCGGATGCCCTGATAGGAACCAATCTCGATCTTACGCCGGATGTCGGAGGCGACCTCCCGGCGAAGGTCACCCTCGATCTTGTAGTTGGCCTCGATCCAGTCCCGGAGCGCCACCAGCTCTTCGTCGCCGAGGTCGCGAACCCGACGGTCCGGGCTGACGCCGGTGGAGCGCAGTGTCTCGGTGGCCCGGGTGCGGCCGATTCCGTAGATGTAGGTCAGTGCGATCTCCAGCCGCTTCTCGCGGGGGAGGTCGACGCCGGCAAGTCGAGCCATGGGCGAACGGACTCCTCTTGTTTCTCTGCGGAGGTCTGCTGCCGCCCGGCCCCGGACCGCCCGGTCCGGGCCCCGGCCTCCGACCGGGGGTGCCGTCACGCCGTGGGGCGCGACGGTCGGGGACAACTGTCGTGGCTGCGGCTAGCCCTGACGCTGCTTGTGCCGCAGGTTCTCGCAGATGACCATGACCCGGCCGTGCCGCCGGATCACCTTGCACTTGGCGCAGATCTTCTTGACGCTCGGTTTGACCTTCATGGGTTCTCCGGGAGACGGCAGCGGGCCGGCGGCCCGTTCCGCCGTGCGGGTGGGCTACTTGTAGCGATAGACGATGCGGCCGCGGGACAGGTCATAGGGGCTCAGTTCGACGACGACCCGGTCGCCGGGCAGGATCCGGATGTAGTGCATCCGCATCTTGCCGCTGATGTGTGCGAGGACGCGGTGGCCGTTGGCCAGCTCGACGCGGAACATGGCGTTGGGCAGGGGTTCGACCACAGAACCCTCGACCTCGATGGCCCCTTCCTTTTTTGCCATATCCTCCGCGTTCCGCTGGCAGTGTCGGACGATGGTGTAGACGACGATGAGTGGGCGGGCGCGCCGAAATGAACTCGCCGTACGGGCGCCGACAGGGCAGTCTACGTGCAAAGTGGCGCGCTGGCCAACCGCTCTAGCCGGCCGCGGGACCGGGTGCGGTGGTGGCCTCGACCGGTGTTCGTAGTCGGGCGGTCCCGCCGTCGAGCGCGGTGAGCACCCAGGGGCCCTCGTCGGTCAGCGTGAAGGTGTGCTCGAAGTGGGCGGCGTACGAGCCGTCCCGGGTCACCACGGTCCACCGGTCTGCCAGCTCACGGGTGGCCGGTGCACCCACGGTGATCATCGGCTCGATCGCCAGCGCCATCCCCTTGACGAGTCGGGGACCTCGACCGGGCCGACCGTAGTTGAGCACGTGCGGGTCCTGATGCATCTCGGTGCCGATCCCGTGCCCGCCGTACCCGTCGACGATCCCGTACCCGTGCGGCCGGACCGTCGCTTCGATCGCCGCGCTGATGTCGGAGAGCCGCCCGCCCAGCCGGGCCGCCGCGAAGCCGCGCCACATCGACTCCTCGCAGACCCGGAGCAGCTCGGTGAGCTCCGGTGCCACCTCGCCCACCGCGACGGTGACCGCCGCGTCACCGTGGTAGCCCGCCACGATCGCGCCGCAGTCGAGGGAGACCACGTCGCCCTCGCGCAGCACCTTGGCCCGGCGCGGGATGCCGTGCACCACCTCTTCGTTCACCGAGGCGCAGATGGTGGCCGGAAAGCCCCGGTAGCCCAGAAAGGACGGGGTGGCGCCCTCCGCCCGGATGGTCGCGGCGGCCAGGTCGTCCAGGTCGGCCGTTGTCACGCCCGGCGCCACCGCCGCCCGCAGCGCCACCAGGGTGCGGCCGACGACCAACCCTGCCAACCGCATCTTGTCGATCTCGGCGGGTGTCTTGATCTGGATCATCCGCCGCTCCCCCGGCGCCACCGGTCGACGACCGTACGGTGCTTGATCGCCGCGACCGCCCGCTCGGTGACGTCATCGACCGGCCCGGTGGCGTCGATGCCGATCAGTACGCCGGACTCGGCGTAGTAGGCCACCAGCGGCGCGGTCTGTTCGGCGTACACCTCGAGGCGGTGACGGATGGTCTCCTCGCGGTCATCGTCGCGCTGGAACAGCTCGCCGCCGCACCGGTCACAGACGCCCTCGACGGCCGGCGGGTCGAAGTCGACGTGCCAGACGTGGTTGCACCGCCGGCAGGTACGCCGGCCGGACAGCCGCCGGACGACCTCGTCGTCGTCCACGACCAGTTCGAGGACGATGTCGAGGCGGACGCCCTCTTTCAGCAGCATGTCTTCGAGCACCTGCGCCTGCCGCACGGTGCGCGGGAAGCCGTCGAGCAGGAAGCCCTTCGCGGCATCGTCTTCGGTCAGCCGGTCGCGAACCATCTCGATCGTGATTTCGTCGGGCACCAGGTCACCGGCGTCCATGAACGCCTTCGCCTGCGAACCGAGCGGCGTACCGGAGCTCACATTCGCCCGGAAGATGTCCCCGGTGGAGATCTTGGGGATCCACAGCTCGGTGGCGATGAACTGGGCCTGCGTCCCCTTGCCCGCTCCGGGGGGCCCGACGAGGACCAGGCGCACTATCGGAGGAAGCCCTCGTAGTTACGCAGCATGAGCTGGCTCTCGATCTGTTTGACGGTGTCCAAGCCGACCCCGACCAGGATCAGGATGGACGTGCCGCCGAACGGGAACTGCTCACCGCTACCCAGGAACCGCAAAGCGATGATCGGCAGGATGGCGACGAACCCGAGGTAGAGAGAGCCCGGGAAGGTGATCCTGGACAGGATGTAGTCGAGGTACTCAGCTGTGGGCCGTCCCGGCCGGATGCCGGGCACGAAGCCGCCGTACTTCTTCATGTTGTCGCTGACCTCGACCGGGTTGAACGTGATCGCCACGTAGAAGTACGTGAAGAAGACGATCAACAGGAAGTACGTGACCAGGTAGATCAGGCTGTCGCCCCGGACGAAGTGCCGGGCGATGAAGTTGGTGAACCCCTGGTTGCTACGCCAGACGTTGGACAGCAGCTGCGGGAGGTAGAGCAGCGACGAGGCGAAGATGACCGGAATGACGCCGGCCTGGTTGACCTTCAGCGGCAGGTAGGTCGACGTTCCGCCGTACATCCGGCGACCGATCATCCGCTTCGCGTACTGGACAGGGATCCGCCGCTGCGCCTGCTCGACGTACACGATCGCGGCGACGATCACGATGCCGAGGAGCAGCACGACCACGAACGTGAAGGCGTTCTGGGTGAGGATGCGGCCGCCCTGTGCCGGCAGCCGGGACGAGATCGAGGTGAAGATCAGCAGCGACATGCCGTTGCCGATGCCCCGGTCCGTGATCAACTCACCCAGCCACATGATCACGGCGGTGCCGGCGGTCATCGTGATGACCAGCGTGGTGACCCGGAAGACCGATGTGTCCGGCAGGATCGCCTGGTTGCACGTCGGGAAGAGGTTGCTGGGGTTGCCGCGCGCCAGTGCGGCGATGCCGGTTGACTGCAGGACCGCCAGCGCGATCGTCAGGTAGCGGGTGTACTGGGTCAGCTTCGCCTGGCCGGACTGCCCTTCCTTCTTCAGCCGCTCCAGCCGTGGGATCACCACGACCAGCAGCTGGATGATGATGCTGGCCGTGATGTACGGCATGATGCCGAGCGCGAAGATCGACAGCTGCAGCAGCGCGCCGCCGCTGAAGAGGTTGACCAGGGTGTAGACGCTGGAGTTCTGGGTCTGGTCGATGCAGGTGTGGATCGCCTTGTAGTCGACGCCCGGCGATGGGACCACGGAGCCGAGCCGGTAGAGCGCCAGGATGCCGATGACGAACAGCATCTTCTTGCGCAGGTCCGGCGTCCGGAACGCCCGAGCGAAGGCGGTGAGCAATGCTCCTCCTGCGGGCGGGACCCGGCTCCAGGTGCGCCGGGCCTCCGGGTGGATGGGCGACGGCTCGATGCCGACGTCGGCAAAGGCGGCCACCTACGTGGGCCGACGACCGCCGATACGACTCTAACAGTGTGCCGCATGGCGGAACGGCCTCAGCGCCTTACCGTCGACGGACGCTGCCCACCCTCGGGTTGGCCCATTTTCGGACGCGGAACGCCTGATCCCTAGCCTGCACGGTCGAGGAAACTCCACACTGTAGGCCGATTTCGTGGGGGGTTTCCTCGACCGTGGCGAGGGTGCGGGTGCGGAAGCGGAGGGTCAGGCTGCCAGGCGACGCAGCGGCAGCGGGGACTCGGACGGGGGCTCAGAACTCGGTGGTCGAGCCGCCGGCAGCGGCGATCTTCTCCCGCGCCGAGGCCGAGAACGCGTGCGCCTGCACCTGCACCGCCACCGACAACTCGCCGGTGCCCAGCACCTTGACCGGGGAGCCCTTGCGGACCGCTCCCCGCTCCACCAGGTCGTCGACCGTGACCTCCCCGCCGTCCGGGTAGAGCAGCCCGAGCCGGTCGAGGTTGACAACCTGGTAGGGAACCCGGAAGCGGTTGGTGAAGCCCTTCAGCTTGGGCAGCCGCATGTGCAGCGGCGTCTGACCGCCCTCGAGCCGGGCCGGGACATTGCCGCGGGCCTTCGACCCCTTCGTGCCGCGGCCGGCGGTCTTGCCCTTGGACCCGGCCCCGCGGCCGACCCGGGTCCGCTCGGTCCGGGAGCCCGGCGCCGGGCGCAGGTGGTGCACCTTGATAGTCATGCGTCAGTCGACCTCCTCGACGGTGACCAGGTGGGCCACCGTGACGACCATGCCGCGGATCTCGGGTCGGTCCTCCTTGACGACGACGTCGTGTAGTCGCTTGAGCCCGAGCGAGCGCAGGGTCTGGCGCTGATTGCGCTTGCCGCCGATTCCGGACCGGACCTGGGTGACCTTCAGCTGCGACACCGTCATGCCCCCGCTGCAGCGCGGGCCCGCAGCATGGCGGCCGGTGCGACGTCCTCGATCGGCAGTCCCCGGCGGGCGGCGACCTCCTCGGGCCGGACCAGCGCCCGTAGCGCCGCCGTCGTGGCGTGCACGATGTTGATCGCGTTCGAGGACCCGAGGGACTTCGACAGGATGTCGTGGATCCCGGCGCACTCCAGGACCGCCCGTACCGGCCCGCCGGCGATCACGCCGGTACCCGGGCTGGCCGGCTTGAGCAGGACGACGCCGGCCGCCGCCTCGCCCTGCACGGGGTGCGGAATCGTCGAGGCGATCCGGGGCACCTTGAAGAAGTTCTTCTTCGCCTCTTCGACGCCCTTCGCGATCGCCGCGGGAACCTCCTTGGCCTTGCCGTAGCCGACGCCGACGGTGCCGTCACCGTCACCGACCACGACCAGGGCGGTGAAGCTGAAGCGCCGGCCGCCCTTGACGACCTTGGCCACCCGGTTGATGGCAACCACCCGCTCCATGTACGCCGTCTTCTCGGCCGCCGGTCCACGACCCTCCCGGCGGTCCCGCCGTTCGCCGCCGGTCCCTCCGGTACGGCGCTGGGGTCCTGGCATCAGCTGTTCCTTCCCGTGCTCGGTGTGCTCATCAGAAGTCCAATCCGCCAGCCCGGGCCGCCGAGGCAAGTGCCGCAATGCGGCCGGCGTAGCGGTTGCCGCCGCGGTCGAGAACGACCGCATGAACCCCGGCCGCCAAGGCCCGCTCAGCGACCAGGGTTCCTACCTTGGCCGCCTGTGCCTTCTTGTCGCCACGCTCGTCCCCGGTCGCGGCCCGGATCGCCGGGTCCATCGTGGAGGCGGCGGCGAGGGTACGGCCGGCCGAGTCGTCGACCAGCGCAGCCACGATGTGCCGCGCGGAGCGGGTCACCACGAGCCGCGGCCTGGCCGGAGTGCCGGTCACCTTCTTGCGCACCCGCAGGTGCCGACGCAGCCGCGCCTGCCGGCGCGGCGTCGCCTTGGAGCTCGCGATGCGCATCGCTACTTGCCTGCCTTTCCGACCTTGCGGCGTATTGCCTCGCCCTGGTAGCGCACGCCCTTGCCCTTGTACGGGTCGGGCCTACGCAGCTTGCGCAGCTTGGCGGCCACCTCGCCGACCTGCTGCTTGTCGATCCCGCGGACGACGAAGCGGGTCGGCGTCTGGACCTCGAAGGTGATCCCCTCCGGCGCCGTCACCGGCACCGGGTGGCTGTAACCGAGCGCGAACTCCAGGTCCGAACCCCGCGCGACGACCCGGTACCCCACGCCGACGATCTCGAGGGTCTTGCTGTAGCCGTCGGTCACCCCGGTGACCATGTTGGCCACCAGCGTACGCGAGAGCCCGTGCAGCGCCCGGTTGCGCGCCTCGTCGTTCGGCCGGGTCACCTGCAGTTCGCCGGCCTCGCCGCGGGCCACCGAGATGGGCTCGGCCACGGTGTGCGCCAAGGTCCCCTTCGGCCCGGACACGGTCACCCGGCGGTCGTCGATGTCGACGTCCACGCCGCTGGGCACGGGGATGGGCAGCCGCCCGATACGTGACATGGTTGCTCCTCCCCTACCAGACGAAGGCGAGGACTTCCCCGCCTACCTTCCGCTTGCTGGCCTGCCGGTCGGTCAGCAGACCCGAGCTGGTGGAGATGATCGCCACGCCGAGGCCACCGAGCACCCGCGGCAACCCGGTGGACTTGGCGTAGACCCGCAGCCCGGGCTTGGAGATCCGTCGTACGCCGGCGATCGTCCGCTCCCGGTTCGGCCCGTACTTGAGCGACACCACCAGGTTGCGGCCGACCCCGCCGGTCTCGGTGGCGTCCTGGACCGACCAGCCGGCGACGTAGCCCTCCTGCTGGAGGATCTCGGCGATGTGAGACTTGATCTTCGAGTACGGCATCACCACGGTGTCGTGGTACGCCGTGTTGGCGTTGCGCAGACGCGTCAGCATGTCCGCGATCGGGTCGGTCATCGTCATGGGGTTGTGCACCCTTTCTTCCTGCGGTTCCCGGCACGCGCACGGCCGGGCCTGCGAAGGTCGGTCACCAGGAGCTCTTGGTCACGCCGGGGAGTTCGCCCGCGTGGGCCATCTGGCGGACGCAGATCCGGCACAGGCCGAAGACCCGGTAGACCGCCCGCGGTCGGCCGCAGCGCTGGCAGCGGGTGTAACCACGGACGCGGAACTTGGGCTTGGCGTTGGCCTTGTTGACCAGTGCCTTCTTCGCCATCGGTCAGGACTCCTGGAAGGGGAAACCGAGGGCGCGCAGCAACGCACGACCCTCGTCGTCGGAAGTGGCGGTAGTGACCACGGTGATGTCCATGCCCCGCACCCGGTCGATGCGGTCCTGGTCGATCTCGTGGAACATCGACTGCTCGGTCAGCCCGAAGGTGTAGTTGCCGGAACCGTCGAACTGGCGGGGCGAGAGGCCGCGGAAGTCGCGGATCCGGGGCAGGGCGATCGCCAGCAACCGATCGAGGAACTCCCACATCCGGTCACCGCGGAGGGTGACCTTGACCCCGATCGGCATCCCCTCGCGCAGCTTGAACTGGGCGACGGACTTGGTGGCCCGGCAGATCGCCGGCTTCTGGCCGGTGATCGCCGTCAGGTCGCGGACGGCCCCGTCGATCAGCTTGGCGTCGCGGGCGGCCTCACCGACGCCCATGTTGAGCACGATCTTGGTCAAGGTGGGCACCTGCATGACGTTGGCGTAGCCGAACTGCTCGCGCAGCCGGGCCACGATCTCGTCGCGGTAGCGCTGCCGCAGCCGCGGCAGCGTCCGCTCGGGTGCTTCCAGGGTGGTGGTCATCTCCGCCTCGTCCTCAGATGTCCGCGCCGCAGCGGCGGCAGATCCGCACCGAACGGCCGTCGTCGTCCCTGCGGTGGCCCACCCGGGCGGCCTTGTTGCAGCCCGGACAGACAACGGCGACGTTGCTCACATGGATGGGCGCCTCCTGCGTCACGATCCCGCCGCTCTGCGCACCCCGTTGAGTAGTGGTGATCTTCGTGTGCTTGCGCACCCGGTTGACCCCCTCGACCAGCAGCTTCTCGGCCTTGGGGTAAGCCGTGATCACGTGACCCCGCAGGCCGCGGTCCTTGCCGCTGATCACCTGGACGTTGTCACCCTTGCGAATCTTCAGGCCGGGCATCTAGAGCACCTCCGGTGCCAGCGAGATGATGCGCATGAAGCGCTTGTCGCGAAGCTCACGGCCCACCGGGCCGAAGATCCGGGTACCCCGGGGGTCGCCGCCCTCGCGAATCAGCACCGCGGCGTTCTCGTCGAAGCGGATGTAGGAACCGTCCGGGCGCCGGCGCTCCTTGGCGGTGCGGACGACGACCGCCCGGACGACGTCGCCCTTCTTCACGCCGGCACCGGGAAGGGCGTCCTTCACCGTGCCGACGATGATGTCGCCGATGCCGGCGTAGCGACGGCCGGAGCCGCCGAGAACCCGGATGCACAACAGCTCCTTGGCACCGGTGTTGTCGGCGACGCGCAGTCGCGACTCCTGCTGGATCACGTCAACTCCTGATCATCGCCCGGGCGGCGTCCGCCTGGGCTACTTGGCCTTCTCGAGGATCTCCACCACGCGCCAGCGCTTGGTGGCTGACAGCGGCCGGGTCTCCATGAGGAGCACCCGGTCGCCATTGCCGCAGCTGTTGGCCTCGTCATGCGCCTTGAGCCGGTTGGTACGCCGCAGCGTCTTGCCGTAGAGCGGGTGGGAGACCCGGTCCTCGACGCGGACGACGACGGTCTTGTCCATCTTGTCGCTGACCACCAGACCCTCGCGGGTCTTGCGGAAGTTGCGACCGGGGTCATCGCTGGCCTCGGTGGGACTCTCGCTCACTGGTTCCCCTCTCCGGGTTCGCTCTCGGCCGGCGAGCCGGCGATGCCGAGTTCGCGCTCCCGCATCACGGTGTAGATCCGGGCGATCCCGCGACGCACCGTCTGCAGCCGCCGGTTGTTGTCGAGCTGACCGGTGGCCGACTGGAAGCGCAGGTTGAACAGCTCCTCCTTGGCCTCCCGCAGCCGGGTGACCAGCTCGTCGTCGGCTAGTGCGCGCAGGTCGACGGTGGCTCCGCCGGCGTCGATCGTCGTCGCCATCACGCCTCACCGACCTCGCGCCGGACGAACCGGCACTTCATCGGCAACTTGTGCATGGCTCGGCGCAACGCCTCCTCGGCAACGGTCTCCGGTACGCCGGCAAGCTCGAACATCACCCGACCGGGCTTCACGTTCGCGATCCACCACTCGGGAGAGCCCTTGCCTGATCCCATCCGGGTCTCGGCCGGCTTCTTGGTCAGCGGCCGGTCCGGGTAGATGTTGATCCATACCTTGCCGCCGCGACGGATGTGTCGGGTCATCGCGATCCGGGCCGACTCGATCTGCCGGTTGGTGACGTAGGCCGACTCCAGCGCCTGGATGCCGTACTCGCCGAAGGTCACCCGGGTGCCACCCTTGGCGGCGCCGGACCGATTCGGGTGGTGCTGCTTGCGGTGCGCCACCCGGCGGGGAATCAACATCCCTCAGGCCTCCGATCCGGCGGTGTCCGGGGCGGTGTCCGGGCGGGGGTCGGTCGATGCCGGCTGGGTGCGGTCGGCAGCCGCCCGGCTCGGGTCGCTGCCGGTGTCGCCACCGCCCTCCGTACTGATCTCGGCCAGCGGTACGGCGGGAGTCTCCGCGACGTCCGGGCTGCGCTCCACCGCAGCGTTGGCCACCTCCGGCGGCGCGATCGGCAGCACGACGTCGCCGTCGGTCTGCGCGACGGCCGGACCGGTCACCGGCGGCACCGCCGCCTCGCGACCGGCAGCGGGCCGGGTCCGGGCGGCGGGTCTGGCAGTCCGGTTGCGCTGGCCGGCGATGATCGCCGCCTGGGCCGCCTCCCGTTCGGCCCGGGTGACGAGCGCATCCCCCTTGTAGATCCAGACCTTGACGCCGATCCGGCCGAACGTCGTGCGTGCCTCGTACTGGCCGTAGTCGATGTTCGCCCGGAGCGTGTGTAGCGGGACCCGGCCTTCGCGGTAGAACTCCGACCGTGACATCTCCGCGCCGCCGAGACGGCCGGCGCACTGCACCCGGATGCCCTTGACCGTGCCGCTCTTCATGGCCGTCTGCATCGCCTTGCGCATGGCCCGGCGGAACGAGACCCGCGAGGACAGCTGTTCGGCCACGCCCTGGGCCACCAGCTGGGCGTCGCTCTCGGGGTTCTTGACTTCGAGGATGTTGAGCTGCACGTGCTTGGCGGTCAGCTTCTCGAGGTCGCCGCGGATCCGATCGGCCTCCGCGCCGCGGCGGCCGATGACGATCCCTGGCCGGGCCGTGTGGATGTCCACCCGGACCCGGTCGCCGGTGCGCTCGATGTCGACGCGGCTGATGCCGGCGCGTTCCATGCCCTTGCTCATCATCCGACGGATCGCGACGTCTTCCTTGACGTACGCCGCGTAGGACTTGTCGGCGTACCAACGGGACTTCCACTCGGTCGTGATCCCGAGCCGGAAGCCGTGCGGGTGAACCTTCTGACCCACTAGCGGGTCCTTCCCTTCGAGATGTCCCGCCCGGGCGCTCGGCCGGGGCGCGGGGTGTCGGTGCGCGGCTCGACGACGACGGTGATGTGGCTGGTCCGCTTGCGGATCCGGTAGGCCCGGCCCTGCGCCCTCGGCCGGAACCGCTTGAGCGTCGGGCCCTCGTCGACGTAGGCCTCGCGGACCCAGAGGGTGTCGACGGCCAGCCGCTCGTTGTGCTCGGCGTTGGCCATCGCGCTGGCCAGCACCTTGCCGACCGGCTCGCTGGCCGACTGCGGTGCGAACCGGAGTACGGCGAGCGCCTGGTCGGCCGGCAGCCCGCGGATCAGGTCGACCACCCGCCGCGCCTTGCGGGGCGACACGTGCACATGCCGGGCGATCGCGCGGGCGCCCACGGCCGAGTCAGGCACGGCGAGCCCTCCGCTCGTCCCGGACATGGCCGCGGAAGGTACGGGTCGGCGCGAACTCGCCGAGCTTGTGGCCCACCATCCCCTCGGTGACGAACACCGGGACGTGCTTGCGACCGTCGTGCACCGCCATGGTGTGGCCGAGCATGGTCGGCACCACCATGGACCGCCTGGACCAGGTCTTGATCACGTTCTTGGTGCCCCGCTCGTTCTGCGCGTCCACCTTCTTCTGCAGGTGGTCGTCGACGAAGGGACCCTTCTTCAAGCTGCGCGGCATCGGCTTCGGCTCCTAGCGCTTCTTGTTCGTCCGGCGGCGACGGACGATCATCGCGTCGCTGGCCTTGCGGGTACGGGTACGGCCCTCCGGCTTGCCCCAGGGACTGGTCGGGTGACGGCCACCGGAGGTCTTGCCCTCGCCGCCGCCGTGCGGGTGGTCGACGGGGTTCATGGCAACTCCGCGGACGGTCGGCCGGCGGCCCTTCCACCGCATCCGGCCGGCCTTGCCCCAGGAGATGTTCGACTGCTCGGCGTTGCCGACCTCCCCCACGGTCGCGCGGCAGCGGGCGTCGACGTTGCGGATCTCGCCCGACGGCATCCGCAATTGCGCGTAGGGACCGTCCTTGGCGACCAGCTGGACACTGGAGCCGGCCGAGCGTGCGATCTTGGCTCCGCCACCGGGGCGCAGCTCGATGGCATGGATCACGGTGCCGACCGGGATGTTGCGCAGCGGCAGGTTGTTTCCCGGCTTGATGTCGCTGCCCGCTCCGGCCTCGACCGTGTCGCCCTGGCGGAGCCGGGCCGGTGCCACGATGTAGCGCTTCTCGCCGTCCGCGTAGTGCAGCAGCGCGATCCGGGCCGTCCGGTTCGGGTCGTACTCGATGTGGGCCACCTTGGCCGGGACCCCGTCCTTGTCGTCGCGGCGGAAGTCGATGAACCGGTAGGCCCGCTTGTGCCCGCCACCCTGGTGCCGGGCGGTCACCCGGCCGTGCGCGTTGCGGCCGCCGCGGCTGTGTACCGGACCCACCAGCGACTTCTCCGGCTCGTCGCGGGTGATCTCCACGAAGTCGGCCACGCTCGCACCGCGACGCCCGGGGGTCGTCGGCTTGTACTTGCGGATGCCCATGTCGATGTCGTCTCTCGTTAGTCGCGGCCGGTCAGGAGACCGGTCCCCCGAAGATGTCGATGCGGTCACCCGGCGCCAGGCTGACGATGGCGCGCTTGGTGTCGACGCGCCGGCCGAAGCCGGTGCGGGACCGCTTGCGCTTGCCCGCCCGGTTGAGCGTGTTGACGTCGGTGACCTTCACCCCGAACACGGCCTCGACCGCGATCTTGATCTGGGTCTTGTTCGCGTCGGGTGCCACCAGGAAGGTGTATTTGTTCGCGTCCAGCAGCCCGTAGCTCTTCTCCGAGATGACCGGGCGCAGCAGCACGTCCCGCGGGTCGGGGATCACTGGTCCTCTTCTCTGCGGTCGGCCACGGGCCCCTCGACCTCCTGCGAGCTGGGGACGTCGCCGCCCGCGGACTCGTACGCCGTCTCGGCGAGCACGTTGCTGTCGGTCTGGTCGAGGACCTCGTCGGCCAGCTGGTCTGCGGTGAGCCCTTTCCCGGCCGGCCGGGTGGTGCCGGCCGGTGTCGCCGGCGCGACCTCGGCCGAGCTGGCGGAGCCCCGCAGCGGCCGGCCCTTGGGCGGCCCGGCCAGGAATGCGGCCAGCGCGGACTCGGTGAAGACGACGTCGTCGGACACCAGGACGTCGTAGGTGTTGAGCTGGTCCGGTGCGATCAGGTGTACCGAGCCGACGTTGCGCAGGCTCTTCCAGATGTGGCCGTCGCCGCGCTCGACCACCAGCAGCACCCGGCGACGCTCGGTGACCGCCGCGAGCGCGCGTACCGCGGTGCTCGTGGACGGTGCGTCGGAGTCCAGCAGCCCGGCGACCACATGGACCCGCCCGTTGCGGGCGCGGTCCGACAACGCGCCGCGCAGGGCCGCCGCCTTCATCTTCTTGGGCGTCTTCTGCTCGTAGCTGCGCGGGGTGGGCCCGAACACCGTGCCGCCACCGGCGAACTGCGGCGCCCGGATCGAGCCCTGCCGGGCCCGTCCGGTCCCCTTCTGCCGGTAGGGCTTGCGACCGCCACCGGAGACCTCGCCGCGGGTCTTGGTGTCCGCGCTGCCCTGCCGGGCGGCGGCCAACTGGGCCACCACCACCTGGTGCATCAGCGGAACGTTGACCTGGACGTCGAAGACCTCGGCCGGCAGCTCGACCTCGCCGGCCGGCGACCCGGCCGGCGACCACACCGACACGGTCGTCATGCGGCACCTCCGACCGCCAGGCCGCCCTTGACGGCCGTGCGAACCAGGACCAGCCCACCGGTCGGCCCCGGCACGGCGCCGCGGATCAGCAGCAGGCCACGCTCGACGTCCACACCGTGGACCAGGAGGTTCAGCGTGGTGGTCCGGGCATGGCCCATCCGGCCGGCCATCTTGGTGCCCTTGAACACCCGGGACGGAGTCGCGCAGGCGCCGATCGACCCCGGCGAGCGGTGCTTGCGCTGTACGCCGTGGCCGGCGCCCAGGCCCTTGAAGTTGTGCCGCTTCATGACGCCGGCGTAGCCCTTGCCCTTGCTGGTCCCGACCACGTCGACCCGGGTGCCGGCGCTGAACACCTCCGCGGTCACCTCCTGGCCGATGGTGTAGGTGCTGGCGTCGGTGGTGCGGATCTCGACGAGGTGCCGGCGCGGCGGCACGCCGGCCTTTCGGTAGTGGCCGGCCAGCGGCTTGGTCACCTTCCGCGGGTCGACCGCCCCGTACGCCAGCTGGACGGCGGAGTAGCCGTCGCGCTCCGGCGTACGCACCTGGGTCACGATGCACGGCCCGGCCCGCACGACGGTCACCGGAACGACCCGGTTGGCCTCGTCGAAGACCTGGGTCATGCCGAGCTTCTCGCCCAGCACGCCGGTTATCTGCTTCGCCATGACGTCGTCGGTCCTTAGAGCTTGATCTCGATGTCGACGCCCGCCGGCAGGTCGAGCCGCATCAGCGAGTCGACCGTCTTCGGTGTCGGATCCAGGATGTCGATCAGCCGCTTGTGGGTGCGCATCTCGAAGTGCTCGCGGCTGTCCTTGTACTTGTGCGGGGAGCGGATCACGCAGTAGACGTTCTTCTCGGTGGGCAGCGGTACGGGGCCCGCGACCGACGCGCCGGTACGGGTCACCGTCTCGACGATCTTGCGTGCCGAGCTGTCGATGACCTCATGGTCGTAGGCCTTGAGCCGGATCCGGATCTTCTGTCCCGCCATGGTGCGCGTTCCTTCTCTGTGGTGCCGCTGGGTGTCGGGGCCTCGTGCGGCGGCGACCGGGTTCCTTCGGGGGAGTCCCGGCCGCCGCCGTACGGGGGCGCTACTTGAGGATCTTCGTGACCCGCCCGGCGCCGACGGTGCGGCCGCCTTCGCGGATGGCGAAGCGCAGGCCCTCCTCCATGGCGATCGGCTGGATCAGCTGAACGGTCATCTCGGTGTTGTCGCCCGGCATGACCATCTCGGTGCCCTCCGGAAGGGTCACGACCCCGGTGACGTCGGTGGTACGGAAGTAGAACTGCGGGCGGTAGTTGTTGAAGAACGGCGTGTGCCGGCCGCCCTCGTCCTTGGACAGGATGTAGACATTCGCCTCGAACTGGGTGTGCGGAGTGATCGACTTCGGCTTCGTGATGACCTGCCCGCGCTCGACGTCCTCGCGCTTGATGCCGCGCAGCAGCAGTCCGACGTTGTCCCCGGCGCGGCCCTCGTCGAGCAGCTTGCGGAACATCTCCACGCCGGTGACGGTCGTCGAGGCCGTGGTTTCCTTGATCCCGACGATGTCGACCGTCTCGTTCACCTTGACGATGCCGCGCTCGACCCGGCCGGTCACCACGGTGCCGCGGCCGGTGATGGTGAACACGTCCTCGATCGGCATCAGGAACGGCTTGTCGACGTCGCGGACCGGCTCGGTGATCGAGGTGTCGACCGCGTTCATCAACTCCAGGATCGACTCTGACCACTTGGCGTCGCCCTCGAGCGCCTTGAGCGCCGAGACCCGGACCACCGGCAGGTCGTCGCCCGGGAAGTCGTACGACGAGAGCAGCTCGCGGACCTCGAGCTCGACCAGCTCGAGGATCTCCTCGTCGTCCACGACGTCGGCCTTGTTCAGCGCGACGACGATGTAGGGCACGCCGACCTGGCGGGCGAGCAGCACGTGCTCCTTGGTCTGCGGCATCGGGCCGTCGGCCGCCGAGACCACCAGGATGGCGCCGTCCATCTGGGCGGCGCCGGTGATCATGTTCTTGATGTAGTCGGCGTGGCCCGGGCAGTCGACGTGGGCGTAGTGCCGGGCGTCGGTCTGGTACTCGACGTGCGCGATCGAGATGGTGATCCCGCGGGCCTTCTCCTCCGGCGCCTTGTCGATCTGGTCGAACGGCGTGAACGGGTTCAGCTCCGGGTGCTGGTCGTGCAGGACCTTGGTGATGGCAGCGGTCAGCGTCGTCTTGCCATGGTCGATGTGACCGATGGTGCCGATGTTGACGTGCGGCTTGGTCCGCTGGAACTTGGCCTTGCCCACTGGTGTCCTCCTCCGGGACTTACTGCTCTAGGTACGCCGTACGACGAATGGATTTGCGAAGCGGCTAGTCGCCGTGAGCCTTCGCGATGATCTCCTTGGCCAGGTTGCCGGGCACCTCGGCGTAGGAGTCGAACTGCATGGTGTAGCTGGCCCGGCCCTGGGTCTTGGACCGCAGGTCCCCGACGTAGCCGAACATCTCCGAAAGCGGGACGACGGCGCGGATGACGCGGGCACCGCCGCGCTCGTCCATCGCCTGGATCAGCCCGCGGCGGCTGTTCAGGTCCCCGATGACGTCGCCCATGTTCTCCTCGGGCGTGACGACCTCGACCGACATGATCGGTTCCATCAGCACCGGGTCCGCCTTGCGGGCGGCCTCCTTGAACGCCATCGAGCCGGCGATCTTGAAGGCGAGCTCCGAGGAGTCGACCTCGTGATAGGACCCGTCGAGCAGCGTCACCTTCACGTCGACGAGGGGATAACCGGCGAGTACGCCGAACTCCATGGCCTCCTGGCAGCCCGCGTCCACGGCCGGGATGTACTCCCGCGGGATCCGCCCACCGGTCACCTTGTTCTCGAACTCGTAGCCCCCGCCGTCGCCGCCGCTCGGCTCCAGCGAGATGATCACCCGCGCGAACTGCCCGCTGCCGCCGGTCTGCTTCTTGTGCGTGTAGTCGTGCTTGTCGACCTTGCGGCGGACCGTCTCGCGGTAGGCGACCTGGGGCTTGCCGACGTTCGCCGCGACGTTGAACTCGCGGCGCATCCGCTCGACCAGGATGTCCAGGTGCAGCTCGCCCATCCCCGAGATGATCGTCTGGCCGGTCTCCTCGTCGGTGCGGACCTGGAACGTCGGGTCCTCCTCGGCGAGGCGCTGGATCGCCACGCCGAGCTTCTCCTGGTCGGCCTTTGTCCTGGGCTCGATGGCGACCGAGATGACCGGCGCCGGGAAGCTCATCGACTCCAGGATCACCGGCGCGCTCGGGTCACAGAGCGTGTCGCCGGTCGTGGTCTGCTTGAGTCCGACGACCGCGACGATCTGGCCGGCGGTCGCGGCGTCGCGGTCCTCCTGGTTGTTCGCATGCATCTGCAGGATCCGGCCGATGCGCTCCTTGCGGCCCTTGGTGGAGTTCTCGACCGCGGAGCCCTTTGCCAGCCGGCCGGAGTAGATCCGGATGTAGGTCAGCTTACCGAGGTACTTGTCGCTCATGATCTTGAAGGCCAGCGCGGAGAACGGCTCGCTCTCCGCGGGCTGGCGGGCGATCTCGGTGGTCTCGTCGTTGACTGCGTGCCCGATGATGGCGCCCACGTCGAGCGGGCTGGGCAGGTAGTCGACGACGGCGTCGAGCATCGGCTGGACGCCCTTGTTGCGGAACGCCGAGCCGCAGAGCACCGGGGTCACCTTGCTCGCGATGGTGGCCCGGCGGATGCCGGCCCGGAGCTCGTCGGCGGAGCAGGTCTGGCCTTCGAGGTAGGACTCCATCACCACGTCGTCGTTCTCGGCGAGCGTCTCGTAGAGCCGGTCGTGCCACTCCCGCGCGGCCTCGGCGTGGTCACCCGGGATCTCGACGACGTCGAACGTGTCGCCCTTGCTGCCCTTGTCGTCCGAGGCCCAGCGCAGCGCCTTCATCCCCACCAGGTCGATGACGCCCTGGAAGCCGCCCTCGACCCCCCACGGGAGCTGGATGACCAGCGGTACGGCGGCCAGCCGGGTCACGATCATCTCGACGCAGCGGTGGAACTCGGCCCCGACGCGGTCCATCTTGTTGATGAAGCAGATCCGCGGTACGCCGTACTTGTCGGCCTGCCGCCAGACCGTCTCCGACTGGGGCTCGACGCCGGCGACGGCGTCGAAGACCGCCACCGCCCCGTCGAGGACACGCAGCGAGCGCTCCACCTCGACGGTGAAGTCGACATGGCCCGGGGTGTCGATGATGTTGATGGTGTGGTCGTTCCACTGGCAGGTGGTGGCGGCGGAAGTGATGGTGATGCCGCGCTCCTGCTCCTGCTCCATCCAGTCCATCTGGGCGGCGCCCTCGTGCACCTCGCCGATCTTGTAAGTGCGGCCGGTGTAGTAGAGGACGCGCTCGGTGGTGGTGGTCTTGCCCGCGTCGATATGGGCCATGATCCCGATGTTTCGGGTTCTGGCCAGGTCGGTCAGTACGTCGGTTGCCACGGTGTCTTGTCTCTGTCGCTCTCGATCTCGAGTCGGCTTACCAGCGGTAGTGCGCGAAGGCCTTGTTGGACTCCGCCATCTTGTGGGTGTCCTCGCGCCGCTTGACGCTGGCCCCCAGGCCGTTGCTGGCGTCGAGCAGCTCGTTCATCAGCCGCTCGGTCATGGTCTTCTCGCGCCGGGCGCGGGAGTAACTGACCAGCCAGCGCAACGCGAGGGTGGTGCTGCGGCCGGCCCGGACCTCGATCGGCACCTGGTAGGTCGCCCCGCCGACCCGGCGGCTCTTGACCTCCAGCGTCGGCTTGACGTTGTCCAGGGCGCGCTTGAGCGTGACCACCGGGTCGCTCCCGCTCTTGGTCCTGGCACCCTCCAGCGCGCCGTACACGATCCGCTCGGCCAGCGAGCGCTTGCCGCCGGTAAGCACCTTGTTCACCAAGGAGGTCACCAGCGGCGAGCCGTAGACCGGGTCGACGACGACCGGGTGCTTCGGGGCGGGCCCTTTACGCGGCATCAGCTCTTCTCCTTCTTCGCGCCGTACTTGCTGCGGCCCTGCTTGCGGTTGCGCACACCCTGGGTGTCGAGGGAGCCACGGATGATCTTGTAGCGAACGCCGGGAATGTCGCGGACCCGGCCGCCGCGCACGAGCACGATCGAGTGCTCCTGCAGGTTGTGGCCGACGCCCGGGATGTAGGCAGTGACCTCGATGCCGCTGGTGAGGCGGACCCGGGCGACCTTGCGGAGGGCGGAATTGGGCTTCTTGGGCGTGGTCGTGTAGACGCGGGTGCAGACCCCGCGGCGCTGCGGACCGCTCTGCAGGGCCGGGGTCTTGCTCTTCTCCAGCTTGTGCTGCCGGCCCTTTCGGACCAGCTGTTGGATCGTGGGCACCGCGTCTCCGTGGTCGTGTCGGGAACCGTTGCACCGGCTCGTCCGTCCCACGCGGTCGGGCGTGTCGCGGACCCGCGCTCTCGTCCCCTGCTCGGGGAATCGAGGGACATCGGGTTTGCTCGGCCAGCCGGCCAGCCGCTCCAGCCGCCGTACGGCGTCCGGAAGGTGCCCGGGACGCACCCAGGCACAAGGGGGAACCTTACCTAGCGTTTCGACACAGGTCAAAGCGCAAACGGCTACCGGCGAGGCGAGAACCCGGGGACGCGGCATGACACGCTCCGTCCGTGCCGGCGAGCGAGGCTGATCCGAGCCGGCGACCCGGCCGGGCGGACCTGTTGGCGGCGTACGGCCGGACCGTGCCCGATCTGGTGGCCCCCGGCCTGCGGGTGCTGCTGTGCGGGATCAACCCGTCGCTGTGGTCGGGCGCGGTGGGGTTGCACTTCGCCCGGCCGGCCAACCGGCTGTGGCCCACGCTGCACCTCGCCGGGTTCACGCCACGCCGGCTGCATCCGAGCGAGACCGCAGAGCTGCTGGCCGCCGGTATCGGAGTCACCAACCTCGTCGCCCGCGCCACCGCCCGCGCGGACGAGATCCCGGTGGCGGAGCTGCGGGCCGGTGTCGGACCGCTCACCGCGCTGATCGACGGGTGGCGGCCTGCCTACCTCGCCTTCCTCGGGCTGTCGGCGTACCGCTCGGCTTTCGGTCGCCCGGCCGCGGCGGTGGGCCCACAGCCGCGGCCGCTCGGGCCGGTCCGGGTGTGGCTGCTGCCCAACCCCAGCGGGCTGAACGCGCACTACCAGCAGGCGGAGCTCACCGCGGCGTACGCCGAACTGCGCCTTGCGGCGTACGCCGACTGAGGCCCAGGTTCGCACGGCGCTGCCGTACCACAACCGGAGCCCGATTCGGGCAATCCGAAGCGTGAACGCCCGGTCGCGGCGATCACCTCTCCGCGACCGGCCAGTGGGCGCCGGCCGGGTGTTTGCGGGAGCTTCATACATACGGCTCGGCGCGAGGCATCTCCCCGCTGTGGTGCGTATTGGCGAAGTCCTCCCAAGCCACGGACAAGCGGCGGACGCCTGCCTCGAGAACGCTCGGCTTCACCGCGAAAGGCAGCCGTAGCCGGTCATCGAAGCTCTCGGTTGCCGAAAAGACCGGTCCCGGGATGACGGCCACGCCCTGCCTGCGCGCGAACTCGGCAAAAGCCACCGCGCAGGGGAACGGCAGCTGGACCCACAGGGACGCCCCGCCATTCGGAGGTTGCCAAGACCAGCACGGTAGCGACTCCGTCAGCAAGCCGGTCAACCGGTCCAGTCCGAGCAGGAGGGCTTCCCGGCGTTCACGGATGGCCCGGTCGAGATGTGGAAACAAGTGCAGAGCCACCAGCTGGCTCACCTGCGAGGAACCAAGGTCTGCGACGGCTTTGATCTCAGTCAGCTCCCGGATGATCCGTGGGGCCGCCCGGACCCACCCTAGTCGCAGGCCGCCCCAGAAGACCTTGCTCAGTGAACCGACGGTGACGATCCACTCGGAGTTCTCCAGCGCCACCAGCGGAACGGCTCCCTGCCCGTCGAAGGACGTCGTGGCCAGCGACATGTCGTCGACCAAGAGGGTCCTGGAGCGGGCCGCCAATGCCGCCAGCCGGCCGGCCCGTTGCGTCGACGTGGTGAACCCCGTGGGGTTGTGAACCGACGGCAACAGGTACACGAGCTGCGGAGAGAGCCGCGTCATGGCTCGCTCCAACGCCGCGGCGTCGCTTCCCTGCTCGTCGATGGGGATCGCCTCGAGCCGGGCCCCGCAGGCCCGCAGTCGCTGCAAGGCCGCCCGAAAGGTAGGGTCGTCGACAAGTACAAGGTCCCCCGGCCTCACCAGCGCCGCGGTGAGGAACTCGAGCGCCTGCTGAGCACCGCTGGTGATGAGGATCTGGTCGGTGGTCGTGGGCGCCCCCATGTCGCTGTACCAATCTGCGATACGCGTCCGCAGTTCGTGCAGACCCAGCGGGTCGTAGCCGTGGCTGTCCACCAGCGGAGCGAAGTCGCGAGTGGTGAGCGACCCCGCTACCTCCGCCACCAGCGGCAGCCCGGGTACCGCCGCGTTGGTGAAATCGACAACCGCTGCGGGGTGACGAAAGTAGCGAGCCACTCGATCCTCGCCGCGCGGCCCATTGAAGGCGACGTGTCCGTCGGAGCTCCGGCGGGGGGCTATCCAGGTCCCACGACCAACGTGACGGTCGACCACGCCCTCGTCCTGCAGAGTCGCGTACGCCGCGAGCACTGTCGTCCTGCTGACCGCCAACGCTGTGGCCAGGCACCGCTCGGACGGCAACAGGCCGCCTGGCGGCAACTCCTCCAGCCCGATGAGGTCACGGAGAGCCGTGGCGAGGTCGCGGCCGAGGGCCCCCCCGGGGGCCGTCCAGGCGCCGAGCAGCCGAACGAGCTGTGCGGTTCCGACATGCTGTCGTGCATCCATCGAAGGCCAATACGTCGGGATTGGATATCGACACCCACGGTTGCGGCCACCAATGTTGCGCCGGTGATGCCACCGGAGCAAGTGGGCGCACGCGGAACCCTGCTGCCGGCAGCCGACGCCCTGCCGCCCGACGCCCACCTGTCCGACCACGCCGGCGTGCCCATGGGATCACCGTTGGGCCAACCGCCAACCGCTGCCCGACGACTGGCGGTCGTTGCCGTCCTGGCCGCGGGAGTCTTGAGCTTCGTTATCTGGGCGTACGCGCAAGATGCCACCAGGTTCCTCCTGGTCACCTTGAACGGGCTCACCTACGCGGCCCAGCTGTTCCTGGTCGCCAGCGGACTGACCCTGATTTTCGGCGTGCTGCGGGTGGTCAACCTCGCTCATGGCTCCCTCTACCTACTGGGGGGCTACCTGGGCTTCACGGTCCTCGAGCACAGCGGCAGCTGGTGGCTGGGTCTGCTGGTGGGGACGGCAGCAACCGCGGCGTGCGGCCTGGCACTCCAGCAGGGGATCTTGCGGTGGATGCCGGCCGACGACCTGCGCCAGGCTCTTGCGACGATCGGCATCTCCGTGGTGGCCGCCGACCAGTTCTTGGCGCACTTCGGCGGGCTCACCTACTCCCTGGCTGCCCCGGCGGCGCTCGCCGGATCCGTCAAACTGCACGTTCTCTCGGTGGCCTACCCGACCTTCCGGCTCGCCGTGCTCGCGTTGGCCGTTCTCATCGGCCTGTCGTTGTGGGCGCTGCTCAAGCTGACCCGAGCCGGAACGCTCGTCCGAGCCGGTGTCGATGACGAGCTGATGCTGGCGGCTCTGGGCGTGAACGTGCAGGCGGTCTTTGCCTTCGTGTTCACGCTCGGCGCCGCGTTGGCCGGTCTCGGGGGGGTCGTGGGCGGGACCGCGCTGTCGATCGCGCCGGGCGAGGACGACCGCTATCTGTTGCTGTCCCTGGTCGTCGTCATCGTCGGCGGCCTCGGCAGCATCACTGGGGTCGTCCTCGGCTCTCTCCTGGTCGGGCTGCTTCAGCAATACGGCCTCGGTTACTTCCCGACGTACGCAACCATGCTGACCTTCGGGCTGCTCGTAGTCGTGCTTGCGGCTCGGCCCCGGGGCATCCTGGGCGGGCGGTCGCCGTGACCGGCATCCGTAACCGGATCGGGGCGGCCGTCCTCGGCGCCGCCCTGGTGATCTTCCCGCTGGTGGCCAATCAGTACTGGATAGTGCAGGTGGGAATCCGAGCACTCTGGCTGGGCACCGTGGGTCTGAGCCTCGTCTTTCTCGCTGGTTACGGCGGGATGGTGTCACTGGCGCAGACGGCCGTGTATGGGGTCGCCGGCTACGGCGTGGCGGCCACCTCGGTCAAGTACGGCCTCAGCTGGCCGGTGGCGATTCCGGTGGGCGTTGTCGTGGCAGTGGCATTCTCCGCAGTTGTCGGCCTGGTCTCCGTGCGAGCCCAGGGCGTGTACTTCCTCATGATCACCCTGGCCTGCTCGGTCACGGCGTACTACTTCGCCCTGCAGGCCCCGACGGTCACGAATGGCCATACCGGTTTCACCGGAGTGAGCGCCCCCTACTTGAAGGGTGTGTTCGACCTCTCCGAACCGAGGCAGTTCTACTACGCCGCCCTGATCTTGGCCGCCTTGGCATATCTGGGTGTGCGGTATCTCGCAACCACCCCTTTCGGCACGGCCCTCCAAGGGGTACGGGACAATCCCGAGCGGATGCGGGCCCTCGGCTATCGGATCGAGACGATAAGGCTGGTGGCCTTCTGCATCGCAGGCCTCGTCGCAGCCCTCGGTGGTGTGGTTGCGGTCTACTACAACGGCCAGATCTCACCGGACTCGATCAACGTGACCCGCACTGTGGACATTCTCGTCGTCACGGTGCTCGGCGGACTGCGCCGCCCGGCTGGCGCCTTTGTGGGAGCCGTTCTGTTCGCGCTGCTCGCGAACTTCGCCTCCGACTACACCGACCGCTACAACACCGTGATCGGACTGGTCTTTCTCCTAGTCATCTGGTTCTCCCCGACAGGTGTCCTTGGGCTGTTCGACGCGATCCGTCGACGGCTCTCCCGTCCGACGTTTCGGGGCAGTCGCCCTGCGCCCGGCGCCGTGCACAGTTGACCTACTTTCCGAAGGGGCACTCATGACCGCTCGAACACGTCTCCGTCGCCGTCGCTGGCAAGGGCCGCTCTGCGGGATGGCCGCCATTGCGCTGGCCGTCGGCTGTTCCACCACGAAGGACACCTCTACCGATCGCGGCGGTGGTGGCCTTGCCACCGGCGGCGCGAAGAAGGACTCGGGCGTCATCAAGATCGGCGTCCTGACGGACCTGCAAGGGGCGTTCGGCATCATCGGCGCCGACACGGTGCGGGGAGTCAAGCAGGCGGTCAGCGAGTACGGCGGAAAGGTCGCCGGCAAGAAGATCGAGATTGTCGTGGAGAGCGGCGACGCGACACCTGACACGGCGGTGGCCAAGGCCCAGAAGCTCCTGCAGCAGCAAAAAGTCGACTTCATAGTCGGTCCCATCTCCGGCGACGAGGGACTGGCCATCAAGGAGCTCGCCCGCAGGACGCCGGATCATGTCTTCATCAACGGCAGCTCGGCGGCCCAGGACTTCACGCTGCGCAACCCTGTTCGCAACCTGTTCCGGTTCTCGACTGACGGGGCGCAATGGCATGCCGGCCTCGGAAAGTACATCTACGACAAGCTCGGTTACCGCCGCATCGCCACGGTTGGAGAGGACTACTCCTACCCGTACACGCAGGTCGGCGGGCTCATGGACGAGTTCTGCGCGAAGGGTGGTCACGTCGTAAAGAAGGCCTGGGTACCCATCGGCACATCGGACTACGGGTCGGTCATCTCCGCGATCCCCAAGAACGTCGACGCGGTATATGTCGCACTGGGCGGCTCTGACGCGGTGAACTTCCTCAAGCAGGCCGGTCAGTTCGGCCTGAAGGTGAAGCTCGTCGGCGGCACATCGACGCTCGACCAGGCCGTCTTGTCGAGCAAGGGCCAGATTGCGCAGCAGCTCGTGGGAACTCCGGCCGGCGGTCCGATTGCCAGCGACGACCCCAGCCCCGCCTGGCAGAAGTACGTCGCCGGCTACAAGCAGCAGTTTCCCGACGGTCTGCCCACACCCAGCTTGTTCGCCGAGGCCTACTACGTGGAGACCAAGGCCGCACTCATGGCGCTCGACCAGATCAAGGGTGACCTGTCCGGCGGACAGGTCAAGTTCGCCGAGACGTTGTCGGGGCTGTCACTGGACGGCCCGACCGGACCGGTGAAGCTCGACGAGCGGCGCAACGCCGTAGCGGCCAACTACGTGACCCAGGTGAAGATGCTCAACGGAGCGTTGACCAACGTCACCGTCGAGAAGATTCCGGCCGTGGACCAGACGTTCGGCATCCCCTACGAGCAGTACGTGACCCGGCATTCCTACGACCGCGAGCACCCTGCATGCCCGTAAGGGACGACGAGGCGTCGCCTGCGCCGAAGTTGCAGCTGACCCGCGTAAACCGCAACTTCGCCGGCATCCGTGCCGTGCGCGACGTCACGCTGCGGCTCTCTCCGGGTGAGCGGCGCACGATCATCGGTCCCAATGGGGCGGGCAAGACGACGCTGTTCAACGTGGTCGCCGGCTCCATGCCCGTCTCGTCGGGCCGAATCGAGCTCGACGGGACCGACATCACGGGAACCCCCGGTCGGGTCCGCGTCGGGTACGGCATGACCCGGACGTACCAGCACTCGCAGCTGCTCGACGAGCTCAGCATCACGCAGAACATTCGAGTGGCGATCCAGGGCTCCCGCGGCGGCGGCTACAGGTTGTACCGCCGCCGCGGTGAGGAGAAGCGGCTGGACGAGGAGGCAGCCGGCCTGGCCGGCCGAGTCGGGCTCGCGGGCCGGATGGATCGGCTGGTGAGCGATCTGTCCCACGGTGAGAAGCGCCAACTGGAGATCGCAATGGCCCTGGCTGGCGGTCCGTCGCTGCTCCTGCTCGACGAGCCGGCGGCCGGGCTCGGTCCCGGGGAGCGAGGGGCTCTCACTTCCTTGTTGACATCCCTCGATCGAACGATGACGGTGCTCCTGATCGAGCACGACATGGATGTGGCGCTGGCCGTCGCGGATCGTGTCACCGTGATGCACGAAGGCTCCATCGTGGCCGACGCTGCGCCCGACGACGTACTCACCGACCCACTGGTGCTGGACCTGTACCTCGGCCGTCAAGGCGGGCCGTCGGCGACCGGTGCAGCCATGTCCAGCACATCCCGGGAACACGAGGAGATCAAGTGAACCGCAGCGACGCGCTCGCACAGTTCCGCGACACCCTGGCAGCCGGCCAGAGTCTCATAGGGGCCGGCGCCGGGACGGGCTTGTCGGCCAAGTGCTCCGAGGCGGGTGGCGCCGACCTGCTGATCGTCTACAACTCCGGGCGCTACCGCATGGCCGGGCGGGGGTCATCGGCCGGCCTGCTGGCCTACGGCGACGCCAATGCCATCGTCATGGAGATGGCCGGAGAAGTGCTCCCAGTTGTGCAACGCATCCCGGTGCTGGCCGGTGTCTGCGGGACGGACCCGTTTCGTCTCATGCCACACTTCCTCCGGCAGGTACGGGACATCGGCTTCGCCGGCGTTCAGAACTTCCCTACCGTCGGGATCATCGACGGCACCTTCCGGCAGACCCTCGAGGACACCGGCATGAGCTATCAGCTCGAAGTCGAGATGATGGCGACCGCTCACGAACTGGACCTGCTGACGGCCGCCTACGTCTTCGATCTCGACCAGACCCAGGCCATGGTCGAGGCGGGAGTAGACCTCGTTGTGCCACACATGGGCACGACGACGAGTGGGATGATCGGCGCAAAGCACGCCATGAGCCTGGACGAGGCCGTAGAGCGGGTCGGCAAGTTGTGCCTGCGGGCGAAGGAGCTCAACCCCGAGGTCCTGGTCCTGTGTCACGGCGGCCCGATCGCCTCCCCTTCGGACGTCTCCTACATGCTGGGCCAGCTCCAGGATCTTGACGGCTTCTTCGGCGCCTCCTCCGTCGAGCGACTTCCTACGGAGATCGCCATCGTCGAGAGCATGCGTCAGTTCAAGTCGGCCCGCGACCCCGATCCGGCATCCGCCGGGGCGTGACGATGGCGGGAACAGAGGCCGAGACAGGGGCTGCCCCCGACGCTGCCCTGCTCACCGTCCGGGATCTGCACACTTTCTACGGGAGCGCGCACATCCTGCATGGAGTCAGTCTCCGGCTCGGAAGCGAGCCGCTTGCGATCATGGGGCGCAACGGCATGGGGAAGACGACCCTGTGCCACTCGATCCTCGGCTTGGCTGCCGCGACGAAGCACGGCCGGGTCAGCGGCTCGATCATCTTCGCCGGCAACGAGCTGGTCGGTCGCCCCATCTACCGGATCGCCAAGAGCGGCATCGGGTACGTGCCGCAGGGACGACGGGTCTTTCCTTCCCTGACCGTGCGCGAACACCTGCAGATCAGTGGTAGGCGCGGCGGTCGCTGGAGCACCGACGACATCTACGACCTCTTCCCGAGGCTGGCTCAGCGACGCAGCAGCGGTGGGGCCACGCTGTCGGGTGGCGAGCAGCAGATGCTGGTGATCAGCCGGGCCCTCCTGACCGACCCGAAGCTGCTTGTCATGGACGAGCCGTCCGAGGGGCTGGCCCCCGCCGTCGTGGGCGAGGTGGTCGACCTGTGCCGGAAGCTGACCAGGGAGGGTATCGGGCTGCTCATCATCGAACAGAACCTCACGGTTGCGACCGCGTTGGCGCGCCGGCTGCTCATCATGGTCTCCGGCCGGATCGCCGTCGAGACCTCAGCCGACCAGCTCTTGGCCGATCCGGTCGCACAGTCGCGCTATCTGGGCGTCGCCCGCCAGGAGGCCCACGCTTCTGATTCGGCGTCCTCATGAGCGCGCGTCGCAATCCCGTCGTTGTGCTCGTGGGAACGTTCGACACGAAAGGTGAGGAGTACGCGTTCCTGCGAGAACGCCTCACCGCGGCAGACGTCGAGACGGTGCTCGTCGATGCGGGAATTGGAATTCCGGACGGCTTGGATCCTGACATTTCGGCAGTCGAGGTCGCGCGGGAGGCCGGTGAGGACCTGGGTCGGCTGCGGCGGGGCGGGGATCGCGGTCAGGCGGTAAGCGCCATGGCTTCCGGCGTGGGGCGCATCGCCCGCCGCCTCTACGATGAGGGACGCTGCGACGGACTGCTGGGCGTCGGCGGGTCCGGTGGAACCACCATCGCGACCGGAGCCATGCGGGCCCTTCCGCTCGGCGTACCGAAACTCATGGTCTCCACGGTGGCAACCCTGGACACCCGTACGTATGTCGGTTCGAGCGACATCACGATGATGGCGTCCGTCGTCGACGTCGCCGGTCTGAACAGCATCACGAGACCCATCCTGTCCAACGCGGCCGCCGCCATGGCGGGCATGGTGCGCCTGCCCGCGCCGCCGACCGCGGAAGTACGCCGAACCACGATCGCCGCAACGATGTTCGGGGTCACAACCGGCTGTGTCACCACCGCACGGCGGGAGCTCGAGCGCCTCGGCCACGAAGTGATCGTGTTCCACGCGACGGGAACCGGCGGGCGCGCGATGGAAACGCTCGTGGACGAGGGGCACTTCGACGCCGTCCTGGACGCGACGACGACAGAGCTGGCGGATGAGGTGGCCGGCGGGGAGCTGTCCGCGGGGCCCGACCGGCTGGAGGCCGCGGGGCGGCGAGGAATCCCCCAGGTTGTCTCCTTGGGCGCCCTCGACATGATCAACTTCGGTGCTGTCGAAACGCTGCCGGAGGGCATGCGCAACCGCCTGCTGCACCGGCACAACCCGTCGGTGACGTTGGTTCGGACGGCAGTTCAGGAGTGCGCAGAGGTCGGCCGGCGCATCGGCCAGAAACTGTCCTCGGCGCGCGGCCCGGTAGCCGTCTACGTGCCGCTGCGCGGCATCTCCCAACTGTCCGAGCAGGGTGGCCCGTTCCATGACGCTGCTGCCGACGAGGCGCTGATCGATGGGCTGCGGCGGCACCTGTCAGACGACGTCGAGTACCACGCGCTGGACCTGTCGATCAACGACCCGGAGTTCGCGACCGAGATGGCACGCCGCTTGCACAGGTACCTGACTGCGGACTCGACCGGCGACACCACCTGAGCCCCGCGTCCTGAGTCGGGTCACGGCTGCATGTGCGTCTCGATCGGACGGGGGTGGTCGGGAGGCTCGACGATCTCAGTCTCGCCTTCGCGGTGGAACACAGGCTCCTTGTGGAACTCCCCGCCTTTCATGACCGCTGCCAGCCTGTTGCGGTCCTGCAGGACGGTGATGTCGGCCAGCGGATCTGCGTCGACCAGCACCAGGTCGGCGAGGTAACCGGGCGCCACCTTCCCGAGCTCGTCGGGACGCAGCATGATCTCGCCACCCTGGGCAGTGGCGGCGAGGATGGTCTCCATCGGCGTGAAGCCCAGGAGCTGGACGAAGTGCGCCAGGTCCCGCGCGTACGTGCCGTGCGGCGTCCAGGCAAAGCCGTAGTCTCCACCCGGCAGCACCCGGATGCCGCGGTGATGCATCTCCCGGAGACCCTCGACGGCCACCTCGAGCTCGCGCTTGTACCCGACCCGCTCGGCGTCATCCGGGGAGAAGCCCCACGGCGCGGCGTCCTCCAGCGTGGCGATTATCCAGTTCAGACCCGGCGCGACGAACACGCGGTCCTTCTGCCGCTCGAGCTCGTCCATGCCTTCAGCGTCGATATAGCTGGCGTGGTAGATGATGTCGACACCATGGCGCAGGCACATCTTGACCGACTCCGCGCTGCGGGCATGTGCCGCGACGCGAACGCCTCGCCGGTGCGCCTCCTCGACGCAGACCGCCACTTCTGCGTCGGTGAAGTAGGTGTCCTCGGCGCGTAGATTGCCGGTGATTTCCTCCCCGGAGAGAATGAGCTTCACCACGTCCACGCCGATGCCGACCATCTCGCGGACGGTCTTGCGCATCTCGTCGGGGGTGTCGACGATGTTGCTGATGCTCGGGATGAGCGCCCCGCCGGTCGAGGCGATTTCCTTGCCGTTGGCAAGGTAGCGCGGTCCAGGGATCTCGCCGGCGTTGATTGCGTTGCGGATCACGACATCGAGGCGCTGCTTCGCGGACGCCGCTCCGACGCACATGGTGTAGCCGTAGTCGAGATAGGTTCGGGCGGAGCGCATCGCCAGCAGCGTGTGCTCCTCGACCGGCATGGTGCCGAGCGCATCGAGGGACGTGCCGTTGTTCCAGGTGAAGTGGGTGTGCGCGTCGCACAACGCCGGCATCAGCGTGCCTCCGTGACCGTCGACCACCCGCGTTCCGACCGGGCGAGCCGTCGTGCCGGGCTGGCCCACCGCAGTGACGTGGGCGCCCTCGACGAGCACCTCCGCGGCGTACGGGTCTGCGCCCGAGCCGTCGAGCACGTTGACCTCGGTGAACAGAGTGGCTGTGTTCGGAAGCATGTCGCGCTCCTCGTTTCATGCGCCGCTACGACGCAGGGACGGACGGTTGGCAAGCTATAGAAAGTCGGTGAGGGCATCGGTGACCATTTGTGCTGCCTCCAGGGCCGTCCAATGGCCGATGCCCTCGATGACCCGGTACGTCGCTGTCGGCAGCTCCCTGGCGATCGCCTCGGCGATCGAGGGCGAGCTCACCTTGTCCTCACTCCCGCGCAGCAGCATGACCGGCGCGGTGATCCGGGTGAGCGCCGGCTCGGTCGCGTTCGCCAGGGCCTCACAGTGCGCCGCGTATCCCGATGGGTCCTGCCCCATCAGCAGCTCTCGAACGAAGGCAGCTACCGCCGGCTGCTCCGCCCTGGTCTGTTCCGATGTGGCGGCGGCCACGATCGCGTCTGCTACCGCCTCCATCCCGCGCTCCCGTACGGTCGCGGCCCTTGCCCGGGTGGCCTCCTTAGCGGGCGCCTGCAGCTCTCTAACCGGGCCCAGCAGCACCAGTCGCTCCACGCGATCCGGCCGGGTGGCGGCGAAGTGCGCCGCGACGAGCGTGCTCATGGAGTGGGCCACGAGCGACGCGCCGGCCGCCGCCTCCAAGTCCAGTACGCCGTCGATGTCGTCGGCCAGGGATTCGACCGAAACGGGGCCGGCGAACGGAGAGCGACCGGCGCCGGGAAGGTCGAAGCGGACAACCGTGTGCCGATCCGCCAGCGCGCGAGCCTGCGGTTGGTAGAAGTTGGTGGTGCCGCCGAGGCCGTGGATGAAGACAATGGCCGGGCCTTCGCCGGCGCGTTCGACGAACAGCTGCTTGCCGTTGACGTGCTGCAAGCGCGTCCCTCCGTTCGACGCTGAGTGTCCAGCCGGCTCAGCCAACGGGGTTCACCAGGGTGCCGAGGCCGGTAATCGTCACCTCGACAACGTCCCCCGACTGCAGGAAGCGGGGCGGGCTGAAGCCGATGCCGACTCCGGCCGGCGTCCCGGTGGCGATGACGTCGCCGGGCTCGAGGGTGAGTCCCGACGAAATCGTCTCGATGAGCATCGGGATGTCGAAGACCATGTCGGCGGTGCTGGCCTTCTGCCTCGACTCACCGTTGACTCGGCACTCAACCGTCAGGTTGCGGGGGTCGATCTCATCCGCCGTCACGGCGTAGGGGCCCATCGGGCAGAAGGTGTCCATCGACTTGCCCAGGAACCACTGGGCATGGTCCCGTTGGCGATCACGCGCCGTGATGTCGTTCACGATCGTGTAGCCCCACACGTGAGAGGGAGCATCCGCAGCTCGTATGTCTCTGCCACCGGGCCCGATGATCACTGCCAGCTCGGCCTCGTAGTCGAGCTCAGATGTCACCTCGGCATGCCGCTCGATGAAGGCGCCGGGCCCGATCACCGAAGTGGATGCTTTGGTGAACACCACCGGCTTGCTCGGTGGGGGCGCGCTCGAACCATGACCGGAGGCGTCATAGCCGCTGCGGTGGAACTCGGCGACATGGTCGAGGTAGTTCTTTCCGATGCAGAAGATGTTGCGCCGGGGTCGCGGAATGGGTGCGAGCAGCTGGACCTCAGCCAGGGCCAGACCGCGACCTTGGCTGGAACCGCCCAGCCGGTCGGCCAGCTCGTCCCAGCTCACCACGAGGGACAAGAGATCGCCAGCCAAGCCGGCGGGAAGCAGCGGTGACAGATCGTGTACCTGGTCGTCCTGGTCGAGCCTGCCCACCCTCGGACCCAGGTGGCCCGAATAGGTCACCAGCCGCATTGGGTCAACCAATCGCTCCGATCGTCTGGCTGCCGGGCACCGTATGTCCGCCGAGAGCGGGCGTCAAGGTGAGCGTCCCCGAATCCGCTGAACTATATTGGTCCGGATTGGTCGGAGGCAGCATTGCTCGTTCAGCCCTCGAAGCTCGATGACCCGGTCCTGCGCTTGATCCGGCGGGAGCTGGAAGTCCGGCGGGTCGGCCCCGGCGACAAGCTGCCACCCGAACGGGATCTCGCAGTACGGCTGGGGCTGGGGCGCAGCGCCGTGCGGCGTGTCAACGGCAGCCGAAAACTGACCCCCGGGCGGCAGCCGAAAGTTGACCCCCTCGGTTGTCATGCCTCCTCGGTCGCCGCCGCGGGAACCCGGCCGAGGTCGCGATTGCGGAGCCGGTAGCTGTCGCCCTTGAGGGCGAGAACCTCGGCGTGGTGGACCAGCCGGTCGATCATTGCGGCAGCGACCACATCGTCACCGAAGACCTCGCCCCAGCGGCCGAACGGCTTGTTGCTGGTGACGATCAGCGACACCCGCTCGTAGCGGCTGGAGACCAGCTGGAAGAACAGGTTCGCGGCTTCGGCCTCGAAGGGGATGTAGCCGACCTCGTCGATGACCAACAGCGGGTAGCGGCCGAGCCGGACCAGCTCGTCCTGGAG
>JAABUR0100000095.1_pt1 | contig 200579 bp, 163 predicted proteins | sample 5560091 | NCBI WGS metagenome assembly JAABUR01 (sample SAMN10711879, study PRJNA513375) | rock metagenome | isolation source: Antarctica rocks | place: Antarctica: Victoria Land, University Valley sud | reverse complement strand
CGGGCAGCACCAGACCGTTGACATCCCTTACTGACCGTCCTACCTCGGGCACGATGTTCATGACTCGACGGTTGCAGAAGGAGAACCCACGACATGCCCGACACGGCGGTAGTGCGGTCAACAAGATTCGTCGTCATCGAGCTCAAGGCCACGGCCTTCAAGCCGGACTACCTCGGGCAGTTGGGTATGTACCTGGCCATCGTCGACGACACGCTCGCCCACGGCGACGATCAGCCGAGCATCGGGCTGCTCCTGTGCAAGACCAAGAACAATGTCGCTGCCGAATACGCACTGCGGAGCAGCAGTGCGCCGATCGGCGTTGCCGAGTGGACAGCTGCGATCACCAGTTCGCTGCCGGACGATCTTAAGGCCGGCCTGCCGAGCATCGAGGAGATCGAGGCCGAACTGACCGCATCAACTGAAGGGGGCACGAGCACCGATGGGTAAGAACACCTCCGAAGATGCCTGGGAACTACAGGCAATGGACAATCTGGCGGAACTCGGCTGGGAGCCGAAAACCGGACAGGACATCGGCCCAGGGAGTGGGGAACGGCGGAACTGGGGTGAGCTGTACATCCGGCCGCGGATCGAAAAGACCGTGCGCAGTCTCAACGTCGGAGTTCCGGAACAGTATCTGCAGCAGGCGCTGGACGACATTCTGACACCGAAGTCCACCGATGCGATCACCGAGAACCAGCGCATTCACGACTATCTGACTCGCGGCTATCGCGGAATCAGCTACATCGACGACGACGGCATGGAGACAACCCCGACGATCCAACTGCTGGCGCCCGAGCCGCACGGCAACGACTGGCTCGCCGTTCGCCAAGTCACCCTCATCCGCGCCGAGTACAAACGCCGGTTCGACATCGTGATGTACTGCAACGGTTTTCCGCTCAGCATCATCGAGCTCAAGAAGGCAGCCGGTGCGGCCAGCTCCGCCTCGGCCCAGGCCCAACTGACCACCTACCGCAACGAGTTCCCGCTGGCGTTCGCCTTCGTGGCCTTCGTGCTCGCCTCCGACGGCATCTCCGCGATCTACGGAACCCCGTTCACCCCGCTCAATCACTTCTCACCGTGGAACGTCAACGACGACGGGGTTGTTGTCTCCACCGCGTCGGCCGGCTCGACCGACAACGCCGACACCGCATTGGACACCGCACTGTTCGGGCTGTACAACCCGGATCGATTCCTGCAGCTGCTGCGCAACTTCACCGCCTTCGACGCCGACGACACCGGATTGTCCAAACGGATCGCCAAGCCCCACCAGTACTTCGCCGTCACCAAGGCTGTCGGCGCGACGATCCAAGCGGTCGAGACCAACGGAAAAGCCGGCGTCGTCTGGCATACCCAGGGCTCCGGCAAGTCGATGGAGATGGAGCTCTACACCCACCTGGTGATGGCCTCACCGAAGCTGCTGAACCCGACCGTGGTGGTGATCACCGATCGTAAGGAGCTGGATGGGCAGCTCTATGACGGCTTCGCCAGAAGCCGGCTGCTGGCCGAGACACCGAAGGCGATCAGGAAACGTGCGGAGTTGCGGGCCGAACTCACTGCCCGCAACACCGGCGGAATCCTGTTCACCACGTTGCAGAAGTTCGGACGCAGTATCGATGAGCGCGAGTCCGGCGCAGATCATCCGCTGCTGTCCGACCGCCGGAACATCATCGTCATCGTCGACGAGGCACACCGATCGCACTACGACAATCTCGACGGCTATGCCCGTCACCTTCGTGATGCATTGCCCCGAGCCACGTTGATCGCCTTCACCGGAACCCCGATCAGCACGATCGACCGCAACACCCGGGAGGTCTTCGGCGACTACATCGACGTCTACGACCTCACTCGCGCTGTCGAGGATGGCGCGACGGTGCCGGTGTACTTCGAACCGCGACTGATCAAGGTCGATCTCGCATCGGGCGTCACTGACGCAGACCTCGACCGAGTGGCCGACGAGGCCACTGCAGGGTTGGACGACACCGAACGCAGCCAGATCGAACAGAGTGTTGCCGTGGTCAACGCCGTCTACGGGGCTCCCGGACGGTTGGCGGCGCTGGGCACCGACCTGGTCGCCCATTGGGAGACGCGCCGGGCGGCGATGCAGAAGTTCATCGAGGTACCGGGCAAAGCGATGATCGTCTGCGCCACCCGGTTGATCGCCGCCAATCTCTATGAGCAGATCATCAAGCTGCGCCCGGACTGGCACTCCGACGAGCTGGACCGCGGCGTCATCAAGGTGGTCTACTCCGGCGACCCCACCGACACCGAGCCGGTGAGCCGGCACGTACGACGGGAATCGGCGAACAAGAGCATCAAGAATCGCCTCAAGGATCCCGACGACGAGCTCGAGCTGGTGATCGTCAAGGACATGATGCTCACCGGCTACGACTCGCCGCCACTGCACACCCTGTACCTGGATCGGCCGCTGCGGGGCGCGCTGCTGATGCAGACTCTGGCCAGGGTCAACCGCACCTTCCGGGGCAAGAAAGATGGCCTACTGGTCGGCTATGCGCCGATCGCCGAGAACCTCTCCGCAGCACTGGCCGAATACTCCACGACGGACCAGACATCCAAGCCGGTGGGGCGCAGCACCGAAGAAGCCGCATCCACCGTGCAGGAACTCGTCGCCCTGATCAGCGGGCTGATGGCCGGTTTCGACTGGAAAGCGCGACTGAAGAGCAACAACGCCAAGGCCTTCTCCAACGCAGCAGCGGCGGCGGCGAACTACCTGCGGGATCCGGCGACGCCCGGCAACGAAGCCGAGTCCGGCGCCCGACTGTCGGATCAGTTCCGCCGACGGACCCAGGAACTGGACCGGGCATGGGCGCTGGCGGCCTCATCGACCGAGCTGCGAACCGTCAGGCCATTCGTGGAGTTCTTCTCCGTCGTACGGGTGTACATGGCCAAGTTCGATGCGATCGATCGGCAGTCGCGAGGCGAACCGATCCCGGACGACATCCGCCGGACACTCGCCGCCCTCATCGACCGGTCGACGGAAACTGGTGAGGTGTTGGACATCTACGCCGCTGCCGGGATGAGGAGCCCGGACCTCAGCGAGCTGACGCCTGGCTACGGCGCAGAGACCAGTAGGGCCGAGAACCCACAGCTGGCCATCGAGGCACTCCGCGCGCTGGTAGCGGCCGAATCGCGTAAGGCCACCCGGAACAACGCTGTTCGGCAGCGAGCATTCTCCGAGCGGCTCAACGAACTGATGACCAAATACACCAACCAACAGCTCACTTCGGCAGAAGTCATCGCCGAACTGGTCGCGATGGCGAAAGAGGCTGCAGCAGAACGCAATCGGGGAAAAAAGTTCACCCCTGCGCTGAGCGATGACGAATTGGCCTTTTACGATGCGGTCGCCCAGAACGAGTCGGCCGTCGAGGTCCAGGGAGAGGGAATCCTCGCGCAGATCGCCCGCGAGTTGGTAGGGGTAATGCGGCGTGACGTCCGTACCGACTGGACCGTCCGTGAGGACGTTCGAGCCAAGCTCCGCACCTCCATCAAACGGTTGTTGGCGATCCACGACTACCCGCCGGACAAGCAGCTCGAAGCGATCAAGTTGGTGATGGAGCAGATGGAGGTATTGGCGCCGCGATTCGCGGATCACCGGCGTGAGGAAGCCGAGCATGGCTGAGCTGGGCTTCACCGACCAAATCGTCGCGATGCTGACCGGCGCTGCTGCTGAACTGAAATGACTGAGCAGATGGCAGGATCGACTGTCGTGACAGCAACAGTTCTGGACGGCAAGGCGACCCTGCGCACGGTCAAGGGGGAACTCCGCCGCAGGGTGGCGGCGCTGGCGGCGGTGGGCGTCGTCCCTGGATTGGGCACGGTGCTGGTCGGTGCCGATCCCGGTAGCCAGATCTACGTCGGGTTGAAGCATTCGGATTGCGCCGAGGTGGGGATCAACTCGATCCAGCGGGAGCTGCCGGTCGGGTCCAGCCAGGACGAGGTGTTCGCCGTGGTGGATGAGCTGAACGCCGACCCGGCGTGTACCGCGTTCCTGGTGCAGCAGCCCACCGGGCTGGATGAGTACGCGATTCTGTCCAGAGTCGATCCAGCCAAGGACGTCGACGGTCTGCACCCTTTCAACCTGGGTTCGTTGGTACTCGGCGAACCGGCGCCGGAGCCGTGCACCCCGGCCGCTGTCATTGAGCTGCTTCGCCGTTTCCAGGTGCCGATCGCCGGCGCGCACGCGGTGATCGTCGGTCGCGGCACCACCGTCGGCCGGCCGCTGGGGCTGCTGCTCAGCCGGCGCACCGAGAATGCCACCGTCACCGTGTGCCACACCGGCACCCGCGATCTGGCCGGTCATGTCCGGCAGGCCGACATCGTCGTCGCTGCCGCCGGCGTGCCCGGCATTATCACCGCCGACATGATCAAGCCGGGCGCCGCGGTGCTGGATGTCGGGGTCAGCAAGGGCGGACTCACCCCGTCCGGGAAGACCAAGATCCTGGGTGACGTGGCCAAGGATGTCGCCGAGATCGCCGGTTGGTTCGCCCCCAACCCCGGCGGGGTCGGCCCGATGACCAGAGCCATGCTGCTCAGCAACGTGGTCGCCGCCGCTGAACGAACGGTGGCCACTGCTGGCCACACCACGCCGGCTGCCATCGGATGACCTCCGCCAAGGTCCGGCGCGCCCTCCCGATCTCCGTGGTGTTGGTGATCGCGGTCGCCGGCCTGCTGCTGGTGGCAACTGCCCACTGGCGGCGCGGTTCCGCCCTGCTGGGTGTGGCGGCGCTGATCGGTGCCGGGTTGCGCGCGTTCCTACCGGATGCCGCGGTCGGGGTGCTGGCCGTGCGCAGCCGGAGTTTCGATGTCACCTTCATGCTGGCGCTGGCGGCCGGATTCGCAGTCCTGGTGCTCTGGCAGTAAGCCGATCTGCCCGAGCCGCCGAACGGGGGACCGGCGAGTGTGTCGCGGCATCCGCTTGCCGGGCACGTCCACCCATTCTTCACTGCCGGGCCGGTGGGAATACCTGGCCTTGGTCTGTTCGCTGAGTCGGAGGCCCAGACCCGGTTCGGTCGGCGCCAGCATGAATCCGTCGGCGTCCAGCTGCAGCGAATCGCGCCACACCTCGGTGTGCAACCACCTGCCAGCGGACAGGATCAGAAGAGCGGAAACTCCGACTGCGCCGCGGCCGGCAGTCGGTCCGGAACGGCTGCCCGACCGCTGGCCACGTCGATGAACTCGGCAGCGGGCATCCGGTCGACGTCCGGATCGTCACCCGATGCCCCGGCCTTGTCCCGGAACGCCTGCCGCAGCACGGATTCCACCCGATCCACGGCAGCCGGCAGTAACGGTGGTGGCGGCAGATCGGGGAGTGAGCGGGCCAGATCGCCGGCATGCACCACCAGCTCGATGATCCGGGTCTCGATGAAGTCGGAGAGCCGGATCAGGCCGCCGCGAGCCTGCACCAGCGGGTCGCCATCACCGAGTGCGGACAACGTGCGCTGCGCTTGGGCGTAGGCAGCGTCCAGTTCGCCGGACCGGTCGGCTGCCGACGCGCTGGCCGCTCGCTTGGTCATCTCGGCGATCTCCTCGGCCCGGTCCGAGAAACCGGCCAGGTACGCCCCGACGGTCAGCGGCATGGACGTCTCCGGGACGGCGGTCAACGGAATGGTGTCCTCGATGCTGTCATCGGGGTCTGCAGCGTCGTCATCCGGCCTGCGACCGATCGCCCCGACGACCGGCCGGAGCGCGGCGATCGCGTCCACCGACCGGGCCAAGTGGGACAGCAGATCGTCGACCGTCCAGCCGTCACGGTTGCTCGGATCGCCGCGCCGGTCGCCGGGGATCGACTCCACCCAGGCGCGCAGCGCACCCCATTGCCCGGCATGCACGATGTCTGCTGTCGACTGCATCGGGACTCCCATGCTGGTCCTCTCGTTTGTGGTCGCCGTCCAGGCAATTTTCCGGGGCAGTACGCTCGTACTGCAAACAACAACGGTGAGAAGGGTCAGCCCACCCATGGCGAAGATCAAGGTCAGCGGCACCGTCGTCGAACTCGACGGCGACGAGATGACGCGCATCATCTGGCAGTTCATCAAGGACAAACTGATCCTGCCCTACCTGGATGTGAACCTGGAGTACTACGACCTCGGGATCGAGAGCCGGGACGCCACCTCCGACCAGATCACCATCGATTCGGCGAACGCTATCGCCCGGCACGGCGTCGGCGTCAAGTGCGCCACCATTACCCCGGACGAAGCGCGGGTGGAGGAATTCGGGCTGAAGGAGATGTGGCGCTCGCCCAACGGCACCATCCGCAACATCCTCGGCGGCGTCATCTTCCGGGAGCCGATCATCATTTCCAACATCCCCCGGTTGGTGCCGGGCTGGACCAAGCCGATCATCATCGGCCGGCACGCGCACGCCGATCAGTACAAGGCGCAGAACTTCAAGGTTCCCGGCGCCGGCACCGTGACCATCAGCTACCAGCCCGATGACGGCAGCAAACCGATGGAGTTCGAGGTCGCGAAGTATCCGGAGACCGGCGGGGTGGCGATGGGCATGTTCAACTTCAACGACTCCATCGTCGACTTCGCCCGGGCCTCGTTGAACTACGGCCTGCAGCGCGGTTACCCGGTATACCTGTCCACCAAGAACACCATCCTGAAAGCCTATGACGGCGCCTTCAAGGACATCTTCGCTGACATTTTCGAGCGCGAGTTCAAGGCCGACTTCGACGCCAAGGGACTCACCTACGAGCATCGGTTGATCGACGACATGGTCGCCGCCGCGATGAAGTGGGAAGGCGGATATGTCTGGGCCTGCAAGAACTATGACGGCGATGTGCAGTCCGACACGGTCGCCCAGGGCTTCGGTTCGCTCGGGCTGATGACGTCGGTGCTGATGACGCCGGACGGCAAGACCGTCGAGGCCGAAGCGGCCCACGGCACCGTCACCCGGCACTACCGCCAGCACCAGCAGGGCAAGCCGACCTCGACCAACCCGATCGCCTCGATCTATGCGTGGACCGGCGGTCTGAAGCACCGCGGCAAACTGGACGGGACTCCCGAGGTGACAGCCTTCGCCGATGCGCTCGAGGACGTCGTCATCAAGACCGTGGAGAGCGGCAGGATGACCAAGGACCTGGCGCTGCTGGTCTCACCCGATCAGCAGTGGCAGACCACCGAGGATTTCTTGGCAACCTTGGACGAGAATCTGAGCGCCCGGCTGGCCTGAACCCGATCGGGTGGAAACCGCTCGGGAGGGATTCAGCCTCTGGTCACGAGGTATTCGTTGACGTAGCGTCCAGCCAACCCCCCGCGACGGCTATGAGCCGCACGGGGCACTGCACCCTATGGAGGCTGCTCGATGAATGCCCGATTCTCCCTGACCAGATTCCGGTCGTTGTCGATCGCGACGTTGGCGTTGTGCATGGTCGCTGTTCCCGGCGGTGTGCAGTCGGTGGCCAACGCATCCGCGCCGGCTGCGGCTGGCAGTGTCCCCGAGACCCGGCCGTTCGAGCCGGGACCGGACGCGATGGAAGGCGAGGCAGCCCACAGCCGCTCCAACGCGCCCTCCCACGTACCCGCCGCCGGCGTGCCACGACCGGCGACCCTGCCGGTCAGCAGCGACCCAGCGGCCAAGCGCATCGAGGGTTTGACCCTCAAGGACCAGCGGACGTCCAACAACGGCAACGCGTTCTCGCTGGAACCGCCGGACCAGGCACTGTGCGTCGGCGGTTCCCAGGTCATCGAGGGCGTCAATACGGTTTTTGCGATCTACGACAAGAGTTCCGGCGCTGCTAGCACAACGACTTCATACGATCAGTTCTTCAACGGCGTTCCGGAGATCAACCGGACGCCCGGAGCCGTCAACCGTTTCGGACCCTTTGTTTCGGACCCCAAGTGCTACTACGACCCGGCCCTGAACCGCTTCTACATGACGGTGCTCGAGCTCAGTACCGACCCTGCCACCGGTGCCTTCACCGGCAAGAGCTACGTCGACATCGCCGTCAGCAGGAGTGCGATGGCGACAACGGATCCGGCCGGTTGGTATCTGTACAAGCTGGACGACAGCAACGACGGTAGCTCCGACGCCACCACCGGTTCCAACCACAGCCCGTTGCAGACCCATCCGGGGTGCCCGTGCCTCGGCGACCAGCCGCTCATCGGAGCCGATCGCAACGGCTTCTTCATCACCACCAACGAGTTCTCCATCGCCGGCAGCGCTTTCAACGGTGCCCAGATGTATGCCTTGGACAAGGCCGGCCTGGCGAACGGCACGCTGAAGGTCCAACGGTTCGAGAGCCCGACCGGCTTCCCCCTTGCCGAGGGCATCGCCTACAGCGTTCAGCCGGCCACCTCGCCGGTGGCCACCGAGTGGTCGAATGCGGCCGGCGGCACCGAATACGCGTTGTCAGCGCTGGAGTTCACCGGGGGTCTCGACAACCGGATCGCCTCCTGGGCCTTCACCAACACCGCCTCGCTGGCCTCCGCCACTCCAGCGGTGCGCCTCAGCAAAGTGGTGATCGCCAGCGAGGTCTACGGCGCGCCACCGAAGGTGCTGCAGAAGGACGGCCCGTACCCGCTGGGGCAGAGCCTGAAGGACAAGTTGAACCTGTTGGATTCCAATGACGACCGGATGAACCAGGTGGTGTACAGCGGCAGCAAGCTGTGGAGCGGCCTGAACACCTCCGTCAAGACCGACAACGGACCAACTTCCACCGGCATCGCCTATTTCGTTGTCTCGCCGACGCCGACCTCGGCGACGATGTTCCACCAGGGATATGTCGCAGTGAACCGTAATTCGGTGATGTATCCGTCGATCGGAGTCGCGCCCGGCGGCGGCAGAGCGGCGATGGTATTCACCTTGGCCGGACCCGGTTATTACCCATCGACCGCGTATGTCTCGCTCAGCGGAACCGGTGTGGTTACCGGTGCCGTGAAGATCTACGGCGCCGGCGTCCGGCCGGCCGACGGCTTCACCGGTTACCCCGAATATGGCGGGTCCGGTGTCGAACGCTGGGGCGACTACTCCGCCGCTGTCGCGGACTCCGCAGGGACCATCTGGACCGCCGCGGAGTACATCCCGGGAACCTTCGGTTACCCACCGTTCCTGGCGAACTGGGGCACCGCGATCGGTGCTATCGGCTAGTCCAGGGCGCGGTGGGGACGATCTCGTCCTCCATGTCGCGGGAGAACACCGACCCTTCCGACTGCAGACCGGGATCGGTGGGCGACCCGCCCCGTGCGATGTACTACGGCGTCCACGGTGGCCACCTCGTCGGCACTGTGCGTCGGGGTGCGGCGGGCAGGTTCCTCCCAGCAGCTCGGTTCCATGCCGGACGAGGTTGATGCGTTGCTCGATCGGGTGAGGCCGACGCTGGCACCCGCCGTGCCGGATGTTCCCCGCAGCCCGGATCCTGCGTCCGCAGATGTATCGATTCGGACCGGATTCGATCCGGATGATCATCTTCGTTTCACGCTGATCGGAACCGATTTCTGGGTCCGGTTGAAGATGACCAAGGGGACTTGTTCGGAGAATGGCCCGATCGAAACTTCCCGGTGATGCCGGCAGATGCCACTCAGATTGTTGGCGCCCTGATCGGTGATCGCCGGTCCGTAGAATTCGGCCGCACATGCCTGTGCGGCACCCTCGAGGAGCCAGCTCCCACCTTTGTCGCCGGGCCGGACCCAGATCAGCACGGTGTCGGCGACGTCGGTCAACGTTCCTTGATAGCCCTGCCCGGCAGTATCGTCGTCGGTCACGATCGTCGGTGTCGAATCCGCATAAAGGTCCACGGAAACGAATGCGGCGTTCTCGGAGCCGGTCGCGACCACGAGGTCGTAGTCGGTACTTTCCCTGATCAACAGGTAGCCCTCACCGGGTGGCGTGTCGTCGGTCGGGCCGGCGTTGTAGCGGTCGCTCGCTGCCGACGTCCCGCACAGCGTGACCCGGGCGCCGGACCGGTCGGCCTTGGCGGTGGCGGTGATTGCGAGGTCGAACGAGGGGTCGGCGGGGCACGTCGCCTTGATCAGTAGTACGGTTCCCGCCGAAAGCCGAACCAGGCCTTCCAGACTGCCTGCCGCATCGGCCGTCCGGGTGCGGGCGAGCACACCGGATACCGTCAGGACCGGCGAACCGGGTGCTCGCTGTTGAGGCGTCGAAGGCGCATCTGATTCAGGAGTCGCCGAGGAACCGGTCACCGGAATCGCGGCCGGAAGTTCGGCCACCCGGTCGGCGGTGATCTGCCGGTAGGACGCAATGAAATGCGTCTGACCCGTCGCGGTGACGTCGTAGGCGCAGGAATGCACCTCGAAGTTCGTTGCCTGCTCACCGAGGCTCTGGCGGCAGCTTTGGACATTGTTCGGCGTTGGGGCGGTTGCCCGGCGCGGCGGAGCCTTGCGGAACGTCTCGGTGCTTTCACCGGGTTCGTAGTCGAAGAGGGAACCGGATTGACCGACGAGCCACGCGCCGTCGAAGCCCTTGGCCGGATCGGCTCCCGGTACCGCGCGACTCCCGTCGGGCAGCGACTGATCGTTGAGGAAGTTGCCATCGCCGCTGCCGAGCAGACCCACCGCGCGCCCGGCTCTGTCCGGGGCCAGCGACACCTTCAGGAAGAACTCGTCCTCCCAGTCCGCCGTCACGACACTGCCGTCCGGCCAGGTGAAGGTCCACATCCGGTCGTGCCGCATCACTTTTACCTCGCCGGCGGTGAATTCGGTGGCATCGACCGCCTTCCCGTCCATCCGCACCAGGATCGCTGCGGTCGAACTGAAATCGTGGGCGGTCAGGGTGACGCGATGCGCCCCGGTGCCCACGGCGACGGCCGAAATGCTGGTGCCGAAGCCGGCGGGTTGATGACGCTCCTGGACGGCGAGGCCGTCCTGTGGATCTTGCGTCGCGACGAACTCCCCCAGCGGCATGAAGTCGTAGGTCAGGCCATCGAATGTCCGGATGTGCGGATCACCGTTCGATGAGCCGCGGAAATTCACCGGCTTGTGGGACTTCTTGGCGCAGTACTTGGCCGGGTCCCATTTCATGGCCGTCACGGCCGCGGTCGACGCGTTCTGGCGCGCGGCGAACGAGAAGATCATCGGCGGTGTGAGGATCACCAGATCGACTGTCGGCTCCATACCGGCCGGACAGACACATCTGGAGACGTCGGTGCAGAACCATTGCTTGCTGCCTTCAGCCACCCCGACCGTACCGACGTCGGCGTGCGTCAACATCGGCCCGCCGTCCGGTACGACGCCGATCAAGCCCACCGTCGATGCGAGTGGGACCAGATACTGCTGATGCACGAAGTCCTTCTTTCCCACGACCGGGTAGGTGCCGATGCCCCGTTCTGGGAGCGTGATGGCCGTATTGTGCGGTCCGTGCGCGGGATCCCCGTTCGGCCACCGCAGCTGCCAGTACGCATCGTCGAAGGTGGTCGCGCGGAGAGTGCCGCTGGTCCACATGCTCTGGAAAATGGGATTGTCCATCGTTCCTGCGCTCAGCAGGCCCGCCGTGTCGCCGTTGACGGTTTTGATCATTTTTTCAATCGCCGGATAAGGATCTGCTCCATAGTTCGACTTGAACGTCTCGAACAACGCCCAGGCGTCGTAGGCCCGGGTCGCCAGCGACCGGACCGTCTTGGTGAACCACTCGGGGATGTCCTCGGCCGGAGGCAATAGGAGCGTAGTGCGGTAGAGGTCACGGGCGGCGAACTCGGCGCTTCCCTCCACCAGCCATTGCGGCAACGCCAATGCCCCGTTCCAGCTGAACTGAGCGCAATGGAACAATTCGTGAGCGAAGACGAACGCTATGAAAGCGTCCGAAAAGACATGATCATAGAGCGCGGGGTAGACGGTCACCCCGCAGTATCGAGGGTCCGCCTCCGGCAGGGTCGACATCTCCGCATCGGCACCCTTGACCCGCAACTGGAATCCGGTGAATGCCACGCTGTATCCGGCGGTATCGGCCAACAGTTCCGGCCGATACCGGCGCCAATCATCGAGAGCTTTCTCGAACAGGCGGTTGTACCGCGCGACCATTGCCGGCGGATAGTTCGGAACCTGCGCTCGCAAGTAGGAGATGGTCGCCGAACTCGAGGAAACGCTGGCCGACTTGCCCGTGGCGTCGAAGCGACCGACCGTGACGCCGGCGTCCCGCACCGAGTCGAGCACCTGAAGCTGGGCGGGCGAGAGTTCTCGTCGCACGCGAGTGATCAGAGCCAGGGCGTATGTCGGGGAGAAGCCGGGGCCGGGCGGCATGGAGCTGGGAGTAGCGCCGGGCATCGGGGCGATGGTCAGATCGAACACGTCGATGGCGACCTGCAGAGAAGTGCCACTGCGGTCGATCTCGACCTTAAGCTGATCGGTCCGGTTGGCCGGTACGAATTCCGGCGCGGACAGCGGCGGCAGTTCGGGCAGCTCTTCCGGCGTCGACGCGGCACTTCTGGACGTGGCACTACCGGACGCGGCACTACTCGAGGACGGCGAAGCTGTCCCTGGCGAGTTGGACCCGCCGGCGGCCGACGGCCCAGTTGGGCCGGCGCTCGACGCTCCGGCAGCGCCGGTCGGCGGCGCCTGCTCCACCGGGTGGGAGGCGGAGACGGCGGGTGGGTGCGGTGCCGGAGTGCATGCGGTGAAGACAAAGATTGACACGGCCGCCACCAGCCACCAGGTCCAACTGACACCCGGCCGCTGAGGTCGCTGCAGTTCGCGGATGGCAACCAGGCGATCCAGCGGCACCGAGGCCATCGCGTGCGCAGCTCTGACGGCTTGCGCGGTGCCGTCGAACCGGCAGTTCATCGCCTCGTCGGACGGTAGGAAGCTGCCGCCGAGGAACGTCACCGGAACTCCGGTTTCGGCCAGCGCCGCACAACTGGACTGCAACCGCTGCATCGCTTCTCGGGCGCCAGCCTCCGTGGCCCCCGGACAGTAACGTTCGGTGAGGTAACGACTCATCACCCCGTCACCCGGCCGGCGGCATTCTTCGCCATCTGGAGAACGACCGCGTCCGGCAGCTTTCCCGTCGCGGTCGAACCCTCTACTTCGACGCATCCGCCGTGACTGGTGAATTGCACATTGCCGTTTCCGACCACCTGCATTCCGCCATCGCCCACGTCATCCCGCCGGACCTGGGTATTACCGAATAAATTCTCCTTCAGGGCCAGAAATAGCAACTTGCACCACATCGGCGCCTGAAGTACCACAGTTACCAACCCTGAATCACCCTTCGCGTCGTAGGTGCATACCGTTCCGTCGGAGCCCACCCCCTGGGTCACCGTTGCCCCCACTGCCTTCTCCGCCTCGGCCTGCGTCACGAGGATGCACGGATTCATTGTGAGCTGCAACGGGTCCGACAAACTGCTTGCCGGCCGCCCAGCTGCCACGGCCGCCCCTTGCGCCGGGGCCGCCGCGCCGGGTGAGGCAGGGGGAACGACGTCCTTGGTACCGCACGCGGAAACGGCAACGAGCACAACGGCGGAAACGAGCTGACGAATTTTCATGAGCCGAACGCTAGAGACAAGAACAGCCGGCCTCATCGGGTGTTTCCCTATACCTTGCATCCGTCGACATAAGGGAGGCTGGGCCGCGGCATACGAAAGGGCCCGAGGACGGCCGTGGCGCCTAGAGTGATGCGGTGGACCGCCCGGTAGGCCGCGATTCGGAACAGGTCGTCCTCGAGACCTTCCTGGCCGCTGCCGCTTCCGAAGTAGCCGTCCTGGTGCTCGAGGGCGAAGCCGGGATCGGAAAGTCGACCCTGATCCGTCATGTCGGGGTGGTGGCCGCGGCCTCGGGCATCGGCGTGCTGGCCGCGCACCCGAGCGCAGCTGAACGGGACCTGAGTTTCTCTGTCCTGACCGACCTGCTGGGACAGTTCGGCGACGACGAGCTGGATCAGCTGGCCGATCCCCAGCGAAACGCGCTGCTGGTGGCGGCACTGCGCAAACCGGTTGCGGACACTCCTGCGGACCTCCGCGCGATCGGCACGGGTATGGCGGCCTTGCTCACTGCGCGGGTGGCGGATGGACCTGTGCTGCTCGTGGTTGACGACGAGCAATGGGTCGATCCGCCGAGCCACGCTGCGCTCGTCTTCGCGGTGCGCCGGATCACCGGCGGGCCGTTCGGGCTGTTGGTGGCCCGGCGCACGCCGGTCGCGGCCGGCCCCGAGTTGGGCAGCGCGCCTGAGCTGCCTTTCTGGCGAAAGCATGTTGCGCTGCAGGGGGTGTCGGCCGCCGCCCTGTTCCACATCGTGAAACGGGAACTCGGTGAATCCATGAGCCGCCCGACCCTCACGCGGGTCACCGAGGCCTCCGGCGGCAACCCGTACTTCGCGATCGAATTGGCTCGATCCGCAGCCCTGGACGGCGGCGGCGCCGCCCTTCGGATTCCGCAGAGCCTTTCCACCCTGACATCGGAGCGACTGTCCAGGCTCAGCGCAGCCGCGCGACGGGCCGCTACCGCAGTGGCTGCCACGAGCCGACCGACTCCGCAGCTTCTGGCAGCTCTGGGCATGACAGACGGACTCGACGAAGCAGTGCGGGCCGAGGTATTGCGGATCGCATCGGACCGGATCGCCTTCAGTCACCCGCTCCTGGCGTCGGCCGCTCTGGATCTGCTCGACGCCAGCGAGCTCCGGGAGCTGCATCGTCGGCTGGCCGACTCCGTCGACGATGCTGAGGCCACCGCACGGCATTCCGCGCTGGCCATCGACCGTACCGACGAGGACGTTGCTGTGGCCTTGGACCGAGCGAGCCGGTCGGCGGAGTTGCGCGGCGCGCCGACCACCGCGGTGGAGTTGTCGAAGCTGGCGCTGGACCGCACCGACCCGGCCGGAAGTCAGCAGCTGTGGGCCCGCCGAATCCGGCTGGCCGAACTGCTGCACCTGTGTGGCGAAACCACCCGGGCGGCAGAGAGCCTCGCCGACCTGGAACAGTGCCCAGACCCTCCGCTGCGGTCGCGGGGGTGGCTGATAGGGACCGAGATCGCCTACCAGACCGAAGCGACGAGCAAGGCAGTCGCCTGCGCTCGCTTGGCACTGCGCGACGCACGGGCAGCGGAAGACACGACGCTGATCGTCCGCTCGCTGCTGTCGCTGGCCGCGCTGGGCGGAGAGAACCTCGAGGGCATGACGTACGTGGCCCAGGCCGGCAGATTGGTGCAGGCGGGCAAGATCGAGGATCCGATGTTGACCGCCTGGGCGCTCTGCGAAGACGTCTCGGCTCGATTCCATCTTGGTAATGGCCTTGATGAGGCGCTGCTGGACCAGGCCCAGGAATTGGAGCGGACGAACCGCAGTTGGAGCAGCAGCGATCAGGTCGCGGCCACCAGACCCGTGTTGCTCAAGTGGGCCGACCGGCCGGACCAGGCGCTGGCGGCGTTGCGGGAGTTGCGCAGCCGCGCCGAAGCCGACGGCAACGAATCGATCGTGACCTACGCGGATGGGCATCTCAGCGGCTTGTTGTTGCGCATGGGGGATGCGCCGGCTGCGGAATCCGTTGCCAACGAGCAGCATCGCAGAGCATCAGGGGCAGGTCAGAGAAGTCAGCAGATGCAGGCGTTGTTCAACACGGCAATGGTGACGCTGTACACCGGACGCCTGGCGGAAGCCGAGGCCGGGGCCATCGTTGTCTCCGACTGGGCCGACGAAGCCGGCGACGAGTGGGCCCGCCGCTCATCCAGTGCGGTGCTCGGGACTGCGACCCTCTGGCGCGGTGACGCATCCGGCGCGTGCGCACATTTCCAGAGATGGGCTGATTCGTGCGCTTCCGGAGGAATCGTCGACCCGGGAATCAGCCGTTTTCATGGCGAGCACATCGAAGCCTTGGTCCTCACCGGCGATATCGCCGCCGCGGCACAGGCCACCGCCCAGTTGGCCATCCTCGCCGAGCGGGCTCGACGTCACTCGGCGCTGGCACTGGCGGAGCGAGCCCGCGGCCTGCTCGCGTCGGTGGCAGGCCAGCCGGAGCAAGCACTCTCCCACCTGATGGTCGCCTTGCGCGAACACAGTCTGGCTCCCGTTCCTTTCGAACGCGCGAGAACCCTCCTGCTGGCCGGCCGGATGCATCGGCGCATCAGGGCCAGACCGCAAGCCAATCAAGCTCTGGCGGAGTCCGCGGCGCTCTTTCACCGGGTTGGTTCCGTCAACTGGCACGGTGAAGCCAAACGGGAACTCGACAGACTGACCAGTCACCAAAGCGGCCCGCTGACCGCCAGCGAGAAAGCCGTCGCCGAGCTGGCCGCGACCGGCCTCACCAATCGGCAAGTGGCTCAGCGGATGTTCATCAGCCCGAAAACAGTGGAAGCACACCTCGCTCATGTCTATTCGAAGTTGGAAATCAGCTCGCGCGCTCAACTCGGCGCGCGGATGCGCGGCGACCGGTGAGCAGCCGGTGCACTCCCCGACCCTGTCCAGGTCGAGCGCGATCAGTTCGGGATACCGGATGGCTTGGACAATGCGGAGTTGTCGGCACACTCGCCGCCGTAGGTGACGATCTTGTAGTCGACCACAGCCAGGGCGAACTGCAGCTCGTGCAGCTGCCGGCGAATGTCGTCCCGATGCCGTTGCAGCATGGCCAACCGTTGCGGCACCGTCGATGCGCCCTGCGTCACCAGGGTGATGTACTCGGCGATCGTCCGGATCGGCATGCCGGACAGCCGTAGTCGGCTGATGAACACGACCCTGGCCAGCGCGGTCATGTCGTAGGCACGATTGCCGGCGGCGTCCCGATCGACCTCGACCAGTCCGGCGCGTTCGTAGTACCGCAGCGTGTGCGGGCTCAGCGCCAACAACTCGGCCGCCTCGGCCACCGTCAGCGGCCGATCCAACCTCTTCGGGAGCGGCTCCAGCCCGGCCAACACGACCGTCAGGTCCGGCAGATCCGCCGCTGCGGTCGTGGCCAGTACCTCGTTCAGACAACATGCGGCCGATTCGGCCAGGGTGATTTCGGTGGCCTGGCTGGCGGTGCGGGTTGCGGTGGTCATGGTGACGACGGTAGGGGTTCGAGCGCGCACACAGTCAAAGCCGATCCGCTGTGGGCTGCGTCACCGGGCCGGCAGCAGTAGCCGACCTCAGGGGGAGGGGGGCGTCGATAGCCGGTCAGCCCAGATCCCGGGCCAATTCCAACTCCTTCTTGCCGTCGATCGCCTCCCGCAGCAGGTCGGCATGGCCGGCATGACGTGCGGTTTCCTCGATCAGATGCAGCAACACCCAGCGCACATTCCGGTCCGGATTGCCGGCCGGATAGCCCGGGACGGACTGCTCCAGGCCGACCCGGCGGATCGTCTCCTCGGTGTGTTCGGCCTGGGAAACCCACGCCGCCAACCAATGCTGGACGGTCTCGTTGGGCATCATGGTGAAGGACGCCGCCCGATCTTCGGGCGTCTGAGGCTCTTCGGGCTCGCGCAGGATGTCGGCGTGCACCCACGACACCTCCACCTCCACCAGATGTTTCAGCAGCCCGCCGAGGCTCAACGTGGTGCTGGGGATTGGCGTCAACCTGGCCTGTTCGTCAGTCAGTCCGTGCAGGGCGGCTCGGATTCCGCGGCGCTGAGTATCCAGGAATCCGAGCAGGCCGGAAAGCTCGTCGGGGGTGAGTGGTGCGCGAGTTGGCATTGGTCACTCCTATGTCATCGTCGATGTCGGTGGCAAGCACATTGCTCGGCCCGCGGTGGCCGGCACCGCTGCGCCGCTGGGCTCCGGGCCGGCGCAAGGGGGACCGCCTCGAATGGGAAGATGACGATCATGTCCGCTTCGCCCCGGGTTCTGTCCGGCATCCAGCCCACCGCCGATTCGTTCCACGTCGGGAACTACCTCGGGGCACTGCGCCAATGGGTGGCCATGCAGCAGACGCACGACGCGTTCTACACCGTGGTCGATCTGCATGCGATCACCGTCGAGACGGACCCCGCCCAGCTGCGGCAGCGCACCAGGATCGCCGCCGCCCAACTGTTGGCGCTCGGCATCGATCCGGATCGCTCCACCCTGTTCGTGCAGTCCCAGGTGCCGGCCCACACCCAGCTGACGTGGGTGCTCGAGTGCCAGACCGGATTCGGTGAGGCCGGCCGGATGACCCAGTTCAAGGACAAGTCGGCCAAGACCGGCACCGACCGAACGAGCGTCGGTTTGTTCACCTATCCGGTGCTGATGGCCGCCGACATCTTGGCCTACCAGGCGGATCAGGTTCCGGTCGGCGAAGACCAGCGTCAACATCTGGAACTGACCCGAAACCTGGCGCAGCGCTTCAACTCTCGATTCGGCGAGACGTTCACGGTACCAGAGCCGTACATCTTGAAGGAGACCGCGAAGATCTACGATCTGACCGAACCCACGGCCAAGATGAGCAAGTCGTCACCCGGCGGCGCCCTGGACCTGTTGGCGCCGATCAAGGGGTCGGTGAAGCAGATCAAGAGTGCCGTCACCGATACCGAGCGGGAGATCCGCTACGACGAACAGGCCAAGCCCGGCATCTCGAACCTGTTGACCCTGCTCGGTGTGCTCACCGACACCTCCGTCCCGGACCTGGAGAAGGCCTACGCCGGCAAGGGTTACGGGGACCTCAAGGGCGACCTGGCCGACGCCTTCGTCGCGTTCGTCATCCCGTTGCAGGACCAGGTCAACAGCTACCTCGCCGATTCAGCCGAGCTGGATCGGGTACTGGCCCAAGGAGCGGACAAAGCTCGCAGGGTGGCCGACGCGACGGTGGCCACCGTCTATGACAGGGTCGGTTTCTTGGCGGGCTGAGCCCGAAACGCTGACCGGCAGATCAGGGTGAGGAGAACCGATGACCAGCAGCGCACCGGTGTCCGAGGATCCGTTGACCTTCGGCGGCACATACCGCGATCGGATGCGGGACGCCGAAGCCGAACAGCCGACCGGCCCTGCCGGCTCAGGTGAATCAGACGGCTCGATTGCCCCGGGTAACCCAGGGCTCACCGACACCAAGGCACCGGATGACGATGACAGCACCGTCGAGAAGGCCAAGTCGTTCTGGTCGAAGTTTTCCGCCCGGCCGGGAATCGCCCATCTGATTCGGGCCGGCGCCCGATTCACCGATCGGTTGGGTAACCAGTTCGGTGCCGCCATCACCTACTTCTCGTTCCTAACGGTCGTGCCGCTGCTGTTGGCAACATTCGGCATCACCGCGCTGGTGCTCGACCAGAACACCATCGAGCAGCTCAAGGCGAAGGCGAACGCCCAAGTGCCCGGCGGGCTGCTGTCCGGAGCGATCGACACTGCCGTCAAGAGCGCGGCGGCGATCGGCATTATCGGCCTGGTGATCGCCATCTATTCCGGGATCAGCTGGATGGCGAACCTCCGCGACGCTGTGCAGGCTCAATGGCGGCCCCAGTTCGAGAAGACCGAGACCGAGAAGCAGCAGAAGTTCTACGTCACCATGGGTCAGGATCTGCTGACGCTGGTCGGCATCGGACTGGCGCTGCTGGTCTCGATTGTGCTGACCGCGGTGGGTGGATCGGCGCAGAGCCTGGTGCTCGGTTGGCTCGGCCTTGACCACATCGGGTGGCTGCGTCCGGTGTTCTCGGTCGTTCCGTTCCTGCTGGCGATCGCCGCCGATGTGATCATTTTCGGCTGGTTCTACCGGATGATGCGGATTCCGGACTACACGCCGCTGAAGGGTGCCGTGCTCAAGGGCGCGGTGAGCGTGGCCGTCGGATTCGAGGTGCTCAAGGTTGCGATGACCTTCCTGGCGCCGCGGCTCGGCAACTCGCCGTCGGCTGTGGTGTTCGGCAACATCATCCTGCTGCTGTTCTTCTTCAACCTGGTCGCCAAGCTGGTGTTGTTCGTCGGCGCCTGGATCGGCACCGCCGAGAAACCTGAATCGCACGAGGAGCTTCCGGAGATTCCTGGCCCGGCGGTGACGGTCGGCGCCACCGCGACGCACCAGCGCTCGGCGGGCCTGCTCGGTGCCGGCGCCGGCGCCGTGGCCGGGTTCCTGGCCGGTCGCCGCGGTCGCCGCCGATGATCCGGCAGTGCCCGATCCGAGCGGCATCAGCTCAGCGCGCTATGAGCGGTCAGGCCGGCGCGATCCCGAGCTACGCAGCCCGACCACCACTGCTCCGATGGCCAGCACCGCCAGTACCACCAACGCGATCCAGATGAATACGGCGCCGCCGGTCGATCGTCCGCCGGTCGCCGCCACCGATGTACTCGACGATGGCCCGGTGACCGGTTCGTAGATCGTCCCGCTCGAACCGGCGCCGGATATCGGGGCTCCCAGGGTCCGGCCGGAGCGGGTGGGTGCCGGCGGGATGGATGCGGTGCCGGCCGGCGCCGTCGCCTCCGCGCCGGAAGCCACCAACCGGCCGATCGGGGTGGTGCCGACCGGAACCGCGAAACCCCAGTCCAGCAGGCTGGCCGCCTGCATCCATTGCCGTCGAGGTTGCTGGGTACCGGCCAGCATGGTGACGACCAGCCGGCGGCCGTCGTGCTCGGCCAGCCCGACATAGGTGTTGCCGGCGTCGTCGGTGAAACCGGCCTTGCCGCCCAGGGCGCCGGGATAGCCGGACAGCAACTTGTTCTCGTTGGCGATACTGAAGCCCTCCTCATCGCCGAAACCGGGCACCTGGGCGTACTTGGTGCTGATCAGATCCGGGAACGGCCGGAGCCGCATGTCGGAACGGGCGATCAGGGCCAGGTCGTAGACCGACGTCATCTGGCCCGGACCGTCCAGCCCCGACACGGTGGCAGCCCGAGTGTCCAGGGCGCCCAACGCCTTCGCCCGGGCGTTCATCTGCTGCAGGGTCTTCGGCACCCCGCCGTTCGCTCTGGCCAACGCGTTCGCCACATCGTTGCCGGAACCCAGCATCAGGAACAACATCAGCTGCTGCACTGTGTACCGCCCGCCCGGACCGATACCAACCCGGGAGCCCTCCATGTCGGCGTCCTGCTGGGTACCGATGACGATCCGGTCCCGGTCGGGCAGGCCGCGCAGCAGGACGTTCATCGTCAGCAGTTTGAGGGTGCTGGCCGGCCGGTAACGACCGTGTGGATCCTTGGCGGCCACGACATCACCGGTGTCCAGGTCGGCGACCAGCCAGGACTGTGCACTGATGTCCGGCGGCAGGTCCGGCGTGCCGTTGGGCAGCACGAACCCGCAACCGCCGAGTCGTTGGCCACCGACCGGTCGGGCGGGGATGGGTAGGGCAGCCGGCGGTTTCTGTCCGGCCGGGACCGACTCGGAGGTGTCGTCGGCCTCCGCCGGTGCGGACTTCCGCTGACAGGCATCGGTGCTGGGGGTCATCACGGTCTCGCTCGGCGACAGCACCGAGGTACCGGACTCGTCGGGCGCGAAGGCAGCTACAGATCCGGCGGGGGCACCGGCCGCCGGCGCTGCCGGAATCAGTAGTCCGGCGGCCGGCGCCGTCAGCAGGGCGATGACCAGCGGTAGCGTCTGCCAGCGGGCGCCCCGATGGCGCAGCGGCCGGCGTCGGGTCGGAGGCTGCGGCGGGTTTCGGTGGCCGGTCATCGTCACGCAGACTACCCAGCGGATCAGCCGAGATCGGGGTCGAACGACAGGATCGCCAGCGATCCCACCACCAGTGCGACCAGAACCACTGCGGCGCAGCAGATCCCGAACAGCAGTCGGTCCCGGTGACCCCGGGTCCGCTGCAGCACCAGCAGCGCGGCGTAGCCGCAGCTGGACCAGACCAGCAGCAGGTCCCAGATCCGGCCGGCCGGCCTCGCCCAGCGGCCCGCCATCACGTTCCAGTCCAGTCCGGAGGTGCCCCTGCCCAAGACGAACAGCGGCACCAGGTGTCCGAGCAGTAGTACGGCGACCAGCAGGCCGACCCACAACCGGGTCCTGGCCAGCGGAACGCGCGTCGGCGCGGTCACGGCGTGCCCCCGAACAACACGGAGGCGGGGTACCAGAGCATCGCGATCGCAGTGCCGATCGACAGCAGCAACCAGATCCCGGCGGTGACCAGCAGCAACGGCCGGCGCAGCCGATCGGCCTGGTCGAGCAGGTCGACCAGCACCAGCCGGAGGCTGTCCAGCGAGAAGTAGATGACGCCGCTGACCAGCACCACCGCCACCACGGTGGCGGGCAGCGAACGATAGATCTCCACCAGTCGCAAGAAGGTGGCCGCCGACCGACGGACCAGCAGGAAGCCGAAGATCAGCAGGAGTCCGAACGCCAGGACCGCGATCTGACCGGCCCGGTGGGCTCGGATCGGCCAGCGGGCACCCGGACCGGTCCGCGGCAACCAGCGTCGACGCCGGCGGCTCGCTGACGTGGGGGTCACCGGACGACAACTCCTCAGTGATCGGGTGGATGGCTCGGCCAGGCTATCGGGCGGCTGCCCGGCGCGGACCCGCTCGGCTCGGACCCGCCCGGCAGAAAGGGGTGCAGTTGTAACGATCTCATCGCTCATCACCGGCGGGGATTCCCGTTGCGTCGATCGTGCGGTTACGGTGACACGTCCCTACCCCGCCGGCGAATCGAGCCGGCGAAAGTGCGCGGTCCGCGAGGTTCGAGCGCTGCGGGTGCCCGATCAACAAGGATGGTGATGACCGTGCGCTTTGAGCGCAATGGTTTCCGGCGGTATCGGGCAGTGGCCCTCGCCGGAACAGCAGCAATGGCTCTGGTGCTCAGCGCCTGCGGTAGTGATGCCACCACGGGTGGCAGTTCGGCAGCCGGCTCGGTGACCTCGGCCGTCGACTCGATGACGTCGGATACCGCGATGAGCTCGGACACCGCGATGAGCTCGGATACCGCGATGAGCTCGGACACCGCGATGAGCTCGGATACCGCGATGAGCTCGGATACCGCGATGAGCTCGGACACCGCGATGAGCTCGGATACCGCGATGAGCTCGGATACCGCGATGAGCTCGGACACCGCGATGAGCTCGGGCACCGAGGCCAGCAGCGGCACCGGAGAGGGCAGCGCGCCGGTGGTCGAGATGACCGGTGACAAGGCCAAGATCAAGGTCGGAATGGCCTACGACGTCGGTGGCCGCGGCGACCAGTCCTTCAACGATTCGGCTGCTCGCGGTCTGGACAAGGCCAAGACCGCCGGCGTCACCGTCAGTGGCGAGATCGAGGCCACCTCGGCCGATACCGACGCACAGCGGGAGGATCGTCTTCGTCAGCTCGCCGAGGGTGGCGCCAACGTCGTCGTCGCCGTCGGGTTCGCCTACGAGCCGGCCCTGGCCAAGACCGCCCAGGACTACCCGGACGTGCACTTCGCCATCATTGACGACTCGCAACTGTGTGACGGCAGCGTGAAGGGCGACTTCAAGAACGTAGCGTGCCTGACCTTCGCCGAGGAGCAGGGCTCCTACCTGGTCGGGGTGGCGGCAGCGCTCACGTCGAAGGCCGGCAAGATCGGCTTCATCGGCGGCGTCAACACGCCGTTGATCCAGAAGTTCCAGGCCGGCTTCGAGGCCGGCGTCAAGGCCACCAAGACCGACGGCACCGTCACTTCGAAGTACATCACCGAGCCGCCTGACTTCTCCGGGTTTAGTGCTCCGGACAAGGGCCAGACCATTGCCAAGGGCATGTACGACGGTGGCGCGGACATCGTCTACGCGGCCGCCGGTGGTTCCGGTGCCGGCGTGTTCAAGGCGGCCAAGGCAGCCGGCAAGCAGGGCATCGGCGTCGACTCCGACCAGTACAACGCCCCGACCCTCAAGGATGTGCAGAGCGTCATCCTGACCTCGATGGTCAAGAACGTCGACGTCGCCGTCTATGACGACATCGTCGCGGCCGTCAACGGTTCGGCGCTGACCGGTCAGCACATCTACGACCTGAAATCCGGCGGTGTCGGCTACGCCACCTCCGGTGATTTCGTCAAGGACATCGTGCCGCAGTTGGACGAGGCCAAGGCGAAGGTCATCTCCGGTGAGATCAAGGTTCCGACCACACCCGGAAGCTGATCCTGCGACAGTCACGGTCCGGTCCCGGCGGGTGTTACCTGTCGGGGCCGGACCGTTTCTGATATGCATCTCTGGCCAGGCTCCCGACCCGCGGAAGGCACACCATGGCGCACCCCGTCGATCCTTCGCGGCCGGATCCGGTCGTCGCGGCCCCGTCGCTGACCAAGGCCGAGGTCGAGTCGGCGGCCGGATCCGACCTGCCGGCGGTCCGGCTCAGCGGCATCACCAAGCGCTTCCCGGGGGTGGTGGCCAACTCCGACATCAGTTTCTCGGTGGCCCGCGGCACCGTCCACGCGCTGGTCGGGGAGAACGGTGCGGGCAAGTCGACCCTGATGAAGACGCTGTACGGCATGCATCAGCCGGACGAGGGAACCATCGAGGTCAACGGCAGCTTGGTCACCTTCCATTCGCCGGCCGAAGCGATTGCCGTCGGGATCGGGATGGTTCACCAGCACTTCATGCTGGCCGACAATTTGACCGTCTGGGAGAACGTCGTGCTTGGCTCGGAGCCGGTGACCGGCGGCCGATTGAACGCCAGGGCAGCGATCAGGAAGATCAGCGATCTGGGCGATCGATACGGCCTGGCCGTTGGTCCGGAGCGATTGGTGGAGACCCTCGGCGTCGGTGAACGACAGCGGGTGGAGATCCTCAAGGTGCTCTATCGCGGTGCGCAGATACTGATCCTCGACGAACCGACCGCTGTGCTGGTGCCGCAGGAGGTCGACGAGTTGTTCGTCAATCTTCGTGAGCTCAAGGCAGAAGGCCTGACGATCATCTTCATCTCGCACAAGCTGGACGAGGTGCGGGCGATCGCCGATGAGATCACCGTCATCCGGCGAGGCACCACGGTGGGTACGGCTGATCCGCGTTCCGTCACCAACCGGCAGCTCGCCGAGATGATGGTCGGATCCGAGCTGCCGGTGCCGGAACTGCGCGACTCGACCGTCACCGACCGGGTGGTACTCGAGTTGCGGGGAGTGAACGTCGTGGATGTGGACAGCCGGCCGTTGCTCTCGGACGTCACCGTGAAGATCCATGCCGGCGAGGTATTGGGGATCGCCGGCGTCGAGGGTAACGGTCAGCCGGAACTAGTCGACGCGATCATGGGAATCCGGCCGATCGCCTCCGGTGTCATCGAACTCAATGGACTGGACGTCACGAAGCTGTCGACCTTGCGCCGTCGGGAGTCCGGCATCGGATTCATCCCGGAGGACCGACACCGACAGGGACTGATTCTGGAGGGAACCCTTTGGGAGAACAGGGTTCTCGGACACCAGACCCGAGCGCCGTCGGCCCGAGGATTTCTGGTCGATCGATCCGGTGCCCGGCAGGACACCCGGCGAATCGTCGATGCCTTCGACGTTCGGACGCCCGGGATCGAGGTGAAGGCGGCATCGCTGTCGGGCGGCAACCAGCAAAAGCTGATCGTCGGACGGGAGATGAGCGGCGATCCGGTCTTCCTGATCGCATCGCACCCGACCCGCGGCGTCGATGTCGGTGCCCAGGCGGCGATCTGGGAACACCTGCGAAGGGCGCGTGAGGCGGGACTGGCTGTGCTGCTGATCTCTGCCGATCTGGAGGAACTGATCGGCATGTCCGACACCTTGTCGGTCATCCTGCGCGGCAGGTTGACCGAGAGCTACGACCCGAGGCGGGTCACACCGGAACAGCTGGGCGTTGCCATGACCGGCGGCTCCGACGGGCAGGTCGCCTGATGACGCCCGGCCGGCGCTTCTTCCTGGCTGTCGCCGCGCCGATCGGCGCCCTGGTGGTGGCCTTCGTCGTCACCACCCTGGTACTGCTGGCGACCGGCAGCAATGCGTTCGACGCTTACGGCGCGCTGATCGGCGCGTTCAAGGCGCCCAGGATCGTGGTCAATACGGTGAACACGGCGACCACGTATTACCTGTCGGCGGTCGCTGTGGCCATCGGCTTCCGGATGAACCTGTTCAACATTGGCGTCGACGGTCAGTACCGGCTGGCGGCCATGCTGGCGGCCAGTTTCGCCGGGACGGCCTTCATGACCGGTCTGCCCGGGTTCCTCCGGGTGATCCTGACCATCCTGGCGGCCATGCTGGTCGGCGCCGCCTGGGCCGGCATCGCTGCCTTCCTCAAGGTGACCCGTGGGGTCAGCGAAGTGATCTCGACGATCATGCTGAACACCATCGCCAGCGTGCTGATCGCCTACCTGCTGACTCCCGGCCGGCTGGCCATAGCCCAGGGAAACAATGTCCTGACCAGGCCGATCATCGACGGCGGCCAGGTACCCAACATTCATATCTCCGGGTCGTCAAGCCCGCTGTACACGCTGATCTTCCTGGCGGCGATCGTCGGCATCGTCTACTCGCTGGTTCTGACCAGGACGGTGTTCGGCTTCTCGATCCGGGCCACCGGTCTGTCCGAGAGTTCGGCGGTGGCCAGCGGTATCAACGTCAAGAAGATGGTGCTGTCGGCCATGGTGTTGTCCGGTGCGGTGGCCGGTCTGGTCGGTATGCCCGAGCTGCTGAACGGCAGTGTCGGTGCCTATTCGCTGAACTTCCCGGCCGGCATCGGCTTCACTGGCATCGCGATCGCGCTGCTCGGGCGTAACCACCCCCTCGGCATGGTCTTTTCGGCCCTGCTCTGGTCGGGGCTGGATGCGTCGTCCAACTCCTTGCAGGGCGCCGGCGTGCCGAAGGAGTTGGTGACGATCATCCAGGGTGTCATGTTGTTCGCGGTGGTGATCGCCTACGAAGTGGTGCGGCGATCCCGACTCAACATGGAACAACGGGCCGTGGCCAGATCGTTGGCCGCCCCTCGGGTCGAGGCCGGCAAGAGCGAGGCGGTGCTCTGATGACGACCACGATCGAGAGCGGCGGAACGCCGATCGCCCGGCGGGCACGCACCGGTCGGCAACGATCTGGGTGGCAGCGGGCAGCGATCGCCACGGTGGTCCTGTTGTTGGGTCTGCTGCTGTTCGCCGCGGTCCGACAATTCACCGGCGCCGCCAACCTGACATCTTCCGGGGCCATCCAGGCCGCCATCGGGGCAGCGGTACCGATCGCGTTGGCCGGTCTGTCCGGGCTGTGGTCCGAACGCGCCGGCGTAGTGAACATCGGCATCGAGGGAATGATGGTGCTGGGCACCTTCGGTGCCGGCTGGGCCGGCTACCAGTGGGGGCCATGGGCCGGGATCTTCTTTGCCCTGGTGTGCGGCGCCCTCGGTGGCCTGTTGCACGCATTGGCGACAGTCACCTTCGGCGTCGACCACATCATCTCCGGCGTGGCGATCAACATCATCGCTCCGGGCTTCACGCTGTATCTGGCGAAGTTGTTGTTCACCAACGCTCCCGGTGGCGGGCAGAAACAGTCACCGCCGGTTGCCGATGTCTACCGGATCACTGTTCCCGGGCTGTCCGACTGGCTCGGACGGTTGGAGAACAAGAAGATCTTCTTCGTCTCCGACCTGGCCGGCATCCTGCGCGGGGCGACCACCCACCTGAGCCTGTTCGCGCTACTCGGGGTGGCGCTGATCCTGATCAGCGCCTACGTGTTGTGGCGCACCAGGTTCGGATTGCGGTTGCGCTCCTGCGGTGAGGCGCCCTACGCCGCGGAGTCGTTGGGCGTCAACGTCATCAGGTACAAGTTCGCCGCCACCACGATCTCCGGCGCGATGGCCGGCCTGGCCGGAGCGTTCCTGGTGGTCGGACTGAACTTCCAGGACGGCCAGACCAGCGGCCGCGGGTACATCGGCTTGGCCTCGATGATCTTCGGGAACTGGCGGCCGGGCGGGATGACGATGGGTGCCCTGCTGTTCGGGTACACCGACGGCGTGCAGCTCTACGACTCCGGCGGGGCGATTCACGCGTTGCTGCTGATCCTGTCGGTGGTACTGGTGCTGGTTGCGCTCCTGCAGGCGAACCGGGGGCACTACACCCTCGGGGTGGTCGCCCTGGTGATCGCAGCACTCTGTGCGATCTGGTACTTCTCCACCGACGATCTGCCCGGCCAGCTGGTGACGGCAGCGCCGTATGCCATCACTTTGTTGGTGATGGGTCTGGCATCGCAGAACCTGCGGATGCCGAAGGCCGACGGCCTGATCTACCGCAAGGGCGAGCACTAATGACGGCCGCCGCGGTGCCGAACATCGACTGGGAGCTGTTGCGGCGCAGCGCGATCGAAGCCGCTGCGCTGGCCTACTGCCCGTATTCCAGACTGCAGGTCGGGGCCGCGGCGCTGGTGGAGAGCGAGGCCGGCGAGCAGCGACTGATCACCGGTTGCAACGTCGAGAACGCCTCCTATGGTCTCGGTGCCTGCGCCGAAGTGACGTTGGCCGGCCAACTCCGGCTGACCGGCGGTGGCACCCTGGTGGCGCTGGCCTGTCGTTCGGGGACCGGCGAACTGCTGATGCCGTGCGGCCGCTGCCGACAGGTGATCTACGAGTTCGGTGGTCGCGACCTGCTGGTCGACACGGTGTCCGGCCCGCACGACATGACCTGGGTGCTACCGGACGCCTTCGGCCCCGAGTTCCTGCCCGGACCCGGCGGCCCCGGCTGACCCGGCGCCCCCGGCGGCCCCGGCGAGGGTCAACTTCGCCTACGAGGATCTGATTGGCTACTTCGGTCACGTCCGTCACCGGAAGTACGAAGTTGATCCTCGCCGGCCCAGAACGACCGCCCGGACCAACGACACTCAAGGAGCAACGAATGGTTGGACGAGAGTTCGCGGCGGTGGATGTGATCCGCGGTAAGCGGGACGCCGGCGTGCTGACGGACGAGCAGATCGACTGGGTGATCGACGCCTACACCCGCGAGCAGGTCGCCGAGGAACAGATGTCGGCGCTGCTGATGGCGATCTTCCTGAACGGGATGACGCCGGCCGAGATCGCCCGCTGGACCGAGGCGATGATCAACTCCGGCATCCGGATGGATCTGTCCGGGGTGGGCCGGCCGACCGTCGACAAGCACTCCACCGGCGGGGTCGGCGACAAGATATCGCTGCCGCTGGCCCCCCTGGTGGCGGCCTGCGGGGCGGCGGTGCCGCAGCTGTCCGGTCGGGGGCTCGGGCACACCGGCGGCACCCTGGACAAGATGGAGTCCATCGCCGGCTGGAACGCCGTCCTCACCCCGGAGCAGATGACAGCGCAGCTGGCGCAGGTCGGCGCGGTGATCTGCGCGGCATCGGCCGAGTTGGCCCCGGCCGACCGCAAGTTGTACGCGTTGCGGGACGTCACGTCCACCGTCGAATCCATCCCGATGATCGCCGCGTCGATTATGAGCAAGAAGATCGCCGAGGGCACCGACGCGCTGGTGCTGGACGTCAAGGTCGGCTCCGGCGCCTTCATGAAGGACATCGCGACCGCGCGCCGCCTGGCCGAGACGATGGTGGAACTCGGTGGCGCCCATGGGGTCTCGACCTCTGCGCTGCTCACCGACATGTCCGTCCCGCTGGGCCTGGCGGTCGGTAACGCGGTTGAGGTGGCCGAGTCGATCGAGGTGCTCAGCGGCGGCGGACCGGCAGATGTGGTCGAGCTGACGCTGGCGCTGGCCACCGAGATGGTGACACTGGCGGGGTTGGACGTCGATCCGGCGCAGGTACTGGCGTCCGGCAAGGCGATGGACTCCTGGCGGCAGTTGGTGGCCGCCCAGGGCGGCGATCCGGATGCGCCGTTGCCGGTGCCGCAGCACACCAACACCGTGACGGCGGAAACGACGGGAGTGATCACCGGGATGGACGCCCTCGCCGTCGGTACCGCCGCCTGGCGGCTGGGCGCCGGTCGGGCCCGTAAGGAGGATCCGGTGCAGTACGCCGCCGGCATTCTGTGCCGGGCCAAGCCGGGGGACACGGTCGCCGCCGGTGACGCGCTGTTCGAGCTGCACACCGATACCGCCGAGCGGTTCGCCGACGCACTCGCCGCGCTGGACGGCGCCGTCACCATCGGGCAGCGGGCCGAACACCGCCCGGCCATCGTGCTGGACACCGTGCGCGGCTGAGGAAGTCGGCGGGGTCCAGTACCGTCACTGGATGCCGAACGCCACCCCCACAGTTGCGAAACTTGACGCCCACCCGGTGCTCACTCCCGACGCTATCCGCACCGCACCCAAGGTGCTGCTGCACGATCATCTGGACGGTGGGCTGCGGCCGGCCACTGTGGTCGAGTTGGCCGAGCAGACCGGCTACGACGCGCTGCCGACCGCCGACCCCGATGCGCTGGGCCGGTGGTTCGTCGAATCGGCCGATTCCGGTTCGCTGGAACGGTATCTGGAGACGTTCGCGCACACCGTCGGAGTGATGCAGACCCGGGAATCGCTGGTTCGGACGGCCGCCGAATGCGCCGAGGACCTGGCCGCCGACGGCGTGGTCTATGCCGAGGTGAGGTTCGCCCCCGAACTGCACACCTCCCGCGGACTCCCGCTGGACGACGTGGTGCAAGCGGTGCTGGACGGCTTCGCCGAGGGCAGCCGCAACGCTGCCGCCGGCGGCCACACCATCCGGGTGCGGGCCCTGCTGACGGCCATGCGGCACGCCGCCCGGTCCCGCGAGATCGCCGAGCTGGCAGTCGCTTTCCGGGACAAGGGGGTGGCCGGCTTCGACATCGCCGGCGCTGAGGCCGGCTTCCCGCCGAGCCGGCACCTGGATGCTTTCGAGTATCTGCGCCGGGAGAACGCCCACTTCACCATTCACGCCGGCGAGGGCTTCGGGCTGCCGTCGATCTGGGAGGCGCTGCAGTGGTGTGGCGCCGACCGGCTCGGCCACGGCGTGCGGATCATCGACGATATCGAGACCACCGGCAACACCCCGGTGCTCGGGCTACTGGCCAAATACGTCCGGGACAAGCGGATCCCGCTGGAAATGGCGCCGACCTCCAATATCCAGACCGGCGCCGCCCCGTCGATCGCCGAACACCCGATCGGGCTGCTCACCGAACTGATGTTCCGGGTCACCGTGAATACTGACAACCGGCTGATGTCCGGCTGCAGCATGACCAGCGAGATGACAGCGCTGGCAACGGCTTTCGGTTACGGCTGGGATCGGCTGCAGTGGTTCACCATCAATGCGATGAAGTCCGCTTTCCTGCCGTTCGATCAGCGGCTGGCGCTGATCAACGAGGTGATCAAACCGGGCTACGCCGCCCTGACCGGCTGAGGCGACGCAAGGTCAGGACGGACTTTCCTCGGAGTCGTCGGGTGCGCTGGAGTCATCGGTGTCGAACGCCTCGTCCTCGTCGTGCGCATCCCAGTCCAGCGTTCCGGAGAACCGCTCGGTGAGCACCTCGAAGGCATCGGCCTCGTCATCGAACGGCGGGGACGGCGCCATCCGATCGGGATCCGGACGGACGATCGCCGTCACCAGGTAACCCAGCGGCGACGACGATCCCAGCGCCTCCAGCGTCTCCTCGTCACCGCGGGCGGCGGCCGCGTCACCGAGCAGTTCAGTGGCCAGCGCCAGCTGCTTTCGGTCCACCCCGCCCGGTCCGGTGAGCAGCCCGGCATGTACGCCGTCCAGCTGATAGGTGTTCTCCGGCCCGGCCAACACGGTGGTCTCGCCGGCCTTGACCGCCTTGCCGATCTCGGCATAGGCGTCCAATGACGACATCGAGTTGGCGACCGATGCGTCGGTCAGATACGACTCCAACAACTCCGGCGCGGAGAAGATCAGCACCCGGCCACCCTTGGACAGGAACATCGGGTCGTCCTCGACATAGCAACGCAGCGTCCAGCCGGTGCGCTCGCCCACGGTGATCTGGACCGGATCGATGCCGATCTCGTCCCAGAACTCGAGCTCGGGGTCGCGCTCCTCCTCGTCGGCCTCGTCCTCGTCGACCACCGTGACGGCCCGCACTGCCGCCAGCTCACCGTCGGCGGTGGCCAGTTCGGCGGCGTTCACCTTCGGCGTGCTGACGATGCCGTCCAGCGCATCCACCACCTTGTCCCACTTCTCCACGACCACCGCGCCGATCTCGTCCCAGAGCTTCTCCCCGGAGCGGCCGGTGAAGGCGGTCTGGCCGTGGCCGAGTAGGGCGAAACCGTCGGAGGAGTCCAGCACTTCGTCGACCGCATCCAGCCCGCAGACCTCCGCCAGCGAACGGAGAATCGCCACCGTGTCGGCCAGCTCGGCCAGGGTCCAGACGTCGGCCGGTTCGGCGACCAGATCCGGTACCCCGACGATGTCGAACCGATGGTCCTCGTCCGGGATCAGCTCATCGGCCAGCGCCGTCACCACCGTCTCCCATTCCGGGTGATCGGCCAGGTCGTGCTCGTCCTCCGTCCGGATGAAGGCGGCCAGGTGCGCGGCCGTGGGGAAGACGTACAGGTCGTCCTCGTGCCCGAGAAAGGCCTCCCACTCCTCGCCGTCCTCCACCCAACGCGGTGCCCACAGGGTGAAACCGTTGCCGTCGGTGAGGCCGAGCTGGATGGGCACGATGTCGGCGGCCACGTGGTGGGTCCTTCCGGTCAGGGGATCCGCGCGCGGATGACGCGTGATGCGGCCTTGAGGGTATCCGGTGCTGATGACGGCGATCCGGCCATGCCACGCGTCATCAGCGCTCCAGCATCATGATGCACTGATGTATGATGCAGTCATGCGCACCACGGTCGATCTTCCCGACGACATCCACCGACGCGCGATGTCGATCGCTCGGGACACTTCGCGCTCCTTCAGCCAAACAGTGGCCGATTTGGTCCGCCGCGGGCTGGGCGACGGCCCGCGACTGCCGCTGTCCCAGAGTTCGGTCACCGGGCTGCCGATCGTCCGGCTGGGCAGCACCATCACCAGCGATGACGTGCGTTCGCTGGACGACGACTGATGGCGGTACTGCTCGACGCCAATGTGCTGATCGCGCTACTGGTGCAGGACCATGTGCATCATGACGCTGCGGAGACCTGGTTCGCCGATTCGACCATGCCGTTCGCCAGTTGCCCGGTTACTCAGGGCAGCCTGCTGCGACTGCTGATCCGGGAGGGCTACCCGGTGGTCGGCGCCCAACAGGTGCTCTCGACCGTCGTCGCCCATCCACGCCACGAGTTCTGGGCGGACGATGTGTCCTACGCCGATGTTCGACTGGACGGGGTCATCGGGCATCGACAGGTGACCGATGCCTACCTGGCGCAGCTGGCTCGTGCCAACGGTGGCCGGGTGGTCACCTTCGACCAGGGTCTGGCGGACCTGCACAACGATGTAGCAGACCTGATCGACCTCAGCCCAGGGCGCTCATCACGTGCTTGATCCGGGTGTAGTCCTCGAGCCCGTACATCGACAGGTCCTTGCCGTAGCCGGAGTGACCGAATCCGCCGTGCGGCATCTCGGCGACCAGCGGGATGTGGGTGTTGATCCACACGCAACCGAAGTTCAGCGCATTGGACACCCTCAGCGCCCGCGCGTGATCGGTGGTCCACACCGATGACGCCAGACCGTACGGGGTGCCGTTGGCCAGCCGCAGCGCGTCGGCTTCCTGCGCAGCAGAATCGGCGCCTTCGAGCTTCTGCACGGTGATCACCGGGCCGAAGATCTCGTCGTTGACGGCCTCGTCGTCCGGCCGGAAGCCGGACAGCACAGTCGGCGAGTAGAACCAGCCCGGTCCGTCCACCGGCGCGCCGCCGGCGTCCACCGAAGCGTGATCGGGCAGCCGTCCGACGAAGCCGGAGACCCGTTCCAGCTGGCCGGGGTTGTTGAGCGGACCGAACAGCGCATCGACATTGCTCGGTGGCCCGGTGACGGTGCCGCGAGCCTCGCGCGCCAGCGCCGCCACGAACTCGTCGTGCACGCCGGGCGCCACCAGCACCCTGGTGGCGGCGGTGCAGTCCTGGCCGGCGTTGAAGTAACCGGCGACGGCGATGGCCTCGGCCGCGGCTGCGATGTCGGCGTCGTCGAACACGATGACGGGCGCCTTGCCGCCCAACTCCAGGTGCACCCGCTTGATGTCCCTGCTGGCCGCCTCGGCCACCTGCATGCCGGCCCGCACCGATCCGGTGATGGCCACCAGCTGGGCCCGCGGGTGGGAGACCAGGGCGGCGCCGGTCCTCCGATCGCCGGTGACCACGTTCAGCACACCGGCCGGCAGGAACTCGGCAGCCAACTCGGCGAGCAGCAGGGTGCTGGCCGGCGTCGTGTCCGAGGGCTTGAGCACGATGGTGTTGCCGGCCGCCAGCGCCGGCGCGATCTTCCAGATGGCCATCATCAGCGGGTAGTTCCACGGGGTCACCTGGCCGACCACGCCGATCGGTTCCCGGCGGACCCACGAGGTGAAGCCGGCCAGGTATTCACCCGCCGACCGACCTTCCAGCACCCGGGCCGCGCCGGCGAAGAACCGGAGCTGGTCGATAGCCGGCGGCAGCTCCTCGGATGCGGTGAGCCCCAACGGCTTTCCGGTGTTCAGGCTCTCCGCCTGGACGAACTCCTCGGCCCGCGACTCGAGGGCGTCGGCGATCTTCAGCAACGCCAGCTGACGCTCGGCCGGGGTGGTGGTGCCCCAGCTCTCGAACGCGGTGCCGGCCGCGGTATAGGCGGCATCCAGGTCGGGCCGGCCGGAGACTGCGGCGGTGGCATAGGCCTCGCCGGTGGCCGGATTCATCACCTCATCGGCGCGGCCATCGGCCGCCTCGACGAACTCGCCGCCGATGAAATTGCGCAGGGTCTGCAGTGTTCCGGTCATCAGTCCGTTCACCTTCCGCTCGCCGGCGCCGGCCGCACTGCCGGAGCGCCACCGGTCCAGCCTGCCATCCTGTTCGCCGGGCCCGATACCCGCCCTGTGGGTGGCAGCCGGCGCAGCGGACCGTCATGATGGAGGTCCGTCACCGAAGTGGTACCGAAGGAGTTCCGATGGCCAAGTCCGGCCCGAAGCCCGAAGCCGACACCGCACCCGCAGCCGTCGATGCTGTCGCCGACGACGCGGCCGATTCTCCGGTCACCGAGTCGACGAAGTCCGCCATGGCAGCCGCGCTGCAGCGCAAAAAACAAGCCTCCCAGAGTCACGGCAATCATCTCGACGGCAGCGCCAAGGTCGGCGGCGCCACCGAGAACCACAAGGCCACCAGGACGTTCCGCCGCAAGTCGGGCGGATAGCCCCCGGACGCCGGGATGGTGAGCCCTCCCCATCGCCCGGCGCCGGGTCGCGGGGATAGCGTTGAACTGGGTTTCTGCTTGCTCCGAACCGGCGGAAGTGAGCTGCTGACCTGGGTACGGTGACATCCGTGACCACGTCAGGAGAGCGGCCGACCCCGGGCCTGGAGGCGCTGTGCAGGTGATCTGGGGAAGTGCCACCGACCGGGGACGGGTCCGGAAGGTCAACGAGGACGCCATGCTGACCGCCCCGCCGGTGTTCGTGGTGTCCGACGGGATGGGCGGCCATGCGGCCGGCGATGTCGCGGCGGCCATCGTCGTCGATGAATTCGGCGCCGCCATCGACGCAGAATCTTCGCACCTCGGCGAGAAGATCGGCTCGGACTGGGTTCTCGGTTGCATCCAGCGAGCGGGATTTCGGATCAGGACCGGCGCCGGCGGTGGCGCCACCGTGGTCGGCGCTGCCGTCACCGAGCAGGACGGCGCCTCCTACTGGCTCGCCTTCAACATCGGCGACTCCCGTATCTATCGTTGTTTCGACGGTGAGCTGACCCAGATCAGTGTCGACCACTCCTATGTGCAGGAACTCGTGGAGGCCGGCCAGCTGCAGCGGGATGAGATGCGCCGGCACCCGCAACGCAACGTGATCACCCGGGCGGTCGGACTGGTCGGCGACGGCGAGCCCGACTGCTGGCTGATGCCGGCCCGGGAGGGCGAGCGATTGATGCTCTGCTCGGACGGGGTGACGGGGGAGTTGGGCGACCCGGAGATCCGCGCGGTACTCGCCTCACACATCGATCCGCAGCTGGCCGCCGACGCGTTGGTCTCGGCGGCGGTCTCGGCCGGTGGCCGGGACAACACCACCGCGGTGGTGATCGACGTGCTGACGGTGTCCGGGAGGTCCTCCGACGAGGCGACCAGCCGCCATCGCGGCGCCGACGAGGATCCGACCACCGACCTGGACCAGACCCTGCGCAGCGGCCCAGATGGCGGGGACCTGAGATGAGCACCCGAGTCGAGTACCTGCCCGGTGACCGCTGGCTGGTGGCCGGTGCCACGGCCATCGTGCAGCTGGCCGGCGAGTCGGCGGATGCCCTGCGCTGGTGGCCGGCGGTCCGCGGCGGCGTGGACGCGGCCGAGTTGATCGGCCAGGTCTATACCGACGGGGTGCTCGGATCGCACACCCCGCTGGTGATCGTCTGCACCGAATCGGGTCGACCCGCCGCCGATCCCGCCGATCCCGCCGATCCCGCCGATCCCGCCGATCCCGACCGGGCCGACGGGGCTGGTGTCATCGTCCGGGTACTGGCCCAGGGCGACGTGTCGGTGATGGTGGAAACCGTTGCTGGACAACGGGTCACGGTGACCGGGCGGAAGCTGCTGACCTGGTCCGAGTTGGTGATCACCGATGTCGCGACAGTCTATCTGGAGTGTCCCGATGCGCTGCCGGCGGCCGGTGAGCTGCTGCCGATGCCGGCGGGCGTGGTGCGATCGGGGGCAGTGCGTTGGCAGCTGGCCGACCTGCCGCCGTCAGCGGTCGAGGCGGAGGGGCCGGCAGCCAGTCTGCTGGCGGATGACGAGCCGGCCGAGAGCACGGCCGACGAGCCTGCTACCGAACCTGCTGTCGCTGAACCTGTTTCCGCGAAGACGGTTGCCGCCAGGACTGTTGCCGCCGAACCCGAACGGCCGTCCGACGAGCAGGCCCTGTCCGAGACGCCCGGCCCCGCCGTCACTACGGCCCCGGGTGCCCCGACCGCGCCGGCGGCCGCGCTGGCTGCCTTGGCGGCCGAGTCCGCCCAGGCCGGTAAGGACGCCGACATCACCCAGCTGGTGCCGCAGGAGGATGTTGAGGATGCAACAGAGGACGCACCGAGAGATGCCGCCCAGGACACGGCCGCGGATCAACGCGAGGGCGAGAACCGTTCCCCGGCAATGGTTCCCGGGCAGCGTTCGGACCATCCACCGGCTGACGATTCATTGGTGAGTCCCGGCAACCCTTTCCCGTCGGTGGTGCTACCGCCGTTCTCTCCGCCGCCGTTCGTACCGGCCGTCACCTCGTTGCCGCCGATCTCCGGGGTACCGGGCGGCGCTGCGGCCAACGACCCGGGGGTGCCGACCGGGCTGCCACCGCAGCGCACCGGGGACAGCGAATCCTTTGACCAGCCATCCGCCGGGATCGCGGCCGGGCTGCCGAGCGAGGGTTATCCGGCCGGAGATCACGACGGGCACACCCAGCTGGCCGAGGAGATGCCGGCCGGCTACACACCGCCGCCGATGCCACCGGCACCGGCGGCCGGCCAGGTGTACGCCGCGCTCTGCCCGACCGGTCATCCCAACGCCCCGCACACCGGTAACTGCCGGATCTGCGGTGTGCCGATCGCCGCGGCCGAACCGGTGCTCACCGGCCGGCCGGTGCTCGGCCGGATCCGGCTGTCCACCGGGCCGGTGGTCGACGTCTATCGGCGGGTGGTGATCGGCCGGGCGCCGTCGGCATCCAGGGTGAGCTCCAGTGAACTACCGCAGCTGGTCACCGTGCCCAGCCCGCACCAGGACATTTCCCGGTCGCACGTCGAGATCCGGGCCGAGGACTGGCACCTGGTGGTCGCCGATCTGAATTCCACCAACGGAACCGTTGTCCGGATTCCTGGCCGACCCGAGCAGTTGTTGCATCCCGGTCAGGCGGTGGTGGTGGAGGTCGGCTGGCTGGTCGACCTGGGTGACGGTGTCACCTTCACCGTGGAGAACCCGACCCTGCAGCCGACCGGCGGGGCGCCCGGATGAGTCGTCGGCCGCCGGCTCCGCCGCCCGATCTGCCCGGATACACCGTCAGCAAGCTTCTCGGCTCCGGGGGGTTCGCCGACGTCTATCTCTACGAACAACATCTGCCGCGGCGGTCGGTGGCGGTCAAGGTGCTGCTGCCGGGGGCGGCCGATCACGAACTGCTGGCCCAGTTCGACGCCGAGGCGAACCTGATGGCCGCGCTGTCCACCCATCCGGCGATCGTCACCATCCACCAGGCCGGGATCTCCCGGGACGGCCGGCCGTACATGGTGATGGAGTTCTGTTCCCGGCCCAACCTGTCGGCCCGCTACCGGGCCGAGCGACTGTCGGTGTCTGAGGTGCTGCGGATCGGAGTGATGCTGTCCGGCGCGGTGGAGACCGCCCATCGGGCCGGCATCCTGCACCGGGACATCAAGCCGGCCAACGTACTGACCACCGACTTCGGCCACCCGGTGCTGTCCGACTTCGGCATCTCGGTGCAGAGCTCCACCCATCGGACGCAGATCCAGCCGGGCGCCGCGGTCGGCATGAGCATCCCGTGGACCGCGCCGGAGGTCTTCGCCGAACAGGTCGGTGGCGACGAACGCGCCGACGTCTATTCGCTGGCCGCCACCCTGTACACGGTGCTGGCCCGCCGCTCGCCGTTCGACCGGCCCGGTGGGCCGAACGGCTCGGCCGATCTGATCGGCCGGATCCGCAGCTCGCCGCTGCCGGCCCTCGGCCGCAGTGACGTCCCGCCCAGCCTGGATCGGCTGCTCGGCCGGGCGATGGACAAGAATCGCGGTGCCCGCTATTCGACGGCGCTGGATCTGGCGCGGGCATTACAGCAGGTGGAGAGCGAGCTGCGGCTGGCGCCGACGCCGATCGACGTGCTGGACGAGGACCCGGCGAGTGCCGCCGAGCAGCTAGGCGACTCGCCGGCCACCCGGGTGCGGGCCCTGACGGTGATCGAGCCGGAACCGGGCGCGGATCGGTACTCGGACCGACACCTCGGCCCGCCGGCAACCGGGCAGCAACCCGGCGGGCAGCAACCCGGCGGGCAACAACCCGGCGGGCAACAACCCGGCGGGCAGCAATCGGCCGGACCGCTGGCCGCCGGACCGAGTCCCGCGGTGATGCCGCAGTACGACACCCGCGGCGGGCAGCAGCCGATCGGACCGGCCGCGCCGTTCGAACACACCGTGCTGCGCCGCGCTCCGCTTGCCGATCCCGCCAACACCGGCGCCGGATCGGCCGGCCGGAAACGCTCGCCGCTGCCGGCGCTGATCTCCGGCGGACTGCTGGTGGCGGTGGCTGCGCTGGTGGCGGTGTTGATCAGCACCCGCGGCACCGACAGCCCGCCGCCGCCGACCGGCAGTGGCGATGCCCTGCCGCCGGCGAGCAACCAGGTCGCCGTGCCGGAACCGCCGGCCGAGGTCGCCGGGCTGACCGGGCGGGTGGTGGCCGGCAAGGCCCAATTCAGCTGGAACGCCAACACCGGCGCCGAATCAGGCGATCATTACCAATGGCGACGGACCGATGTCACCACCGGTGCGGACGCCACCGCGCGGAACACTGCTGGTCGCTCGGTGACCATCGCGGATCCGAAAGCATGCATCGCCGTCCGAGCGGTCCGGGACAACGGCGGGCACTCGGACGAGACCAGCGCCTGCGCCCGGAACTGACTGACGGGACCTGGCGATGAGTGCGGAGAGTAAGTGGGGGAGATGACCATGAACAGGGAGGTTGGGACGCTGTGAGCATGCATGTGGAGTTCTGCGGCGAGTGGACCCAACTCGACGAGAGCACACCGTTCACCATCGGTCGCGGCGGCGACCTGCAGATCGACGACAATCCTTATCTGCACCGACATTTCCTGCAAGTGTCCTGCGCCGAGGGCATGTGGTGGCTGTCCAACACCGGATCCCAGCTGTCGGCGACGGTCAGCGACAACGCCGGCTCGGTGCAGGCATTCCTGGCCCCGGGCGCCAGGTTGCCGCTGGTGTTCGCCAACACCACCGTGCTGTTCACCGCCGGTCCGACCACCTACGAGTTGACCCTGGTCGGCAACGAGCCGACCTTCGAGGTCAGCGATCCGGCCGGCGCCACCTCGGGTGAGACCACCATCGGCCCGGTGCTGCTGACCGATTCGCAGAAGGCGGTGATCGTGGCGTTGGCCGAACCGCTGCTGCGGCGGGACGGCACAGGCACCAGCTCCATGCCATCCTCCAAGGAGGCCGCTGCCCGGCTCGGCTGGGAGATGACCAGGTTCAACCGCAAGTTGGACAACGTCTGCGACAAACTGGATCGACGGGGGGTGCGTGGCCTGCGCGGCGGCCCCGGCCACCTGGCGACCAACCGGCGGGCCCGGCTGGTCGAGCACGCCGTCGCGTCCCGACTGGTGTCGCCGGAGGACTTGCAGCTGCTGGAGCTGCCGTTGTGAACCCGGGGATCTGACCGACCGGTCCCGGTGGGTGAGGCCCCTATTGCGAGCTGCGTCACAGTGCTGACGCGTCGGGGTCGGCGGGTGCACGGAGTTCGCCATTCAGTGCGGATGGACTCGGCAAATATGGGACTCTGAAAAGCGCTGCCCGGCCCGGCCGGGTGGCCCGGAACAACGGCCGGGGAGCACTACGCCGAGGAGCCATCCAGTGGAGTCACGTGTCGGGCGCGCGAGCGTCACGGTGGCGTTGATCCTGGTAGCAGTCGTGGTCACCGGTACCATCGCCGCGTTCGCCGCCCGCAGCCCCGGCTACGCGAACACCTCGGTCCAGACCGCACAGCAGGCGGCCTGGGTCACCAGCAGCAAGGACCTGATGGTCGGCCTGCTCAATCGGCAGACCAACGAGGTGCAGTCGCCGGCGTTCCTGGAGAGTCAGGACACCGATCTGCTGCAGCAGAACGACACGGTGGTGCTGATCGACCGCAAGCAACACAATCTGCGGGCGTTGGACACCAGCGGGGTGGTGCTGTCCGGCAAGTTGATCCTGCCGGCGACCGCCGATGTGGCGATCTCGCCGACCCGGGTCGGCATCGCCGATCGGAAGACCGGTGATCTGTGGCTGCTGCCGACCCTCGGCCTGGGCAGCGGCGACGTCACCTCTGACGAGCCGGCCGGACGGGCGGCACCCGGCGCGGTGGTCGCGGTGGCCGGCGACGTGCTCACCGCCGTTGCCCCCGGCAGCGACGTGTTGACCACCATCAGCCGCGTTCAGAACTCCCCCGGTGACGGGCCACCGACCGCGACCACCGCGACCGTTCCCGGTGGCCGGCTGTCGGCGGCGACCCCTGCGATACCGGAACCGATCACGGTGACCAGCGTCGGCGATGTGCCGGTGGTGCTGGACACGATGGCCGGCCGGCTGGTGGCCGGCGACAAGTCCCTCCCACTGCCGGCCGGCACTACCGGGGCAGTGCTGCAGCAACCCGGTCCAGCCAACGCCTTCGTGCTGGTGTCCACCGAATCCGCCCTGCTCAAGATCGATCTGGACACCGGCGAGGTGCACGCCCAGCAATCCGGAACCACCGGGCCCGCAGTCGCGCCGGTGTGGGCCGGCGGCTGCGCGCACGGCGCCTGGGCCGGCCCGAAGCCGACCTACCTGGCCTGGTGCGCGAGCACCCCGACCGCTCGGCCGATCGACAAGGTCGAACCCGGCAGCCGACTGATCTTCCGGGTGAACGCCGGCACCGTCGTGCTCAACGACACCGTGACCGGAAACGCCTGGGTGCTCGACGACGACATGACGCTGGTCAACAACTGGGACGAGATCCGGGCCGACAAAGACGATCTCGACACCTCGGACTCCGGTAGCCAGAGTCATGCCGACAAACTCACCACCTCGCGGGACAACTGCGCCAACGGCATGGCGCCGCCCAACCCGAAGGACGACAAGTACGGCGTCCGCCCCGGCAAGCCGCACATTCTGCGGGTACTGGACAACGACGACAGCTCCAGCTGTTCGATCTCGGTGGTCAGCAAGGTGGACGGCCCGGCACCCGGCGGGAAGCCGATGGCAGTGGTGGTCGAGGACGGTAAGGGCATCCAGCTGGCGATGCCGGCCGGCAGCAGCGCGCCGATCACGTTGACCTACACCGTCAGCGACGGCGCCGGCCACGACGCCACCGCCGCGGTGGTCGTCACCCCGATGGCCGATGCGAAACCGGCTCCGCCGCAGAAGGTCCGGGACTCGGCGTCGGTGGTCACCGTCGGCGGCACCATCACCCACGAGGTGCTCAGCGACTGGATCTCGCCCAGCGGCGACGACCTGTTCCTGGTCGGCGCCCGCAGCAGCGTCCCGGACGATCGGATCTCCTACAGCCCGAACGGCAACATCACCATCGGCGACACCGGCACCACCGGTGCCACCAAGAAGGTGATCAGCTTCTCGGTGTCCGACGGCGTCAACACGGTGCCCGGCCGGATGACCGTCGACGTGGTCGACGAGGCCAAGGCGATGCCGGTCGCGTCACCGGTGTTCGCCGCCGGTGGGATCGGCGAGGCGATCGTGGTGCAGCCGCTGAAGTCGGTGGTGTGGCCCGGTTCCGAGGATCTGACGCTGGCCAGGGTGGCCCTGCAGAAGGGTGTTGCCGGGCTGACGGTGACGCCCGACCTGCCGGCCGGCACGGTGACGGTGAGCGCGGCCAAGGCCGGTAGCTACTACCTGGACTACCAGGTGGCGGCCGGCGACAAGGAAGCCAAAGGCGTGCTGCGGGTGGACATCCGGCCGGCACCGACCGCCGCCGCGGGGCCAGTCGCGATGACCGACATCGGCTACCTGCCCAGCGGCGGCCAGACGCTGGTCGACCTGACCGCCAACGACACTGATCCGGCCGGCGGAATCGTTGCCGTGCAACAGCTTTCCACTCCGGATCGGTCCGGTCTGCAGATCCTGGTGGCGGACATGCGGCTGGCCAGGATCACCGCCCGCCGGGCGTTGCCGGCCGGCGGCGTCTGGGTCAGCTACACCATCTCGGCAGGCGGCGCCTCGGCGGTCGGTTGGCTGCACGTCATCGAGGTGCCGCAGCCGGCCGAACCGATGTCGCCGACCGCGGCGCCGATCTCGGTGACGGTGCGGGCCGGCGACGCCGTCACCATCCCGATCGCCCAGCACGCCGTCGACCCCGGCGGCGACCTGGTCCGGCCGCTGCCGTTCGCTGCCGACGCCATCGCCGCCGACCAGGGGCTGTTGTTCGCCACCAACGAGGCGATCCGTTACATGGCACCGGTTTCCGGGCCGGTGGCGGCCGGCAAGACGGTCCGCACCCAGTACACCGTGGCGAACACCGCCGGCAAGAAGGCATCGGCGAACCTCGCGATCACCGTGCAGCCGCGTGGAGCGAACACCGCGCCACGCACCCCGCCGGTGGCGCAGGCCAGGGTGTTCGTGGGTGGCACCGTCGACATCCCTTTGCCGATCGACGGTATCGACCCGGACGGCGACTGGGCGATCGTCTCGGCGGTCGAGGACCCGCCGGCCGCCGGCAGCGCCGCAGTGGCCGGCACGTCGACGATCCGGTACACCGCCTTCGCCCAGCCCGGTCCGGACACCTTCAGCTACACCGCCACCGATCCGTTCGGCGGTTCGGTCACCGGCACAGTCGACGTGCTGGTGGTGCCGACGCCGCGGACCGCCGAACCGCCGGTGGCGCCGGATCTGACGGCCACCGTCGCCCCTGGCCGGGCCATCGCGGTCAACGTCCTGGACGAGGTGATCGATCCGGCCGGGCTGCCGGTGAAGTTCGCCGCTACCCCGTTGGCCGTACCCTCCGGCGCCGCCGCCACGGCGAAGGTCACCGGCGGCTCGATGGTGATCACCGCCGGCCAGGCCGAAGCCACCGTCGGCATCCAGTACACCGTGCAGAACAGCCAGCAGCGCACCGCATCCGGCACGGTGACGGTGAAGGTCAGCAAGAACGCGCCGAAGGTGCCGCCGACGGCCAAGGACGTGTTGGTCGTCGACACCATGCTCAATGCCGCGAAAACTGCTGCGGTGCTGGACATCTCGCCGTGGGTGGCGAACCCCGGCGGTATTCCGGAGGACCTGCGGGCCGGCGTCCCGGCGGTGTCGACCGGGCGGCTGACGGCCTCCGCCGTCCGCACGTTGTCGGTGAGGATCACGCAGCAGCGGCAGGTGCTCGCCTACCAGGTGACCAATACCGAGAAGCTGACCGCCGAAGCCTTCCTGATCGTGCCGTCCCGCAGTGAGCTGAACCTGGCGGCGCCGCCGCAGCAGGGCCGGGTGAACGCGCCGGAGAAGCCGCAGAAGCCCGTCGAGCCGGAAGTTTTCCGGCCCAAGGTGCTCAAGGCGCTGACCGTCGACGCCGGCACCACGGTGTCGGTGAAGGTCGCCGATTACGTCGGCGGGATGAAGAAGGGCCGAATTGTCTCGGTGCCGGCGGACGGCGCGCTCAAGGCCACCACCGGAACGCTCAGCAGGGTCGATGAGAAGACCCTGCGCTGGACCGTGCCGGAGGACGCCGACGGCCAGGCCCAGCTGAACCTGACCGTTACCGACGGGGTGGCCAAGCCGGCCAAGGCCGGCATCAGGGCGACCATCAGGGCGAAGAAGCCGAAGGCCCCGACCTTCCAAGGCGCGGACATCGAGGTCGAGCCGGGCCGCTCCAGCGCACCGACCGCCATGCTGCCGCTGGTCAACTACGACCCGGACAAGGAAGCGACCCTGAAGTTCTCCGAGCCGACCGGCGGCGGATCGGGCATTACCGCAAAGGTGACCGCCGACCAACTCACCGTGACGGCGCCGGTGTCCGCGCCGAAGGGCACCACAGCCCGGTTCCAGGTGACGGTGACCGACGGCGTCAACCCGCCGGTGCCGGCCAGCTTCACCGCCACCGTGATCGGCTCCACCAAGCCGCTGGCGACGGTGGCCGACGCGTCCGTCGACGCGCTGGCCGGTCAGCCGGCCTCGGTGAATGTGCTGGACGGCGCCGCCAATCCGTTCGGTGCCGACCAGCCGCTGACCCTGGCCTCGGTGGCCGACGGCGACTCCTACCGGGTGCAGCACACCGGTTCCGGGACCATCACCGTCACCCCGCAGGCCGACGTCAGCGGCCAGTTGACCATCCCGTTCACGGTGTCCGACGCCTCCGGTGACCCGGATCGGGTGGTCGGCGCGAAGCTGACCGTGACCGTGCGCGGCAAGCCGGGATCTCCCGGCGTGCCCACCAAGTTGGAGGTCGGCGACGGTACCGCGGTGATCCAGTGGACCGAGCCCGACGACAACGGTTCACCCATCACCGGTTACACGGTGATCGGCGGTAACGGTTTCCGGCAGGACTGCCCGTCCTCGCCCTGCCGGCTGAAGAACTTGACCAATAACATCGGCTACGCCTTCACCGTGATCGCCCACAACGAGGTCGGCGATTCCGAGGCGTCCCGGCCGTCCGCCTCGATCCGGCCGGACACCGCACCGGACGCGCCGGGCACGCCGACGGTGCAGTACGGGGACGCCCGGCTGACCAGTGGCTGGCGGGCGCCGGCCAACAATGGCTCGCCGATCATCGGTTACGAACTGCAGATCGTGCCGGCACCGGCCGGCACCGCCGGCACCCTGAAGGTGGACGCCCAGGAATTGACCCACGTCTACGACCGGCTGGAGAACGGCACCCGCTATTCGGTGAAGGTGCGCGCGCTGAACGCCTCCGGCACCCCGGGCGAGTGGTCAGCTGCGGCGGCGACGATCCCGGCCGGCAAGCCCGGTGTGCCAACCGGTGTCGGCGTCAGTGCCGCCGGCGCGGCCGGCGCGGCCAAACGGATCGATGTCAGCTGGAAACAGCCGGCGGCCAATGGGGATGCGCCGAAGTACTCGCTGCGCTGGTCCATCGACAATGGCAAGAGCGGCACCATCGAGGTGCCGGTGGGCACCACCAAGGCGACCATCGAATCGGCCACCCTCGGCGTCACCTACAGCGTCACCGTCACGGCGATCAACAAGGCCGGTCCATCGGCGGCCAGCGAGGTCGCCGCGGTGAGTCCGTTCACCGCACCCGGGCAGATCGATGCGCTTTCGGCCACCGCCACCGGCGCCGACACCCAAGTGACGCTGCAATGGACGGCGCCGCCGGACAACGGCCGACCGATCACCAAGTACATGTACACCGACGGCGTCGGCGGCTGGCGGGACGCGGCCGGCATCGCCACCACCTTCAACCCGCCGGGACTGACGAACGGCACCCAGTACCGCTTCCAGGTGCGCGCCTGCACCGCCGAACAGGGATCCAACTGCGGCGCCGACTCTGCTGCCGCGCCGGCCACCCCGTACGGGCCGCCGGGAGCCCCGCAGAACCTCGTCGTGGACGCCGATCCGGCTCCTGGGCAGCTGGCGCTGTCCTGGCAACCGGGCGCCGACAACGGCCGCCCCATCGCCGGCTACCAGTTCGCCGTGGCCGGCAGCGGCAACTGGCAGGACGCCGGCACCAAGACCGCCGTCACCTTTCCGGGTACCAACGGCCGGCAGTACACCTACGTGGTGCGCGCCCTGAACGCCGAGAAGACCGGCAACCAGGGCGCCCGGTCTGCCGAGGTCTCCGGTACGCCGTACGACGTCCCTGCCGCGCCAAGGGCTCTGGCCGGAACCCCTGGAGAGAACCGGATCCAGCTCAGCTGGACGTCGCCGGCCGCCGACGGCGGTCGGCCGATCACCGGTTACGAGTACCAGAAAGACGGCGGAGCCTGGACGGCGATCGTTAGCGGCGACTGGGTGGACGTCACCGGCGACTGGGACGGCAACGATTTCCTGGTCCGCGCGCTGAACAAGCGGGGGCCGAGTCCGGTATCGAACCAAGCACACGCTCAGGCCTGGGGTCCGGTCGGCAAGGTGCAGAACCTGCGCAAGACCGGCGCCGATCAGAACACCGTTACCTTCGCCTGGGATGCGCCGGCCGGCAACGGTGTCAACGGCTGGCACTACCTGGTCAACGGCAACGACCAGGCCGGCACGACGAAGAACGTCTCGACCAGCTGTGGAAAATCGGAGAGCATCTCGGTAGTCGCGGTGGATGCTCAGGGACACCAGGGGCCGGCGGATTCGGTATCGGGTAACGCCGATGCCTGCCCGCCACCGCCACCGCCGCCGCCGCCGCCACCACCGCCACCGCCGCCGCCACCGCCACCGCCGCCGCCACCACCACCGCCTCCGCCCGCTCCCAAGATCACGGTGGAAAAGGGCAGAAGTGCGGTCGGTCACCAGGGCGGCAGCGGAGACCTCTGCACCAATGCGTCGTGCAGATTCATCAATATCGTCATCGCCAACTGGCCCAACGTGAAGATCACCTGCCAGACCAGCGTCTCCTCGTACAAGGAGTCGCGGACGGGTGACGGGACGATAGAGACCCAGTCCTATTACGGCTTTCCCGGTGGGAAGGTCAGCGCGACCTGTACCGGTGGCGGCTACAGCAAGTCCGACTCGATCACCTGGTGAACAACGAACTCAGAATTTCGGAGACGCTTTCATGACCATGACTCCCGACCACGCCCAGTGGTTCGCGCAGACCTTCTCGTCGCTGGTCGGCAACATCGGCCAGGCGGTGCTCGGAAAGCCGCGGACCATCTCGTTGGCGATCACCTGCATGCTCAGCGAGGGTCACCTGCTGCTGGAGGACTTTCCCGGCACCGGCAAGACCTCACTGGCCAAGGCACTGTCGGCCACCGTGCAGGGCTCCAGCTCGCGGATCCAGTTCACCCCGGACCTGCTGCCCTCCGACGTCACCGGCGTCACCATCTACGACCAGAAGACCCAGCAGTTCGACTTCCACAAGGGACCGATCTTCGCCTCGGTGGTGCTGGCCGACGAGATCAACCGGGCGTCGCCGAAGACCCAGGCGGCGCTGCTGGAAGTGATGGAGGAATCCAAGGTCACCGTCGACGGTGTCAGCCACTCGGTCGGCAATCCGTTCATGGTGATCGCCACCCAGAACCCGATCGAGCAGGCCGGCACCTACCGGCTGCCGGAGGCCCAGCTCGACCGGTTCCTGATGAAGACCTCACTCGGTTATCCCGACCATGCCGCCACCGTCGAGATTCTGGCCGGCGCCACCACCAAGTCGCACGTCAGCACGGTGGGTCCGAAGATCACCACCGCCGCCGTGGTGGACATGGCCGAACTGGCCGCCACCGTGCACACCGATCCGGCGGTGCTGGACTACGTGGCCAGGATCGCCGAGGCCACCAGAACCACCCCGGAGAGCACCCTGGGGGTGTCGGTCCGCGGCTGTCTGGCGCTGGTCCGCGCGTCCCGCACCTGGGCCGCTGCGCACGGTCGGCACTACGTGATCCCGGACGACGTCAAGGATCTGGCCGAGCCGGTGCTGGCCCACCGCATCCTGCTGGACGCGGAGGCCGAGTTCGCCGGCACCACCGTCGCCTCCGTGCTGCAGCGCATCCTCGGCGAGGTCTCGCCACCGGAACGGCGCCGATGACGGCTTCCGTGCAGCCGCCTCGCACCGGACCCGGTCACACCGGTCCGGTGGACGGCGTCCCCACCTCGCGGGGATCGGAGTGGGAGCCGCGGCGGCCGACCGGCGACCACCGGACCTCCGGCAACGCGGGCACCACCGGCACCGGGGCCGGCTGGGAGCAGCACCACTTCACCGAGGCCGGCACCGACAGCGGCGAGCCGACCGGCACCCAGAGCTGGTCCACCCGGATGCAGGAATCGGCAGTACCGACGCTGCGCCGGCTGGCCGGCCCGGTCACCGGGCTGGGCGCTGCCGCGATCGTGCTGCTCGTCGTCTGCGCGCTGGTCGCGCTGATCACCGGCTGGGTCGAGTTCATGGTGGCGGCCGTCGCCGTGCTGGCCCTGCTGCTCACCGCCGCCCTGTTCCTGATCGGCCGGGCGTCCTACGCGGTCGAGGTCGACATGCACTCGGCGCGAGTGGTCGCCGGGCAACGCGCCACCGGCGCCCTCAAGGTGCGCAACACCAGCAGCCGGCGGCTGCTGTCGTCCCGGATCGAACTGCCGGTCGGCGGTTCGATGGCCTCGTTCCGAGTACCAGGGTTGGCCGGTGGCGCCGAGCACGAGGACCTGTTCGTCATCCCGACCGCCCGGCGCGCGGTGATCCAGGTCGGCCCGGCGATGTCGGTCCGCGGCGACGCCCTCGGTCTGTTGCGTCGCCAGGTCCGCTGGACGCTGGCCGACAATCTGTACGTGCATCCGCGCACCGTCACCCTGCACGGCGCGGCGACCGGCTCGGTGAAGGATCTGGAGGGTCAGCCGACCCGGGACCTGTCCAGCAACGACGTCTCGTTCCACGCACTGCGGCAGTACGTCCCGGGCGATGATCGGCGGTACGTGCACTGGCGGACCTCGGCCCGCACCGGAGTGCTGATGGTGCGGCAGTTCGAGGAGACCCGGCGCACCCACCTGGCCGTCGCGATGTCCGTCGATGCGGCCGACTTCGGCACTGTCGCCGAGTTCGAGCTGGCCGTCGGCGCCGCCGCCTCGCTCGGCGTCCAGGCGATCCGGGAAGAACGTCCGGTGACGGTCTGCGCCGGCGCCGCGCTGGTCAGGACGCGCACCGGCCGAGCGCTGCTGGACAGTTTCTCGGGCATCGACCCGGTGCCGGGGTGGGGGATTCTGGTGGCCGGCCGGTTCGCTGCATCCGCGGTGCCGAACGCGTCGGTGGCGGTACTGATCACCGGCTCGGTGCCGGATGCGGTGACGATCCGCCGAGCCAGTACTGCCTTTTCGGTCGGGATCCGGGTGGTCGCCGTGCGGATCCGGGCCGGCGCGACGCTGAAGATGGGCGCGATCGGCCGGCTCGACGTGGCCACCATCGGGACGCTGGACGACCTACCGACCGCGCTGCGCCGGATGCGGGCAGCATGAGAGAGCGTCCTCCGCTCGGTCGGATGTTTCTCGACGCAGTCGCGCTGGCCGTGCTGGTCGCCGGCGCCGGCCTGGCCTTCGGCCCCGCTTACGGCGGGACACACTTCCTGATCGCCCTGTCGGTCGGCGCCGCGGTCGGCGCGGTGGCCGCGCTGCTGCCGGCGGTGCTGCGCTGGCCGGGCTGGATCACGGTGCCGCTGGTTGTCGTGGGCTACCTGATCTTCGGTGGCCTGGCGGCGGTGCCGCGCAGTACCGCGGCCGGGGTGCTGCCGACCGGCGAATCGGTGCGGTTGCTGGCCGTCGGGGTGATCAGGTCGTGGAAACAGATGTTGACCGTTGCGGTGCCGGTGGGTAGCGGCGGCACCTTGTTGCTGCCCGCCTATCTGTCGGCGGTGGTGCTGGCGACCGCCGGGACCGTGCTGGCGCTGCGCACCACGATCCCGCTGCTCGCGCTGCTGGCTCCGGGGGTGATGGCGGCCGGGGCGGCGCTGCTCGGCGCCCAGGAGCCGTTCCATCCGGCGATCAGCGGCACCGCACTGGGCTTGGCCGCGCTGATCTGGGCCGGCTGGCGTCGACACGCCACCGGCCTTCCCGGGCTGGATGCCCGTCGCCCGTTGGCTTTGCTGGCCCTGCTGATCCCGGCGGTGGCCGCCGGCCTGTTACTCGGACCGCACCTGGTGCCGGCCGCCGAAGCCAGGACGATCGCCCGGGATGTGGTGATCCCGCCGTTCGATCCGAGCCTGCTGCCCAGCCCGTTGAGTGGCTACCGCAACTACGTGAAGAAGCAGAAGGATCAGCCGATCTTCACCATCTCCGGGTTGCCGGCGAACACCAGGGTTCAGCTGTGCGTGCTGGACAGCTGGGACGGCAAGATCTACTCGACCTCCGAGGCCACCGGCAGCTTCACCCGGGTCGGCGACCGGGTCGCCGGGGTGCCGGCCGGCAACCCGCTGGACCTCGAGGTGACGGTGAAGAACTATCAGGGTCCGTGGGTTCCCGGTGTCGGCTACCTGGCCGGCGCCACCTTCGCCGGCGCGGACGCCGTACGGCTGTCGCAGGATTTCCGGTACAACCGGCAGACCGGGTCCGGGCTGATCACCAGCAACCTGCTGCCGGGCGATCATCTCCGGCTGGCCGTCTCCCAACCGATCGTCCCGACCGTCGCCCAGCTGGCGAAGGTGCCGGTGCAGAAGATCCCGGTCGGCCCGACCAGCGACAAGCAGCCGCCGGAGGTGGCCGCCAAGGCACAGGAGTGGAGCAGCGGCGCCACCGACCCGGTCGGCGTGGTCGAGTCGATCCGCACCCACCTGTCCAATGACGGCTGGTTCTCCCACGACAACGACAAGAGCCCGGGTGGCCACGGCGCCGACCGGATCCGCAAACTGCTGACCGCCAAGACGATGTACGGCGATGCCGAGCAGTACGCGGTGGCGATGGCATTGATGGTGCGGGCCCAGGGGATTCCGGCCAGGGTGGTGATGGGCTTCAAACCGCAACGCAGCGGCGGCACCGTCGATCTGACCGGCGGGCAGATGACGGCCTGGGTGGAGGTGCCCTTCGCCGACTACGGCTGGGTGGCCTTCGATCCGCTGCCCAGCGAGACCAAGGAGCCGCCGAAGCCGAAGCCGGCCGAGGGCGACACCGCCGCCAAGCAGCAGCAGGTCCAGCCGCCGCCACCACCGATCCCGCCGAAGGATGCCCAACCCAAGACCGCCGACGATGTCCCGCAGCCGGACAAACAGGATCCGCAGGACGACAAGCCACCGGCCCCGCCGCCGGCGGCCAACTCTTCGGTGCCATGGGGATGGGTTGCGGTACTGGTGATCTCGCCGCTGGTGCTGCTGCTGCCGGTGCTGCTGATCCTGTTGCTCAAGCGCCGCCGACGGAAGCGACTGGCGGCCGGTCCGCCCGACCAGCGGATCGCCGGCGCCTGGACCTACCTGCTGGGTACCGCCGCTGATTACGGCCGGCTGCCGACCGGCGGCACCACCAGGGTGGAGGCCGCCGAGCAGCTGACTGCCTCGTTCGCGCCACGGCAACTGGTCGGCGCCGGCGCGCCCGGTGCCGGACGTGGTCCCACTGCTGCCGTCGTGTCGAATGGCCGGGTGGCGGTACTGGCCAGGCAGGCCGATGCCCGGGTGTTCTCACCCGAGCCGATCGACCCGACCGACGCTGATCGATACTGGTCGGATGTGGAGAAGGAGCTGGCGACGATGACGCAGGCCCAGTCGCTCTGGCGGCGGCTTCGGGCCCGGCTCTCGCTCGCCTCGCTGCGCCGCGTCCCGCCGCCGGCCCGGTGAACTACGGAGCGGAACCACACCGACGATGACGATCTCCCCATCTGACCGGCCGTGGCCCGGCACACCGGCCGGTGCGATCGGCCGGCCGGAAGCCGATCGATTCTGCCCGCACTGCGGCGCCGGGCTGTCGCCCGCTGCGATCAGCTGCCAGCAGTGCGGCCGGGTGACCCCGCGGCGGTCCGCGGTGCTGGACGCCACCGATCCGGCGCCGGTACCGCGGCGGATGGCCGCCGCGGCCATCGATGCGGCGCCGTTGGTGTTGCTGCTGATCGGTTTCCTGGTGACGGTGCTGGTGCTCGACGATCCGCCGAGCTGGAGCGGGAAGGCCCTGCTGCTCGGTGCACTGGCCTGGTGCCTGCTGCTGTGGGGCTGGGCGTCGGCCACCGGCCAGGGCCCGGGCAAGGCGATGCTCGGACTGCGGGCGGTGGACGAAGGCACCGGCGGTAGGGTCGGTCCGCTGCGCACCCTGGTCCGGCTGACGGTGCGCGGCTTCGCCACCATCGGCACCCTGGGCGGTGCCGCCCTGTCCTACCGCTGGGATCCGGCCGGCCGCGAGCAGACCTGGTGGGACCGGCTGGCCGGCAGCCGGGTGATCGCCAGCACCTCGACGGACGGCAGCAGCCGGTTCGATCCGCTCGCCGAGTCCCGCTGGACACCGGCGCCGCTGCCGCCGGTCGGCCTCGCGCCGACGCCGACGTTCCCGGTGTCAGCGGTACCGCCGCCACCCCTGCCAGCGGTCGGTCGACCGATCGCGTCGGCCACCGGCCCGCCACGACCTGTGCAGCAGTCGGCTGACGAAGCACCGACCAGAGTGGTTGCCCGGCAAGAGATCTCCGGCCAGGCCGGGGAGGTCACCAACGTGGTGGCGCGCCGCGACGTGGCGTCGGACCGGCCGGTCACCGCCACCCTGGAGTGGGACTCGGGCGCTCGGGTGGTGGCCGGCGGCATCGTGCTGATCGGCCGCGATCCGGTCCCGCTGGACGACGAACAGGTGGACCGACGGCTGGCCGTCGGACAGGAATCGGTGGGGGTGTCCAAGACCCATCTGAAGTTGATCATCACCGCCGGCGGCATCACCGTCACCGACCTGCGATCGACCAACGGAGTGCGGATCGAACGGGACGACGGCAGCGTCACCCCGTGTCCGGCCGGCGAACCGGTCGCCGTCCGGGAGGGAGACCGGATCCGGTTCGGTGGCCGATCGATCCTGGTCGCCCCGCCGTCCTGAGTCCGGTCAGGATCGCCGGTGGGCGATCTGCGTCATCTCGCTGCGGGAGGTCACCTTGACCCGCTCCCGGTCGGCGACCGCTGCGCCCGGTGGCGATGCCGAGTAGTCGGCACCCAGTGACCGCTCGTGGGCATCCAGTCGATCCCAGCCGGCGAAATCGGTGACGTGCAGGCCTTTGTCGGTCAGCAGCTGCTGCACCGCAGCACGGTCTCGATGCGGCGCCCGCGGCATCTGCGGAACGTCCTGCAGCAGGTGCGCGACGGTTTCGGCGGCATCGGATTTGGTGTGCCCGATCAGTCCGACCGGTCCGCGCTTGACCCAGCCGGTGGCGTAGATGCCCGGCAGCGGTGCACCGTCGATGTCGAGCACTCGGCCGGCCACGTTGGGCAGCACCAGCTTGGCGGTGTCGAACGGCAGGTCCTCGATCGCCTCCGAACGGTAGCCGACCGCACGGTAGATGGCCTGGATGTCCCAATCGGTGAACTCGCCGGTGCCGGTGACGGTGCCGTCACCGGTCAGCTCCATCCGCTCGGTCCGCAAACCGCGGACTCGCCCGCCGGATCCGTCGTCGGTTGCGGTACCCAGCACCTCGACCGGGTTCTGCAGGAAGTGGATGTGGATGCGGCGGTGCGGTCCGGGCTGCGGATCCCGGATCGCCCACTCGCTGAGGATGTCGACCACCATTCGCTGCGCCTTGGCCGCGTTGATCGCCGCTTCGGATCCGGCGTCGAACTCCATGCCGGCCGGATCGACCACCACCTGGACGTTCGGTGAGCGGTCCAGGTCGCGCAGTTCGACCGGGGTGAACTTGGCCTGGGCCGGCCCCCGGCGGGCGAACATGTGCACATCGGTGACGGCCGAGTCGGCCAGCACCCGGTGGACATGCGGCGGGATCTCCGTGTAGAGCAGTTCGTCACCGGTGCGGGCCAGGATGCGGGCCACGTCGAGACCGACGTTGCCCACCCCGATCACCGCGACCGAGGTGGCATTGCCGAGTTCCCAGGCCTGCTCGCGGTCGGGATGCGAGTCGTAGAAGGCGACGAAGTCGGCGGCCCCGTGCGAGCCGGCCAAGTCGATGCCGGGGATCGACAGGTCGCGGTCCCGCTCGGCGCCGGTGGCGAAGATGATCGCGTCGTAGAACTGCCGCAGTTCGTCGACCTTCACGTCCACCCCGACGTGCACGTTGCCGAAAAAACCGATCTGCGGATTCTCCATCACCCGATGCAGCGCGACGATGATCTGCTTGATCCGCGGATGGTCCGGCGCAACGCCGTAGCGGATCAGGCCGTAGGGGGTGGGTAGCCGGTCGAAGATGTCGACGGTCGTCCCGGCGTCCTGCTTGGCCAGGATGTCCGCGGCGTAGATGCCGGCCGGTCCGGCGCCGACCACGGCGATCCGCAGCGGCTGCGACTGATCGGCGGGCGCGCTGTCTGGGGTGCTCTCGGGCATACGGGAGGCTCTCCTTGGGGAATGATCTCCGTCAGGATACCCGGACCGTGACCCGTTCCCGAGCCGGTGTGACGACCGCCGCACCAGCGGTGACCTGCGAAAATGGTCTTCCGCGGAACCGCTGCGACGGTCGTCACGTCGGAGCGGGGAATCGTCAACCAGCCAACAACGGTGACCGATCGGTCACGGAAGAGGACTTGTCATGCGCGTAATGACCCGCATCGGTGTGTTGTTCCTGCTGTTCGGCGTCGGCTCGGTCGTGCTGGACCTGATGGACCGCACCTTCACCATTCTGGCCTGGGCCGACGACTACCAGCCGTGGCTTGGCATCGGTATGACCGTGATCGGCGCGATCCTGGTGGCGGCCGATCAACTGGTCAGCAAGCAGCCGACCGCCGCGGCGCCGGCCCCGTTCGAGCCGCAGACGCAGTTCCCCGATCAGCCTGCCGGTCAGTTTCCGCAGCAACCCGCGTCCCCGCAGCAGGGCCAGTACCCGCAACAACCGGCGTTTCCGCAGCAGGGTCAGTTCCCGCAGCAGGGTCAGTTCCCGCAGCACCCGGCGAATCCCGGACAGTAAACGCCCGGCCGGCTGCAGCCTCAACGATCGGCAGATCCGGTCGCCGGCGCGAGCACGGTGACTGTCGGAAAGTAGCTGGTGGGCGCCGTCGCGGGTGAGCAGATCCAGGTCGGCACCGGCTGCATGGGCGCCAATGCGCTGGCCGACCACTCACCCCACTCGGGATCGCCGGTCGCGACATCCAGCAGCACGTTCGCATCCACCAGCGTTCCGTGAATCTCACTCCCGTGTCATGGCCATGATCTGGTCGGTGGTCAGGCCCGGAACGGCGCTACCGCGCAGCGACCGGACAGCTCGCTCGCCCCGGTCGTCGAAGTCATACTCCTACCGGACAGAGTAAGAACGTCAGTAGGCGCTGCCACCGGACAGCGCGACCGCACCGGTTGGGTGCCAGACCGTCTTGTTCTCCAGGAAGGCCCGCAGCCGAGCAGTACCCGGTTGACGGCTGAAGTCGGCGGTGTGCGGGCCGGTCGGGACGAAGACCCGCTTCACCGTGCCGGCAGCAGCCCGGCCGAGTTCGGTGCGCAATCCGTCGTCGCAGCCGGTGAGATCCAGTGCGTTCACGTCCCCGTGGGCGGCCAGGTGCGGCATCACCTCGGCGGCGTCACCGGTCAGGATGTTGACCACCCCGGGCGGCAGATCCGAGGTGGCCAACACCTCGGCGAATGCCACTGCAGGCAGCGGCCGGGCGAACGAGCTGACCAGCACCACCGAGTTCCCGGAGGTGATGATCGGCGCCAGCACACTGATCAGGCCGAGCAGCGAGTCGTCCTGCGGTGCGACCGCGGCGACCACCCCGGTCGGCTCCGGGACGGAAAACGAGAAGTACGGCCCGGCAACGGGATTCGCGCCGCCGAACACGGCAGCGATCTTGTCCGTCCAACCGGCGTAGTGCACCATCCGGTCGATGGCGGCATCGACTCCGGCGGCGGCCCGGCGGGCGGTGCTGCCCTCGCCGGTCACCAGCAGCTCGATGAACTGGGCCCGCCGGCCTTCCATCATCTCAGCGACCCGGTAGATCACCTGGCCGCGGTTGTAGGCGGTGGCGCCGGCCCAGCCGCCGAAAGCCTTGCGGGCGGCGACCACCGCGTCCCTGGCGTCCTTGCGGGACGCCTGCGCGGCGTTGGCGGCGAAGTCGCCGGCGACGTCGTTCACCGAGTAGGTGCGACCGCTCTCGCTGCGCGGAAACGCGCCACCGATGAACAGTTTGTAGGTCTTGGCAACCGCCACCCGGGAGCCGTTAACGGCGTTGTCTGCCACGATCAATATCCTTCTGCCGCATCGGATTCGGTGTCCAGATAGGCGCCCAGACCGCTGCGGCCGCCCTCCCGGCCGAAGCCGGACTCCTTGTACCCGCCGAAGGCGGCCGACGGATCGAACCGGTTGAAGGTGTTCGCCCACACCACGCCGGCCCGCATCGCCTGCGCCATCCCGAGGATCCTTGACCCCTTCTCGGTCCAGATGCCGGCGGACAATCCGTACGGCGTGTTGTTGGCCTTGGCGATCGCCTCGTCCGGGGTGCGGAAGGTCAGCACCGACAGCACCGGCCCGAAGATCTCCTCCCGGGCGATCCGCATCGACTGCGACACCTCGCTGAAAACCGTTGGTGGAAAGAAGAATCCGCGATCCGGCAGCGGGCACGGCGAGGTCCAGCGCTGGGCGCCCTCGGCGTCGCCGGCCTCGACCAGCGCGCGGATCCTGGTCAGTTGCTCGCGGGAGTTGATCGCCCCGACATCGGTGTTCTTGTCCATCGGATCGCCGATCCGCAGCGTCGACACCCGGGCGCGCAGCTTGGCCAGTACCTCCTCGGCCACCGATTCCTGCACCAGCAGCCGGCTACCGGCACAGCAGACGTGACCCTGATTGAAGAAGATGCCGTTGACGATGCCCTCGACCGCTTGATCGATCGGCGCGTCGTCGAAGACGATGTTGGCGGCCTTGCCGCCCAGCTCCAGGGTGATCTTCCGGCCGGTGCCGGCCAGCGACGCCTGGATCTGCCGACCGACGTCGGTCGAGCCGGTGAAGGCCACCTTGTCGATGCCGGGATGGTTCACCAGCGCCTGGCCGACATCGCCGGCGCCGGTCAGGATGTTCACCACGCCGGGGGGCAGGTCGGCGTCGGCGATGATCTCGGCCAATACCAGGATGGACAGCGGGGTGGTCTCGGCCGGTTTGATCACCACGGTGTTGCCGGCGGCCAGTGCCGGGGCGATCTTCCAGGCTGCCATCAGCAGCGGGAAGTTCCACGGGATCACCTGGCCGGCGACGCCCAGCGACTTCGGGTCCGGCCCGAATCCGGCGTGCTGCAGCTTGTCGGCCCAGCCGGCATGGTAGAAAAAATGTGCCGAGGCGGTCGGCACGTCGACGTCTCGTGATTCCCGGATCGGTTTGCCGTTGTCCAGTGTCTCCACCACGGCCAGTTCACGGGCCCGTTCGGCGATGCCGCGGGCGATCCGGAACAGGTACTTGCCACGTTCGGCGCCCGGCATCGTGGACCAGACGTCGTCATGGGCGGCGCGGGCCGCCGTCACCGCGGTGTCCACGTCCGCCGTGGATGCGGTCGAGACCACCGCGAGGGCGGCCTCGGTGGCCGGGTTGATCGTTTTCAGATCGTCACCCCGGCCGTCGACGAACTTGCCGCCGACGTACATCTGGTACCGCTCGCGGACCTTGCCGATGGCGGCGGATTCCGGCGCCGGGTCGTAGTCCCACGTCATCGGAGCCCTCTGCCGTGTCTGGAGTGCCATCGTCAGTCCACCGTCACGTAGTCGGGGCCGGAGTAGTGGCCCTGGGTCTGGGCCCGCCGCTGCATCAGCAGGTCGTTGAGCAGGCTGGAGGCACCGAATCGGAACAGGAACGGGTCCAGCCACTCCGGGCCGGCCACCTCGTGCACCGCCACCAGATAGCGGATGGCGTCCTTGGTGTTCCGGATCCCGCCGGCCGGTTTGACGGCGCGCAGTTCGCCGGTCTCGGTGCGCCAGTCGCGGACCGCCTGCAGCATCACGTGGGTGACCGGCAGGGTGGCGGCGGGGGAGATCTTGCCGGTCGAGGTCTTGATGAAATCGCCGCCGGCCAGCATCGCCAGCCAGCTGGCCCGCCGGACGTTGTCATAGGTGGCCAGCTCACCGGTCTCCAAGATCACCTTGAGCCGGACCTTTCCGCAGGCATCCTTGATGGCCGCGATCTCGTCGAACACCTTGCCGTAGTTGCCGGCCAGGAACGCGCCACGGTCGATCACCATGTCCACCTCGGTGGCGCCGGCGTCGATGGCGAACCGGGTGTCGGCCAGCTTCACCGGTAGCGTCGACCGGCCGGACGGGAAAGCCGTTGCCACCGAAGCGATCCCGACGCCACTGCCGCGAAGATGCTCGGCCGCGACGCCCACCATGTCCGGATAGACGCAGACCGCGGCGGCGCTGGGCACCTCCGGGATGTCCGGGTCGGGCCGGCGGGCCTTCGCCGCCAGTGAGCGCACCTTGCCGGCGGTGTCGGAGCCCTCCAGGGTGGTCAGATCGACCATCGAGATTGCCAGGTCGATGGCCCGCAGCTTGGACGCCTTCTTGATGGATCTGGTGGCCAGGGTCGCCGATCGGCCCTCGACGCCGACCGGGTCGACCCCCGGCAGGCCGTGCAGGAAGCGGCGGAGGCTGGATTCGTCCACCACCGCATCGGCGAGATGGGCGGGCAGCGCAGCCGAGGCGGCTGCTACCGGCGCCGATCCGGCCTTCGATCCGGCCTTCGGTCGGCCGGCCCGGGCGGCGGCTGTGCTCATCAGGACATCCTAGGTCGCCGGGCGTTACCGTGACCCCACCGCCGCCGGGAGGGCCGCCCGCCGACGGTCCTCACCGTCAGGAGATGTCATGCCAGCCGCACACGAAATTCCCGCCCGACTCGACGTGGTGGTCGTCGACCACCCGCTCGCCGCCTCCCGGCTGTCGATCATGCGCGATGCCCGCACCGACAACGCCACCTTCCGGGCGGCGCTGCGCGAGCTCACCCTGATGCTGATCATCGAGGCGACCAGGGACCTGGCCACCGAGTTGGTGCCGATCCACACCCCGGTGGCCCGGACCAGCGCCGTCCGGCTGGCGAATCCACCGCTGCTGGTGCCGGTGCTGCGGGCCGGTCTCGGGATGGCCGACACCGCCCATGCGCTGATCCCGGAATCGCAGATGGGTTTCGTCGGAATGGCCAGGGACGAGCACACCCACGAACCCACCCCGTACATGGAGTCGTTACCGGCATCGCTGGCCGGCCGGCCGGTGTTCGTGCTGGATCCGATGCTGGCGACCGGCGGCTCGATGGTGCACACCATCAAACTGCTGGTGGACCGCGGCGCCACGGAGGTGACGGCGGTGTGTGCGCTGGCCGCTCCCGAGGGGCTGCTCCGGTTGGCCGAGGCGGAACTGCCGGTCCGGGTGGTCACCGGATCGGTGGACGAGCGGCTCAACGATTCCGCATTCATCGTGCCGGGGCTGGGCGATGCCGGCGATCGACAGTTCGGCGCGCTCTGACGCCGTCCGCCGTGCAACCGCGCACCGTTCGGGCTCCGTCCGAACAGTGACTGCAGTGTCGGGAGGAAGGACATCATGAACAACCGGATGACGCATCGGGTCAGTGTTCGGACCGTTTCCGCAGCAATGTTCGCGGCAGTGACGCTCGGCCTGGCGGCCTGTGCGGCCGATGCCGGCCCCGCCTCGCCAGGAAACGTCGGGCCCTCCAGCAGTGCAGACCTGCCCAGCAGTACCGACCTGCCCAGCAGGACAGAACGAGCCAGCAGGTCAGACCAGCCCAGTAGCGCGGGCCCGTCCAGCAAGGTCGACCGATCCAGCAGCGTCGAAAGGTCTCGGACCGCACCACCGATCTACTCGCCGGAGCCCAGCGAGGCGGCAAACCCGGTACCGGACCTCTTGGCCGGCTATCGATTCGGCTCCACCACGGCCACCGGCCGGAAGCTGGTCGCCGGCAAGCCGCTGACCATCGTCTTCCCGAAGTCCGGCGCCCCCGATGTCGGCGGCCCGGGTGTGTCCCTGAACGCCGGCTGCAACGGAATGGGCGGGTCACCGGTCTTCGATGGACCCAGGCTCAGCGTGCCGCAGATCCTGTCCACGCAGATGGCCTGCTCCGATCCGGACGGCGGCAACGCTGTGATGGAGCAGGAGAACTGGTACGACAAGTGGCTCACCGCCGGGGTGACCTGGAGGCTCGACGGAACCGATCTGGTGCTCAGCGGTCAGGGCGTCAGCGTCACCTTCGTCCGGCAGGGTTCCGCGGAGCAGACCACCAGCCCCCCGACCGGTGACCCCGATCGGCCGACCGGCACCGGCGTCTCGCACCCGTCCGTCCCGGACCGGCACCCCCCGATCACCGCGTCGACCATCACCCCGGTCGCCCCGCGATCGCCGGTTCCCGGCGCCACCGCACCGTCCAGATCGGTACGACCCGGCGACTCGATTCCGGAGGTCCCCGGTCCGGACGACGGCTCGGCGCTGGGCGGGCTGACCGGCCACACCTTCACCATGACCGGGACCTTCACCGATACGGGCGGTGCGAACCTGATGACGAAAGGCCTGGACTTCCGGTTGACCTTCACCGCGGACGGCGCGGCGGCCACCGGAGACTGCGGCCGGCTGGTCTACACCGCGGTCAAGTTCGCCCCGGCGGACAAGGGCCTGCCGTCGGCAGGCTCGACCATCCGGATGGGGACCCCGACCGGACCCAACTGCATTGTCGGCAAGGATCCGTCCGGCCCGCCGGAGGGCGATCTGCTGGTGATCCGCAAGGGCAACACGCTCACCCTGTCGACCGGCGCCGTCGGCTGGACCTTCACCGAGAAGTGAGGGCGGAGTGACCGTGGGACGCCGTCACGCGGTCAACCCGAGTATCCCGGAGATTTCCGTGCGGGCATCGGCCAGCTTCCGGGCAGCCAGCTCGCGGCCCGGCGAGATGTCGGTGATCCGCGGGTCGAGCGGGATCACCACCTCGAGGTAGCACTTCAACTTGGGTTCGGTGCCGGACGGCCGGACAACGATCCGAAGTTGCGCGGTGCGCAGCACCACGGCGTCGGTGCGCGGCAGCAGATCGTCGGTGCTGGTCACCGGATCACCGAGCAGGGTGGCGGGCAGCGCCGATCGCAGCCGTCGCATGACGGTCGAGATCTCCGTCAGGTCGGTGACCCTGACCGAGAGTTGGTCGGTCGCGTGCAATCCGTGCGTGGTGGCCAGGTAGTCCAGGGCGTCGAACAGCGTGCGGTCGGTGGACTTCAGACCGGCCGCCAGATCGGCGGCCAGCACCGCCGTTGAGATGCCGTCCTTGTCGCGCACCTGATCGGGATCCACGCAGACCCCGAGGGCCTCCTCGTAGCCGTAGACCAGACCGGTGCCCTGGCCGTCGCCGGCCCGGACGATCCACTTGAACCCGGTCAACGTCTCGTCGTAGCGCGCTCCGCGGGCCGCGGCAATACTCGACAGCAGCGACGACGAGACGATCGTGGTGACCACCAACGGATCCGGGTGAACGGTCCGGTCCAGCCGGGACAGCAGGTGATCGCCGAGCAGCGCTCCGGTTTCGTCGCCGCGGAGCATCCGCCAACTGCCGTCGGCGGCCTTGGCGCCGATCGCGCACCGGTCGGCGTCCGGATCGTTGGCGATCGCCAGATCGGCGTCCAGCTCCGTCGCCAGCGCCAGCAGCAGGTCGGTGGCGCCCGGCTCCTCCGGATTGGGGAAGCGGACCGTCGGGAACTCCGGATCCGGTTGCTGCTGCTCCGCGACCAGGTGCACGTCGGTGAAACCGGCTCGCTGCAACGCATCCGTCAGGGTGGCTGCGCCGACACCATGCATCGCGGTGGCCACGATGCGCAGCTGCTTGGCGGTGCCGGTGGCCAGCGATCCGGCCCGCGCCAGGTACGGCTCGACGATCGCGTCCGGCCCCTCGGTCGGCCAGCTCTCCGGGGTACCGGCGGTGTCCACACTGACGGCCGCCGGCACCGCGGCGATGGCCGCCTCGATGGCCGCGTCGGCCGGCGGCACGATCTGGGCACCGGCCTGCAGATAAACCTTGAGCCCGTTGTCCTGTGGTGGATTGTGCGATGCCGTCACCTGCACTCCGGCAGCCGCATTGAGTCGGCGGACGGCGAAGGCGGTGATCGGTGTCGGCAGCGGTCCCGGCGCCAGCAGAACCCGGAAGCCGGCTGCTGCCAACACCTTCGCCGCATCATCGGCGAGCTCTGCGGATCGATGCCGGGCGTCGTAGCCGACCACCACGATGCGCCGTGGCCCGCCGTTGGCCCGAAGGTGCGCCGCGATACCGGCCGCCGCCCGGCGCACCACCGCGAGATTCATCCCGGCTGGGCCGGCCCGCATCGGGCCGCGCAGACCGGCGGTGCCGAACGTCAACGGCCCGCGCATCCGGTCGATCAGTTCCGCGAGCGCGGAAGCGTTGCCGCCCATCGCATCTGCCAGTACCTGCTGCAGCTCGATTCGGTCCTGCGGCGACGGATCGTCGGCGATCCAGCGTATGGTGGCGTCCCGCAACTCCGCGGTCAGTCGGTCCGCCGAGCCGGCAGCATCGTTCATGGTCAGGACTTCTCGATCAGCTCGGCGAGCAACTCACCCATCCGACCGGCAGCGTCCTGACCGGCCGCCAGCACCTCGGTGTGATCCAGTGGCTCGCCGGTCATGCCGGCGGCCAGGTTCGTCACCAACGACAGACCGAAGACCTCGGCGCCGGCCTCCCGGACGGCGATCGCCTCCAGCACGGTGGACATCCCGACCAGATCGGCGCCCAGCGATCGGTACATCCGGATCTCGGCCGGCGTCTCGTAGTGCGGTCCAGGAAGCTGCGCATAGACGCCCTCGGTCAGGGTCGGATCAATGGTGGCGGCCAGGGTGCGCAGCCGCGGCGAGTACAGATCGGTCAGGTCGACGAAGGTCGGGCCGACGATCGGTGACGTCGCGGTCAGGTTCAGGTGATCGGAGATCACCACCGGCTGGCCCACCGTCATGCCCTCCCGCAGACCGCCGGCGGCGTTGGTGAGGATCACCGTCCTGGCCCCGGCCGCCACCGCGGTGCGCACGCCGTGCACCACCGGGGCGACGCCCTTGCCCTCGTAGTAGTGGGTCCGGCCGAGCAACACCAGCACCCGCTTGCCGCCGACGGGGATCGACCGGACGCGGCCGGAGTGGCCGGCCACCACCGGTGCGGAGAAGCCGGGCAGATCGGTCACCGAGATGTCGGCGGTCGGCCGGCCGAGCGCCTCGGCAGCCGGCACCCAACCGGAGCCGAGAACGAGCGCGACATCGTGGTGCAACACCCCGGTCGCCCTGGCCAGCGCGGCCGCCGCTTCTTCGGCACTGGCCCGGGTTGACGTGGCGGCATCGACGCTCTGATCGGACATGCTGCTCACCCTAGGACGTGGCCGCCCCAGTCGGCGATCAACCGGACCGCGAAGTAGCCGGCGACTGCCACCGCGACGGCCAGCAGCACGGCGATCGGCAACACCCACCGCGGCCGACCAGCAACCTCGGCGACCGCCGGCAGCGCCGGCAACGCGGCCGATCCGAAGCCCGCCCACGGCGGCGGCGGGGCCGGGTCGACGAACGGTATCCCGGCCCGCGGGGTGGACCGGCCGGCCGGCCGGCCGGACTGGGTGGCCGGCCGGGTCTCGCGCCCCATCGAATTCGGACGGGGACCGTTGCCGCTCTGCAGACCGGTCAGGTCGGCCGTCATCCCGGTCGGGTCGTCCGCGCAGGTCCTGAGCATCTGCAGGGCCTGACCGACCGTCATCCTGGTAGCCGGATTCTTGATCAACAGACCGTTGATGATCGGCGCCAGCCGTCCCGAATGTGGATGCGGCGGAACAGGATCGGCTACCACTGCGGTCAGCGTCGGGATGGCGTCACCGCGGTCGAACGGCGGCCGGCCCTCGACGGTGGCGAACAGCATCGCCCCCAACCCCCAGGCATCGGCGGTCGGTGAGGCCGGCTGGCCGGACGCCACCTCGGGAGAGATGTAGGCGGGGGAGCCGAGCAGCAGCCCGGTCACCGTCATCGCCGGTTCGTCGTTGCTGCGGGCGATGCCGAAGTCGGTGAGTTTGACCCGGCCGTCGGTGCCGACCAGCACATTGCCCGGCTTGACGTCGCGGTGGGTGATGCCGGCCTGGTGGGCAGCCAGCAGGCCGCCTGCCACCGCCACCCCGATGGTGCCGGCCAGCCCGTCCGGCAGCCGGCCCTGTCGACTGAGCAGCTGCGCCAACGACTGTGCCTGCAGCAGTTCCATCACGATGAACGGCCGACCGTCGACGATGAGGATGTCGTACAGGGTGATCACGTGTGGATGCGACAGCGCGCCGATCGCCCGGGCCTCCCGCATGGTGCGGTCGGCGACCAACTGAACCTCACCGGCCGGCATCCCGGTCGGCAGGTTGATCTCCTTGATCGCCACCCGCCGGTGCACGACGTCGTCGTAGGCCACCCAGACGGTGCCCATCGCACCCTTGCCGATCACCGATTCCAGCCGGTAGCGACCCACCAGCGAGCGTTGCTGTGCCACCGGCCGGTGCGGGCTCTGGGGGTTCGGGGGCACGGGCACGCAGCCATTGTTCCATCCGGTCGTCAAGAACTCGTCGAGATCACCGCGTGCGAAGGCAAGTGCGTCAACCACCGGGTGAGGCGTCAGTTCGCCCATCGCGTCACCGATGAAGGCCGACGGTGCCTGCACGTCCCCGACGGCTGACGGGATATGGGTGATCGCGCTACGACCAGTATCGAACACTTGATCTATTTATGCTATACTAGCGGTATGGACAGCGAGCATTGCCGGCGAGTAGGCGGGGTGTCGAAATCGTCCGAGTTCACCGACGGCACTCGGGCCCGCCAACGCCTTGCCGTCCTCGTCCGACTGCACACCGAGCAGGCTGCGACGCGCGTGATCGATCCGGTGGTGGCGATCGAACAATGGCGGGCAGCGATGCTCGACCTGCCGCCGTTGTACTTCGTCGAGCTGGCGCAGATGCTCCGGGATCGTCCCCGTCCCGCCATGCCGATCGCCGAGCCCAGCGAAGCGGCGGACGACGACGGCCGATCGGGTGTCCCTCCGGTGTGGGCCAGGGCCTTGCTGGACAGCCTGGTCGCCAATCAACGGTTGATCGCCCATTGCCAGGCGAGGTTCGCCGCAGACCTGGCCGAACTCGCCGGCTGCTATCCGGGGCTGCGCGAGCATCTGGCGACCGAGATGGCACTGAGCTTGGGGATGTCCGAGGGTTCGGCCAACCGGCAATTGGACGAGGCGCTGGAGGTCAGCCAGCGGTTGCCGGGCACTGTGTCCGCGCGGTGGCAGGGACTGCTCACCGGATGGAAGGTCACGGCGCTTCGCACCGAGACGGAGAACGTGGACGCGGCCACCGCGGCGGCGGTGGAGGCGGACGTCCTTGACGAGGCACCCCGGCAGACCGTGCCGGAACTGCGGGCGGCGATCCGCCGGTCGATCCTGCGCCGAGACCCGGAGGGCTCAGAGGTGCGTCATCGTAGTGCGGTCGCGCGCCGGAAGATCTGTCGCTTCGATCTGCCCGACGGCATGGCCGGTATGCAGGTCACCTCGTCGGCCACCGACATCGCCACGATCTGCGACACCATCGCCGCTGTCGCGCAACTGGCCAAGGCACCCGGCGATCAGCGGATCGGCGATCAACGTAAGGTCGACGCACTTGTCGACATCTGCACCGACATCCTGGAGTCGGGGCGGTTTGCCGGATCCGAACTGCCACGGGCGCACCGACGACGGCCGCAGGTGCAGGTCACCGTGCCGCTGGACGCACTGCTGGGTTCCGACTCGCCGGCCGAACTTCGCGGCTACGGACCGATCACCGCCGACCAGGCCCGTCGGATCGCCCGCGACGGCACGCTGCGGCGGCTGGTCTGCGATCCGCTTACCGGAGCCTTGCTGGATCTCGGCCGCACCCAGTACGAGCCGACCACTGAGCTGGCCGAATTCGTGTTGACCAGAGACGTCATGTGCACCGCCCCCGGTTGTCGGCAGCCGTCTCGGCGCTGCGAAACCGACCATGCAGTGCCCTATTCGGCGGGTGGGACGACGTCGGCGGCGAATCTGTCGGCGCTCTGCAAACACCATCACCGGGCGAAGGACGGCGGCGGCTTCACGCTGCAGCGTCAGCCGGACGGTTCGGCCATCTGGACCACCCCGCTGGGCACCAGCGTGCGCACTTCGCCACCCAGGCTGTGGCATCCACCGGATACAACCGGCCCGCCGCGAGCCGTCGTGGCAACCGGGAGCGGGCTGGCGCGAGATACGAGCGGATAGCCGGACACCAGGATCGACGATCGCGTTTGGTGCGCCACTCGACTGCTCGTGTCGACGATCAGGTCGTCAGGACGAGCGCGACGTCCTGGACCGAGGGCGCCGGATCGGTGGCCAGCCGACCGTAGACCAGGGTGTCGAACCGTTCGTCGCCGTACAACAATTTCTGTCGTTCCCGGCCTTCGAGTTCGAATCCGGCAGCGACGGCGACGGCGCCCGAAGCCGGATTGTTCGCCCGGTGGCCCAGCTCCAACCGGAACAGCCCGAGGTCGGTGAGCGCCCAGTTGGCCACCGCAGTGGTCGATCGGGATACCAGGCCCCGACCGCGGACCGCACCCGAGGAGAAGTAGGACACCCAACCGGTGTGGTGACGTCGTTCGATCGTCGACACTCCGACGTTGCCGACCACCGTGCCGGCGACCGTGATGGCGAAATTGTGCCGCCGCTCATCCCAGCCCAGCAACTCTGCCAGGCACCGCTGGGCGCTGTCGAAATCGGTGATCGACTGCGGATACTGCGACGCCAGATCGTCGCTGGTGGTAAAGATCTCGATCAGATCATCGGCGTCGGCGGGATCCCACGGCCGTAGTGAGATCGGCACCGGAACAACGAGCGGTGGGCGTGACGAATTCGGCGGCAGGTGTGGGTCGAGCAGCCGGTCTCGATTCCCGGAGTCGTTCACCGCTGCTCCGCGTCGAATGCATCGAGGATCTCGTCCGCCGCCTGCGCGGCGCCCAGCTCACCGGACAACAGCAATTCCCGGGTCCGCTCGCGCACCGCCTGAACCGATGGTGACTGGGCCAGTCGCTGGGTCAGTTCGTCGCCCACCAACGCCCAGGCCAACGAGAGTTGTTGCTCGGATCGCTTGCCGGCCAACCCCTCCGGCCCCAGATGTTCGGCATGCCGCAGACAGTGTTGCCAGACTTCGGCCACTCCGACTCCGCTCTGCCCGGAGCAGGTGAGCACCGGCGGCAGCCAGTCGGCGCCGCGGCCGTACACCAGCCGCAAGGCACCCGTCAGCTCTTTCGCGGCGGTGGTGGCCTCGGTCACCCGGTCGCCGTCAGCCTTGTTGACGGCCACCACATCGGCGATCTCCAAGACGCCCTTCTTGATGCCCTGCAACTGATCTCCGGTACGTGCTAGTCCCAGCAACAGGAACGTGTCGACCATGCCGGCCACCGCGATCTCGGACTGGCCGACGCCGACCGTCTCCACCAGCACCACGTCATGGCCGGCCGCTTCCAGCACGGTGATCGCCTGCGCAGTCGCCCGGGTCACACCGCCCAACGTGCCGGCGGTGGGGGAGGGGCGAATATAGGCGGCGGGATTCGCTGTGAGCCGCGGCATCCGGGTCCGGTCCCCGAGCACGGACCCGCCGGTCCGGGCGCTCGACGGGTCGACAGCCAGTACTCCGACCCGATGGCCGGCCTCGGTGAGTAGTCCACCGAGAGACTCGATGAAGGTCGATTTACCGACTCCGGGCACTCCGGAGATGCCGATCCGCCGCGCGCCGCCGGCATGAGACGTGAGCTGTGACAACAAGCCCCGGGCAATCCTGCGATGATCGGCGCGGGAGGACTCCACCACGGTGATCGCCCTGGACACCGTTGCCCGGCGATTGGCCAGTACGCCGCAAACGAGCTCGGCGGCTTCGTTGGGATCCGCTGTGCCGGCCGACTCGTGGACATGAGCTCGATCGGTCGGCTTGCTCATCTGTCGGCTGGGTGACTGAGGTTTGCCGCCAGCCGGCGCAGCAGCTCCAGTGCCGCGTCGGCGATCACCGTGCCCGGCCCGAACACCGCGGCGGCGCCCATTGCCGTCAGCTCGGGCACATCGTCCGGTGGGATCACCCCACCGACCACGATCATGATGTCGCCGCGTCCCTCGGCGGCCAGTGCTTCCCGCAACGCCGGCACCAGCGTCAGGTGTCCGGCGGCCAGCGAGTTGACGCCGACGATGTGCACGTCGGCGTCCACCGCCTGCCGAGCGACCTCCTCCGGAGTGGAGAACAGCGGCCCGACGTCCACGTCGAAACCGAGATCGGCGAACGCCGTGACGATCACCTTCTGACCTCGATCGTGACCGTCCTGGCCCATCTTGGCGACCAGGATCCTGGGTCGGCGACCTTCGTCGCGGGCGAACGTCTCGGTTGCCGCCAGTACCGCCGCCACCTTCGACGACGCTCCCGCTTCCGCCCGGTACACCCCGGAGATGGTACGGATCACCGCGGTGTGCCGGCCGTAGACCTTCTCCACCGCGTCCGAGATCTCGCCGACGGTGGCGTGCGCGCGGGCGGCATCGACGGCGGCTGCCAACAGATTGCCCGCCAGGTCCGGTCCCGGGTCGGTGGCGGCGGCGTTGGTCAGCGCCTCGAGTGCGGACTTGACGGCATCGGAATCCCGTTCGGCGCGCAGCTTCTCCAGCTTGGCGATCTGGGCGGCCCGGACCGACGCGTTGTCCACCCGGAGGAACTCGATCCGTTCGTCGCCGGCCCCATCGGCATCGACCTGGTAGCAGTTCACCCCGACCACCGGCTGGGTACCGGAGTCGATCCGGGCCTGGGTGCGGGCCGCTGCCTCCTCGACCCGCATCTTCGGGATACCGGCCTCGATGGCCGCCGCCATCCCGCCGGCCCGTTCCACCTCGTCGATGTGCGCCATCGCCCGGTCGGCCAGGTCGTGGGTGAGCCGCTCCAGGTAGTACGAGCCGCCCCACGGATCGATGATGCCGGCGGTGCCGGACTCCTGCTGCAACAGCAGTTGGGTGTTCCGGGCGATCCTGGCGGAGAAGTCGGTGGGCAGCGCAACCGCCTCGTCCAGTGCGTTGGTGTGCAAAGACTGGGTGTGTCCCTGGGTGGCGGCCATCGCCTCGATACAGGTCCGCGCGACGTTGTTGAACGCGTCCTGGGCGGTCAACGACCACCCCGAGGTCTGGCAATGCGCCCGCAGCGACAGCGATTTCGGATTCTTCGGGGAGAACTGCGACACCATCGAGCACCACAACGCGCGAGCGGCGCGCATCTTCGCGATCTCGGTGAAGAAGTTCATCCCGATCGCCCAGAAGAAGCTGAGCCGGGGCGCGAAGGCATCGATGTCCAGCCCGGCAGCGATCCCGGCGCGCAGGTACTCCAGTCCGTCGGCGAGCGTGTAGGCCAACTCCAGATCGGCCGTCGCCCCCGCTTCCTGGATGTGATAGCCGGAGATCGAGATCGAATTGAACTTCGGCATCTTCGCGGCGGTGTAGGAGAAGATGTCCGAGATGATCCGCATGCTCGGGGTCGGCGGATAGATGTAGGTGTTGCGGACCATGAACTCTTTGAGGATGTCGTTCTGGATGGTGCCGGCCAACTGCTCCGGCGCCACCCCCTGCTCCTCGGCGGCCACGATGTACAACGCCAGCACCGGCAGCACGGCACCGTTCATCGTCATCGACACGCTGATGGCGTCCAACGGGATGTGGTCGAACAGCTGTCGCATGTCCAGGATGGAATCGATGGCCACCCCGGCCATTCCGACATCACCGGCCACTCGCGGATGATCCGAGTCGTAGCCCCGATGCGTCGGCAGGTCGAAGGCCACCGACAGTCCCTTCTGGCCGGCGGCCAGATTGCGGCGGTAGAACGCATTCGACTCTTCGGCGGTGGAGAATCCGGCGTACTGCCGGATGGTCCACGGCTGGGTGGTGTACATGGTCGGGTACGGACCGCGCAGATAGGGCGGCAACCCCGGATAGGTCTCCAGAGCGTCCAGCCCCGCCAGATCGCCGGCGGTGTAGAACCGTTGGATCGCAATGCCTTCCGGCGACATCCACGGCTCGGCTGCTCGGCCGGATGGACCAGCCGGGCGGGTATCGGCGGCCGGGCCGATCAGCGGCAGTCCGGCGAACGACCGCGGGATGCTCATGCGGGGTCCTCCCCGAGATAGTCGCGGACCCGTTTGCAGAGGGCTGGTATGTCGGCTCCGATGGTGATCCGATCGTCGATCAGCTCGGCCAGTTCGCAGCGTGGTTCGCCGGCCATCAGCACGGTACGGGCGCCGGCAGCGCGCAGCGCAGCGATGGTGGCGGCGCCATGTTCGGTGTAGCCGGCGTCGCTACCGGCCAGGCACACCACCGGCGTGACGGAGCGGTCGTAGCCGGCAACGACCGCATCGGGACCGTCGGTCGGGCCGGCCCGGACGACCCCGATGCCACCGGCGGCCAGTGCATTGGTGGCGAAACCGGCGCGCGCGGCGTGAGCGGCCATCGGCCCGAGGGTGGCCAGGAAAACCGGTGTGCCGGCGGGCTTGTCGCGCAGCTGCTGATATGCCTGCGCCCACGGCGCCGTCGACGCCCCGTCGACCGCGGGTGCCGGCCGTCGACGGGGGAGCGTCTCGCCGAGTTGTGGGAACTCGCTGAGGCCGGTCAACGGCCGCCGTCGGACATCGATCTGGTGGGCCCGCTCGATGCGCAACTCGTCCACCGCCGCTCGCATCGATCCGTCGGCCAGCACCGCGGCGGCGCCGCCGGCCTGTTCGATTCGGCCGAATTCGGCCCACCCGGACTCGGCGAGTCCGCTGGTCAGCTGCTCGATTGCGGAGGCACCACCGGCCGGATCGCAGACCGCGGCCAATCGTGACTCACCGATCAGCAGGTGCGAGACGTTGCGGGCGATCCGTCGGCCGAAACCGTCCGGAATGCCCAGCGCGCTGTCGAACGGCAGCACCGAGATCGCCTGCGCCCCGGCCACTCCGGCGGCAAAGGCGGCGATCGTTCCCCGCAGCATATTCACCCAGGGGTCGTAGCGGGTCATCATCGGCCGGCTGGTCACTGCGTGCAGCTGCGGGACCGTAGCCGGCCCGACGGGGATCTCGGACAGCTCGAGCACCCTGGCCCAGAGTTGGCGGGCCGCCCGGAGTTTGGCGATCGAGACGAACTGCTCATCCGTCACGGCGTACCGAAAACTCAGCAGTCCCGCGGCATCGGCACCGGTGATCCCGGCGGCTTCCAGCTGCCGCAGGTAGGTCGCCCCGACCGCCAGCGCCCAGCCGAGCTCCTGTACGTCACCGGCGCCGATATCGTGTGCGGCGGTACCGTCCGCAACCAGTGCGCCGATGCCGATAGTCGTTGCCCGGTGCGCGATCTCACCGACCGAGGCGACTTCAGCGGTGGTTTCATGGCGGAGCGCATCGCCCAACGGGTCGAGGCCGAACGAGCTGCCGGCGGCCGGCGACACCCGGCGTTCGCTGAGCACGGCGGCGAAGGCATCGATGGCCGCACCGGTCGCCGGACCAGCGCCGGGGACACACTGCAGCACCACCGGAGCTACCTCCAGCAGCACCGTTTCCAGCACGAATGCCAGGTCCTGCGGGTCGGTACCGCCGTCACCGACGGTCAACCAGATCGAAGTCGCGCCGCCCTGCAGGTCGGCCAGCACTGCTGCCCGCGCGGTCTCCCGGTCGGGATCGGCCAACGGCACCCGGATGTCCCAGGCGTCCGGATGCCCGATGCCGCGGCGGGAGTCCGGACGATCGTCGCCATCGCCGACACTGCCAAGGGCCGGCACCGGCACCCCGTCCAGAGTGTGTCGGGACAGCAACTGGAGCACATCTGACTCGGTCGGCCCGGCCTGCTCGGTGGCGCCGGAGCGTTCGGCGGCCCGATCCGACGGCGAGAGTCTCCCGGCCTTGCGCAGCACGGTCGCGGCCGCCGCCAGCCATTGCTCGCGGCTGCCCGTCGGCACCCCAGCGGCCTCCAGTGGTACCGGGCCCGGCTCGGCTGCCGCAGCCGGCTCGGCTGCCGCTGCCCTCGGCGTGAGCGCCGCCGGATCGTCGTTCATCGCTCGATCGTAGGCACTCTCGATCAGGGGATCTCCCAGGTGTGCACGGGTTCGTTGGCGTGCATGCCCTCGCAGTACAGCTTGAGCATCTCGGCCAGTGCCTTCTCCCGGTCCATCCCTCGGTCCTCCAGGCCGGCGACGGCATCCGACTGCCAGGACGCGCCGTTGCGCTGCGTCCGGCACCGGTTGGCGACGATGCCGAGATACCGATCCCGGACGGCGGTGGAGACACCCCATCGGGTCAGCCCCTCATCGGCCAGCGGCAGCAGATGACGCAGGATCAGCTCGTCCCAGCGCACCTCGCCGAAGCCGGGCCAGTAGAAGACGGCATCGACGCCGCGCCGGGCGCCGGCATCGAAGTTCGCCTTTGCCGCATCGAAGGACATCTTGGTCCAGACCGGCCGGTCGTCGGTGGACAGCATCTTGAGCACGCCGTAATAGAAGGCGGCGTTCGCCATCACATCCACCACGGTCGGGCCGGCCGGCAGCACCCGGTTCTCCACCCGTAGGTGCGGCCGACCGTCGACCACGTCGTAGACCGGCCGGTTCCACCGGTAGACGGTGCCGTTGTGCAGCCGCAGCTCCTGCAACTTCGGAGCTGTCCCGGACGCCAGCACCGCCTCGGGATCTTCGTCGGTGGTCTCCGGCAGCAGCGCCGGGAAGTACCGGACGTTCTCCTCGAACAGGTCGAAGATCGAGGTGATCCAGCGCTCACCGAAGAACACCGGCGGCCGCACGCCCTGATTCCGCAGCTCGGGCGAGCGGGTGTCGGTGGCCTGCAGGAACAGCTCGGTGCGGGTCTCGGCCCACAGCCGTTTGCCGAACAGGAACGGCGAATTGGCGCCGAGCGCGAGCTGCGGGCCGGCGATGGTCTGGGCGGCGTTCCAGTTCGCCGCGAAATCTGCCGGCGAAACCTGCAGATGCAGCTGCACCGAGGTGCAGGCGGATTCCGGAGCGATGGTGTCGGCAAACGTGCGCAGCGATTCGGCGCCGGTGATGTCCAGCTCCAGATCTTCCCGGCGGGCCGCGAAGATCGCCTCGTCCAGCGCCTGGTAGCGCGGACTTGCGCTCATCCAGTCACCGGCCAGGTGATCGGGACGCAGGGTCGGCAGGATGCCGATCATCACGATCCGGGAACCGGATTCATTGGCCCGGCTCTCGGCCCGGTCCAACGACTTCCGAAGGAGCGCCTCGAGTTCGATCGCCGACTCCCCGGGCAACGGCCGCGGCGGCACGTTCAGCTCGATGTTGTATCGGCCGAGTTCGGTCTGGTACGCCGGATCCTCGATGGCCTGCAGCACCTCGGCATTTGCCATCGCCGGCTGCATGTCCTGGTCGACCAGGTTGAGTTCGATCTCCAGGCCGGTCAGCGGCTTGTCGAAGTCGAAGTGGTGTTCGACCAGCATCCGCTCGAAGACATCCAGACATTGCTGAACCTTCGTCCGGTAGCTCTGCCGCTGCTCCCGAGTGAAGACACCACTGGAGATGTCGTCGCCCATCAGACCTCCGGTCGTCCTGCGTGCTGGTGCCATGAGTGTGTCGCGCCGGGCACGATCAGACCAGTGCCCAGGCAGCCGGAACTCATGTCCCGGCGCCCCGATCTCAGCTGTGCCGGCCGTCCCGTCGGTCCCGTCGGCGGTAGCCGAACAGGGTGAGGACGGCACCGAACGGAGTCCGGACGCTGGCGGCCGCGCTGGGCGCGATGCCGGGAGTGACGGTGACCACCAACAGGCCGGCTGCCAGCGCGATCACGCTGGCCAGGGCGCGCTTGCTGCCGCGAGATCCGACAGTCCGGTCGGTGCTGTGCCGCCCCAATGACCACCCCTCGCGTACATCGCCGATGCTGACCGCGCGAGATCGTCAATCCGAGGATGCGCGGGTCAAGGATCGTCACACGAAAGGCGCAACTTCACCAATCCGACCTCGGCATTTGATCTACGCCTAAATGTCGAAACCGACAATTAACCGATTCTGCAAATCGGCGCGACGATCGACGACACCGGACGCCAGTCCACAGTTCCGGCGCCGACAGTCGGGTCGCTGCCGGGGTCGTCGGCCTGGTCCATGGTGGCTGCCGGGCCGGGCTGCCTGCCTGGACGTACATCGTCGGTAACATCCGGCTGTGTGAGCCGCGCCGAGATCGATGCCGATACTGATACGTCCTGTGCTGTCGATGACCTGGGAGCCGGCCGGGGACCCGGATGGCTGGACGAATTCCTCGGTACCCGGCTGACCGAGCTCATCGAACTGCGGCGGGACATCCACGCCCATCCGGAACTGTCCTGGCACGAGGTGCGCACCACCGAAACCATCGAACGGTGGCTGGCCGAGGCGGGAATCCGGAATCGACGAATGCCGGGAGGTACCGGGGTGATCGCCGAGATCGGCGAGCTGGCCGGGGGAGGCCCGACCATCGGGCTGCGAGCCGACATCGATGCGCTGCCGCTGCGGGAATCCAGCGGGTTGCCGTTTGCGTCGGAGGTGCCCGGGGCTTCGCATGCCTGTGGTCACGACATCCACCTGAGTGTGCTGCTGGGTGCGGCCCTGGCGCTGCAGTCGGCCGGCGAGCTGGCGTGCCGAGTGCGGCTGTTGTTCCAGCCGGCCGAGGAGATGACGCCCGGCGGGGCCAAGGAGCTGATCGCCGCCGGCGGGATGGACGGTGTGGATCGGGTGTTCGCGGTGCACTGCGATCCGAAGGCGCAGGTTGGCCGGGTCGGACTCAAGATCGGCGCCATCACCTCGACCTCGGACCTGATCGAGCTGCGGGTCACCGGTCCGGGTGGGCATACGGCGCGTCCGCATCTGACGGCCGATGTGGTGCACGCGCTGGGAACGGTGATCACCGGACTGCCGTTGTTACTGACCCGTCGGCTGGACCCGCGGGCGGCCGCGGTGCTGGTCTGGGGAACCGTGCAGGCCGGCGAGGCGGCCAATGCGATCCCGCAGCAGGGATTGCTGCAGGGGACGCTGCGGATGATGCGCCGGGAGGCCTGGGACGGAGCGGAGGCGTTGGTGCGGGAGCTGGTCGCCGGCCTGCTGGCGCCGACCGGTGTGCGTTACGAACTGACGGTGCGGCGCGGTGTGCCGCCGGTCGACAACGATGAGCAGGCAACGGATCTGCTGCGGGCGGCGGCCAGTGCAGCGCTCGGCCCGGATGCCGTGGTGGACACCGAACAGTCCACCGGGGCCGAGGACTTCGCCGATTTGCTGGAGCATGCGCCGGGTGCGTTGGCCCGGCTCGGGGTCTGGGACGGCAGCAGCGAACAATGCGACCTGCACTCGGCCGGTTTCACCGCCGACGAGCGGGCCATCCCGGTCGGCATCCGACTGCTGGTGCACACGGTGCTGGCCGGCCACCGGCAGTAGCAGCCGCCGCGGCGTCGAGCGGTTGAGAGTCGGGCCCCCGGTCAGCCCCCGATCGATCGGCACGCCCGGATCCGGATGTCGCGGACGTATTCCGACGGAGCGTCAGCTGCCTCCGCTGCGTCCGCCAGCACCCCGAGGTAGCGGGCCGAGGGCAGGCCGCCCTCGAAGGCGTCCAGGACATACAGCCAGGCCAGCCGAGCGCCTTCCGGTGTGTGCACCCGAAGGCGAATCTTGTTGTACACACCCAGGTCTGCCCCTTCCCACGAGTCCAGCGACCGCTCGTCGGCATCGGACATGTCGTACAGCACGACGAATACCGATGAGTCGCGAGAGGTGTCCGGAGCCGAGATCCGGCCGGTTGCCGACCCGCCGGCTGTTGCCTGGTCATCGTTCTGAACGATGGTGGCCAGCGCGCCCTCCCAGCCGAGGTCCTCGCCACCGAAGGTCAACCGCCAGCCGGGCAGCCAGCCGGTACCGGCCAGCGGCGACGACGGACACCGCTGGAGCATCTGGGAGGGATCCATGTTCGAGCCGTAGGCCGCGTACAACGCCATGACGAGCAGGGTATCGGCCCGGCGACGCGGTCGTACACGTCCGGCACTGCGGTGACCGGCACCGGCCGGGCAATGCGGTGGCCGAGCAGCGCCCGGATCCGGCGGCGGGTCAGGCCGATAGCGTTACCGTCATGACCCGGATCGTGATCATCGGCGGGGGCCCTGCCGGCTACGAGGCCGCTCTGGTGGCTGCCCAGTACGGCGGCGCGGTGACCCTGGTCGAGGAAGTGGGGCCGGGCGGTAGTTGTGTGCTGTACGACTGCGTGCCGTCCAAGACCTTCATCGCCTCGGCCGGCGGCCGGACCGCTGTCCGCGAAGCCGGTGATCTGGGGATCGACATCGCCGCGGAGCACGCCTCGGTGAACGTGGCAGCGGTGCACGGCCGGGTGACCGGACTGGCGACCGCGCAGTCGGCGGACATCCGGGCCCGGCTGCTGGCCGAGGGCGTCACCATCATCGATGGCCGGGCGGCACTCGACGATCCGTCTCCCGGCCTGGCACTGCACCAGGTCAAGGTGACGCCGACCGCGACCGACAGGGCGAGGAGTGTGCAGACGTTGGCGGCCGAAGTGGTGCTGATCGCCACCGGCGCCACTCCCCGGGTGGTTCCCGGCTGCGAACCGGACGGCGAGCGGATCCTGACCTGGCGGCAGGTCTATTCGTTGACCGAGTTCCCGGAACACCTGATCGTGGTCGGGTCGGGCGTCACCGGCGCCGAGTTCGCCTCGGCATACACCGAGCTGGGCGTCAGAGTCACGCTGGTGTCCAGTCGCGACCGGGTGCTGCCCGGAGAGGATGCCGATGCTGCTGCGGTGATCGAGGACGTGTTCGCCGATCGCGGCTCGGTATTGGTCAAGCAATCGAGAGCCGAATCGGTCCGCCGGGACGGCGACGAGGTCGTGGTGACCGTCACCGGCGGAGCGGAGGTGCGCGGCTCGCACTGCCTGATGACGGTCGGTTCGGTGCCGAACACCACCGACATCGGGTTGCAGCGGGTCGGTATCGAGACCAACGCCGGCGGCTTCGTCGAGGTGGATCGGGTGTCCCGCACCACCGTTCCCGGTATCTACGCCGCCGGCGACTGCACCGGTGTGCTGATGTTGGCGTCGGTCGCCGCCATGCAGGGCCGGATCGCGATGTGGCACGCGTTGGGCGAAGGCGTTCCACCGCTGAAGCTGAACACGGTGGCGGCCAACGTGTTCACTCACCCGGAGATTGCCACCGTCGGTGCCAGCACCGCCGATGTCACCGGGACCGATGGTCCGACGAACTCGCACACCGTGATGTTGCCGCTGGCCACCAATCCGCGGGCCAAGATGGCCGGCGTTCGGGAGGGCTTCGTCAAGCTGATGGTGCTCAAGCTCACCGGCACGGTGATCGGCGGCGTGGTGGTGGCACCGGAGGCGTCCGAGCTGATCCTGCCCATCGCCATCGCCGTGCAGAACGGTTTGACGGCAAAGGATCTGGCATACAGCTTCTCGGTCTATCCGTCGCTGTCCGGCTCGATTACCGAGCTCGGTCGGCAGCTGATGTTCTGGAATGAGCGGCAGGACGACGCTCAGCCATGACCGTCATTCCGAACGATCCGCGCGAGGCGATGCTCACTACCGAGCGGCCATGGGGCACCTACGAACAGTTCTGCCTCAACGAGCAGGTGTCGGTGAAGACGATCACGGTCAATCCGGGCCACCGCCTCTCGCTGCAGACCCACGAACACAGGGCCGAGTTCTGGCAGGTCCTCGACGGCCCGATCAACGTCACAGTCGGAACGAAGTCGTGGTCAGCGCAGCGGGACGAGAAGATCTGGGTCGCCGTCGGTGAGCTGCACCGCATGGCCAACTCCATTAATGCTCCCGTGCGCGTTCTCGAAGTGTGCTGGGGCCACTTCGAGGATGACGACATCGTCCGGGTCGAAGACGACTATGACCGCTGACGAGGGCCCTTGAGCTTCCCAGTACACCTGTACCGGAGCTGCCCGAATCGGTTCCGCCGCAGCCGAGTTGCTGGAGCCGACACAGTCCTGATCGCCTCGCCGACACAGCGCTGCCGACCCTGGCCGGACCACCGGCGGCGCGGCGTGACAAATTCAGCACCATGAACAGAGGCGTGGTGGCCGGCGTCGCCGCCTATCTGCTGTGGGGACTGTTCCCGCTGTTCTGGCCGCTGTTGGAGCCGGCGGGCGCCGTCGAGATCCTTGCCCACCGGATGATCTGGTCGTTGGTGGTGATGTCCGTCGTCGTCAGCGTGCTGCGGCAGTGGCGCACCATCCGCAGAATGCCGGCGATCCTCTGGTGGCAGGTGGCTGCGGCCGCCGCACTGATCTCAGTGAACTGGGGCGTCTACATCTATGCCGTCAACAACGGACAGGTGATCGGCGCGTCGCTCGGCTACTTCATGAACCCGTTGGTGAGTGTGCTCATCGGGGTGCTGCTGCTGGGCGAGCGGCTGCGCGCGACCCAGTGGACCGCCGTCGGTCTCGGCTTCGCTGCGGTGCTGGTGATCAGTGTCGGGGACGGCCGAATCCCTTACCTGTCACTGGCTCTGGCCGCCAGCTTCGGACTCTACGGGCTGGTGAAGAAGGTGATTCCGCTACCGCCGACCACGTCACTCACGTCGGAGGGCATCGTGCTGGCCCTGCCGGCACTGGCCACCATCGTGCTCCTGCAGGTGCGCGGCGACGGCACGCTGACCAGCCACGGCATCGGGCACCTCGGCCTGTTGATGTTGACCGGAGTCGTGACGGTCATCCCGCTGCTGGCGTTTGGCGTTGCGGCACAGGAGCTTCCGCTGTCGGTGCTTGGACTGCTGCAGTACGTGACACCGGTGGTGCAGTTCCTGCTCGGCGTGTTGTGGGCGCACGAGAAGATGCCGACCACCAGCTGGATCGGCTTCATCGGAGTGTGGTGTGCGCTGGTGGTGCTGTCGGCAAGCGCACTGCGACGTGCGCGTCAGAACCGGCGAACGGCGTGAATGGTTTGGCAGCATGACCCGCCGGGCGATCGGGTGGCCGGCCCGGTCATCGGCGCGCCATCGTTGGCGGCGCCGATGCCGGAACCCAGGCCATCTGCCGGGAGAATTACTCGGTTGATTCCTCTGCCACCGCTTCCTCGATCTCTTTGGCGTCCTTGTCGATCCAATCGAAGGTCTTGGTGACGGCCTTCTTCCACTGCTTGTACCGCTTCTCCCGCTCGGCGGGGTCCAGCTGCGGCTCCCAGCGCTTGTCCTCGGCCCAGTTGGTGCGGATGTCGTCCTCCGACTGCCAGTATCCGACGGCCAGACCGGCGGCGTAGGCGGCGCCGAGTGCGGTGGTCTCGGCGACCACCGGCCGGATCACCGGGACGCCCAGGATGTCGGCCTGGAACTGCATCAGGGTCTCGTTCACCACCATGCCGCCGTCGACCTTGAGCGCCGTCAGATCGACGCCGGAGTCGGCATTCATCGCATCCAGCACCTCACGGGTCTGGAACGCGGTCGCCTCCAGCACCGCCCGGGCCAGGTGGCCCTTGTTGATGTAGCGGGTCAGCCCGACGATGGCGCCGCGGGCGTCGGAGCGCCAGTACGGCGCGAACAGCCCGGAGAAGGCGGGCACGAAGTAGCACCCGCCGTTGTCCTCGACACCCTTGGCCAGGTCCTCGATCTGGGCGGCATCGCTGATCATCCCGAGGTTGTCCCGCACCCACTGCACCAGCGAACCGGTGACGGCGATCGAACCCTCGAGCGCGTACACCGTCGGCTGGTCGCCGATCTTGTAGCAGACCGTGGTCAGCAGCCCGTTCTCGCTGGGCACCTTCTCGGTGCCGGTGTTGATCAGCATGAAGTTGCCGGTGCCGTAGGTGTTCTTCGCCTCGCCGACGTTCAGACAGGCCTGACCGAAGGTGGCCGCCTGCTGATCGCCGAGGATGCCGGCGATCGGGACTCCGGCCAGCGCGCCGGCGTCCCGGCCCTTGCCGTACACCTCCGAGGACGAGCGGATCTCCGGCAGCATCGACATCGGGATCGTCATGTCGCTCGCGATCTCGGCATCCCAGGTCAACGTGTCCAGATCCATCAGCATGGTGCGGGACGCATTGGTCGGCTCGGTGTAGTGCAGTCCGCCGTTGGTGCCGCCGGTCATGTTCCACAGCAGCCAGGTGTCCATATTGCCGAACACCAGGTCGCCGGCCTCGGCCTTCTCCCGCGCACCGTCGACGTTGTCCAGGATCCACTTGACCTTGGGTCCGGAGAAGTAGGTGGCCAGTGGCAGGCCGACCTTGGCCTTGTACCGGTCCTGACCTCCGCCGAGTGCGCCGAGTTCGTCGACGATTTTGTCGGTCCGGGTGTCCTGCCAGACGATGGCGTTGTAGACCGGTTCGCCGGTGGTCTTGTCCCAGACCAGGGCGGTCTCCCGCTGGTTGGTGATGCCGACCGCGGCCAGCGAGTCGGCCTTCAGGTCCGCCTTGGCTAGGGCCGCGGCGCAGACCGCCCTGGTGTTCTCCCAGATCTCCTTGGCGTCGTGCTCCACCCAGCCGGCCTGCGGGAAGATCTGCTCGTGTTCCTTCTGGTCGACCGCCACCACTCGACCTTCGTGGTTGAAGATCATGCAGCGGGTTGAGGTGGTGCCCTGATCGATTGCGGCGACGTACTTGTCGGACTGTGGGTCTGCCATCGGGTCAGCCTTCCGGTCATCGGGTGGACCGGCACGGCGACCGGTTCGGGGTGGGTGCGTCATCGCAGGGCAGGAAGCTGACCGGCCCGGCGGCGATGACGGGAACTGCAACCACCGTACGCAGCCGGGTCAGGTTCGCCTACCCGGCTGCCTGCGGCGTCAGATCGCGTTCTTGATGGCGCTGATCAGGGTGTCGGCGTCGGTGATCTTGTAGACCAGGACGGCGATCGCCGAGCCCACCAGCGGGCCGACCACCGGGATCCACGAATAGCCCCAGTCCGAGCCGCCCTTGCCCTTGATCGGCAGCACGAAGTGGGCGATCCGTGGCCCGAGATCGCGGGCCGGGTTGATCGCATATCCGGTCGGGCCACCGAGCGAGGCGCCGATCGCGACCACTAGCAGCGCCACCGCCAACGGCCCGAGACTTGCCGGGGTGCCATTGAACAGCAGGATGACGAAGATCAGCACGAAGGTGCCGATCACCTCCGTCACCAGGTTCCATGGCACGCTGCGGATAGCCGGTCCGGTGGAGAACACGCCGAGCTTGTTGGCCGGGTCCGGCTCCTCGTCGAAGTGCTGCTTGTAGGCCAGCCAGCAGACGACGGCACCGAGGAAGGCACCGATCATCTCCGCGGACCAGTAAGCGACGGCGTGCCCGAAGTCGATGTCGCCCTTCATCAGGAGCGCCAGCGTCACCGCCGGGTTCAGGTGGGCGCCGGTCGGGAATGCCACGTAGACACCGGCGAAGACGCCAAGGCCCCAGCCGAAGTTCACCAGCAGGAAGCCGCCGCCGTTGCCCTTCGTTTTGATAAGTGCGACGTTGGCGACCACACCGCAGCCGAGTAGCAACAGCATCGCTGTGCCGAGAATCTCGTAGGTGAAGATGTGGCCGATAGTCGGTTGATCCACTGCGACCTCCCTGGTCCGGAGCCCTCGCCGGCCGTCATCGTTGTCGGCCGTGTGGGACACGCTAGCCGAACAGGACGAACTGCAACAGATGGTGCGCTCGGTCGGCCTAACGGTTCCGGAGTAGGGTCGCCACTGCAGTCGGTGTGTGATGCTCGCGGTCCGGTAGCCGATGCCCGGGAGTTCCGGGATCGGCGCTATGCCAACGGGATCACCCCGAGCCGTGCGGCATCGTGCGGTGAGAGGGAAGCCGGTGAGAATCCGAACTGCCCCGCAGCGGTGAATGGGAACGACCGCCGTCATCACGCACTGGGCCCGATGAGTGATCACCTCACTCGGCCCGGGAAGCGACGGCCAGTAGGACAGCGCGCCGGTCGTCCGGACGCCCCGCCCATCAGTCCGAAGACCTGCCGACGCACCGGGCACGCTCGTGCCCGGTGGTCCGCCACCTCGAGGGAGGGTGCGCCGACCAGTGCGGCAGATCGGTGATCGGTCCGGCCGCGGGTCGTGCACCCATTGGGTGGTGGGTCGTCCACGCTGATCGGAAGGCACCACAGATGTCCCATCCCACGACCGACAAAGTGTTCGCGGCCACCGTGCTCGGCTACCCGCGGATCGGTCCGAAGCGAGAACTGAAAAAGGTCCTCGAGCGCTACTGGGCCGGCACTGCCAGTAGAGCAGCACTCGAACTCGCCGCGAAGCAGATCCGCACCGATTCGGCTGCAGCGTTGCAACGGGCCGGACTCGATTCGGTGCCGGTGAACACTTTTTCCTACTACGACCAGGTGCTGGACACCGCCGCCATGCTCGGCGCGGCGCCGGCCCGGTTCGCCGATATCGACGACCCGCTGGATCGCTACTTCGCGATGGCCAGAGGCAGCGGTGACCAACCGCCGCTGGAGATGACGAAGTGGTTCGACACCAACTATCACTATCTGGTTCCGGAGATCGCCGTCGACACCGTGTTCTCCCTGAATCCGCAGCAGGTGTTGGCGGATCTGGCCGAGGCGCTGGCGGCCGGGGTGCCGGCCCGGCCGGTGATCCTCGGGCCGGTGAGCTTCCTGCTGCTGGCCAAATCCGCAGCGACCGGCGAGCCGACCGGCGGCACCGGAACGGGCGGGGAGTTCACCCCGCTGAGCCGGCTGGACGATCTGCTGCCGCTGTACGTCGAGTTGCTGCAGCAGCTGGAATCCGTTGGGGCGCAGTGGGTGCAGCTGGACGAGCCGGCGTTGCTGGTGGACATCGACGAGTCCGTCGCGGCGGCGGCCGCGGGCGCCTATCGGACGCTGGCCGCTTCCATCCGACGTCCCGCCCTTCTGGTGGCCGGCTATTTCGGCGACTCGACGAGCCTGCTGCGGGTGTTGGGCGGTAGCGGCGTCGAGGGGATCGCGGTCGACCTGGTGGCTGGTGAGCTGCCTGCCGACGATGTCGATCTCGGCGACATCCTGCTGGTCGCCGGCGTGGTCGACGGTCGCAATGTATGGCGGACCGACCCGGACGTGGCGCTGGATCGGCTGCGCCGGCTGGCGCCGCGGGTCGGCTCGGTGGCGGTCTCCACCTCGTGTTCGCTGCTGCACGTTCCGTACTCGGTGGCCGCCGAGGAGCATCTGGACCCACAACTGCGGTCCTGGCTGGCGTTCGCCGACGAGAAGGTGGAGGAGGTGGTGGGGCTGTCTCGATCGTTGGCCGGCGGTTCGGACGATCCGGTGATCCTCGACGCCCGGGCGGCGTCCGCGGACCGCCGCGATTCCGCCCGAACCCAGCAGACCCAGGTACGGCAGCGGGTCGCCCAACTCGATGACGACGCCGTCCACCGGGGACCCGCGGAGCATCGCCGCGAGCAGCAGGCTGCCCGGTTGGCGCTGCCCCCGTTGCCGACCACCAGCATCGGATCGTTCCCACAGACCGCAGAGATCCGCCGGGCCAGGGGCGATCTGCGGGCCGGTCGGATCGACGATGCCAACTACGTCCGGCTGATGTGCGCCGAGGTGGCCGCGGTGATCGCACTGCAGGAGGAGTTGGGGCTGGATGTGCTGGTGCACGGCGAGCCGGAACGCAACGACATGGTGCAGTACTTCGCCGAGCAGCTCGAGGGCTTCGGCGTCACCGACCACGGCTGGGTGCAGTCCTACGGTTCCCGGTGCGTACGTCCGCCGATCCTGTTCGGTGATGTCTCCCGGTCCAGGCCGATGACGGTCGAGTGGGCCGAGTATGCGCAGGGCCTGACCAACAGGCCGGTCAAGGGCATGCTGACCGGTCCGGTCACGATCCTGGCCTGGTCGTTCGTCCGCGACGATCAGCCGCTGGCCGACACTGCGGTACAGGTCGCCCTGGCCGTCCGGGACGAGACCATCGATCTCCAGTCGGCCGGTATCGGCATCATCCAGGTCGACGAGCCGGCACTGCGAGAACTGTTGCCGCTACGGCGATCGGACTGGCCGGCCTATCTTGACTGGGCGGTCCGGGCATTCCGGATCGCGACGTCCGGTGTGCAGGACTCGACGGCGATTCACACCCACCTGTGCTACTCGGAGTTCGGTGACGTGATCGAGGCGATCGTCGAGCTGGACGCGGATGTGGCCAGTGTGGAGGCGGCCAGGTCGCGGATGGAGATCCTCGATGATCTGACGGCGGTCGGCTACCAGCGCGGCATCGGGCCCGGCGTCTACGACATCCATTCACCGCGGGTGCCGAGCAGCCGGGAGATCATCGACCTGCTCGATCGGGCGGTGGCCGCCGTCGGGACCGATCGCCTCTGGGTCAATCCCGACTGCGGGCTGAAGACCCGCTCGACCGACGAGGTAAAGGCAGCCTTGACGAACATGGTGGCCGCGGCCCATGCCGTCCGAGCCCGGACAGCTGCCGCCGGCTGACCACCGCTCGAATCCACCCCTCGGCCCGCGAACCCGGAGGTTCGCGGGCCGGGAGCGGTGCGGGGCCGGTCGCCGGCGGGCGACGTCAGAGCTGCCCAGCCGTCACCACTTCAGGCCGGAACCGGTCTGGTACTCGATCACCCGGGTCTCGAAGAAGTTCTTCTCCTTCTTCAGATCCATCGCCTCGCTCATCCAGGGGAACGGGTTGTCGGTGTCCGGATGGATCTGCGTGACGCCGATCTGGGCGCAGCGCCGGTTGGTGATGAAATGCATGTACTGCTCACACTGCCCGGCGGTCAGTCCGAGCATCCCGGCGCCCAGGGTGTCCCGGCCGTAGGCGATCTCCAGATCGCACGCGGTGGCCAGCATCCCGCGCACCTCCTGCGCGAATTCCGGGGTCCACAGGTGCGGGTTCTCCCGCTTGATCTGGTTGATCACGTCGATGCCGAAGTTCAGGTGGATGGACTCGTCGCGCAGGATGTACTGGTACTGCTCGGCGATGCCGACCATCTTGTTGCGGCGGCCCAGCGAGAGGATCTGGGCGAAGCCGGTGTAGAACCACATGCCCTCGAAGATCACGTAGAAGGCGATCAGATCCCGCAGGAATGCCTGGTCCGCAGCCGGTGTCCCGGTGCGGAACCCTGGATCCTCCAGCGATTGGGTGAACTGCAGCGCCCAGGAGTCCTTCTCGGTGATCGACGGCACCTCCCGGTACATGTTGAACAGCTCACCCTGATCCAGCCCGAGCGAGGTGCAGATGTACTGGAAGGTGTGGGTGTGCACCGCCTCCTCGAAGGCCTGCCGCAGCAGGTACTGCCGGCACTCCGGGTTGGTCAGCTGCCGGTACACCGCCAGCACGATGTTGTTGGCCACCAACGACTCCGCGGTGGCGAAGAAGCCGAGGTTGCGCTTCAACATGGTCCGCTCGGCCCCAGTCAGTGCGGTCGGACCGTCGGTCTGTTTCCACAGCGCGATGTCGGCCTGCATCGACACCTCGGTAGGCATCCAGTGGTTGTTGCAGCCGGCCAGATACTTCTGCCAAGCCCACTCGTACTTCAGCGGCAGCAACTGGTTCACGTCGGCCCGGGCGTTGATCATCGACTTCTCGGAGACGCTGACCCGGCCGGCGGTGCCGACCGTGCGGTCGATGTCGCCGAGTCCGGATGACACAGACGGTGTGGACGACACGGGGGTGTTCACTGGCAGGCCTCGCATTCCGGGTTGTCGATCGAGCAGACGGCGCCGGGGGTGGCGTCGAGCGCGAAGTCGACCGTCGATGGTGGTGACAGCGGTGGCGGCGGCTCGATCGGCGCGGCGGCAACCGGCTCGATCGCCCGCACGGCAACCGGCTCGATCGGCTGCACGGCAACGGCATTGAGCCGACCGTCGGTGCCTCGCAGGGTCGACTTCTCCACGTGCGTGGCAGAGGTCGACCGCAGGTAATAGGTGGTTTTGCAGCCGGTCCGCCAGGCCAGCCGGTACAGCTCGTCCAGGTTCTTACCGTTCGGAGCGGTCACGTACAGGTTCAACGACTGGGCCTGGTCGATCCATTTCTGCCGGCGGGACGCCGCCTGGATCAGCCAGGAGCCGTGGATCTCGAAGGCGGTGGCGAACAACTCCTTGATGTCGGCCGGCACCCGGTCGATCTCCCACAGTGATCCGTCGAAGTACTTCAGGTCGCCGATCATCACCTCGTCCCACAACCCGCGCTGCTTCAGCAACCGGACCAGATGCTCGTTGATGACGGTGAAGTCGCCGCTCATGTTCGATTTCACGAACAGATTGCGGTAGGTCGGTTCGATGGACTGGGCAACTCCGACGATGTTGGAGATGGTGGCAGTCGGCGCGATCGCCATCACGTTGGAGTTGCGCATCCCGACGGTTCTCACGGTGTCCCGCAACGCATCCCAGTCCAGTCGGGTGGTCCTATCCTGTTCCAGGTCGCCGCCGCGGGACTCGGCCAGCAGATCGATCGAGTCGATCGGCAGGATGCCTCTGCTCCATAGTGATCCGTCGAACGACGGATATCGGCCGCGTTCGCCGGCCAGTGCGCTGGAGGCCGAGATCGCGCAGTAGGACAGGGCTTCCATCGAGGAATCAGCGAACTCCACCGCGGCGCCCGAGGCATACGGAATGCCCTGCAGATACAGCGCGTCGGCGAATCCCATCAGTCCGAGGCCGACCGGGCGGTGCCGCAGATTGGAGCGGCGGGCCGCCGGAATCGTGTACAGGTTGATGTCGATGACGTTGTCCAGCATCCGGACGGCGGTGGTCACCGTGCGGCGCAGCTTGTCGGCGTCCAGTCCGTCGACAGAGACGTGCGCGGCCAGGTTCACCGAACCCAGGTTGCAAACTGCCGTCTCGGCCGCATCGCCCTGGCCGCCGGATGTGCGGGTGTTCAGGGTGATCTCGGTGCACAGGTTCGAGCTGTGCACCACGCCGGCGTGTTGCTGCGGGGACCGCAGATTGCAGGCGTCCTTGAAGGTGATCCACGGGTGCCCGGTCTCGAACAGCGAGGTGAGCATCTTGCGCCACAGATCCAGTGCGCGGACCCGGCGGAACACCCGGAGCTCTCCCCGGTCGGCGGCGGCCTCGTACTGCGCGTACTTCTCGGCGAACGCGCTGCCGTAGATCTCGTGCAACTCCGGTACCTCGTCGGGGGAGAACAGGGTCCACTGACCGTCCGCCTCCACCCGGCGGAGGAACTCGTCCGGTACCCAGTTGGCGGTGTTCATGTCGTGGGTGCGGCGGCGGTCGTCGCCGGTGCTGCGCCGGAGGTCCAGGAACTCCTCGATGTCGACGTGCCAGGTCTCCAGGTAGGCGCAGACCGCGCCCTTGCGTTTGCCGCCCTGGTTCACCGCTACCGCGGTGTCGTTGGCGATCTTCAGGAACGGCACCACCCCGGAGGAGTTGCCGTTGGTGCCCTTGATGTGGGCACCGATACCGCGGACCGGGGTCCAGTCGTTGCCCAGGCCGCCGGAGAACTTGGCCAGCAGCGCGTTGTCCCGGATCGAGGAGAAGATCGCCGACAGATCGTCATCGACGGTGGTCAGGAAACAGGACGACAGCTGCGGCCGGGTGGTGCCCGCGTTGAACAGCGTCGGCGTCGAACACATGAAGTCGAAGCAGGACAACAGCCGGTAGAACTCGATCGCCCTTGCCTCCCGATCGATCTCACCGACCGACAGGCCCATCGCCACCCGCATGAAGAAGGCCTGCGGCAGCTCGTACCGCACCGACCGGTGGTGCAGGAAGTACCGGTCGTACAGGGTCTGCAACCCGAGAAAGGAGAACTGCAGATCGGCCGCCGGGTCCAGCGCCGCACCGAGTTGTTGCAGGTCGAAGTCGGCGAGCACCGGATCGAGCTGGCCCAGCTCGATACCGCGGGCCAGGTAGTCGGCGAAGTACTCGCGGTACCGGTCGGCCATCTCAGTGGCGGTGGCCCGATCCGGTTGCCCGCTCAGGAAACTCAGCGCCTCGGTGCGCAGATTGTCGGCCAGCAGCCGGGCCGTCACCTGCGAATAGGCCGGCTCCCGTTCCACCAGGGCTCGGCCGGCCATCACCATCGCCAACTCCAGCTCGCCGCTGGTGATGCCGTCATAGACATTGCTCAGCGTGCCGCTCAGCACGGCTGACGGGTCGACCTCGGCGAGTCCGCTGCAGGCCTCACCGATCACCGCCGCCAACCGCTCGGTGTCCAGCAGAATGCGAGAACCATCGGGTTGGACGACCATGGGTTGCGGCGAGACGGGCTCGACGACCGGAGTGCCGACCGGCTGCCGGGCCCGGCGGTGTTCCTCCCGGTACAGGATGTACGCCCGGGCGACCGCCGGCTGATCGGCCCGCATCAGCGCCAGCTCGACCTGGTCCTGGATCACCTCGAGGTCGATCGGCCGGCCCGATCCGGTGCTGTCGCCGGCCACCGAACCGCCGGATCGGCGTTCCAACGTCGTGACGACGGCAGCGGTCAGGTCGCGGACCTGGGTCCGCAGCCGTGCCGAGTGCTGGGCCGAGTCGCCCTCCACTGCCAGGAACGCCTTGGTGACGGCGATCGCGATCCGGTTCTCATCGAATCCTGCGACCTCGCCGTCCCGGCGCAGGATCCGCAGGCCGGTGGCCGCGGGCGTATCGGTCGGATCGGTCGGCGCGACGTCCGGTGCGCCGGTCGGTGGTGCCGTCGGTTGCAGGGTGCTGGTCATGTGCTCTCTCCTCGCGAGCCGGTGAACCGGCGGACCCGGGGGAGAGGCGCTCGACGACGCCGGGACGACGCCCGGATCGCCGGGCATCCTCCCTCGGGGTGCGCCGTGCCGCACGCCGGTGGCGTGCGAGCTCAAGGCAGGTCTTCGGACTCATGGGCTCGGCTGACTTCTCGGCTGATCGGGCCGTTCCGTCGGTTCCTACCGGCAACCGCTTCCCAGGCGCGCGCCCAGTGCTGTCCGGCCGAGAACACCGACCGGGGCTGCTTTCGTTCCCACTCACCGCTGCGGGGCAGTTCCGGATTCGAACCGGATTCCCTGTTGCCTCCGCCCGGTGGACCGGGCGGAACCTTCAGCGAGGATGACGGTACATGTAGCGGTCGATGAAGTGGAGCAACCCAAGATGTTGCGTTTGGCGTGTCGCTCGGTCTGACTGGCCAGGACCGTCCTCGTCCCAACTATTGGTGACTTCGGTGCCGGGTTGACCTCAACGAGGCCCCATGCGTCTATTGGGCATGGCGAAGACCCTGGGACGCCGATCGGATCCGTCCGACGCCGGTGTCAGCAGCCATGATGCCGTCCGGTGGGTCTACCAGCGGCACTATCTGGACTTGGTCAGGGTGGCGGCAATGTGGCTCATTGACGTGCCGTCGTCCGAAGACGCAGTCCAGGATGTGCTGGCCCATGTGTCGCGGACCGATGCGACGCTGAGTGGGGTCACCGATACCTATGCCTACCTTCGGGTCAGCGTTGCCAACCGAGCCCGATCGATTGTCCGGCAACGGGGAGCTCACGGCCGGGCGGTCGACCGTCTCGCAGGCATGGCCGACCACATGGCCGCTGCGGCCCCGCCGAACACGGACAGCGCCATCGACCCCAGCTTGGTGGACCGCATCCGCCGGCTTCCGCCGCGCCAGCGCGACGTGCTGATCTTGCGGTTCTACCTGGACTGGTCCGTCGACCAGGTCGCCGGCGAACTCGACATCACTTGCGGTGCGGTGAAGTCGTCCACCCACAAGGCCCTCGGCGCACTGCGCGCCTACATCAGGGAGACTTGAGCATGATCAGCACCCGAGACGCTGTTCGGGCGGCCCTGCACGCCGAGGCCGAACGAGTGACACCGGACCATTTGGTGCGGGCCACCGAGCCGTTGTCCGCAGCGCTGGCGTCGACCGCGACCCGACCCGCCCCGCCGATCGAGGCACCGGGCTCCGGGCGGCGGCATTTCGGGAACCCGCGCGGTTGGCTGGTCGCCGCGGCCGCCGCCGTCGCGGTGGCCAGCATTGCCATCATCCTGTCGCTGCAACCATTTCGGTCCGCCGGTCTGCCGGCTGCCGGTCCAACGCCGACGATCAGTGGCACCGCCCGCGGCACTCAGCTTCATGACACGATCGTCGGCCGCTGGGCCGTCACCACCATCTCCAACCGGCAAACCGGGCGACAGACGACCATCCCCGATGGCAGCGTCACCCTTGAGTTCAAGGCCGACGGTGAGATCACATTCGGGTACTCCGGTTCGTTTCTCGTCGGCACCTATGTCGCGGATCTGTCGGACCAGACTTTGACCCTCCGCTTCAGTTCAGGGACCGCCATCTCGCTGGGTTCGGGCGACCCGGTCACCGACGCGTTCCTCGCCGCGCAGCATGCATTGTTCCCGATCACCCCACCGAGCGCACCGAATATGGTTTCGCTCGACGGGAATTCTCTGACCATCGTCGCCGGCGACGTCAGCGTCATCGCCGGCTATCGCGGCATTCCCACCATCTGGACCACCTCCCCACCGACCACTCCTCGTTGATCCGGGCGGTCGCGATGCCGAACTCGCGGCCACCGGACCGCGGATGTGCCGATCTCGCACTCGGCGGTAGCGTGAGGGTCGATTCCGTCGGCGGTGGAGGAGACAGCGAGATGGTCCGATCTGTTCAACAGTCTGCCGGTGACCAGGCGGCGAGCTCTGCCGCCGGTGCGGGTGCCCGGCTCGGACCGCAGGAACGCGCGGAGAATTTCCGTCGGCTCGGTGCCGAGGAGTTCGATGTGGTGATCATCGGCGGCGGGGTGGTCGGGGCAGGGGCCGCGTTGGACGCCGTCACCCGCGGTCTGTCGGTGGCGCTGATCGAAGCCAGAGACATTGCCTCCGGCACCTCGTCCCGGTCGTCCAAGTTGTTCCACGGCGGCCTGCGCTATCTGGAGATGTTCGAGTTCGGGTTGGTGCACGAGGCGCTGCGGGAACGGGAGCTGATGCTCACCAAGATCTGCCCGCACCTGGCCAAACCGGTGCCGTTCCTCTACCCGCTGTCCAAGCATGTGATCGAGCGCCCGTACGTCGGCGCCGGGCTGATCCTGTACGACGCGATGGCCGGCCGCAGTTCGGTGCCGCGGCACAAACATCTGACCAGGGCAGGCGCGCTGCGGCTGGTTCCGGCGCTGGCGAAGGACTCGTTGGTGGGCGGGATCCGGTACTACGACGGTCAGGTCGACGATGCCCGGCACACCCTCACGGTTGCCAGAACCGCAGCGGCCTACGGTGCGGTCGTCCGCACTTCCACCCAGGTGGTGGCGTTCGTGAAGGACGCCGGCCGGGTGGCGGGGGTGAAGGTGCGGGACGTCGAGTCCGGTGACGAGACGACGGTGATGGCCAAGGTGGTGATCAATGCGACCGGGGTCTGGACCGACGAGCTGCAGCGGCTGTCCGGTGGCCGTGGCCGGTTCAAGGTCCGGGCCTCCAAGGGTGTGCATCTGGTGGTCGCCCGCGACAAGATCCAGTCGGAGTCGGGCATCATCCTGAAGACCGAGAAGTCGGTGCTGTTCGTCATCCCGTGGAAGTCGCACTGGATCGTCGGAACCACCGACACCGACTGGAATCTCGACCTCGCGCATCCGGCCGCCACCAAGGCGGACATCGACTACATCCTCGATCACGTCAACAGGGTGCTGGCGGTGCCGCTCAGTCACGACGACATCGAGGGTGTGTATGCCGGGCTGCGCCCGCTGCTGGCCGGCGAGAGCGACCAGTCGTCGAAGCTGTCACGGGAGCATGCGGTCGCCCGGGTGGCGCCGGGACTGATCGCCATCGCCGGCGGCAAGTACACCACCTATCGGGTGATGGGCGCCGACGCCGTCGAAGCGGCGGCCGAGGACCTGCCGGGGCGGCTCAACCCGTCGTGCACGGCCGACATCCCGCTGGTCGGCGCCAGCGGCTACCAGGCGCTGGTGAACCAGGCCGATCGACTCGGCGGGCAGCACGGCGTGCACCCCTACCGAATTCGGCATCTGCTGGACCGCTACGGCTCCCGGATCCATGAGCTGTTGGGGCTGGCCGCCGGGAACCCCGAACTGCTGCAACCGATTCCGGGAGCTGATGAATATCTTCAGGTGGAAGCGCTGTACGCGGTGACGCACGAGGGTGCACTGCATCTGGAGGACGTGCTGGCCCGACGGACCAGGATCTCCATCGAAACGGCCCATCGCGGGACAGACTCGGCCGAGCGGGTGGCCGAGCTGATCGGCCCGGTGCTGGGCTGGTCCGAGCAGGAGACCCGGCAGGAGATCGACGGCTACATCGCCAGGGTCGAGGCCGAGCGGAAGTCGCAGACCGAGCCGGACGACTCTTCGGCCGACCAGGTACGACTGGAGGCGCCGGAGATCCGCGACCTGCTCGTGTCGCCGGTGGCGTGATCGGATGACGGGGGGAGCGGGGGCCGCTGCGGCGACGGCGCGGCGCGGCGTCGGAACTCCGTTCAGGGTCGGCATCTTGGCCGCCGCGGCGCTGCTGTTGATCGGTGTCGCCTTGGTGGCCGGCGGCCTCGGTCCGTGGACCGCGCGGGACATCTCCGCCTCGCCGGCAGACCCGCAGACGCGACCGCCACCGACCAGGTCCTTGCCCAGTGCTCGCACACTCCCGCCGGAACGCAAAGTGGATCCGCCGGAGGCCCTCGGCTGGGGCATCCGGCTGCTGGTGTTCGCGATCATTGCCGTCGTGGTGCTGCTGGTGGCCAGGTGGCTGTTCCGCAAGTTCCAGGAGCTGGCCACCAGCCGGGACGAAAGTACCGTCGGCGGCCCACTACCGGTGTCGCTGGCCAGCCACTCGTCGCCGCCGGTCCGGGAACGTGAATCGGGCCGGGACTTCGACCCGCGAGCGGCGGCCGATGCCATCATCTCCTGCTGGCTGTGGGTCGAGAGGGCGTCGGCAGCAAGCGGTTTCCCCCGTCGACGGCAGGACACCCCGACCGAGTTCCTGGCCGGCTTCGTCGAACGGCAAGCCGGCCGGCAGGCCGAACGGCAATCTGGGCCGGCGGCGGCCGCCGACTCGGTGCAGCAGGCGGCCGATGAACTGCTGCCGCTGTACCAGCGGGCTCGGTTCGACCAGGTGGCACTGGATTCCGGGGCGGCGGTCCGGGCCAGGTCGGCCGCCGAGACGCTGTGTGCCACCGTCCGGCGGGCGGCCAAGGAGCCGACGATGGACGACGCGAGCGGGTCGCGATGAGCATCGGTCATCAGCCATCCGACCTCGCGGCCCGGCAGCAGGCCAAGGCAGCCCGCATCCAGCGGAATTTCACTCCCGAGAACGCCTGGTACCGGCTGCTCGGACTGCCGATCCTGGCCGCTCTGGCCTGCGGCATCGCTCCGTTCGCCACCGGTGCACCGCTGTCCCGCAGCCTCGGAATCGGACTCACCGTCGGGGTGGTCGGCTGGCTGCTGGTCAAGTCGATGACGGTGACGGCGCCGAACTGGCCCGCTCCACCGGCCACCGATCAACAGTGGGGCAGAACGGCCCGGCACTGGGAGGTGCCGGGACTGGAGAGCGCACTGGAGCGCCCGCAACACATGGCCCGCCGACTGCTGGTCCAGCAGCATGAGTTGGCGACCGAGGTATTGGCCAGACGCGGACTCGCCCTCGACTCACCGCAGGCCCGAGAACTGTTGGGTTCCAGGATCATCAGCCTCCTGACCGATCCGGAGGCGAAGACTCCGAACCGGTCGGAACTGACCGGTATCAGCGTTCTCCTGGCCCGGCTGGCCAGCACCCGATCCGGCGGTGTCCGACCGCTGTCGATCCCGGACCGGCTCACCCGCGGCCAGCGACAGTCATTGCTGCCGTGGTCTCGCCTGCAGCATCCCACCAATACCCACGATGGAGAGGTCGATCGATGACCCAGCAACTGAACGTCGCCGACATCGCCGGCACCGCGGGTCGGATCGCTCGGGCGGTTTCTGGGGCGATGGTCGGCAACGCGCCGGCGCTGCGGATGTCGCTGACGGCCATCCTGGCCGGCGGACACGTGCTGATCGAGGACAACCCCGGCCTGGGTAAGACTCTGATGGCGCGCAGCCTGGCCGGCGCCATCGGCCTGGAATTCCGTCGCCTGCAGTTCACCCCCGACCTGTTGCCGGCCGACATCACCGGTTCCTACCTGTACAACCCGGGCACCGCCGAGTTCACCTTCCAGCCGGGCCCGGTGTTCGCCGGCCTGCTGCTGGCCGACGAGCTGAACCGAACACCGCCGAAGACCCAGTCGGCACTGTTGGAGGCGATGCAGGAGGGCCAGGTGAGCGTCGAAGGCACCACTCATCAATTGCCCCGGCCGTTCCATGTGATCGCCACCGCCAACCAAATCGAGTACGAGGGCACCTACGCGCTGCCCGAGGCGCAACTGGACAGGTTCGCGGTGCGGATCCGGCTCGGCTATCCCAGCGCCGATTCCGAGATGGAGATGCTCCGCAGGCGGGTCGATCGGGCATCCGGCGACCCGGCCGTGGAACCGATCATCGACGCCGCCGGCCTGCTGGCCCTGCAGCAGGGGGTGGAACAGATCGAGGTGGATGCCGACGTCATCGGCTACTGCGTGGATCTGGCCAGGGCCAGCCGCCAGCACGACGCGGTCGAGGCCGGAGTCTCGCCCCGCGGTACCCAGACACTGCTGCTGCTGGCCAGGGCGTGGGCGGTGCTGGACGGCCGGGGCTTCGTGCTCCCCGAGGACGTCAAAGCCGTTGCAGTGCCGGCACTCGGACACCGGATGGTGCTGAAGTTGCAGGCCTACGCCGACGCGATGAGCGGCGAAGATGTGGTCCGTTCTCTGCTGTCCACCGTCCCCACCCCGCCCAGCAGGCGGGCCGCGATGGTCGAGATGACGAACCCGATGGCCGACAGCGATCGGGACCAGGTGTCCGGATCGGCCGGGCGGCCGAACCGGTGATCGGCAGCTGGACGCCGACCGACGCCTTCTACCGGTCGGTGGCCCTGGTGGTGTTCGCGGTGGGCCTGGGGCTGTCCACCGGACGCGCGGACGTCGTCGTGCTCGGCGCGCCGATCGCGTTGGCCCTGGTGCTGGCGCTGCCCGGCCGGGCGCTGCGCCCCCGGACCATGCAGCAGCCGAAGAGTGACTCTCGGGTCGGCCGCGAGATGGTCTCCGGGTCCTCGGTGACGGTCAGCACCCGGCTGACCGGGCTGGCCGACGCCGAGCTGGCCACCGTGCTGCTGCCGGAGACCACCGCCCGGCCGGCCGGCCTGGTCCGGACGCTGGCCGGCGGCGCCGATCGTGACCTCGAGGTGACGGTGGCGACCCAGAGTTGGGGACCGACCACCATCGCCCGGCCCGACCTGATGGCCATCGGCCCCGACGGGTTGTTCGTGGCCGGTCCGGTGACGGCGCCCGAGGTGCGGGAGCTGGTGTTGCCGGGGGTGCCGATGATGGCGCCGCTGCAGCTGCCGCCGATCAGTGGCGGCTGGGCGGGCGCTCACGTCAGCCGCCGACCGGGCCAGGGCAGCGACCTGGTCGACCTGCGGCAGTACGCTCCCGGCGACCGGATGCGGTCGGTCCACTGGCGGGCGTATGCGCGGCACGGCACCCTCTACACCCGCCGGACCCTGTCCGATGCCGATGCCGATCTCACCCTCTGCCTCGACGTCCGGCACAACATCGGCCCGCGGATCCCCCCGCCGCCGACCACCCTGCTGGAGCGGACGACCGCGACGGTGCTGCGGAATCTGCAGTGGTGGCGGGACGAACGGTCGGAGCGGCGCGGCGGCCCGGGCCACCGGCAGCGGCTGGACGCCCAGGACCGGTCGAGGTACAGCAGTCTGGATCACACCGTGCACGCCGCTGCCGGTATCGCCTCCGCCCAGCTGGGCGTCGGTGACCGGGTCGAGGTGATGACGGTGAGCACCGACCGCAGATCGGTGCGGCTGGGCACCGGAACCCGTCACCTGCAACGGATCCGCTATTTCCTGGCGACGTTGAGTACCACCTCGCAACGGATCATCCCGACCATGTACTGGGGGTTGCGACCGAGCGCCGTGGTGGTGCTGTGCAGTGCGCTGGTGGATGACCCGGCCGCGCAGGCTGCGCTGGACTGCGCCAATCGCGGGCACCGGGTGCTGGTCATCGATACCATGCCGCAACAGGGGATCCTGCGAGCGGCAACGGCCACCGACACCGAACATCTGCGGATGTTGACCGTGCAGCGGGAGCTACGGATCGAGACGATCCGGCGGGCCGGCATCCCGGTGCTGAGTTGGGAATCCGGGACGGTCGAACTGGAACTGGCCAACGCCCTCAAACTCGCCAGGTCCCGCCGATGAGCGCCCCTTCGGGCGCGTCGCAGAACACTGCGCAGGGCGCCTGGATGACGAACCTCGGTGCGGACCGCGACGAAGGACTGGTGAGTAGCTGGCTGCTGCGGCTGGTGCTGGCCGGCGCCGTCATCGGGGCCTGGGTGATCACCCTGGTCACCGGCAGTGGGACCGGGGCGCTGACGGTGCTCGGTGTGCTGCTGCTGGTACTGGGCGCGCTGACCGTCTTCCTGCCGGGCAGCCCGGCCACCACCTTCCTGTTGCTGGGCGTGGTGACCTGCCATCTGATGTTCGGCACCGCCTCGATCGATCTCGGTCTCGGTCTGCTGGCCGCGTTCCTGCTGCTGATCCATCAACTCGCCGGGATCTGCGCGGCGATACCGCTGTCCAGCAAGGTGGTGGCCGCCGCACTCCGGCCGGCGCTGCTGCGATTCGTCAGCTGCGTGCTGATCGTCGAGCTGTCCATCGCCGCGGTCGCCGTGCTGAGCTGAGCGGCTACCGCCGCGCCGCCGGTCGGTGTATCCGTCGGGACCCGTCGATCATCTTTCGGGGGCGCACCGGATCCACCGGTCCGCGCCGGAGGACAGCATGAGCGATACCACGATCACCGCCAGCCCCGCAGTGCTGCACATCGATGTCGGCGCCGGCGTCAGCACCGGCACCTCGATGATCGACTACAAGTCGATCTATCCGGTCACCATGTGGCAGCGACTGAACCTGGGTTTTTGGACTCCGGTCAATCTGTTCAGCACCGTGGGCACGCAGGATGCCGACACCGTCGGCAGCTTCTCGACCGACGCGCTGCGGCCGGGGGACCTGGTCGAGTACCGGGCCTACCTCGACGACTGGGCGAATCCGAACGGTCCGCCAAACGACCGGGCGCGGTTCGAACAGGCCCAGGTGCAGGCGCTGGTCAAGGATCCGACCCGACGGGACTGGATCACCGATCAGGGCACCGAAACCGGCGGCACCTACTACGGCCGGTTACTGGCCACCGGTCCGCTGATCACCACCGTGCACGCCGAGATCTCGCCGGCGCCACCGTCCACCGGTGTCTTCGGCGAGCTGATCTTCGCCGATGTGCTCGCCAGCGCGGACAGTGTGCTCCGGTCGGTGCACACCTTCGAGCTGAAGCCGCTGCTGGCCGGAACCGGATACTTCTGCACGATCCGGCTGAGCGATCAGCGGGGCAATTGGTTCTACCTGCAGGAGAATCCGGTGACGTTGCAGCGCACGGTCACCGTCGACTTCGACTCGGTGTTCGTGAACAACGACGGCGACGGCGGCGGCACCGGAGAAGCCGAGATCTGGATCACCAGCTTCGAAGGCGACAGCCAGGTCGACCAGATCCATTTCGGCGACGATAAATACGACGTGCTCACCGGTGCGGCCGTGCCACTGGGCAACCAGCTGGTGCTGGGCCCGAAATCGGTGACGGTGGCCACCCACGACATCGGCATCAACGCTGCCGGGATCGAGTACGACGGTTTCCTGGAGAGCGACGAGCACGCCAACACCTGGGGCCATCCACCGAACCTGCGCCGACAGCTCGACTTCCCGGCCGGCCGCACCGTCGAGAAGCTGACGAACCACGCCTTCGCCGTTTCCGCCGTACCCGGCTCGGTCGGTGACCACTTCGCGTTCACCGTGAAGGGTCACTACTCGGTCGACTACACCTGACCAGTTCGACGGGACGATCGGTGCCTATCCGCGGCCGACCGTCATCGACACCGTCACCGTGTCACCGTCCTCGAGGTGCTGCCGCTTCCGCACCTCGGCCTTCACCGGCACGATGTAGCGACCGTCCTTGGGGAACAACGAGGTGTTCCACTGGCTGTCTCCGATCCGTACCTGCACCGGGATCATTCCCCAGCCATAGCTCACGTGCTTCGACTCCTCCTTCAGATCCAGGCACATCACCTCCGGCACGGTGACGAAGTAGTGCGGCGCCGGGCCACGCCAGTACCACAGTTCGCCGGTGAACTCCTGGCCGCTCATCACCGAAACGGTAGAACAGTTCGCTGTCCAGGGTGCTGACCAAGGCCGGGCGCCGCATGGGTCACCAGGTTCGCGGTATCAGCCGGCATCAGCGTCGGCGCCGGCATCGGGATCAGTGCCCACCGGTGCGACGGTGGCCAGCAGCTGGCCGCTGGACACCGCGGCCCCGACCTCGACCGCCACCTCGCTGATGGTCCCGTCGACGCCGGCTGTCACCGGGTTCTCCATCTTCATCGCCTCGATGACGGCGACCAGATCACCGGCGGCGACGGTGTCGCCGGCGGCCACCGCCATCTTCACCACGGTGCCCTGCATCGGTGCCGACACCGTTCCCGGCGTAGCGCCGGGGTGGCCGGCTCCGGACCGGGATCGCCGGCTGCGCCGGGGTTTCGCGGGTCGTCCGCCGACCGGCGCCACATCGCCGGGTAGCGATACCTCGACCCGGCGACCGTTGACCTCGACCAGCACGATTTGCCGGGGGACCGGCGGCTCGGTCGATCCGTCGCCATCCGGATTTCCGCCATCGTAGGGCTCGATGACGCCGGAGAACTCGGTCTCGATCCACCGGGTGTGCACGGCGAACCGACCGTCGGCAGCAGTAAAGGCCGGATCGTCCAGCACCGCACGATGGAACGGCAGCACGGTGGCCATACCCTGCACCCGCATCTCGGCCAGCGCCCGCCGGGATCTGGCCAAAGCCTGTTCCCGGTCGGCGCCGGTGACGATCACCTTGGCCAGCAAGGAATCGAAGGCACCGGACACCTCGGACCCGGACTCGACACCGGAGTCCACCCGGACGCCCGGGCCGGTCGGCGGCCGGAACTCGGTGACGGTGCCGGGTGCCGGCAGGAATCCGCGGCCGGCGTCCTCGCCGTTGACCCGGAACTCGATGGAATGCCCGCGCGGTGCCGGCAGGTCCGCCTCCGATGCCCACGGCAGCCGCTCGCCGTCGGCGATCCGGAACTGTTCACGTACCAGGTCGATGCCGGAGGTTTCCTCGGTGACCGGATGTTCGACCTGCAACCGGGTATTGACCTCCAGGAACGAGATCGTCCCGTCCTGGCCGATGATGAACTCCACCGTCCCGGCGCCGTAATAGCCGGCCGCGGTGCAGATGTCGGTGGCCGCCCGGTGGATCTGCTCGCGCTGGTCGTCGGTGAGGTACGGCGCCGGCGCCTCTTCGACCAACTTCTGGAAACGCCGCTGCAGCGAGCAATCCCTGGTGCCGACCACGATCACCGTGCCGTGCTGGTCGGCTAGCACCTGCGCCTCGACGTGCCGGGGCTTGTCCAAGAACCGCTCGACGAAGCATTCGCCGCGGCCGAAGGCGCCGACCGCCTCTCGGACGGCGGACTCGTACAGTTCGGGGATCTCGGCCATCGTCCGGGCCACCTTGAGTCCGCGTCCGCCGCCGCCGAAGGCGGCCTTGATGGCCACCGGCAGACCGTGTTCGGCGGCGAAGGCGACCACCTCGTCGGCGCCGGTCACCGGATCCGGGGTACCCGGGGTGAGCGGGGCACCGGCCCGCATCGCGATGTGTCTGGCCGTCACCTTGTCGCCGAGATCACGGATGGCGCTCGGACTCGGTCCGATCCAGATCAGTCCGGCGTCCATCACCGCCTGGGCGAAGTCGGCGTTCTCGGACAGGAACCCGTATCCGGGATGCACCGCATCGGCGCCGGACTTCGCGGCCACCTCGAGCAGTTTGCCGATGTTCAGGTAACTGTCGGCGGCCGTCGCACCGTTCAGGGCGAACGCCTGGTCAGCGGCCCGCACGTGCACCGCGTCCCGATCGGAATCGGCATACACCGCAACGGATTCCAGGCCGGCGTCGCGGCAGGCCCTGGCCACCCGGACGGCGATCTCGCCCCGGTTGGCGATCAGCACGGATCTCACGGGCGTTCTCCTCGGCTGTCGGCGGTATCGCGGCGCCACAGATCGGTGACGGACACTCCGACTTCACGGAGCAGCCGACGGGTCAGCGGCAACGAGATGCCGATCACCGAGGACGGGTCGCCGTCCACCCCGTCGACGAACCAGCCGCCGTAACCGTCGATGGTCAGCGAACCGGCGACCTGCAGTGGTTCAACGGTGGCCAGGTAGGCCTCCAGTTCCCGGCGATCCGGCGTGCCGAACCGGATCCGGGTCCGCTCGGTACCCCGTGCTCGCCCGATCACCTGGCCGTCGTCGATGCGTAGCACCGCATGCCCGGTGAGCAGGTCGGAGGTGCCGGCAGCCATCTTCGCCCACTGTGCCCTGGCCGCCGTCGCATCCGCCGGTTTGCCCACCAACTCGCCGGCGGACCAGAGCATCGAGTCGCAGCCGATTACCACGGTATGGCCGAACCGTGCCGTCACGGCCGGAACGACGGCGGACGCCTTGGCGTAGGCCAGTTCTGCCACGATGTCCGCCGGATCAGCGCCGGCATGAGCGGCCTGAACGGCGTCCTCGTCGACGCCGGACACCATGACGTGCGGATCGATGCCGGCTGCCCGGAGAACGGACAACCGGGCGGGCGATCCTGAAGCCAGCACCACCACCGGAGTCGGTCGGGAGATGAATCCGTTGAAGCTGTTCATCCGGGCAACCCTGATGCCCACCAACGGTGTTCGCCCGGCTGGGCGGCGCCGAGGATGCGCACCGGCCGGCCCCACTCCGCACGCGGTGCCGCCGTGGGGGGTTCGGGCTCGGTGCCGGCGGCCAGCACGGCCAGTACGGCGATCACTGCCGCCGCGTCCTGGTCCGCCCGTTCGGTCGTCACAGCGGGATGTTTCCGTGCTTCTTCGGCGGCAGTGTTTCCCGCTTGTCGGCCAGGATCCGCAGTGCTGAGGCGATCTCCAGCCGGGTTCGGTGCGGATGGATCACCGCGTCGACATACCCGCGGTCGGCGGCGATGTACGGATTCAGCAGAGTGTCCTGGTAGTCGGCCTGTTTGCCGGCCCGGAGCGCATCCAGCTCGGACGAATCGGCTCCGTATTCCGCCTCGGCCGCGGCGATCTCCTTGCGGTACAAAATGTTCACCGCACCCTCGGCGCCGACCACGGCGATCTGGGCGGTCGGCCAGGCCAGGTTCACATCGGCTCCGAGGTGCTTGGAGCCCATCACATCGTAGGCGCCGCCGTACGCCTTGCGGGTGATCACGGTGACCAGCGGAACCGTCGCCTCGGCGTAGGCGTAGATCAGCTTGGCGCCGCGACGGATGATGCCGTTCCACTCCTGGTCGGTGCCGGGCAGGAATCCGGGAACGTCGACGAATGTCAGCACCGGAACGTTGAATGCATCGCAGGTCCGGACGAACCTGGCAGCCTTTTCGCTGGCGTCGATGTTCAGGCAACCGGCCAGGTGCTGCGGCTGGTTCGCCACCACTCCGACACTACGACCCTCCACCCGGCCGAAGCCGACCAGGATGTTCGGTGCGAACAACTCGTGGACCTGCAGAAACTCGCCGTCGTCCAGCACCGCCGTCACCGCAGTGGTCATGTCGTATGGCTGGTTCGGCGAATCCGGAATCAGCGAGTCCAGGGCCAGATCCTGCGGACTCGGTTCCGGCGCCGAGCCGGAGCCGAGAACCGGTGCGGTGGACAGGTTGTTGCTCGGCAGGTAGGACAGCAGTTCCTGGACGTAGCCGATGGCGTCCTGCTCGTCGGTGGCCAAATGGTGCGCGTTGCCGGATCGGGTGTTGTGGGTTCGAGCACCGCCGAGCTCCTCCAGGGTCACCTGTTCGCCGGTCACCGAGCGGACCACATCGGGCCCGGTGATGAACATCTGCGAGGTGCCGTCGACCATCACCACGAAATCGGTGAGGGCGGGAGAGTAGACGTGGCCGCCGGCTGCGGCACCCAGGATCACCGAGATCTGCGGCACCACTCCGGACAGCTGCACGTTGCGCCGGAAGATCTCCGCATACAGACCGAGCGAGACCACGCCCTCCTGGATGCGGGCCCCACCGCCTTCGTTGATCCCGACGATCGGCCGACCGGTCTTGCCGGCGAAGTCCAGTACCTTGACGATCTTCTCCCCGTACACCTCGCCCAGCGAGCCACCGAACACGGTCACGTCCTGGGAGAACACGCACACATCCCGGCCGTCGACGGTGCCGTAACCGGTGACCACCCCGTCGCCGTACGGCCGGTTCGAGTCCATCCCGAAGTTGCTGCTGCGGTGCCGGGCGAAGGCATCGAACTCGACGAACGAGCCGGCATCGAGCAGCAGGTCCAGGCGTTCGCGAGCGGTCAACTTCCCCTTGGCATGTTGGCGCTCGACGGCGGCCGCCGATCCGGCATGCACCGCCAGCTGGATCCGCCGATCCAGATCGTCGAGTTTGCCGGCCGTGGTGTGCGGAGCGGTGTCGTTCGCTACCGCCGGCTCGGCCGTCACCGGCCCCGCGGGATCGGCCGGCACCGGGTCGACGGGGGTCGCGGTGTTCGGCACCGGCGGAGTGCTCGCCGGATTCGGTGCGAAAGATTCGGCCACGCGGCAATAGTGCACGGCCGGGGCAGCGGACTGCCAGCCGGCCGGCGACGATGGTTAGTCTCGGTCGGTGGACCTCGCCCGCGCACCGATCGACCTGGCCGTCGTCCGGGCCGCGATGAGTGATCCCGATCGATGGACGCTGCAGCACTGCGTCGTCACCGGATCCAGCAATGCCGACCTGGTGGCGGCCGCCGCCGACGCTGCCGAGGGAACTGTGCTGATCACCGAGGAACAGACGGCCGGCCGCGGCCGACTCGGCCGGAGCTGGCAGGCTCCGCGCGGCAGCTCGGTGATGATCTCGATCCTGCTCCGGCCGCCGGTGCCCGCCGGCCGTCGCAGCTGGCTGGGGGCGCTGCTCGGCCTGGCTCTGGTGACGGCGATCCGCCGCTGCACCGGGTTGCCGGCCGAGCTGAAGTGGCCCAACGATGTGCTGATCGCCGGCCGCAAGTGCGCGGGCATTCTGGCCGAGGCGATCGGTGACGCGGTGATCGTCGGAACCGGGCTCAACGTCACCCTGAGTGCCGACGAACTTCCGGCGGATCCCGGCGCCACTCCGGCCACGTCGTTACTGCTGGCCGCTGGTGGCCGGCCAACAGTGCCGGATCGGGCTGAACTGGTCGCCGCACTTCTCGATTCCTATGGCGAGTTGTACGACCGTTGGCGGGCGGCGGCCGGCGACATGTCGGCCGCCGGACTGCTCACCGAGTACCGGAACCGCTGCGCCACCCTGGATTCGGCGGTCCGGGTCGATCTGCCAGATGGCGCAGCGGTGATCGGAACAGCCACCGATGTGGCCGATGATGGTGCGCTGCTGGTCCGGGACGAGGCCGGCCGGCTGTTCCGTTTCGCGGCCGCCGATGTCCGGCACCTACGCCCCGCCCCTGCCGGGTCCGACCGCCGATGACCGACGACGAGCTGCTCCTGGACCGGCTGGCCGGGATCGCCGAGCGGATCGCCGGCGCCGCCACCGAATCCGGCCGCGACGCCGCTGACGTCCGGATGCTGCTGGCGACCAAGACTCAGCCGGTCGAGCGGATCGTCGTGGCGTTGCGCGCCGGGTACACCCTGATCGGGGAGAACCGGGTGCAGGAGATCACCGGCAAAGCCGAGACCCTGCAAGCGATCCCGCACACCACCGCAATGATCGGCCATCTGCAGCGGAACAAACTGGCCGCCGTGCTGCCGCTGATCGACTGCCTGCAGAGTCTGGACTCGGCGGATCTGGCCGCTCGACTCGACCGCCGACTGGCCGACGACGGCGACCGGGTGCTGGAGGTGATGGTCCAGGTCAACGTGTCCGGCGAGCCGACCAAGTCCGGGGTCGGCGTCGAGCAGGCGCCGGCGCTGATCGAGACGATCGCCGAGCTGCAGCGGCTGCGACTGACCGGGTTGATGACCATCGGACTGAACAGCGTCGATCTGACGGCGGTCCGGGCAGGCTATCGGCAGCTGCGGGAGCTGCGGGACCGGCTGTTGCCCGGCGGCGAACTGTCGATGGGGATGAGCGGTGATTTCGAGGCGGCGATCGCCGAGGGCGGCACCCTGGTGCGGATCGGCGCGGCGGCGTTCGGGCCGCGCACGTGACCGGCCCGGTCAGCACGGCCCGGCCGGCCCGTTCGCGGTAGCGTGAGGTTCAGGATTCGGCCCGATCGGTGACCGGACGTCTGGTGTGTGAGGTGAGGGCATGGCCTATCCCGACAACCTGCTGTCCAGGGGCGAGCGGGTGGTGCTGCACAAGCACCCGCATTGGAAGGTGCTCGTCCTGCCGGTCCTGGTGTTCATCGTGGCTGTCGGCGGCGGATCAGCCTTCGCCGCCTGGGTGAGCCATTGGCGCAACGTTGGATTCACCAGCCATCCCCAGTGGTACATCGGGATCGCCGTGGTCGCCGTCCTGTTGCTGGTGTTCTTCGTGTTGGTCCCGGTCTTGCGCTGGATCACCGAGCACTTCGTGATCTCCACCGGTCACGTCTTCTTCCGGACCGGCATCCTGCGGCGCCGCGAGCATCAGATCCCGTTGGCCCGGATCCAGAACATGGAGACCGAGGTCGGGTTCTGGGGCCGCCTGCTCGGCTACGGCTCGTTGATCGTGGAATCCGCGGCCGACCAGCCGCTGGAGTTCGAGAACGTGGCGTCGCTGCCGAAGGTGCAGGCCGCACTGAACCAATTGATCAGCGACGACCGCGGTCGCAGCCCGCAGGAGAGCACAGCCGGCGACGGCTCGGCCGGGCCGGCGCCCGCTGCGCCGGCCGAAACCAGGGTGGACGATCGCGAGCAGCAGCCCCGTCGGTCCAGTCGGGCCCGACGCCGACCGGTGGCCGAGTCGGCCCGGGCCCCCCGGGTCGCCACCGGTGGCCAGCGGGAGTATCAGGATCAGCCACCGGAGCATCCAGCCGGGCCCGCTGCCGGCCAGGGCCAAGATCCCAGGCAGCCGGCGGGTCAGGGGCAGACCTACGACGAGATCGTCTATCAGCAGTACGCCGATGCCGAGTATGGACCGGGCGGCCGACCGGACGAGCAATGGCAGGGTGCCGATGACACCGAGGTGATCCGGGACGAGGACCGGCATCCGCGGCAATGACCGGGCCGGCGGCGACCGCCGTGGCTGACGATGCGGTGGACGCCTCGACGACTCGCCAGAGCGATCGACGAACCGCGCCCTTACCGGAAGCCGTTGCCGCGTCAGGCCTCCCGGCGGCGGTCCGGATCGTCGAGGTCGGCCCGCGGGACGGCCTGCAGAACGAGCGGACGCCGATCCCGACCGAGGTCAAACTCGAGTTCATCGACCGGCTGGGCGCCGCCGGGCTGCGCACCATCGAGGCCACCAGCTTCGTCAACCCGCGGTGGGTGCCGCAGCTGGCGGACGCCGCCACATTGTTGCCGGCGGTTCGCCGATTGCCCGGCGTGCGGTACCCGGTGCTGGTGCCGAACCTGCGCGGGCTGGACGATGCGCTGGCCGCCGGCGCCACCGAGATCGCGGTGTTCGCCTCGGCCACCCAGACCTTCGCCGCCAAGAACCTGGCCACCGATCTGGAAGGTCAGTTCGCCATGTTCGAACCGGTGGTGAGCCACGCGGTCGCCGCCGGACTACCGGTGCGCGGCTACCTGTCGATGTGTTTCGGCGATCCCTGGGAAGGGCCGGTGCCGGTGCAGCAGGTGGTGCAGGCCGGTCGTCGGCTGCTCGAGCTCGGCTGCACCGAACTGTCTCTCGGCGACACCATCGGGGTCGGCACGGTCGGCCAGGTCACTCGGCTACTGGCCGCCTTCATCGCGACCGATGTGCCGGTTCAGCAGCTGGCGGTGCATTTCCACGACACCTACGGCCAGGCACTGGCCAACACGGTGGCGGCGCTGCGGTCCGGCGTCACGGTGGTCGATGCGTCGGCCGGCGGGTTGGGCGGCTGCCCGTTCGCCCGGTCGGCCACCGGGAATCTGGCCACCGAGGATCTGCTCTGGTTGCTCACCGGACTTGGAATCGAGCACGGTGTGGATCTGCCGGCGCTGGCCGAGACCAGCCGGTGGATGTCCGGGCAGCTCGGCCGGCCGGCACCATCTGCGGTGGTCAGGGCGCTCACTGCGAACCCGCAGCCCAGCGAACCCGAACAGTCGCCGACACCATCGCGCCATCTGGAGGAGAACCGATGAAGTTGCCCGGACCATCCGACCTGTTCCGGGCCGCCGGACAGGGGTACGAGGCGATCGAACAGGCCATCGCCCTGGTGCCCAAGGCGGTCGAACTATTGACCGGAGCCACCGATCTGCTGCGCCGGGCCGGGACGGTGATCGACCGCACGGACGCGCTGCTGGCCGGAGCCGAGCGCACCTCGGCCCGGGCGGCGGCATTGGTCGACACACTGGAACCGAGCCTGACCACGCTGACGCCGATCCTGCAGATACTGGCCGACAGCACCAGCCCGGACGAGGTGCAGGCCGTGGTCAAGGCCGTCGACCTGCTGCCGGAACTGGTCGAGCGACTGGCCACCGATATCATGCCGATCCTGCACACCATGGACACGGTGTCGCCGGACCTGAGGGATCTGCTGCTGGTGTCCAAGGAACTCAACGAGATGCTCGGCGCCATTCCCGGACTCGGCCGGGCCAAGCGGAAGTTCGCGGAGGAGCAGGACGAACCGGCACCGGACATTCCCACCCCGAATTGACCGTCGTCTACCTGAGCTGATGCCCGATCCGCACCATCACACACAGTGATCGACGCTGGGCCGATCCGGCAGACCCTGCCAATACGACGGCCGGTACCGGTCGCTGTCCGGCCCGGTGCTGTTAGCTCAGCTCATGCGCCGTGCCCTGTTCGCCGCCGTCAGCGCGGCCGTCCTGCTAGTGCCCGTCTTCTTGGCCGTTCCCCCGGTGGCCGGAGCGCCTTCCGCTCCTACCCGGACAGTGACGGCACCCGCCGGCTCCCAGGACTCGGGTGCCGCCCCTCCGGCAGCCGGTACCCAACCCGATGATCAGCCGCCGGCCGGAGCCGACGACGGCATCGCGGTCGGCAGTGAGGATGTGCCGCACCACAAGATCAGCGTGCCCACCGCGGCGAGGCCGAACACGGTGGGCCCGAATGCCGACCCGGCGCGCTACTTCGGGAACGGCCCGTGGAGCGCGATCACCTCGGTGGCGAACACCGCCACCAAATGCACCGGGCTGGACCGCTACGAACTGCAGGCGATGATGGTGGCGCCGGTCTTCAAGGAGTCGTCCGGCGGCACCAGCGCATCCAGCGCCCCGGCCCCGATGACGCTGTCCAGGTACGACGAGTGGTCGGGCACCAAGGCGGGCGACACCAACGTCAATGCCAACTACGGGCTGTACGCGTTCCGCGACCCCTACACCCCGTACAAGCGAGCGTTCTGGCATCCGGGCATCGGCATCTGGCAGTACGACAGCGCCGGCGTCGGGGCGCCGTTCACCGCCGCCGAACGGATGGACACTGCGAGTGTCAGCACCGATGTGGCCAGCGGCATGCGCGACGCCTGGTGCGATCCGTCGGCCTGGATCAACCACGGCGCCCCGTATACCGACGCAGAGCGCAGAGCTGCGGCATGGGCGCCGTGGTGGTACACCGACAACGGCGGATGTCCGCTGTGCGAGCAGGCCTATGCCGATATGACACCGAACGCGTCGACCAGGTTCTCGAACATCACGCTGGTGCCGATGGCAGCCGCGGGCGGAGCCGTGCTGCACAGCTGCACGCTGACCGGATTCGCCGGTACCTTCCCCTGCTGGTACATCGATCCGAGCCGGGCCGAGGGCGCGTCCTGGTGGGCGAGTCTGACGCCGCTGGACGGCGGCAGTCCCACGGTCCAGCCGACGCCGATCGCCGATCCGTTCTACGTGATCAAGAGAGCCGGGTTGGAACAGCGTTACTGGCTGCGGGCCGACACCGGGTACACCGTCGACCTCAGCGGCACCAGGGTGCTGGGCAAGAACGCCCGGCCGAAGACCAACCAGAGTGGATCGGGCGTCAGCTGGTCGAACGGGGCCGGACTGTGCGATCTGACGGCCAACCGCGGCGATTGCGGCCCCGGCAAACCGCCGACCGGTGTGCACAGCACCGCCGTGGAATCCGCCGGCCCGTTCCAACCGGTCGCCCTGGACGCCACCGGCGACGGGAAGGGCGACATCTTCTGGTACGCACCGGGTTCCGGCGCCGACTACCTGTGGATCGGAACCGGACAGGGAGGATTCAGCTCGGTCCGAACTCCGCCGGTCGGCGCCGGCTATCGGCTACGGGTCGGCGACATCGACGGGAACGGTAAGGACGACTTGGTCTTCTACAATCCCAGCACCGGGGTGATGTCGGTCTGGCGATCGGTGGGCGACGGGACCTTCGTCCCCAGCTCGGTCGGCACCACCTATCGGCTCGGCACCTCTCTGCAGGTGATGACGCTGGATCACAACGGCAACTCTCGCTCTGAAATCCTGTTGTACGGGCCGGGGAGTCGGCCGGATGCGATCTGGGAATAGAACGGCAGTGGCTTCGTGAAGTCCGTCCTCGTTGTCGGCGACAATTTCCAGTTGATCGTCGCCGACGTCGACGGCAACGGTCGGGATGACGTGATTTGGAATCGACCGGCGACGACCTCCGACTATGTCTGGTTGACCGATGGCAGCGGGCGATTCATCAGTCGGAAGCTGGCCATCCCGGCCGGCTATCAAGTGTTGGCCGGCAATGTCGACGGCGACGCGGCGGACGATCTGATCCTGTATTCGAGGACAGCCAGCAGCGCCACCGTGCTGTTCGGCGCCGGCTGGGCCGAGCTGGTCGAGCGCAGCTACCCGCTGTCCGGCAGTTACCAGCCATTCGTCGCCGACGTGCCGAACAACGGCCGCGACGAGGTGTACTGGTATGCGCCGGGCGGCGGACCCGATCGATGGAGCAGATGGTCCTTCGATCGATCGGTTCTGACCACCGATGCCGGCCTCGGCGGCACTCAACAACCGGTGGTCGGGGCCTTCTCCACGGGCGGCGGTGACGGCATCCTCTGGTATGGAACCGGCACACTGAGCGACTGGATCTGGTGGCAGTGACGATGGCCGGACGTTAACCGCGGATCACCTAGGCTCGATGGATGAGCGAGGATGCCGCCGATCCGACTGTCGACACCGACCACACCGATACTTTCGCGCCGTTGGCCGACCGGGTGGCGGCCGGTGGAGCGGAGAAGTACCACCGGTCGAATGCGGCCAAGGGCAAGATGTTCGCCCGGAATCGGATCCAGCGACTGATCGATGCCGGCTCGTTCGTCGAGGACGGCATGTTCGCCAACTCTTCGGCCGACGGCTTACCCGCCGACGGAGTGATCACCGGGATCGCCGCGGTGAACGGCCGTCCGGTCTGCCTGATGGCGAATGATTCGACGGTCAAGGCCGGGTCGTGGGGGGCGCGGACCGTCGAGAAGATCATCCGGATCATCGAGCGTGCCTACTCGACCGGGGTGCCGATGATCTATCTGGTCGATTCGGCCGGTGCCCGGATCACCGACCAGGTGGACCTGTTTCCCGGACGGCGCGGTGCCGGCAAGATCTTCCACAGTCAGGTGCGGGCATCCGGGTCCATTCCCCAGGTGTGCGCGCTGTTCGGGCCGAGCGCCGCCGGTGGCGCCTACATCCCGGCCTTCTGCGACGTGGTGATCATGGTCGAGGGCAACGCGTCGATGTACCTGGGCAGCGACCGGATGGTCGAGATGGTGACGGGAGAGAAAACCACGCTGGAGGAGATGGGTGGCGCCAAGATGCACACCTCGGTCTCCGGTGTCGGTCACCTGCTGGCGAAGTCCGAAGACCAAGCGCTGCAATGGGTGTCGACCTACCTGAGCTACTTCCCGGACAACTGGACCCAGCAACCGCCGACATCCGCTGGTGCCGAATTCGCACCCGGCAAGGGCGATCTGCGGGCCATGGTGCCGGGCTCCGAGCGGCAGGCCTTCGACATGCGCCGATACCTCAAGGCGCTGCTGGACGACGGCTCGTTCTTCGAGATTCATCCGGACTGGGCTCGCGAACTGACGGTCGGCTTCGGTCGGCTCGACGGCCGGCCGGTCGGGGTGGTCGGCAACAACTCGATGTTCAAGGGTGGCGTGCTGTTCGTCGATTCCGCCGACAAGGCAAGCCATTTCGTTCAGCTGTGCGACGCCTTCAACATCCCGTTGATCTTCCTGGCCGACGTGCCGGGCTTCATGGTTGGTACCGCGGTGGAGCGCCAGGGCATCATCCGACACGGCGCCAAGATGATCTCGGCGATCTCCGAGGCAACCGTGCCGAAAATCTGTGTGGTGGTCCGCAAGGCCTACGGCGCCGGGTTGTACGCGATGGCCGGCCCCGGGTTCGAGCCCGATGCCACCCTGGCGTTGCCGACTGCGAAGATCGCCGTGATGGGCGCCGAGGCTGCGGTGAATGCCGTCTACGCCAACAAGATCGCCGCCATCACCGACGAAGCGGAGCGGGCCGAGTACGTCGCCGGGCTCCGCGCAGACTACGAACGGGACATCGACATCGTCCGACTCGCCTCGGAACTGGTCGTTGATCAACTGGTCGAGCCGGAAAATCTGCGGGGCGAGCTGATCGCCAGGGTCGGCGCGGCGCGCGGCAAGGATCGCCAGTTCGCCCGCCGACGGCACGCAGTCACGCCGGTCTGAGGATTCGGCGAGCGGATTCCCTCAGTTCTGGGCGCCCGATCGGCCCGGTGGCCTGTTCGGGCGGCACATCGCGATCTGGCGTCGAGTTCTGCGGGCGACCTCGTTGGGCGATCGCCGGCTGATCAGCTCGGGCCGCTGCGAGGGAGGTCCGAGTCGTCTGCGGGACCGGTACCCTCATCGTCGCCGGGCTGGCCGAGCTCCTCTGGGAACACGAACCGCCGATAGGCCCAGTACCGGAACACCATGCCGACGGCGGTACCGATGACGTTCGCCGAGACGAAGTCGGCGAAGCTGACCGTCCACTGGGAGTGGTGGTCCAGGTTGAAGTCGAGCAGATAGTGCGAGACGCCCAGCGGGATCAGGTTTAGGCCCAGCGCTAGTCCGTTCACCAGGAAGAACAGCAGCGCTTCGTGGTGCCGCTCGCGGCCACCCCTGGTCCGGAACGACCACTCCCGGTTGAGCACGTACGACAACACCGTGGAGACCAGGATCGAGATGGCCTTCGCGGTGATGACCTTGTCGGCCAGGATGGTGTGCGAGAAGAAGGTGAACAGACCCGTGTCGACGATCCATGCGGTGCCACCTACTACCAGGAACTTGGCCATCTCGCGGTACTTGGGCGGCAGGTGTTCCCGGACTTGGTCGATGATCGGCACCGGGCGAGTCTACGGGCGGGCGTTGGGGGGCCCGATCAGCCGGCGGGCGGGGGAAATCGGGACATCGAGCGGCCGCGGCAACGACTCCTGAACAGAGCGCTGGACCAGACCCGGGCCGACGACGATGGCCCGGCGATCATCGCTCTGGGCTTTGGTGAGGCGGAAGATGACGGACTGATCATGTGCCCCGTCGACATAGGTCGTCAGGTCCGACCACCCTTGCGGCTGGCACCTCCCCAGGATGCAGAAGGCGCCCCGCGACATGTTCCGATCCCGGGTGGAGTGGGGGGCAGTTGTCCCGAGCAGCAGCGCTCCCGCCCGTCCGACCGGGGCTCCGGCCGGGGCCACCAAGATATGGAACTGCGCCTTCTTCTCGGCGACCAGGTCCGGATCGAATGTGGGTCCGAAGGTCTGGATCTGATGGGGCGGTCCGGCCCCGGTTGCCCAGATGACGCTCAGGGTCCAGCCGGTCGGCGTGTCGGATGTCGGGGGGCGGTTGGCGGGGACGACGCTGTTGTCGAAGGGCATCGAGACTGCTGACGTCGTTCTCAGCGTGAGCGCCGCGTTGATTGTGTCGGTCACATCGGCGGAAATGGCAATGAATCCGTTCTCGCTGTGGATGACCTGTCCGGTGACGGACTCCAGCTGTCGGTCCTGCGGTTGGGTCGGGCTCGCCAAGACCAGATCACGGGTGGTGGAGCCGAGTTCACCGTCTGCTCGCTGACCCGCGGGCGCGATCCACGTCAGCTCCGCCCACAGAACCTTGCGGCCGGCCACGGTGAATGTTCGCAATCCAGCGTCCACGCCCGATTCGTAGCGGCACCTGCCGGACTTGAGCACGCAGCGGGTCGTTGCCTCACCCAAGATCATGCCCTCGAACTGACCGGTCATGTCGATGGCTCGGCCGGGGCTCCGAACCGTGACCCCAGGCGCCGACACCGTGCCGGGCGTCCCGGTCAGCGCTACCGGAAACTGTTGTGGCTGGTCGACGGCGGCCGGCAGCGCCGTTGCCCGGAAGTGGTAGACGAAGGCATTGGTGCCCGCCGGCTGCGGGGGACACCGCACTTCGGTGACGGTGGTACACGACGTGTCGCCCGCCATGATGACCTGCCCGTTGTCCCGCTGGATCGTCAGGTCGCCAGGGTCGACCGGCCCGGTCAGGTCGGTGAATCGCGCAGTCACGTCGAAATCGCCGGTTTCCCCGGCCACCAGTGGCCTTGTCGAAGCGGTGAAGGTGGGCAATAGGTCGGGCAGCTTCAGCGAGACCAGCAGGCTGCCGTCGATCTTGATGGAGATGGTCAGCCCGCTGATCTTGGTCAGGTCGGGGCTGGTGAGCTTCAGCGTGACCGTCGCGATGATGGCGGAGTGGGCGGCGATCGGTGGCAGCGGGCAGCCGGCGGCAGAGCACCCGATGGCCGTGGCGAGGTCGGGCAGGAAGGCGCCCGGGCCGCGAAGGGCACTCCCGTTATCCGACACCGTCAGCGAAGTGGTGATCAGTAGCCCGGCAGCATCCACGCTCAGCGTGCTGGCCGAGGTAGCCGCAACACCGGGATTCTGCAGCGGAACCCTGATGGTCAGCGTCAGGTTGACCAGGTCGAGGCCGGTGACGGTGGGTAACCCCGGTCCCGGCAGTACCGGCGGTGCGGGCGGCGGCGAAGGGGGCTGAGTGTTGGAGGTCGGCGCGGGCGGGGCGGTAGTCCTGGTCGATGAGAGTCGGGTTGTCGCGGATGTCGACGGGACGGCCGTCGAGGGCGGTACGGCGCGGGTGCTGGTCGGTGCGGTGGTCGGTGCGGTGGTCGGTGCGGTCGTCGACGCAGAGGTGAGGGAGCCGGCACTGGTCGCCGATGGGACGGACGTCCGAGGGGTGGTTGGAGCCACGCTGCCGGGTGAGGGCGAGGTGGTATGGGCGGGCGATGAGGTGGTGTTCGCTGGTGGTGAGGTGGTGTTCGCTGGTGGTGAAATGGTGTTCGCTGGGAACGCCGTGGTGTTCTGCAGTGCCTTCCCCGATGATTCATAACCCGTCGCAGGGAACGTGAGGGTGGGTGTGGTTCCGCCGGCACCCCGGGTGAAGGGTGGCCCCACCGGTCCGGTGGCCGACGACGGGCCGAGCCCGCGGCTCGCGGAACTCTGGGAGTTGGCGGGCTGCAACGCCGACGATGGCGATCCGCCACCGATGGTGACACCGGAGCTCGGCGGACCGCCGGTGCCGGGTCCGGCGCCGGCCGAACCGAGTGGGCCGGACGAGCGGTTGCCGGACGAGCGGTTGCCGGAAGTGCTGGTGCCGGAAGTGCTGGTGCCGGAAGTGCTGGTGCCGGAAGTGCTGGTGCCGGAAGTGCTGGTGCCGGGGGGGCTGTTGGTGCCGTTGGCGTCTGCGGTGCTGTCGGTGACGTTCACACCCGACGCGGCACCGGAGAGGCTGGCTGCCACCGAGGGCACGCCATCTGCGGGGGGGTTGCTCGGTCCGCCGGTGAACGTCAGTATCAGGACCGCGACAGCGATTACCGCGGCCGCTGCCGAGCCGCCGGCCGCGAGTGCCCTATTGCCGGGAACTCTGCGGAGCACTCCTAGGATGCCGCCGACGGGAGCTCCGCTGCTCGCCGCGGCGGTGGCGCCGCCAGCCGCACCCCCGCCGGCCGCACCCCCGCCGGCCGCACCGCCCGCTGCCGCACCGCCGGCCGCCAGCACGCCGATCTTCGTCAGCGCCACCGCTGGGCCCAGCAGAGAGAGATAACCGACCGCCGCGCTGCCGAGCAGCAGCGGTGCCAGCAGCGCGCGCAACGAGGAATTGACCTCGGTCAATTCGGCAGCCAGCGCCCGACAGTCATCGCAGGTCGCCAGGTGACTGTCGACCGTGGCGCGCTCACGGGCGGACAATCCGTCCCTCGTCCAGGCACCCAACCGATTGACGATGGCTCGGCAACGAGCAGCATCCGTCTCGGCCAGATGCGCCTGCAGGTAAGCCTCCCGAAGACCCTCCCTGGCCCGGAAGGCGAGTGAGGTGACCGCATTCGGCGTGATGCCCAGCAGCCGGCCGGTCTCGACCGGCGAATGGCCTTCGACGGTGAGGTACCACAGCACGGCCTGCCAGCGTTCCGGCAATGCGTGGTAGGCCCGGCCGACCAGCTTGTTCTCGGCGTCCAGCAGGACCGGGTCCCGATCGAGGGCCGGTCGGTCGAATTCGGTGTCGTCGTCGGTGAAGGAGAGCCGGGCGTCCTTGCGGGTGCGGTCGTAGGCGGTGTGCCGCAGCGTGGTGAACAAATAGGCCCGGAATGCAGTATCCGGTCCGCCGCCCGATACCAGGCCCTGCAGCACTTTGGCGAACGATTCGGCGACCAGATCGTCGACTGCGGCCGGGCCGCTGGCGAACTGCCGGGCCAGATTTGTCGCGGCGGTGACGTGTCGGCGGTACAGCTCGCCGTAGGCATCCCGGTCGCCGCCACGGGCCTGGGTGATGAGCTCGGGGTCGCCCACCATGGTCTCGAGCCGATCGATCATCTCTCACCTCCGGACGGGCGCGAAGCTACGGGTGGCCCCTAGAGTGTGCCCACTGAAGCATCGTTTCGGCGAATCGGTCAACGAGCTGACCTGCGGCGATCACTCTTGGACAGCGCCGATCGGGTGGCGGAAACACCATCGGGCGAAAAGTGCGCATTCGGCCGTGACGGGAGCGGGTTGTTGTCGTCTCGTCGTCTGTGACAGATCTACCGTCCGGCGCGATGGCCGGCAGCCTGCTACGCGAGCGGTGGCGCGCGCTGGCGGCTGCAGGCTGGGCCTACCCGTCTGACTGGCACGTGGAATCGGTCGATGCGGTCTGTGAAGCGCTGGCCGACCGGCGTGATCCGTGGGACGCCGCCGAACGGCTGGGCCGGGACCGGGCGACCGCCGCCGTCGGGCTCCCCGAGACCCTGGCCGACATCGATGCACTGACTGCGATCGTCGCCGCCCCGCTGGCCGAGCAATTGCGCCGGGCGGTCAGCCTGGGCTGGTCCGCGGTGGCCACTGCACCACCGGTGACCATCGTCGATCCGATGACCGGGCTGGCCAGTGCCGGATACCTGCAGGTCCGACTCGGTGAGCTCTACCGGGCGGCCGCCGCCAGCGAGGTGCCGGCGTCGCAGTCGCATGCTTTGGTGATGATCCGGGTGGTCACGGGGGTGCAGGGGCTTGGCCGGCGACTGCCGATGGTGATCGTGGCCGATGCACTCCGAGCGGTGTTCGACGGGGGTGAGACGCTGGCCGTGTTGTCCGATTCGATGATCACCGTGCTCACCGAGCGGACTCCTCGACTTGCCCGGCGGGTCGCGCTGGCCCGGCAGACCGCGCAGCGGCTGCTGCACAGCGACGAGCAGGCGGCACCGGCTCGGGTGCGCGCCTGGATCGAGTCGCTACCGCCCACCGCCGCGACCGCCGTCGATCTGCTGGGCGACCTCGGACGCTGACGTCGGGCCCACTAGGCTGCCGGGCGTGGATTCCCGCACCGGTCTGCCCCGGGTCGGCATGGTCGGTGGCGGCCAGCTGGCCAGGATGACGCATCAGGCGGCCATCGCCCTCGGTCAGAGTCTGCGGGTGCTGGCCATCGATCCGGACGACTCGGCTGCACTGGTCGCACCGGACGTGCAGCTCGGCCATCACACCGACCTTCCCGCCTTGCGCCGGTTCGCCGAAGGCTGCGATGTGGTGACCTTCGACCACGAGCACGTTCCCGGCGAACATCTGCAGACCCTGCTGGACGAGGGCCACCGGGTGCTGCCGGGACCGGCGGCATTGCTGTTCGCCCAGGACAAGGCGGCGATGCGTCGCCGACTGTCCGCGATGACGGTGCCCGTTCCGGCGTTCCGGATCGTCGACGGCGCCGGACTGATCGAGGGTGTGGTGGACTTCGCCGGACAGCACGGCTGGCCGGTGGTGGTGAAGACGGCCCGTGGGGGATACGACGGGCGTGGCGTGTGGGTGATCAACAATCAGGACGAGATCGTCTCGGTGGCAACAGATCTCGCCGATGCGGCGGACCTGGTGATCGAATCGTTCGTGCCGATGCGGCGGGAGCTGGCGGTGGTGCTGGCCAGGTCGACGTTCGGCCAGGCGGCTGTCTGGCCGGTGGTGCAGACGGTGCAATCGGACGGCATCTGCGTCGAGGTGATCGCGCCGGCGCCGATGCTGGACGAGGGCATCGCCGAGGCGGCCGGCACCCTGGGGCTGCGGATCGCCGTCGAATTGGACGTGGTCGGGGTGCTGGCCGTCGAACTGTTCGAGGTAGACCGGAGTGCGCAGTTCCCGGATGGCCTGGTGGTGAACGAGTTGGCAATGCGTCCGCACAATTCCGGGCACTGGACGATGGACGGCGCGGTCACCGGCCAGTTCGAGCAGCATCTGCGGGCGGTGCTGGACTATCCGTTGGGCCGGACCGAGATGCTGACGCCGTTCGCGGTGATGGGCAACGTGTTGGGTGGTCCGGCGGACGGCCCGGGATCAGAGATCGGGCTGGACGAGCGGGTGCATCATTTGGCTGCCCGCTTCCCCGAGGCCAAGGTTCACCTGTACGGCAAGGCCTTCCGGCCCGGACGCAAGCTCGGCCACGTGACCGTCTGTGGCGATGATCTGCGACGGTTGCGCCGGACCGCGCAGCTGGCCGCGCACTGGCTGGGGACCGGATTGTGGGACGACGGCTACTCGGTGCACGGCGATCAGTCGGCAGACTCGAGGGAACAACAGTGATGGGCGAACGAACAGTGACGGACAACCCGGTGGTCGGCCTGGTGATGGGCAGCGACTCCGACTGGTCGGTGATGGGCGGCGCCGCCGAGGTGCTGGACGACTTCGGGATCGGCTACCGGGTCGGTGTCTACTCCGCTCATCGAACCCCGCAGCGGATGCTGGACTACGCGAAAGCCGCTGCCGGACAAGGGCTTCGGGTCATCATCGCGGGCGCCGGTGGTGCCGCCCACCTGCCCGGAATGATCGCATCGGCGACGGTGTTGCCGGTGATCGGGGTGCCGGTGCCGCTGGCCCACCTGGACGGGCTGGACTCGCTGTTGTCCATCGTGCAGATGCCCACCGGCGTTCCGGTGGCCGCGGTGTCGGTCGGTGGCGCCCGTAACGCTGCACTGCTGGCGGTGCGCATCCTGGCCTCGGCGCCGGACGCCGGTGGACGGGACCTGGCCGGCGAGCTGGCCGCCTACGCCGACGATCTGGCCGCCATGGTCCTGGCCAAGCACCAGAAGCTGGCCAGGCCCGCCGGCGACTGACATTCCGTTGATCCGGCGGCGGGATACGATCGGGTTACCGACGGGTACCCGGCCGCCGTCCGGCGCTGAGCAGCGGCCGTTCTGCAGAGGAGCTTCGCGTGTCGACTGATCCGAGCACCAGCCTGTTCGCCCTCACCGACGACCATCGGGCGGTTCGGCAGGCGGTCAGGGAGATCTCGGAGAAGCAGATCCTGCCCTATGCCGCCGACTGTGACGAGAACGAGCGGTACCCGATCGAGGCGCAGAAGGCGCTCACCGAGTCGGGCTTCAACGCTGTACACATTCCCGAGGCGTACGACGGTGCCGGTGCCGACGCGGTGGCCACCGTCATCGTCATCGAAGAGGTGGCCAGGGTCTGCGCCTCCAGCTCGCTGATCCCGGCGGTCAACAAGCTGGGCTCGATGCCGATCATCCTGTCCGCTTCGGAGGAGTTGAAGCAGCAGGTACTGCCGCAGATCGCTGCCGGCGACGCGATGATCTCCTACGCGCTGTCCGAGCGAGAGGCGGGCAGCGACGCCGCGGCCATGCGGACCCGGGCGCGGCAGGACGGCGACGACTGGATCCTGAACGGCACGAAATGCTGGATCACCAATGCCGGCGAATCCAGTTGGTACACCGTGATGGCGGTCAGCGATCCGGATGCCGCGGCCAGTTCGCATCCGGCGAACGGGATCTCGGCGTTCGTCGTCCATGTTGACGATGAAGGCTTTTCGGTCGGCAGCAAGGAACGCAAGCTCGGTATCAAGGGCTCGCCGACCAGGGAGATCCACTTCGACAACTGCCGGATCCCGGGGATGAGGATCATCGGCGAACCGGGGACCGGCTTCAAGACCGCACTGGCCACCCTGGACCACACCCGGCCGACCATCGGTGCCCAGGCCGTCGGCATTGCGCAGGGCGCGTTGGATGTGGCGATCGGATATGTGAAGGAGCGCAAGCAGTTCGGCAAGGTGATCGCCGAGTTCCAGGCACTGCAGTTCATGATCGCCGACATGGCGATGGAGGTGGAGGCGGCCCGGACCCTGGTCTACCAGGCGGCAGCGGCCACCGAAAGAGGTGATGCCAACAAGGGTTTCCTGGCATCGGCGGCCAAGTGTCTAGCCTCTGATGTGGCGATGAAGGTGACCACCGACGCCGTGCAGCTGCTGGGCGGCTACGGCTACACCAGGGACTTCCCGGTCGAACGGATGATGCGGGACGCCAAGATCACCCAGATCTACGAGGGGACCAATCAGATCCAGCGGCTGGTGATGGCCCGCGCACTGTTGCGCTAGCCGGGAGAGTCGTACCGCGGCCGGGGCGTCAGCTCCAGCGGACTGTGCACTTCTCCGTTGCCCACACATGATCGGGCGTCGGTGCATCGTCACCGACCAGCTGTACCAGCGATCCGTCGGCCGCCAGGCAGCCCAACACCAGTGGCAGCAACGGATCCGGCAGCGTCCAGCCCGCCTCGCTCAGCACCCGGGCGCCGGGGCCGAACCGGTCCGCGGCGGCCCGGGCGGTGCCGAGCAGGTCGGCGACGGACAGCTCGGTGTCGGCAGTGCGGACCGCCGGATCGGTACTGTCCAGGGTGACCGGCGCACCGAACCGATCAGCCTGGCCGAGCACTGCGGTGGTGAAATCGCGTTGGTGCGTCTGCACCTGCGCCGACGGCGCGCCGAGCGGATGCCCGGAGACCACGAACACCTCGTCGGCGCCCGCATCACCGCCGTCGGAGACGAACGCGACGGCGGCAGCAGGATCGTCGAGGTCGGTCACCACTGCGCCGGCCCACCAGCTACCGAGCAGGATCGGCACGGTCTGCCAGCCGGCACCGAGCCGAATCACTACCGGATCGCCGGCGGCCACCCCCAACTCGTCGATCAGCAGGCCGGCCACCTTCGACGACCAGTTGGCCAGCGACGCGGTGGACAATTCGGTCCGACCGCCGCCGGTGTACACCACCAACCGCGGTGTGTGCGGGTCGCCGGACAGCAGAGTTCCGAGCAACTCTGCTGTCACCGAGCGGGTGCGGCTCAGTTGACGCACCCCGACGAATCGGCGGGCGCCGGAGCCGTGCTGGTCGGCGCTGCCGCCGGTAGTGGCTGCAGGGCCTGGCCGGCGTGCAGTCCGTCAGCCGGTTTCGGTGCGTCCTTGCCGGCCACCACCAGCACGTGGCCGCCGACGACCTGGGAATCGGCCGTCAGCTCACCGAATCCGAGCGCCTTCTGCACCTTCGTAGCCAATGCCTGGGCGCCCGCCGGATAGTGGATCTCGGTGACATCGAGTTCGTTCGAATGACTCTTGCCCGGCATGTCGGTCGGATCCGAGACGGTCAGCCCGGCCTTGCCGAGCCGTTCGGAGACCGTCTTGCCGAGACCGGCCGTCATGGTGCCGTTCTGCACGTCGACGGTCAGTCTCTTGGCGGCGGTGGACGAGGCCGTCGGCTGCTTTCCGGTGACCGCACGGGCACCGTCCAGGCCGGCGAAGAAGGTGCGGATCTCGTCGCTGTCGGTGGCCAGCGCATCGGTGTTGGTGCCCTTCGCCGCGCCATGGGTCGCAATGGTGGCGAACGTGACGTTGCCGGAGGACAGGTTCTTCATCTGGGCGGCCAGCGTGGCCAGATCCAGCTTGTTGTCCATCACCAGGGTCTTCTGGGAGGCGGCGACCAGCGCCGGAATGCTGGTCGGCTGGGACAGCACCTTCTTGATCGCGCCGCTGAGGAACGCCTGCTGCCGGCGCACCCGATCGAGATCGCTGTTGGGTAGTCCGTGGCGCTGCCGGACGAACGACAGTGCCGCGGTGCCCTGGATCTCCTGCGGCCCGGCCTTGAAGTTTGCGCCCGACATCGGGTCGTTGACGGCCTTGTTCAGGCACACCGGGACCCCGCCGATGGCGTTGGAGATGGTGTAGAAGGCGATCAGGTTGACCTCGGCGAAGTGGTCGATGTGCAGACCGGTGAACCGGCTGACCACCTGCACCAGCATCTTCCGGCCGGCCTCGCTGGACTGCAGTTCACGATCGGCTCCGTCGACGCCCTTGTCGGCCAGTGCCTGTTGGGTGAAGGCCTTCGCCGTCCCGTAGAAGGCATTGATCTTGTTCGGCTTGTAGTCGCCCTGCGCACCGGTGCTGTACGGACCGGGCAGGTCGGTCACCTGGGCCTGGTTGATCCAGGTGTCCCGCGGGATGGATACCGCAGTTGCCCTGGCCCCGCCACCCGGGATGTGCAGCACCATGATGGTGTCGGTGTTGGTGCCGCCGGAGGCCTCGGTCGCCACCTTCTTCAACTCGTCCGCGGACAACGGCGTTCCGTCTGCGTTGGTCCGAGCGTCCGAGCCGATCAGCAGGATGTTCATCCCCTTGCCGGCCGGTGCCGCCTGTTTGGCGTCCTCGGTAGCGCTGGAGGTGCCTGTCTGGTTCCACACGGTGCCCAGCCCCGCCGCGGTGAGCACCACAAGGGCAAGCACCGTCAGCACGATCCGGCCGGCGACCAGCCAGCCGGGAGCCTGCCGACGGCCGGCGCCGGATCCGCCAGTGGGCCCGCCGTACTGCCGGGGCGGATCGCGGTCGATCGGGCCGCCGGGACCGCCGGGGCCGCCGGGGCCGGGCGGTGAGGCCGGCTGCTGGGCGGCCGGCATCATCCTGGTGTGCTGACCGTCCAGTTCCGACCAGGCCTGTGCGCTGGCGGTCCGACGGGGTGGGGCCGGCCGGTTGCCGGGAGTTGCCGGCTGCTGAGCTGCGTTGGGTCCGTACCGGCGCGGCCCGCTGCGCGGTCCATTTCCGGTGGGAGTACTCATCGCGAGGTCCGGCCCTTCTTCATCGTCGGCCGGTCTACGCGGCCAAGGTGGTCTTCGTCCTTGTCTGGACGTCGGTGACGGCGCCGGGTTGCCCGTGAGTCCGGTCACCCGACGGTCCAGGGTATCGACGGCGGGCGGTGATCCGGCCCGACCCGCCGGTCGGCGATCACGGACAATGGTCGGTATGACGACACTGCTGATCACCGGCGCCCGCGGTCAACTCGGCTCCGACCTGCTGCGGGCAGCGGCCGCTGCCGGGGTCGCTGCCAGCGGGTTCGGCTCCGCCGAACTGGACATCACCGACGCCGATGCGGTGGAGTCCGCGGTCGCTGCCTTCGTCGATCGGGCGGAGGCGCCGGTGCTGGTGAACGCCGCCGCCTACACCGCCGTGGATGCTGCCGAGACCGACGCCGACCGGGCGTACCAGGTCAACGAGGGCGGTGCCAGGAATCTGGCCATGGCCGCCGCCCGGCACCAGGTCGGACTCATCCACGTGTCCACCGACTACGTGTTCGGCGGTGACGCGGACCGGCCGTATCGGGTCGATGACCCGACCGGCCCGCAGAGCGTCTACGGCGCCTCGAAACTGGCCGGTGAACAGGCGGTGCTGGCCGCCCATCCCGCTGCCCAGGTGGTCCGCACCGCCTGGGTCTACGGCGCCACCGGCAGCAACTTCGTCAAGACGATGGCCAGGTTGGAGGCCGGCCACCCCACCATCACCGTGGTCGACGACCAGCAGGGATCACCGACCTGGAGCGCCGATCTCGCGGTCGCTTTGATCGAGTTGGCCGAAGCGGAGGTGCCCGGCGGGGTTCTGCACGCCGCCGGTGGCGATCAGACGAGCAAGTTCGGCTTCGCCCGGGCGATCTTCGAAGAGCTGGGCGCCGACCCGGACCGGGTACAGCCGACCACCACCGACGCTTTTCCGATGCCCGCTGTACGACCGGCCTACTCGGTGCTCAGCAGCGACGCCTGGACGGCGGCCGGACTGCGGCCGCTGCGTCCCTGGCGCGATGCGCTGGCCCGGGCGTTCGCCGCCGACCCGGATGCCTACCTACCGGCCCGCTGAACGGCTCGACCCGGGACCACATCGTCAGCGACCGGCTGCCATCCGATAGGCGGTGATTGCCGCGTCGGTGCAGCGCTCCCAGGTCCAGTTGCCGGCATGACGACGGGCGGCGTCGGTGTCCGGCCGGCGACCGTCCACGACGGCGGCCAGCGTCTGGACCAGCAGCTCCGCATCGCCGACCGGGAACACCGAGGCATGGCCACCGGCCACCTCCAGCATGGCGCCGGTATCACTGATCACCACCGGGACGCCGGCTGCCATCCCCTCGAGAACCGGGATGCCGAAACCCTCATAGACCGACGGCATCACCAGCGCCGACGACCCGGCCACCAGCGATGGCAGCGCGGCCTGGTCCAGGTACGGCAGCGCATGCACCCGGTCACCGAGATCGGCCTGTTGGCCCCAGCCCTCGGCACCGACCAGCACCAGATCCGGTGCGCTGTCTCGGTTCTCGGCAACCAACTGGCGGTGGGCCTCGATCAGTGTCGGCAACCCCTTGCGGGGTTCCCGGGTACCGACGAACACCAGGTAGTGATCGGGCAACCGAAGCCGTCGCCGCAACTCGGGAGAGGGCGGCAACGCCTCGAACCACCGTTCGCCGACACCGAGTGGGGTGACGACGATCCGATCGCGCGGAAAGCCGTAGGTCGCCGCCAGTTCGTCGGCAGTGAATGCCGTCAGCGAACAGGCGACAGCGGCCCGTCGCAAACCGTCGGGCACCAGCTCGCGATAGGCCAGCGAAGTGGCATGCACCGTGTCCGGCAGATGCAGGAACGACAGATCGTGCACGGACAGCACACCACTGGTGCTGCGCATCGGCGGCAGGACGTAGTTGGTGGCGTGGAAGACGGCGCTCCGACCGGCGATCAGTTCCACCGGCGGCCAGGAGGCACGCAGCCAGGCCTGCCGCAGGGCCCTGGCCGGAATCGGCCAACCGCGATGGCGGACGCCGGGTGGCAACACCGAGCCGAGCCGACGCCAGCCACGGACGGTGAACGCGGTGGCCGCCAGCTCGATCTCCGGCCGGCCGGCCAAACCGTCGACCAGGTGCTCGACGAACCGGCCGATACCGGTACGGACACCGAGCAACGGGGTGGCGTCCATCAGCACCCGCAAGCCGTCGGGCGGGCCGGAGCGACGGGCGGGGTGGGCGAGCATCAGCGATACCGTACCGGTGGCACCGGCTGGCGGCGCCCAGCTGACGAGGGGAGCGACGGATGCCGGTGCTGAGCATGGTGGTCGAGCAACTGCTGGCGCCGGTACCCGGCGGCACCGGCCGGGTGACCAGCGAGCTGGCGACGGCGCTGGCCGGCACCGCTCCTGACGGCTGGCGGCTGCGCGCCGTCTGCGGATGGCATGCCGACATCGACGCTGCGGTGATCAGCGATCGGCTCCGCCCGCATCGTCTTCCGGCCGGCCGGCGGGCGCTGGCCGCACTCTGGGAGCGCGGCCTACCGCCCTGGGTCCGAGGTGACGTGGTGTTGGCACCGACACCGTTGTTCCCGGCCCGCTTCCCGGTCGGTCGGCAACGGCGCATCGTCATCGTTCACGATGCGGTGCCGTACACCCACCCGGAAACCCTGACGCCGCGCGGGGTCGGCTGGCACCGGCGGATGATCGAGCGGGCAGCGACCGAGGCCGATGCGATCGTGGTCCCGGCAACCGCAGTGGCCGACGAGCTGGCCGACCATCTGCGGTCGACGGCCCGGATGTCGGCCATCGGCTGGGGGGTGGGGGACAGCTTCACGGTGCCCATCGATGCCGCTCGACGGCGCGCCCTGTTCGACCTTCCGGCCCGCTACCTGGTGTTCGTCGGCACCGTTGAACCCCGTAAAGGGCTCGATCTGCTGATCGCCGCACTCGGCATCGCGACCGCCGGACCGACCCGGCCGTTACCGCTGGTACTGGTCGGTCCCGACGGTTGGGGTCAGGTCGACTTGGAGCGGTTGGTCGCCGCAGCTGCCCTGCCGACCGGATCGGTGCTGCCGCTCGGGCGACTGGCGGACGCTGACCTGGCGTCGGTGATGACCGGGGCCACCGCATTGGTGGCGCCCAGTCGGTCGGAGGGATTCGGTCTGCCGGTGTTGGAGGCGATGACGCTCGGAGTCCCGGTCATCACCAGTGATGCGCCGGCGCTGGTCGAGCTGACCGCCGGCGCGGGCCTGACGGTGCCACGGGAGGATCCGGCGGCACTGGCCGCTGCCCTGTTGCGGATCGATGCCGAGCCGGCGCTGCGTCAGCGACTAACCGACGACGGACGGCACCGAGCAGCCCGGTACAGCTGGAACGGCGCGGCCCGGCAGCTCTGGGAACTGATCACCCATTGACCGGCCGGCGCCGGAACTGCGATCTCAGGCGTTGATCGAGGTATCGAGGACGGCGGACGGTCGGGCGTCCAGCTCCAGCAGGGTGGGACCCTTGCCGGAGGCGAACCCGTACATCAGCCGAGACCTGGTGTGCGCCAACGGCTGCCCGATTCCGTCGGTCACCTGAACGCCGACCCGGAAGTGCCCGAACAGGCTGGGTAAATCCCGAACTTCGAAGTGGATCCGCCAGCGCCCCCCTGTCGTCGGCAGCACCGATCGATCCGCGGTCATCCGGAACAGCGGATAGTCGTGATCACCCATTCCGACCAGCTGTACTTCGGCGATGGTCGCCGCCCAATGGTCATTGACGGTGAACTCGGTGGTGACGAAGAACCGATCCCGACTGTGCACGTCCTGGTGCACCGGCGGGCCCTCGAAGGATTCCGAGACGGTGACGTCGCCGAAGGTGAAACCGTCGTCCGGCGTGTGTGAGTGCGGGGTCGGGGGAACATCGGTGCCCATGATGTGTCGCAGCGTCAGGATGGCGGCGGTCGGCACTGTGTCGTCCACCACCACGCCCTTGTTCAGCACGATGGCCCTGCTGCAGAGTTCCTCGACCTGGCCGAGTGAGTGCGAGACGAACAGGATGGTCTTCCCGGCTTCCTGGAAGTCCAGGATCCGGTCCATGCACTTGCGCTGGAAGGCTTCGTCGCCGACCGCCAGCACCTCATCGACCAGCAGAACATCCGGATCCACGTGGATGGCGACCGCGAACCCGAGCCGCACGTACATCCCGGACGAGTAGTGCTTGACCGGCTGATCGATGAACTCGGCCAACTCGGAGAAATCGATGATCGAATCCATCGCCGCTTCGGTCTCCAGCCGCGACAACCCGAGCAGCGACGCATTGAGGAAGACGTTCTCCCGGCCGGTCAACTCCCCGTTGAAACCGGCGCCCAGCTCCAACAGTGATGCCACCCGACCGTTGACGGTGACCGTGCCCGACGTCGGCCGCAGGATGCCGGACAGGATCTTGAGCAGGGTGGACTTTCCGGATCCGTTCGGGCCGATCAGCCCGACCGTCTCGCCCGCCCTGATGCTCAGACTGACGCCGTCCAGGGCGATGAAGTCCTCGACATGCTCGCCCCTGGTGCGCAGCAACCTTTCCTTGATCGAGGTGGCCCGCTCCGCGTGCCGGCGGAACTGCTTACGGACCTGCTCGGCAACGATGATCGTCGGGCCCGGCTCGGCCGCGATGGTCCGCGCGGGAGTCGTGTCGATGAAGTCGGTCACAGGTTCTCCGCGAAATCGGCGGACATCTTGCGGTAGACCAGCAGACCGATGCCCAGGATCACTAACGACACGGCACCCCCAACAGCCAACCGTTCGATGTAGAACATCGGATCGGCGGACGCCAACACCTTGTCCGCTCGACCCTGGAGGGTGACGTCACCGGCATACAGCGCCTTCTGCATGGTGACCACCACGCCGGCCATCGGATTGATCCAGTACAGCGCCTGCCAGAAGGTGCCGCCGATCTGGTCGTAGATCAACACGATGGCATAAACGATCGGGTTGAGCCAGAAGCCGGCCATCAGCAGGATCTCGACGATGTGCTGGGTGTCCCGGTACCGGACGTTGAGCGCAGCTACCAAGAACGAGACGCCGGTCGCCAGGATCAGTGCGACGGCAACCGCTGGAATCATCCACAGCAGCCCGACACCGATGAACTGGGTGAACCCGGTCAGCGCCATCACCACCATCATCACGCCGAGCTGCAGCACCAGGTGGACCAGATGAAAGCCGACGGTGGCCAGCGGCAGCACCGACAGCGGGAACGGTACTTTCTGCACCAGCCCGGCATTGCCCAGCACTGCCTGGGTGGCGGTGCCGACCGATCCGGCGAAGAAGTTCCAGATAAGCAGACCCGCCAGCAGGTAATAGCCGAAGTGCGGGATGCCGGACTTGAGCACCACCTGGAAGACGAAGGTGTAGACCACCAGCAGCAGCAGTGGGTTCGCCAGTGACCACAGGAATCCAAGAACACTGCCCTGGTACTTGACCTGCAGGTCCTTGCGGATGATCCCGTCGAGCAGTTCCCAGCGCAGCCGCTTCTGCCGTCGGGCGCGGGTGTCGGTCGTTGCCACGATCAACAGAACCACCTGATTTCGTTCACGAGTCGGACGGGCACCGGTCCGGTACCACTGGGCCAGAGGCGCCCTGGGCAGGATACCGGCGCCCGGTCATCGTCGGCGGCCAGTGGCTAGACGCGCACCGGAATCCACCCCGAACTCGGTATGATTGGTCCGTTCGACGGGGTTTTTGTGCGCCCGCAGGCCCCACCAACGATCTCTGTCGGTCGACGCGATCCGGTCCGGCCAGGATGTCTGATGGGAGTGCAACGGTGAGTACCGATACCCAGAGTTTCCAGGGGGTGGCCCAGACCACTCCGCTGGAGCCGGCGCTCGGCGACACCGACGTCACCCGGCCGGTTCCGACCGTGCCGCTTCAGAACACACCGACCCCGCCCGTTGCCCGCAGGCTGACGACCGCCACCGTGCTCACGGTGCTCGGTGTGCTGGTGCCGTTCGCCATCATGACCTGGATGGCGGCGGTCTCCGCGCCGACCTTCGACGGCGGAATGAACCTGCAGGTGGCCCGGAATCTGGCCAACGGAACGGGCTATGCCCGCGACTACGGCGGGCTGCACTTCTATCCGCCGGAGGTCCAGACCTCTGGCGTCTACATCTATCTGGCCGCACTGTTGATCAAGATCTTCGGTGCTCACACCTTCGTCTTCCAGTTGCCCAACCTGCTGTTCATCTTGATGTTGCTGGTCACGGTGAGCGTCGGTTTGCGGCGTTGGCCGGTGCTGCGGGTGATCGGCCCAACAGTCGTGCTGTTCGCGGTGCCAGGGCTCCTGGAGAATGCCATGAACGGCTACGGCGAGTATGTCGTTGGAGCACTGGTACTGCTCGGCATCGTGTTGCTCAGCACCGCTGTCTCCTCCCGCCGGCCGGTGCTGATGGCCACCATCGCATTCGCCCTGCTCAGTGTGGCTCTGACCATCAAGGTGGTCGTCGTGATTGCCATTCCCGTGCTGGTGGTGGGGCTGATCGGCCTGGCCATGGTGCGCCGTGATGTGCGGGGGTGGAAATGGGTCGGCGCCCTGGCGGCCCTGCTGGTGCCACTCGCGGTCAACGAGATCTATCGGCTGGTAAGCATTGGGTCGATCTCTGCCTATGGTGCGTTTTGGCAGAACCAGCTGAGCGAGATCGGTGGTCAAGCCGGCGTGAGCGCGACCGGCCAAGCGGGTACCGCAGTCGCCGAACAGGGGCCGGGCCTCCTGCAGACCATCGCCGATCACCTGCATCTGCTATCGGTGGGTACCGCCATCCCCGCCGAAGTGCTCGGGCTGATTGTTGTGCTGCCGTTCGCGGCGCTGATCGCCTTGTTCGTCGCCCGTCGGACGTCCTGGCGGAGCTGGTTAGCACGACCGGGCGCGCTGCTGTCGATCCAGCTCACCGCCTACTCCGGTGGTTACCTGGTCTGGTGGTTGGCCATCACCCCGACCGAGAAGGCTTGGCTCCGCCGCATCGCCATCGGGCTGTTGGCGCTGGCTTTCCTCTACTTGGCGTTGGCCGGCATGGTCCGCGACCGGATGAAGGACCGAGCGCCGGTCGTCTCGACCCGTGGTCGGGTCGTCGGCAGGATCGGCTGGGGATTGGCCGCAGCAGCCACCTTTGTCGTCACGTTGTCGTCGTTGGCCACCGTTCGCACTCAGGCAGTCGCGGCCCTCGGATCCTCGGATCAGCGAGAACAGCAAGTCCTTGCCCTCGCGGCCCGGGCCGAGCAGCTGGCGGCCGGTGGCAATCACCTTTTCGGTAATGGCTGGTGGTCGGCACCTGTGGTGTCGCTGTATGCCAAACTCCCGCTGCGGGACCTGTCCAAGACAGCGGTCTGCGACCCTACCGCCGATTTCGCCTCCGGGAAGAACTACCTGATCTGGGACTTCTATGCCCTCAACATCGCCTCGGTCGCTCCGCAAGGCAGGTTTTACACGTTCGAGCAGATCCCGGGGTCGGACACCGGCTACGGAGGGATCTGGAAGATTGTGCTGCGTCCCGGTGTGACCTGCCCGCTCGGCTGACCGACTCGATCGGTAACCGGTCAGTCGGTGGCGGATGCCTCATCGGCCGGCGACAGCAGATTGCGTTCCCGGCAGATCTCCCGCCACCGTTCGGCGAACGACTCGTCCGAGAAGTCTCGGGCCCTGGCGATCGAGCTGGTGGCGAATTTGGCCCTCAGCAACGGATCTCGCGCGACTTCGGCCGTGCGCTGGACCGCCTCGTCCGCAGTCTCCCAGCGGTAGCCATCGACGCCCTCGCGGACGATTTCCTGCTGGCCGGCCCGGTCGATCACCACCGGCACACAGCCGGCGGCCATCGCTTCCGCAGTCGTCATCCCGAAGTGCTCGTTGCGCCACGGCCGACTCTCGGTGTCCTCGTTCATCCCGGTGGCCGACCAGAAGATGGACGCGTTGTTGATCAGCCGGTTCAGCACGTGCCGGGGAGCATTGGGATGCAACTGGATGGGTAGTCCCTCGGTCGCCGCCATCACCTTCTCGAAGTACGGACGATTGGATTTCTCGCAGCCGCCGATCATGTGCAGAGCCCACCCGTCGAGGTCGGTCTGCTCGCGCAGTTTGCGGAAGATCTCGACCATCTCCAACTGACGCTTCGAATGGCCGCGTACCGGGTCGAAGAACCTGCCGATGGTGATGATGGTCTTGTCCCGCTCGGCGGATGGCCGCATCTTGTCCACGTCGATCGGGGGGAAGAGCAGATCGGAGTCCTTGTGCCACAGCCGTTGTACCCAGGCCTGGGTGTAGTTCGAGATGGTGACAATCGTGTCGTAGGCCGGCAGGTGGGACAGATCCTCGGAATGCTGGGTCAACAGCCACGGGAACTGTCGGGTCAGCAGCCGGGGCGGCGACAGCCGGCCACGGCCATGGTCACGAGCCAGTGCGACACCGAGACCTCGGCTGTCGTTGGGCGGATTGAACGTGTCCGAGATCAGATGCAGGGTGCGTTTGCGCGACGAGGCCGGCACTGTCAGATCGTGGGTGCGGAATGTCCGGTCGACCGGGAACTTGGCGACCACCCGGCCGTCCTGATCCTCGATCCGGGTGGGTGCCGGGTCCGCGGCGCCGGGCCTTCCCAGACTCAGCCGGAAAGTCTCGTCGCCGCCGTGCGGCAGCTCCAGGATTCCATGCCCGTCTGTCCAGCTCCACTGCTGGCGGAGGCCACCCTCGGGCGGGTACCAACCGGTGCCATACCCGAAACCGCGGATCTGCGCCGGCGGCCGCACATGTCTACCGATCCTCCGGGCGATGGCTCGTTGCCGGTCGCTGAGTTCGTGGTCGGGAGGGGTGGGGAAGTAACAGACATAGACGGATCGACGCGCCCGCGGGACAACCCGCGACATGTAGGTGGCCGTCACGAACAGGTCGTACTCGGCGCTCACCTCCGCGACCTTGGATTCATCGTCGTCCTTGACCACCCGCAGTTTCACCCCGCTGAGATCCAGCGAGAGATGCTTGGCCATCTTGGCAATATCCACCACGCTCGGGCCGATGAGGTCCACCTGGTGGCCGTCGGCGGCCAGCGAAGAGGCGATCATCCCGGCGTAGCGCTCGCCGCCGCCGTGAGATTCCCAGAACCTGTTGTAGACAGCGGTTTTCATCGGCTGGTCACCAGCCACTCCTCGAGTTGACGGCGGTCGACGACGGCGGATCTGCCGAGCCGACGACGATCGGACAGGACGCCTGGCAGCAAACGCAGGTACGAACGCAGGATCTTGCCGCGCACCCTCACCTGTCCCAGACTCGGGCGACGTCGGCCCCTGACGCCTTGGATCACCTCGCGCGCCGTCATCTTGCCGGTGGTGCCGACGAATCGCAGCACACCCTTGGCAGCCCGAGCGGCCCCGGCGTCCTTGGTCAGGGTGAGCAGTCGGTTCCGTTCGACGTGGAACAGCCAATGCGGTGACCACGGCGTAGAGCTGGCCGCATGGATGTGCCGCAGGACCGCGCCCGGGACGTAGCGGATGTGCCCGCCGGCGGCGCGCAGTCGCCAGGACAGATCGACGTCCTCGTAGTACATGAAGTAGCGGTCGTCGAACCAACCAACCTCTCGGCCGGCCCTGGTGCGGATGGCCACGCCGTTGCCGCAGGCAGTGAAAACCTCCTCCGACTGGTCGTACTGACCGGTGTCGACCTCCTGGAAGCCGCGATCGGCTCCCGAACCGTCGACGAAGACGATGCCGCCGACGTTGTTCACCACGTCCACCCGCTCGGTGTCCGGTGTCACGGTGAACTCGGCGGTCGCGGTCTGGCGGGGGGCGTCGGGAGCGCTGACCGTCGTCACGCTTTCACCGGCGGTGAAGGTCACATCCTTGGTCCTGAAGGCCGCGACCGTCACGGTGACAGCATGCGAGTCGGCCGGTGCCGCGCCGGTCGGCAGCGGAACGAAGAACTTCCCGCTCGGGAACGACCAGCGGTACTGCTCGTCGGCCGTCCCCTCCGGACCGAAGGTCGCTTTCTCGAACAACACCCTGTCCGTCACCGGTGTGCCGTCGACGAAGACCTCGTAGATCTTGATGCCGAGTTCGCGCGGGTCTAGCCCGCCCGGCTTGAATGGCTCGGTCTGCAGGGAGACCGGAACGAACCTGGGCATGAAGACGATCTTCGAAGAGGTCGCGACCAACTCGCCGGTGGGGTCCTGTTCCAACGGCTCGATCAGCGTGCGGAGCCAGTCCGGCTCCGGCACCGCATCGTTGTTGAGCAGGACGGCGTACTTGGTGGTGACGGTGTTCAGCGCAACGTTGTTGCCGCCGGCGAATCCCCGGTTCTTGGTGGAGATCAGCAGTTCGACGTCGGGATACTCCTCGGTCACCAGATCCCGCGACGGGTCCGCGGAGGCATTGTCCACCACCATGGTCCGGAAACTGCCGGCGGGCATGTCCTGCCGGGCCAGCCCGTCCAGACAGGGCCCGAGCAGATGGGCACCGTTGTAGTTGACGATCACCACCGTGGCGATCGGTTCGACGGTCGGCTTCGGTGCGAAACTGGGATCGGCCACCGCGGACTGCAGGTCTTCGTCCTGCTCGTCCGGCACACCGTCATCGGTGAGCCCGGCGTCCGGAACGATTTCGTCGATCGGGACAAGTTGCGGATCGTCCTGATCGGGTCGGGTTGTCTGGACCGGTCCCGATTCGTCGGGTCCGATCGGCGTCGCGTCCTGCGTCTTGATGCCATGCACTCGGTCGGTGTCCAAGATCGAACCACTCTCTCATCGACGACGTTGCTGGCGGCTCCGAACGCGCCCACAGCAGGGGAGACGATACCGGCGAATGAGGTGGCGCCGATCCGCATCGCAGATGAGCGCCGGTGTCGAATCCCACAGGTATGTTGGCAGCGGCAACAGGCGTAGGGCGCGCCGGTGAAGTCGCGAGGCAGAGGCACGGTGAGCAGGCGCTGTGAGTAGCCGCTATCAGCAGGACATCGACATGTCCGCGGACAACAACACCCACACCTTGCTGGTCCGGGCTGTCGGCACCGACCGGACGGTACTGGAACTGGGTGCCTCATCCGGCTACATGACGCGCGTGTTGCACGAGCGGGGTTGCCGGGTCGTCGCCGTCGAGTACGACCAGCAGGCCGCTGAGGATCTGGCCCAGGTCGCGGACGTGACCATCGTCGGCGACCTCAACGATCCGGCCGTGCTGGCCGGCATCGACGGCGAGTTCGATGTGGTGCTGGCCGGCGATGTGCTGGAGCATCTGATGGCCCCGCTGACCGTCCTGCGAGCTGCCGTCGCGAAATTGGCTCCGGGTGGCCGAGTGGTGATCTCGGTGCCAAACATGACCCACGCCGATCTGAAGGTGTCGCTGATGGCGGGATATTTCGACTATCGGGACACCGGCCTGCTGGATCGCACCCACATCAGGTTCTTCACTTTCGAGACGTTGATGGGGTTGCTGTCCGATGCCGGCCTGCGGCCGATCGACGTGCAACGGATGCAGATCCCGATGTTTCACACGGAGTTGGCGCTTCCCCCGGATGCGGTGAGCGCACCCGTCCAGATCGCGGCGCTCCAGGTTCGCGAATCCGACACCTATCAATTCATCGTGACCGCCGAGCCGATCACTGTCGACGATCTGTCGACACAGTCGGAGATCGAGTCGTTCGCCAAGCAGAGCCGGTTGGCTGCCGCCGAACGCGCCGCCCAGGTGGCAGCCGATCGATTATCGATCCTCATTGGGGCTGCCGCCACTCCGCCGGAACCGGATCTGAGCGGCACCGCGGAGGAGCTGCGGGCCAGGATCACCGGGATGGCGGAGGAAACGGCAACTGCCCGTCGAGAGCTCCTTGACGCGTGCTGGCGGGAGAACGACGGACAGAAGGTCGCAGACCGGCTGCACCATCTGGAGCAGTATCAGCGGGAGCTGTCCCGGAAGTGGGCCGCTCAGGGGGAGACGAGTCCCGACGCGCCGTTGGAGCAGATCGTCGAGCATCTCCTTGGGCATCTGACGGACGAATTGATGCGGGCCGAGAAGTCGCGAGAAGAGCTGCTGGCCACGGCGGAGGAGCTTGACGAGCAGGTGCGGGAGCTGACCGACCGGAACGAGGAACAGGCGCAGCACATCCTGGCCGCGGAGCGGGCCGTGGACGACTGTCGGGGCAGGCTGGCCGCTGCGGAGCAGCAGGTGAGTCATTATCAGCAGATCGCGGCCCGTAGTCCGCTTCGCAAGAGCGTCGACGCCGTCCTGCCGGTCGGGTCGCGGCGTGGCATCATCGCTCGAGGGCTCCTGCGGCGACTGAGTCGATGATCCGGACCACCCGAGCAGATGCGGGGCGAGCGTCCGACATCGACATCGACATCGGCATCGACGAGGTTGGGTCAGTGTCGGGCAAGGTCGGTGTTGATGGCGATGGTGCGTGGTAACCGGTCGGCAGGCAGTATCCGGTCCAGGACCCGACGTGCTGCCGCTGAGGAGAATTTTTCCCGCAGTACATCTTGGCCGGCACCGGCCAGCTGATGCCAACGGTCGTCGTCGGTCAGCAAGCTGATCACGGCGTCGGCGAAGCCTTGCTCGTCGTCGCCGACCGCGACAGTCACACCGGGCGCCAGGTCCATCCCTTCGATGGCCACCGATGTGCCGACCAGCGGGACTCCGAACTCGATCGCCTCGGCCACTTTTCCTTTGACCCCGGCGCCGAACCTGAGCGGCGCGATCACCACCCTGGCCGACCGGTAGATGGGCGTCAGATCGTGGACCCAGCCGACGATGTCGATCCCGGGGCTCCGTAGTGCAGCGATCTCGGCGGTCATCGAGGCGCCGACCAATCGGACCACAGCATCGGGCACCTCGGCGCGGACCAACGGCAGGATGCTCTCGACGAACCAGTGCACGGCATCGATGTTCGGCGGGTGCTGATAGTTGGCCACGAACACCATGCCGGACCGGCCGTCGATCTGTGGTGGCCCGGCGACCGGATCATGCACGGTCGACAACACCTCGACCTGTGCTCCGGGCACTACGTCGGCCAACAACCGCTTTTCGACCTCGGACACCACCAGGGTGACGTCTGCCAGATCGATGGCTGTGCGCTCCAGCGACCACTCATGATCGGCCAATCTGGCCAGCCGACGATCGTTCTCCAGCACGGCCTGCCGCTTCATCCGCAGTGCCGCGAGGTCGACGGTGTCATAGATCAGCACGCTGTCGATGGCGTGCCGGTAGACGTCGGCCAGGTAGCGGTTGGCCACGTGCGGTCGACACAACATCACGGCCGCCAGCCGGCTGCCGGCCTCGGCGATGAACCGGATCTGTTGTTCGTGGGTGATCAGGACCGAGACGCCGCGTTGTTCCAGGTCCCGGGTGTACGGCTGCAGGGGCCGGGAGTTCGCGGCGGCCAGATAGACCGCAAAACCCATGTCCTGCAGCTGGTCGATGATCGCCGACATCCGTCGCGAACCGGCATCGCGATCCGGCGTGGGAACGTCCGGGTCGCAGATCAGGAACATGCCGAGGGCGCTCCGCTGGCGACCCTGCCAGATGTCGGCAGGGTTGTCCGACCGACCGTTCCCCGCCAACTCGTTGCGCCACTTGTTCCGGAAAGTCAGCCGATTGACTGCCTGGAACCGCTTCAGCCCGCCCTGCCCGGCGGCGCCGTGAGTGGCACCCTCGACGTGGGTCAGCACCGATCGAGGCTGGACTATGGTTCGCAACCCAGCCGACCGCACCTTGAACGACAGATCGACATCTTCGTAATAGGCGGGCAGGTAGCGAGTATCGAACCCATCGAGATCGGCAAAGAGCTGCGACCGGATGGCGAACGAGGTTCCAGTGCAATAATCGACGTCACGGACCGTGTGGACCTCCGACGTCTCCGCATCGAGCCGGCGACCGTAGTTGTGGGCCCCCCCATCGGCAAAAACGATACCGCCCGCGTCCATCACCGTGCCGTCCATACCCAGCACCAAGGAGGCGACCTGGCCGACAGCCGGGTTGTCGTCCAACGTCCGCACCAACGCGTCGAGCCAGCCGCCCTGCACCACGGTGTCGTTGTTCAGCACGATCAGCACGTCGCCGGCGACCGATTGGGCCCCCAGATTGCAGGCACCGAGATAACCCAGGTTTCTCGGGGTCCGGACCACCCGGATGTCCGATCGCTCGGCCAGTCGGGCAGCGGTGTCGTCGGGCGAGCAGTCATCCACCACGATCACTTCGTACGGCGTCACATCCAGCAGGGCCCGCACGCTGTCCAGGCACCGCCGGGTGTGCTGCCATTGGCCGTGCACCGGAACGACGATCGACGCCCGGACGAGCTCGCCTGCCACCGTGCCGTGCCTCCCTCTGCCGGACGGGTGCGACTGTTCACCCGGGACGACAGCGCAGCCTATCTGTCCCATTGTGCCGCGTACGGATTGGGAGCGCCCTCTCGGTCGGTACCCTGCAGTGGCGTCGATCCGGCAGGGTCCGGCCGTCGGCGTTCTGAGGCAGCGAGTGAGCGGGAGGACCGAAGTTGGCTGACGGACCGCGGATTCTGATCGACGCCACCGCCGTTCCCGCCGAACGGGCAGGTGTCGGCAGGTACGTGGATCAGTTGATCGCCGCGATGGCTGCCGAAGGAGCCGATCTCACCATCGTCTGCCAGCAGCGGGATGCCGACATCTATCCACGGTTGGCGCCCGCCAGCCGGGTGATCACCGCACCGAGCCGGACCGCCAGCAAGGCGTACCGATTCGCCTGGGAACAGCTCGGACTCCCGGTTCTCATCCGGAAGCTGAAGGTCGAGGTCCTGCACTCCCCGCACTACACGATGCCGCTGGCCAGTCCGGTTCCGGTGGTGGTGACTCTGCACGACGCCACCTTCTTCTCCGATCGCGCGCTGCACCTCGGCGTCAAGGGTAGATTCTTCCGGTCCTGGATCAAGCTCTCACTGCGCAGGGCGGCCGTCTGTGTGGTGCCGTCAGCCGCCACCGCCGACGAACTGGTCCGGTTCGCCGGTGCCCGTCGGGACACCATGGTGGTCGCCCACCATGGGGTCGACAGCCGGCAGTTCCACCTGCCCGATGCCGATCAGCTCCGTTCATTGCGCCGGCAGCTGAACATCGACGGCGACTGGATCGCCTTCCTGGGCACTCTCGAGCCGCGCAAGAACGTTCCGGAGCTGATCCGCGGATTCTGCTCGGCCGGCCGACGACGATTGCAGCGACACCCGGCCGAATCGATGCCGACACTGGTGCTGGCCGGCGGGCAGGGCTGGGACGACGAGGTCGAGCCCGCCCTTGCCGCGGTGCCGTCGGATCTGCGGGTGATCCGGGCAGGTTACCTGCCCATCGAGCTGCTTCCGGCTCTGTTGGGTGGTGCTCAACTGGTGGCCTACCCCACCCTGGGCGAAGGATTCGGACTGCCGGTGCTGGAGGCGATGGCCTGTGGTGCCGCGGTGCTGACCACCCGCCGGTTGTCGCTGCCCGAGGTCGGTGGCGACGCGGTGGCCTATACCGATGTGGACGCGTCCTCGATCGCCGACGCCATCGAGTTGCTGTTGGACGATCCGTCGGCCAGGGCGACGCTCGGTGCCGCGGCCGTCCGACGAGCGGCCGAGTTCAGTTGGCAGGCCGCCGCCCACACTCACCTTGCCGCCTTCCATCAGGTCGCGACCTCCGTCGATGCCCGGTGACCGGGTCACTGTCGACCCTCGGCCTGATCGTGGTGACCTACTCGCCGGGACCGCCGCTGGATCGTCTGCTTGACTCACTGCCGTCGGCGTTCAGCAGGCCGGTGCCGGTGGTCCTGGCGGACAACGGTTCCACCGACGGATCTGTGCAGCGGGCGGCGGCCCGCCCCGGGGTGAGGGTGGTCGAGACCGGAGGAAATCTGGGCTACGGACGAGCGGCCAACGCCGGCGTGCAGGCTGTGGAATCCGGCGGCGAAGCCCCGGAGTTCGTGCTCATCTGCAATCCGGACATCGTGTTCGGTGCCGACTCGTTGGACGCGCTGCTGGCCGCCGCCGACCGATGGCCGCAGGCAGCAGCGTTCGGTCCGTTGATCAAGACTCCGGACGGCCGGATCTATCCGTCGGCCCGGGACCTCCCGTCCATCGGCCGGGGGATCGGACATGCCCTGTGCGGCTGGTGGTGGCCGTCCAACCCGTGGACCCGGGCCTACCGACGACAGGACGAGCGGGCCGCCGAGCGGGTCGCCGGCTGGTTGTCCGGTGCCTGTCTGATGGTCCGCCGCACGGCATTCGACGACATCGGTGGGTTCGATCCGCGCTACTTCATGTACTTCGAGGATGTGGATCTCGGTGATCGTCTCGGTCGGGCCGGCTGGCAGAACGTGCTGGTGCCGACGGCGACGGTCGTCCACACCGGCGGGCACGCCACCGAACGGACCCCGGCATTGATGGCTGCCGAACACCACCGCTCTGCCTACCGCTATCTGGCGGACCGGTACTCCCGGTGGTGGCAGGCGCCGTTGCGAGCGGCGCTGCGGGCCGGTTTGGCAGCTCGGGCGGCGCTCGCCCGGCGGTCGGCAGCAGTGTCGGCGGGGGCAGCTTTGCCGGACGAACGACGGTAGATGACACCGCCAACACCTCTACCCGACGTCGGTGCCGGGTACGGATCCGGTCCCGGTGCTGACACCGACGTCGAAACCGAGGCAGCTGACGGCGGGATCGACAGCCGGCAGCCGACGACCTCGCGGCTGCGCGGATTGATCCACCGGGCACCGAGGTTCTGGTTCGGCAGTACTGCGATCGGTGTCGGGTACCTGACCCTGGCCCTGTTGTACGGCCTTTTCCCGGGGCAGCTGCCGGATGCGTCCGCGGCGCAGGGCGGGATGTCTGCCTGTGTCGCGCAGGGTTGGGGAAACATCCTGCGGTGCTCCTATCTCGGCTACCCCGGTGGGGCCCGGTCGGTATTCGGCATGCCGTACGACATCGCCGCCGGCACCCTGCAACTCCTCGGGCTCGACCTGGTCAACTCCGTCCGGCTGATCTGGTTGCTGGTGCTGGCGATCGGGCTGTGGGGATCTCGCCGGCTGCTGGCCCGGTTCACCCCGATCGCCTGGATCGCCTGGATTGGCGCCTTCGGCTACCTGGTGGCGCCGGTCGTCTCACTGCAGGCTGGCTACGGGCCATTGCAGCTCGGCTTCATGCTGGTGCCGGCCTGCGTGCTGGTCGATCTGCGGCTGCTGGAGGCGATCGGCCGGGCCCGGATGCATCCGAAGCGGCTGGTCGGCCGGATCGTCGCAGTCCTGGTGGTGCGTCTGGTTGCCATGACGTTGGACCCCTACAGCTTCATCATCGGGCTGGTCATCATCAGTCTGCTGTATCTGGTGGCTGGGATCGGCCTGCTCCGAGTTCGCCGGCCGCTGCGCATCGTGCTGCTGGTCGGGGCGATCGGCTTTTCCACCGGCTTTGCCTATCTGATCTACGGCCGATTGTCCCCGGTCACCGATCTGCCGACCATGCCGCTGTCCTTCTTCCGCGGACAGGGCGTCGACGTGGTGCCCCAGCTCGTTCCCTCGTCCGCGCAGTGGTGGGCAGACTTGGTCGGTCTGCACCACCACCTGCTGGCGTCACAGGCCTACAGCGACGGGCCGAACATCTATCACGTGTTCCTCGGCTACGTGACGGTCGTGATGGCCGTCATCGGACTGTTCGTGGCCACCCGATCCAGGCGGCTGCGCCGTTGGCGGTGGGCGTTCGTCATCGCCGGCTTCGTCTGCGCGGTCCTGGCGCTCGGGCCGACGTGGAAGTTCGACGACTTCCGGGCGGTCGCTGCCAACCAACCGATCACCTTCGGTTCGTATCTGATGCCGGACGCCGAAGCGCCCAACACGATGCCGTGGTCGTTCGTCTACACCGATCTGCCGGGTATCTCCCAGATGCGGGCGCTCTACCGATGGGAACTCGGGGTCCGGCTGACCTTGCTGGTACTCGCGGTGATGGGGTTGACCTGGCTGGTCGGACGGGGACGGTGGCCCCGGCGGATCGCGGTGCTGGCCGCCGCCCTGATCCTGGTGGAGCTGCTACCGAGTCTGCCGGACCGGATCGACGAGACGCACGCCAATCTAGAGTCCGTCGGGGGCGTCGAGGCCGACGTCATCGCACCGTTGTCCATCGTCACCCGGCCCGGTGAACGAGCCTTGCTGTTCGGGCCCGGCGGCACCAGCCCCGGGACCAACGATTACCTGGCCAACTATCTGTGTCCCGCCGCACGATTGGTCTGCTACAACGTGGGCGGCGACAAGGTGGTGCTGAACGCGGCGAAGTCCTACCCGCCGGACGCCACCGCGGTGCTCACCGGGCGGGGCAGGACCACCGACCAGCAGGCCGAGCAGCATCTGACCAACCTGCTGACCTCGGGCCAACTCGAGGTCGTCGTCCTGGTCCACTTCGACCTGCGGGCGCAGGCGGTCCGATGGCCGGCGCGCGCCCCGGTGCGGACGGCTGCCGTTCGGGCCGAGAGCTCGATGTTCACCGGCAGTCGATTCACCAAGGACGTGCATCCATGGTTCACCGTGGTGCGGCTGGCCGGGCCGGCCGGCTGACCAGGCGGCGGATCAGAGCACCCCGTCGGCACGCAGCGTCGCCTCCAATTGCTCGGAGATGAACGCCGACCAACGGGCGGTGATGTGGTCGTGGTCCTTGCGGACGACGGTGCCGGACGACACCGCGTCACAGACCGGTAGTCGCGGGCAGATCAACGGATCGATGTCCACCGCTTGCACCGACGGCATCGTGGTGTGCAGTGCGCGATAGGCCCGCTCGGCGGGCGACGGACCGTCGGTCACGAACGAGCATTCGTCGGCGAACCTGGCCCCGCTCAGGCACTCTAGCGAGTGCTTCTTGGACACCGGGACCGGTTCGACCACGGCCACCCGTTGCCCCCGGGCGGTGAGCCTTTTCAACGTGCTGGTGGTGGCGCTGATCAACAGTTCGGAGGCGTTCGTCCCGGTCACCGACGGGTCTGCCGATTCCACCGAGTACTCCGAGCCCGGCGTGTGATCGGTGGCCCGGCTGACCAAGATGATCATGTCCGGTCGGTACTGCGGGATCACCGCGTCGTACCAGTGCTGCTTCGTGGCCGTGCAGCCAGGTTTGTCGCTGCTGGAGAAGACCAGTCCGGTCTGCCACGGGCACCCGGTGAATGCGGCGACGGCCAGGGTGAAGCCCCCACGGGTGGCGATGGCCCGGAGCGCCGGCAACAACATCAGGGCGTGCGAATCGCCCATCAGCAAGACCTTCTTGCCGGCTCCGCGTACCACGATGCAGTCGTCGATGCTGCCTTTGGTGCAGGAGGTGTCCTTCGGGCCGGACCCGCCGGCATCCGACTGCGCGGGCAGCGCAGAGGCCGCGTTGATGTCGAATCCGGCCATCGAGACGCGTTGCCCGTCCGGCAGCGCGCCGGCGGCCGATCCGGCATCGGCCGGCCGGATCTGCACCGGTGCCTGCGAGCGCAGCACGGTCGGGAACAGCAGCAGACCGGCCAGCAGGCTGGCCAGCAGTCCGGTGGCCACCACCGTCCGGGTGGTGCGGGACAGCGCCGGTGACTTCCGGATCGGAATCTCCAACAACCGCTGACTCAATGCTGCCAGTGCCGAGGACAGCAGGACGGCTACGGCGAACAGCATCATCGGCTGCATCTCGGTGTACCTGCGGATCAGCAGCGTTACCGGGTAGTGCCAGAGATAGGTGCCGTAGGAGATCTGTCCCAGATAGACCAGCCAGTCGCGGCTCAGCAGCCAGCCGGCCGGAGCCGTCGGCCGCAGTTCCAGCGTCCACAGCAGCACCAGGGTGGCCGCCGCGGCTCCGACGCCGCGGACCGATGGATCGGGGTTGAACAGGTCCACCGACAGCAGCAGCAGGACGGCAAGCGCGAGGAACTGGAGTACCGGCGCGGCCCGCCCGGATCGGCGCTCCGGATGTCCCCACCGCCAGAACTCGATCCCGACGGCGAGGGCGGCGCCACCGAGCAGTTGGTAGACCCTGGCATGGGTGCCGTAGTAGGCCAGGTCGGTCTGACCCGCGTGCAGGGTCAGCCACAGGGTGAGCAGGCTCGCGACGGCCAGGCCGGCGGCCATCACGAACACCACCCTGGGCGCCCGGTTCAGGTTGCCCTTGCCGATCCGCCAGCCGAGCAGCATCAGCAATGGCCAGAACAGATAGAACTGCTCCTCGACCGACAGCGACCAGAAATGCAGCACCGGGCTGGGGTCGTTCTGCGCCGCGAAGTAGTCGGTGGCCTGAGCGGCGAAGTGCCAGTTCGAGTAGTACAGGGTGGCCGACCGGACATCGGCCAGGATGGTGCCGCGTTCCACCGGCGAACCGACCAGGTACCAGGCGGCCGTGACGACGGCCAGCACCACCAAGGCCGCCGGCAGCAACCGCCTGATCCGGCGGTTGTAGAACTCGAAGATGCCGAACGTTCCCTTGACCAGGCCACCGAAGACCACCCGGGTGACCAGGTAACCGGACAACACGAAGAACACGTCTACCCCGAGGAAACCGCCGGCCAGCTGCGGGATCTCGGCGTGGAACGCCATCACCAGATAGACGGCGATGGCTCTGGTGCCGTCCAATGCCGGACGATAGGTCAGCGGGGTCATCCTGGCCGCGGTGTCTGATGTGGCGGTTTCGTTGATCCCCGGATGGGGGGTGCCGTCCGCTGTGGCCGTGGCGTCTGCCGAGCCGGCACCGCGAGAACTGCTGTGGTCCTGCTCTGTCATCTGGTTCCCTGCGATCGGCGGGAGCGCGAGCGCCGCGCGACCTTGAAGCAACGTGCGACGATATCGCACCCACGCGCGTCACCGAGCACCCCCGAAACCAGCCCGAGTGCCTGCGGCGCCGGATCCGGTACCGTCCTCGGCGTGAAGGGAATCATCCTGGCCGGCGGTGCCGGCACTCGACTGCACCCGGTGACCAAGGCCGTCTCCAAGCAACTGTTGCCGGTGTACGACAAGCCGATGATCTATTACCCGCTGTCGGTGCTGATGCTGGCCGGTATCAGGGACGTGCTCATCATCACCACCCCCGAGGACAACGCCGGCTTCAAGCGGCTGCTGGGCGACGGTTCGGAGTGGGGCATGACCATCGGCTACGCCGAACAGCCGCAGCCCAACGGGTTGGCCGAGGCATTCATCATCGGCGCCAACCACATCGGTGACGATTCGGTGGCATTGGTGTTGGGGGACAACATCTTCTATGGCCACGGCTTCTCCCAGACGCTGGCCACCGCAGCCGCGGCGGTCGACGGCTGCGTGTTGTTCGGCTACCGGGTGAGCGACCCGGAGCGGTATGGCGTCGGCGAGAAGGACGCCGACGGCGCCCTGATCTCCATCGAGGAGAAGCCGAAACAGCCAAAGTCGAACCTGGCCATCACCGGCCTGTACATGTACGACAACGACGTGGTGCGGCTCGCCGCCGGACTGGCCCCGTCGGCCAGGGGCGAGTTGGAGATCACCGATCTGAACAATCTTTACCTGGCGCAGGGCAGAGCGTCGCTGATCGACCTCGGCCGGGGCTTTGCCTGGCTGGACACCGGTACCCACGATTCGTTGCTGGAGGCTGGGACCTTCGTCCAGGTGCTGGAGCACCGGCAGGGCGTCCGGGTCTCGTGTCTGGAGGAGATCGCCCTGCGTGAAGGTTTCATCGACGCCGAGCAGTGTCTGGCGCTGGGGCGCGGGCTCGCGAAATCGCCATACGGCGAGTACGTGATCTCGGTCGCGCTGGCTGCCGGCGCAACCGGCTGACCCGCTCGTCGGTGCGCGGATCACCGACGCGTCACCGCTACTATCGCAAGGTTCCACGCACCCGAGTAAAAGGATCCAGATGCCTCGAGCGCTCATCACCGGGATCACCGGCCAGGACGGTCTGTACCTCGCCGAACAGCTGTTGGCCAAGGGCTACCAGGTGTTCGGGCTGATCCGCGGCCAGAACAATCCGAAATGGGCGGTCGTCGAGCGGGACGTCCCGGGCGTCACGCTGGTCACCGGAGACATCACCGATCTGTCCAGCGTGATGCGGGCGTTCAACACCGCTCAGCCGGACGAGGTCTACAACCTCGGAGCCATCTCCTTCGTCGCATATTCTTGGGAGAACGCGAAGCTCACCAGCGATGTCACCGGTCTCGGCGTGCTGAACATGCTGGAGGCGACCCGGTTGTACGCCGGCACTGACATCAGCAAGGTCCGGTTCTACCAGGCGTCGTCGTCCGAGATGTTCGGCAAGGTGCAGGAAGTGCCGCAACGGGAGAGGACGTTGCTGTGGCCGCGATCGCCATACGGAGTGGCCAAGGTCTACGGCCACTACATGACGATCAACTACCGGGAGTCCTACGGACTGCACGCCAGTTCCGGGATTCTGTTCAACCACGAATCGCCGCGGCGCGGCCCGGAGTTCGTCACCCGCAAGGTCACCCAGGCGGTGGCCCGGATCTCGCTGGGGCTGCAGGACAAGATCTCGCTGGGTAATCTGGATGCGAAGCGGGACTGGGGATTCGCCGGCGACTATGTCGACGCGATGTGGCGAATGGTGCAGGCAGACGAAGCCGACGACTACGTGGTGGCCACCGGCGAAACGCACTCGATCCGCGAATTGCTCGACATCGCTTTCAAGCGGGTCGACATCCAGGACTGGGAGAAGTACGTCTTCGTCGATCCACAGTTCTTCCGGCCCGCCGAGGTCGAGCTGTTGATCGGGGACCCGTCGAAGGCCAAGGAGAAGCTCGGCTGGACGCCGACGGTCACCTTCCCGGAGCTGGTCACCATGATGGTGGACTCCGATCTGGCTCAGCAGAGCGCACTGGCCGGGAAGTAATCACCGCATGGTCGAGCAGACCACCCGCGTCCTGATCACCGGAATCACCGGACAGGACGGCGGTTACCTCGCCGATCAGTTGACGATCGGCGGCGCCGAGATCCACGGCCTGGTCCGCGATGGCGACCAGACCGCGCAGGATCTGGTGGACCGGGTCCCGCAGGCTCGCCTGCACACCGGCGACCTGACCGACACCGATGCGATGGCCGGACTGATCGGCGAGCTCCGGCCGGACGAGATCTACAACCTGGCGGGTATCTCCTCGGTCGCCCAGTCCTGGGTGGAACCGATGGCCACCGGACGGGTCACCGGGCTGGCGGTGGCCGGACTGCTGGAAGCAGCCTGGCGGCAGGCCGACAGTGGGCACCCGGTCCGCTTCGTGCAGGCCTCCAGCGCGGAGATGTTCGGTAATCCGTCGTCGTCCCCGCAGAATGAACGCACCACCATCGCGCCGGTCAGTCCGTACGGTGCGGCGAAGGCGTTCGCCCATCACCTCGTCGGGGTGTACCGCGGCCGCGGGCTGCACGCCTCGACAACCATCCTGTACAACCACGAGTCGCCGCGCCGGCCGCCGATGTTCGTCACCCGCAAGATCACCCAGGCCGCTGCCAGGATCGCCGGCGGCGCGACGGAGCCGCTGTCGCTGGGCAATCTGGATGCTCTGCGGGACTGGGGCTGGGCACCGGACTACGTCGACGCGATGGTCCGGGCGGCTCGCCACGACGAGCCCGGCGACTACGTGATCGCCACCGGTGCGGCGCACTCGGTCCGGGATTTCGTCGCCGCCGCCTTCGCCGCCGCCGGCATCGTCGAGTGGCAGCCACACGTCCGGGTCGACCCGGCGTTCTTCCGGCCGGTCGACGCCGTCGACTTGACCGGTGACGCCACCGTTGCCCGCGATCTGCTGGGCTGGCAGCCGACGGTCCAGTTCGAACAGATCGTCGCCCGGATGGTCGAAGTGGACCTGCATGCCTGAGTCAGGAGAAGCGTGATGAGCGAAGCAACTGCCGAGAACCCCGATTTCTGGGCGGTGGTTCCGGCGGGCGGCGCCGGCACCCGGCTGTGGCCGCTGTCCCGCTCCGGCTCGCCGAAGTTCCTGCACGACCTGACCGGGTCCGGACGCACCCTGCTGCAGGGCACGGCCGACCGGCTGGCGCCGCTCTGCCAGGACCGGCTGTTGGTGGTGACCGGCGTCCGGCATGCCGCCGCGGTGCGCGAACAGCTTCCCGAACTGCCGGCCGACCGGGTGGTGGCCGAACCGTCCCCGCGTGACTCGATGCCAGCAATCGGGCTGGCGGCCGCCCTACTGGAACGTCGGGATCCCGACGCCGTGCTCGGATCCTTTGCCGCCGACCACGTGATCGCCGACCAGGACAGCTTTCGGGCCTGCGTGCGGGAGGCCATCGCGGTGGCCCGGCAGGGTTACCTGGTGACCATCGGCGTCGAGCCCACGTTTCCGGCGGTCGGATTCGGCTACATCCGGCAGGGCGGGCCGCTGACCATCGACGGAGCACCGCGAGCGCACGCGGTAACGGCCTTCGTGGAGAAGCCGGACGCCGAGACGGCGAAAGAGTATGTGGACTCCGGGGAGTATCGATGGAACGCCGGGATGTTCGTGGTCCGGGCGTCAGTCCTGCTCGATCTGTTGACGTGCTATCAGCCGCGGTTGGCCGAGAATCTGCGGGGCATTGCCGCCGAGCCGGCCATCCTGGAGACACGATGGCCGGACCTGACCAAGATCGCCATCGACCACGCGGTCGCCGAACCGGCGGCCACCGACGGGCGAGTCGCTGTCATCCCCGGTGATTTCAGCTGGGACGACGTCGGCGATTTCGCGTCGCTGGCAAAGCTGCTGCCGGACGCCGCTGATCTGCCCGGCAGCAAAGTATTGGGTGATTCGCACAATGCGCTGATGCACGAGGCCACCGGAGTCGTAGCGCCCATGTCCGGACGGCTGGTAGCCACATTGGGGCTCGAGGACATCGTGGTCATCGACACCCCCGATGCGCTGCTCGTGACGACCAGAGAGCGCGCCCAGGACGTCAAACAGATCGTCGACCGACTCAAGGCATCCGGCCGGGAAGATCTGACCTGAGTACCGGCGAACTGAGCTGGCCGGACCCCCGGCCGTCCCGCCGGGTAGGGTACTCAATCGATGACGGCCAGCCCCGATAACGCGCTTCCCGGTGATGGCGCGCCGGCCGGTGAAGGGTCGATCGACACCCGACCGACCACACCGGGCGGTTCGGGTAGGCGCCAGGTACTGATGCTGTCGCTCAAGATCGTCGGCTTCGTGATCGGCGTCGTGGCCGTCGGCCTCTGTGTGCGGATCCTGGTACGCGAATGGCCGACAGTGCAGCTGGCACTGCGCGAAGCCAATGTCTTGCTGCTGGTGCTGGCGCTGTTTCTCGGCGCCCTCGGAATGTGGCTGCTCGCCGTGCTGTGGTGGCGGTGCCTGGCGGTATTCGGGACCAGACGTGGAATCGGTGAGGTCGCCTCCTGGTACTTCGCCGGCGAGCTCGGCAAGTACCTTCCTGGTGGCATCTGGACGGTGGTCGGACGCGGTGAGTTGGCTCGTCGCAGCGGCGTGCCGAGGTCGACCGCCTACGCCACCACCTTGTTCTCGCTGGCGCTGATGTGTGTTGGCGGCGGTGTTGCGGGCGGTCTGCTGGTGCCGTTCTTCGCTCTCGACGGCGGCCGGTTTGGTCCGGAGCTGCTATTGATCGCACTGGTACCGATCGGTGTTGTGGTGGTCCACCCGGCCATCTTCGGTCGGTTCTTGCGAGTGGCCAGCCGACTGACCAAGGGTCGTCTCGACCTGACCGCCCCGCGCTGGTCCGCGATGATCGGCCTGATCGGCACTGCGGTACCGACCTGGTTGGCCATCGGTGCGGCTTCGACGATCATCGCCGAGGCGCTGGGCTACGACCAACAGCCGGCCAGGGTGGCGTTCGCCGCAGTGGTCGCGTGGATCGTAGGATTTCTCGCGGTGCCTGTTCCCGCGGGAGCCGGCATCAGAGAGCTGCTGTTCGTCGTCGCCTGCGGCCTGAACACCGGTCCGGCGACGGCTGTAGCGGCCATCGCCAGGGTGTTTCTGATCGTGGTCGACGCCGTCGGCGGAGTGGTAGGGCTGGCGACTCTGCGTCGCAAGCGCAACGGAGAAGCGAACGTGGACACCAAGGAGCACAGCGGATGACGGATGACGAATCCCTGGGGAGTACGGCGGCCTACACCTCGGTGAAGGGCACCTGGTCCTGGCGGGCCAAGAGTGCCTATGCGGCCACCGCGCGGAGTGCGGGCAAGGTGCTGGTCGCCATCAAGGTGCTGCCCAAGGATCCGCCGCCCAGGGAACAGCGGATCAAACACTGGTTGACCAGCCTGACGAAAGTGCATGATTCGCTGGCCATCGCCGAGCTGGGCGTTCCGTGGTGGACGTACCGCGCGATCGACGTGGTGGATTCCTGGTTGTCAGCGCGGCCGCATCCGATCAGGGTGTTCGAATACGGATCGGGCGCCAGTACCTTTTGGTTGGCCAACCGGGCGGACGAGGTCTACACCGTCGAGCACCATCCTGGGTTCACCGGCGTCATCGAACCTGAGCTGTCGAAGCTGAAGAACGTGACATTCCTGCACGTTCCGGCGCCCTCCTCGACGACCCCCAGGATTGGGTCGCAGAAGACCGGCAGCGAGAATCTGGACTTCGCCGACTACGTGCACGCCATCGACACGGTCGAGGGCGACTTCGATCTGATTGTGGTGGACGGCCGAGCGAGGGAAGCCTGCTTGCAGGCCGGAGCGGAGCGGCTTAGCCCGAGTGGAATGATTGTCTTCGACAACTCTCACCGTAAGCGATACAAGAACGCGATCGCGGCCAGCGGACTGGACGAGAAGGCCTACGCAGGTCTCACTCCGACATTGCCGTATCCGGATCGCACTTCGGTGCTCACCAAGCACTGACACTGCCGCTCGACGGGTCCAAGAACACGGATCCGGATCAGGCCGGCTTCTTCGTTGCCTGACCGCGCTGTTCGCAGGCGTCGATCAGTTCCCGGCTGATTCCCACTGTCGGATGTGAGTCCATCGGCGACAGCACGTGATCGGGCATCACGGCCAGCGGATGACGTGTGTGCGCCGTTCGAAAGACGGAAGCCGTCTTGTCTCGCGCGTCCATCGGCTCAACCCCACCCGTCCCTCGTGTCCCATCGGTCACAGGCGACTGTACGACCAGGCAGCTGACGTATGGGTCAGGAGACACGGGGTGTCGCTCGAGCCCGCGACCCGTCAGCCGCTGGCGGCAACGGCCCGGCGTACGGCCGCGCCGAGCCCCGGGTCCGCCGGGCGCGGCAGGCCGGTCGTCGGCCACCACCGAAGATCCTCGGACTCCTCGGACATCACCGGCTCGGCGCCGGCCGGAGCAATGACAGCGAAGCGCACGTCGAAGTGCCTGGTCGGGACACCCAGTGAGCAGGTGATCGGATGCACCTCGAGCCGCAGCAGCTCGGGCAGGATCTGCAGGCCATCGATGCCGGACTCCTCGACGGCTTCCCGTAGGGCAGCACCGGCCATGCTGGAATCCTGGTCCTCACAATGCCCACCAAGCTGCAACCAGCGGCCGACCCGGGGGTGCAGGGTGAGCAGCGTGTGGCTGCGGTCGGCGGACAGCACGATGGCGCTGGCGGTCAGATGCCCTGGGACGCATGATCTCTCGGTCGCATCGGACCGTGCCTCGAGGAATCCGAGGAAGGCCTCCCGGTGTGAGGCCTGCTCCCGATCCGGCGGCCGCCAGCTGGTCAGCAGGGTGTGTGCTTCGCCCTGCAGGACCGGCCGGCGCGCTGCGCCGGTCGCCTCTCGCCGACCTTGCTCGATGGCCAGGTCGGTGCCGAGCCGGAACAGATCCTGCTCCGGCGGCCGGATCAGTCGCCGACCGCCCCCCGGAAACGTGTCGACGCCCGGAGCATCGAGACCGCGGAGGACGGCGACCGGCACCGCGGACAGCTTGCCCTTCACCAGATCTGCCGCCGCCGCCATCTCGTCGCCGGTCGCGACCTGGGTGACTACGAGTTCATTGCCGTGCTCGTCCACCCCGCCGCGGTGATCGTCCAGCACCGGGATCCCCGAGGCGCCGATCGCCACATCGGTGACACCGTCGCGCCAGGCCCGACCCTGGGTGTCGCTGACCACCACCCCGACCCGCAGGCCGCGGTCGGCGAAGGCCCGGAGCAGGGCCGCCGCCGATGCATCCGGATCCAGTGGCAGTAGGGCGATCTCGTCGGTATGCACGTTGGAAGCGTCGATGCCGGCGGCCGCCGCAATCAGCCCGAGGTGGTTCTCGACGATCTTGGTCCGGCCGACCTGAGCGACCAATCGCACTGTCTCGGAGTCGATCAGCCGGCGGCGGAAGGCATCGCGCTGTTCCGGATCGGTGGGAGAGCGGACCAGTCGACCCTCGGTCTTGGACAGCACCTTCGAGGTGACGACCAGCACGTCGCCGTCGACGATCCACGGTGCCGCCGCGGCGATCGCCGCGGGCAGGTCGTCACCCGGACGGAACTCCGGCAGGCCGCGGACCGCCAACACCTGCAGACCCTCGGGGGCCGGCGAGCTGCCGACGCCGACTGCCGGCAGCGCCCGGGTGTGGCTGCTCTTTTCGAGATCCGATGGTTCAGACACCGGCCAACCTCCGGCAGGCGTCGACCATGGCGGCGGTGGTCGCCGGATCGGTCATCAGCAGCGGAACCGCGGCGACGGCCACACCGGGGATGTCGGCGGTCTCCCCGGTGGCCACCAGGTAGCCGTCGATGATGCCGTCGGCCGATCGGGCGGCGTAGTGCCGGCCGACAGCTTCGGCGGTCGAGTCGACGCCGATCGCTGTCAGGCAGACATCGGCATGGCCGCGGATCGGTGCGCCGTCGATCAGCGGGGCCACCGCGATCACCGGTGCCGGCGCTGCCCGCAGCGCTGTCCGGATGCCGGGAATCGCCAGGATGGTGCCGATCGACACCACCGGGTTGGACGGTGCGAGCAGGATCAGATCCGCGTTTGCCAACGCCGCCAGCACCCCGGGCGCGGGGCTGGCCTCGGCCGCGCCGATCGGCGAGATCGATTGCGGGACAAGGCCGGCGCGGTAGCGCACCCACCACTCCTGGAAGTGCAGCGCGACCAGCCCTGGTGGCTCCGTGCCGGGCCCGGGATCGGACACCACCACGTGTGTCTCCACCCGGTCGTCGGACATCGGCAGCAGCGTCACCCCGGGTTGCCAGCGATGCGCCAGGGCGGCGGTGACGGCGCTCAGTGGATAGCCGGCATCCAACATCCTGGTTCGCATCAGATGAGTGGCGATGTCCTTGTCGCCCAACGAGAACCACGGCGCCTCCGCACCGTAGCCGGCCAGTTGCTCGGACACCGTCCAGGTCTCACCGGATCGGCCCCAGCCGCGCTCGGTGTCGGCCTGGCCGGCCAACGTGTAGAGACAGGAGTCGAGATCCGGGCAGATCTGCAGTCCATGCAAGCGGATGTCGTCCGCGGTGTTGACGATCGCCACGATTTCGTCGCCGGCCCCGTCGGGTGCCGGACCGACTGCCGGCCAACCGAGATGGGCCTTCACCCCGGCCAGGAACTTTGCCCCACCGACGCCACCGGCCAGCACCACGATCTTCACGAACGCCGATCCTGCCAGTCCTTGCCGCCGGGGATCGAGGCGGCCGGGGCGGACCCGACCGACAGCGCCGTCACCAGCTCAGATTCCGCAGATTCGGGAACAGGTTCGCGCCGACGGCCCATTGATACCGATCGCCACCGACGGCATCGAACAGGTGGCCGGCCACGTCGAACAGCCACTGGCTGGCTCCCGGGACCGTGAACAGGATGGCAAACAGCGCCAACGGCGCCCATTGCCGGAACGGCTGGATCGCCACCAGGAAGGACTGCGACAGGTACGGGGTGATGATGCCGAAGCCGTCGAAACCGGGGATCGGCAGCAGGTTCAGCACCCCGGCGACGAACTGGATCACCCCGAGGAAGGCCAGCGCGGCACCGAGATTCGAGGTCATCGGCACCGCGGCGATGGTGATCAGCGCACCGGAGATCAGGTTCACCAGCGGGCCGGCGGCCGACACCAGCGAAGACCACCACTTCTGCCGGAGTCGATGCGGCTCCACCAGCACCGCGCCACCGGGCAACGGGATCCCGCCGATCGCCAGCAGGATCAGCGGGATCAGGAACGAGTTGACCCGGTCGGTGTACTTGAACAGGTTCAGTGTCAGGTAACCCCGGTCGCGGACCGAGGTGTCACCGCCGGCCAGCGCCACGACGGCGTGCGCGAACTCGTGCAGACACAGGGTGAGCAGCCAGCCGCCGAGTACCACGATGAACACCCACAACCCGACCGGGTGGATGCCCTGGGCACAGGCGATGCCCGCCCCGGCGGTGATCACCAGCACGATCGGGAAAACCCAAGAGCCGCCGGAGATTCGGCCGCGAGTGTTCATCGCCCCAGTCCTCATCGGTCCAGTGTGCTGGACGGAGGTAGCGGGCCGGCAATCGGCGCGGTGGCAAGCCGGTTGCCCACAGTCACCGAGGCGCCCTGAGGGACGGCTTCGGCTGAAGTTCTTCACCCGAACGGGCACTTCCGGGCTGATCTGCCCGATATCCGGCCCATATCACTCGATCCGGCTTGACGTGTGGAGAACACACGGGTGTAATCACAGGCGTGTCATTCAGTCCGGCGTTCGACCTGAAAGGCCCGCCATGACCGACCCGGAGTTCACCTTCATGGACCTCCTCCCGATCTCCACACCGGGTGCGGAGGATCAGGAGTGGCACGACCGGGCGCTGTGTGCCCAAACAGATCCGGAGGCGTTCTTCCCGGAGAAGGGCGGATCCACCCGTGAGGCCAAGAAGATCTGCACCGGCTGCGAGGTCCGATCCGAATGCCTGAGTTATGCGCTGGCCAACGACGAGCGGTTCGGCATCTGGGGCGGCCTGTCGGAACGGGAGCGCCGCCGGTTGAAGCGCCGCGCCGTCTGATCGGTGCATTCTGTCGAAGGTATTCCGGCGCAATTGATTCGAACATCAGTTTGATTTCAGGTCACTGACGGCGCGGATCACCGCAAGGCAGGTCACTCGATGTCGTGCGGCTCGCCGAGTACGGCGGACACCTGTTCCCGCAACACCTCCGCCACCAGATCGGCCAGATCCGCCGCATCGCTCGCTCTGCCCTCCACCGGCCGGCGATAGATCACGATTCTGGCCCTGGTCGGCCGGCCGCGTTGGTCCAGTCCCGGCGGGACGAACCTGGTCAGCGGAACGCCGCCGTCCAGCACCACATCCGGGGACGGCAGCACCTCTCCGGCCGGCAGCGGCGGCACCTCGTCGACGGCGAACTCGATGGCCGTGAGCGCGTCCGCCCAGTCCTCCTCCAGATCGCCCACTGCCTGCAACACCGCCACATCGAACTGCTCGGCCCGCGACCGCGCATTCGGCACCCCGGCGGACAGCAGCGGCTGCCGCAACCCGCGTCCCCGGCGGTCACGCCGACTCCGACCGGGACGCAGCACCGAGCCGTCGGCGGTCGAGAAGTCGGTGGTCGATCCGTCGCGCGGCGGTCCGGCCCGCGCCGGCCGGGGTCGGCGGGCAGCGGGGGTGCCGGGGAGTCGCGGAGTCGCCGGATCCGGCGGTGTGATGTCGGCAGGCATGGCCGGGCCAGTCTAGGACGGGCGCGCCGTACCCCGGCGAAGCAGCGGGTGCAGCGAGTCCTGGCGCGGTGACGGCGCGCCGCCCGGCCGGGATCGCCGCGGCCCGATAGCGTGCCGAGCGTGTCCAGAGTTCGACGATGCTCGCGCACCGGGTGTACCAACGCTGCCGTCGCGACGTTGACCTACGCCTATGCCGATTCCACTGCGGTGGTCGGCCCGTTGGCGACCGCGGCGGAGCCGCACTCCTACGACCTGTGCAGCGAGCACGCCGTCGGCCTGACCGCGCCGAAGGGCTGGGAGTTGGTGCGGCCGGACGCCGACCTGATGGACATCGGGCCGGGCGTCGACGATCTGGAAGCGTTGGCTGACGCGGTCCGGGAAGCCGGACGCAGCGAGCGGGCACCGGAGCCGCCGGTCGTCACCGGACGTCGCGGCCACCTCAGGGTGCTCAGATTCCCGGAGAACTGACGCCCGTCCCAGTCCCTGCCGTCCACCTCGCCGGCCCGCTGTCGGTCGCGCTGTCGCTGTCGCCGCCGGTCCGGGGCGTCGCGGCCTGCACGCTAAAGTTGTTACTCCAGTGTTGTTCCGCGAGAGGATCCTCCATGCCCCCATCCAGTGCCGTCGGCATCGTGGCCGATCCGGGCGCGGTGCTCGACCGGATCGTCAAGGCCTATGACGTCCGCGGCCTGGTCGGCGAGGAACTGACCGCCGAGGTCTGCCGGGCCGTCGGCGTCGCCTTCGGAGGGTTCGTCTCCGGCCGGGGCGATCCGCTGCCGGCCGGTGTCGCACCGGCATCGTCGGTGGTGATCGCCCACGACATGCGCGACTCGTCACCGGAACTGGCCGGCGCTTTCGCCGAAGGTGTCACCAGCGCCGGCGTCGATGTGGTGCAGGCCGGACTCGGCTCCACGGACATGTTGTACTTCGCGTCCGGGCACCTCGGACTGCCAGGGGTGATGTTCACCGCGTCGCACAATCCGGCCAGTTACAACGGCATCAAGACCTGCCTGGCCGGGGCGATGCCGATCAGCCTGGAGACCGGGTTGGCCGGCATCCGGGATGTCGCCAAGGCGGTGCTGGCCGGTACCGGCCCGCAACCTGCGGACACCCCCGGACGAACCAGCGAACAGAACCTGCTGGACACCTACGGCGAGTTCCTGCGTTCGCTGGTCGACCTGTCGCAGATCCGGCCGCTGTCAGTGGTGGTGGATGCCGGCAACGGGATGGCCGGCTACACGGTGCCGGCGGTGCTGGTCGAGCTGCCGCTGCACATCCACCCGCTGTACTTCGAGCTGGACGGGTCTTTCCCCAACCACGAGGCGAACCCGCTCGACCCGGCCAACCTGGTCGATCTGCAGACCGAGGTGCGGCGGCTGGGCGCCGACATCGGACTGGCCTTCGACGGCGACGCCGATCGGTGTTTCGTCATCGACGAGAACGGCGACCCGGTCTCGCCGAGCGCCGTCACCGGCCTGGTCGCCGTCCGGGAACTGGCCAAGCATCCCGGCGGAACGGTCCTGCACAACCTGATCACCTCGCGGGCGGTGCCGGAGGTGATCGCCGAGAACGGCGGTGTTCCGGTTCGCACCAGGGTCGGACACTCGTTCATCAAGGCCGAGATGGCCCGCACCGGAGCCGTTTTCGGCGGTGAGCACTCGGCGCACTACTACTTCGCCGACTTCTACCGCGCAGACACCGGCATGCTGGCCGCCATGCACGTGCTGGCCGCACTGGGCGCCGCCGACGTGCCACTGTCGGTACTGGCCGCCGGGTACGAGCGGTACTCGGCGTCCGGTGAGATCAACTCGACGGTGCACGATGTACCCGCGGTGCAGCGCCGGCTACGGGACTGGGCGGCGCAGCGCAATGCGACGATCGACGAGTTGGACGGGCTCACCCTCACCCTGCCGGACGGCAGCTGGGCCAATGTCCGGTCCAGCAACACCGAGCCGCTGCTGAGGCTGAACGTGGAAGGTGCAAGGGTCGAAGAGATGACCTCGCTGCGCGACGAGCTGCTCGGCATCATCCGAACCTGACACCGGTGACCGACATCGCTGCCGATACTGCTGGAGGAAGAGCAACCATGGCCGTTCAACTGGATCCGGTGCTGTTGGAAGTACTGGCATGCCCGGACACCCACCACGCGCCGTTGACCGTCGGTGCCGGCACCGATGTCGACGCCGACGCACTGACCTGCACCGAGTGTGGGCGGGTCTTCCCGGTGCGGGACGGCATCCCGGTGTTGCTGCTGGACGAAGCCACCGGCGGCCCGGACGCACCGGCCGGACCGGGCGGATCCGATCACCCGAGATCGGCCGGCGAAGGGGCCGAGGCGTCGTCGTGACCGCCGCGGGTGCCGACCTGCTGCACGACCCGGCCGGCCTGCTGGCCGGCGACGTCGCCCGGTTGCTGCCCACGGCGGCAACGGCCGGCGCTCAGGTGCGGGCGGTCGCCGATCAACTGAGCGAGCTGCCGGATCTGGACCGACCCCGGGCACTGGTGATCGCCGGTCCGCGGGCTCAGCAGGAGGCCGCGCTGCTGTCGGCGCTGGCCGGATCGTCGCTGTCGGCTCCGATCGTCGCGATCGATGAGATCCCGTCCTGGGTCGGCGCCCTGGACACCGTGCTGGTGCTGGCCGCCGACGTGCACGACGAAGCTGCTTCGGCCGCCGCTGATATCGCGGGGCGACGCGGGGCGACGGTGATCGTCCGGTGCGCCGAGGCGGGTCCGGTCGCCGGCGCTGCCGGTGCTGCGGCGACCGTGTTGACGGTGCCGATGGCGGCGCCGGAGGCGTTGGCCTGGCCGGCACGGCTGGCATTGCTGGTGTCGGTGGGTCATCGATCCGGCCTGTTGCCGCGACCTGATCTGCCGGCCTGGGCGGCCGGGCTGGACGCGGTAGCCATGGCCTGCCATCCGTCCGCCGAGGGATTCGTCAATCCGGCGATCATCCTGGCCGAGCAGCTGGTGGCCGGCACCCCGCTGTTGATCGGCGCCGATCCGGTGGCCGACGCATTGGCTGGACTGGCGGCCGGTCTGCTCGCCGAGTTGGCCGGCGCGCCGTCCACCGTGCTGTCCGGCCGAACCGCGCTCAGCTCACCGGCGGTGCTGCGCCGGGCCGCGACCAGCACCGACCTGTTCGCCGACCCGATCGAGCAACCGGCGGCGGCAGCCGTGGGCGTGCTGCTGACGATGGATCTGCTGGGCGGACCGGCCCGCGCGTTGAGCGCCGTGCTGCCGGCCGCGCCGATGGTCGGGCCGGACCTGCCGGCGGATCCGGCTCAACAGGACCGGAGCAGCTACCAGAGGGTCGCAGAAGTGTTGCTCCGCTGGACCTTTGCCGCCATCTACCTGGGCATCACCCAGGGTCAGTTGGCGCCGCCGGACAGTCCGGACGGGCTGGGCCGGATCGGCACATCGCTGGGCGACGTGCGGACCGAGGAGCGGGGTGCGTTCGCGCCGAACACCGATCTCGATTCCCCAGACGATGCCGACCCGGCGGACGGGTTCCGGTCCCTGGGCGGACTGTACGGGCCCGGATCGAACGGCCCCGACGAGCCTTCCGGCGGCACCAGTCGTTGACTGTCGGCCGGATCGACCCGAGGCGGCGACCGTACGGTGGGGTGGATGGGGACGACGGTGTCCGAGAGAGGGAGTGCGAAGGTGAAGTGGCAGTGGATCTGATGACGAACAGGATCCGGGCGTACGCCTGGGGTTCGCGGACCGCTATCGCACAGTTGTTGGGGGAACAGGTGCCGTCCGCGCACCCACAGGCCGAACTGTGGATCGGTGCGCATCCCGGCGACCCGTCGACCATCGAGACGCCGGCAGGCCCGGTCTCGCTGGCCGACCACATCAGCAACGCCGCGGGCCAGACCCTCGGCTCCGGCCCGGTGGAGCGATTCGGTGCCAGATTACCGTTCCTGCTCAAGGTGCTGGCGGCCGCCGAACCCTTGTCACTGCAGGCGCATCCGTCCTCGGCGCAGGCCAGCAGTGGGTTCGCCGCCGAGCAGGCGGCCGGTCTCGACATCAATTCGCCGTACCGGAACTACAAGGACTCCTCCCACAAGCCGGAACTGATCTGCGCACTCACCGAGTTCCACGCGCTGTGCGGGTTTCGGGATCCGCGGCGCAGCGTCACCCTGCTCGCCGAACTCGACAGCCCGGCCCTGAACAGGTACCTGACGTTGCTGTCCGGTCAGCCGGACGCGCAGGGCACCAGGGCGTTGTTCTCCTCGATGATCACCATGCCGGCGGTGGCGCTGGGCCCGCTGCTGGACTCGGTGCTGGCGGCCTGCGTCGAGCGGATCAGGGCCGGCAGCGAGTTCACCACCGAGTACCGCACGGCACTGGAGCTGGGGGAGCGGTATCCGGGCGACCCCGGCGTGCTGGCATCGCTGTTGATGAATCGGATCACCCTGCAACCGGGCCAGGCGCTGTACCTCGGCGCCGGGAACCTGCACGCCTATCTGGCCGGGGTCGGCGTGGAGATCATGGCCAACTCGGACAACGTGTTGCGCGGCGGTCTGACGCCCAAGCACGTCGATGTGCCGGAGCTGATGCGGGTGCTGGACTTCAGCGTCGGCGAGATTCCGATCATCGATCCGACACCGAACGGTGCCGGCAGCTCGCGGTATCCGACGCCGACCGACGAGTTCAGCCTGTCCCGATTGGCACCGGCGGCCGCGGACGATGGGATCCCGCTGGATCATCCGGGGCCCCGGGTGCTGCTGGTGGTCGAGGGGACGGCCACCCTGACCGACGCCGCCGGTCGGCAGTTGCTGGTGCCCCGCGGCCGGTCGGCCTGGATCGACGCGGCCGACGCCGATGTCAGGGTGTCCGGCGACTGCGTCGCATTCCTGGCCACCGACGGACTGGCCCCGACCGGCTGAGTGGTCGGGTTTCGGCTGCGTCGGTCGGCGTCGACTAGCGTCACTGCCGGACAGTGACATCACCCGCAGCGACTCAACCGCCGCGACCTCAACCGCCGCGACCTCAACCGCCGCGACCTCAACCGCCGCCGGCGCCGCTGGCGTGGCCGGCCGACGGCCCGGAGTGCACGAAGGAGTGGAATGTTCGACTCGTTGCTGGTGGCCAACCGTGGTGAGATCGCCCGTCGGGTGATCCGGACGGCAAAGCTGATGGGGCTGCGCACCATCGCGGTGCACTCGGATGTGGATGCCGGCCTGCCCTTCGTCACCGAGGCCGACGAAGCGGTGCTGCTGGGCGCCGCCGATCCGGTCCAGTCCTACCGCAACGTCGATGCGGTGCTGAAGGCGGCGAAAGACACTGGGGCGCAGGCGATCCACCCGGGTTATGGATTCCTGTCGGAGAACACCGACTTCGCGCAGGCGGTGCAGGCGGCCGGTCTGATCTGGGTCGGACCGAGCCCGGCGGCGATCGTCGCGATGGGTAACAAGATCACCGCCCGCAACCTGATGGAAGCCGCCGGCGTGCCGGTCGCGGCCGGCACCAAGGATCCGGTCCGAACCGCCGAGGACGCGGCCGCCGCCGCCGACCGGATCGGCTACCCGGTGATGATCAAGGCGTCGGCCGGCGGCGGCGGCATGGGGATGGCGGTGGTCGACGACCCGGCCCGGATGGCCGACGAATACGTGAAGGTCACCGGCTTCGCCGCTCGATTGTTCGGCGACGACTCGGTGTTCGTCGAGCGCTATTTTCCGAGCGTCCGTCATGTCGAGGTGCAGATCTTGGGGCTGCCGGACGGCCGGGTGCTGGCGTTGGGCGAGCGGGACTGTTCGGTCCAACGGCGCAACCAGAAGGTCGCCGAGGAAACTCCGTGCCCGGTACTGGATCCGGCCACCCGCGAGGCGATGCTGCAAGCCGCGCGAGATGCCGGAAAGGCAGTCGATTACGTCGGTGCCGGCACTGTCGAGTTCCTGCTGGCCACCGCGCCGTCAGCTTCCGATTCCGGCGACTTCTTCTTCCTGGAGATGAACACCCGACTGCAGGTCGAGCACCCGATCACCGAAGCGGTGCTCGGTATCGATCTGGTCCGGGCACAGCTGCAGATCGCCGCCGGCGAGGACCCGGGCATCACCGAGTCCGCGCCGGCCGGGCATGCCATCGAACTGCGGATCAACGCCGAGGACCCGAAGCGCTTCCTGCCGGGCCCCGGCGTCATCACCGAGTGGGTGGAGCCATCGGGGGCCGGTGTCCGGGTCGACTCGGGGTATGCCGCCGGAACCACCGTGACACCGTCCTACGACTCGCTGATGGCCAAGCTGATCGTGCACGGCACCGATCGCGCCGATGCGCTGGCCAAGGCGCGGCAAGCGGTCGACGGTTTCATCGTCGTCGGACCCAAGTCGAACCTGCCGTTCCATGCCGAGCTGCTGGAGAATGCCGAGTTCGTTTCCGGTCACTACGACACCGCGTTGATCGCCCGGATGCGAGCCAAGCGCTGACACACTGAGATCCCCAGCACTTCGAGCGAATAGTTGGCGCTGATGTTTGCCCGGTTCTGACCACGTCGGTAGGTTCGCAGTGGTCCGAACATATTGATGAGCGCCAGCTGATCCGCAGCCGATCGGCGAAGAGCTCAACAGCACCGGATCATGCATTGTTCAACGAACCCACCGAAAGAGGACGAAGTGGCACTGCCCCAGTTGACCGATGAGCAGCGCACAGCCGCGCTGGCGAAGGCTGCCGCAGCACGTAAGGCGCGCGCAGAATTGAAGGAGCGGCTGAAGCGGGGCGGAACGACCCTGAAGCAGGTGCTGACCGACGCCGAGACCGACGAGGCGCTCGCCAAGCTCAAGGTTTCGGCGTTGCTGGAAGCCCTGCCAGGAGTGGGTAAGGTCCGCGCGGCCGCCCTGATGGAGCAGTTCGACATCGCCTCGAGCCGGCGAGTACGCGGACTGGGCGATCGGCAGCGCAAGGCGCTGTTGGACGAGTTCGGGTTCTGAGCGCTTCCGGAAACGACGCCGGATGACGGCCGCGACCGAGCGGCAGGGTTCGTCGGGACGATTGTTCGTCCTGTCCGGACCTTCTGCCGTGGGCAAGAGCACGGTGCTCGCTCGGTTGCGGCATGCGCTACCGGATCTGTGGATGTCGGTATCGGCGACCACCAGGGCGCCGCGGCACGGTGAGGTGGACGGCAGCAATTACTTTTTCGTCGACCGTGAACGGTTCGCGCAGCTGGTTGCCGACGGCGAGATGCTCGAGTGGGCCGAGTTCGCCGGCAATCTGTACGGCACTCCACGAGCCGGCGTCGACGACCATCTGGTGGCCGGTCAGGACGTCCTGCTGGAGATCGACGTCCAGGGCGCCAGGCAGGTGCGGGCCGCTTACGGTGACGAGGCGGTCTTCATCTTCCTGGCGCCGCCATCGTTCGAGGAACTGGCCAGGCGACTGATCGGCCGCGGGACCGAATCCGATGAGGTCCGGACGGCCAGGCTGGACGCCGCGAGGGCCGAACTGGCGGCCGAGCCGGAGTTCGACCACACAGTGGTGAACCGCGACGTTCAGCTGGCGGTCTCGAGCTTGGTAGACTTGCTGGCTGATCAGCGTATTCAGTAGATCCACCGACCTTTAGGCGGATCGCACTCGACCGCATCGCTGCGGTCAACCGTCCATCGCCGGCTGATCCCAGCCATCGCCCCCAGCTGTCCCACTTCAGGAGTTGACCAGCGTGACCGTGCCCGCCAGTACGTCTGCCGACAGCATCAGCCACACCCCGGCGCAGATCACCGCCCAGGGCATCACCTACCCGCCGATCGACGAGCTGTTGGAGAAGACCAGCAGCAAGTATGCACTGTCGATCTACGCCGCCAAACGGGCCCGCCAGATCAACGACTACTACGCCCAGCTCGGTGAGGGCCTGTTGGAGTACGTCGGCCCGCTGGTGGAGCCGCTGCCCAAGGAAAAGCCGCTGTCGATTGCGCTGCGGGAGATCAACGAGGGCCTGCTGGAGCACAAAGAAGGAGTCGATGGGGAGTGAGCACCGCAGACACGGAGCCGACCCGAGTGCCGGGCGGCGACGGGGAGTGAGCCGGATGCTCCGCTCTTTCGGCGGGGAGTCGGGTACTCGTTGAGCGGCAAGAAGATTGTGCTGGGCGTCAGCGGTGGAATCGCCGCTTACAAGTCCTGCGAGCTGATCCGTCGACTACGCGCGCTCGGCCACGATGTCACCGTCGTCCCGACTGCTGCTGCGTTGACCTTCGTCGGCGCTGCGTCCTTCGAGGCGCTGTCCGGTAACCCGGTGGCCACCGATGTGTTCACCGATGTCGCCGAGGTCCGGCACGTGAGCACCGGCCAGCAGGCCGACCTGGTGATGGTGGCCCCGGCAACCGCCGACCTGTTGGCCCGCGCGGCCGCGGGGCTGGCCGACGATCTGCTGACCGCGACCCTGCTGGTGACCAGGGCGCCGGTGCTGATGGCTCCGGCCATGCACTCGGAGATGTGGAGCCACCCAGCCACCGTCGCCAACGTGGCGACGCTGCGGTCCAGGGGCGTCACGGTGCTACCGCCCGCCGTCGGCCGGCTGACCGGCACGGACTCCGGCCCGGGACGGCTGCCGGAGGCCGAACATCTTGCCCAGCTGGCCGAACTACTGCTGGTTCCCGCCGACTGTCCGGCGCTGCCCCACGACCTGGCCGGCCGGCACATCGTGGTGACGGCCGGCGGCACCAGGGAAGCACTGGACCCGGTCCGGTTCCTTGGCAACCGGTCCTCCGGCCGGCAGGGCTACGCGATCGCTCTGGTGGCCGCTGCTCGCGGCGCCCAGGTCACCCTGATCGCCGCCAACACCGCGCTCACCGACCCGCCGGCGGTGCAGGTGCGCAAGGTGGTGTCGGCAGCCGAGTTGCAGGTGGCCGTTCAGGAAGCGGCCGGGGGAGCCGATGCGGTGGTGATGAATGCCGCGGTCGCCGATTTCCGGCCGGCCGTCGTCGCCGGGCACAAGATCAAGAAGTCCGCCGATGCCCCAGCACCGGTGCTCGAGCTGGCGCCGAACGACGACATTCTGGCCGGCCTGGTCGCCGATCGTGGCAGTGCGCGGCTGCCGGTCATCGCCGGGTTCGCCGCCGAGACCGGGGACGAGCAGACCTCACCTCTGGAGTTCGGCCGGCAGAAGCTCACCCGCAAGGGCTGTGACCTGCTGGTCGTCAACCGGGTCGACGACGGCCGAGCCTTCGACTCCGACGACAACGCCGCCGTCATCCTGCGGTCTGCCGGCCCCGGCGCCGATCCGACCGCCAGCGAGGTCCCGTTCGGACCCAAGACCGGTGTCGCCGCCGCGGTCTGCGACGCACTGGTGGACCTGCTGCCGGCCGACCTGGGCGCCGGTTCCGGTCCATCAGCCGATAACCTCAGCACGCCGAAAGCCCAAGCTCGAAAAGAAAACTCCCAAGGAGCATCAACGTGACGTCCCGCCTGTTCACTTCCGAGTCGGTCACCGAGGGCCACCCGGACAAGATCTGCGACGCGATCAGCGACTCGATTCTGGACGCGCTGCTCGCCGAGGATCCGGCCAGCCGGGTCGCGGTCGAGACCATGGTCACCACCGGCCAGGTGCACGTCGCCGGCGAGGTGACCACCTCCGCCTACGTCGACATTCCGACGATCGTCCGCGAGACGGTGCTGAACATCGGCTACGACTCGTCGTCCAAGGGCTTCGACGGCGCATCGTGCGGGGTGAATGTGGCCATCGGCGCCCAGTCCGCCGACATCGCCCAGGGTGTGGACACCTCGGAGGAGGTGCGGCTCGGCGGTGGCGGCGGGGGCGGCGGGGCCGGGGACTCGGACGAGGATGCGATCTCTCGGCAGGGCGCCGGCGATCAGGGTCTGATGTTCGGCTATGCCTGCAGCGACACCCCCGAGCTGATGCCGCTGCCGATCGCGCTCGCGCACCGGCTGTCCCGCCGGCTCACCGAGGTCCGCAAGGACGGCACCGTTCCGTACCTGCGCCCGGACGGCAAGACCCAGGTGACGATCGAGTACGTCGGCGACAAGGCGCTCCGGCTGGACACGGTGGTGCTGTCCACCCAGCACGCCGAGGACATCGACCTGGAGAAGTTGCTGACTCCGGACGTCATCAATCACGTGGTCGATCCGGTGATCGCGGGTCTGGACATCGACACCCGCAACTACAAGAAGCACATCAACCCGACCGGCCGGTTCGTCGTCGGTGGGCCGATGGGCGACGCCGGGCTGACCGGCCGCAAGATCATCGTCGACACCTACGGCGGGATGGCCCGGCACGGCGGCGGCGCGTTCTCCGGCAAGGATCCGTCCAAGGTCGACCGGTCCGCTGCCTACGCCATGCGCTGGGTGGCCAAGAATGCGGTGGCCGCCGGGCTGGCCGAGCGGATCGAGGTGCAGGTCGCCTACGCGATCGGCGTCGCCGCGCCGGTCGGGCTGTTCGTCGAGACCTTCGGTACCGAGCAGGTCGATCCGGACAAGATCGCGCAGGCGATCAACGAGGTGTTCGATCTCCGCCCGGGTGCGATCATCCGCGACATGGATCTGCTCCGGCCGATCTACGCGCCGACCGCCGCCTACGGCCACTTCGGTCGTACCGACATCGAGTTGCCCTGGGAATCGATCGATCGCGTCGACGCGCTGAAGTCGGCGCTCGGCCTGTAATAACGCTTCCGTTTTACCCCGACCGGCCGAGCGCGACGCTGCCCGGCCGGTTCGGCGTTCCCGCGGCCTGTTCCCCGTTGTCGCCTGCTGTTCCGGCAGCCGCCGGCCCAGAAATACCAGCAGCCGGCTGCGGTCCGGGAGTGCACGCGGCATCCGTTGACCCACCGAGCCGAGCCGGTCGTTGGTGCACAACTGCGTGATTGACGTCCCCGTCTGATATCCACGGGGGATGACACACCCGCCCGCGCCGGATGCCGCACCCCCGGCGACCGGCGACCGTGCAGACGCAACGCCCGGGCGGCCGGCCGTGGTGCACCGGCGGGCGCCGTCCCGGAACAGCGCGACGACGTCGGCACCGCCGAAACAGCCGGCTACCCTGTTGCCGGTGGCGAGGGTGGCCGTCGACATCTCGCTGTCCCATCTGGACCGGCCGTTCGATTATCTGGTGCCGGCGGAGTTGGCCGACCAGGCGCAACCAGGGGTCAGGGTCCGGGTCCGCTTCGCCGGCCGATTGGTCGACGCCTTCGTCCTGCAGCGGTTGCCGGGTACCGACCATGGCGGCCGGCTCGGCTACCTCGAACGGGTGGTATCGCCGGAGCCCGTCCTCACCGAAGAGATCGCCGCGCTGGCCAGAGCGGTGGCCGATCGCTACGCCGGCAGCCTGGCCGATGTGGTGCGGCTGGCCGTACCGCCGCGACATGCCCGCGCCGAGTCCTCGGTGCCGGCCGCCGGTAGGGATGAGACACCCGTCGAGGTCGGCGATGGACCGTTGGCGGGCGATGACGCACCCGCTGCCGGCGGCCGAGCAGATTCAGCCGCGGCCGAACTACCGCCGGGGTGGGCCGAGTACCCGGCCGGCAAGGCGTTCCTGACGGCGGTCCGACATGGTGCGCCGGCCCGGGCGATCTGGCAGGCACTGCCCGGTGAGGACTGGCCGGCCCGGTTGGCCGAAGCGGCGGTGGCCGCCCATGCCGCCGGCCGTGGTGCGCTGCTGCTGGTGCCCGACGCCCGCGACCTCGCTCGGCTGGAACAGGCACTGTCTGGGCGACTTCAGGCCGACCAGTTCGTCACCCTGGCCGCCGATCTCGGGCCGGCCGAACGATACCGGCGGTTCCTGACGGTGCGCCGCGGGCGGGCCAGGATCGTTGCCGGCACCCGGGCAGCAACGTTCGCCCCGGTGACGAAGCTGTCGCTGGTGGCGGTCTTCGACGATGGTGACGACCTGCTCGCCGAGCCGAGAGCGCCGTACCCGCATGCCCGGGAGATCCTGATGATGCGGTCGGCGGCGGCCGGGTGTTCGCTGCTGATCGGCGGGTTCTCCCGCACCGCGGAGGCCCAGCTGCTGGTGGAGAGTGGCTGGGCGAAGGAGCTCGGTGCGGCCCGCGCCACCGTGCGGGCCCGGATGCCGCGGATCGAGGCACAGGGCGACAGCTACGCGGTCGGCGCCGACTCGGCGGCGTCGCGGGCGAGACTGTCGCCGGCGGCCTTCGCCGCGGCCAGGGCTGCCGTCGCTGCCGGCGCACCGGTGTTGGTGCAGGTACCACGCCGTGGCTACCTGCCGACCATGGCGTGCGCCGAATGTCGTCGGCCCGCTCGCTGCCGGCGTTGCCACGGACCCCTGGGAATCGCTGCCGCCATACCAATTCCGACCTGTCGGTGGTGCGGCGCACCGGAGGCCCACTTCGTCTGCGGCGCCTGCGGCGGGACCGAGCTACGCGCCGTCGGCCAGGGCGCCAGCCGGACCGCGGAGGAACTCGGCCGGGCTTTCCCCGGCGTCACCCTGATCACCTCGGCCGGCGACAGCATTCGGGACACCGTGCCCGACCGACCGGCCATCGTGGTGGCCACCCCCGGCGCGGAACCGGTCGCAGTCGGCGGTTACGGCGCCGCGCTGCTGCTGGACGGCGGCTCGATGTTGTCCCGACCGGACCTGCGGGCGGCGGAGGAAACCGTACGCCGCTGGATGTCGGCCGCCGCCTTGGTGCGGCCGGCATCCAGCGGTGGCCGGGTGGTGCTCGGCGTCGACGGCGGGATCCCCGCGGCCCAGGCCTTGATCCGGTGGGATCCGGCCTGGCACGCGGCCGCTGAACTGGCCGGACGCCGCGAGCTCGGCTTCCCGCCGGCGGTCGCGATGGCCTCGCTCACCGGCGATGAGGAGGTGGTTCAGGGCGGGCTGGCGGACCTGGAGCTGCCGGACGGTGCGGAACTGCTCGGCCCGGTCGAGGTGGAACCGGACTCACGCCGGGGCCCACCCACCGACGATCCGCAGCAGCGCGCTCTGCTGCGGATCGCCCAACCCGGACGTCGACAGCTGGCTACCGCACTCAAGACGATGGCCGCCGAGCGGTCTGCTCGCAAAGGTGTGACGCCGCCACGGATCCAGGTCGATCCGGCGGCGGCCTTGTAGCGGTGTCCTACCCGCGACGACCGTGGTGGTCCGGATCCTCGACCTGGGTGAGGAGATCTGATTTCGGTGGTCAACCGGACTGGACCGAGCCGCGCTCACTGCCTCGGGCCGCTCACGTTCATGCCGGTGGATCGGCGAATGACGAGGTCTGGAAAGAAGAGTGATTCGGTGGCAGGGGTGTGTGCACCTCGGATGTCCGCGATGAGGGCCTGCGCGGCGGCGGTCCCCATGGCCAGGGCGGGCTGGCGCACTGTCGTCAGGGGCGGATCGGTATATCCCATCAGCACGGAGTCTCCGTAGCCCACGACAGATACGTCCTCGGGTACCCGGCTCCCATGTTGCCGGAGGGCACGGACAGCGCCGAGCGCCATCAGATCGGAGGCACAGACGAGTGCGGTCACTCCGTGCCGCAACATCCGGGAGGCAGCGGCATATCCACCCTCGGGCCCGGGAAAGGTGAGATCGACCAATTTTGGGTCGATGGCTGAACCGGAAGCCTGCACGGCCGCCCGATATCCATCGAGTTGTCGACGTGCCGGGACGAGATGGCTCGAGGAGCCGAGAAATCCGATGCGGTGGTGTCCGAGTTCGGCGAGGTGGCTGACCGCAAGCTGCGCCGCGGACCGGTCGTCACAGGAGAAGCATGCGATCTCGAGGCCACCGGCGATGCCGTTGACGACGACGATGGGCAGGCGTTGGGCTTGCAGGTCGCGGTAGAGGCCACCGTCGACACTGGTGTCTGCGTGCCGTCCCGAGACGAAAAGGATCCCAGCGACCCCGCGGTCCAGGAGCATCCCGACGTACTCGTCCTCGGTGGCTCCGTCCGGAGTCTGCGAGCACAGCACCGGGGTGTATCCGGCGCGAGCCAGGTTGGTGTCGATCACGCTCGCGAACAGTGGGTGGATCGGTTCTTCCAGCGACGGCATGACCAGACCCACCAGCCCAGCACTACGGGGTCGCAAACCGCTCGGTCGTTCGTAGCCGAGAACATCCACTGCGGTCAGCACGGCTCGGCGAAGGGCGGAGCTGACGCCTGGACGCTCATTCAGGACGCGGGAAACAGTGGCCTTGCTGACCCCGGCCTGCCGGGCGATGTCCTCGATCTTGGATGACACAGGCGGATCCTAAACGGCGGACCCCTGAAATTTGCAGGCGGAAACCTGAAAAATCACGGCAGATCCAAGAATCCTGTTCCGGAGCCGGCGAGCACCTGGTTAGCGTCGCCGAATCGAGTCAGCCGCATCCGGACCTACTGAAGGAGGAACCCGCCGTGCACCCGATGTCCATCCCCCTGGCCCACCACGACGGGTCACCGCTGTACGTCAGCAATCCATGTCCGGGTCTTGGCCAGAACGTCGACCTCCTGGTCAGGACCTCCGAGGGCAGCGGCACCCGCGCAGTTCATCTGCGGGCGACTCCGGATGGGGAGCCCACGTTCGTCGAAGCGCGCGTCGACCGGCGCGGCGATGACGAGACCTGGTGGCGGGTCACCCTGCCGATCGTCAACGCCGAGATGTCCTACCGGTTCCTGCTGGACACCCCGGACGGCGGGCGCTGGCTGAACGGGCTCGGGGTACATGCCCGAGCGGTGACCGATGCTGCCGACTACCGGCTCACCACTCACTCCGCACCGCCGGCGTGGACCGACGAGGCGATCGTCTACCAGATCTTTCCCGACCGCTTCGCCCGTTCGAACGCACATCCGGTTTCCGAGTGCCCGGACTGGGCCGTCAGCTCGGAGTGGGACGATCCCGTGGCGTGGGGCACACCTGACGGGGTACGCCAGAACTACGGCGGCACTCTCTGGGGCATCGCCGAGAACCTCGGGCACCTCGAACGACTCGGTGCCAACACGATCTACCTCACGCCGTTCTTCCCTGCGCGATCCAACCACCGGTACGACGCCACGGATTTCGAACATGTCGACCCCCTCCTCGGCGGAGACTCCGCCCTCAGCGAGCTGATCAGCCAGGCCAAACGACGCGGTATCCGCATCATCGGCGACATCACCCTGAATCACACCGGCAATGAACATCCCTGGTTCCGACGGGGTCAGCGCGATCCTGACAGCCCCGAAGCAGGCTTCTACTACTTCGAGGACGATCGCAACAACTACGCCACATTCGCCGGCGTCAGCACCTTGCCCAAGCTCGACCACCGCTCGGCCGAGCTTCGGCGCCGGCTCTACGACGGTCAGGACTCGGTCATCGCTCGCTATCTGACCGACGACGGCATCGACGGCTGGCGGGTCGACGTCGCTCAATCAGCCGGCCGCTACCGCGATACAGATCTCAGCGCTGAGGTGGCAACACTCACCCGGGCGACGATGACCGCTACCGGGCGGGACGCCTTCCTCGTCGCCGAGCACCAGCACGATGCTTCGGCCTCTCTTCGGGGCGACGGATGGCACGCCACCATGGCCTATTCCGGATTCACCCGCCCGATCTGGAGTTGGCTCACCCGGGTGCCCGTCGAACAGTATTGGGGGGTGCCGACTGCGTTACCGCGCTACAGCGGACACGACATGAAGGCCGTCATGGCCGAGTTCGCCGCGGCCATCCCCTGGCAATCGTTCAGCCACAACCTCACCCTGCTCGATTCGCACGACACACCGCGCTTCCGCTCCGTCGCGGGGCGAGAAATGCACCACCTGGGCGCCGCCATGCTGATGACCCTGCCCGGTCTACCGACGATCTTCGCCGGCGACGAGATCGGTCTCGAGGGTGTCCATCCCGAGGACTCGCGCCGGCCCATTCCCACCGATACCGACGCCTGGGACCACGGCACCCTCGACCTCTATCGGAACCTCATCTCGCTGCGACGCGCCCATCCCGCACTACGCTCCGGCGGGCTTCGATGGATGTACTGCGACGAAGATGTCGTCATCTACGAGCGGGCACTGGATCACCAGGCCCTTGTCATCCAGGTGTCGCGGGACACTCATGAACCCGTCATCGCCGACGCCCGCGCAGTGAACCTCACCGGCGGACCCGACCTGATTCCCGGACAGCCGATGCCCGGTGACGGACCCGCCTTCCACATCTGGCTCGTCTCCTCGTGACGCCGCAGTCGTCCCGTCCAGGACCGACGCAGCACCCGATGCTGCGCCGGCTCGACGAGGTGGCCGCCGGCCTGGCCAACCGGCCCGGCGCCATCGCTCTTCTCGGCCTCGGGTCGGCCGGTGTCGAGACCGAACGTCTCGACGAGCACTCGGATCTCGACTTCTTCGTCATCGTCGAAGACGACGCGATCGCCGGTTACCTGGAGTCCATCGACTGGCTGGAAGAGAGTGCGCCGGTGGTGTACAGCTTCGCCAACGACCACAACGGGCGCAAAGCACTGTTCGCTGACGGGATCTTCGTCGAGTACGCAGTGTTCACTCTCGACCAACTGGCTACCCTCCCGTTCGCCGGTGCCCGCGTCGTCTGGCAGCGCGACGGCGCCCAGCCGGGCCTCGTCGACTCCGGTACTCGACCCCCCCATCCCACCCCGTTCGACACCATCGAGTTCCATCTCAACGAAGCCCTCACCAACCTCTACGTCGGGATGCACCGAGAAGTACGGGGCGAGCGCCTCACCGCCACCCGGTTCATCCAGTCGTATGCCGTCGACCGGGTGATTGCCCTGCTGCGACTCAGGTCCGACTTCACCCGTCGGGCCTCCGTCGGTATCGACCCCTGGGATTGCACCAGACGGGTGGAACTGGCATACCCACCTGTCGTGCTACCCCTGTCCGCGATGGTTCCCGGGTATGCACACAACAGCAGCGCAGCCCGCACCATTCTCGGATGGCTGACCGAACGATTCGATGTGGACCCGGTCATCAGAGATGAGATAGAGCGACTCCTGGGACAGTCCTGTCAAGGCGGAAACGAGAGTATCGACGTCGTGCCGGCCAGCTGAGATGCGCGGCGTGGTCCATTGACGACTTCGCCGAACGTGGCCACTCAGCCGGCGATCCTGGCTCGCAATCGGTCGGCCACCTGGGGCCACTCGGTGGCCAGTACCGAGAACACCACGGTGTCCCGGAAGGTGCCGTCACCGCGTGCCTTGTGCCGGCGCAGCACGCCTTCCCGGACCGCGCCGAGCTTGGCGATGGCGGCCTGCGAGCGGGTGTTGATCGCGTCGGTCTGAATCTTGACCCGTCCGAAACCGCACTCGTCGAAGGCATGCCCGAGCAGCAGCAGCTTGCACTCGGGGTTCACCGCCGTGCCCCACACTGCCGGCGAGTAGCCGGTCCACCCCAGGTGCAGCCGTTCGTCCGGCAGCACCACGTCACCCAGGCTGGAGGTGCCGACGATCTCACCGGCCGCCCCCAGCGGCGAGTCGGCGACCAACCGGACGACATACTGCACCCGCTGTGCCCGATCCGGGATCAGTTCGGCCCATCGCTGCGGCGAGGTCGGCCGGGCCGCCGGACCACCGTTGTATCCGGCGGCCCACACCCGGTCGTCGTCGAGGGCGGCGAACAGCCCATAGGCGTCGGCCGGTGTAGCGGCATCCAGCCGCACGACGGCGCCGACCAGTGGACGGCCGTCCGGAGCCAGCGGAGTCATCGGGAGAGTCCTTCGTGCTGGCCGGTACTGGTTTTCGGGGGCCCGGTCACCACGGACTCGGCCGGTAGTCCTTGAGGAAACAGCCGTAGAGATCGGTGCCCGCCTCTCCGGAGACGATCGGGTCGTAGACCCGAGCCGCGCCGTCGACGAGATCCAGCGGGGCATGGAAGCCCTCGTCAGCCAGCCGGACCTTGGTGTGGTGCGGCCGTTCGTCGGTGATCCAGCCGGTGTCGACGGCCGTCATCAGAATGCCGTCGGTGTCCAGCATCTCCTGCGCGCTGGTCCTGGTCATCATGTTCAGCGCAGCCTTGGCCATGTTGGTGTGCGGATGCCCTGGGCCCTTGTAGGCGCGGGAGAACTGGCCCTCCATCGCCGAGACGTTGACCACGTAGGTGCGTCGGGCCGGCGAGCGGCGCATCGCCGCCCGCAGCCGGGACACCAACAGGAACGGCGCGGTCACGTTGCAGAGCTGGACCTCCAGCATCTCCAGCGGATCGACCTCGTCGACGATCTGGGTCCACGAGTTGATGTGCGTCTGGTCGGGCACCAGGCCGCCGGCGTCGATGGCAGTACCGGCGGCAATCCGCTCCATCGATGCCGAACCGGTCTGCAGGGCCAGCGCGCTGACGGCAGCAGCGGCCAGCACCGGATGCCGGTTCACCGATCCGGCCAGCGCCAGCGGATGTGGATCGTGCGCCCTGGCGAAACTGCGGATGTTCACCCCGCGGGCGGTCAGTTCGGTCGGCAGCGGTTCGTCCTCGGCGAGCACCAGCGGCTGGTAGGAACCGGGGCTGCGGCGAACCGTCTGGGCGGCGTTGTTGATGATGATGTCCAGCCGGCCGGCCTCGTCCAGCGAGTCGGTGAGGGCGATCACCTGGGCCGGATCGCGCAGGTCGATGCCGACGATGTCCAGCCGCTGGAGCCAGTCCGCGGAATCATCCATGGCGGCGAATCGGCGGGCGGCATCCTTCGGGAACCGGGTGGTGATGGTGGCGTGCGCGCCGTCGCGCAGCAGCCGCAATGCGATGTACATGCCGATCTTCGCTCGGCCGCCGGTGAGCAGTGCCCGCCGGCCGGTCAGGTCTGTCCTGGCATCGCGTTTCCGGTGACTGAAGGCGGCGCAGTCCGGGCAGAGCTGGTGGTAGAAGTGGTCGACCATCGTGTACGGCTGCTTGCAGATGTAGCAGGGCCGCGGTCGCTGCAGGATCCCGGCCACCTCGCCGGTCGCCGACGATTGCAGCTTGTTGCCCCGGGTCTCATCATCGATCCGGTCCGGGGCCGCGGTCGCGGTCAACGCGATGACGCCGCGGTCGGCGGCGCTGATGGCGTCTCGTTTGCTGGTGCGCCGGTGCCTCTTGAGATCTTTGAACATCTTGCCGGTGGCGCGGCGCACCGCCAGGTATCGCGGATCGACGTCGCCGAGCAGGTGCACCGAACCGAGGACCTTCAGCGCGGTGGCGATCTCCTCGTCGGTCGGCTCGATCTCGGTCGGCTCGGTCGGCTCGATCTCAGTTGGCTCGGCCGGCTGTGGGTCGGTGGAGTGCGGATCGACGACGCCGTCATCGGCGGGCTCGCAGACGAACTGGGACACAGCTAGATAGTAGGGAACGTCTAGACTCGCCCCGACCTGTCTGTCATCGGCTCGTGCCGCTGCCCGAATCGAGACTCCACTGCGCATCGTCTTCGCCGGCACACCGTCCGCCGCGGTGCCGGCGCTCCGGAACCTGATCGACGCGCACCGCAGCGGCGAACACCGGATCGTCGCGGTGGTCACCCGGCCGGATGGCAGGGTGGGTCGCGGACGCTCGCTGCAGCCATCACCGGTCGCCGTGGTTGCGGCCGAAGCCGGGCTGACCGTGATCAAGGCCGGCGGCGCCAGAGATCCGGCGTTCGCCGAGATGATCCGCGATCTGGACCCGGAGGTCGGAGCGGTGGTCGCCTACGGCGCGATCCTGCCGCAGCCGGTGCTGGACATCCCGACACACGGCTGGGTCAACCTGCACTTCTCGTTGCTGCCGGCCTGGCGCGGCGCCGCGCCGGTAGCCGCCGCCATCCGGCATGGCGACCGGATCACCGGAGCCAGCACTTTCCGGCTGGAGGCGGGACTGGACACCGGGCCGGTGTACGGGGTGGTCACCGAGACCATCGACGAACGGGACACCGCCGGAGAGCTGTTGGGGCGCTTGGCAATCAGTGGTGCCCGGTTGTTGCACAGCACGCTGGCCGGCATCGTCGCCGGCCGGCCGGAGCCGCAGCCGCAACCGGCGGACGGGATCAGTCATGTCGGCAAGATGACGGTCGACGATGCCCGGATCGACTGGTCGCTGCCGGCCGTCGGTGTCGATCGGCAGATCCGCTCGGTGACACCCGATCCTGGCGGCTGGACCGAAAGTCGTTGGGGCAAGCTGGGTATCGGACCCGTGCAGCCGGTCGACGGACCGTCGGTGATGCCGGGCGAGTTGCTGGTGGGCAAGCGGGAGGTGCTGGTGGGTACCGCGACGTCGGTGGTGCGGCTCGGCACGGTGACGGCGCCGGGCAAGAAGCCGATGCCCGCCGCCGACTGGGCCCGCGGGGCCCGTCCGGAGCCCGGCGAACGGCTGGCAGAGCCAACCGGAACCAACGAGGCGGCCGATCCGAACCTTGATGGCGACATTATCGACACCGCAACGGATTCCGCAACCGGGTCGCCCCGATGACCCGCCCACCCCGGCCTGCCGGCCGTGGCCCCACCGGACCACGGAAACGTCCGGACACCCGGCGACCACCGGAGGTCGATCCGGCCCGCCAGGTGGCCCTCGACCTGCTCGCCGCCGTCCGGGAACGCGGCGCCTACGCGAACCTGGCGCTACCGGAGCTGATCGCTGCCGCCGGGCTGCACGGCCGGGATGCCGCGCTGGCCACCGAACTGTCCTACGGGACCTGCCGGGCGTTCGGGCAGCTGGATGCGATCGTCGGCGCCGGCGGTGACCGGCAGCTCGCCGAGTTGGACGGTCCGGTGCTGGATGCCTTGAGGCTTGGCGCTTATCAGCTGCTGCGCACCAGAATTCCGCCGCATGCCGCAGTGTCGGCGACGGTGGACCTGGTCAGGGCCGGCCGGCATCCGGGAGCGGCGGGATACGTCAATGCGGTGCTCCGGCGGGTGTCGGAGGCCGATCTCGACTCCTGGATCCAGCGGCTGGCTCCCGACAGCTCGACCGACCCGATCGGATATCTGGCGCTGGCCACCTCGCATCCGCGATGGATCGTCTCGGCGTTGTCCGATGCCCTCGGTGGGCGTCGGGACGAGCTGGAGGTCGCGCTGCGCGCCGACGATGCACCGCCGGCGGTGCATCTGATCGCGCGACCCGGCCGTATCGACCGCGACGAGCTCGTCACCATGGCGGCCGCTGAGCCGGCCCGGTACTCGCCGTTCGGCGTCTATCTATCGGCAGGCGATCCCGGTGCGATCGCCGCCGTCGTCGACGGCCGCGCCGCGGTTCAGGACGAAGGCTCGCAACTGGTCGCGATCGCCCTGACCGCCGCCACCATCGACGGCGCCGACTCGAATTGGCTGGACCTGGCCGCCGGCCCCGGTGGCAAGGCCGGGCTGATGGGCGCGCTGGCCGCCCAGCGCGGCGCCTGGGTCGACGCCGTGGAGGTGTCCACTCATCGGGCGAACCTGGTCAGCCGCACCACTTCCGGATTGCCCGTCACCGTCCGGGTTGCCGACGGCCGCCACCCCGATCTGCCCGAAGGCAGCTACGACCGGATACTGCTCGACGCTCCCTGCTCCGGGCTCGGTGCGTTGCGCCGCCGGCCGGAGTCCCGCTGGCGTCGCGACCCGTCCGACGTCGCAGACCTGGTCCGGCTGCAGCGGGAACTGCTGGATTCGGCGGCCCGGCTGGTGCGACCGGGCGGGCTGATCGGTTACGTCACCTGCTCTCCGCACCTGTCGGAAACGGCCGGCGTCATCGGCCGTCGACCGGCCGGCCTCGACCTCGTGGACGCCCGGCCGTATCTGCCCGGCGTGCCCGACCTCGGCGACGGCCCGACCGCGCAGCTCTGGCCGCACCGGCACGGCACCGATGCGATGTTCCTGGCCCTGCTCCGCCGCCACTGACCCCGCGAGGATCAACTTCGCCGGCGAGGATCAACATCGCCTGGAATGTGACAGGCGAGGCCGACCGCGACATCAAGTCCTCGAAGCCGAAGTTGATCCTCGCCAGGGGGGCCCAACCGGGGCTTAGGGTGAGGGCCGTGGCCGCGCTGATAGCTCCGAGCATCCTGTCCGCCGATTTCGCCCGGTTGGCCGACGAGGTGGCCAGGGTCCGGGGCGCCGACTGGCTGCACGTCGACGTGATGGACAACCACTTCGTGCCGAATCTCACGATCGGGCTGCCGGTGGTCCAGGCGCTGCAGAAGGTCACCGAGATTCCGCTGGATTGTCACCTGATGATCACCGACCCCGACCGGTGGGCCATCGGATACGCCGAGGCCGGCGCCCACAACGTCACCGTGCACGCCGAAGCCGTGCGCGATCCGGTCGGCATCGCCGCCGACCTGCGAGCGACCGGTGCCCGGGCCGGGCTGTCCATCAAGCCGGACACCGCGTTGGACGACTGGGTCGAGGTGCTGCGCCACTACGACACACTGCTGGTGATGACGGTCGAACCGGGATTCGGCGGCCAGTCGTTTATCACCGCGATGTTGGACAAGGTGCGCAGCGCACGGCGGCTGGTGCAGACCGGCCATCTGAGCGTCCTGGTCCAGGTCGACGGCGGGATCAGCGCCGACACGATCGAGGCGGCCGCCGAGGCCGGCGCCGACTGTTTCGTCGCCGGCTCAGCGGTGTACGGCGCCGCCGATCCCGCTGCTGCGGTCTCCGCCCTCCGCGCGCAGGCCGACCGGGCTAGCGGCGTCACCAGAACCGAGTAACCAGCGGCACACTGCCGAGACTGCCGTCCCCGCAGCCGAGTGGAAGGATGGAGCTGCTCCGCTGCAGTTTCCAGCGGGCCACAGGCAGCAGTCGGCCGCGGGAGAGGCAGCGCAGATGTTCACCGGAATCGTCGAAGAGATGGGTCGGGTCGCCACCATCGACCTCACCCCCGGTGGCAGGGATGCCCGGATGCGGATCGACGGTCCGACGGTCACCGGCGATGTCGGCCACGGCGATTCGATCGCCGTCAACGGGGTGTGCCTGACCGTCGTCGATGCCCGCGGAACCACCTTCGAGGTGGACGTGATGGGGGAGACGTTGCAGCGCACCACCATCGGCGGGTGGCAGCCCGGCGCCACGGTCAATCTGGAACGCTCGGTCACCCCGGCCGGTCGGCTCGGTGGGCACGTCGTGCAGGGGCACATCGACGGAACGGCACGGTTGACAGCTCGGGAGCAGCACCCCGCCTATGACGTGCTGACGTTCACCGTCGACGCGACCATCGCCAAGTACATCGCCGGCCAGGGCGCGATCGCCATCGACGGCGTCTCGCTGACCGTCGTCGCGGTGCAGGACACCGCCGACGGTGCCCGGTTCACCATCGGGATCATCCCGGAGACCCAACGGGCCACCACGCTCGGCGCGGTCGAGATCGGAGCCGCGGTCAACATCGAGGTCGACGTGATGGCCAAGTACGTGGAACGACTGCTGACCGCAGGATCCGCCGGACGCGTGTCAGACGTCGACCCGCCGGTCAGCCGGAATGCATCCGGTCGACACCACCGGAGTGCCGGATGACGGAACTCGCCGCACCGGACGCCGCGGTCCGAACCGGTCCGGCCTTCGACAGCATCGAACGGGCGATCGCCGAGATCGCGGCCGGCCGGGCCGTCATCGTGGTCGACGACGAGGATCGGGAGAACGAGGGCGATCTGATCTTCGCCGCCGAACTGGCCACCCCCGAACTGGTCGCCTTCACCGTCCGCTACTCGGCGGGGGTGATCTGCGTTCCGCTGACGGCCGCGGACTGCGATCGGCTGTCGTTGCCGCAGATGTACGCCGAGAACGAAGATCGTAAGGGCACTGCCTTCACCGTCTCGGTGGATGCGAAAGACGGTGTCACCACGGGGATCTCGGCCGCCGAACGGGCACTCACGATCCGGACGTTGGCCGATCGGTCATCGACGGCCGCCGATCTGAGTCGGCCCGGTCACGTGTTCCCGTTGCGGGCTCGGGAGGGCGGCGTGCTGGTCCGGCCCGGCCATACCGAAGCGGCTGTCGATCTGGCCACCTTGGCCGGTCTGACGCCGGCCGGCGCGATCTGCGAGATCGTCAACGACGACGGCTCGATGGCCCGGTTGCCGCAGCTGCAGGAGTTCGCCGCCCGGCACGGTCTGGCGCTGATCTCGATCGCCGACCTGATCGCCCATCGGCGGGCCGGCGAGACCCAGATCCGCAAGATTGCCGACGCCCGGCTGCCGTTGCCGGTGGGCGAGTTCCGGGCCGTCGGTTATTCGTCGACCGTCACCGGCCGCGAGCTGGTCGCCCTGGTGCACGGCGACATCGGTGACGGCGAGAACATCCTGACCCGGGTGCACTCGGAGTGTCTGACCGGCGACGTGTTCGGTTCGTTGCGCTGCGACTGCGGACCGCAGTTGCATGCTGCGCTGGAGGCGGTGGTGGCAGAAGGCCGCGGGGTGGTGCTGTACATCCGCGGCCACGAAGGTCGCGGCATCGGACTGCTGGAGAAGCTGCGGGCCTACGAACTGCAGGACGAAGGGGCCGACACCGTCGAGGCCAACCTGGCGCTCGGGCTGCCGTCCGACTCCAGGGAGTACGGCACCGGTGCCCAGGTGCTGGCCGACCTGGGTATCCGGTCGATGCGGTTGCTCACCAACAACCCGGCCAAACGGGCCGGGCTGGAAGGTTATGGCCTGCACATCGTGCAGCGGGTGCCGTTGGCCGTCTCGGTCAACCCGGAGAACCTGCGGTACCTGAGAACCAAACGCGACCGGATGGGCCACGAACTCGAGGGCCTCGGGCTCGCCTGAGCCACCGATCAGGACAACCGGGACCGTCAGCCAGTGCGAAGGGAGTCGAGACGATGAGTGGACAGGGACGTCCGACGTCCGCGGCGGAGTTGGCCGGGGCGGCCGGTCTCACAGTCGGTGTGGTGGCCACCCGGTGGCATGCCGAGATCACCGATCAGCTGCTGGCCAGGGCGCTGGCCGCCGCCGAACAGGCCGGAGTGGCGGCTCCGACGGTAGTCCGGGTTCCCGGATCGGTCGAGCTGCCGGTGGTGGCCCAACAGCTGGCCACCGATCATGACGCGGTGGTCGCGTTGGGTGTGGTGATCCGCGGTGGCACACCGCATTTCGAATACGTGTGTGACGCGGTGACGGCCGGGCTCACCCGGGTGGCGCTGGACTCCGGCACCCCGGTCGGTAACGGGGTGCTCACCTGCGACACCGTCGAACAGGCACAGGACCGCAGTGGACGACCTGGTGATGCCGAGGACAAGGGCGCCGGCGCGATGACGGCGGCGCTGGCCACCGCACTGGTGCTGCGCGGCCTGCGCGCACCGCGATCCGCGATGGGATTCGGTACCGGGGAGCGCACCCGATGACCAGCGGGCCGATGTTGCTGCAGGTTCGGCCACGTCGGATGGTCGTTTACGCCACCATCGCCACCACCGTGGTGGTCGGCGCCATGCTGGTGGTCGGCATTCTGTTGCAGAGCTCCGATGACGGGGTGGAGTTCCGATTCGCCGATCAGGTCGGTCTGATCGGCATCGGTGTGCTGATGGGCGCCACCATCATGATCGCGGCCGCTCGTCCGCGGCTGCGGGTCGACCGGACCGGCCTACAGGTCCGGAACATGGTCGGCCACCGGGACATTCCGTGGCCGTTGATCCACCGGATCACCTTTCCCGAGGGCGCGCAATGGCCGCTGTTGATCATGGCCGACGACGAGAGCTACCCGATCATCGCGATCCAGGCGATGGATCGCGAGAATGCGGTCACCGCGCTGCGATCGCTGCGGGCGTTGTTCGATCAATATGCGATCAATCGACCGGAGCCCACCGCAGCGGCGAAGGCCGCCCAGGACGCCGCCCTGCGGGAGCAGGAGACCAATCGGCCGTTGGGCCGATTGGAGGTCATCGACCTGCAGCGCGCCCAACAACCGTCCAAGCGTCGCCGGCGCTGAACCAGCGCGTCTGTTGCTGGGGGTGATCCGTTCGAGGCGGTCTGTCCGAAATCGGCCGGTCCGACCCATCCGCTGGATCTCCGGTACCGAACTCCTGACAGCCGTCCGACCCGGCGTCTCGGCGACGGGCCGGACGGCCCGTCAATCCGACCGCTGGACGATTCGGGCGGTGCCGCCGCACCATGTACGATGGAACGGCGACCAGCCTTCTCCGTGCCGCAGCAACGTGCAACCGCAGCGGCGGCATCGGACAGGGAGCAAGTGGAGTCCCGAACTCCCACCCGCGTGTCGACCGACTCGGCCATTGACTGCGAGTCGGCTCGCATCGCCCACAGTGCCTCAGCACGGCAGTCCCGATGGGATTGTTCGGCAGGCCGAGGCGGCCGGGTTCCGGTCACCAGCTCCGTGCTGGTGTGACGCGCCACGGCGCGTCGACCGGTCGTTTCGGGTCCCCGCGTGTTCGTGCCGCGGCGACCGTCACAGATCAGGTGCAGCTCACTGAATCCCAGCGGTTTCTGCCGGTTCCGGCCGCACCGCTACCACGACGTCTCAGGAGGACTCAATCAGCGTCGAACCACGCATTAACGACAGGATTCGCGTTCCCGAGGTCCGGCTCGTCGGCGCAGAGGGCGAACAGATCGGCATCGTGCCGGTCGGTGAAGCTCTCCGGCTGGCGCAGCAGGCCGACCTCGATCTGGTGGAGGTCGCGCCCGAGGCCCGTCCGCCGGTCTGCAAGCTCATGGACTACGGCAAGTTCAAGTACGAGAGCGCGCAGAAGGCTCGCGAAGCCCGTCGCAATCAGGTTTTGACCGTCATCAAGGAAATGAAGCTCCGGCCCAAGATCGATGCCCACGACTACGAGACCAAGAAGGGTCACGTGGTGCGGTTCCTCAAGGCCGGCGACAAGGTCAAGGTGACGATCATGTTCCGCGGACGCGAGCAGTCGCGACCGGAACTCGGGTACCGGCTGCTGCAGCGGCTGGCCGACGATGTCACCGAACTCGGTGTCGTCGAAAGCTCGCCCAAGCAGGACGGGCGCAACATGATCATGGTGTTGGCGCCGCACCGGCAGCCGGCCAAGCCGAGGGTGACCACTCCGGCCGCCGCGCCGGCTCGCGCCGCCGCTCCGGTTACCGATCCGGGGCCAGCCGCGGCACCGGCCGATTCGGCACCGGCCGACACTCCAATCGCCGCCCCGCCGGCTGCACCGGCACCGGCGGCCACTCCGGCCGCCGATCCGGCACCGGTAGCCACTCCGGCCGCCGATCCGGCACCGGTAGCCACTCCGGCCGCCGATCCGGCACCGGTAGCCACTCCGGCCGCCAACCCGGAGCCGGTGGCGACCCCGGCCGAGCCGACTGCTGTTGCCCCTCCGGCAGCAGCACCCGCGCCGGCAGCGAAGCCGGCGGCCGCACCGGCACCGGCAGCGAAGCCGTCACCAGCAATGAAGCCGTCACCGGCGGCCAAGCCGACGGCCGCACCGTCACCGGCAGCCAAGCCGGCAGCGAGGCCGTCACCGGCGGCCAAGCCGTCACCCGCTGCCAAGCCGACCGGAAAGCCGACGGCCAAGCCGGGGGCGCCGGCCGGCAAGCCGACTCCCCGGGTTGTCGCGTCCGCCGCCAGCGGAGCGGAGTCGGTCCAACCGGAGTCTGCCGACTGACCCAGCTTGCCCAGTACCGACAGCTTGCCCAGTACCGACCAGCACCATCACGGTGACCAGCCAGGACACCACGCGGCACTCGACCGAGCGCCGTCATCGATAGCGAGGAAATAGTCATGCCGAAGCAGAAGACCCACTCCGGGATCAAGAAGAAGGTCCGGGTCACCGGTACCGGCAAGATCGTGCACGCCGGCTCCGGTAAGCGTCACCACCTGGAGAGGCAGTCCAGCAGGGAGACTCGCCGCGCCGATGGCATGCACGTGCTGGCCAAGGCCGACGTTCCGCGCGTCAAGCGGATGCTCGGCATCTGAATCGACCGTCTCGGCTGATCAGCTCGACAGCCGATCAGCTCCCCCTCCATTGATCCGGTAGGACCGGCATCGGCACCGACCGAACGCCGGAGTGAACAGAAAGATAGGTGTCCCGTGGCACGCGTCAAAAGGGCGGTCAACGCCCATAAGAAGCGCCGCACGATTCTCGAGCATGCGTCCGGCTACCGCGGTCAGCGTTCGCGGCTGTATCGCAAGGCCAAGGAGCAGGTGCTGCACTCGCTCAACTACGCCTACAACGATCGGCGTAAGCGCAAGGGCGACTTCCGTCAGCTCTGGATCACCCGGATCAACGCCGGTGCCCGGGCCCACGGCATGACGTACAACCGCTTTGTCCAAGGCCTCAAGGTCGCCGGTGTCGAGGTGGACCGCAAGCAGCTGGCCGAGATGGCCGTCCACGACGAGGCGTCGTTCGCCGCGTTGGTGAAGATCGCCCGGGCTGCCGTCCCGGTGCAGAGCGAGACCGCCGCTGCCGGCGCTTCCGCCGGAGATGCGGCCTGAATCGCCGAGCGGAACCGCCGCGCCCGGCCGGGAACGATCCGGCCGGGCGTTCGGCTTCCCGGGACGGGGCGGCCGGCCGCGGGGCAGAGCAGGCTGATCAGCCGGTCGGGGCGCCGCTGCAGGAGAAGTCGTCGCGGATCGCTGCCGCGCACCGGCTGTTGCGCCGATCCCGTCGAACCGAGACCGGCGAGTTCCTGGTCGACGGTGCGCAGGCGGTCGCCGAGGCGGTGGCCTACGAAGCGGAAACCCCTGGCTGTGTGCAGGAGCTGTACCTCACCGAAGCTGCCGCCGGCCGAAACACCGGGCTGGTGCGGCGGGCCTTCGCTGCCCGCATCGAAGTCACCCAGGTGACGGACCGAGCAGCGGCCGCGTTGTCGGAGACCCAGTCCCCGCAGGGTCTGGTGGCCCGGTGCCGGATGCATGACGTCTCGTTGGAGGTCGGCCTGGCAGGATCGCCCACCCTGGTGGCGGTGCTGGTGCAGACCAACGACCCGGGCAACGCCGGGACGATCATCAGGCTGGCCGACGCGGCCGGCGCCGACGCGGTGATCGTCGCCGGTGACGCCGTCGATCCGTTCAACCCCAAGGTGGTTCGGGCCAGCACCGGCAGCCTGTTCCATCTGCCGATCATCCGGCTGCCGGACCCGGCCGAGTTGCTGGCCCAGCTGGCAGCTGCCGGGTTGTCCACCCTGGCCACCGCCGGTACCGCCGAGCTCGATCTGGACACCGCGGTCCGGGACGGGTTGCTCGACCTGCCGACGGCTTGGCTGTTCGGGTCGGAGGCGCACGGTCTGCCGGTCGAGATCGTGGCCGCCGCCGATGCGGCTGTCCGGGTGCCGATCCATGGTCGGGCCGAGTCGCTGAACCTGGCTTCCGCTGCCGCTCTGTGTCTGTACGCCAGCGCCGGCGCCCACCGCCGCTGAGCCGGATTTTCCACCGCACACACCACCGGCCGCCCCGCCATGACAGCGAAACGGCCGGCGGCGGCGAGGCGTGCGTCGGTGCTCATCTGAGTGGTCCTTCCGGCCGTGACCGAGCAGCGACGAATATCGCTTGCGCCGCAGGACATTCGGCGGCCTCGGTACTCGATGATGGTTCGACGCAGATGTTCCGCGATCCGGTCCGTCACCGGAATGGGCACGGGTACCTGGGGACCGCTCCCCATCAACGGTCGGTGTCGGTCCAGCCGTACCGCAGTCGCAGGCGCTGGGTCACCAGGGCGAACTCCCGGTGCGGCACTGCTGTTGCTTCCCGCCGCATCCCGCCGGGGTGCACCCGGATGATCCGGTCCAGGTTGGCCCAGGACGGTCGATGTTCGGAGTCCCAATCGCCCGAACCGACCGCGACGAAATCCGCTCCGTCGTGCCGTTTGCTGGTGAGTTGGACACCGAGCGCGGTGCCGGCCGGCTCGGCAGCCACCAGCAGCACCGGGCGGTCCTTGCCGCGGCCGTCCTGTTCTTCGTACGGGACCCAGGTCCAGACGACCTCGCCGGGATCAGGCCGACCGTCGGTGTCCGGCGAGTAGGTCATGGTGACCGGACCGATCGAGGTCGGTTCCACCTCGACGGTCGCCTCCGGTCCGGACTGCCCCGGTGAGCCTGCCTGGTCGATGGTGGAGTGATTCGATGGAGCGGCAGGGCCGGCCGTCGAGTGATTCACCGGCCGCCGGGTACGACTGGCGATCCGGCGGCCAACCGCCCAGACAGCTCCGGAGAACAACGACCTCAGTCGGGACATGTCGCCAAGGGTAGGGGTTGTCGTGCTCATTGTCGGGGTGCGAAATCGACTCTGCGGTCCCCACTAGACTTCGAGCCCAGTCATCCTGGAGTGGAAGGTCTACATGTCAGCACCGGATATCTCGCCCGCGCCGATCGATCCGACGGACCCGGTGGCCGTGGCCGCCGCCGTCGAATCGGCGCTCGCAGCCATCGCCGGCGCGGCCGATCTCGATCAGTTGAAGAGAGTTCGGCTGGCCCACGCCGGCGACCGGTCGCCACTGGCGCTGGCGAACCGGGCGATCGGCGCGCTGACGCCCGCCGACAAGGCCGCTGCTGGCAAGTCTGTCGGCGCGGCCCGCGGCCGGGTCGGTCGGGCGCTGGCGGAGCGGCAGCAGGTGCTCGAGTCGGAGCGGGACGCTCGGGTCCTGGTCACCGAGACGGTGGACGTCACCCTGCCTTACGACCGGCGCCGGCGCGGTGCCAGGCAACCGATCTCGTTGATGATGCAGCAGGTCGCCGACACCTTCACCGCAATGGGTTGGGAGATCGCCGAAGGCCCGGAGCTGGAGGCCGAGTGGCTCAACTTCGACGCCCTCAATTTCCCGCCGGATCACCCGGCCAGGGCCATGCAGGACACCTTCTACGTCGACGATGTTGGCGACGGCAGCGTGCGGGCCGACACCAAGATGGTGCTCCGGACGCACACTTCCCCGGTGCAGATCCGCACCATGCTGTCCCGGACGCCGCCGCTGTACATCCTGTGTCCCGGCAAGGTGTTCCGGACCGACGAGTTGGACGCCACCCACACCCCGGTCTTCCACCAGTTCGAGGGCCTGGCGATCGATCGTCATCTGTCGATGGCGCACCTCAAGGGCACCCTGGACCACTTCGCCCGGTCGGTCTTCGGACCCGACTCGGCCACCCGATTGCGGCCGTCCTACTTCCCGTTCACCGAGCCGTCGGCCGAGATGGACGTGTGGTTCCCGCAGAAGAAGGGCGGCGCCGGCTGGGTGGAATGGGGTGGCTGCGGAATGGTTGACCCGAACGTACTGGTCGCCTGCGGGCTCGACGCCGCCGAGTGGTCGGGATTCGCCTTCGGAATGGGTGTCGAGCGGACGTTGCAGTTCCGCAGTGCGGTCGCCGACATGCGTGACCTGGTCGAGGGTGACGTGCGTTTCACCGCCGGATTCTCGGCGCCGGAAGGGCAGGTGTGGACCTGATGCGGGCATCGCTGCAGTGGTTGCGGGAGGGGGTCGCGCTGCCCGAATCGGTGACCCCCGATCAGGTCGCCGAAGCGTTCGTCCGGCTCGGCTTCGAGGTCGAAGGTGTGCACACGCCGGAACCGATCGACGGCGAGCTCTTGGTGGGCCGGGTGTTGGGCATCGAGGAACTCACCGAGTTCAAAAAGCCGATCCGGTTCTGCACCGTCGATCTGGGCGCCGGCAACGGACCGGGCGGCAGTAACGAGCCGCGCGGGATCATCTGCGGCGCAACGAATTTCGTCGAGCGCGACCTGGTGGTGGTGGCGCCGCCGGGCACCGTGCTGGCCGGTGGGTTCGAAATAGCCTCCCGCACGACCTACGACCGGCTCTCCGATGGAATGATCTGTTCGGTGGCCGAACTCGGTACCGGCACCGATCACGACGGCATCCTGGTGCTCGGCCACGGAACCGTCGAGGGGGTCGAGGTCGGCGACGACGCCCGCCACTTGGTGGGCGTCGAGGACACCGTCTTCGAGCTGGATGTGTTGCCCGACCGCGGGTATGCGATGTCGATCCGCGGGTTGGCTCGAGAACTGGCTGCTTCCTTCGGCGTGCCGTTCACTGACCCGGCGACGGTCGACCCGGCATCGGACGAGCAGCAGAATTCGGGATACCCGGTGCGCATCGACGACCAGCGGGGCTGCGCCCGGTTCGTCGCGGTGCAGGTCGTCGGCGCCGATCCGGCGAGGCTGTCGCCGCACTGGATCCGGCGCCGGCTGGCCACCGCCGGCATCCGGGCGATCTCGTTGACGGTCGACGTCACCAACTATGTGATGCTGGAACTCGGCCAACCGCTGCACGCCTACGATGTCGGCGCGCTGGCAGGTCCGATCGTGGTTCGCCGGGCCGGAAACGGCGAGACCATCCGCACCCTGGACGGCGTCGACCGGAAATTGGTCGGCGACGAGGTGTTGATCACCGACGACTCCGGCCCGATCGGGCTGGCCGGGGTGATGGGCGGCGAATCGACCGAGATCGGTTCCGGTACCACCGAAGTGCTCATCGAAGCGGCTTGCTTCAACCCGCCGGACATCAGTCGCACCGCCCGTCGGCACCGGTTGCCCAGTGAGGCCGCCAAGCGGTTCGAGCGGGGCGTCGACCCGCAGGTCGGCGGGCCGGCGGCGCACCGGGCGGCGGCGCTGATCGCGGAGCACTCCGGCGGCACTGTGGTTTCCGGACGAACCGATGTCGGCGACCCGCGGCGACCGGCCTCGATCGTGCTGCCATTTGCCGAGCCGGAACGGCTGGCCGGCCGGCCGTACTCGGTGGAGACGATCGTGCACCGGCTGGAGCAGGTCGGCGCCGCCGTCACCGTCGACGGCGAATCGCTGCAGGTGAGCCCGCCGACCTGGCGCCCCGACCTGGAACGACCGGCCGATCTGGTCGAGGAGATCGCCCGCCTGGAGTCCTACGACAGCATTCCGTCGGTGCTGCCGGTGGCGCCGTCCGGCCGGGGCCTCACCGACCGGCAACGACGCGCGAACATGCTGGCGGACGAGCTGACGGCGATCGGGTTGATCGAAGCATTGAGCTTTCCGTTCGTCGCGGCGCGCGACCTCGATGCCCTCGGGCTGCCGGTCGACGACGTGCGCCGGCAGATGGTCACGCTGGCCAATCCGCTGGATGCCGAACGGTCGCAGCTGCGCACCACCCTGCTGCCGGGGCTGTTGGACACCCTGCGGCGCAATCTTTCTCGCGGTATTCGTGATCTGGCGCTGTTCGAGATCGGGCAGGTGTTCCTGCCGCGCTTCGGCGCTCCGCAGTTGGTCGACCTGCCGGTTGATCGACGTCCGACCAAGGAACAACTGGCGGTCATCGACGCTGCCCTGCCCGATCAGCCGCGCCGGATCGCGGTGGTGCTGGCCGGCGATCTGGATGCCGCCGGCTGGTGGGGCGCCGGTCGACCGGCCGACTGGGCCGACGCGATCGAGCTCGGCCGCCGGATCGGTGCCGTCTGCGGCCGTGCGTTGCGCACGGTGCCGAGTGCCCAAACCCCGTGGCACCCTGGGCGGTGTGCCGAGCTGCAGGTCGGCAGCTGGCCGATCGGACATGCCGGCGAGCTGCATCCGGCGGTGATCGAGCGGCTCGGGCTGCCGCAACGGACGGTGGCGCTCGAGTTGAACCTGGACGGCATCCCGGGGACCCCGGACCGGCCGGCGCCATCGGTGTCGTCCTTCCCGCCGGTGCACCTGGACATCGCAGTGATCGTTCCGCAGACCACCGCCGCCGCCGACGTGGCGACGGCGCTGCGATCCGGCGGTGGCGAGCTGCTCGAGTCGGTACGACTGTTCGACGTCTACACCGGCAGTCAGATCGGCGACGGACACCGATCACTGGCCTTCGCGTTGACCGTCCGGGCCGCCGACCGGACGCTGACCGCCGCCGAGGCGACGCAGGTGCGGGACGCAGCCGTGGCGGCCGCCGCCGAACGCTGCGGTGCCGCCATCCGCGGCCAGTGAGAGGCTAACGGGATGGCGAAACTGGATTCGGACCTGCCCACCGAGCTGCTGCGCCGGATCGAGACGACCGGCTACTACCCGCAGTTGGTGGCGGACACCCTCGATGTTGCGGTGGCCGGCGAGCCGGTGCGGGGCCATCTGGTGCACGGCGAGACCACCTTCGACGCCGAGACGGTGCGCCGTCACCTGTCGGTGGTGGTGCTCACCGAGACCAGACTGATCTTCGTGCACGCCGATGACCACGGTGGCGACGAGGAACACGGAAGCCAGCCGCACGGGTTCGCCACCAGTGAATCGGTGGCGCTGTCCGCGGTCCGCAGCGTGGCGATCACCCACGTGGTCGCCGACCCGCAGCAGTACACCGCCGGGACGCTCGGCCGGGAGATCACCTTGGCCATCAATTGGGGCGGAGTGTCCAGGGTCGATCTGGAACCGGCCAGCTGCGGCGATCCGCAGTGCGATGCCGACCACGGCTACACCGGCGCGCTGATGGCCGACGACCTTGCGCTGCGGATCAGCGCCGACGCGGAGGGCGGCGAGGCGGTGACCGACGCGGTGCGATTCGCCCGTCTGTTGTCCGCAGTGACCGCGGGACTGTGACCGATCGGCCGCAGCCGCCCGGCGGGGACGCCGGCCCGTTGCTGGCCGGCTACGACCGGCACTCGCTCGGCGGGTTGCTACCCGGAGCGGCTCGGGCACTCGGCATCGACCTCGGACTGCCGGCCGTCCCGCTGCCACCGGCGCAGCGGATCTGTGTGCTGCTGATCGATGGGTTGGGGGAGCGGCAACTGTCCGCCGCCGGCCGGCACACTCCCAGCTTGTCCGGGATGCAGCGCCGGATCCTGTTGGCCGGCTGTCCGACCACCACGGCCACCTCGATGGGCTCCTTCGGCACCGGGCTGCCGCCGGGGCGGCACGGCCTGGCCGGCTATCTGGTGCTCGACCCGGACCGGGACGAACTGCTCAACGAACTGACCTGGCATCCAGACACCGATCCCGTTGGCTGGCAACCCCATCCGACGGTTTTCGAGTCGTTGGCCGAGCACGGGGTGCGCACCGTCGCCATCGGCAACCCCGAGTTCGCCGGCTCCGGCCTGACCACGGCCGCTCACCGCGGATCCGAGTTCGTCGGGGTCAAGGGACTGCACAGCCGGGTGGACACCGCAGTGGCGGCGCTGGTCGATCCGGCCGGGCCGGCGCTGGTCTACCTGTACTGGGGAGCCGTTGATGCCGCCGGTCACCGCTACGGCTGGCGGAGCCCGCAATGGCGACGCGCGGTTCGGCAGGTCGATCGGCAGGTGAGCCGACTCCGCGCGGAGTTGCCTGCCGGCACCCTGTTGCTGGTGACCGCCGACCACGGCATGGTCGACGCCGCCGAGGTGGACCGGATCGATCTGGCCGACCGACCCGACCTGTCCGCCGATATCCGGATCGTCGGTGGCGAACCACGGTTCGTCCAGCTGTATTGCGAGCCGACAACCGCCACCGGTGTCGCGGGTCTGCTGGCGGCCGAACTCGGCGACCGGGCCTGGGTGCGGACCCGGGAGGACGCCGAGTCCGCTGGCTGGTTCGGGACCGGCCCGATCGACGATCGGGTCCGGCCGCGTTTCGGCGACGTGCTGGTGGCCGCCCGCGGCCTGTTCACCCTCGTCGACTCCCGCTGGATGTCGGCTTCCGAGCGCGGCTTGATCGGCTATCACGGCTCCCTCACACCGGAGGAGCAGCAGATCCCGCTGATCGTCCACCCCTGCTGACCGCGGTGGCCTGGGTGGATGAATATGCAGGATCCTGTATAGTTCTCGGAATGACGACGAGGGTCGCCGTGGCCGGTGCCACCGGTTACGTGGGCGGCGAGCTGCTGCGGTTGCTGCTGGGCCATTCCGCGGTGCAGATCGGAGCCCTGACCGCGCACAGCAATGCGGGTAGCGCGCTCGGTGAACACCAGCCACAGCTGCCGGTGCTGGCCGACCGGGTGCTGCAGCCCACCGAGGTCGCCACCCTTGCCGACCACGACGTGGTGTTCCTGGCACTGCCGCACGGTCAGTCCCACGCGTTGGCCATCGAATTGGCGGCCACCGCCCCGACGACGGTCGTCATCGATTGCGGAGCCGATCACCGGTTGGTCGACCCGGCTGCCTGGACCCGGTTCTATGGCGGTGAGCATCCCGGTAGCTGGCCCTACGGCCTGCCGGAGCTGCCCGGACAGCGGCCGCTGCTGGCCGGCGCCGATCGGGTGGCCGTCCCGGGCTGCTTCCCGACCGTGGTGTCGCTGGCCGCCGTCCCCGCGCTGGCCGCCGGCCTGGTGCGTCCCGAGGTGGTGGTGGTCGCCGCCACCGGAACCTCCGGCGCCGGCAAGTCCGTCAAACCGCAGCTGATCGGATCCGAGGTGATGGGTTCGGTTTCCGCCTATGGGGTCGGCGGTGTGCATCGACACACCCCGGAGATGGTGCAGAACCTCTCTGCCGCAGCGGAAACGCCGGTCACCGTCTCATTCACACCGATGCTGGCGCCGATGTCCCGCGGCATCCTGGCCACCGTCAGCGCGCCGCTCAGTTCAGCCGACGTCGAGCTGGATGAGCTGCGGTCCTGTTACCAGAAAGCCTATGACGCGGAGCCTTTCGTGCATCTGCTGGCCACCGGGCAGTGGCCGAGCACCGCAGCGACGCTGGGCGCCAACACCTGCCTGATCCAGCTGGCCGTCGATGCCGACGCCGGCCGGTTGGTGGTGGTGGCCGCCATCGACAACCTGACCAAGGGGACCGCGGGCGGAGCGCTGCAGTGCATGAATCTGGCGCTCGGTCTGGACGAGACACTGGGCCTGCCGACCACCGGTGTGACGCCGTGAGTGTGACGGCACCGCAGGGCTTCCGGGCCGCGGGCGCGGTGGCCGGGCTCAAGTCGACCGGCCGGCCGGATGTCGCCGTGGTGGTCAACGACGGGCCACAGTTCGCCGCGGCCGGCGTGTTCACCGCCAACCGGGTGCAGGCCGCGCCGGTGCGTTGGTCGATCCCGCTGCTGCACCGATTTCCCGGCGGCGGTGGCGAACTGACGGCCGTATTGCTCAATTCCGGCGGCGCGAATGCCTGCACCGGCGAACCGGGATATGCCGACACGGTGATCAGCGCCGAGCGGTTGGCCGACGCGTTGTCGATCGACCCGCAGCGGGTCGCGGTGTGTTCCACCGGATTGATCGGCGAGCGGCTGCCGATGCCGGCACTACTGGCCGGGGTCGATGCGGCGGTAGCCGGTCTGACCGATGCCGATGCCGGGGGCGCCGGTGCCGCCGAGGCGATCATGACCACCGACACGGTGCCGAAAACTGCCCTGGTCCATGGGGACGGGTACTCGATCGGCGGGATGGCGAAGGGCGCCGGCATGCTGGCGCCCGGACTGGCCACCATGCTGGTGGTGCTCACCACCGACGCACAGGCGACGCCCGAGCAGCTGGACTCCGCGCTGCGGGCGGCCACCAGGGTCACCTTCGATCGGCTCGACTCCGATGGCGCCATGTCCACCAACGACACGGTGTTGCTGCTGGCCTCCGGCGCCTCCGGAGCAGCCCCCAGCACGGCCGCGCTGACTGCCGGCGCCACCCGGGTGTGCGCCGACCTGGCGCGCCAGCTGTTGGCCGACGCCGAAGGCGCCACCAAGGAGATCGCCATCGAGGTGGTCCATGCGGTCTCCGAGGACGATGCGGTACAGGTCGGGCGGTCGGTGGCCAGGAACAACCTGGTGAAGACCGCATTCTTCGGCCAGGATCCGAACTGGGGACGCATCCTGGCCGCGGTCGGCACCACCACCGCCGAATTCGACCCTGACCTGCTGGACGTCGCGATCAACGGGGTGTGGATCTGCCGGGGCGGCGCCGCGGGCGAGGACCGCAGCGGGGTCGAGCTGTCCGGCCGGTCGGTGCATGTAGTGATCGACCTGCACGCCGGCACGGAGACCGCCACCGTCGTCACCAACGATCTGTCGCATGCCTATGTCCACGAGAACTCGGCCTACTCCTCATGATCACCGACCCAGCGGTGACTTCAGCCGTCGGTGACGGACCTGCCGACTGTGCTCCCTTCACCGCGCACACGGTCGGCAGGGCGCCGCAGTCCACCGCCGAAATCGCTGCCCGGGCAGCCGTTCTGGCCGACACCCTGCCCTGGTTGCAGCGGTTCGCCGGCCAGATCGTTGTCGTCAAGTACGGCGGCAATGCGATGATCGACGACTCGCTCAAGGCCGCCTTCGCGGCGGACATGGTGTACCTGCGGGCGGTCGGCGTGCTACCGGTGGTGGTGCACGGTGGCGGCCCCCAGATCTCCGCGATGTTGGACCGACTCGGCATGTCCGGTGAGTTCAAGGGCGGCTTCAGGGTGACGACCCCGGAGACCCTCGACGTGGTCCGGATGGTGCTGCTGGGCCAGGTCGGCCGAGAGTTGGTCGGCCTGATCAACGCCCACGGTCCGCATGCCGTCGGGATGTCCGGCGAGGATGCCCGTTTGTTCACCGCAGCCCGGCGGTCGGTCACCGTCGACGGCACCGAGCACGACATCGGCCTGGTCGGTGATGTGGTGCGGGTGAACACCGCGGCGGTGACGGATCTGCTCGCCGCCGGACGTATACCGGTGATCGCCACCGTCGCCCCGGACGCCGAGGGCATTGTCCATAACATCAATGCGGACACCGCCGCCGCCGCGCTGGCAATCGCGCTGAAAGCGGCGAAACTGGTGATATTGACCGATGTCGAAGGGCTGTACGCCGACTGGCCGGACCCGGCGAGTCTGCTGTCGACAGTGTCAGCCGGCGACCTGCGAAAGCTGTTGCCGCGATTGGAATCCGGCATGGTACCGAAGATGGAGGGTGCGCTGCGAGCGGTCGACGGCGGGGTGGCGGCAGCGCACATCATCGACGGGCGAGTGGGCCACTCGGTGCTGCTGGAGATCGTCACCACCCAGGGGATCGGCACCATGGTGCTGCCCGATCTGGACCCAGCATCACCATCACCATCACCATCACCACCAGAATCGGAATCGGAATCAGGAGAGTCCAGATGACCGTCACCGCAGTCACTTCCGCGAATGCGCTGGCCGCGACTCGCTGGTCAGGGTCGTTGATGGCGAATTTCTCCGCACCACCGATCGAGTTGGTGTCCGGAAAGGGCGCCGTGCTGCGGGACGCGGACGGCAAGCAGTACCTGGATCTGCTCGGCGGCATCGCGGTCAATGCCCTCGGTCACGCTCACCCGGCCATCGTCGATGCGGTCAGCCGGCAGATTGCCACCCTCGGCCACGTCTCGAACTTCTTCAGCCACCCGCTGGTGTTGGAGTTGGCCGAACAGCTGATCGCGCTGTCCGGCGCGGGGTTCGATGGCCGGGTGCTGTTCTGCAACTCCGGCGCGGAAGCCAACGAGGCGGCATTCAAGATCGCCAGACTCACCGGCCGACAGCGGATCATCGCCACCGACGGCGCCTTCCACGGCCGGACCATGGGTGCGCTGGCGATGACCGGGCAGCCGGCCAAACAGGCACCGTTCGCACCGATGGTGCCCGGCGTGGAGTTCGTGCCCTACGGCGACATCGACGCGTTGGTCGCCGCCGTCGGGTCCCAGGACGTGGCCGGCGTCATCCTGGAACCGATCCAGGGGGAGGCGGGAGTCGTCACCCCGCCGGACGGCTACCTGGCCGCGGTCCGTGAGATCACCGCCGACACTGGCACGCTGTTGATCCTGGACGAGGTGCAGACCGGCGTCGGCCGGACCGGTCAGTGGTTCGCCTACCAGCACGACGGCATCACCCCGGACGTCGTCACCCTGGCCAAAGGACTCGGCGGCGGGCTGCCGATCGGCGCGGTGATCGGATTCGGCGACGCCGCCCGACTGCTGTCGCCCGGCCAGCACGGATCGACCTTCGCCGGTAATCCGGTGTGTGCGGCTGCGGCACTCGCCGTCCTGGCGACGATCACCGACGAGAAGTTGCTGGATCACGTCGATGCGTTGGGCAAGCACCTGGCCGGGGCCATCGAGGCCATCGACCACCCGCTGATCTCCCACGTCCGGGGCCGCGGACTGTTGCTGGGCGTCGTCCTGACGGCCCCCATCGGAGCCGACGTGGTGACCTCGGCCAGGGAAGCCGGCTTCCTGCTCAACGCCCCGGCGCCGGATGTGTTGCGACTGGCGCCACCACTGATCCTCACCGAGCAACAGGCCGACGACTTCGTGGCCGCCCTCGGGCCGATCCTCGACACCGTCAGGAGCACTGACAGATGATCCGGCACTATCTACGCGACGACGATCTGCAACCCGACGAGCTGACCGCGGTGCTGGACCTGGCAGATGTGTACGCCGCCGACCGAACGGGTCCGAAACCGTTGCAGGGCAAGGCGGTGGCGGTGGTGTTCGAGAAGAACTCGACCCGGACCCGGTTGTCGTTCGAGGTCGGCATCACTCAGCTCGGTGGACAGCCGGTGATCGTGGACGGTCGCACGTCGCAACTCGGCCGTGAGGAAACCATCGAGGACACCTCCCGGGTGCTGTCGCGGTATGTCGACGCGGTGGCCATCCGGACCTTCGCCCAACGCCGGATCGATGCGTTGGCGAGCGTGTCCAGGGTGCCGGTGATCAACGCGCTGACCGACGAATTCCACCCGTGCCAGGTGTTGGCCGACCTGCAGACCGTCCGCCGGCGCAAGGGCATCCTGGCCGGATTGACCCTGACCTACCTGGGGGACGGCGCGAACAACATGTCCCATTCGCTGATGCTCGGCGGCGCGAACGCCGGCATGCACGTCAGAGTCGCTGCGCCGCAAGGCTTCGAGCCGAACGCACAGTTCCAGCTGGACGCCAAGGAGCGGGCATCAGTCACCGGTGGGTCCATCACCGTGATTGCCGATCCGCAGGCAGCGGTGGACGGCGCCGACGTGCTGGTCACCGACTCCTGGACGTCGATGGGCCAGGAGAACGACGGCCTGGACCGGGTGGCTCCGTTCCGGCCCTATCAACTCAATGCCGGGCTGCTGGCCCGGGCCGGCGCCGATGCGATGGTGCTGCACTGTCTGCCGGCGCACCGCGGCTGGGAGATCACCGACGAGGTGATCGACGGACCGGCATCGGCTGTCTGGGACGAGGCCGAGAACCGGTTGCATGCTCAGAAGGCTTTACTGGCTTGGCTTATGGAGCGCACCATGGACGATCGATGAGCGCCGATGAATCGACGCCGATGAATGGACACAGCGCAGAGTCGCATCCTGTCACCAACACCGTCCCGGCCACCAAGGCGGCCCGGATCGGCCGGATCACCGAGCTGATCAGGGATCGGGCGATCCGTTCGCAGACCGAGTTGTCGTCGTTGCTGGAGACCGAGGGCATCTCGGCCACCCAGGCGACGCTGTCGCGGGACCTCGACGAGCTCGGAGCGGTTAAGCTGCGCGGCGTTGACGGTGGCGCCCCGGTCTACCAGATTCCGGAGGACGGCGGCCCCCGACCGATGGTGGGCGGCACCACCAGGGTGGCCAAACTGTTGGCCGAACTGTTGTTGTCCTGGACGTCATCGGGCAACATCACCGTGCTCAAAACCCCGCCGGGCGCCGCCCACTTCCTGGCGTCGGCGCTGGATCGGGCGGCCTTCGACGACGTCGCAGGCACGATCGCCGGAGACGACACCATCTTGCTGGTGGCCAGGGAGGGACTCACCGGCATCGACGTCGGACAATACCTGGCGGAGCTGGCCGATCACCCCGCCATCGAGCACGACCCTGTCGAGCACCCGGCACCACCGGACACCACTTCGAAGGAGCACTGAACTGATGACCGAACGCATCGTGTTGGCCTATTCCGGCGGTCTGGACACCTCGGTGGCCATCGGCTGGATCGCCCATGCCACCGGGGCGGAGGTGATCGCCGTGGCCGGTGACGTCGGCCAGGGCGGCGAGGACATGGAGGCAATTCGGCAGCGCGCGTTGGCCTGCGGCGCCGTCGAGGCGGTGGTTGCCGACATGCGCGAGGAGTACGCCGACGAGTACTGCCTGCCGGCCCTGCAGGCAAACGCGCTGTACATGGATCGCTATCCGTTGGTGTCCTCATTGTCCCGGCCGGTGATCGCTAAGCACCTGGTGAAGGCCGCCCGGGAGTACGGCGCCGACACCGTCGCGCATGGCTGCACCGGTAAGGGCAACGATCAGGTCCGCTTCGAGGTGTCCATCGGCGCGTTGGCGCCCGACCTGAAAATCCTTGCGCCGGTGCGGGATTCCGGAATGAGCCGGGACAAGGCGATCATCTTCGCCGAGGAGAGGGACCTGCCGATCGAAACCAGCCGGAAGAACCCGTACTCCATCGATCAGAACGTCTGGGGCCGGGCCGTCGAGACCGGTTTCCTGGAGGACATCTGGAACGGTCCGATCGAAGATATCTATGACTACACGCAGGACCCGGCCGTCGCCCGCGAACCCGACGAGGTATTGATCACCTTCGAACAGGGCAAACCGGTGGCCATCGACGGCAAGCCGGTCAGCATGTTGCAGGCCATCGAACAGCTGAATGCCCGGGCCGGCGCCCAGGGCGTCGGCCGGATCGACATGGTCGAGGACCGGGTGGTCGGCATCAAGTCCAGGGAGATCTACGAAGCCCCCGGCGCGCTCGCACTGATCGCCGCCCACCGGGAGTTGGAGAACGTCACCGTCGAGCGGGAGCACGCGCGGTTCAAGCAGGCAGTTGGCCAGCGCTGGACCGAACTGGTCTACGACGGTCTGTGGTTCTCGCCACTGAAGAAGTCACTCGATGCCTTCATCGCCGATAGCCAGCGGCAGGTGTCCGGCGAGATCAGGATGACGTTGGCGCACGGCGCCGCCGTCGTCACCGGCCGGCGCAGCGAGCAGTCGCTGTACGACTTCAAGATGGCCACCTACGACGCCGAAGACGCCTTTGATCAGTCATTGGCCCGCGGATTCGTCCAGCTGTGGGGACTGAACACCAAGATGTCGACGGCGCGGGACCTACGAGTGGCCGGCAAGTGACGCTTGCCGAGCCGCCGGGCGGGGACGACCAGCAGAGCTCAGACAGCAGCCAGAGTCCGAAAGACGGGCGGCCGGTGAAACTCTGGGGTGGTCGGTTCACCTCCGGCCCGTCGCCGGAGATGGCAGCGTTGAGCGTCTCGACGCACTTCGACTGGATACTCGCCCCGTACGACATCGCCGGCTCCAAGGCGCATGCCCTGGTACTGCACCTGGCCGGTTTGTTGACCGACACCGAACTCACCGACATGCATCGGGCACTGGATGAATTGGCAGCCGACGTGACGTCCGGCGCGTTCACCCCGTCGCCGGACGACGAGGACGTGCACACGGCCTTGGAGCGCGGGCTGCTGCACCGGGCCGGCGCCGACCTCGGCGGCAAGCTCCGGGCCGGCCGATCGCGGAACGATCAGGTGGCCACCCTGTACCGACTGTTCCTGCGGGACGCGGCTCGCCGGATCGCGGTGGCCGTCACCGATCTGCAGAACGCACTGCTGGATCAGGCCACGGCCGCCGGCGATGCCGCGATGCCCGGACGCACGCATTTCCAGCACGCTCAACCGGTCTTGCTGGCCCACCATCTGGCCGCCCATTCCCAGGCACTGGTCCGGGACATCGATCGGATCCGGGACTGGGACCGGCGACATGCGGTGTCACCGTACGGATCCGGCGCGTTGGCCGGATCGTCACTCGGTCTGGATCCCGGGGTGATGGCCAAGGAACTCGGCCTGGATCGGCCGGCCGAGAACTCGATGGATGCCACCGCGTCCCGGGACTTCGCTGCCGAGCTGGCGTTCGTTCTGGCGATGCTGGCGGTCGACCTGTCCCGCTGGGCGGAGGAGGTGATCGTGTTCACCACCGCCGAGTTCGGATACCTGCGGCTGCACGACGCGTTCGCCACCGGCTCGTCGATCATGCCGCAGAAGAAGAATCCGGATATTGCCGAGTTGACCCGCGGAAAGGCTGGCCGGTTGATCGGTAACTTGACCGGCCTGCTGGCCACCCTGAAGGCTCTCCCGTTGTCCTACAACAGGGATCTGCAGGAGGACAAGGAGCCGCTGATCGACTCGATCACTCAGCTCGAGTTGGTGCTCCCCGCCGTCACCGGCATGACGGCCACACTGTCCTGGAACCTCGAGCGACTCGATCGGGCGGCATCACAAGGTTTCTCACTGGCCACCGACATCGCCGAATGGCTAGTGCGGCAAGGGATCCCGTTCCGAGTTGCGCACGAGGCGGCCGGCGAATGTGTGGCGCTGGCTGAAGCTGATGACCGGGAATTGCACGAACTGTCCGACGCCGAGCTCGCCGGAGTGCATCCGGCCCTGACTCCGGAGGTCCGCTCGGTGCTCACCGTCGCCGGATCGCTGTCCTCCCGGGACGGTGTCGGCGGCACCGCGCCGGTTCGGGTCGCCGAGCAGCTGGTGGCCCTCGCCGACCGGGTCGCCGCCGACCGGGCCTGGGCCGGCGCACCGGGATGACGGCCGAGCAGTGACTTCCGCAGCGGGACGGCTGCTACCGCGGACCATTTTCGCCGGGCCGGCACTCGAGGTGGCGCCGAACTTGCTCGGCGCGGTGTTGACCTCGCCCCGCACCGGCGTCACCGTCCGGCTCACCGAGGTGGAGGCGTACGCCGGTCCGGCGGACCCGGCGTCACATGCGGTGCGCCGGACGGCCCGGTCCGCGGTGATGTACGGCCCGCCCGGGTTCCTCTATGTGTACTTCGTCTACGGCATGCACTGGTGCGCGAACCTGGTGACTGGTCCGGACGGCGCGGCATCGGCGGTGCTGCTGCGCGCCGGTGAGGTGACGGCCGGGCTGGCAGCGGCCAGGACGCTGCGGCCGGCGGTCCGCCGGGACCCGATGCTCGGCCGTGGACCGGCGGCTATCGGCACCCTGCTGGGGCTGACCGGCGCCGACTCCGGCAACGATCTCTGCCGGCCGGGTCGCGTGGTCGCGGTCCGCTCCGGTCCGGCGCCGACGGCGATCTCCCGCGGTCCTCGGGTCGGCATCACCCGGGCAGCCGACCGTCCGTGGCGATTCTGGGAGACCGGGGCGCCGAGTGTGACGACGTTCCGCGCCGGCAGTCGCCGCCGAGAGCGAGCCGACTCCGAGCCGGGGCAGCACAGGTCGGCGCGCGGCGACTCAGGGGCCTGACGCCAGCGCCAGCTCCCGCCACCCTCGCCAGGCACCGTCGAAGGGTCCCTGTCGCCGAATCATCAGCTGCTCCACGATGATCGCTGTCTGCAGCGCCCGCTGCACCACCTCTTCCGGATAGTTCATCGACCGGCGACGCTCGTCGAACTCCTCCCGATCGACAATGGTGACCGGGCCGTCATCGTTGCGTTCGACGTCCAGATCCAGGTCGACGAAGGTGATCAGCTCGTCGCCGACGGTGGCCGGGGTGGCGATGTCCACGTACTCCTGCTGCTGCCGGGCGGTGGCCGGATGGTGCGGCACGAAGATGGCCGACCACCAGGTCCCGGTCGGGAACAGTCGCAACCCGGCCACCGCCGAATAACTGGCGGTGTGAGTGACCACCCGCTCGCCCTCGGCCATCCACAACCAGCGCCCGTGCCGGTCGGTGCCGAGGTCCCAGGCGTGATTGTCCCGGTGCGGCGAGCCATCCCACTTCGTCGAAGTGATGCGCACCCGCCGACGCGGCACCGGGGCGGGCGGCAACGAACCTGATTGCTCCGACATCTCGTCATCATGCCCACGGATGCGGATGACGAGTACCGCTCGCTCTGAACGGCGGCCGGTGTTGCCCGGCACCTCTGGTCGAACATCTCGTGGGGTGCGCGATGCGAGAATGAGGCAGTGTCCGAAGAACCTGTGAAACCTGCCGAGCCACCACCCCCGGGGGACGGCCACCGATCCGTCCTGGCCGACCTGCAGTGGCGCGGTCTGGTGGCGATGAGCACCGACATCGACGCGCTGGCCGGGGCGCTGGCGGCCGGACCGCTGACGGCCTACTGCGGTTTCGACCCGACGGCGCCCAGCCTGCATTTCGGCAATCTGGTGCAGCTGGTGGTGCTGCGCAAATTACAACGCGCCGGCCATCGGGTGATCTGCCTGGTCGGCGGGTCCACCGGACTGATCGGCGACCCGAAGCCGACCTCGGAACGAGTCCTCAAGTCCAAGGAACAAACTGCCGAATGGGTCGCACTGATCCAACGGCAGGTCCAGCCGTTCCTGGACTTCGACGGGGACAACGCCGCGCTGCTGGTCAACAACCTGGACTGGACCGCGCCGATGAGCGCACTGGATCTGCTACGGGACATCGGCAAGCATTTCCGGGTGAACACGATGCTCCGCAAGGACGCGGTCGCCACCCGACTGAACAGCTCCGAGGGCATCAGCTACACCGAGTTCAGCTACCAGATCTTGCAAGGCCTGGACTACCTGCAACTGTTCCGCGAGCACGGCTGCACGCTGCAGACCGGCGGCCAGGACCAGTGGGGCAATCTGACGGCCGGGGTCGATCTGATCCACAAGGCGGAGGGCGCCGCGGTTCATCTGCTGGCCACCCCGCTACTGACCGATGCGGGCGGCCAGAAGTTCGGCAAGTCGGAGGGCAACGCGGTCTGGTTGTCCGCCGGGATGACCAGTCCGTACGCCTTCTACCAATACCTGTTCAACATCGAGGACTCGTCGGTGATGCGGCTGCTCAAGGTGTTCACCGACCGTGGCGTCGACGACATCGGCGAGCTGGAGCAGGCGGTGACCCTGCGACCGCAGGCCCGACTGGCGCAGCGAGCCTTGGCACTGGATGTGACGTCGCTGGTGCACGGCGAGGCGGCCGCCTTGGCGGCGATCGATGCCAGTGCAGCGTTGTTCGGGCGGGGCGAGCTGACCGAAGTGGACGAACCGACGCTGCAGGCTGCGTTGACCGAGGTAGGCCTGCACAGGGTGACGGAATCGCCGACCGTGGTCAGCCTGCTGGTGGCGACCGGGCTGGTGGCCTCGACGTCGGAAGCCAGGCGGACGGTCAAGGAGGGTGGCGCGAACATCAACAACGTGCGCATCTCCGATCCGGACCATGTGCCCACCGGCGACGATCTGCTGCACGGACGGCTGCTGGTGCTGCGCCGGGGCAAGCGGGCGGTCGCGGGTGTCGAATGGTTCCGGAACCTGTCCGGGTGATCGTCGGCGGTGCCCGGAGCCTGTGGTGGGCGTCACCTCGGACGAGGCGCGCAGCCCCTTCGGCCGGTCGGCGTCCTGCCAGCTGTGAACAGCGCAAACATCCCGCAACGCGCGCGTGACCAGGGGATTTGCGTTCCGGTTCATCCACCCGTAACTTTGTGCATGCCCACGGGGAACCGGACAGGGAGCAGGACGAGAGTCCAGCTGCTGGTCGGCCCGCGGGAATCCCCAGCAGTTGCACGCTCTGCCCCGCAGAGCGCGCATCAGTCCGCCTTTCAGGCGGAGCGAACCGATGAAATCGGGACGAATGGGTCGGGCCGGGCGGTTTTGACACCGCGTACCGGACCGAGTAGCGTTGATCAGGTTGCCCCCAGAACGGCCGAGAGGCTCGGATGGGTGTGCGCCCGCTCCTTGAGAACTCAACAGCGTACCGAAAGTCAGTGCCAATTTATTTACCCCGGCCTGCACGGATCATGAACAGACACTGTTCACGGTCCCGGTTCTACGAACCAGCAGGCGGGATTCCTTTGGTACACAAATACGAGCAGTCCAGCTCGAAGTTGTGGACCAGCGATCAGGTACCTCGCCAAGGGGTGCCGATCTTCACAATGTTGATCAAGCCGACTGTGGCTCATTCGAGCTGCAGGCGGCGCGATTATATGACATTCAATGGAGAGTTTGATCCTGGCTCAGGACGAACGCTGGCGGCGTGCTTAACACATGCAAGTCGAACGGAAAGGCCCCTTCGGGGGTACTCGAGTGGCGAACGGGTGAGTAACACGTG